>VOFJ01001053.1_pt1 | contig 418086 bp, 537 predicted proteins | sample 5384081 | NCBI WGS metagenome assembly VOFJ01 (sample SAMN12384729, study PRJNA508395) | human gut metagenome | isolation source: healthy gut I | host: Homo sapiens | reverse complement strand
ATATATTGATTTATAAATATGGAGTAGAGAGCAAACAGTAAAATATATGGCTGAATCATCACCGGCATGAGTAAAAAGAAAGCGTTTCATATTTCTACTATTATCCTTAATTTAATATTAGCAGTAAGTATACCACAATATACTGTATAAGTCAAGCAGAAATATGTGATTGCTAAGTTATAATGCCTTTTTTATCTTACCGAGAGCGCCTTTTTTTTCAAGCCGTGACACCTGTGCCTGACTAATCCCTATTTCCTGTGCGACTTCCACCTGAGTTTTGCCTCTGAAAAAACGCAGCTTGAGAATATTCTTCTCTCTGTCGTCAAGCCCGATTATCGCCTCTTTCAATGCTATTTCATCGAGCCAGTTTCTGTCATCGTTATTATCGCCTATCTGATCCATCATATATATGGTATCACCCGACTCCGAAAATACCGGTTCGTACAGCGAAATAGGGTCGCTGACAGCCTCAAGTGCTATTACCACATCCTCACGTTTTGCGTCTATTTCTTTGGCTATCTGCTCAATCGTAGGCTCTTTAGAATTGTCATTGGTAAGTTTTTCTCTTGCCTGCATAGCTTTGTAAGCCAGATCACGCATTGAACGGCTGACACGGATCGAGCCTGAGTCCCTCAGGTAGCGCCGCAATTCGCCCATTATCATAGGCACGGCATAAGTGCTGAATCTGACGTTAAAATCAGTTGAAAAATTGTCGATAGCTTTCATCAGGCCGATACATCCGACCTGAAAAAGATCGTCGGGGGTTTTCTCCTCTGCCCGAAAAACGCTGTATCACGCTGAGAACAAGACGCAGATTGCCGTTTATCAGCTTCTCTCTGGCTGTCGGGTCGCCGCTGTGCATTTGCCTGAGTAATTCGGTTTTTTCCGACTCCTTGAGGACCTTCAGCTTTGCTGTGTTGACACCGCTTATTTCAACCTTGTTGTAATACAAAAAAACACCGCCCATACTTTCATTTTCCAATAAAAGTATGGACGGAATAACGTTTTTTTTATTCTGTCGGATTACAGGCAATCACAAATTATGCCGTAACATAAATATCGTCTTCGACATCGGGCGCTATGCTGTGCTTTACTCTGTCTCTTCAACCTCAGCCTTTTTCGCACTATTGAATCTGTCAAGCGTACCTACAAGATAACCTGTGATACGGCGTATGCGGTCAAAGGGTATCTCGCCGAAATGATATGTGAGATTGGCAAAATCTCCGTCAATGTCTATATCAAGCTCGGTGACCAGCTTTCCGGGGTTAGCTTCTACAGCATACTGAACGTAAGCGTCGATCTCCCTTCTGATCAAGTGTGCCGTTTTTACATTTACTTTTACCATAACAATCTTCCTTTCAATTTACTGTATATAAAAGCAGTAAAGTACATTTCGTTGTTTTCTCAATTGTACCACAACATATTGTGTTTGTCAAAAGGCTTGGACACGATTGTTGAAAAATTAAAGCCGACGCATAAAGTAATAAGAAAACATGTCAAAAAAAAAGTTCGTGACAATTCTGCGGGGATATGATAAAATATTAAAGTCGTGGAAAGATGGCTGAGCTGGTCGAAGGCGCACGATTGGAAATCGTGTAACGGCTAATACCCGTTCGAGGGTTCGACTCCCTCTCTCTCCGCCACACGACGCTGAATTTTTCAGCGTCGTTTTTTATATACGGGTATGGTGGAATTGGCAGACACGCCAGATTTAGGTTCTGGTGCGAAAGCGTGCAGGTTCAAGTCCTGTTACCCGTACCAGCTACAAACCGCACAACAATGCGGTTTGTTTGATTTTACGGCATATTGACCGTTGATAAAACCGTTACGGTATATCGAAGTTAAAAATTCGAAAATTTTCCTTGACAAAGTCGATATGGTATGATATAATTAATAACCGTCAGGAGTTTGCTAATATGGCTCAGTCGGCAGAGCACATCCTTGGTAAGGATGAGGTCCCCGGTTCGAATCCGGGTATTAGCTCCAGATAAAACAACCTCGTTGCATTTATTTGTGACGAGGTTGTTTTTATTTTCAAAAAATCTTGATACAAAGCCGTACCCGTCGGCACAGCTTTGTATTTTCGCTATCAGAAAAAAGAAAATCACGGCGATAGTCGGTTTTCTATCGTCGTGATTTAATTTCTGTTTTATGATTTTAAAAAGTGCGGTATTATCGGTTATGTGGTTACGCAGCTGCACCGAATATCCCTTCCAGCTTATCCATTATGCCCGGCTTGCTAAGGCAGTCTTTATAAGTGATCTCAACAACCTTATCACCTACTATAACCGAATAGCTCTTACGCAGTTCCGGAATAAAAAGTGTGTATCTGACAAATACGAAAAAATACTCATAATGAATATTTTTTTATATTCCGAAACAATTTCTGCTTTATCATAAGAAGTCGCATCAGCAACGTGAATGCTGAATTTATCATCATCTGCGTATGTACCTGTTTCGCCGTCACAGTCAAAACCTTTTGATTTTAACAAGTCGCTGTCATGCCAATCGATTTCACTGATATAATCCAATATTCTGTCATTCTGTGGCTCTGAACGAGCAATAAATTCAAAAGCCGGAATAAAAATGTTTGCGCAAATAGCCACAATCAAAGCAAAAACAAATAAAGCACGTTTTTTAAAGCACTTCCGAATGCAATAACAGCACAAAGCAACATTAGAACAATTATTTTGATTATCATTTATTCTCCTTTTTAAAAAAAAAACTTAAATCCAGTTTTTACATAATACGAATATGACTTAACAGACTTATTTTGGCTAAACTGATAGATAGTTTGATTAAATCCATTGTAATAATATTCTCTATTTCTTTTTCCAAATAACTTTTGAACAAGTGTAATAATACCAATAATTTCTCATTTTAATTTTTATTTTTTTGTTGTTTCTATTACTTCAATCTTTATTTGATTGTTATTAGAGCCAAATAGCACACTTATTTTTATTTTTCTATTATTTTTTTTTTATTGCAAATTTCCGTTGCATCTCCTAATACATCAGCAAAATCAATCAACTCACTCGAATATTTGGGAGTTGCGGCACTAGTAATTGTAATTATTCCACCAACGGCTAATCCCCAAGGGTCCAGAAATCAATCCTGCCAATGCACCAAATATTGCTCCACCACCAGAAGCTAGTGTTTCTTTTGGCGATAAATCATTTTTAACATATTTGTTAATGTATTTTATTAGTGAATCGGCATGGTTTTTTGTAAATGTATAACACGTTACAGACCAATTTCCATCCTTATCAATTAGGATAACCGGGTTATTTCCACAATACGTAAAAAGATTATAATAAGAAGCAAACCCGTCTGTGCCGAGCAGACTATCCGCATTAATAAACCTACCCGTCTGAGGGTCATAATACCTGCTGTTGAGATAATACAATCCGCTCTCTTCGTCATAGTAATATCCTCTGTATCTGAACGGGTTGTTTACTGCAAGCTCCGTGTTGTCAGTCGTAATATGTGCTTATTCGGCATTGTAAATTTGAAATCAATGCCTTGTTTTTGATAACGTTAAAGAACTACGATTACACACAACTCATCAAGAAATGTAATCACTTCCGATTATTCTTCCTGTACTCTTTGCGACTTCTGACAACGTTCCCTCTGTAAAGCCCCCATCTTGCAAATACTACTGGAACAGACGACAGAAAGTAAACTCCGCCACAAATAAGAAACAACCATCTGGATACATTTTCTTCGCTCAATACATAAATATTTACCAAAATAAGCATAAGAACAAAAAGCGACAAAATTTACAATAAACAGGACGTAATGCCATCGGCTTACCATTTTTCTTATATCTATGAAGAAAAACTTTCTCCAAAAGCCATGGGTTTCTTTATATATTTTTGCGCTTTTTGTGTTTTCCGTAATTAAACTCGACATCATCGGAAAGACAGGTGTCAAAGCAAGAATAATTTAGAATGTATGAGCCGACAAAAATTATCGTAACTAAAATGGGTTCTAAAATTTTTTTGCATTATTAAATCCTCAGATACACAACCGTTTAACGACCGCCAAAGCCGATTTGGTCATTCAGCCCCGATAACAACTATCGGCACAGCCTCCATTATCGATTTCGGCATTTACATCTGAGGTTTGGTTATAAACCTTAAGGCATGTAATGCCGACATTATTTTCATCTTCTTCATTGATAAGATATTCGCTGATTTTAAAATAAAAGGTTTTTTGCCCTCTTCGGTTTCGAGATAAAAATTCGAATCAAGATATTTGTATTCAGCACCCCGGTCATTCATCTCATAAACACTGCCGCCACCCGTATATCTGTTAAACGGCTTATGCGTTCCTTTATACAGGTTCAGCAATTTTTTCAACTTCGTTGTCGAAATCGGGTGTTTTCTCAACGGCATTTTTTTGAAAAATAAGACCCGAGCGTATCCTTGTCCTTGTTTTCAATCGCAGTAAGCAGATTATTGAATTTCTCTCTTGACATTACCGTGTCTTCGGAATATTCGGCATATTTTCCGATATTTATCCCTTCGGTATTTTTTGTAATCACCCTGATAGTACCCGTCTTTATCGGGAAAATCTTTGTCGTTTATTATGTACCAAAGATTTTATTCCGTCATTACCCAGATTTAAGCTGTCAAAAACACATTCTGTAATATCAAAATGATATTTATCGCCGTCGGTTTCAACTACAAAATACGAGGACATAAATACCCGCTTGCCAATAAATAAATTCCTTTCAACAAACTCTCCGCCGCTTGACACGTCATCATAAGAAGTCATTTTTCCATTATAATATTCAAGTAATTCATCCAAGGATTTTTCAAAATTCTCCGAACTGTTTATTGTGCTGTCCATAAACAGTGCTTTGACTGCCGATTTATCCTTATTTTCCATAGCGGTTATCAACGCATTGAAATTCCGATTGGCAAGTCCGCTGTAGTCGCCTGTTACCATTGTTACAAGATTGCAGGAAGTTAGGATAATTGAACACAAAACTGAAATTATTATTGTGCATACCATTCGTCTTACTTTATATCGAAAAAACGACATTAGTTACCTCTATTTTAAAAAATTATAATAAAGGCACTCAAAAATATATCATGCTAAATTTTTTTCATATATATCCTCCATTAAAATAAAATTCGAATTGAATTATTTCTGAAATAAACAAATCCTCTGTTTTTATATGTACGGTTAAATGCGTTATACCTTGCTCTTGAGTAAAATTTAAATACAAAAAGTTGTCTTAAGTTTAGATATGTTAAAATTTGTTAATCTGCCGTTAAATCCGGTAAGCCACCTATTATGTTATGATATGTTTTCCCTTGTAAGTAAGTCCTATCGGTGAACCGTTCGTCATAGAGATCTAGACTTAATCTTAATTATTTCCCATATTTTTTTTATAAGTGCTCTCAATTTTGATTCTACAGCAACTGATTTTTCTTTTCTCTATTCTTTCTTTGATAAAAGAAAGGGTTTCATCAATATTTTGAGTATTATCCAGTAAATCATCCAAAACCATTGATGCTGTGCATCTTATGTGATAATCAGAATGAGTCAAATATTTTCGTGTTTTGGAAATAATTTGATGATTCCCAAGTAGATAAAAAGCTCTTAAATATGCTAAAATGCAATACGCCGATTTTTCTTTGATATACAATTTTTTTGAAAATTCGGATAGTTCCTTGCACTTTTTCTCATAAACTAATGTCTGTTAACGATGTAATGATATAGCTTCTTGCCAATTCATCATTTTCTTTACTAATTCTACTAATTAAATAATTATATGTAAATTTTGCAGGATAAACTGACACAGTGTCATATGCACACATTCTTACCAAAGAATCTTTATCTTTCCACAAAACCGATAACAAATACATAGATTTTTTTATTTACATGGTCTATTAGCAAATCGGCTATTTTTCGGATTTTTCAAATGAATCTCCGTGTAATATTATTTGGTATAACGCAAGATATTGATTTTTCGTTAAAGTGTCACTTTTTTTGCTATATACTAATTATTTCCGATTTATTCATTTCCTATTATTTCCTCCTCTCTTTTGCATATTACGTGAACGTCTGGCTTTTTGTTCTTTTTTAAGCGTTGTTTTTCGGTATATGCTGTTCCGTATACTGAATCAATATAGATTCCACAAGTATTGCAAGCCGATAGTATACTACTAATTCATCTTTTTCCATTCCAGTTGATTGATTTATCAATTCTGAGAATGCGACTTTTTCGGTTTTTTAGAAATAATCTCGCTCGATTGGAAACTGATGAGTTTTACTCGCTTTATCAATTGAGAGCAATATCCCCCTATAACAGAATCAATAACCATAAATTCGGAGAACTTCTACGAATTACCGCAGGAATGCTTGAGTTTAAAAACGCCTTCAAAATGTACTCGTGTTGTTTGCTTTTCATTTGCTTCACCTATACCAAAACGTTAAAATCTTACCAGACTTTGTAAATATCCTGCCTTGTCCGGTAGAATAAGTTAAATTCCAAGATGCGTTTCTATAATGTAGTTGTATGTATAGTCTACCACACTGCTGCCGTTTTGTAAAGAAGCAAGCTGTCTGCCGTTCTTCCAGGTAAACGACAGCGAATCACGGTAGGTCAGCGGATTTCCTATTTTGTCATATGTTATCGTTTTGCGGAACAGTTTACTTAACAACATAAATTCCGCATTCTACCGGAACGTCCAGATCTACCTCTAACATTATATCGGGATGTGTTGCTTTATCCGCAACTCTCAGAGTGGTTATTCCTTGATTTTGGGGTTCTGCAGAATCGAGAATGCAGTATTCCATAAAAAATTCACAGATTTTGTTCTGACAAATCAACTCTACCTATTCCACGGTTAGTTAGTTCTTTTAACAACGGACCATATGGACCACCGGTTTGTGAAACTTCACTCCAATAAAACTGCCATTCAATACTTTTTTTTACGGAAGTATTATTTAATATCCAAACATCTTTGTTAATTGCATTTTGAATAAATTTTGATAAACTTTGATAACCGTATTTTGCTTCTCGAATTACGTTTTTTACTGTATGAATCAACTATTCTCTTACTATTGTTATAATAGCACATCATTTAGCAAATTCCAACAATTTTCTTAAATAATCAGCAAAATACTGTATCAAATTTGCAGAAATCGACGGAAAGTGCTATAATTAACAATAATATTGATGAATTACTTGAATATGCCACAGAGAAAAGGCTGTTTCGTTTACCGCATATTTGCTTGAGTACAAGGAAAAGTCATTTCAGCAAAGGTAAGAATGTGTTAGACAGCCTGAAGCTGTGATTTCTGTCCGTTTTTTGTGTACTGATTTTGTGATATAATTACGGTATGACAAAAGCAGAAAAGATGCTCATTACAGCAGGGATATAAGAAAATCTTTGAATCTGAAATGAATATTATAGTGATATGGGGGAAATATGGGATTTCAAATCAGCAACGGCGTACTGAAGAAATACACCGAAGAGAAAGGTGTGACCGAGATAGTTATACCTGACGGCGTACAAAGAATCGGTGAGCGGGCATTTTCGGGCTGCGACAATATTACAAACGTGACCATTCCCCGATTCGGTCACAAGTATCGGCGGGTCGGCTTTTTGCCGGCTGTAGCAACCTTTGAAAATATAACTATTCCGAATTCTGTTACAAAAATCTGCGTATGTACATTTGAATGGTGCGACAAGCTTACAAGCGTAACTATTCCCCGTTCGGTCACAAGTATCAGCGACGGTGCATTCAGTAACTGTACCTGCCTTAAAAACGTAACTATTCGGATTCGGTGACGAGTATCGGCAATTATGCTTTTGGAGGTTGTCGTAGTCTTAATAGCCTGACTATACCGGATTCGGTCACAAGTATCGGCAAAGGTGCGTTTCAAGAATGCATCAATCTTGCAAGCGTAACTATTCCCGTTTCGATTACAAGTATCAGTGACAATGCTTTTTTTGAATGCAACGGTCTTACAGCCGTTAGCATTCCGGATTCCGTTACAAGCATAGGCGCCGGTGCATTCTGCAAATGCGGCAGCCTTAAAAATATAGCCATTCCCGATTCGGTTACAAGTATCGGCGAAGCCGCTTTTTCCGACTGCAACAGTCTTGAAAGCATAGCTATTCCCGATTCCGTGACAAATATCAGTAATCATACATTTGTAAGTTGCAGTAATCTTACAAGTATAACCATTCCGGGTTCAGTGACCGATATCGGTAACTGTGCATTTTATGAGTGTACTAACCTTACAAGTATAACAATCCCAAATTCGGTTACGAGCATAGGTAACTTAGCATTTTACAAATGCGAAAATCTTAAAGACGTGACCATTCCCGAATCTGTTACCGATATCGGTGAAAATGCGTTTAAAGGAACAAAGTGGCTTTCGGAATATCCGGATGATTTTGTTGTGCTGAAAAACGGAATCCTGATTGCATACAAAGGAAAGGACAGCGTAATATCAATTCCCGATTCAGTCACAAGTATCTGCAACAGTGTATTTGCAAAATGCAACAGTCTTACAAGCGTAACTATACCCGATTCTGTTACAAGTATAAGCGACAGTGCATTTTGAAAGTTGCAGTAATCTTACAAGTGTAACAATTCCAAATTCGGTCACAAGTATCGGCAAACGTGCATTTCTGGATTGCGGAAACCTTACAAGCATAGTCATTCCCGATTCGGTCATAAGTATCGGCGACAGTGCATTTGAAGGCTGTAATTTTTCTTCTTTTACCGTCCCTAAGACTGTAAGAAAAGTCGGGAGAGGCAGTTTTTGCCGGTGCAAAGAGATAACGGTTTATGATTCTATTGATCCCGATGCAAAGCCGTGTAAAAGTCATTCAGATAAATATGGCGGCTCTCCCAACTCATTGTTAGGATCTGTTGTCAACTATAAAACTCATGATAACTGGCTCGATTATGAGGTGACTGTGCGCTCTGCACAAACTGATGAGATAAAGTACAAAGTATGGATGGGCGGCGACTGCACTCAAGGCGAATACTGCTACACACTGGCATCATCCTGGGGAAGAAACGCAACGTTCAATTTCAACGCAGTTGATGAATTTTTTCCGAAAATCAAGGGAGTATATCACAAAATCAAAGTCGCAATGAACAGACTGCGTTATCCCGTTGATTTAACGGACGAGCAGAAAGAAATGTACAGGTCTTATATTGTACGCTCTGCAAAAAATGCGGTAAAGCTCTGTATTGATACAGATGATATGGAACTGTTGCTTTCTTGCGAACCGCTTGGTATTATAAAAAAGAACAATATTGATGAATTACTTGAATATGCCACAGAGAAAAAAGGCTGTTCAGTTTACCGCATATTTGCTTGAGTACAAAGAAAGTCATTTCAAAAAAAGGTAAGAATGCGTTGGACAGTCTGAAGCTGTGATTTCTGTACGGTTTAATGTACTGATTTTGCAAGAACGTGACAAAATTAAAATTGATGGGAAAATATTTGATAACCACAGAAACGATATTGAGGATTATGCTCTTGAAAAAATCTGTAGAGAAGAGATAACTTTTGACAATTTTGTAGAACAATATAATGCTTTGCTTAAAGAGAACGATGTTCCGTTAGAAACAAAGCTGTATTACATTGATACAAATCTTGGAGCAAGAAGAAATAAATATTCAAACAGCAGGAAATGCCTTAGTATGTTATCATCGCATTTCTTACCGAATAATTCTTTTTCAAAAGTCGGTTTCAGACACAGCTTATCCGCAGTCACAGGCTGTCCGGTTTTGTCCCTACTTCCTCCGCTTAGCCCCTTTTTCCCCCCGTTTTACTTGTATTTTATGGCTGTGTTTGTTATAATAAGTATAAAGAAATATTTGATGCGTCTTGCGAAAGGAGAAGGTACGCTATGGCATACGAAAAGCTCACAGGCACTTTTGAATCCTCGAACGGCACTGATAACTGTGCATATTACATCTATGTTCCTGTTCTTCCTATGAACGTGGGATATAAAGGCATCATTCAGATTTCGCACGGTATGTGTGAATATATTGAGCGTTATGAACACTTTGCGGATTTTCTTTACCTCACACGGATATATATCGTCTGCGGTAACGACCATCTCGGTCACGGAAACAGCGTCAGATCAAACGATGATCTCGGCTTTTTTCGCCGAAAAGGACGGCTGGAGCCATCTTGTAAACGATCTGCACCGTATGACTATGATAATGAAGAAGAAGTACCCTGCACTGCCGTATATTCTTATAGGTCACAGTATGGGCAGTTTTGTTGCAAGGCTGTATCTCACACGCTTTCCTAACGAGCTGACCTGCGCCGTAATTATGGGTACGGGCGATGACAAGGCACTTTCCGAAATAGGAGTAAGGGCTACACGCTCCGTTGTTTCCTTGAAGGGCGAGCGTTTCCGCAGTGATAAGCTGAACACTCTCATTTTCGGAGTGTATAACGACAAAATCAAAGATTGCCAGACTATCTATGACTGGCTCACTCATGACAGAGATGTTGTAAAGAAGTATATCGACGATGAAAAGAGCAATTTTGTGTTTACGGCAAGCGGATTTGTTGACCTTACTACCCTTCTTTCGCAGAGTGTCAAGTCAGCAGTGGGCTGAAAAGGTGCCGAAAAAAGCTGCCTGTTATATTCATGGCAGGAACGGCAGACCCTGTCGGCGGATACGGCAAGGGCGTAAGAAACGTATACGCAAAGCTGATTGACGAGGGTTGCAACGTTGATATCAAGCTGTACCCCGCGCACGTCACGAGCTTGTAAACGAAACTATGAAGGAAATAGTTTTCGACGATATTTTAACCTGGATAGAAAGAAAGGTCGGCGGAATGACAGGCAATTACGAATTTTAAGCCTTAAGCCGAAAAAGAACAATATGAAAGACGGATTTATAAAAGTAGCGGCGGCAACACCTGAGATTAAGGTTGCCGACTGTAAGCACAACGCAAAGCAGATAATCTCTCTGGCAAAGGAGCTTGCTGAAAAAAAGATGTAAAGCTAGCAGTTTTCCCGAACTGTGCATCACGGGTTACACCTGTCAGGATCTGTTCTACCAGACAACGCTCCTTGACGGTGCCCCTAAGAATGCGCTCGTAACGATTCTGGAAGAACTGTCTGAGCTTGATATGATAACTGTAGTCGGACTGCCGATGCAGTATGACAGCAAGCTGTATAACTGTGCGGCTGTGACATATCACGGAAAAGTGCTGGGCTATGTGCCTAAGCAGTACCTGCCGAACTACAACGAATTTTATGAGATGCGCCACTTTACCGCCTGGGACGGCAGTAAATGCGAATATTTTTTAAACCGGTTTGACACGGACGCTGACGGCGAATGCGACGATTCGCTGAGTGCATATTTCGGTGCGGGACTTATATTCTGCTGTAACAATATGCATGATTTTTCTTTCGGAATCGAACTGTGCGAAGCTCTGTGGTCACCCTGCCCTCCCTCGACATATCTTGCACAGGCAGGCGCAAATATCATTCTTAATCTTTCCGCAAGCAACGAGATGATAGGAAAGTCGGAATACCGCCGTTCGCTTGTTTTAAATCAATCTGCAAGGCTTATTTCGGGTTATATCTACTGCTCCGCAGGTGACGGCGAAAGCACGCAGGACCTTGTATTCTCAGGTCATAACATAATTGCCGAAAACGGTGCAACGCTTGCCGAAAGCGAGCTTTTCTCAAACGATTATGTTATCAGCGAGATAGACGTAAACAAGCTGGCATTTGAACGCAGAAAAAAACACATCGTTCAGAAATGACAAATGCGATACGGAAACTATATGGTTTGATATGCCGCTCACCGATACAAAGATAACACGTTTTGTATCACGCACACCGTTTATCCCCCTACTCTGCCGATGAGACCGACAAGAGATGCGAGCTTATTCTTTCGATGCAGGCACACGGACTCAAAAAGCGTCTTGCCCATACTTACGCAAAAACCGCCGTTATAGGAATTTCGGGAGGACTTGACAGCACGCTTGCACTTTTGTATGCGCCAATGCCATGAAGCTGCTAGGCAGACCTATGACGGATATTGTAGCGGTGACAATGCCGTGCTTCGGCACAAACAAAACGCACAAAATCAAACGCTGTGAAGATATGCGAGGCGATAGGAGTCACCCTGCGTGAAATTGACATAACCGACAGCGTAAAACAGCATTTTCTGGACATCGGACACGATATAAACGATCTATCGGTAGTATTTGAAAACGGTCAGGCAAGAGAACGCACAAAGGTGCTTATGAACATCGCCAATCAGACAGGCGGACTTGTAATAGGCACGGGCGATCTGTCCGAGCTTGCTCTCGGCTGGGCGACCTACAACGGCGATCATATGTCTATGTACGGTGTCAACTGCTCAATACCCAAGACGCTTATCAAGCATCTTGTCAGCTACTACAGCAAGACGACAGATAACAAGCTGCTCAAAGAATCGCTTGAGGATATACTTGATACACCTGTAAGCCCTGAGCTTCTGCCTGCACATAACGGAGAAATATCGCAGAAAACCGAAGACCTTGTAGGTCCTTACGAGCTGCACGATTTCTTCCTGTATAACGGCATCAGGATGGGGATTTACCCCGAAAAGGTATTCAGGCTTGCGCTGTACGCTTTTGACGGTGCGTATGACCGTGAAACAATACTGAAATGGCTGAAAACCTTCTACCGCCGTTTCTTCTCACAGCAATTCAAGCGTTCGTGCCTGCCCGACGGTCCTAAGGTCGGTTCGGTAACGCTGTCACCCAGAGGCGACTGGAGAATGCCGAGCGATGCCTGTGCAACGCTATGGTTAAGTCAGATAGAAAATCTGAAATAAAGTCTTATCTGCGAATAAACGAAACCAACCTGTCAATAATTACCTCACAAAGCTAAACGCTACGGAGGTAATTATGGCAGGTTTTTTTTTAAACGTAATATTCTTGACAAGGCTATGATACTGGGTGCGGTAATATGTATTGTAATAACAGCCTTTACCGCATTTGCGGAGGATTGCGAGGAAAAAAGCCGCAGGAAGTGCTGAGGCTTCATATACTGGCAAACTCGGACAGTAAGGATGACCAGACGCTGAAATACGATCTGCGTGACTATATGCTTTCAACGTTTTCGGATGTATTCGGAAACTGTGACAGCTTCAGTCAATCGGTAGCCGTTGCAAACGAACGCAGAGCCGAAATTGAAGAAAAAGGCTAACGAATTTGTACATTCCAAAGGCTACAGCTACAATGTAAAATGCGAGGTTGCAAAAACATATTTCACCACCAGAAAGTACGAGAATGTAACCTTACCTGCAGGAGAATACACAGCCGTCCGCCTGCTTATCGGAAATGCAGAGGGCAGGAACTGGTGGTGCGTAATGTTCCCGCCGCTGTGCCTGCCTGCCGCATCGGGTGAATTTTTTACCGAAGAACAAAGCAAGCGGGTTGAAGAAAGCCGTGATTATGAAATAAAGTTTGCGATATTTGAAGCGTTGCAGGGGCTTTTCGGCGTCGATGATACCGGTAGCGAAAGCTCGGAAGAAACCGCCTGCGACAGCACGGATAATGATTTTGCTAAAATATCCGTTTTCGGCATTATGAACTGTGATGTTCTGTGATTATTAAGGCAGGCGGTTTTCCGCCTGCTCAGACTGTCGATAAACCTATATAATTTTTGAAAATGGGGTTTGGGGCGTAGCCCCAAGCGGGGTGAGGGCGGCAGGGTAGATTGTCAAGTCAAGTGCAACACTTTTTAGACAAAAAATTCGAGAGGGGAAAGATAGCCAAGACATTTGCGAGGACGACTATTAATTAAATGAATAACTTTTTGGAATTCTTCTTCGGAAACACTTAAAAAATCAGTGCCTTTAGGGTAGAAGAAACGTAAAAAGATCATTTGTATTTTCGTTTAAACCTCGTTGCCAAGGAGAGTGCGAATCAGCAAAATAGATTGTTGTGCCTAAATCTTTTTCGATATTGAGAAAATCAGCAAATTCAGAACCGTTATCCAACGTGATTGTTTCAATCGGCATAGGAACTTCCATAAGTTCAAAAGCTCTGGAGATAGCTTTTCTGATTGTATTTCTTTCTCGACTGATTGCTATTGAACCAACAAGTAGCTTACTTTTTCGGTCAACAAAAGTAACAGCGCAACCTTTACCGATACCGCCATAAACCGTATCGCCTTCAAAATCGCCTATACGGGATTTTGTTTCTACAATTTCCGGTCTGTCGTGAATAGTGTGAACCGGTGAATTGTATTGCATTTCTTGCGATTGCCGATATACTTTTTTCCGTGACGTCGCAGAGCAGTTTTTCTTGACAAACCTTGAAGCCTGTTTTCCTTTAATGCCCGGTATATAGATGCACAACATACGCTGAACCCCTGTTGTTTGCACTTATGCGCTATAATTTCAGGCGACCAAAAGCGTTTGAAACATTCAAGAATGTAAATATAAAGTTTGGTGTCCGGTCGGATGACGTGTTTCCTTACACACTTCTTTCTTCTGTATATGTAAAGTGACGTTGCCCACCACGCATTGTACCTCTTTTTATCTTTACAGTTTCTTTTTTATTTCTGCTTATTGATGAAGCGCTTCTGCCCATCAACCTTCCAATTTCTCGTACTCCTTTTCCTTCTGACAAAAATTGTTGTAGACAATTTCGCAGTCTGTCGAAAAAAAGTCAAGCAGAAATGCTTGGCTTTTTCATTGATATGTGGTATAATAAATATGGTGATGAAAGGTGCTGAAAACAGGAAAACAAGAAAGACATCAGATAGAATTTGTATGTATGGACGAGCTGATACCGGAAGACCATCTGCTCAGAAAAATAGATAGCGTGATAGACTTCACAAAAAAAATCTATGAAATAGTTTCGATTTATACTGCGAAAACAACGGAAGACCGAGTATAGACCCCATAGTGTTGTTCAAAATGGTATTGATACAGCATATCTATGGGATACCTTCTCTGCGTAAAACGGCTGATGAGGTAAAAGTAAACGTGGCATACCGTTGGTTTTTAGGCTATCTGCTGAATGAGCAGACACCCGCACTTCTCGACAATCAGCTACAATTTCAAAAACAGATTTACTGCTGAAACAATAGAAAAGGTATTCTATTGGATATTGAACGAAATCGAGCAGGCAGGCTATCTTACACCCGAAACAGTATTCGTTGACGGAACACATATCAAGGCAAATGCCAATATGAAAAAAGCGGTTAAGAAAGCCGTTCCCAAGGCGGCTAAAATATATGAAGAAAAAAGCTGATGGAAGAAATCAATGAAGACCGTGAAGAACACGGCAAGAAACCGTTTGATGACACCAAACCGCCGAAAGAAAGAATCGTTAATGAATCGACCACCGACCCAGAATGCGGAGTATTCCACAAGGGCGAACACAAAAAATGCTTTTGCATATACAGCACAGACCGCTTGCGACAAGAAAGGATATATTCTTGATGTGACAGTCAATCCAGGAAATGTACATGATAGTGTAGCTTTTGACGGGCTATATGCAAGACTTACAGAACATTATCCTGAAATACAGAATGTCGTAGCTGACGCAGGCTACAAAACCCCTTGGATAATGCAAAGAAGTAATTGATGACGGAAGAACACCGATTTTACCATACACAAGACCCGCAGGTGTAAAAGATTATTACAGACCATCCAAATATGTATATGATGTTTACTATGATTGTGTAATTTGTCCTGAAAATCAGGTGCTGAACTATTCAACGACAAACCGTGACGGCTACAAGGAGTTTAAAAGCAAAGGCTACAAATGCGAGAAGTGCCCGACAAAAAATAAGTGTACCAAAAATGCAAAGAGTGAGAAAACAGTAACAAGGCATATATGGAGTGAGTATATCGAAATGGCAGAGGATATTCGGTGTACTCCGAAATACAAAGCAATATACACACTGAGAAAAGAGACAATTGAACGGGTGTTTGCAGATGCAAAGGAAAAGCACTCGATGAGATATACTCTTTTTTTCAGAGGCTTGGCTCAGGTAACGAATTGGGCCAGGCTTAAATTTGCTGCAATGAACCTCAAAAAATATGCGATCCATAGCTGGAGAAAGCACCATATTTTTCTCGTTTTTCGCTGTTATTGAGCGTGATTTCTGTGCAAAGGCGTAATTTGGCATAAATTTAACCCCGACTTGCTTGCAAATCGGGGTTTTTCTACAGTCTGAAAAATTGTTGTAGACAATTTCGTTCAGATAGTGTAAAATGTGTATAGGACTTCATACTCTACCTCCGTGCCTTTTGTTTTGTGGTAATTACATTTTACACGAAAGTGAGTATGATGTCCATATTTTTTTGTGTTGCACTTGATATTATAATCTACCCAGCCCCACACTCAGCCCCGGCATGGATGCCGGGCGTGTATGCCCAAAGGCTCTGCACGATGCAGAGCCAACAAAGCATACACAGCCCTTCACCACGGGGAAGGGGTTTGGGGTTTCGGCAAGGATGCCGAGATAGAACGCCCAAAGGCTTTGCAGGACGCAAAGCCCACAAAGCGTTCTTAAAGGGATAGAGAAATTTCACTATTCTTTAAAAAACAGACTTTTTCTAAACAAGCTGGGCAGGCGGTTTTCCGCCTGCTATTTTTTTTAACCGCTATTGACATTTCCGGTATTCTGTGCTATACTGAAACTGTACTAATTCTGATAGTACAGTTAGTTTGTCACTTGTTGACAATCTTAACGGAAATATATTATGAAAAGGAGAAGAATAATTGAAATATCAAAAGCTTTATTTCAGTATGCTGAAAACATTTCTCAAAAGTGATATCAAGCTGAATATACTTATTTTTCTTATCTCTGTTTCAGCCGTCTTTACATTTATTTCATTGTTCTGTGCATTGAACAGCGGTAATGCGGCATATCACAATATGATGGATCGTTCAGGCTACATCTTTGACGGTATTATGCCCGAAGATTCACCCGAATTTTTCAGAGAAAACCTGCCCGAAGTCTACACTGCCTATGCCGACAATGCGGTTGTCAGCTATCGCTCAACCGAAAACTACATCTGTACGGAATCTGCCAAAGTTGCTTTTAACAAAAGTAATGAAAGATCTGTACCGCTTCATACAATCCGACTATAACATAACCGACGGAAGATTTTTCACTGAAGATGAGTTGAAGGGTGACAGCAAGGTTATTATTGCCGAAAACGACTGCGGTATAAATGTCGGTGACAGGCTTATCATTCCCGATGATAAAGGCGACATCGTACTTAATGTAATAGGTCTTTCCGATGATTTTATTGTTCCGTACTCTTTTTTTAATATATCACAACAACAGCGGAATTTATGTAAAGGATGAAGATTTTGAAAATGAGATGAAGAATACCGCTCCGACAAAATACAACGGCGCACGCTTTTTTCTTTACATCCGATCTGTCTGACGATGAACTGCAGGCACTTGAGCAATATCTCGGCAAGGAGGTTTATATTCAGCCGCCGAACAGAGAGAGTCACGAATCTGTTATCATAATCTACGCTATCATCACGGGAGGAATCGTGGTAACAGGTATATTCACCGCTCTGCTCCTGCTGACGCTTATATGCTTCACCTGACGGATAATTGCAGCGAACAGATAAATGTGCTGAAGGTCACAGGCTGCAAGTCAATGCCGATAACACTGCTTTTATCGGCAGTCACTCTTACATACACAGCAGTTTCATTCATCTGCGCTATTGCTTTGAGTCCGATTTTTACCGCACTTATGGAAAAGCTCAGAATGGAATATGTACCTACCGCTTTTGACTATCTGCTGTCATTTGTAATATACAGCATTATAATCATAATATCGTTACTGCCCGGCTTTAAGCGCATATCCTCAGCCACATACGCAAACGGAGGTGCAATATGAAGCTGTTATCTCTTTCATTATCCTTGCTTCGATCAAAAAAACGCAGTTTTATCCTTATGATGATATGTATCATTTTTTCAACTCTGCTGTTCAATTTCGCAATCACTGCATCTTCGGATTATCTTGCCGAAAAAGCATACATAACAAGTAACCGCTATGATAAGAAGATACTGCACGGTACACTCTCGTCAAAAAAGCACCTATAACCGATGAAAAGATAGTTTCAGAGTTTAAAAAGTACGGAATAAATTGCCGTGTCGAGCGTTACCATGAAACCACATTGGAGCTTTACTCTGTAAACAGCCGAATAACCGACAACGAGATAAATAATATGGACGATGACACTTTCTATCGGTTTTATAATGATATAAACGGAACTCTGCTCGGATATTCGACCGAATACAGCGAATATCTCGATATAGGACTTTCGGGAGAACGTCCGGATAAGTCAAAGGACTACGGCGGCAAGATCCCTGTAATCGCAAACTATACATCGAGATGTAATATCGGCGACACAATAAAATACAAATGTGGGAAAGGGATTACCGAGCTTCTTGTTGTCGGAAAATACACCGATAACTATCTCGACAGCGTAATACTGTATAATGCTGACACCGCAAGCTTGGGCACGACTTTCTACACCGATGCGGATATTCTCTACAATTCCGAACTTGCCACCGCTCCCGAAAATCAGAAGGACTATTCCGGCGAAAGCGTGGATAAGCGTTACTATCAATATGTGATAATTCTGAAAAACGGCAACGCTTCACTCGGCGAAATTGCGGCTCGTATAATTGACGGACTGGACGCAAACAGTGATGATTCAAAAGGCGATCTGTACATGAATATACGCTATGATGTGGCAGATCTCGATTTGCTGTACCGTGACAATATGCTGCTGATACAGTTAATGCCTGTATTCATAATGATAGCCGTAGTCGGCACTCTCGGAGTGATTGCCAATATTCTGCTGAATGCCGAAAAACGCACAAAAGCAATGGCGGTATTCCGTCTGTGCGGCGGTAAGACCCGCTCTGTGATAATACTCGAGCTTGTCTGTGACACGGCTGTAACAGTTATTTCTGTGCTTGCCGCTACGCTTATCCTGCTCGCAATAAACCACATCTTTGCTATAGAAATCATCAATGCACAAAGCGGATTGTTCACTGCTGTATATCTGATTGCAATTTCCCGTAATTGTCAGCATTGCAGGCTCTGTAACACTGGTACGCAGTAATATGCTTGAAACAATAAGGAGATATGAGAACGTATGATGAAACTTGAAAATGTAGATAAATATTATAATATAAACACAAACAGCGAGGTGCATGCACTGAAAAATATAAATCTTAGCATAGAAAAGGGCGAAATGGTCGCTATAATGGGTGTATCCGGCTCCGGCAAGTCAACGCTTATACATATCCTCGGCTGTCTTGACAAGCAGACATACGGAAAGTACTTTCTCGGGGAATATGAGGTTTCCAAGTACAGCAATAATGACATTGCGGTGATAAGGAACGAGGAGATCGGCTTCGTGCTCCAGAATTTCGGACTTCTCGCCGACAAGACGGTATATGAAAATATTTCATATCCGCTTATATTCAACCCTGCCGTTAAATACAAGATGATGAAAAAAGCTTATCACCAAAACCGCCGATGCGATGTTAATAGGCAATCTTCTCAAAAAGCCCCGTAAAAGAGCTGTCGGGCGGTCAGAAGCAGCGTGTCGCTCTTTGCCCGTGCACTTGTAAACCGTCCGAATATAATCATTGCAGACGAACCGACAGCGGCACTTGACAAAGCAACGGCAGACGAAATAATGGAGGTTATGAAGTCGCTCAATTCTATCGGAAAAACCATAGTTATAGTAACACACGACAGAACAGTGGCAGAAAAGTGCAGGCGGATAGTTGAGCTTTCGGACGGGGAGATAATCTCGGATAAGACAATTGCGTAAATCATAAATACAATAAAAAAAGCCTAGCATTTCTGATTGACTGTTCGACAGTCTGCATGGAACTTGAGCAAAAACTCACGCTCCATTAGTCTGATTTTGGAAAGTTCTCAATTTTATTATTGATTTTCAACTGTCAATAGAATATCACTCGATCATTCTACAAGGCGGTTATTGTACTTTACAATTTATGATGATATAATAAGGACAAAGGAGGGCAGGCATATGAATATTGGCAAATGTAATATCAGAAAAAAAGGAAAGCACTTGGTCTGACACAGCAGGCTTTAGCCGAAAAGCTGCACGTTTCTTTTCAAGCTATATCCAAATGGGAAAACGGAACTTCATGTCCCGATATTGAACTTCTGCCGCAGATCGCAGCTATTCTGAAAACAACTATTGATTCGCTGTTGGGGTATCCATCGCAATCCGTCACCGATTATGACAAAAGATACGGCAATGAGGAGTATTATTGGGGCTTAAAGCCTAACAATCTGTGTTATGAGATAATGAGAATTAAGCCGCCTGTTAAGCCGTATAAGGTTATTGATATTGGTTGCGGAGAAGGCAAGGACGCAGTATTTCTTGCAAGAAACGGCTATGATGTTACAGCGTTTGATGCATCTGAACAGGGGCTGTCAAAGGCACGAGAGCTTGCCGATACTTATGGTGTAAAGGTTGACTTTTTCAAGGCAGATGTGAGAGATTTCAGGCTTGAAGCTAACTATGACATCATCTTTTTCAAGTGGGGTTTTTCATTATATTCCGCTTGAATTACGAGAAAATGTTGTCAATAATCTTAAAGCTCATACGACTACGAATGGTATCAATGTTGTAAATGTTTTTTTGTAGAGAAGCCATTTATTCCTCTTCCGCCCGATACAGAAAAAGGCGAATTTGTTGTGGATAGCTGGAAATCAGGTGAGTTGTTTATGTATTACCACGATTGGCTGTTTCATAAAAACGAGGAGTGGATCTTTGACTGCGACAGCAGCGGTACTCCTCATAAACATTGTATGGACGTATTGATTGCGGAAAAGGTTTGATAGCTGAGTTTTTATACGATTATCTCCTATGCGATGTTAATAGGCAATCTTCTCAAAAAGCCCGTAAAAGAGCTCTCGGGCGGACAAAAACAGCGTGTCGCACTTGCCCGTGCACTTGTAAACCGTCCGAACATAATCATAGCGGACGAACCGACAGCGGCACTTGACAAAGCAACGGCAGACGAAATAATGGAGGTTATGAAGTCGCTCAATTCTATCGGAAAAACCATAGTTATAGTAACGCATGACAGGACAGTGGCCGAAAAGTGCAGGCGGATAGTTGAGCTTTCGGACGGGAAGATAATCTCGGATAGGACAATTGCGTAAATATAAAATTACGGACAGCAAGCTTTTCCTGCTGTCCGTTTTCTATACGCTGTACTATCTGTTCACTTCGGGATTATCGGTTCTGCCGAGAAGATAATCTAATGATACGCCGAAATAATCAGCGAAAAGTATAAGCGTTTTATAATCGGCTTCACGCTGCTCATTCTCATAACGGCTTACGGAATTCTGATTAAGGTCAAGATCTATCGCCAATTTCAGCTGTGAAATCTTTCGCTTTTTACGAAGCTCTTTCAGTCGAAAAATGTTAATCGCCCCCTTGACACGATTATACCATTATGGTATAATCTAAATATCCCGTTTCGGGATATTATTAATCGAAAGCAGAATTTTATGCTTTTCAAGGAGGAATTTTTCATGTTTAGAAAACTGTTCGGAGAAACTGAAACTATTCAGTTTGATTATCTGAAACCACGTATTATTATGGCTTTCATTGTTGTTGCCGGTATCCTGATTGGACTTATTACTCACTTTATCGGTTTGCAGTCTGTAGCACAAGTGTGTGGGGTATTGCTGAATTATTTTATGTAATTCTTGCTCTTATGTTTGGCTGGAGATTTCTTAAATCAATGTTCGGATTTGCCTCATTCGGTGCAATCTTCTCCGGAAATATCGTATTCGGTGTAGTTATTATGGTAGTGTATTTTTTACTGAGTATCGTTCTCGGTCTTATCACCCTTGTTCTCGGTATAGGCAGATTTATTTATCTGCTTGTAAAGAAGGCTAATCAGGGACTGGAGGATTAACCGTGCTTTTTGTCAGACGCAGAAAGTCGCTTGACCCATTCTATGACGAATATGCCGAGGTATATTATGTTGACGGTACTTATGTAACATCGGTGGTCGCTTTCCTTATATTTGCCGCTGTTGCGATACCCGCACTTGCTCTTTTCGGCGCTGTCAGATGGCTTTGCGATCATATGATGCTGTTATATGTGCTGTATGCTGTCGGAGTGGTAATTCTGATAGTAATGCAATCACGGCACACAAGAAAGAAATATATGTTTTTCTATGCGCTTTCAACGCTTACAATGCTTGTAATACCGATTACCGCTACAATCGCTTATATCTTTCCCATAATGGTTTTCGGTGAAACGCTAAGCGCCGCACTCAGCGTCATTTTTTCATCTCTGCTCTTCTACGGTGGTGCTTTTATGACATTCTCGATAAACAGAATCATCAAAACGGTATCGCCTGCTTTTTTGTTTCGCTTTATATACTTAGCTGTTGCGCTCCTCATTTTGTACGGATTTATCAGCGTAGATGCCGAAGCTATGAAAAAATTTGATTTCAACACTTTCTATATCCTATGGTCATAAAGATGGCCGCACAAAACAACGGACAGCAAGATTTTCCTGCTGTCCGTTGTTTATATTTCCCTTTATTTCAGTCTTTCCACGGCTTTTTACCGTCAAGGAAGCCCTTGCTTTTCCACCAGTCACGGTCGGTCGGATTCCACGCCGTTTTATCGTTTTTTTGCATAGCGCCGAACATATAGAACATCATCTTAGTGATGATTGACGGCTTTGCCTTTACCGACTTTATTTTCCGTGCTAGCTTTTCCGCTGTCTTTTCAATTTCGAGTTTCTTCTTGTCCGACAGCATTGTAACATTCGCCGCCATGCTCGCAAGCGGGAACTGATAGCATTTTGCAACACCCATCCATTTAAGCTGACGAGCCATAGACTTTGTGACGCTTTTCGGCGGAGCGCCTGCCGATGATGAAACGGTCAGCCCGATTTTTGAGTACATTCTGCCGTCGGGTCTGTGCGTTACCCATCTGTACGCCAGATGATCCATCATATTTTTAAGTGCACCGCTCATTTCCAGGCAATAGCACGGGACTGTCAAGAATTATAAGACTGCTTTGTTCGATAGCTTTTACTATCGGCTGTACTTTCTCAGCGTCCGGGCAGTATTCCTCGCCTTTGAGAAAGCAGTTGTAACAGCCGACACAGTAGCCGGGTGCGTCTGCCGGCATAAAAAATTCGTGTATCTCGTTGTCATTTCCCAGTTTGTCAAGCACAGCCTTTGTCATAGCGTATGTAATGCCTTTGTGCATAGCTCCGTGTATTACCGTAATTATCATTGTTTTGCCTCTTCCCTTTATCTGAGTGACGTTATGATCCTTGCGATTTCAACAGTAACAATTTTAAGCGTTATTCCGCCCGACATAACATAAAACCATACCTCACGGGCTGCCTGCGTTTTAGCTATCGGCGTTGCGATTATTCCGACAATTACCGCAAGCGCACCGATACAGCCGACTATGTTCGGTATGCTGATAAGCTGAAACAATCCGGGATCACAGCTTCCGTCTATAGCATTCTGAATAGTCTTGTCAAGTCCGTCACGGGTTGCGGCGAAACAGCATACAACAAGGCCGTACACAAGCAGTATAAGGCTTCTCAGCCCCCAGTGCTGTGTCTGTTTTCGTGTCAGAATACGGAATGCTATGTAGCCTATAAGGACAAGTATCATTACGGTTGTCGCAATTGTGACCCCGTCCTTGAAATATAATTTCATATCAAAAACCTCTTTTCCAAAAAAAAATAACGCAGTGCCGCCCCGATAAATAGGTCAGCACTGCGTCTTTGCGTCTGTCTGAATCAACGTAATTATGTAATTTTCAACGTTTATAACGCTCTCCTGTTTGCATTTCGGACAAAACAGCGGAAAATTCTTCAGCACCGTGTCCTGTGTAATTTTTACCCTTGTTTTTCGCCTTGCAGTGAGGACACAGTATAAAACGACTTTCATCCGTCACGCTTACCGCCTCTTTTCTCTGCCGTTTTCACCATGTGGGCGAATATGTACGGTAGAAATTTCTGACGTGTGCCCTTCAAGCCGTTTCAGGCACTCCGCTTCCCTTTCGGGCTGTCTGTCGCAAATTTCTACCATAAGCACAACAGGCGCAACATACTCAAGTGCCAGCGTATCGGGATCTTCTCCGATTATCGTTCCCGACTTGATAAGCGCTCTGAAAAGTCCTGCGTGATAACGCACCAATCTTTCCAGATACCGTTCGGAATACATAGCCGCCAACTCAGCGTTTCTGAACTGCTCTATTGTCATCATTCGTCTGAATCGGCTGACATACTCATCGTGCAGTGAATATTCTATCAGCTGTCTTACCTTTTTTGCAAGCATTTCCTCGGAAATACCGTCAAACACCTTTTCATCGGCTTTGCTTTCGGAAACGTGCACATCAATGCCGTCCGTGAATGTATCATAACGGCGGTACGTTTCCGCAACGATAGCATCAAATATCTCCTGCTTGCTTTTGAAATGCTTGTACAGTGAAGGCGCTTTTATCCCCACCGCCGAAGCTATTCTCTCTCAACGCTTACAGCATCATAACCGCTCTGTGAAAAGAGCCGCAACGCTTCGTCAAGTATGCGTTGTTTTGTGTCTTCCTTTTTGTGAGGCTTGTTTCATATATTCACCTCGATATAAAAAAGCTAACGATCGTTAGCTATATTATAAGCTAATAATCGTTAGCTGTCAAGAGGGTAGGGAAAATTTTTTTGAATCTTTACATCTTCAGCGCATCCACCGGCTTCATCCTTGCCGCTTTATATGCAGGATAGCTTCCCGAAATCATACCTATCACCGCCGACACCGCAACTGCAATAAGCATTATATCCGTCTGCATAACAAAGCTCTCACCGACTGCAACACCTATGACAAATGCCACCGCACAGCCTGCCGCAATGCCTACGATACTGCCGATAATACATATCATCGTGCTTTCGGCTAAAAACTCGCCGACTATTCTTATATTTCTTGCTCCGAGCGACTTCTTTATGCCTATCTCACGTTTTCGTTCGCCAACACTTACAAGCATTGCGGTCATAACCGATACGGACGCAACCGCAAGCGAAATTCCTGCCGTGAACGACAACGCCAAGGTTGCGGCAGCCAGTATTCCGTCAAGCTGTTTCTTCTGGCTCTGAAGCTCGCTTATTTTTATACTCCCCTCACCCTTGACATTTGCCATACAGGTTTTAATTCTGTCTATCGCAGTTTCGCCGTCACCGTTTTTGTCAAGAAGAACGGCTATTTTGTCATATTCACTTTTACCGCTTATATTCTGTGCTGTGGTATAGGGAATGTATACAAAAATACGGCACAGCATCGTTCATCATATTCTGTATGGGGCTGAGTCCCGACTCGGCAACACCGATTACCGTAAAATCAGTGTATTTACCGCCGGAATTCACGCTCACCGTCTTCCCGACTATGTTCGTCCTTCCGTATGTTTCGAGTGCTATCTCATCATCAATAACACAGATATTTTCGGCTTTTTTAAGATCCGATCTGTCAATAAGTCTGCCGTGTATCGCCTTCATCGAAATAATCTCGTCCGCTTTCTCGTTTACTCCCCACACCATGCACGAAACGTTGCTTTCGATAAGCTCACACTTGGTGACCTGTGCCATAAGCGGCATCGCACCGTTGACACCGCTCAATCCGCCCAAAAGCATCTATATCGCTGTCGCTCAAGGCAACTCCCGCCTCCTGTGCCTCCACAAGTACAGAGTTTACTCCCATATCGTCAAGGCTGTCGTTTATCTTGGCTGTGCCTATCTGCCCTGCCGCCGATATTACCGTCACCGAAAAAATACCTATCGCAACTGCGCTCATAGTCAGCGCACTTCTGCTCCTGCTTCTCCATATATCAGCCATAACCGACATCAGTCCCATAACCTACCTCCGCTTTATGTTTCATATCCGACCATTATATAATTACCGTTTTGTGCCTGTGTATTCCTTTATTCCGTCTTATTTCTGATAATAATCGAGTTTGCCGCTACTCCCTGCGTGCTTTTTACAACTTCCTCCTCAACGCTTACCCCGAAAACCTGCGTCCTTCTTGCAAGCTCCAGCCCTGTTATAACGTCACGCCTTGTTGTTCTGCCGTTCTCGATAACGTAGATATATTCGCTTTTTTCATCCTGCATAACCGCACTGTAAGGCAAGGTAACTATATCACGCTTAAGACCTGTCTGTATTTCCGCATATCCGCTGTCACCGCTTTTGAGCTTGTCCGACGGGCTTTCTATGCTTATCATAACATCGGCTACGGTTTCCTCTACAGCACCGAGATATTGTTTCCTCATACTTTTTTGCCGATGCTTTTCACCTGTCCTGCAAATTTTCCGTCAACAGACGACAGAGTAAGCAATGCGGTCTGCCCTTTTCTGATTTTCGACAGATTGCGTTCAGGCACAGCAACATTCAGCACAAGTGCACCCTTGCCTCCTACCCTTGCAATATCCGCTCCGGCATCTATAAGCTCTCCGCTTTTTGCAAGATAGCATACCGTTCGGATACCAAAGCCGGTATTTTCTCAGGTATCCTGTCGGAAAGTTCTGCCGCCGTCAGCACATCGGATACCGAACCGCTGTATATATTGCTCAGCTTATCACACACCGCCTGCTTATCAACAACGGCTATCGTCTGTCCCTGGTCTACCCTCGCCGCCGACATTCACAAGATATTCCTTTATAATAAGCGGTATTTCTTCTTTTTATGCTCCTGACCTGTGAATAACCTACCGTACCGCTGCAGGTTACGGACGGGATATATTCTGTTCTTTCGGGGAAGATTACGTCCACACAAGGAACGTTATCCCTTATAACACCGGGAAGCATCATATTGAAATAAAGCCCTGCAATAACCGAAATTGCGATAATCGTAATATGAAACGCCTTTCTTTTTTTTTTTGTATGTTTTGCGGTAATTCATACTCATTCTCCTTTTCGTTTTTACATACTTAGTTTATCTGCCGTTACGGAAAATATTACTGAAATGCAGTGAATATTACAGTCGTTGCGGCTAAAAATAGCTTTATAATCTCACAAAAAGAGGGTGAAAAAATGAATATGATAATATGCGGCGAGCCTTGCATACATCAGCATGACGGCTGTTGCGGACTTCACGGCGCAGGCGTAATAACCAACACGACAGCCTCGCCTTGCCGTTATTTCTCACCGAAGGAGGTCGGCTCTTATGAAAGAAAGCAGGAATATCAATCAAGCAAACGGGAATGCTCTGATAAACGCCGCTGACATATCAAGGCACTACACAATGGCTGACGGTACGGTACAGGCACTGGACAACGTCAGCCTTACGGTAAACGTGGGAGAGTTCATAGCAATTACAGGTCCGAGCGGCTCGGGGAAATCCACGCTGATGAATATTCTCGGTCTGCTCGACACCTGCGACAGCGGAACATATATGTTTTCCGGACTTGACACCAAAACGCTTGCCGATAATGAGCTGAGCCGTATAAGAAACGAAAGGATAGGTTTTATTTTTCAGTCGTTCAATCTTATACCTACGCTGTCGGTGGTTGAAAATGTAGCATTGCCTCTTACTTACAGAGGTATCCCGACAGCGAAACGCCTTGAACGCTCACTTTCTGCGCTTGAAGCTGTAGGACTTTCGGGAAGGCTGTCGCACAAGCCGTATGAGCTTTCGGGAGGACAGCAGCAACGTGTCGCTATCGCAAGAGCAATCGCCGCAGACCCCGACCTTATCCTTGCGGACGAGCCGTGCGGAAATCTTGACAGCCGCTCCGAAAGGAAGTAATGGAATTGCTTCTCTCCCGCCACAAATGCGGCAAAACCGTCATTCTTATCACACACAGCCTTTCCGATGCCAAATATGCCGACAGGATACTGACCGTCTGTGACGGAAAACTGTATAAATAATTTTCGCAAAGTGCTTGCAAATCCGAAGCAGATAGTGTATAATATTATCTGTTAATTTAATATGCAAGCACGCCTCCTTAGTTAAATGGATATAATAAACCCCTCCTAAGGGTTTAGTTGTTGAGTTCGATTCTCGCAGGGGGTGCCAAATGCACAGCTGAAAAGCCTGGTAAAATCAAGGCTTTTCGGCTTTTTTATTTTTGCTCAAATACAACAAAAGTAAAAAAGGAGAAATCTCATTAACAAATTGTAGCATAAACGTAGCAACAAATCGAAATTTACCTCTATTAAGGCATACAAACTCTTGACAGCAAAGCTCCTATATGGTATTATTTGAAGTAAACTACTATATAGGAGCTTTTGCATGAAAATGAATGGCGGATTTCTTGTTACCAAAATAAAACAGCTTGGAGACCGAATCTTTGAGAAGATTCTCAGCGAAAAGAATATTGATGCGTTCAATGGAGCCCAGGGGCGCATTCTTTATGTGCTGTGGCAGGAGGATGGTATCTCAATCAGGTCACTCTCGACTAAATGCGGATTAGCGATAACATCTCTTACGACGATGCTGGAAAGAATGGAAAATCAAGGGCTGATAAGCCGTGTTCAGTCTGAAACGGGACACAAAAGGAAAACCCTCCTGTTTCTGACTGAGAAAGCACATGCCTTAAAGGGCGAGTACGATTCTGTATCTGATGAGATGGGCAGCATTTACTACAAGGGTTTTTCAGAGGAAGAAATTACCCGGTTTGAGGAATGCCTCGACCGCATCAGAAAGAATCTTGAGGAGTGGCAGAAGTCATGAGTATTTGTATCAAAGATCAGATTCAAAACATGAATCTCGTCATCGGCTGCACAGTGGGGTGTGCATATTGCTATGCCCGCAACAATGTGAAGCGCTGGCATATGATTGATGACTTCACTGACCCTGAATTCTTTCCGGGTAAGCTCAAGATGATGGAAAAGAAGCGTCCGCAGAACTTTCTTCTTACCGGCATGAGCGATCTGTCCGGATGGAAGCCGGAATGGAGAGACGAGGTATTTGCAAAGATCCGTGAAAATCCACAGCATCAGTTCCTGTTCCTTACCAAGCGCCCCGATCTGCTGGATTTTGATACCGATCTGGAAAACGCATGGGTTGGCGTTACGGTGACGAGGAAAGCCGAACTGTGGCGTATCGACGCCCTTCGGAAAAACATCAGAGCAAAGCATTATTACCATGTTACCTTTGAACCGTTATTCGACGATCCCGGTACAGTTGACCTTTCCGGAATCAACTGGATCGTTGTCGGCACCATGACCGGAGCTCAGAGCAGGAAGGTTCATACGGAGCCGGAATGGGCATGGTCTCTGACGGATCAGGCACACGCACTCGGCATTCCGGTGTTTATGAAGGAAGACCTTGTCCCTATCATGGGGGATGAAAATATGATTCAGGAAATGCCGGAGGAATTCAATAAAGTGTTAGAGGTACAGAGATCATGGCAGAAGTAATAAATGGAATCCTCATTCGTGAGGTGGAAACAAAGAACATCATGACCAAGTCCAGTCTGCCGGTAGGCGGTTACTCGGTCAATCCCTATGTGGGCTGCACCCATGCCTGCAAGTATTGCTATGCTTCTTTTATGAAGCGCTTTACCGGACACACGGAGGAATGGGGCACTTTCCTTGATGTGAAGCATTGGCCGGAAATTAAAAATCCGAAGAAATATGCCGGACAGCGGATTGTAATCGGTTCCGTGACGGACGGCTACAATCCGCAGGAGGAGCAGTTCGGCAATACCAGAAAACTGCTGGAACAGCTGATCGGCAGTGACGCAGATATTTTGATCTGCACAAAGTCTGATCTTGTGGTACGGGATATTGATCTGCTGAAGAACCTTGGACGAGTGACCGTTTCATGGTCGATCAACACACTGGATGAAAATTTCAAAGAACGATATGGACTCTGCTTCGAGCATTGAGCGGCGCATCGCTGCTATGAAGCAGGTATATGATGCAGGTATCCGTACAGTCTGTTTCGTATCCCGGTGTTCCCCGGTATCACGGACTTTGAAGCAATCTTTGAGCGGGTAAAGAATCAGTGCGATTTGTTCTGGCTTGAAAATCTCAATCTTAGAGGGGTGGCTTCAAAAAAGACGATTATGGACTATATCTCCGGAAAATATCCTGATCTTGTACCGCTTTACGATGAGATCTATAACAGGCATAACCGCAGCTACTTTGAAGCGCTTGAAGTAAAAGCTGAGGAAATGGCTAAGAAGTATGATTGTCCCTTTGCGGATAATGAAATGCCTTACGGAAGAGTTCCGCAGGGACATCCGGTGATTGTGAATTATTTCTATCACGAGGAAATCCGAGGGACAGAGAATACCGGAAAAAGAAACCGTTAAACAGAAAGTGACCGCACTCTTTGAATGAGGAAAAAACTCCTCGTCCGAAGGGCAAGAATGTGCAGCCGAGAAGACTTACCGTTTTAATATCTGAATATAGCTTGAAACCGATAACGGACATCAGTTTACGTTCTGAAAAGCCGGTAAAATCAAAGATTCTTGATGATTTTGAGAAAATTAGAAATTTCGTTCAGAGGCTTCTCCTAAGGGTTAGTTGTGAGTTCGATTCTCGCAGGGGGTGCCAAAAAGAAAAGCCGCTCGTGAGAGTGGCTTTTTTGAATTATTCACTTTTGCATAAACCGCATCAACTGTATACACTACCCGACACCGATCTTTTCGGCTCTCCTGCCGCATTCTTTCCTTTTTACCGAAACATTTTCTAATTTTTTGATATGATCCTTTATTTTATTTCTTGCCGCAAATAATCTGTTTCTGAGTGCACACGGACTGATATTCAGCGATTGCGCTATTTCTTCGTTTGTAAATTCAAGGCAATATTTCAGATACAGTGCATCACGCATACCTTGCGGTAATGAACGGATATACTCAACCAATGAATCGTAATTTACATTTCCGATTGCCTGATCCTCAAGGACAGTTTGGTCATATATTTCCGCATCTTCTTCCAACGAAAGATGGTTGACCTTCCTGTTGAACATATCAAATGATATGTTTCTCACTATTACATTCAGATAAGTGCACTGTTTGTCAGGCGAAATCTGAGAAATCTTATCAATCTGATTTATTGCTCTCAAAATTGCTTCTTGTACAGCGTCTTCAGCATCGTCTCTGTTATGCAGATTGCTATATGCGATATTATACATTGTCTGCTTATTTTTATTGTATAATTCTTCAATCAGTAGTTTTTTTCTTGTTCAGTTTTAATGAGAGATAGACAGAATGATAGCATTGACAACATATCCTTTATTTTTTCTATATTTATAATATCATCAAAAGAATAATAAGTCAAGCAAATACTTTGATTTTTCGTCCAATCTTGTTATAGTGACTAATTATTTAAAAATAATCTGTGCATATTTAACAAAAATGAATTTTCGAGTAATTTCTTGCTAACAAACAGCGAATTTAAAAAGATGTATTATATGAAGCGTCATTTCAAATCAATTTAAAGGAGGGAAAAAGATGATAGTTAAAAAACGCTATTCGTATTTATTATAGCAAATTGATTCCCGGTAAGTTTTACTACTCCAAAGAAACTATCAGCTGACACAGATCACAGATTGGCTTATAAAGAAATCAAAAACAAGCAGCATATAGCTGTCGCACAAAACTCATTATGAGCAGAAAGGAAATTTATCATGAAAAAAGGATTCAAAAGAACACTGTTTGTAACAACATTAACAACAGTATCGGCATTTTGTGCAATCGTTGCAGCTGCAACAAGTAGCACTGTTTCAAGTTCATTCACCTATAACGGTATGGGTTATACCGCCTATGGCAATAACTCATCAAGTTTAACAAAAAAAAACTTCGAAAAAATCCAATTATCTACATCTGTTGCCGCACACTACGGTGCAACCGCAAAGCAGGAAAAAAGTATATGTAAACTGGCAAAAAAGCAAATACAGTAACAGGAAATAAATTTGGTACAATTCAAGAGGAATTTAAGGATAACGCTACAAGAGTTGATGCCGTTGATGATGCACCCCTCGGCTACAAGCTTACAGTATTTTCTTATCACGAAGTAAAAAGCAACGGAAAACGTGTTCTTTCCAAAAATACAGAATCCTACATAAGTTAATATGAACATAAAAAAACTATTTAAACCTCTGACAGCATCGTTTCTTGCTCTCATCATCTCCGGCTGTTCTTCAGCCCCGGATGTTTTATCCGACGGGCTTGTCAGTGCAGACTTTGCGAACTCGCAAAGCACCGATATATCGGCATCGCAAAATGACCGTTCCGAAGAAGATTTAACACCTGAGGAAAGATCCGCAAAAGCACGTGAAAAGCTCATTTCACTCGGAAACGGAAACGTGTTATGTGACATAGATGACAAAGTTGACACTGTTGAATATAACGGCGGCATAATGGAATTGCCTTGCAGTATAGAACAGAGCTGTAAATCGGAAGAATCTTTCACAGATGTATCAACAGGATGCCTTATAGCGATAAACGGCGTACTTCAGAAAATATCATACGGCGAGCAAAAAAGATCAATATATGTATGTTCAGACCTATGAAAAGGACGATTTCATAAAGGAAAACGAAGATTACACTTCACGCAAAAAAAATCACCTTCAGCTTTGAGCCGCAGATAAACGAAAAGGATAAGGACCTGACAATGCTGCAGCTTACAATTATCACAGTAGACAACCCGCTTTTCAGACTTCAGCCTGAATATCCTTTGGGCTATTTGATACATCGGGCAGCTACAAGCCACGTGCTTAAAATGACGCTTAATTCACCGATAACCAACTACACCAAGGATATAATTTCAGAGAGCGGCATTACCGAGCTGGATTTAACCGATGAGGTTATAGAAAAATACTCGGAAATGGCTAATATTGCCCCAAAAGCCATAACTGAAAATACACGTCCCTTTGCAAATGTCGATTCCGAATATCATTCACATTTCAATTTTGATGAAAACGGAAAGCTTGATCTGGGTTTTATCACATCGGTAAGCGAAGACGGTGAATTTGACTTTGAAATATCTTCACAGGGCAGATACCTTGTTTCTATGTTTGTAAACGGCGCTCCCCCACGCTTTTCCGGACGGAAGTATTTATAAAAGCATAGATATGAAACCGGGAAAGCTGTATGTATATGAAGCACAGGATTTTTCGAAAATACTGGGCGAGTGTGACACGATAGTCTTTTTTACCTGTTGCCTGCCTGCGTGACGATGGGAAATGTATAATGAGTGCAACTGTTCAGGGTGAATCTATATGGCCAAAGGATAAAGCGTAACTGAAATTACGGATGATCAAGCACTGACAGTTAAGGCAACACACTTTCAGCAGAAGAAAGCATACAGTACATTATAAAATTGCACTGTATGCTTTAAGGCAATACCGCATAATTATTGTCGTGCGATTGCTTAGTCAGATTTTTCGTCAGATTGTATAAATTGAGTGCGGGCAGGCTGACGCCTGTCAAGCAAAATTTGTGCAAGATGACGGAAAATATGTAAGCAAGCGTGCGGCAAAGGCGATAGCCGTTAATTATGCGGTATTGCCTTAAATTTAGCAAACGAGGGGCAAAATAATGGAACTTAAATTAGAAGGTATCACAAAAATCCTACACAAAGGGTAAAAACGCAAAAACGCACTTGAAGACTTTACTCTCACTCTTACCGAGGGAGTATACGGACTTCTCGGACCCAACGGTGCGGGAAAATCAACGCTGATAAATATTATCACGGGGATAATCGGCAGGGACAGCGGCAGTATATCCTTTACCGACGGCAATGACAACAGCTTTTTGTCACATCTCGGCTTTATGCCGCAAGGTATGGACTTTATCGCAATTTTACCGCAAAGGACTACATAAAGTACATAATGGCACTGAAAAAATACTCTCCCGACAATGCGGACGAGTACGCTTTGACAACGCTCGGCAAAGTAAATCTCCGTGCAGATGCCGACAAGAAAATCGGCACTTTTTCAGGCGGAATGAAGCAAAGACTCGGCATAGCACAGGCTATAGTCGGAGAACCGAAGGTGCTTATATTTGACGAGCCTACCGCCGGACTTGACGCAAAAGGAGCGTATACGCTTCAGAAATGTTATTAGCTCTCTTGCCGCAGACAAAATAGTAATACTTGCAACTCATATCGTGACCGATATTGCATATGTAGCAAAAACTGTCGTGCTTATGAACGACGGCAGGATAATAAAAACAGGAACGCAGGAGGAGCTTTGCTCCGATATTTCAGACAAGGTATGGGAAATAACCGCACAGAGTGACAAAGTAATGGACTATATGAACCGTATGCGTGTATCAAACGCAGTGTCTGACGGCAATAAGTATACCCTTAGAATAGTATCCGATGAATATCCCGAAAACGACGCTGTTTCAGTACCGCCTACACTTGAGGACGTATGTATATATTATTTCGGAGATATGTGATATGAAACTGTTTAAATATGAACTGAAAAAGAATAATATACTGCGGCTTCCCGTTCTGCTGTTGTTTGCGGCTCTTATACTTGTAAGCCTGTACAAGCACAATGAAACCGTTCAATTATACGGCACACAGGGATTATCTTGCCAACGGTCCTATGCACAATATATATCAGGCGTACAAAGGTGAGATTACCGATGAAAAAATACAGCGGATAGCCGCATACAGAAATGAAATGTCGGCTATTGTAAGCTCATCGGATTTCGACTATCCGACTACGCCTGATGACAGATATTATACCGGCTTTGCATTCGGAGATAACGGGTCATCGGAAAAAGTTATCGAAGAAATGAAATATGCGATAGAATACATAAACAATATCATTGTGCTGAGAGAGAAAACACAGACCGCAATTGCATTTTACGAGGGCAAAAACGACTACAAGGTGAGAGAGGCTCAGCAGATTGAACGCCTGTACGGAAACCGTCATATAGACGTATACGGCAATTATGATACTTATGCCCTTTACTTTGACTATGAGTTTTCTACCTTTATTTCGATGATTATGGTGCTGTTTGTATTTGCTCCCTCGTTTTCAAAACACAAAAAGGCTATCAGCGATGACAAGATAATATGCGCCTGCGGAAAGGTCAAAAGCGTATTTTTTGCAAAGCATTTGTGTATGTACGCATTTTGTGCCGCCATTACGGTGATAATGACATTTACGGATATTTTATCCTTCGGATGTCGGTACGGCATTGAATTTTTGGAGCAGCCGATATATGCGATACACAGCTTTACTTATGCGCCGCTTGACATAAGCATATTTACCGCAATACTTATTACGGCATTTATGAGATTTCTGCTTACTGTGTTTATCGGTGAAATTGTATTGCTCATATCCTCTACCCAGAAAAACATCGGCATTTCCTATGCCCTGAGCTTTTGTGCAATAGGTGCGCTTATCTATCTGCACGGCTGGGTACCGTCACAATTCTCTCCTTTTTCTATGATATGTATGAGTAACTTTTTCACCGATGCGGAATTTGTTAATGTGCTGGGCTTCCCTGTTCTCAACATAGTTTTCCTGCCGATACTTACAATACTTCTTTGCGTTACAGTAAATCTTATTTGCTTTGCTGTCGCCTGTCCGCAACGTGCGATACGGCTTACTCGGAAAGCGAGGAGTAATGCTATATGAAAATATTTGTATATGAGATGAAAAAGATACTGATAAAACAGTACGCAATAATAATTCTGGCAACTGTAGTAATAGTAAGACTGCTATCTTCTCTGCCGCTTGCAAAGCAGACATACGGATTTGACTCCGCCACAGAACGAGAAAAAAATATTTTGAGATAATCTCTCCGTTTATAGGAGCAGTGACCGAAGAAAAAACTGACCGTGCAGACGAGCTTGAAAATCAGCTGAAAACGGCAAGTCAACAATACGATAAGCTGATTGATCAGCGTCTGGAACACAAAATATCGGATATTGAATATTACGAGCAGATGAAGCTGTACGAACCTACGCTCAATATCAAAAAAACAGATTGAAAAAACTGTCGAACAGGTACGGCAGGCGCAAGACCGCCAATGCGATATTCTGCCTGTAAGCTATATCCCCATAATATGCGAAGCGTCAGCCGATTACCTTTTTGTGCTTGCAATCTGTCTTATATGCAGTCTGAGTGTAATCACAGAGTATACAAGACAAGACAAGATATATCCTGTGTACTACTCCGGCAGGACAGTCACGCAGTATGGCGGCAAAAACGGCAGTCCTGCTGTTATCGGTCGCAGCGGCATCGGTTTTACTCTCAGCAGTTGAAGGATACTGTCTTTCAAAACAGCTTCCCCTGGAATACTGGGCGTATTCCGCAAAAGGTATAGTGATAATGACGAATCGTACGGCGGAGCTTTCTATAGGCAGTCTGTTTATTCAGACCCAGCTTATTAAACTGGTGGGAAGCATTTTTATCGCTTCGGTTGCAATTCTTATTTCCGAGCTTTTTAAAAGCTATTCCGCAAGCGTATTTTCGCTTGTAACCGTGCAGATAGTTGTCGACTATGTCGGCAACCGCTCAAATCTCAGCTATCTTCTGCCGACAGGGGCTATGCGTGGCTACGGTTATTTTTTACGGCGATGTCACACCGACCGCCGAAAACAATTATATGCAGTTTTCGGGAGTGCCTCTTTGGTATACTGCAGTGCTTATATGCGGTTTGCTGATTTTTTTCGGCGGCAGCTTGTGCAGGAACGATTCTTTCCTGCAATAACCGGCTGAAAAGAAAAAAGGAAAAAGATACGCAAGGCGGCACTTTTGTCAACGATGTGCATTGTCACTTCACTGCTTCTGTCCTCGTGCAGTGTTGCGAATAACCGCTACGACCCCGAAGATACAATGAAGCTTGTAGGCGGCTCATATACCTTGATCGGCGAATATAACATCCCTTTTACAGAAGGACTGAAAACAAGCAAATATGAAATCGTTCTTGAGACCAATCAGTCTTCCGGTGGATTTTCAATATCGCTGATCGATCTTGCAAGCAATGAAAAGCTCGATATTCCGCAGAGCTATTTTTCGGACGAAACTTTCATTCATTGCTTTATAACCGAGCATTACATTTTAGTCGAGTATATCGCCAAAGACGGAACCGAAGCAATGCGGTACTATGACCTGAATGACTTTTCGACACAAACAATTGCTCAGAACACCCGAGGAGTAGAAAAAAATCTGTTCGGACTTACCTTTAAGGACAGCGAAAGCATATTTACGACAAGCTCCTTGGTTTTCACCGATGACAGAGATTTTTTCTTTTGTTACAGACAGCGGTTTGTATAAGGTAGGCGTAAATAAAAATGCGTCACTTATAATAGACGAGCCTGTAACCGAAGGCTTGATTTACGATGCTCACAGCATCTATTTTATCAGCGAAAAGGACAGCATCAAGCGTTACGATCTTTCAACAGGCATTCTCAGCGAAATTGTAAGCGGCGAAAAAATAATCCCACGTTCGCTGTGGGGAGATTACGATTATATTTATTACACAAGCGAGAACGGCGAACAAAAGTTAGCAAAATAGCACTGCAATCATCGCAATAAACCCGCAATTATCCGAGTTTGTAAATTTAAATTCAGCTATAACAGCTTAGACAAAACCCCGATTTGCTTTTTGATCGGGGTTTTTGCCATACACTCTGATAAAATATACCTTTGCCAAACCTCTCAAAATGTGTTACAATAATATCCGAACATTCATCGAATCAAAAGGAGTTTCTTATGTACAGATACGAATTGCACATGCACACCAAAGAAGGCAGTGCCTGCGCTGTAAGCTCGGTAGAAGATATGATAAAGCAGTACGTTAAAATCGGTTTTTCGGGTGCTGTTGTAACAAACCATTTTATAAGAGGCAACACCTGTGTTTCACGTTCTCTGCCGTGGGAACAGCTTATTATGCAATACAGCAAGGCATACACGAACGGCAGAAAAAAATCGCCGAAGAACTTGATTTTGACCTGTTTTTCGGCATTGAAGAAGGCTACGGTAACGGCAAGGAATTTTTAGCATACGGCTTTGAGCGAATTTCTTTTTATCACGTCCGTTTCTGAGAAATGCCGATCTGAATATATGGGCACAAGAGATCCACTCAGTCGGCGGATTTATAGCTTACGCTCACCCTTTCCGTGACAGAGATTACATAAAAAATCCAGATGAAGTACCGGATATTTCGATAGTTGACGGAATTGAGGGCTACAATAGAGGAAACCGTGATATTGAAAACGAAAAAAAAGCAATCCGTGTTTTCGGCAACGAAGATACGGTTATCACCGCAGGAAGCGATCTGCACAGCACCGACTTTGACAGTGCCTACGGAATAGAAACACAGCACAAGATAAGGAGTAACGAGGAGCTGGTGAAAACGTTGCTTGAGAGGAATTTTAAGGTTTATCTTGGGGGATGAAAGCTAATAACCGACCTCTCGGTGAAAATTCGTAGAGGTCTTCGGGTTTATTTCACTGTAATTTTTACGATTTTAACAAACCAACCAAAACCTCTTCCACATATCCCTCAACCGTCAACTTCTTCTACTTGACATTACAATAAATTCTTGCTACAATATCTTTTTTTATACAATATAACCTGAGGTGAAAAATGAAAAAATTCTTGATACCGCTGTTATGCTGTGCAATACTGCTTTTATGCGGCGGCTGCGACCTAAGCAATAAAGTGAGAATCGGCACGGCGGCTGAGGGCGGAAATTACTACATTTTCGGCAGTGAACTGAATGCTATAGATTCGCTCGAAAGCTACAATATCAACATCAAAAGAACGGCAGGCTCTGCCGCAAATATGCGTCTGCTTTCGGAAAACTATCTTCAGATGGCAGTGGTTCAGACCGACATAATAGACGATGCGTGGAACGGCAGAAACGGCTTTAACGAAGGATACCGTGATTTCGGCGCAGTAGCAGGACTGTTCACAGAAAGCTGTCAGATCGCAGTACGCAGTGACAGTGATATAAAAAGCGTTTCGGATCTTAAAGGAAAGGCTGTAAGCATCGGAGAAGAAGAATCGGGTACTGCGCATAACGCAAGGCAGATACTGACTTCATACGGCATTGCCGAGGATATGATAAAGACAGTAAACCTTGATTACAAGGATGCCGCAAGTCAGCTTGAAAACGGCACTATAGACGCATTTTTTCTGCACTATCGGCGCACCTAATCCCACTGTAAAATCACTCTGCGACAAGGGCGCTACTCGTCTTGTTTCGCTTGACAGTGATAGAATAAACGACCTTGTAAGCTCCTATGACTACTACTCTGCCTGCACGATACCGGCAGGCACTTACAAAGGTCAGACCGAAGACGTCAAGACTATAGGTGTTACCGCTGTACTGCTTGCAGGAAATTCTTGCCCTAAGGACACAGTGAAAGCGATAACTAAGGCGATTTTCGATAACTCGGAAACCATACAAAACGCACTTCCCGTAAATATCGTAACCGACAGAAAATCAGCTGTCAACGGCATCAATATCCCGTTTCATCCGGTGCCGCCGAGTATTACGGCGAAAACGGAATAAACGTAGAAACGGAGTAACAAGATGAGCATAGCACTTGATATGTATCAGACAGTAGCAATAGCTGTGCTTGTCCTGATGCTTGGCGCATTTCTGCGCAAAAAGATACATTTCCTTGAAAAGTTCTGCATTCCCGCACCCGTTATAGGCGGTTTGCTGTTTGCGATACTCACATGCATCCTGCACGGCACGGGTCTTGCAGACGTCAGCTTTGACGATACGCTGAAAGAAGTCTGTATGGTTCTGTTCTTCACATCTGTAGGCTTCCAGGCAAACCTTAAAGTCCTCAAAAGCGGCGGAAAGTCGATGATAGTATTTCTGATACTGGTCATACTGCTGATAATCGGACAGAACTTCACCGCACTCGGACTTTCAAATCTGCTCGGACTTGATCCGCTTATAGGTATGTGTACAGGCTCGATTCCTATGGTCGGCGGTCACGGTACGGCAGGTGCGTTCGGTCCTGTTCTTGAGGATCTCGGAGTATCGGGAGCTACCACCCTATGTACTGCGGCGGCTACATTCGGACTTGTCGCAGGAAGCCCTTATCGGAGGACCTATCGGCAGACGGCTTATAGTAAAGCACGACCTATTAAAGACAGTCGTACCCGAAGATGACAGCCTGCTTGTCGAAGAGGGCAAGAAGCACGAGCGTCACTTCTCTATGTATGCTCCTGCCGTATATCAGCTTGTACTCGCTGTCGGCGCAGGCACGGTAATCTCCTACCTGCTGACTATGACAGGAATGACGTTCCCGATATATATAGGTGCAATGATTGTTGCCGCAATTATGAGTAATATCGGTGAATACACGGGTAAAATCACTATTCATATGGGCGAGATTAACGACCTCGGCGGTATATGCCTGTCGTTATTTCTCGGAATAGCAATGATAACGCTGAAGCTCTGGCAGCTTGCCGACCTTGCATTACCGCTGATAATCATGCTCGGCGGACAGGTACTGCTGATGTTCCTGTATTCCTATTTTGTCGTATACAGAATTATGGGCAGAGATTATGACTCGGCAGTGCTGACAGCCGGTATGTGCGGCTTCGGTATGGGTGCAACACCAAATGCAATGGCTAATATGCAGGCTATATGTCAAAGGTATGCGCCGTCTGTAAAGGCATATCTCCTTGTTCCGCTTATAGGCAGTCTGTTTGCGGATTTTCTCAACAGTATCACCATCACGTTCTTTATAAATATGCTGTAAACCTACAGTGGTTTACTATTGGAGGGGTTTATATGTTCGGCAAAGATAAAGACAAGCAGAAAAAAAAAAAAAAAAAAATGAATAGTAAAGCAGGACATTCGGAGGAAAACTACAATGTTCTTTATGACAATCTCGCTTTTCCCGAAGTATACGCAAAAGAGCAAAAACAAAGCGATACCGAGGAAACAGACGAAGAGCCGGTAAATTACGACAATGTGGCTATTCCCGAAATCAATGTAAAGAAAGATAAGAAATAATTCCGACCGCTCTTAATGAGCGGTTTATTTTTATCCCCTATAATAATTTACCGCATAACCGCCATATGACAGCTTCGAAAATAAGACATAAAGCAAAAAAACAGTTGCAAATGCGGCGGTAATAGTGTATAATAGAATATGAATATACTGCCTTAATAGTGGTAATTTTCAAATGTGAAAGGAAAATCTATGTTACTTAATATAATGAACAGTCTTGGCGATCAGCGGAGCATTATCATCACTGTATTCGCTTATGCGGTGATCCTGCTTATTGCCATACCGATACATGAATGCGCACACTGCTTTGCGGCATATCTTATGGGCGATGATACAGGACTTTATTCGGGAAGAATCACGCTGAACCCGATAAGGCACTGGGATCTCTGGGGTACTATAGGTATGCTTACTGTCGGAATAGGCTGGGGCAAGCCCGCACCTGTAAACCCCGTCAGAGCAAGAAAGGTTTCCGCAAGAACGTTCATGGCACTGACTGCGGCGGCAGGACCTTTATCAAATGTTATACTCTCGTACATTTTTGTACTTATCGGAAAGCTTGTATGGTTCTTCTTCGGTGCTTCAAATCCCGATGTTGTAGCATATGTTTATTACGCTTTTGATATGGCGGCAAGCATCAACGTTTCGCTTGCAGTGTTCAACCTGCTCCCCATACCGCCCTTTGACGGTTCAAGAATAATGCTCGTATTCTTAAAGGAAAGAACATATTTCAAGCTGATGCAGTACGAACAGTATATAATGATCGCCGTACTCGCTATCTGCTGGACAGGTGTACTTAATGCACCGCTGAACTTCCTTGACAATGCGGTTATGAGCTTTCTTGATTTTACAACCTCTTTTTGTTCCGCTCGTACCTCTCGGAGCGTAAGAAATGCAGGAACTGAAATTCAAGCTGGAGGTCTATGAAGGACCGCTCGATCTTATGCTTAGCCTTATCGCAAAGCATAAGCTGAACATTTACGATATAGAGATCTCTCTTCTGCTCGAACAGTTTATGCTGTATCTTGATCGTATGAAAGAAGCCGATATAGAAATAGCGGGAGAATTTCTCGAAATGGCGGCAAGGCTTATCTACATAAAGTCAGCCGCACTTCTGCCAAAGCACGAAGCGGAAGAAATGAAGAAAGAGCTTCAGGGCGTACTGATAGAATACGCTATGTGCAAGCAGATAGCATTGCAGCTGCAGCAAAGCTGGGTAGGCGATGATGTGTTCGTGCGTCCGCCCGTACAGGTGGAAGAAAACAAGGCATATCTCGGCATACACGAGCCGGACGAGCTTTTTCTGGCAATGTCGAACTTAAACTACAAGGATGCGGTACGAAAAGCCGTACCTCATGTAAAGCCTGCCATCGCAAAGAGCTTTGTCAGCGTATTCACAAAGATAGTATATGTGTTGAAGCGTATAAATGACGGTCATAAGGTTGAAGTAAATTCGTTATATAAGGGTCAGTCCAGATCGGACTGCGTGGCTGTGTTTCTGGCACTTTTAGAGCTGTCGAAGAACAGCCGTATAAAGTTCACCGATGACAACAAATATCTTCACTTTGTGCCTAAGGATAAAAATAGAAGAAGAATTCTCTTTCGGAGAACCGGATGAAAGCGAGGCGGCGGATAATTGAATTACAATGAATCAATCTGTATAATAGAGGCTCTGCTGTTCGCATCGGGTGAACCGATCTCGCTTGACCGACTGAGTGAAGCAAGCGGCATCGAGCCGAAACGGTGGTAAAGCTGATTGACAGGCTTGAAAGGAAATACAACGTATCCGACAGTGCTATAAGGGTGCTAAGGCTTGAAAACTCGTATCAGCTTTCGACAAGAGAAGAATATGCACCTTATATAAAGCGTGCAATGGAAAACAAGCGTCAGGCAAGGCTTTCCCCTGCGGCACTTGAGGTACTGGCTGTAGTTGCTTATAATCAGCCCGTCACTAAAGCGTTTGTCGAGCAGGTCAGAGGCACTGACAGCTCCGGTGTTATAAACACGCTGGTAGAACGTGAACTGCTGTATGAGGCAGGCAGACTTGAACTGCCCGGAAGACCTATTACATACAAGACAACGGACAACTTCCTTCGCTGTTTCAAGCTTGAAAGTCTGGCACAGCTGCCAAGCCTTCCCGATGAAGACGGACAGTTAAACCTGAATGAGATCGGCACATTACAGCAAGACGGCGATTTTATTCGGATGACAGCTTTGAGGAATAATCCGATTACTCCTGCGGATACTCTTATCGGAGTACCGTCCGCACACCAAACCGAAACGGAGGGCTTATGGGCTGGCTTATTTTCATAGATATATTGCTCATCATCGTACTTGCTCTCATGCTGTCGGTAACAGTCAACGTACATCTGAACGATGAAACGAGAATAAAAATCAGATATGCGGGCATAACGATATTCTCTGTTTCTCCCGAAGACGAAAAACATAAAAAGCAAAAAGAAAAGCAAGGAAAAACAAAGAAAATCGCCGGACGATAAAAAGCGATAACATTTCTGCGGATAACAAAATTCGGGGCAGAATACCGAAGGTACTTCCGATAAAGCCAACGACAGCAGTGTGATATATCCAAAGAAAGCAAGAAAACGCATAAAGTCGAAAAAAAAGCAGATAACAACGGCAACAACGGTCTTTTATCAAAGCTCGGTCTGAGCGGCGACACCGGCGAAACGATCGAATTTGTAAAACAGCTCATCTCATCGGCGTCAAAACCGATAAAGAGGCTTATAAGCCATATCCATGTAAGTAACTTTTTATTTGTTTATAACGGCAAGCGGAGAAGATGCGGCGCAAGCGGCGATGAACTACGGAAAAATAAACTGGCTTGTGCACACGGCTTTAGCGGTGCTTTACAATACCGTTAAGCTGGATGTGAAAAAGATAGATATCACCGCAGACTTTACATCGGGCAAAACGGAGTACGAGTTTTTCGTGCAAAGTGAAACTGAGGCTCGGAACAGCCATAGGGTGTGTCTTGTGGGTTTTATTCAGAACAGCAAAAGTATATTTGAAGATAAATTCAAAGAATGCAAATAAAACTGCTGCGGCTGAAAGCAATACAAAGCCAAAAGCAGAGAAAGCGTGAGCTTTCGGAAAGGAAATCAAAATGGCAGAACAGCATCCAATCAACGGACTTATGGGAACTTCTATGGAGAAGATAAGAGAGCTTGTTGACGTTAACACTATAATAGGCGACCCTATCACCTCTCCCGACGGAACAATAATCATTCCGTTTCGAAAGTCAGCTTCGGCTTTGTCGCAGGCGGCTCAGACCTGCCCACAAAAGCTCCCAAAGGAAGTATTTGCAGGCGGAAGCGGCGCAGGCATCACGATAAATCCGCAGGCTTTTATCGTAGTACAGCGTGACGGCGACGTTAAAATGCTTGAGCTTGGTGCAACCGGCAACAGTGCTATTTACGGTATAATCAGCGGCGTACCCGACCTTATTTCCAAGATCAAGGCTATCTTCTCGAAGGATGGCGAAGAAGAATCTGAAGAAAAAACAGAAGAATAAGCAATAACATCTGTCCTTTTCGCATAAGATATACCAAAACTATGCGGAAAGGACAACGTTATGCAAAGAAAAGATTCTATCTGTCGCAGCTGCCGTGATTTTTTGCCGTTACTGCGACTGTGACAGTTTATGCCGAGAGCGCAGAAAAGCTGTATTATCTTGAAAATACCGATAAAAGCGGAATCGGAGTATCGGCTGTCAGTGCTATTCTTATTGAGGCGGATACTGGAACTGTGCTTTTTTCTAAAAACGAAAAAGAACACAGACAGATAGCAAGCACGACCAAGATAATGACTGCTCTGCTGACCCTTGAGGCAGGAGAACCCGACAAGGAATTTGAGGTAGACCCGACCGCCATAAAGGTCGAAGGGACCTCAATGGGACTTCAGGGGAAGGCGATATTGTAACACGCAGAGCTTTATGCTACGGTATGCTTTTTGCCTTCGGGAAATGATGCGGCAAATGCGGCGGCGGTAAATATATCGGGCAGCAAATCGGCTTTTGCTGTGCTGATGAATAAAAGAGCCGAAGAAATCGGTATGACCGACACGAACTTTGTCACCCCGTCGGGACTTGACGCAGACGGTCAGTATTCCTGTGCCTATGATCTCGCCTTGCTTACACGGGAGGCGATGAACAATAAGGACTTTGCAAAAATATGCGGATCGCCAAAAGCAAAGGTTTCTTTCGGCAATCCCAAAAGCGACCGCATACTCGTTAACTCTAACAAACTGCTCACAAGCTATGACGGCTGTATCGGAGTTAAGACAGGGTTTACCGACAGTGCGAGAAGAACTCTTGTAAGCTGTGCCGAACGTGACGGCGTAAGGCTTATAGCGGTAACGCTTAATGCGCCGAATGACTGGAGCGACCACGCAAAAATGCTGGATTACGGCTTCGAAAAAGTGACGCTTTGTGAAATGAAGTACGACTCATCCGCTCTTTCCTTATCCGTTGTCGGCTCAGAAAAGGAAACGGTCGGTGTTGAATGCGGTACCGTAAAACTGCCGCTGTGTAACGAACAGAAAGACAAAATAACCGCAGAAATATATATGCCGAAATTCATTTATGCAGGACTTGCCGCAGGCGAAAAGGTCGGCGAAATACATTACCTGCTAAACGGAAATACAATAGCGACAGCGCCGCTAAAAACGGCTGAAAGCTGTGTACAAAAAAAAGAACGTAAAACGGATTTTTTTACCGTGATATATAAATTCATTGCAGGACTGCTGACACGCTGATACTGTATGGATACGGAATTTGAAAGGAATACGGAACAATGGAAAAAGTGAGATTACAGAAAATAATAGCAGACAGCGGCTACTGCTCACGCAGAAAAGCCGAGGAATATATCGAACAGGGCTGTGTAAAGGTAAACGGCAGACCAGTTTCTCTCGGTGACAAGGCCGATCCCAAGAACGATATTGTAACGGTAAACGGCGAAAAGATAGCTTCATCCGGCACTCAGCTGAGATACATAAAGCTGTATAAGCCGAGAGGCTATGTGACCACTATGGCGGATACGCACGGCAGAAAGATAGTTACCGACCTTCTCGACGACATTGACGAGCGTGTTTATCCCGTAGGCAGACTTGACAAAGGATTCTGAGGGACTTCTGATACTCACAAACGACGGTGCGCTTGCAAATGCCGTAATGCACCCGTCACGTCATATAAAGAAGCGCTACCGTGTTACAGTAAGGGGCGAGGTAACAGATGACAAGCTGACAACGCTTGCTTCCGGTGTTAAGATTGACACGGGCGTTACACTTCCCTGCACCGTTGCGGTACTTGCCGAAGAAGAAAACAGGACCGTGCTTGAATTTACGATTGCCGAGGGTAAGAACAGACAGATAAGAAAAAATGTGCGAGGCTGTAAAATTACAGATAGTGCGTCTTAAAAAGAAACGCTGTCGGAAATATAAAGCTCGGTATGCTGAAGCCGGGCGAATGGGCAGACCTTACCGCAGAAGAGTTAAAGGGACTGAAAGCACTGGTTTCAAGCGACAAATCGACCAAGAGAACGGGTAAAAAATGATTACGATACTTAAAAACAACATTATTACCGACAAGCTGGTGTTCGAGGCAAAGGACGGCGATACGCCTGTAGGCTCGGTCGTCTGCACGACAGACGGCGAAACGCTGTTTGTGGAAAAGCTTGAAACGCAGTACATAACGCTTGTTGACGGGCTTATGAGAACCGCTATGAACTACGCTTTTAATCACTTTATAAATAAGTGTACCGTAAATATGCAATCCGAAACGGTGTGGGATGAACTTTTAAAACGTGGTTTTGTGCAAAACAACGATAATCACATCTCTGACATTGATAATTTTTTCACATCTCATAAAAGTTGCAAAAAATAGCGAATTTCGCTTGTTATTAAAGATGAAATGAGTTGTAATTATACTCGAATATGATGTGCCCAAAGGCATAATTATAAACAGCGGTCGGCTCTTATTTTCAGCAGCTTACCGCTTCACAGAAAAGCGAGAACGGAGGAATTCTGGCAATGAAGAAAACAATTGCTGAAATGGGGAGCAGACAGCCGCAAGCGAAGCTGCAAACAAGCTCATCTCTCTGTTTGACGAGGACAGCTTTGTCGAGCTTGGCAAATTTGTCGGAGCAAACGGTGAAAAAGACAGGCGTTGTAAGCGGTTACGGCTATGTTGACGGAGCAGTCGTATATGCGTACGCTCAGGACACAAGCGTTAACGCAGGTGCGGGTGCGGTAACACTGCGGCAGCTCTCAAAATCAAGAAGGTTTACGAGCTGGCACTTAAAAACGGTGCTCCTGTTATCGGTATCTTTGACTCAAAGGGCGGAGATATCAAGGAAGGTATGAAGACACTCGGTGCATACGGTGAGATAGCCAAGATGAGTGCGGCACTTTCGGGTGCTGTTCCCCAGATAGCTGTAGTAGACGGCCTTTGCGCAGGCACAGCCGCTATGATAGCTTGTATGGCTGATGTGGTCATTATGACTGAAAAATCAGAGCTGTTCATGACAGCACCTTTTACAGCCGATGATAAGACGGCAGGTGCAGGTACAGCCGAGAATGCCGCAAAGTCAGGTGTAGCGGCTATTCTTGCAAAGGACAGCGATGAAGCTATAGCTAAGGCTAAGCAGTTATTATCCGTTCTCCCTGCGAACAATCTTGAAACAGCAGGAAACGATTATTATATGGAAAACGATGCGGCTGTATCGGCTGATCTCAAGGGCATCGAGCTTATCAGCTCGGTAGCCGACAAGGAAAGCGTTATTGAGCTTTACAAGCAGTTCGGTACATCTGCGGTTACCGCAATAGGAAGCCTTAACTGGAGAACAGCAGGCTTTGTTGCTACAAACAACGGTGCAAAGCTGACAGCAGACGACAGTGCAAAGATTGCACGTTTCGTTACTCTTTGTGACGCTTATTCAATCCCCGTTGTTACATTCGTTGACAGCGAAGGCTTTGAAAAGTCAAGTGCGGCTGAACTTGCAGGAAGCATCCGTGACAGTGCAAAAGCTCGCACAGGCTTATGCTTCCGCTACAATAGCAAAGATTGCAGTTGTAACAGGCAAGGCTTACGGCAGTGCTTATGTTGCACTCGCAAGCACAGCGGCAGGAAGCGACTTCACATTCGCATGGGAAGGTGCGGTTATCGCTCCCACAACTCCCGAAGCGGCAGTTGTATTCTTAAACGGTGTTTCGGAAGACAACGCAAAGCAGGCTCACGAATATGCAGACAACGAAGCAGACGCATTCAGAGCTGCGGCTAACGGCTATGTTGACAGAGTTATCACAGCCGAGGGTACAAAGTCTGCACTGACATCTGCAATTGAAGCAACATCTTCAAAGAGAGTTGTTACTCCTGCTAAAAAGCACGTTAACTTCGTATATTAATCGACATAAGAAAGGATTTTTGTTATGAAAAGATACAATATCACAGTAAACGGTACCGCTTATGATGTAACCGTTGAAGAAACAGACGGCAGTGCAGCACCTGTTGCCGCACCCGCAGCAGCTCCCGCTCCCAAGAAGGCTGCAGCTCCCGCTGCTCCCGCAGGTGCACAGGGCGGCGTTAAGATTAACGCTCCCATGCCCGGTACTATCGTAGACGTTAAGCTCGCAGCAGGCGCTAAGGTTACAAACGGTACAGTAATCGCAGTTCTCGAAGCTATGAAGATGGAAAACGACGTTGTAGCAAGCTGTGACGGTACAATTGCAAGCATCAATGTTACAAAGGGTCAGTCTGTTGAAACAGGCACACTGATTGCAACAATCAATGCGTAACTCTTGATTGAAAGGAATAATAAAGGTTATGGCAAAAGTAGGAATTACCGAAACCGTACTGCGTGACGCTCATCAGTCACTTATTGCAACCAGAATGACTACAGAGGAAATGCTCCCTATCCTTTCCACAATGGACAAGGTAGGCTATCATTCGGTTGAATGCTGGGGCGGTGCTACATATGACTCATGCTTACGTTTCTTGAATGAAGATCCCTGGGACAGACTGCGTATATTAAGACGTGAAATGCCTCACACAAAGTTTACAGATGCTTTTCAGAGGACAGAATATGCTCGGTTATCGTCACTATGCTGACGATGTACTGGAATATTTCGTTCAGAAGTCTGTAATCGCAAACGGTATTGATATAATCAGAATTTTCGATGCGCTCAACGATATAAGAAACCTCGAAACAGCCGTTAAGGCTGCAAAGAAGGAGGGCGCACACGCTCAGATAGCTATCTCTTACACACTCGGTGAAGTATTTACAGAACAGTACTATTACATCGACTACGCAAAGAGAATTGCAGACGCAGGTGCAGATTCAATCTGTATCAAGGATATGGCTGCTCTTCTTACTCCGACAAGAACCAGAAAGCCTTGTAAAGGCACTCAAAGAGTGCTCCGTAAATATCCCGATTCAGCTTCACACACACTACACATCAGGACTTGCTTCAATGTGTCTGTTAAAGGGTATCGAATCGGGCGTTGATGTTATCGACACAGCAATGTCGCCCTTAGCGCTCGGCACATCGCACGCTCCCACACAAGAGTCAATGGTTGCCGCATTACAGGGTACAGAGTACGATACAGGACTTGACTTAAAGCTCCTCACAGAGATAAGAGAATACTTTATGACGCTCCGCAAGAAGTACATCGACAGCGGTCTGCTTGACCCCAAGCTCCTTGCAGTTGACGCTAACGCTCTTATCTATCAGGTTCCCGGCGGTATGCTTTCCAACCTTCTTTCACAGCTCAAGCAGGCAGGCAAGTCTGACAAGTTCGAGGAGGTTCTTAAGGAAAGTACCCCGTGTAAGAGCAGACGCAGGCTTCCCCCCCTTGTTACTCCGACATCACAGATTGTCGGCACACAGGCTGTATTCAATGTAATTCTCGGTGAGCGTTACAAGACTGTAACAAAGGAATTCAAGGGTCTTGTAAAGGGTAGCTACGGTAAGACACCTGCTCCCATCGACCCCGAGTTCAGAAAGAAGATTCTCGGTGACGAACAGCCTATCGACTGCCGTCCCGCAGACCTTATCGAGCCTGAGCTTGAAAAGCTGAAGGCTGAATGCGCTAAGTGGTCACAGCAGGACGAGGACGTATTAAGCTACGCTATGTTCGGTCAGGTAGCTGAAAAGTTCTTTGAAAAGCGTAAGGACAAACAGCTCGGCATTGACGCTGAACACGCTGATAAAGCTAACAAGGTAATGCCCGTATAATTTAATTTAACTGCGGCAGGTTGAAATACACCTGCCGTTTTTAATAAACTGAAAAGGACGGAAATATGAACAGACGCAGACGCACAGACGAACCCGTAAAGAATATACACAAAGAAACCGAATATCACACTGTAGTAACCGATGACGGAACGCAGGACGAGGGCTTTAACTGCAAAGCCTGCGGAAAATTCATTACGGTCAGGGATTGCGGCACAAACAACCGTAATCACTGCCCCCACTGCTTATCAAGCATACATCTTGACAACATACCCGGCGACCGCTCAGCAGATTGCGGAGGGATAATGGAGCCTATCAGCATTTATGTCCCGTCCCGACGGTGAATGGGCGCTGATACACCGCTGTAAGAAATGCGGCGAGCTTAAAATAAACAGGATTGCCGCAGACGATAACGAATATCTGCTGTTATCGCTTGCCTGCAAGCCGCTTGCAAATCCGCCGTTTCCTCTCAGCGCATTATCGTCCAATTTCGGCAAAGAAGACAAATAAGCATACAGACAGCAAAACGAGCCGTTGCACAAATAAAGTGCAACGGCTCAATTTTATTCACGGCATTGACTCAATCCAGAACAGCGCCTCCCCATTCAACAACCGTAAAGCCTTTACGAACGATTGGCATAATTTCAGGCGGCGTTATTTCATCACTGCTGTATTCGGCAAAGCCGAACCATATACGGTATATGCTGTCAGGCTTTACCGAGAAAGTCAGCGGCATCGCATTATCAACACCTTCGGTCAGCATCGGATACATGACATAATCCGTGCCATCTTTAAGATAATCTGCCCAGTATTCAATGAAGTCTGCAGTTTTCCTGCTCATTAAAGCCGTAAGAAGCCAGTATTTCACGGAAGGCTTCTGCACGTTTATTTGAAGGAATAACGAAGCCTTCTTCAGTCGAAAACGCTTTCCTTTTCACAAGAGCTTCGTAGAACAGATAACCGTAGCTGTTTTTATCCTTATCGGTAAGCGTGCCGTCCGGCGATGCCGTTACCATCCATCCGTCATTATATTCGGGAATCGACAAGGTAAGATAACCCGGTTTACCGAATGTGACCGTTATTTCTGTTTCGGTTTCGGGATAAAGATATATGTTCGGTTTTTTTCGCCGTAACGTGATTCGGCAGGATTGTACTGCCTGCCTTAGGAGCCATATTCAGCAGTTCGTCACGCAGCCACTCAAACTCCTTTTCACGCCCCTCCCTTACCATCTGCGCATAGAAGTTCAGCTTATCATAATAGCTCTTTTTCCACCAGTCCTCTAACGACCATTCGGCATCTCTTGACGGATAAAACACATTCTGAAACAGGTCTGTATAATAATCGTTGACATTTTGAAGTGTAATATCGACCGTTCCGATAAGCGTACTGTGATTGGCATAATCCAGTAAGGCTGTCTGCGTTGCAACATCCGACCAATTCTTCACCGCCTCGCCAAGCAGTAAGTTCATACCCTTTACCGTTCCTGTCGGGTCCTTATCCCCCACAGCCATATCCGCCCAGTTCATCATAGCCTGCCATGCGGTAAGCGTATCGTATGCTGTCGACAGTGCCGGGTGTGATGCGTAGGGATTATCCTGCGGATGAGTAAGCTGATTCGCCGCAGATAGCGAATCCATTAAATTTGTGGCGAATCCTGCGGCAGAAAAGATTCCGTCGCCTGTCTTCACCGCATCGCCGTAGCTTGTTTCAAAGCCGGGCGTATTTTTTACGCTATTCCAGCTCTCTCCTGCAAGATTAAAACCGTCTGATATATTGTTGCCGTAATCGTTCCAGAAGTTAAGCGAGGCTGTATACGCTTCGGTTGCGGGAAGAACCGATCTGACCGATAACATCGGTAGCAGAAGGTGGAGTAACCGGTCTGCCTGCTGTATCTCCTCCGTTTGCAAAAGCGGTAAACGACAAAGCGGTTATCGGCAATATGCCGCTTAATATAAGCGAAAAGGTCTTTTTTCTCATTATGACACCTCCCTTGCTACACATTCCTGATATGTTTCGACAAGACTTAACAGATAGCTGTCTTTTCCTGCCAGTGCCTTTGCGTCCGACAGATATTTCTCCGCCGCCTTATAGCTTCCTCTGTCATAGGAGATTACCCCAAGGTAGCACAGCGAATAGCCGTCAGACATATCAAGAAGATATGCTTTTTTCAAATAGTATATTGCTGATGTATTGTCATTGTTTTCGTAATAGGAAAGTCCCAGCATCAGATGTCCCTTTGCCCAGTACGGATGCTCGGCAACTGCGTCAAGCAGCGTGCTGACTACATAAGAGAAATTGCCCATATCGAATTTGTTGTACCATTCTGGCCATGGTGCAATAATAATCTATGCTTGTTGTATTCTTGAGCTTAAAAAGCATCGACCTGCTCTTATCCGCTTCTTCCGCTCGCATATAGTATTGTGCTAGACAGAGTGCGGAAGAATCGTCCTCGCCGTAAGCTTTGACATAATCAGCATATTTTTTCTTCGGCGTTCTCCGCTGTTTCGGCACTGACCATTTGCCCGAGAAGTATCTCTTTTTGCCGCAGCGTACCCGTGCCTGAGTCTGATGTAATAAATAAACAGCACACAACCGATATAACAATTCCCGCAAGAGCCGATACGTTGCCAAGATACTTCTTCCGATTTTTAAGCACGAAAGACAATACGACCCCTGCCGCCGACAGCAGCATTCCGACAATTCCGAGCCAGACAGTACCTCCCAGAAAGAAGGTCTGCATTGTCAGAATAAGAAAGATTACAATTGAAATAATAATCGGCATTATTCATTTCCCCCTTTCTGCGATGCTTCATGTTGCTTTTCTATCATTGCTTTCGCACCATCACGATATGAATACGGATGGATACCTATACCCTCATAATCACTGTAATAATTGAACCACGGACTAAGACCGATAGCAATCTCCGCGGCGGTATAGGCATTTTCCCCACTCCTCCAGTTCCTCGTATGCGGCATAAAGCGCATACCATATCATCGGATCATCGCTCTTATAATCTATCGCTTTTTTGTAAGCCGCCACAGCTTCATCGTATTTTTTCTGTTGCATAAACGTCACGCCCTTGAGATAATAAGGATAACACAGCTCGCCACGCTCTGAGATTACCCGATCTACAGCGGCAAGCGCCGTTTCCATCGCCTGTGTATAGGCGTCAACATAGATAGAATGATCGCCGTAAGACGGGTAGCAGGCATTGACATAAGCCGCCAGATAATTCTTCAGGAACTCGTCGCTGTTAAGCTTGTTTATCTGTTCATCGCTGAGAATGCTGTACTTTGCTTTTGTGGTTTCGGTATCCACCACCAGCAAAGAAAAGTAGGAATGCAGTAATTCGTCCGCTTTTTAGGATATTCACTCGTCCTTACCTGCTTTGCAAGTTTCAGTACATACTCTGCGGAAGCATCAAATTCTCCGCTTTCAAGCGTTGCCGCCGCCGCATAATAGAGGGGAACGGGGTTTGTATCGTCCTGCACCTCTTTTGCGAGCTTAAGGCATTCATCGTACCGTCCCGTTTTCAAAAGCGCATACATAGTATTTTCACGAATAAAGAAATTGTCGAATTCCTTGAGTGCTTCCAAGCCGTAATCCGCACACTTGTCAAGCGCCAATGCCCTAAGATAAGTCTGCATGACCAGCTTTTTGATACCGAGCCGCTCCTCTTTGGTTATGACTTTTCTCGAGCTGCTTTTCAAACTGTTTTTCAAAGTTTTCGACTACAGCAAGAATCCTCTTATCATCCGAATAGTCAGCAGTGAGATAAAGCGAATGCTGCTCCTGATTGTTATAAAACATAACCGCTATGTGTAGCTCCATACGAAGTCCTCAGGAGCCTCCAGTGCCTTTTTCGACAGCTTGGCTTACAAACTGATAGGTGATACCTGTACCGACAGAATCGGCAATGTTCGTGCCGTTTGTAACACCTACCCGCATTTTAGCGAGCATCTCGGCATATTCGAAGCTGTTTTTTATACAAGAAAGCCGTTTCAATCACTTCTGCCATAGCTGCGGCATTTTCCGCAACATCCGGCAGTCCTCCGACATATATTCCGTTTGCCGCTAAATTCGTCAGTATTTCTGTACGGCGATTTTTTCTGCTCAGCCGTTAGCTCATCGGCATTTTTATATTCTGCAAGCATATCAAAGCAGAAATCTGTATCCTTTATATAGCCTGCCGTATAATACTTCTCCATAGTTTCAAGTCGATCATCTGTGTGGTTTGCATAGGTATCAAGATAAGCCAGCATCTGATTTGTCGCTATCTCGCTCTCGGAAATATCATTCCAACCGCCGTCGGCTATTTCTTTCCATATCTCAAGCTCACGCTGAATCTCCCTGTAGTCGTTGACCGCCGTTATGATATTTCCTCCGAGCAGGTTATAGCACGCCGTATTTGTGCGGCTGTAGTATTCAGCCTTCAACCTGTCGGAAGACGAAATCGTTGCAGGAAAAGTCATCACGGCGCAGATTGTAAGTATTGCCGCACCTACAGCAGTAGGTATATAGCCAAGCCTTGATTTTTTCGTTTGCGCCGATGTGATTTGTTCATCCGTTCCTGCCTTTGACAGATTCCCGAGGCACACAAATTTAAGTACGGGAACAATCAGCGCCTGGCAGAACACCGCATAGACAAGTTCGGCTATGAGCTTTATACACCACACCCTTTTTTGTGCGAAAGCCGATTCAACACCCAGCCCGAAAATATACGGCAAAAGATACGCAAAAACGATTGCAAGCAATATGCATACCGCTGTCAAAAGCAGCTTTCTGCCGACTTTTCCGTTAATGCCGCCGTTAACAGCAACAGCTTAGCAGATAAAACGAAAATCCGAGCAGTATTCCGCCGGCGGCTATCCCTATAAATTCGCCGACCGTTCCAAAGCACTTGACAAAAAGCACCGTCAGGAGTTTTCCGCCATACAGTGCCGCTATACAGGGAACACAGCCCTTGAGCCATACTGCGACAGCCTCCTTTTGCCGTTTTTCCGATTGAGCAAATTGCAAAAAAAATGCGAAAACGAAGGCACATACAACGCATAATACATCTGCAATAAACACCGTACCCGCCGCTAACGATTCTTTCTTTATGCAAAGCAAAACGGCCTTTATCAGATCGGGTAAAATGACAAGCGATGCGGTTATCCCGAAAATCCACCTTGCAAAAAGCATTTTTATATATGCTCCTGCGAAATATTCTCCTATTCTTTTCATAGGCAATTCCTCCACTTGTATTCTTTATGATTTGATTTTGCTTAAAACAAGTTCGTTTTCAAGATATTGCGATATGCTGTCGGCTACGGCCGTTTATTGCTCGTTGCACACGGACTCCGACAATCCCTCGCACTGTCTGACCATCGTTACTGATAATTCGGTTCCTTCCTCCTGCCTGCTCACCGAAACAGAAAAAAAGGCTCGAGTTTCCGTACACCGATATTTCCGACAATATGGTCGATGCGCCCTCTTTTTTTTATATTCGGCGCCGTTTTTGTCCAGCACTTCGTAAATTGCGAGTATCACATACTGCCGATTATACGGAAGTGTTCGTTTTGTTGTTTTTCTGTCCTGCAAAGCGCAATGCCGCATATTCATAATCCGCTCCCCTTTCTGAATATATCCTATTGCAAGCTGTCATCGTGTCGTTTCATACACCGTTTGTTATTGTAATTATATCTGAATAACGCTCCGCTGTATATAAAGGGAAGTCCGCCAATCTGCAAAAAACAGGTTGGCGGACTTCCGCCATTTTGTAAAAAATCGGCATAACAATGCGGTTTTTACGATATAACGCAAAAATACCTCCCGCCTGAGCGGAAGGTACGAACATTCGGATATTTTATATGTTGTTGTAAAGAGAAACAAGACCGATACGGCATTTAGTTCCCGTTTTTCCGTATATGGCGGATACATACCGCTCAAGAGTTCGTCTTGATATGTACATATTGTCTGCTATCGTCTGTAATCCGTCCTCGGTATTTACCAACAGCCCGAATACCTCGGCTTCTCTCGGAGTGAGCGAAAACTTTTCCGACAGCTTTTTCAATATCTCTTTGTCGCTCAGTTTGTCGCCGCCTGTTGAGGAAAGCTCATCAAAAAACGTTTTTCTCTTATTGGTATAGAAAAATGCTATGATGCTTTGCCAATACAAATAAAATCAGCTCAATGGTGATTATCGCAATGTTGTTGTCCGAATTCAAAAGGGCAAGAGAAACTGCCGAGATCAGCACGGCGACAAAATTATTGACTGCTCTGCCAACCCCCGACAAAAGCTCTGGAGCTTTTGAATAACGGGCAATTTCCATAAAAGAAGCGGTAAAAAATACAACAAAGAAACCTGCGGATAAATAAAAGATAACCAGCCCCAGCATAATCGGGCCCGCAAATCTGAGAATAACAAGGCAGATGGTTGACAGGATCATTACGCAGTACATAATCATACTCATATACTTTCTGCCGTCAAAATCGAACAAAAAGCCTGCCGCAAGTCCGCTGAGCGCAAGGGAGTATTCTCGGCCACTGTCCGATATTCACCACACCGTTTGCGTGATAAAGGGTAATTGCATTATCCATTGTGCTGAAAATACAGGTCATAAACGCAACTAAAAAGACAAGTAAAACGCTGATTTTTACGACTTCTTTACCCGCCTTATCGGTTTTCTCGTCAGATTCGTTTTTCGGGAACGCAGGAACGATGCTGTTCTTTTTCCGCTCTTATCAGCATAACGGCCAGTAGCAATATAAACAAGGAAAGCACCGCAGCTTCGATAATATCAATGTGGATCAGGTTATTATTAGCAATCTGGAGCAATGTTCCGAGCATATAGGATAAGCCTGCAAGACGTGCAATATAAGTGTTATCCTCCAACAGACACAGCGACTTATAAAACACCGCACTTCCGAACAGACCGAGGATCAAAAACAGCACAAGCCCCATACACAATGTAAATGCGTAAGTGCTGTGACGGCATATCAGAAAAAGACAGACGACCGACAGCACGGCAGCCAAGATAGAAATCACAGCTTGCAGAGCCCTTTTTGCAAAGCTTTGAATACAGAGGGTACAAAGCAAATCCAACCACGCTTGCACCGAGAGCGTAATTCTGAGCGTTTACCGACTTATCGCCCGATACTGTGCAGGAAATCATATCAACAAATAAAAACTCAGCCTCCAAAAAGGTAAAAAGTAAACAGGCTCATCAATACGACAGCTTTTATACGGGAAACCCTGTTTTCCTTGTTGAAGGCATCGCTTTGCCTGATTTTTTTCAAAATGCTGTTCATAATCCAATCCTCTTACCTATATCGGACGCAAATCCCTTAATACTGTTCGGCTCACAGGCACCGCCGCAATTTCGGCGGCGATATTTCATTCCCGTTTATTCGTTTATTATGGTTTACCCTAAAAACAGGAACAGCCGACTTTTACTGTCAAAAATATAATAACACATTTTACAAAATAACACAAGTGCTTGCAGGACAGGGATTTGTTTTTACTGCCGCTGTTACTTCTTAGCCGATTGCAACAAATGTCAAGGCTTCTGCACAGCAAAAAATAAACCGCACAACAATGCGGTTTAAAAAATCAAATTCTTATACTGCCCGACATAGCTTTAAAGTCTTAGCTATAAAGCCTCCGGTTTTGCGGTCTAAAGACGCTTTGATAAAACAGCCCTTCATATTTATGAGCTTTCTTTCTGAATAAAAGTCCACGGCAACACCTCGGATGTAACCTCCTTGCCGTTCAGAATATCAACGAGCTTCTGAGCCGCAATTCTGCCTATGTTCCTGTCCTCATAGGAAAGCGATGTTATCGGCACCTGGGATATCCGGCTAAGATTACTGTTGTCAAAGCTGACTACCGCAACGTCCTCAGGAACGCGTCTGCCGGCGGAAAGCAGGCACTCAATAAGTCCGAACGCCACCTCGTCGTTATAGCATACGACCGCCGTGTTATCGCCAAGCCGATTTAATACCTCCTGAGGATTATTGAAAGATCCTCCTTTGTTTCGGTAATGTACCAGAACACATTCTCATCGGGGATTATCAGACCGTTGCGAAACAGCTCCGAAATAAAGCCGGAATACCGCTGATGACCTTGAATATCATCGCTTTTGAAAAAGCCTGCGATTTTTGTGTGACCACGCTCAATAAGATGCCGCACAAGCTCCGCACCGCCCGCCTGATTATCCGCACATACAGAATATGTGCCGCTGAGCGACGGGTAATATCCGTTGAAAAACACTACCGGTATATCCATTCCTATCAGCTTTTCGTACAGATCGAAATTAGGATTCGGCATAGCCGATTTTGTACCCTCTATCAGTATGCCGTCAACGGGATCCTTGAGTATTTCTTCAAGGATAGCACGCTCATTGCAAACACGGTTGCGTGTTGCAGAAAAGAACAGCGGTATACTTGTTTTCGGATAATACATCATTCACTGCCCTTAGCTGACTTGGGAAAATATAGTCGCTGATGTATGTTGCAACAACCGCTATCTTTCCTGTCCTTGGATTAAGCCGCTTCGGGCGCACCACCGAGCCGCTGCCCTGACGCTTTAATATAAGATTGTCCTCTACAAGAAGCGACAACGCCTTGCGTATCGTCTGACGGCTCACATCATACTGAGCTGTCAACAGCTCCTCGGTAGGAATCGGCTGTCCCTCTTTATACAGACCGTTTTCAATATTGTTTTTTATTGCCTGTGCAACAGCTTCATATTTAGTCATTAATTATCACCTCTATGCAAAGCACAAGTTCGTGCAAAAAGAATACAAATTTGTCTACATATATAATACAACTTTATCCGTTGTTTGTCAAGCAGTTTTTATTCAGCACGATATTTGTATGCTAAAAAAACGCACATTTTGTAATATATGCACAAATCTTTCCACTAAAAAATGTGTAATTTGTGTATTGCATTTGCATTTTCTTTGTGTTAGAATAAGGGCAACAAAAGAGAATGCAGACAAAATTCGAAGTTGTAACTGATTTATCAAAAATTTGTCTTGAGCATTCAAAAACAAGCAAACGGACTAATATTTAATTCACGGAGGAAAAAAAGCTATGAAAGTTAAGAAAAATTCTCGCATCGGTACTCGGTCTGGCACTCGCAACAAGCGTATTCGCAGGTTGTAACTCAGGCGAACCCGCAGGTTCAAGCAGCGGAAACGGTTCAGGCTCTGCAAGCGGAGATCTCATCAAAGTCGGTATAATCAACAACGACCCCAATGAGTCCGCTATCGTACAGCCAACGACAAGGATATGAAGGCTAAATTCACAAAGGAGAACGGCTACGACGCTTCCTTTGCATACAGCCTTAAGAATGACGAGCAGATTGCCTATGCACAGACATTTATTCAGTCTGAAGTTGACTACCTGCTCATATCCGCAGCAGGTACTTCCGGATGGGATTCGGTACTTAAGGATGCTAAGGCTCAGGGAATCAAGGTTATCCTGTTCGACAGAACTATTGATGCTGATGAAAGCCTGTACGAGGCTTCAATCGTATCCGATATGGCAAAGGAAGGTCAGACCGCAGTTGACTGGCTGGCTTCCCAGAAGCTCGATAAGTACAACATAGTACATATTCAAGGCACAATGGGTTCAGCCGCACAGGTCGGCAGAACAGGTGCTCTTGACACCAAGGTTGCCGCTGACGAAAACTGGAAACTCGTTACACAGCAGACAGCCGAATGGAGTGCTGAAACAGCACAGCAGATCGTTCAGTCCATCATCGACAGCGGCACTTCCTTCAACGTTATCTACGCTGAGAACGACGATATGGCAAAGGGTGCAGTTGCAGCTCTCGACAAAGCTAATATCTCCCACGGCGTGGGCAAGGACGTTATCGTAATGGGCTTCGACTGCAACAAGTGGGCTCTCAAAAAACCTCCTTTCCGGCAGCTGGAACTACGACGGTCAGTGCAATCCTTTCCAGGCTTCCTACATCGACTCCATCATCAAGGATCTTGAAAAAGGCACAGCACCTAAAGAAAAGGTCGTAATAATGGAAGAAAAGGGATTTGACGCCTCCACTATCACTCAGGAGGACGTTGACAAGTACGGTATCTGATCGTTCTGAACAGCTTAGCTGAATCAGCGGATCAGTCATGACGGTAGCGATCCGGTATGATGGATAACAAAATCCTTTGTATCGGATCGTTTTGCGTCTAATAAACAAACCGGAGGCGAAAACAATGCGTGACGAAAATGTTGTTCTCAGACTTGAGGGCATATGTAAAGAATTTCCCCGGCGTAAAGGCGCTTCAGAACGTTGAATTCACTCTGCACAAGGGTGAGATACACGCATTGATGGGTGAAAACGGCGCCGGTAAATCCACACTTATAAAGGTACTCACCGGTGTGTACGAAAAAGACGGCGGCGACATATATATGTCCGACAATCCCGAACCTGTCATTATCAGGTCAACTCAGGATGCGCAGAAAGCCGGAATAAGCACGGTTTATCAGGAGATTACACTCTGCCCTAACCTGACAGTCGCCGAAAATATGTACATCGGCAGATCAAAGGGAGCTTTCACTAAATGGAAGAAGATGTATTCACAAGCCGGCAAGCTGCTCGAATCGCTTGATATTCCGGCAAAACCGAATCAACAACTCGGAAGCTGCTCCCTCGCAGTTCAGCAGATGGTTGCGATAGCACGGGCAGTCGATATGGATTGCAAGGTGCTTATCCTTGATGAACCGACCTCCTCGCTTGATGAGCAGGAGGTTGAGAAACTGTTCAAACTCATGCTTGACCTTAAGAGCCGTGGCGTTGGAATAATATTCGTAACGCACTTTCTCGACCAAGTATACGCAGTCTGCGACAAGATAACGGTACTGCGTGACGGCAAATTTGTAGGCGAGTACAACGCAGCAGAACTTCCTAAAGTAGAACTGGTTTCAAAAAATGCTCGGCAAGGATCTCAACAAGCTGTCCGATATAGACAAGCCGCAACAGGCCGAGCAGGAATCAGACGGTGAGGCTCCGGTATTTGAGGCGGAAGGACTTGTCAGCAATGCAGGCATAGCACCTTTCGACTTCTCGATAAAAAAGGGCGAGGTAAACGGCTTCACAGGACTTCTCGGTTCAGGCCGAAGCGAATCCGTCCGTGCAATATTCGGTGCGGACAGTATAACCGGCGGTACAGTCAAGATGAACGGCAAGGCAATCAGAATAAAAAAGCCGCTTGACGCAATGAAGCACGGCATAAGCTACCTTCCCGAAGACAGAAAACACGACGGTATAATCGGCGATCTTTCGGTAAAAGACAATATAATTCTTGCACTCCAGGTAATGCGTGGAATGTTCCGACCGATCTCGAAAGCGGATGCCGCAAAGTATGCCGACGAGTACATAAAGCTGCTGGAAATAAAGACGGCTTCCCCGGATACACCGATAAAGTCGCTTTCCGGCGGTAATCAGCAGAAAGTAATTCTTGCAAGATGGCTTCTTGCAAACCCCGTATACCTTATCCTCGACGAGCCGACAAGAGGCATTGATGTCGGCACCAAGCTTGAAATACAAAAGCTGGTGCTTAAACTTGCCGCCGAGGGAAAGAGCGTAACGTTCATTTCTTCCGAAATAGACGAAATGCTGAACGTATGTTCAAGATTGATAGTAATGCGTGACAGAAAGACTGCAGGCGAACTTACGGGTTCCGACCTTAACCAGTCCAAGATAATGGAAACGATCGCAGGAGGTGAAAAAGCTCATGAAAACGCTTGAAACGGCAAGTGGAAACAAAATCCTCGCTTTTCTTAAAAGAGCGGTCAAAACCAGATATTCATTCCGTTGGCGGCACTGCTGATACTGGTGCTGTTCAACCTGATTGCCGACCCCTCGTTCTTTGCGATAAAATATGCTCCGAACAGTGCCGGTGATATGGCGATTTCGGGCAATATCATCACGATCCTCGACAATGCCTCAGAGCTTGCGATACTCGCTATCGGTATGACACTGGTAACATCAGCCTCCGGCGGACAGGATATAAGCGTCGGCGCAACCATTGCAGTTGCAGGCAGTGTAGTTCTTAGAGTTCTCTGCGGCGGTGAGGTAAGTCCGGATACGCTCCACGCACCGATAATCGTTGCATTCCTCGCCTGCGCTGTCGTTTCGATGCTGTTAGGTGCATTCAACGGCGCTCTGGTCGCATACTTCAAGATACAACCTATGGTCGCAACGCTTATCCTCTTCACCGCAGGACGTTCCATTGCGGCGTGGATAAATAACAATCAGCTCCCTGTCATAAACGATAAAAAGCTTCGGTTGGTTCGGTAACTTCATTCCCGGCTCGCCGTTGCCCACACCAATATACATTGCGGCGATATGTATTATAATCATCGCACTGGTGTTACGTTTCACAAAGCTGGGACTGTTCACACAGGCAGTCGGTATAAACTCCGAATCCTCCAGACTTAACGGTCTGAACCCTGCACGCATAAAGTTCATGGCATACGTTATACTTGGCCTGTGCGTTGCAGTTGCAGGCTTCATCAAGGTAAGCCGTATCTCATCTATCAACTACTCGGTAGTCGCAAAGGATATAGAGATGGATGCCATCCTTGCGGTAGCACTCGGCGGAAACGCCCTCAGCGGCGGTAAGTTCAATATGGCGGCCTCTATAATCGGCGCCTACGTTATACAGTTCCTGACGACTACTCTTTATAAGTTCCAGGTCGCTCCTACAGCACTCCCCGCATACAAGGCAGTTGTAGTAATTATACTGGTAGTTCTCAGTGCTCCTGTTGTACGAAACAAGCTCGCAGCTTTCCGCAAGAAGATAGCTTCCCGCAGAAATCCCGTCAAGGAGGCGAATTAGTATGAAATTTCTGAAAAACGCCAACGGCAGATCCGGGGAGATTATCTGATTCTAATCTGCTTCTGGTCATCACCATTGCGATATTCGTTGTAATGTATATCTGTGCTATGATATTCATCGGCTCAGGCTTCACAAAAGTGCAGACCTTCTTCAACATACTCAACGAGAATGCGGCTTTGATAATTCTCTCTTGCGGAATGAGCCTTGTAATGATAACCGGCGGTATCGACATTTCGGTCGGTGCGGTTACGGCGCTGGTATGTATGTGCTGTGCAATGAACCTCGATTACGGCGGAGGCAATGTAGTGACCTCCATCCTCATAGCACTCGGAATAGGAACCGCTTTCGGTCTTGTTCAGGGTTATCTTATAGCATATCTCGAGATTCAGCCGTTCATCGTGACTCTGGCAGGAATGTTCTTTGCAAAAGGTATGACTACCATTGTCAACGCAACACAGTTCAACGTTGAAAATGAAGAATTCCAGGCGCTGAAGGAAATAAGAGTATCTCTTCCCGAATAGGTTCGACAAACAAACACGGCGTATTCGTTCCGGCATACATAGAAATAGGCGTTATTGTTGCTCTGCTGATAGTAGCAATTCTGTTCGTCTTTCTTAAATGGGGCAAAAACAGGACGTGGCTTCTACGCCATAGGCGGCAACAGCCAGAGTGCAAATATGCTCGGTATCAATGTCAAGCGCACAAAGTTCCTCTTGCTTACCTGATGTGCGGAGTGCTCGCAGGTATAGGCGGCTTTGTTTACTTCCTTCATGTCGGCTCCGGTTCACCCTCCCATGCAAGCGGAGCCGAGATGAACGCGATTGCTTCCTCCATCATCGGCGGCACGATGCTCTCCGGCGGTTCCGGGCAACATCATAGGAACGCTGTTTGGCGTCATTTCGCTGAGTACGATAAAGAATATAGTTTCCTCTCTCGGACTTGACGATGCATGGTGGACAAACATTACCGTTGCGGCAATGATCTGCCTGTTCCTTGTTATCCAGAGCGTAGTTCTTTCAAGAAAGAACAAGAAAAAGGCATAAACACAAGCCGCACTGAAACACATCTTTTCGGTGCGGCTTTTCTGTAAAGGAGAATTTATTATGAACAAAATCTACTTTGTTACCGGAAGCCAGGATCTCTACGGAGAGGAAACGCTCAGACAAGCAGCAAATGACAGTACCGTAATATCCGGTTTTCTGAACGAAAAGCTCTCGGACATCGCAGAAGCCGTATTTATGCCGGTCGTAAAGACCGCCTGTGAAGCAGAAGACATCTGCGTACAAGCGTCTTCGGACAAGGACTGTATAGGTGTTATTATGTGGATGCACACGTTCTCTCCCGCTAAAATGTGGATAAGAGCGCTGAAAGCACTGAAAAAGCCTATGCTCCACCTGCACACGCAGTTCAATGAAAAGCTGCCGTACGACAGCATTGATATGGACTTTATGAATCCATCAACCAATCCGCACACGGCGACCGTGAATTCGGATTCATCTGTACGAGGCTCGGCATTAAACGTGAGGTAGTTGTAGGCTACTATCGTCACGAAGATGTTACAGAAAAAATACGCAGATTTGCTTATGCCGCTTCCGCCGTTGCGTTCAGCAGAACTCTCAGGGTAGCGATGCTTGGTAACAATATGCGTGATGTTGCAGTAACAGACGGTGACCGTGTCGAAAGCGAGATTCGTTTCGGCTGGAACGTAAACTACTATGGAATAGGCGATGTAGCAGATATTGCCGACAGTGTCACCGATTCCGAGATAGAAGCGAAAATGTCCGAATATGCCGAAAAATACACAATGGCAACCGACAACCTTGCCGCTGTCCGTGAGCAAGCCAAATACGAAACAGCTCTGGATAAATTCATCGCACGGGAAAAGATAAACGCATTCACCGATACATTCCAGGATCTCCACGGATTGAATCAGCTTCCCGGAATTGCGGCACAGAATCTTATGGCGAAGGGCATCGGTTTCGGTCCTGAGGGCGATTACAAGACCGCCGCTCTCGGTGCGGTTTTATTCAAAATGTCCGAAGGAAGAAAGGGTTCTACCGGATTTATGGAGGACTACACCTATGATCTTACCTCAGGCGAGGAGCTTGAGCTTGCGGCACATATGCTGGAGGTATCGCCTGTGTTTGCGGCGAATAAGCCGGAGATACAGGTGCATCCGCTCGGCATCGGCGGAAAATCCGACCCTGCACGACTTGTATTCGACGGAATTGACGGTGATGGCATTGCAGTATCTATGATAGACCTTGGCGACAGATTCCGTTTGGTATGCGCCGAGATCACGCTTGTAAAGCAGCCCGCTCCTATGCCCCACCTCCCTGTTGCAAGGCTTATGTGGAAGCTGAAACCGGATTTTTGCTACCGTGCGGCTGCGTGGATATATGCCGGCGGCGCACATCATGCAGTAGTTTCAACGGCACTCACAGCAGAAGATATACGTCTTTTTGCAAAGATGACGAACACGGAGCTTGTTATAATTGATGACAAGACCGACATAAACAGTTTTGAGCGGCAGCTTGAATTGCTTGACGCTACTGCGGCTCTCAAGAGGTGATAATATGACAATACAAGAGAAGATACAAAACGCAAAGACATATCTCGGGATCGAATTCGGTTCCACCAGAATAAAGGCAGTGCTTATAGACGACACATTTGCCCCGATTGCTTCGGGCAGCCACGAGTGGCAGAACCGCTACGAAAACGGCGTGTGGACTTATTCCCTTGATGACATCACAACAGGATTACAGCACTGTTATGCGGCACTTACAGAAGATATAAGGCAGAAGTTCGGAGTAACTCCGACTACCTACGGCGCAATGGGTATTTCCGGAATGATGCACGGTTATATGGCATTTGACAAGGACGATAACTTACTCGTTCCGTTCCGCACATGGCGTAATACTATCACAGAGCAGGCGGCATCCGAGCTGTCAGAGCTGCTTTGCTTCAACATTCCGCAGCGTTGGAGCATAGCGCATCTCTATCAGGCAATACTGAACGGTGAGGAACACGTCAGACATATCGCTCATATCAATACGCTTGCAGGCTATATCCACTACCGTCTTACCGGAAAGCGACAGGTCGGCATCGGCGAAGCGTCCGGCATCTTCCCTGTGGACAGCACCGATTACAACGCAGAGTACATCAAAAAGGTTGATGAGGTGCTTTCAGCAAAAGGTTTCTCAGTAAAGCTGACGGAAGTTCTCCCTTCAGTGCTTAACGCAGGTGCAAAGGATGCGTTTCTGACCGCCGACGGCGCTAAGCTGCTCGACCCGACAGGTACACTGCAGCCGGGAATTCCCTTATGCCCTCCCGAAGGTGACGCAGGTACGGGAATGACAGCGACCGACAGTGTGCTTCCCCGAACCGGAAACGTATCGGCAGGCACCTCGATATTCGCTATGCTTGTTCTCGACAAGCCGCTTAAGGGCTACTACCCTGAAATTGACGTAGTGACTACTCCCTGCGGCGCTCCCGTTGCTATGGTGCATTGCAACAACTGCTCCTCCGAGCTTGACGCATGGGTAAAGATATTCGGTGAATTTGCACAACTCAGCGGTCACCCTATTGCAAAGCCCGCACTTTATGATATGCTGTATTATCACGCACTGACGGGCGACCCCGACTGCGGCAATACCGTTGTGTATAATTTCCTTTCAGGCGAGCCTGTTGCAGGAGCGGAAAACGGCAGACCGATGTATTTCCGCACTCCCGACGGAAAATTCAATCTTGCAAATCTGTTCCGTGCAGAAATATACTCTACTATGGCGGCACTGAAGCTCGGAATGGATATACTTTTTGAAAAGGAGCAGGTTTCCGTTGAAAAAATAACAGGACACGGCGGTCTGTTCAAGACAAAAGGAGTTGCACAGCAGTTCCTTGCCGACGGGCTGGGTTGTGCCGTTTCCGTTATGAAGACCGCCGGAGAGGGCGGCGCATGGGGAATGGCTCTGCTGGCGGCATACTCCGTATGCGGCGGCGGAAAATCCCTGCCGGAGTTCCTCGACGGCGAGGTGTTCGGCAGCATGGAATCCACCACGCTTCAGCCCGAAAAGAACGGCGCAGAGGGTTTTGCCGGATTTATGGAAAACTACAAACGTGGACTTGCGGCACAATACGCAGCGGCAAAAAGTAAGAAAGGACGCAATATGTTAGAGAAATTAAAGCAGGAGGTACTTGAAGCCAATCTTCTGCTCCCGAAATACAACCTTGTAACGTTCACCTGGGGAAATGTTTCCGCAATTGACCGTGAGAGCGGAATGATGGTGATAAAGCCATCCGGTGTACCGTATGAGGAAATGACTGCCGAGGATATGGTGGTGGTCGAACTTGCAACAGGCAAAACAGCCGAAGGCAAGTGGAAGCCGTCCAGTGACACGCCTACTCATCTCGAGCTATATCGCTCCTTCTCAGCTATCGGAGGTGTCGTGCATACCCACAGCCGCTGGGCTACTTCGTTCGCTCAGGCAGGGGCAGGCATTCAGCCGATGGGCACAACACAGGGCGACTACTTTTACGGTGAGATACCCTGTACCCGTGCCATGACGCCCGAGGAGATTCACGGCGAGTACGAAAAAGGAAACAGGAAAGGTCATAATCGAAACATTCAACAACATCGATCCTATGACTGTCCCTGCGGTGCTTGTCAAAAGTCACGGTCCGTTCACCTGGGGCAAGGACGCGCACGAGGCGGTGCATAATTCCGTAGTGCTTGAGGAAGTCGCATTTATGAATTACCACGCACTCACTATCGCACCCAATGCAGGAAGAATGCAGCAGGAGCTTCTTGATAAGCATTATCTGCGCAAGCACGGCGCAAACGCTTATTACGGACAAGGCTGAGAGTGCTTGTAATCTGACTGCGACGCTAAAACAACCGACCGTTTTAAAAGAACGAAATAACATAACCGCAGGACTGCTCAGCTTTAAATGAGCAAGTCCTGCGGATTTTTGTTATTTTTAGGAATAATTAAAAAGTGCACACCCCCTTGCCGAAAAAATGCACACACTTACGACCTTTCGTTAAATAGCATAAAGGTAAAAAATAGAAAAGGCTCTGCCGTGACCGTTTTTCAGTCATCACAGAGCCTTCTTTCGTTAAATTGTGTTGACAAATCCCATTTTCGGATAAAGAAAACGGACACCAATCACGATACCCATTGTATCAAAATTGGTGTCCTGTTATGCGTCTGCCGGGAATAAAAGATCGGGTGTTGCCATAATGTTATCCTCTTTTCGTGAAGTGTTGCCTGATAATTCGATTGTATCTGCTGTTTCCATTCTATCACAGGTAATAAATTGTGTCAAGGATTATGCGTTTTAACAAAGTATATTGCAGAAGAACCGCAACTCCAATTCTCGTAAATCGCCGTTTTCTATTCTTGATTTTCTATAATAAATATGCGCTATGTGTCCACATTACATTTGGCTTAATCCCTTGACAACGCAAGAAATTGATGGTAAAATCTTGTCACAGCAATATGTGTTCGAGGATAAATATGGAAATAGTAATTTGTGATGACGATGAGCTTTTCAACGAAATAATGAGCGAAAAGCTTTCGACAGTACTGAATAAAAACCAAATTAAATATAATATTACAACGTTTTTTAACGGCTCTGAGTTAATCACTGCGTTAAATGATTCATTAAACCGTTTTGACGTTGTTTTTCTTGATGTTGATATGCCCGGAGTAAACGGTGAAAATATTGCACAGTATATCAACTCTTCAAAAGCGTCAATCCCTGTCATTTTTGTCACTAATTATGACGACTTTGTGTTTTCATCGTTTAAATACAGGCCGTTCGGATTCTTAAGAAAAAGCCATGTTGACAGCGAACTTGAAGAAGCTGTTATCCGCCTTGATAATTATCTTTCCAAATCAGGGCAATGCTACACTTTTACCTTTCAGGGTAAACTGATTTCTCTGCCGTATAAACAAAATAAAGTATATCGAAGCATACGGGCACGAGGTCGTTATACATACAACCGATACCGATATCCGAACGACAAGATCCTTATCGGAAACAGAAAAAGCCTTGTCGTCTTACGGATTTATCCGCGTACATAAATCATTCATTGTAAATACACGCTTCATTTTTTCGGTAGAACGCAATAATATTATCCTTACCGATAACAGCTCACTCCCTGTCAGCAGAACAAAAACCGAAGAAATCAAGCAGGCTATGATAAAATTTGCGAGGGATTAGTATGGGACTGCTTTCTACCGTTGCAGAAATTATTGCAACAATCTGCGAAAATGTTATTATCCTGTGGTTTCTTACATCTTTTTTTCGGTGCAAAATATACAGGCATAAAGAAATATTCGGCATTTGTTGCCACAGTCGTAATTACAACAGCATTCACATCATTTCTTTCAAACATACTGCCTGATAAGTTTCTTCTGTGCATAGCAGGATTTATAATTCTGCTTATACCTATATTGCCGCTTGTTTCTGCACGGTGCGCTTCTTTGTCATATTCTGTTATCGGTAATAGCCGAAACCTCACTCGTGCTTGTTGCAATAAGTATTTACACCCTGTCGGGAAATTTTATGTCGCAATCCCCGGCGGAATCTGTCGGCGACAGCAACGGTTCTCAGCACATTGTAATTCTTATTATATCAAAAGTCGTTCTGTTCGGTTTACTCGGATTGATACTGCTTCTCACCCGTAAGAACAAAACCGAACTGCATAGCAACGAATGGATTGCATTCAGTGCCGTTTTTGCCGCTACACTGCTCAGTGGTATATGTATTTACAAAATTGAACTCGGAATTAAATTAGGAAGCGCAAATAAGATACTCTTTTTCATACTGACAGTGGCGGGACTTATTATAATAAACATAATATCATTCTATATGCTGGTAAGAATTTCTCGCGAGCATAAAGAAAATATCAGAAAATCCATGCTACTCGTTCAGATAAATGAGCAGGCTAACAATCTTGATGAAATGCGCAGAATGTATAATGAACTGCGTAAGATACGCCACGACATCAAAGGTCAATTAGGCACAGTCAGCGAACTTATCAGAAGCGGTAAGAGCGAGCAGGCTTTATCTTTCCTTGAAAATGCAGGCATTTCTCAGGCGGATATAAATATACCCGTACACACCGATAACGAAATGCTCAACGCCATACTTGTTTTTTTGAACAGCAAATGCTCCGCTTCCGGCATAACGCTCAGGACGAATGTGATGTCATCTGATATAAGTCGCTTTTCGGCGGCTGATATAAGCGTTATTCTTACCAATCTCATCACAAATGCGATAGAAGCGAGTGTCCGATCACACGGTGAAGAAATATTGCTCGAGCTGTCCGTACAGCGCAATTATTATTGTATCAGAGTTGCAAATCAGATTGAAAAATCCGTCCTCGAAAGCAACCCAATGCTCATAACCACAAAGAAAGACAAAACAGCTCATGGCTTTGGTGTGGCAAGCGTAAAAAATGCTTGCCGAAAAATATAACGGTATGACATCTTTCTATGAAAAGAACGGACAATTTATAGCTGATGTCTGGTTGAAATTATCAGATTTATAAATTGACACTTTTAAAGTGAATATCTTATTTTATCCCCGAAAAGCATAATTTCGGGGAATTTTTGTTGCAATTTTTGCATTTCAGGAAGAAAAACATACAGTTTGGGAAAAAAGCCATTGATTATCATCGGGTATTTTGTATAATTATGCTGTAAAGGGATTATTTTTAACAATTTCTTTTTATTTTGAAAGGAGCAATATGACAAACACTAATATAATCACAACGAATAATCTCTGTAAAAATTACGGAGTAGGCGACAACGCCGTACGGGCACTCAAAAATTGCAACATAGAAATACATACCGGAGAATCTGTGGCTGTAACAGGCGCTTCAGGCTCAGGAAAAAGTACATTCTTGACATTGGTAGGCGGTATCACAACAGCCTCCGAACGGAGAAATCGTAATAAACGGCAAGAATATCACTTCAATGAGTGAAAAGGAACTGGCTAAGTTCAGACTTGAAAACATCGGCTTTGTTTTTCAGGCATACAACCTCATTCCCGAAATGACAGCGTATCAGAATATTATTCTGCCATTGAAGCTGGCACATAAGAAAATTGATAAGAAATATTTGTCGGATATTTGCAATAAGCTTTCAATTTCCGACAGGTTATCGCATCTGCCATCCGAGCTTTCAGGTGGGCAACAGCAAAGAGTGGCGATAGCCAGAGCACTTATTACAAAGCCGTCTATATTGCTTTGCGATGAGCCTACAGGTAATCTCGACAAAAAATCGAGCGAAGATGTACTTGATCTGCTCACTCAGCTTTGCGCAGACAACGGATGTACACTTATACTGGTTACCCATGATAAATCTGTCGCAGACAGAATGGGACGTATAATAACTATCAGCGATGGTGAAATATTGGAGGACTGAATGGCATCATTATATATAGCTTTTAATTATATACGCCGTCATTTTTGCCAAAATTTCTTCTGATTTGCTTTTGTTGCTCTATACTGATTTCATCGGCGGTTCTGATTCCGATAAACAGTAGCATTTCAAATTTCGGAGGATTTTTACAGGCAAACAGCTCAAAAAGCAATTACAGCAGACTGTTTTTCAACACAGGAGAAGATGTAGACTACTCTTCCCTTGCCGAGCGGTATTGCGGTTTAATTGGCATAACAGGATATACAAATTTACAGAACCATGAATACTGCATAGGATATGCAGATGAGATTGCTCGTGATTCTCTCAGCGTGAAACTTATAAACGGAAAGCTACCCGAAAATAAAAATGAAATTGCCGTTACTGACAGTATGCTTGAAATATTGAACGTAAATATCGGCGATACAGTCACTCTTGATATGACTTCCGAAAGCCGGGACAGCGCGAATTTGTGATAACAGGTACTGTCAACGATTATTACAGCCTGTTCACAAACGGAGAACATCAACTTGTTGCCGGTGACAACAGCGGATTTGCAAGAGCTTTTCCTCGTATCCTATGCGGAAAACAAAATGATTATCTGCAAAAAAAACATAGTATCGAACGCTGTTTGCAATTACTATGCGGAGCTTGACGAAAACTATAATATTCCGTTTTTTTTCAAGCGATGGTTTTTCTGTCAACGACGAACAAAGCGTCAGATTTTATAACTCTTACTATAGTTCAAATGCCGATACGGTTTTTTCATATATATCTGCCGTAGCAATTATAGTAGGAATCTTCTTCGGTGTGTATATCTGTGTGTCGCTTCTTATTAACTCTGAAAAAGGCAACAACGAAATTCTCAGAAATATCGGAGCAACAGGCATTCTTGTAAAACGTGTGCTTTTGTGGCAGGGACTGTTTATTTCGGTTATTGCATCTGTTGTTTCAGTCGGATTGGTATTTGCGGTGACAGAACTTATCAACATGATAACGGTTAAAAACTCTCTTTTCAGATTTAATCTGTCGGGAAATCTGTTTGCTATATTATCCCTGTCTGCATTTGTTTCGGTAATGATATTTTTTTTCGCTTACCACATTCTGTTCAAAAGCAGCAAAAAACAAGATAAAAAGCAATCAAAATAGGCAATATAGAAAAAGTTTCGTTCTTTTATTTATGGAGCAGGACGGTTTCTAAAAATGCCGTTACGTCTAAAGCGGCATACAGCATAGTGCTGGCTTCGCTTATGCTTCTTGTAACGGGCGGTTCGTTTCTGGCTGATCAGCATACTATAGGTTACATTGAAAACACTGACATGAACAACCGGAATTACGATTATGTCTATTTTATCGGCGGCGGTTATATGAACCGGGATTACTTCTCATACAGTTATCCGTCATATAATGGCTTTACTGAACGTGAAACTGAAAAGCTGGCTTCTCAGTATAATCTCACCGTTATGGCAAAAAGGAATGACGACAAATATCAACGCTTACATATTCACAAACAATAAAAAACGCAGTACCTTCCGATGCCGGTTTTGAAGATATGAATGTAACCAATGAACTCAGAAAGGCAATTGCTAAAACCGATGTCGGCAATTTTGATAAGGTTTACGGTTGTGGTGTAGGTTCAATGGACTACAGCACTCTCAAAGAAAATTTCCCATCGCTTGATATTACACAATCTGAGTACGACAACGGAGAACGCATTGTTTCGGTAAACAGTGGAGTAAAAAGCGGAGAAGAATTTGATCTTAGCTTCATGATCATACCCGATGAAATAATATCGAATGATGTGGACAGCGGTTATATTCCAGAAATAATCACAAAGCATATAAAAGTAACCGACAGAGCTACCGTTGCCGATGAAAACAGTTTTGGCATCCCGACCATGTTTACAAACGGTTCTTATCTTCTTATGTCGGATAAATATCTTCACAGTATCAGCGATAAGTTCAGATACAGCTATATTGCCCTGAACAACAATAATAAGCTCAGCGAAAGCGAAGAAAGAAAACTGGACGGCATTCTAACCGCTCTCGCAAATGAGAAAAAATTGCAGATAAGCAATTTTGCAATTCAGAAGTATAATACAGATGATGCAGTAAGCAAGACCAGAATGCCGTTTATGATTTCGTCTGTCATCTATCTTGTGCTATCCGCAATGTTTGCATTTATCTGTCTTAACACGGATATAAAATCCAAAATACGTCAGATTTCCGTTGCAAGAGCTATCGGTGCAAACAACGGTATATTGTTCAGGACACTCTCTGTCGACGCCCTTAAGAAAACGATACCGGATATATCATCGGTTTTTTTTATCTGCAATACTTGTTATAGTATTTGTTGTTTTTTCGCCACAGTCCACAATTCCGTATTTGCCGTACATTGATTTACTTATTTATCCCTTTGCGGTAATTACGATTATATCGGTTGTCAATCTGCTTGCTGTTTTCACAGCAATAAGAGCTATCCGTAAAACCGATATTTATACTGCCATGGCGCAGAAGAAATGTATTTTAAGCAGAAAAATTCACTCAAAAACAGCATTTGTGCTAAACCTGCATTTCAGAAAAAAAATGTGTTGACTTCGTGCATATTGCTGAATATTTGCAGCCACGATACCAAGCCCCAACAAGCCGATATCCCGGTCAAAGCACAAAATACATTAAATCACCGCTTTTATCCTTGCTATTGTAGCAGAACTGATTTTCGTTGTATTATAAATCGATATTCATACTCTATGAGCATATCATTAGCGCTGATGGAATATTAACCGATTTTAGGCAAATATGTAATACAGATAATTTCACTATGCACATAGAAAACTATTCTAATTATGACAACGCTCCGATGGAGCGTTACAGACTGTAGCCTTGCGACTTTTGGTTAATTTAAGGAATAAATAAAAAGTGCACACCCCCTTGCCGAAAATGCACACCCTTACGACCTTTCGTTAAATAGTATAAAGGCAAAAAAATAGAAAAGGCTCTGCTGTGACCGTTTTTTTTAGTCATCGCAGAGCCTTCTTTCGTTAAATTGTATCGATAAATCCCATTAAATAAAGACTTTCGGATAAAGAAAACGGACACCAATCATGATACGCATTGTATCAAAATTGGTGTCCTGTTATGGTCGAGGTGACAGGACTCGAACCCGTGGCATCCTGCTCCCAAATGTCGCGCGCTATCAACTGCGCTACACCCCGATAGTTATTAAATTGTGGTCGTGTAAGTGGTCAAATCTGTGGTCAAACACATTTTTGACCGCTATTCTTTGATTTTCCAAACCGCCCGAAATCCGCACGGTTAAAGGGCTTTCGGCGGTTTTCTCTTTTACACGGTGCGAACACCGTCTATGCTCCCAAACGCATTTATGATGGCACTTTCCGCCGAAAATGGCTTTTTCCGCCCCTTTCCGCTCGGAAAACCGCGCTCTTCGGCGCTCCCCAGTCCACTGTTTCCCAGTGCTCATAAACGGTAGGCGGTCTGTTATGTGGTCAACAGCAATTTCCGCAGAATAATACACACTACACGCCTTTCGTTATCACTCGAGAGGCGATTGCTTTTTATACGGTTATTATAACTCTGAACAACAGCCTGATTCAAGTCAAAATTTGCACCGCAGTAGACAAAGAAAAAGAGATCAAGCTTCTTCGGAGAGACTAAAAAAGAATTTCCATCTCCTCAATAAGTGTTTTCATTTCCGTTAATAGCACGGGACCTTTCGTTATTACTTTTGAATCAGTTGGTGTTTCAATGATATAGGGAATGCCATCTTCTAAATCGGGTGCTTTCTTGGATGTATCAAAAAACCACGGGTTCTATAGGGATGGGTTGTCCCTGCTTTTTATATGGATACCGATAACGATCAGCACCGATGTCTTTTTTGTTTAGTTTTTCGATAGCTTTATTGAGAGAAACTACACTTCCTTCCGGAATGTGATAAAGCGTTTTAAAATGATTCCAAAGTAATCCTACGGAATGGGTTTGGTTCAATTTTCGGCCCCCCCAATGGTGATTCTATTTGCAGCAATTCTTCTTGCTTTTTGTGTTTCTCTAATAATAAGTCCTTTCAGGAGCAATTCGATTGAATGTCTAAGGAGGAACGCTGTGGGGTTGTATAAGTACGGTGCATCGAAGATATTTACATGTAATGTTAATGCAGCGACGTGGTATTCGAACGCCATATCAAAATATTTTTTGAGCCGTTTTATTCAAGTGGGTTCTCCTTCCGTTCTTGCCTATTTATCTCCATTATATCATGCAAAGTGCTTTTTCACAATACTGCAATGGTAAGAATCTGTGATGAGAAACCGAATAATACTGAAATCACAGTATTTCTCTGCCGAAAACTGTTGCTATTTGGTGTGGAGTATGGTATAATAACTAAAAGTGATAAAATGCACTGACTATAACTAATTATGAGGTGTAATACAATGGCCGCAAGCTATAAAAAATTGTTCAAGCTTCTGATCGACCGTGATATGAAAAAGAAGGAACTCGCCAAAAAAGCCGGCATCAGCATCGCTACCATTACCAAGATGGGCAAAGACGGCGCTGTAGTATCGAGTGACGTCCTCGTAAAGATCTGTACCGCGCTTGAGTGTACTATGGACGATATAGTTGAGATTGTACCGGATAACAAGTAATTGGAGATTATCTTATGAGTCGTTGTTTATATAATAGCAGTTTCACGGATTTTCTTAATACAGATGATAATACGATATTTGGTGTATTATGCGATAGATATCACGGCGAAGCTCTTACAACTACAAGAGAAGCGTGGAAATCAGAGATTTCCATTATGAAAGATATCCTTGTTAGATTTGCAAACAAAGATGGACAAATCATCTTCGAATACGATATCCCCCGTCTTGGCAAGAGAGTCGATGTGGTATTGCTTTTCGAAGGAATTGTTTTTTGCGTAGAGTTCAAAGTTGGGGAGTCCAGAATATTGGAGTCAGACACAGACCAGGTGCTTGACTATGCCCTTGATCTGAAAAACTTTCACAAGTTTAACGAAGATAGAATCATTGCCCCCATTCTTGTTGCAACAAATTACCGTAATTCTTCTACCAACATTCAAATGTCGGTTTATGACGATAGAGTGGTCAATCCTCTTGTTTCGGGGGAAAGCAGGAGTTTCACATTTAATTTCGGAAGTGTTGAGATGCTTTCCTAACGAAACGTCAGTTAATCCCAACTGGATTATCAGCCCCTATGCACCTACTCCGACAATTATTGAAGCAGCAAAAAAACGCTGTATGAAAACCACTCTGTTGAAAACATTACCCGGCATGAAGCGGATAAAGTTTCTACGGATAAAACAATTGAATACATTTTAGATGTTATTCAACGTAGCAAGTTAAATCAGGAAAAGAGCATTTGCTTTGTAACCGGCGTTCCCGGTGCGGGAAAAACGCTGGTTGGGCTTGACGTAGCGATAAAACAGACATATCAAGGACAGAACGAACCGGTTAAAAATGAGGGAGCTGTTTATCTATCCGGGTAATGGACCGCTTGTTGCTGTGCTAACTGAAGCTCTTGCGCAAGATAACATAAAAAATGCAAAGCCAAAGGTGAGAAGAAGAAAATGACCGATTCTCGCCGCGAAGTCGCGAAATCAATAAAGATGATCCACCGCTATCGTGATAATATGCTTGCAAAAATCAAGAATCCGGTTGAAAACGGAGTTCTTGAAATTGATCCGACGAAAGCGGTAAAAATGGAAAGCGCCGGATTCGGCGAAGTTGAGCACGTTGCTATTTTCGATGAAGCGCAACGTTCTTGGACGCATAAAAAGACTTGCCGACTACTTAAAGAGGGGCGGAACATACGGTAACAAATTGAAAGTTCCAAATTTTCCTTTGTCAGAAGCTGCTTTTTTGATTTGGTCGCTTGACCAACGCGAAGAAGACTGGCAACCATTATTTGTCTTGTCGGTGGCGGTCAAGAGATAAATACCAGAGAAGCGAGCATATCTGAATGGATTAAGGCTTTGAATGAGCAATTCCCGCATTGGAATGTTTACATATCTCCCAAATTAACTGAGCCTGAGTATGCCGAAGGTAAAGTTAACGAGTTGTTGAAAAACAATTGTAATGTAACCTATTCTGAAAGTTTGCATTTGGGTGTTTCTTTGCGTTCTTACAGAGCCGAAAAACTTTCTGCATTTGTTCACGCGTTGTTGTCCTTTGGTGAGAATGCCTCCGCGTTATATAACGAAATCAAAGACAAGTATCCGATTGTTTTGACAAGAGATATGGCAAAGGCAAGAAAATGGCTCCACGATAAAGTTCGCGGAACAGAACGTATCGGTGTTTTGGTAACAAAAGAATCTGCAAGATTTAAGCCTTTGGCGATACATATTTTGCCGTCAGGCGACGAAAATGCTGTTCATTGGTTCCTCGATGATAAATCTGATGTAAGGTCTTCGAATTATCTTGAAGATGCTGCTACGGAAATTCAAGTCCAGGGACTGGAACTTGATTATACTTGTCTTCTTTGGGATGCTGATATGCGATATGAAAACGGCGAATGGCGTTTTTACAGGTTCAACGGTCAGACAAAATGGGTTGAACAAACGGGAGGCACTGAGAGCAAACAAGAGTTAATGAAGTATATGCTGAATGCTTATCGTGTCTTGCTTACCCGGGCAAGAGCGGGCATGGTAATCTGTGTTCCTGAAGGTAATCCCAACAAAAACGTCAGCGGTTTCTGGGAAGATAGTACACGTTTACCTGAATACTATGATGGTACGTATCAGTACTTAAAAAGTTTAGGAATTGAAGAGATATGAACATAACCGAAGTAGTAGCTGCCCTGATATGGGACAAGGATAAATTTATGATTTGCCAACGCCTGGCGCATAAAGCCAGAGGCCTTTTGTGGGAATTCGTCGGCGGTAAGTTGGAACCGGCGAAACGAAAGAACAGGCGCTTATCCGCGAATGCCAAGAAGAACTTGCCGTGACGCTTTCTATTGGTGATGTATTTATGGATATCGTTCATGAATACCCGGATTTGATAGTGCATCTAACCTTATTCAATGCAGCTATCCTTGAAGGCATCCCCAAAAAAAGCTTGAACATAACGATATAAAATGGATAACACCAAGCGAAATTTCAAATTATGAATTCTGTCCGGCGGATGTAGAGATATTGAAAAAGATAACAGAGGTTTTTTCGTGATGATTAAGAATTTGGTGCATGATCCGATATTTCTTGCTGGAAAGTCGGAGGCTGCGACAAAAGAAGATTTGCAAATCGCACAGGATCTGATTGATACGTTGATCACGCACAGAGACAGCTGCGTTGGTATGGCAGCAAATATGATTGGCGTACGTAAGCGGATTATTGTGTTTGATAATGAAGGAACATATATGATTATGTTCAATCCCGAAATTATCAAAAAATCAGGACCGTATGATTCAGAAAAAGGTTGTCTTTCTTTGCTCGGAGGCCCCCGCAAATGCAAACGCTATCAGACCATTAAAGTGCAACGAAAAACCGCCGAATTCCAAACTCGAATCAAAACTTTTACAGGCTGGACGGCGCAAATCATTCGCATGAAATCGACCATTGCTATGGTGTTTTAATCTAACATTAATAGAATTAAAGAAAGAGGTTAGTTATGAGATCTTTTGGAATTAGCATAAAAGGGCGTACTAAAAATTTTACGCTTCCGAAAAGTCAACCATTGATTCCTTTGTTCGAAGCAATTGTTAATTCATTTCACTCAATTGAAGAACGTAAGAAAGCAGATCGGAGTTTCACGGATGGACGTATCTTAATTGAGTTTGAACGTGATGGGCAAATGATGCTTGACGGAGATGGCTCCATTTCCGAAATCAACAATATGATTGTGACCGATAATGGCTCTGGGTTTGATGAAAATAATTTTTCATCTTTTCTTGAGTCAGATTCGACATATAAGGAAGCTATCGGAGGAAAGGGCGTCGGCCGCTTTTCTTGGTTACACGCTTTTGAAAAGGCGGAGATTGAAAGCGTCTACCTTGATGGGGATACACCCGTCAAACGCTCCTTTGTATTTTCTTTAGCATCAAATGAAATTAACGACAGATTAGTGGACGTTGACAACTATTGTGATAACAAGACATCCGTAAAACTTGCCGGATTTCTGGCACCATATAGAACTACAGCTCCAAAACAATTAACAACAATTGCTACTCGAATTATTCACCATTGCTTAATATATTTTATGGATGAAGACTGCCCGGAAGTGATTGTGAAGGACGAATTAGATGCAATTAATTTGAATGCATTGTTTAGAGAAAGGATCAAAACTGATGAAAACAGCGTGGTTTTCAATATTGATGGCAATGACTTTGAGCTGTTGCATGTAAAAGCGGAAGATCCTTCTGTCGTTGGAAACCGATTGTTTTTGTGTGCACATAATCGTTTAGTGGAAACAAAAGATCTCGATAAGTATATCGTTGATCTGGATAGATCTATTTATGAAAAGCACGGTTTTTGGTATATAGGAGTTTTGCGCGGAAAATATCTTGACGATAATGTCGATATGAATAGACTGTCATTCAGCATTCCAGAAGGAGGGATAGCTCCGTCGATTATAGGTGTAACATCAATTGATGAAATACTTTCTGAATCGGTAAGTAAAATATCTGAGTTTTTAGAAGAGTTTCTAGAACCGATTTCAACTGCTAAAAAAGATAATATTAGAAATTATGTTGTTAATAATGCTCCACAATTTAGGCATTTATTAAAGTATATGCCATCGGATATTCTTGGTATAAAACCTAATTTATCAGAAGATAAATTAGATGATGAATTATATCGCATTAAACGAACATTTGATAAACAAATAAAAGCAACAAAATGCTGAACTATTATCATTATTACAAGAGGGAATCATTTCTAAAGATGAATATGTTGAAAAATTTCAAAAAGCAAGTAACCAAAGTGAGTGATGCAAATAGTTCTGTTTTTAGCTGAATATATTGCACACAGAAAAGTTATAATTGATTTGTTGCAAGCAGCTATTAGAAGAAAGGACGATGGGCATTTTCATTTGGAAAGTTATATACACGATCTCATATATCCGATGCAAATGTCTTCGGATGACATGCCCTATGACAGTCATAATTTATGGTTGTTAGATGAAAAACTGGCATATTGTTCGTATATCAGTTCTGATATCCCCTTTAACAATGATCGTAGCGAAGACCGAACGGATATAATGATATTAGATAATCCTGTTGCTGTTTCTGAAGACCAAAACGACGGAACGGAATTTGACACAATTGTCATTTTTGAGATTAAACGTCCTATGAGAAATGATTATACTGATGCCAACAATCCGATAATGCAACTGTATCGGTATGCCGATAAAATCAAAACAAATAAAACGCAAGATAAAGACGGAAGGTTTATTCATGTCGGTGAAAATACCAAGTTTTATTTATATGCAATTTGTGATGTAACTCCAAATTTAGAAAATGTACTACGTCATGGCGGAATTTTCAAAAAGACCCCCCGACAGATTAGGTTACTATGGATACAATGATAGTTATAATGCCTATGTTGAAGTGTTGCCGTTTGACAAGATGATTAATGATTCTCAAAAAAGGAACAAAGTGCTTTTCGAAAAATTGGGACTGTGAACATTTCTCTGGACTTCCGCGCCAACCTGTAGTACTGTTGTGTACTGCAAAGGAGGTGCGGAAATGGCACAGATGAGTTTAGAAGAATTATACCGCGGAGAAGGTGCGGGAGAAAAGTACGGCATTATGGGAGAAGTAATGAAAGACTTTCTCCAAAATGGGCGTCCGTCGGAATACGACGAGCGTACTTGGCTTGAAATACTGCTTGTCAAGCACGCGCTGATTGCGGTAGAGAAAATGAAAAATGAGGGCGACACGGTGTCGGGTATGGCCGATGACATGTCGTCCTCTTCTTATGTGAGGTGCAATGCGCATGACAACACTTGAAGATTTATATTACGGCAATATCGCTCCGCACGAACACAGTTTTAAGCGCGAGAGTGCTTACAGCGAAGTGTTGAGCTATGTTATTCGGCATCAGGACAGCTTGATACCGACGCTCACGGTTCAGCAGAAAGAAATCTTTGAAAAGCTCAAAGACTGCGAGGCGGAACTGCACGGTATGAATGAGCGCGAAGCGTTTATCAGCGGCTTTAAGCTCGCGGCGAGAATCATGACCGAAGTGTTGTGTAAACCGTCAGAGGATTGAATAAGCAGAAACAAGGCCGAGCCGATTTCGCGGTTTGGCCTTGCGATTTTCAGTTCGACGCAGCACGGTTAAAATCTGCACCGCAGAAAACAAAGAAAAACAGTATTCCCGCAAAAGCGCCGGAATATACACTGCGAAAGTGAAAAACTTGACAAAATTTTTCCGGTATGTTATACTGCAAGTAAAGAAAGCAACCGACAATTGAATACACATATTTTATTTTGAGTTTCGGACTCGCACTTACATAATCACCGATGCAAATACGCATCGGGATTGAGTGCGGGTCTTTTTGTTTTGCAAAGCAGCAGTCCTCTACATAACACGGCGAAAAACCGTGTGAATTTAACAGGAGGAAAAACCAATGAAAGAATCTGTTTACACCGCTTATGAGGATCTGCCGTTGTTCCTTAATGCTGAAACGGTAGCCAAGCTCCTCGGCATCTCCATCTCAAGCAGCTACGAGCTGATGCACGAGAAAGGGTTTCCGTCGTTGCGTATCGGCTCACGGCTCATCGTACCGAAAGAAAAATTCCGCGCATGGGTCGAAGAAAAGACGGGAGGCAGCATTTGAAATTCACCCGATATCCAAAGCGTGATGCGATCCGGGATTATTTTCCTTTGCCGAATGAAATTTTCAGCTTGGGTCTCAGCACCGGTGAGATCGCATTGTATGCGTATCTGATGTACTGCGAGGACAGGAAAAACATTTCAATGCCATCCGAGCTACAAAACGATTGGCAACGCTGTCGGTATGAGCAAAAAAAACACCGTCAAGAAATATATAGACAGCCTGATTGAAAAGCAGCTGATTACTGCAGAGCCGACCTCTGTGTACACGCAAAAAGGCAAAAAGCGTAACGGCAATTTGCTCTATACCGTTCGCCCGATTGCGGAAGCATTAGAGCAGTATTACGAGCAACAGCTGATACGGCTGCACGAAGAAAATCGGCGTCAGGCAGCCTTGAAAAAACTCGCCGAATTTGACCGCAAACACGAAAAACCGGCGGTTTAACGGCAGTTTTACGCTCCGTACGAAAACAAGCAGGAGAAAGCCGAGGGGTTGCACGGCAATCCCTCGGCGGCTCACAGCGGACGGCAACGCCGACCGCATAAGGCTTTGTGCGGCTTTTAAGAACGGTTATAAAAGCCTCAATTTAGGGGTTGCGGCGATAAAAACCTCGCTGATTTAGGGGTTGCGAATTTTACCGCAAATTTAGCTGGATATTCCGCCATGTATGTGGTATTGTGTTGTACTGCGAAAAGGATGTGATACTATGGCAAAGCGAAGGCCGTCGGGAGACGGTATGGTGCGCAAGCGCGAAGACGGAAGATGGGAAGGCCGCATCGTTGTCGGTCACAAAAAGAACGGCGATCCGATTCACCGCTATGTGCTTGCCCGAACACAAAAGGAGTTAATCGTAAAGCTCCACGACTGCATCGAGATGTACCGCGACGCCGACCTCACCGAGGATTCGAATATGACGCTCGGGGAATGGCTCGACCGATGGATCAATGAATATATGATCTTCACGATTCGTGAAAGCACGCTTGATTCATACAAAGCGATGATTAAAAATCAAATCAAACCGTATCTCGGCGACAGACCTTTGTCGGCGCTGACCACGCAGGAACTTCAAAAATTCTATAACAGCGTCAAAAAGAAAGGTCGGGTGAAACCTGACAGGCTACACGGTACAGAGCTTGCCGACAGTATGGTGCGCGGTATTCATATGATGCTGCACGAAGCGCTGGATATGGCGGTGCGCCTACGGCTGATTGTTAAAAATCCAACGGTCGGCACAACGATTCCCAAAAACAATTATCCGCCGAAGCAGATACTCAATGACGAACAGCTTGAGCGATTCATGCAGCGCATCCGACAGGATGAGCGGTGGTACGATTTCTTCTACACCGAGCTGACCACAGGACTGCGGCGGGGTGAAATCTGCGGACTGAAGTGGGAGGACTTCGATGCGGAAAACGGAAAGTTGAAAGTGAGGCGCTCGGTTGCTAAAAGGAAAGGCGGCGGATTGAATATCGGCGAAACCAAAACCGAGACGGGAACGCGCACGATTGTCCTGCCGCCGAGCACTGCGGAACTTCTGCGGAAGCGAAAAGAAACGGCAGTCAGCGAATGGATATTCCCGAATATCTATGAGCCCGAAAAACCGATGCACCCCGACTATGCTTACCACCGATTAAAAACACTGTTAAAACAGGCGGAGCTTCCGCTGATTCGGTTTCACGATCTGCGCCACACCTTCGCCACTCACGCGCTGGCGGGCGGCGTGGATGCGAAAACCCTGTCGGGAATCCTCGGGCATACCAACGCCAGCTTTACGCTGGATACCTATACGCATGTGACCACCGATATGCAGAGAAACGCTTCCGCTATCGTGGGGAGCTTTATGGATGAGATTATGTTTGAAGGAGATGATACCAATCGCTAAAAAAAGAAAAAATGGTGAGGGCACATTACGCCTGCGTAAAGACGGTCGGTGGGAAGGAAGAATTGTTGTCGGGTACAATGAGAAAAGCCTGCCTATTACAAAATGCGTAACGGCGAAAACAAAAACAGAATGTTCCACTAAGCTCGAAGCGCTGAAAGAACAGTACGGACGCTCTTCCGACAGAATCAAGGCGGATATGCCGTTCGGGGATTGGATCGACTTCTGGTATCAGACCTACTGCCGACACACACTCCGTATTACCACAAGAACCGACTATGAAAATCGCATTTACAATCATATCATTCCCGAAATCGGAAAAAATTCCGCTGAACAGGCTGTCACAATCGGATTTACAGCAATTCTACGCAAAGGAAAAGACAGACGGAAGAAAACTGCACGCAAAAACCTACGGAAAGGGACTTTCGGACAGAACGATAAGGGGGATACATGCCAACTGCCACACTGCTTTACAGCGGGCGGTGCAGGAGGGCTTAATTCGCACCAATCCCGCCGTCGGCTGTAAGCTGCCACCGAAGAAAGCACGGGAGATGCAGGTGCTCACGCAAAATGAGATTCTGCGGTTTCTGCATCAGGCAAAGGAAGAGGGATATTATGAGCTTTTTCTGCTGGAGCTCGGCACGGGAATGCGGAGCGGTGAAATATTGGCGCTCAAATGGAGTGACCTGAACTTCAAAACAGGAGAGCTGCATATCGAACGGCAGGTATATATCATCAAGGCAGAGGTGATTATATCGGCGCCGAAAACAAAAGCCTCGATACGCACCGTTATTCTGCCGCCGTCACTCTTGAAAACCCTTGTGGCGTATAAGGAAACGGTGGATTCGGAATGGATGTTTCCGTCACCGACAGATAACGGCAGACCGAGAAATCCGTCATCGGTTAGAAAACGGTTACAACTGATCTTGGAACGGGCGGGCTGTAAAAGGTGCGCTTTCACGATCTGCGTCACACCTTTGCTACCATGGCGCTGGAGCACGGTATGGATGTGAAAACGCTCTCGGCAACCATAGGCCATGTGTCCTCGGCAACCACGCTTGATATTTACAGCCATATCACCGATACCATGCAAAGGCAGGCGGCAGTGCATATAGACCGCAAAATCGGCGGCACAGACGCCCAAATGCCGACGGCTCAGCCGTCGGCAAGGAAAGATACCTCCCCGGTCGAATTCACGCCGTACAAGCCCAAAATACGCAAGCCCGGAACAGGTTGTGTCACCATGATTAACAACCACCTCTACGAGGGACGGTACACGCCGACCAACGCCTACGGCAAGCGGGAAAGCCACAACATCTACGCAAAAACAAGAGAAGAATGTGAAGAAAAGCTCGCGAAAATGATTGCAGAGGTTAAGGCGCAAATCAAGGCGGAAAAAGACAAAATGACAGGGTGACCGAAAAAGTCACCCTGTCAAAATTTGAGGTTTCAAGACCCTTAGTTTGCTTTTGGATTTTCAAGCGATTCCCTTTTTGTGTCGAATGGAAGCACATCGGTAAATAAAATTAAATTGGAAGTGATTTTTTCCCGTTCGGTCAATGCTTGAAATGTACCGTTTGAGTAAAGGACATCCATAACCATCAGTGCCACTTCATTTCCTATAAAACCGCTTGCAGACCAACTGAAAATAAGATCTCGCATTTGCGGCGGATAATCGCCTGCGACGGTTTGCGCATATTCAAAGGCGTAGTCCGCAAATTGCTTTTTGAATTTTTCATCGAGCTCCGGAATCTTAGCAAAAAAATCTTCGGCTTTCCCTTTGACCACCATAATATTAATCTGATTGTTTTCGGAAATAAACTGTCGTTCTCTGAGCCGTTTGAATTTATCGGCATTTACGAGGTCATCAGAAATAGCATCGGTCATAAATTCGTAAAGGAATTCATAATCAGAAGTCCAATTATTTTTCCAGGCACCCTCACGTGAAGAATATCTGCTGTCTATAGACCATGAATAGACGGGATACTTCTCAGACCAACGTGTCATATTACCGCAAGCCCACATAGAAGGAAGCTGCAGGGTAGGAACATAATCCTTATCAACCTGTGTCCTTTCCGTTCCGATAAAAGCGATATAATTTCCCCCGTCTGTTGTTTTAATATAGTAAGGGGACAGATCCTTTTTTACTTCCAATTGACATTTGTTGGCCACACCGTAAAAAATAGCTGCTGCTTCCAAAAGCTGACGGTTTCCGCTTGGAATATACACATCACGGACATCGGAAATTGCTTCCCTGACAGAGTCAGCGTAAGAATTTGCAAGAAGTCGGGCTATTTCAAGTTGTTTTTTCGATTTATTCTCCTGCTTTTCAAGAGAAAAAGTTGGAGAATCAAATCTTACGTAAGTGGTAAATTTGTTCCCGGCTTTTCGCACTAAAAAGCCGTTGCTTTCTAAGAGCTCAATCTTATCCTCAATAAAGACAGGGACAACTCCCAATTCTTCTGCTATTTCATTTTTTGGTTCTGGGAGTATAATACACACTGTAGACGATATTAAGATTTAAGCTGTCATTCAGGTAATATTCGGGACCTCCATTCGGTCCGGGATCTCCGCTGTGACCGATACTAGTTGCTTTAATGGGCTTCATTCCCAACTTTCCTATTTTTCTTTCCATAACTAATCCCTCTCTTAATTCATATCGTGCTTTATTAAGATGCCATTTTACTGTACCTATAGGTATACCTCGTTCTTTCGAGATAATTGCGATCGGCTTGTTTTCGTAATAGTACGAATAAACAATTTCGCGGCGTGTTTGTGTTAGAAATGTAATTTCACGGCGCAAGCGCAAAAATTCCTCTTCATTATCTCCGAAATCGTAGACATCCTCAACGGAAAGATTAATTTGATCAAGAGAAACGCCCTGATGCTTCTTAACAAATGAGACATATTTTGAATACACATATTCGCTGATGCGCCACACATAGCCGTCTAAGTTGTATATTTCCTTTGATTTTAACAAGGACTCATACAGCTCTTTGACAATATCGGCACAAATCTCCTCTGCTTCGTCATAAGAAAAAGATTTCTTGACAGCAAATCCGTATATTCTGGGAAGATATTCGATTAAAATTTTGTCTGCTTTTTGTTTATTCATATGTATTACTCCGGTACCGTTTGACTATATAGTGGGCAGAAAATCAGAAAAGTTGGCGATTTTGAAATATTTTTTCAATAATTTCCGGCCTGAATGGCATCAGGATGCGTTATCCTCAGAAATTGATGAAAGCTTTTCAACAGATTTTAGTATAAGCTGTAAAATTCTGCGCCGCAATAACTTCAGAACTCTAAATAGGAAAAATCACAATATCTACGCGCAAGCGAGAGAAGAATGTGAAGAAAAGCTCGCGGAAATGATTGCAGAGGTGAAGGCGCAAATCAAGGCGGAAAAAGAGAAAATGACAGGGTGACCGAAATTGTCACCTTGTCAAAATTTGCGTCGCTGTAGACAAAGAAAAACTGAAATTTATCTTTCCTTTATCATGATAAAATTCGTAAGAAGAGTCCCCTGTCGCTCAACCTGTTGTTCTTTAATAACTTTGTATCCTCTTGTTTCAAAAAACGGTCTTGCGGTAATAGAAGCATGGGTAACAATATTTCCTTGAACCGCCGACTCTAACTGATTGCAAATAGCAGTAGCAATTCCTTTTCTTTGATATCCAAAATGAACAAATAAGCGGTTGAGATAGCCTGTCTTATCTATATCCCCAAATCCTATGATAATATCATCATCAACCGCAACAATACTGAAATGTTCTTGAAGAGATTGGTTCCACGTTTTCAAGTCTACCTGTCCTGTTGCCCAAACATCTAACTGTTTTTTGGTATAATCTTTCGCATTTACTGTGTGAACAGTGTTGTAGAAGAGTTCTGCCAATTCCTTACAGTCTGAGGATTGATACTCTCTAATAAGCATTTTATTTATACCTCTAAATTCCGATCTATTGTTCCAATTATAGCACACAACGGCAAAGAAATCTACTCTAAATCAAGCTTAAAAAAGTCCGGCTGATTTAACATTGAGTATTAAATCAGCCGGAAAGGTGGTCGGAGTGACAGGGTTCGAACCTGCGGCATCGACATCCCAAATGTCGCGCGCTACCAACTGCGCCACACCCCGATAGTTATTTAATTGTGGTCGTGTAGGTGGTCAAATCTGTGGTCAAACACAGTTTTGACTGCCTTTTTTCATTTGCCAAACCGCCCGAAATTCACACGGTTGAAGGGCTTTCGGCGGTTGGCACCGATAAACGTCAGAAATGCCGTCTATGCTCCCAAAGCAGGCGCGCTACCACCTGCGCTACACCTCGATATTTTTATATCAACTTTTTTCTTATATCTCTGTTTCCTTCCCTGCTTTGTCCGCCCTCTTGCGGTTCCCGTAATCTCTTCTCGGCTCAATAATGAGCCTCGACATTCCGACCGCTGCGCCTAAAAACGCTCGCTTTTTCTGCCACCGGCAGCGCTCACGTTTTTTGCCCAAAGCAGGCGCGCTACCACCTGCGCTACACCTCGATACTGCTATTATCCGAATACAGCTTTAATATTATATCATAATAAATTCCTCTTGTCAACTGCTTCAATTTGATTTTGATTTATGATTGTTGGTTTTAATAATGCGTTACAAAACACAAAGTTTCCCTCTGAATAGGACGGATACGATTTGTTAACAACAGAATTATAATACGTAATCCCACCTCGCCCACCAAATCCCAAAAAGAAAAACCCCCTCAATCGCAGTGACAGAGAGGATTTACGCATGGCTGGGATAGCGGGATTTGAACCCACGAGTGACGGAGTCAAAGTCCGTTGCCTTACCGCTTGGCTATATCCCAGTATAAACGAATGCCGCCGGCACTATAAGCCAGCGCAGGCGGCATTCGTTCTTAATAAATATGGGGTGGGAGATGGGACTCGAACCCACGATCTTCGGGACCACAATCCGACGCGTTAACCAGCTACGCTACACCCACCATAAATGGCACGCCACACAGGATTCGAACCTGTGACCTACCGCTTAGAAGGCGGTTGCTCTATCCAGCTGAGCTAGTGGCGCATGGTCTGCATTTTCATATTTATCAAAATAAATAAGTTTTCACTTTCGTGAAAACTATGGAGCGGGTGATGGGAATCGAACCCACACAACCAGCTTGGAAGGCTGGGATTCTAGCCATTGAACTACACCCGCATATTCATTAACTGCTTTAAAAGCACGCATCTCATTGACGCTTGTATATTATAACACAATAAAAATGAAATGTCAAGACTTTTTTGAAAATTTTTCGATTTTCTTTTACAGCTTAAAATTGCCGCCATTTCGTGACAATAAACGTCCCGTAAAGCAGATACATATTTTATTATTCGCCTCACATCATATCCATCCCTGCCCTTTTAGCGAGGATAGATATGACGTTATCGGCATTTAAGTTTCATCGCTTATCTAGCTCTAAAGCCCCTTGGCATCCTTCAGCGTGATACCGTTTTCACCGAGTGCGATCTTATGGTCAAGACCTACGAACTTGCCGTTTTCCTGCCACAGAACTTCCTTTACAAATGCGTACTTTTCTTCGTCCCACGTTGAAAAATCATCAAGCACAAGTCCGCCCGTATCGCCCGAATTGGCATTGTAGCACCAGAACGTGTGGTTAAGATGGTTCTCGCTTATCAGACGGCGCATACAGGTCATCCATTTAAGATTAGGCTCCTTCATAAATCCGCCCCATTCTCCTATAAGAAGCGGTGCGGTATTGTTCTTGTAGATGAAGAACCAGTTGTCCTGCCAGCAGTCACGCATAAGGCTGTCAAAATCATAGTCGCCCTCAAACCACGGCTGCTGATAAACCGTAGGACCGTAGTCGTGCGGAGAATACACCAGCTTGTTCTGATATTTTCCGAGATCGACAGGAAAATCCTTTACGCCCCTGAGATTACCGCCCCACCAGTTGAAATAGTAATCATCGTCATTTGTCGAGATGAAATCCTTGTTGCTCTTAATATCTGTCGGATATATCTCGGTACCCTCTACCATTATAAGCACATTCGGATTCTTGGCAAGTATTCTTGATGCGGCAGTTTCGGCAACATATTTCCAGTTGTTAGCCGAATCGGAATCGTTCCATATCGCCGCTTTATCCGCTTCATAGGGCTTGCCGTGCGGCTCATTCTTGAGATCGTACGCTATTATCGTATCATTATCCTTATAACGTTCCGCCATCCACTCAAGCGCCTTGTAATAATCCTCTGCGCTTACCTTGTCGGTATACCAGAGATTCACCGTATGTCCTGAAGCATTTGTTTCTGCGGAATGGATGTCCGGCATAACCTTAATACCGTTCTCCTCCGCCAGCTTCAGAAAATAATCGAATATCTGAAGACTGTTCATACTGTTAAGATCTGTGTTGTAGGCATTGTTGTAGTTTGCCTTGGGATATTCTCCTGCCGCCCACGAATTTATAAGCTCAGCCGACATCGGCACACGGATAAGGTTGAATCCGTGATCGGCAATAGCCTTTACGGACGACTTAAGCTCACTGTTCCATAAGCCGTCGAATGTATTCGTGCCGGTATTATATCCAAACCAGTTCACACCTGTAAGCCACACCTGCTTACCGTCTTTATCAAGGATTTTGTTTCCGTCCGTATGAAGCCAGTCGTCACCCTGTTCGCCGTCCTTGCTCCTTTCAAGCAGTGCGTCAACATCTGTTTCGGAAGTGCCGTTGCCGTTTGCATTCTGATTATTCTGATTGTTCTGATTATTCTGATTATTCTTGATTTACATTTCCCGCTTTAACAACGCACTGCGTTTTGTTAAGCTCTGCCCTGTTTATTTTCAGTTCTTTGTCCGTATTCAGATTACAGCCGATAACCACAGTGGAGCCGGGCTGAATATCCCCGTTATATTCGGCATTTGTCACAGTTACCGTATTTCCGTTTTGGCTGTATGTGCCGTTCCAGCCCTCACAGCCTTTAAGACCGTCTATTTCAACGACCAACTCCCATCCCGAAATTCCGCTGTTTGTATTGTTGGTGATACCAAACTGAACTCCGTAATTCAGATTGCCATCGTCGCCCCACGAATTATCTACGGAATATTGCAGGATGACACCGTCTTCCGTTACAGCACCCTGCGAGCTGTCTGTCGAAGTATCGCTCTGCGTGCTTTGGGATAATGATGAGTTTTCGCTGTTATCTGCGGATGTGCCGCTCTGTGATGATGACGATTCATCGACGGTTTTCCCTCCCGCAAGAATCACTGCGAGCGTTACCGAAAGCCCTATTATCACCGCCGCCATAGCCGCTATAATTACGATAAGCCATTTAGGCACTGCCGTCTTAATGCCGGCTTTTGCCGCTTCGGTCGTGCTTTCACTCTCAGCCGATATTTCAGGGCTGTTCTGCTCCGGATTTTCTTCCGTTTGCGAAACATTTGTGTTCTTTTCTTCCATGATATATTCCCTTTCAGATATTTATTCCGTTACGAAAATCTCGTATTCTCCGCCTTCAATTATATCCGACAATCCGTAAACCACACTGCTCAGCACATATTCCCCGTCATTGATATATATTTCTATCAGATTGCTGTCGACATAGATTTCGAGCCTGTTTCCCTCTTTCACAACAGGTGTTTTTGCAATAAGCCTGTAATTTTTATCATTTATAAAAACCGCTGTACGATCAGTTATGATAATATCATCTTCACGGCGGATGATATAACCGCCGACATTTATGCTCTCCCCGTTGTTTATCGCTGTTTTCAGCATATATCCCGATTTATGCGAAGGCTTGCCGCTCTTTTTTGAAAAGGCTTTTCTTATGTTCGGGTGAGGTGAAAAATATATGTGATTATTTCTTATGTCAACCACACGAGGTATACACATCATACCTATGCGTTTATTCTCATTATCACCTACCGCTTCGGGCATTCTCGCCCACGCAATAACTACACGTCTGCCGTTTTCGTCCGTATTGCTCTGCGGCGCATACAGATCTATGCCGTAATCAAACATACTGTATTCATCGCTCATAGTCATTTTGCAGCTTTTTTCGTCAAAATCCGCAAAACAGCATATTGCCGCTGAATCATACGTCATATTATCATCAAGTATTCCGATGGGTGAAAAGATTACTACGCCTTTACCGTTGACTTCAAAATAATCCGGGCATTCCCAGATACAGCCGAATCCTCTTTTTTCGCAATAATTCACATATTCCCAGTTTTCGAGATTTTCGCTTTTGAAAAACAGGAATCTTCCGTTGTTGTCATAGGTGCTTCCTACTATCATATACCACGCATCACTGCCACGCCATACCTTAGGATCTCTGGTGTCGGATTCCGAGCCTGAAGTGCTGTCACGCAAAGGTTGAATTATCGTAGTTTTTCGCATTGAAATTATCAAAGGTATATCCGTCTTGCGAAATAATCTTCATCTGTGACGCTATAAAGCCGTAATTCAGTGCGCAGTTGATATTTTCGGGATCTTCTTCACGATAATTTATTCCGGTATAAAAAATGTGCATTTTCCCGTCATGCTCGACCGCACTACCCGAGAAAGCATCCGCTCCTGTCATTTTTCTTGGTAGGATAAAGAGCTATCCCCTTATGCTCCCATGTAACAAGATCGTCACTTACAGCGTGTCCCCAGTGCATTCTGCCCCATACCGGCGCATAGGGAAAATGCTGATAGAACAAATGGTACTTACCTTTATAATATATAAATCCGTTGGGATCGTTTATCCAGTTTGACGGTGATTTCAGATGTATATCTTATCCACAAAAAAACTCCTTTTCTCATTCGTAAACAAATTTTTCTTACCGTATATCGTCCGATATAACAATTCGCAGAGCCTGCGACAGCTCTGCGAAAGCATTATTGCCTGCTTTATTTTTTAGTAGCGGCATCCTGATTGTCTTTTTTCAGATGCACATCAAGCTGATTATAGGGTATCTCGATACCATTCCGGTCGAACTGCTCCTTGACCGCTTCGTTAAGGTCAAAGTATACCGTCCAGTAGTCCTCAGCCTTTACCCACGGATAACAGGTTATTCTTACAGCGCTCTCAGCAAGTTCGGTTATCCTGATTTTCGGCTCAGGCTCTTTAAGTATAAGCTCGTGAGCGTCTGTGATGCTTTTGAGGACTTCCATCGCCTTTCTGAAATCGGTGTTGTAAGAAATCGTATATACCATGTCCACACGCCTTATTCCAAGCGTTGTATAGTTGGTGACCTTCTTTGATGTTATCTGCCCGTTGGGATAGAAGATAGCTTTATTATCGTATGAATGAAGTTCAGTGTACCACATATTGATCGCTTCGACCGTACCCTCGACATCATCGACCTTGATGTAATCTCCTATTTTGAACGGCTTTGTGAGCATTATGCTGAATCCGCCCGCTATATTTGAAAGGCTGTCCTGAAGTGCAAGTCCGATGGCAACGCCTGCCGTACCTATCACAGCTATTATAGAAGTCATCGGAACGCCGAGAACGGCGAGAACAATAGTAGCAAGCAGCGCATAAAGCAGTATTCTGACCAATGAATAAATAAAGCGTGAAACAGTCTTGTCGATAACATCGTGTTTCATACCCCTGCTCATCATTTTCAGCACGAGTTTGGAAATAACCATTCCGACAACCAGTATTATCGCCGCCGCAATCAGCGTAGGCAGATATCCTACAAAAAGCGTTTATCATCTGATTGAAAAACGTTTCTGCTTCTTTTATCTGCTCCTGCGCATTCTCAAGCGGATCGGTAGACGTACCGACCCCGCCTGTGAAAGCAATGAAATATTCAAGAAAACATCTCCGTTCCGATTTTAATCCGCAGTATCCTCTGCCCTCTCGGTTACCTGTATAGATACCTTGTATTCTCCTGTAACCCAGCTTCTGACCTTGGTTCCACGCAACGTGAATTCCGCAGTCACATCTTTAAGCCCTGCGGTAGGCGTAGTTCCCATAAGGTCAACCGTCGCATAAATATCCTTTGACGCAAGCGCCGCTATTTCATCTGCCGGACCCGTAACATTGACGCTGAGTTCGTTTGTAAGAACATCGACATCGAAATTGTCCGGTGCATTTATAATACGGATATTATCCTTCTGGACAGTATAGCTGAGGAACGTGTAATTCTCCGCATCCTCAAAGGAAACCATAGCGGATGTGTTTCCGCTGATATTCTTATATCCTTCGGGTAAAGCTATCGGAAGCGTCAGCTTCTGCAAATACTTGGTCGTAAGCTGACTGAGATCTATCGTTCCTATCTCGAACCTTTCTCCTGTGAATCAAGCGAATCGTCGGGTGAAGAAACAGTGAGCGATTCGGATAGATGCTGTACTTAAGACTGCTTAAATCAAAGTTTGACGGAACGTTCGTAAACTGTACCGTAAGAGGCAGAGTTTTCTGCTTATACAGCGTTATATTCACGGTGTAACTCTCGTTGTCGTATTTTTTATATCGGGATTTTCGATTATATCTCCGTTACTGCCAAGCAGAACGATCTGACCTTTTGAAGAAACCGACTCTGAGGTTTCGCCTGCAAATACAGAACGTATCTCAACCGATTTCACTGCGTCTATTGCGGTGCTGTCGCCCGTAAGCGTTATAGTCGAAGGCTCAGCGGTAACGCTGTCTATCTTCATACCCGCCGTAGCGGTAATGCCTTCAGCTACAGCCTTCATACTGCCGTCGGAAATACTGAACGTTTTTGATACCGTCTTTTCGACCTTGAGCTTAACGCTCAGACCCTCATCGTCAACCGTACAGCTGTTTTCCTTTACCGGTGTTACGTTAACCTTTACCTTATATTCACCAGGCGCCGTGATAGCCGACAGATCCGCACTGGCTGTAAAATCGCTTGCAGTAAGGTTTCCTACCTCATATCTTTTGCCTGTTACCTGTACGGTTATCTTATCAACATAACTGTTCGTTACGGAAAGCGCATTTTCCGTCATATATTCCGTAGCCTTGACTTCAACCGAATATCGCTGACGTGAGTTGTGACATCGGGGAATATCTGCATCGAGATTGCAAACCATACAATAACGGCAATCACAAGTGCGAATATGATAGTTTTTAAATTCTTGACAAAGTTCTGAAAACAGCTTTTGAGCCATTCTTTCATTATTTATCCGCCCCCCTTTTCTTTTTTTTGCATCGGGTGCGTTTTTCTTTTTTTTCTTTGACGCTTTATCTTTCAGTTTCTTGCTTTCGGGCTTTTCCGAATCAGCTTTGCCGTAAGCAGCTTTCGCAGTGTATCCTTATTGTAAAAGCAGTGTAAGACTTCCGTTTTTCGGCTATAGATATAGTACCGGTTTCTTCCGAAACAACAACTATCACCGCATCCGAAACCTCGCTCATACCGATAGCCGCTCTGTGACGGGAGCCGAGAGCCTTTGAAATCAGTTCTTCCTTCTGAGGCTTAGGCAGGAAACATCCTGCGGCATATACCTTGCTGTCACGGATTATCACCGCACCGTCGTGCAGCGGTGTGTTCGGGAAAAAAATATATTACCGAAAAGTTCAGGGCTTGGCGTTGCGTTGATTATCGTACCGGTGTCTATCTGCTCACCGAGCTTTGTTTCACGCTCGAATACGATAAGTGCGCCCGTAGCGGTCTGCGAAAGCTGTTCGCAAGCCGTACAGACAGCCTCTATACAGTTATGTATGTCGGCGGTCGCCGCATCCGTCTTACTTTCAAAATTAAGAGCCAGCTTTTTCACCTTTGTGGTTCGTCCCATTTTTTCAAGCACACGGCGAAGCTCAGGCTGGAATACAATAAGTATAGCGATAATTCCGACATTGAGGAAGGTTTCTATTATAACCTTCATCGCCTTCAGCTGAAACTGGTTTACGACAAAGAAAAGTATAGCAAGCAGAATTATACCTTTGATAAGCTGCTCCGCCCGTGTTTCCTTGATGATTTTAATGCCTTTATATATGAGATAGGCAAGAAGGAGAATATCAAGATAATCAACAATTCCCATTGTTGCAAAAACACTCTGTATATTCTCCCAGATATCCTTTAAATACTGGATCAATTTTTCTGCTCCGTTCCTAAAACTGCTGTTGCAGCGAATTTCATAGTAAGTTTATATATAATATTGTATCATTAAACGGCGATTATTTCAAGGAGGAGCGGGAAATTTTTTCTTACTTTTCACAAAGATTATCGAAACAACAGATATCCGCTCGTAGCGACACAGCCATCTTCACCGCACAGATAGCGGAAATACGCCTGCCACATCTTATACATAGCATATTTTTTCGTTGCCGGGCGGAAAACATTCTTTCAAGACAGTTATATCGGGTTAGCTTAAGCTGACTCAAAAAAAATTGTACAGGAAACTAAAAAATTCTGAAAATTTTCACTTTTAGAGGTTTACATTCGAACGATTATGATATAATACTAAGTTGAAAGCATACGTCTTGGTATGACCGTATGCAAAAACAAAGGAGGACGATTCCCATGGGAAGACAAAAACTACTATGGACGGTAACAACGCCGCAGGTCACGTGTCTTATGCGTTTACTGACGTTGCAGCGATTTACCCCATTACACCATCTTCAGTAATGGCTGAAGTAACAGATTCTGGTCAACAGCCGGAAGAAAGAACATTTTCGGACAGGAAGTAAAGGTAGTAGAAATGCAGTCGAAGCCGGCGCAGCAGGCGCAGTTCACGGCTCTCTCGCAGCAGGTGCATGTACTACAACTTACACAGCATCACAGGGCTTACTGCTCATGATCCCCAATATGTATAAAATTGCAGGTGAATTACTGCCCAGCGTTATTCATGTTTCCGCTCGTGCTCTTTGCAACACACGCACTTTCTATTTTTGGTGATCACTCAGATATCTACGCTTGCCGTCAGACAGGTTATGCTATGCTCTGCTCCAACTAACCCTCAGGAAGTTATGGATCCTCGGTGCTGTAGCTCACCTTTCAACATACGAAGGCAAGAGTTCCTTTCCTTCATTTCTTTGACGGTTTCAGAACTTCTCACGAAATTCAGAAGATTGAAGTATGGGACTATGAAACACTCGACAAGATGCTCGACCACGAAGCTGTAGACGCTTTCAGAAACAGAGCTCTCAATCCCGAGAAGCCCGTTCTGCACGGCACAGCTCAGAACCCCGACATCTTCTTCCAGGCAAGAGAAGCTTGTAACAAGTATTATGACGCAGTTCCCGAAGTTGTTGTTAAGTACATGGACAAGGTTAATGCTAAAATCGGCACTGACTACAAGCCGTTCAACTACTACGGTGCAGAGGATGCAGAGCATGTTATCATTGCTATGGGCTCTGTCTGCGATACTATCGAAGAAACAATCGACTATATGTTAGTGCCTCAGGGCAAGAAGGTTGGTCTTGTTAAGGTTAGACTTTACAGACCCTTCAGCGTTGACGCTTTCGTATCTGCTATTCCCGAAACTGTTAAGAAGATCACAGTTCTTGACAGAACAAAGGAACCCGGCGCACTCGGCGAACCCTTATACCTCGACGTTGTTGCAGCTCTCAAGCAGGCAGGCAAGTTCCAGGATGTACCCGTATTCACAGGTCGTTACGGTCTTGGTTCTAAGGATACAACCCCGGCTCATCATCATTGTTTACAGTATAAACAAACACAGAAAAGCCCAGATTCACAATCGGTATCGAGGATGACGTTACAGGCCTTTCACTGCCCATCGGTGAGAACCCCAACACAACTCCCGAAGGTACAACCTGCTGTAAGTTCTGGGGTCTTGGTTCAGACGGTACTGTCGGTGCTAACAAGAACAACTCTATCAAGATCATCGGTGACCACACAGATATGTATGCTCAGGCATACTTCGCATACGACTCAAAGAAGTCAGGCGGTGTTACGATTTCTCACCTTCGTTTCGGTAAGTCGCCTATCAAGTCAACTTACTTTGTAAACAAGGCTAACTTCGTAGCTTGCCACAACCCCTCATACATCGACAAGTACGATATGGTTGAGGACGTTGTACCCGGCGGTTCATTCCTGCTCAACTGCCAGTGGACAGTTGACGAGCTTGACGAGAAGCTCCCCGCTCCCGTTAAGGCATACATTGCTAAGAACAACATCAACTTCTACATAATCAACGCTATCAAGGTAGCTAAGGATATCGGTCTTGGCAACAAGACAAATACTGTATTACAGTCTGCATTCTTCTCAATCGCTAACATCATCCCTGCTGAAGATGCTATCGAATATATGAAGAAGGCTGCTTACAAGTCATTCGCTAAGAAGGGTGACGACATTGTTAAAATGAACTACGCCGCAATCGAAAAGGGCGCAGGCGAGGTTATCAAGGTTGACGTTCCTGCATCTTGGGCTGACGCTGAGGGTACACTTCCCGTTCACACAGCTACAGGTGACAGAAAGGATCTCGTTGATTTCGTTAACAATATCCTTATCCCCGTTAACGCTCAGAGAGGCGACAAGCTCCCCGTATCTACATTCGTAGGCATGGCTGACGGTACATTCCCCCAGGGCTCTGCAGCTTATGAGAAGCGTGGTATCGCAGTAGATGTTCCCGAGTGGATTCCCGAGAACTGTATCGAATGTAACCAGTGTTCATTCGTTTGTCCTCACGCAGTTATCCGTCCCGTAATTCTTTCCGAAGAAGAAGCTGCTAAGGCTCCTGCAGGTGCAAAGATGAAGGACGCTATGGGTCTTCCCGGCATGAAGTTCGCTATGGTAACTTCTGTTCTCGACTGCACAGGCTGCGGCGTTTGCGCACAGGTTTGCCCCTCTAAGAACAAGGCACTCGTTATGAAGTCACTTGATTCTCAGATGAACGAACAGCCCATGTTCGACTACGCTGTTAAAGGAAGTAGCCGACAAGCCCGAGGTTCACGAGAAGTTCAAGGAGACCACAGTTAAGGGTTCACAGTTCAAGCAGCCGCTGCTCGAATTCTCCGGCGCATGCGCAGGCTGTGGTGAGACTCCGTACGCTAAGATCGTTACTCAGCTGTTCGGCGACAGAATGTACATCGCAAACGCTACGGGCTGTTCATCGATCTGGGGTGGCTCTGCTCCCTCAACTCCTTATACAGTAAATAAGGAAGGCAAGGGTCCCGCGTGGGGCAACTCACTGTTCGAGGATAATGCTGAGTACGGTCTCGGTATGTTCATCGCTCAGGATACATTAAGACACAGAGCACAGGGTCAGTTAAAGGCAATTGCTGAAAAGACTGAAAACGCTGACGTTAAGGCTAAGATCGACACATACTTCGAAACAGCTAACGACGGTAAGGCAAACGCTGCTGCTACAAAGGATCTCGTTGCTGCTCTTGAAGCTCTTGATTGCGACTGCGCTGAAAAGAATGCAGTTCTCAAGGCTAAGAACTACCTCGCTAAGAAGTCCAACTGGATATTCGGCGGCGACGGCTGGGCATACGACATCGGTTACGGCGGTGTTGACCATGTTCTCGCATCAGGCAAGAATGTAAATGTATTCGTATTCGATACAGAAGTTTACTCCAACACAGGCGGACAGGCTTCAAAGGCTACAAACATCGGTGCAGTTGCACAGTTCGCAGCAGCCGGTAAGGACGTTAAGAAGAAGGATCTCTCCGGTATCGCTATGAAGTACGGTTATGTATATGTTGCTCAGGTTTCAATGGGTGCAGATATGAACCAGTGCTTAAAGGCAATCGCAGAAGCTGAAGCATATGACGGTCCTTCACTGGTTATCGCTTATGCTCCTTGTATCAACCACGGTATCAAGGGCGGCCTTACAATCGCTCAGAAGGTAGAAAAGGAAGCTGTACAGGCAGGTTACTGGCATCTGTTCAGATTCAACCCCGCTGCTCCTGCAGGAACAAATCCGTTCACTCTCGACAGCAAGGCTCCTACAGGCGATTACAAGGAATTCATGATGAGAGAAGTTCGTTACAACTCTCTTATGCGTGCTAACCCCGAAAGAGCTAACGTACTGTTCGATAAGGCTGTTGCTAACTCCAAGAAGCGTTACGAGGATCTCGTAGGCCTTGTTGAATACTACAAGAAGGAATACTGCGGCGAATAATCCGCACGAAATAATCTAAAAGCCCAAAAATTTTGAATAGTCGGAATAGAATAGGTTTTTTACGCCCCTCCGGGAAAACCGGAGGGGTTATTTTTCGACTTGTATACTTTTGCTTTTTAATTATTAACAAGCAGTAACTATTCAAAATTTTATCAGATTTTACTTTTTTTATATACTATTTTTAATCGGAAATTCCCCTGAAATGCCGAAATCATATCGTGATGTGAAGTTTCCCCGTCATAATCGGCGACATTCGGGAATACAATCAATATATAAAACGTACAGGCACCCACGTCTGTGCTTGATGAAAAGGAACAAGTCAGTATGGAAATATTAGAGTGGATAAACGAAAATATAGTATGGGGCATACCGGTGCTTATACTGTTCGCAGGCTCAGGGATTATCTTCACAATAAGAACCAGATGCTTGCAGGTACTGCACTTCCCTACTATAATAAAGCGTACACTCCTTACAAAACAGCCTGAGGCTGACGGAAAGAAGGTTTCGCCTTTCAGAACCCTTACCGCCGCACTCGGTGCAACAGTAGGAACAGGAAATATTATCGCAATAGGAAGCGCTATTGCTTTTGGCGGTGCAGGTGCAATATTCTGGATGTGGATCTCCGCACTTCTCGGTATGGCTACCAGTTTTGCCGAAAACTATCTCGGTGCAAAATACAGAACCGTGCAATCGGACGGTCTTACGGGCGGCGTACCTTTTGCTTACATAAAAAAAGCATTCGGCGGCAAAAAGCTCGGTGCGTTCTTTGCGGGAATGTTCGCTGTCTGCTGTATAGGTGCCAGCTTCGGCATAGGTAATATGGCTCAGGTGAATTCGGCTTCAATGGCACTTCAGAACTGTCTTGGAGTACCTCTATGGGTATCGGGAATCCTTTGTGCCGCAGTAATTGCCGCAATAGCACCCGGAGGTATCCACCGCCTTAGTAAAGTCACATCATGGGTAATTCCGATAGCCGCAGGCGGTTATCTGCTCGGCTGTTTTGCTGTAATTATAATGAACATTGAAAATGTTCCTTCTGTATTCGCACGCATTTTCACAGAAGCTTTTTCATTCAAGGCTGTAGGCGGTGGAACTGTCGGTGTTGTAATGCTCGAGGCTATGAAGTGGGGCGTAAAACGTGGCGTATTCTCAAACGAAGCCGGTCTTGGCTCCTCAGTAATGATTAATGCAAACTCAAGCGCCGACAAGCACCATACGCAAGGTATGTGGGCAATGCTTTCGGTTTTCATTGATACTATCATTATCTGCACTATGACAGCACTCTGCATTCTTTCAAGCGGTGCAGATCAGAAATCAAGCGTTGGTTTTGATATGGCGCTGATAGCATTCCAGGACGGACTCGGTGACTTTGCGGTGCATTCCTCAGCATCGCAACATTCATCTTTGCGATAACAACCGTTACAGGCTGGTGGATATACGGCAGAAGCTGTTTCGTTTACCTTTTCACAAAGAAGTGGGTAGGCGTATATCTTGCAATTTTCATTGTTACCGCTTTCGTGGGAGCAGTGATTCAGGCGACAGTCGTATGGGACGTATCCGATCTTTTCAACGGCCTTATGGCAATACCGAACCTTCTTGCGATAATACTGCTTCGCAAGGAAGTTAAAGCTGACATTTAATTCCTTTAAAATCAGTAGATATTAAAATAGTAAAATAAAAAAGCACAAAGTGTGCGTTGACTATACTTACTTTTTGTTTTATACAGCCGATTCGGGAGTTTTAGATGCTGTAAAATAAAGACGGTTATATAACGCTTACTTTGTGCAATTTTTTTGCTGTTTTTGCAATTTCGCTATTGACCTATTGCAAAAAATAGTTTATAATAGTAAAAGGGGGAACAAGGTACGATGAACCGTATCGATATTTCCCTACCGAATGACTTTCATCAGCATAAGCTGATAAAATAAAGAAAAGGAGAACAATCGGTTATGACAAAGAATCAGAATGTTTTAAAGTGGGTTGAAGAAATGAAAGCCCTCACACAGCCCGACAAGGTTGTATGGATCGATGGCAGCGAGGAGCAGCTCAAGGCGCTTCGTGACGAGGCTATCGCAACAGGCGAGATGATTGAGCTCAACCAGGAAAAGCTCCCCGGCTGCTTATATCACAGAACAGCTGAAAACGACGTTGCCCGTGTAGAAGACAGAACATTCATCTGCTCAAGAGAGAAGGAGAATGCAGGTCCTACAAACAACTGGATGGATCCTAAAGGAAATGTACGCTAAGCTGACAAAGCTCTATGACGGCGTTATGAAGGGTCGTACAATGTACGTTATCCCCTACTCAATGGGACCTATCGGCTCACCTATCGCTAAGGTTGGTGTTGAGCTGACAGACTCTATCTACGTTGTTCTCAACATGGATATAATGACAAGAATGGGCGCACAGGCATTCAAGAACCTGCCCGATGACTCCAACGACTTCGTAAGATGCCTTCACTCTAAGGCTGATGTTGATCCCGAAAAGAGATACATCGTTCAGTTCCCCGAAGACAACACAATCTGGTCTATCAACTCAGCTTACGGCGGAAACGTACTGCTCGGCAAGAAGTGCTTCGCACTCCGTATCGCTTCTTACCAGGGTTGGAAGGAAGGCTGGATGGCTGAACATATGCTTATCCTCGGTGTTAAGAAGCCCGATGGCGACATCAAGTATATCACAGCAGCATTCCCCTCAGCTTGCGGTAAAACAAACCTCGCTATGCTTATTCCTCCCGAGGGATACAAGAAGGCAGGCTATGAAGTATTCACAGTAGGTGACGATATTGCATGGATGAAGCAGGGTCCCGATGGCAGACTTTACGCTATCAACCCCGAGAACGGCTTCTTCGGCGTTGCTCCCGGTACAAACGCAAAGAGCAACTACAACGCACTTGCATCTACAAGAAAGAACACAATCTTCACAAACGTTGCTATCAACAATGATGATATGACAGCTTGGTGGGAAGGTCTTGACAAGAATCCTCCCGAGAATGCAACAGACTGGAAGGGCAACAAGGTAAACGGTAAGGAATACACAGCAGCAGGCAACAAGCTCGCTCATCCTAACTCACGTTTCACGGCTCCCGCTCAGAACTGCCCCTGCATTTCACCTGAGTTCAACAACCCCCAGGGTGTTCCGATCTCAGCTATCATCTTCGGCGGCAGACGTGCAGCTACAACTCCTCTGGTTTACCAGTCATTCAGCTGGCAGCACGGCACATATGTAGGCTCTGCAGTTTCTTCTGAAACAACAGCAGCTGCTACAGGTGCAGTAGGCGTTCTCCGTCACGATCCTATGGCTATGAAGCCCTTCTGCGGCTACCACATGGCTGACTACTGGGCACACTGGCTCGAGATGGGCGAGAAGCTCGGCGACAAGGCTCCTAAGATCTTCAACGTTAACTGGTTCAAGCAGGACGAGAACGGCAACTTTATGTGGCCCGGTTTCGGCGACAACATGAGAGTTCTCGACTGGATCATCAAGAGATGTGAAGGCACAATCGACGCTGAAAAGACTCCTATCGGCTACCTTCCTAAGAAGGGTGACATCAACCTCAAGGGTATCGAGGACGAGGTTACATCAGAAGTTGAAGACAAGCTGCTCGCAGTTGACAGAGACCTCTGGAAGAAGGAAGTAGAAGAGATGAAGGAATTCTACAAGCAGTTCGGTGACAAGCTCCCCGACGGTTTAAAGCAGGAACTCGCTGATCTCGAAGCAAGACTTGGCTAATCCATAACCGAATAAACTCCGATCCCCTGTTAAGCGATTAACAGGGGATTTTCTTATGCTTCATACGCTCTTAGCTTGTATGCCACAAGGCAACTGTCACAGCATTATATACGGCAAAACGGCACCGGAAGATTTCCGATGCCGTTTCTGTATTTAATATATTAATCCAAAATTGTCTTATTCCTTTACACCACCGAGTGAAACACCGGCGATGATGAATTTCGATAAGCAGAAATAAACGATGATAACAGGTATGATTGCTATGAAAATGAACATATAAACCTGACCCATATCAAACTTTAAGAAGTCTGCTGAACGAAGCTGTGCGATCATGATAGGCATTGTCTTCTTTGTTGATGTATCAATGATCAACGAAGGAAGGAAGTAGTTGTTCCATGATGCAACGAAGCTGAATATTGCCTGTACTGCAAGAGCAGGCTTCAGCATAGGAAGAACGATCGTGTTGAATGTTCTGAATTCGCCCGAACCGTCTATTCTTTTGCCGCCTCGATAATATCAATAGGAAGCGAGCTCTTCATGTACTGAATCATGAAGAAGAACACCGCAGGTGCCGCAATAGCAGGAACTATAAGAGGAATATATGTATCTCTTAAGCCCCAGTCGGTACACATACTGAAGAAACCGAGCGCAGAAACCTGTGTAGGAATCGTCATGATAAGTAATATGAAGTTAAAGATAAATTTCTTACCTTTAAAGTCATATACATGAATTGAATATGCGGTCATTGCCGAGAAATAAATCGACAATAACGCTGTACACGCTGCGATAATCAAGCTGTTGATAACACCGTTTACTACAGGTATCGTTGAGTTTGAAATCGCACTCTGGAAGTTATTGATAAATTGATTTCCGGCAGGAACGAGAAGCCGGACATAATATCGTAATGTGAACGGCTTGCGTTAACAAGCAGGATGTAGAAGAAGAACAAACACAGGATTGAGAAGAAGACAAGAACGATATAACAGATTATTCTGTGAATAATAAGCGTAGGCTTTACCTTCATATCCGGATCTGTTCTGTTCTGCAGAAGTGCTGAGGTATGTTCAAGTACCTTTTCCTTTTTTTGCCATGATACTTACTTACCTCCTTTTTTAGACTTCTTGTTGCTTCTGTCAGCAGCAAAGAAGTAGTAAACAACCAGGCTGAGTGCCGCACATACAATGAATATAATTACTGAAAGCGCACCTGCCATACCATAGTTCTTAGATGTACCGATCTGATCGTTCAAATACATGATAAGCGTCTTGGTAGTGTTATTCGGGCCTCCCTGACCGCCGGTAAGGATCTGCGGTACATCGAACATCTGAAGACCGCCGATCAGCGAAGTGATCATAACGTATACGAGTATAGGTCTGATAAGAGGAAGAGTTATCTTCCAGAATATCTGTGAGCTACTTGCACCGTCGATTTCAGCAGCCTCAATAACAGATTCGTTGATACCCATCATTGCCGCCATCAGCAGAATTGTCGTGTTACCCGAACCACATAATGAAGTTCATGAACGCTACAAGTCCCATCGTACTGCCCGTATAGCTGAGAAATCTGAAAGCCTCGCCGCCGGTAGTGTGCTTGATAAGCTCGTTGATAGGTCCGATATCGGAGAATATTGAGAATATCAGCATTGCAAATGCAGATGCCATGATAAGGTTAGGCATATACATTACAGTTTTGAAGAATCCAAGACATCTTAAACGAAGTCTTACATTAGTAAACCAGTAAGCAAAAAGTAATGAAATGATTATCTGCGGAACAAATCCCAGTACCCACATGATAAGCGTATTCCATGTGAGTGCAAGTATATTGTTACCTGAACTCATATCAAAAATTGCCACAAAGTTATCAAATCCGACAAACTCCGGTCCTATCCAACTAAGACCCGACTTGAAGTATTTGAACATACTGTAATAGAAAGTCTGAATAAGCGGCCAAGCCTGGAAAACAAGGAAAACTAATATGAACGGGAGCATAAATATGTAGCCCCATTTTTTATATTTCCCGATTTGTCCTTTTCTGGCTTTTACCGGCGCGCTTCCTGCGTTAGCTGCCTGAGCCATAAAAACACTCCTTATAAAAATCTCAGTATATTCTCCATCTTGAGCAGTCAAGTATGTTAATAAGGCGGAAACATCCGTAATTCGCCCCATTAACATACTTGACTGCGAATTCACAGAACCCGCAGTCAAGATGAAGGTCAATATTGTTTAAGCCACAAAGCCTTTATTATGCGTTAGCGGGCTTCTTGAGCTCAGGATACTTAACAATAGCAGCCTCATAGAAGTTCTTGAGTGCTGTATCCTTATCAACAGTACCGTCGAAGTATTCCTTGAACTTAGCCTGGAATGTCTCGTTAAGACCCTGGTCGTAGACAGAAATCTTGCTCATGTCGATCTTGGGAGCTGTTTCAACGAACAGAGCGATGTGGTTCTGACCGCCTAAGAATGCTGACTTGAAGTCAGAAGCAGCGAGTTCCTTCATTGCAGCTTCGTTGTTGTAGTAGTCCTGAGTATCCTTTGTGAACTGAAGACCGAAGTCCTTGTCGCAGCAGAATGCTCTCATAACATCGCCAACTAATGTAGCGTTATCTGTGCCCTTTGCAGCAGCGAGCCAAGAACCGCCCCAGAAGTAAGCCTGAGGACCGTAGCAAACTGCCCAGTCACCGTAACCGCCGTTACCTACTTCGAGCTTACCGCCTTCTTTTTTCCTTAACTGCAAGTGAGTTACCTGCAAGTGTGAAGTTGATGCCCCATGTTGAGTAGAAGAAGCCGAATACCTTACCGTCGGGACCCTGGTCAGCAGCCCAAGCATCAGACCAAAGAGATGTCTTGTTGTTGTAACCCTTGTCTGTGTATGTCTTAGTCTGGTCAACCCACTTCATGATGTTGGCGTCAACGATGATTTCCTTTGTTTTCGTTAACCCAAGGAGCAGCAACGTTGTTTGAGAAGGTTCTGTATGCATCATCATAACCTGAGAGCATCTTGTAACCCTTATCAGCAGCCTTAGCAGCTACTTCGTCAAACTTTGTCCAGTCAGCGAGAGCTTCCTGTACCTTCGCGGGATCATCTGTGCCGAGAACGTCCTTAGCAATTGAACGTCTGTAAGCATACAGACCGGGAGTTGCCTGCCATGAAACACCCTTCAGTAACTTTGCATCATCCTGAGTTGTGCAAACGTCCTTTGTATACTGATACATACCTGAAAGATCTTCGTCAGTAAGACCGAGTGACTTAACATCAAGTGTGTACTCTGAGTTAACATACTTGAGAGCGTAGTCAGCTTCGAATAAGAACATATCGATCTTGTCGTCAGCAGATGCAGCTTCGTTCTTGGGAAGGTCTTCATCGAGCTTGTTCTGATAAGCATTGTCCTTGTTTTCAGTGATCTTGAAATTAACTGTAACACCCTCAGGCATCTTAGCCTTTTATGTACTTATCAAAGTAATTCTTGAACTCTTCGTTCCATACAGCGATGTTAAGAAGTCTTGCCTTCGCCTTCCTTAAGTGTGAACTTATCGGAAGTTCCTGCGTTGCTTGAATCATCAGTCTTGCTTGAGTCTTCAGTCTTGCTTGAGTTTTCAGTCTTGCTCGAATCTGTTGTAGAAGATCCTGCTGAGCTTGTAGCGTTGCTTGAGCAGCCTGCTACTGCGCCCAGAATTGATGCAGATGCTAATACAGCTGCTAAAATTCTTTTCTTCATTGGTAATTCCTCCAGAAGTATTCATTGTTGTGAATAGCTATCGCTTTCACTGCCTGACCTTACGGCCTCATTAAAGAGGAGCCGTAAACAATCCCCGGTAAGAACAGGCTTCCGGTTGAAGCTCCTGTGACATAACGGTATATACTGCCGTATATGTAACAATGGATAATTCACTAAAAGACCTGTAGCTTGTCAAAAAGTTTTGTTCACTTTTTCCTCGTTGACATAATCATATCACAGATTTCACAAATTTGCAAGCATTTTAAGCCCGCAATTGTGTTTTTTACCGTAAACGATTACAAAAAATGTTTTTTGGCACTTTTCCGTCATCATGCACAAAAAATCTGTTACATTTTTGTAACAATTCGGTCGCAACTTGATTACTGATTTTCTCTATTTTCCGCTCTATAATCGGATATTCTTCCATTGTAACGTCGTGTAAACGATTTTATGCTAATTTAGTTCACAGAAAGTTGGTAAAGTAATTAATGTACATATAGCACAAAAACAAAGCGCCGCTATTGTTGAAAAAGCACAATTTAAGAGATTTTCTGCTTTAGCACTTGAATTTGTTATTAAAATAAGGTAAAATGATATAGTAACAAGTACGGAGGGAAAGCATGAGATCTATGAATAAAATACAGCTTACAACAGCTTTGATAAGCTTCGGTAAATTTTCATATATGTCTTTTTTCTACGCCGTATTATAAGAATAAGTGTATTTTTTTTTTTAAGCTGTGCAATTGGATTACACAGCTTTATTTATTTTCTGAAAGGATGTTCGTAAATGAAAAAAGTAGCCATAGTAATGGGCAGCGATTCCGATCTGCCTATCGTAAAAAAAGCGGCTCAGGTGCTTAAGGACTTCGGAGTTCCTACAGAGCTTCGTGTTCTCTCCGCTCACCGTTGCGCCGCAGAGGTTTCCGAGTTTGCAAGAAATGCCGAGAAGAACGGCACAGGCGTTATCATTGCCGCCGCAGGCAAAGCCGCTCACCTTGCCGGAGCTATCGCAGGTCAGACTCCCCTGCCCGTTATCGGCATCCCGATAAAAGCAAGCGCACTTGAGGGCATAGACGCACTTCTGTCTACAGTACAGATGCCTGCCGGAGTTCCCGTCGCTACAGTAGCTATTGACGGTGCGGCAAATGCGGCATTCCTCGCCGTACAGATCCTTGCGGTATCAGACGATGCCCTTATGGAAAAGATGAAGGCATACCGTGCAGCGCAGACCGCAAAGGTTCTTGAGGCTGACAAAAAATGGAACAGGTACTTGCCGAGCTTTTGATCGGTGTACTATATATAATGTAATCAATAAATACGGCACAGCCGCTGAAGAAAGGATAAACAAAATGGAAAAGAAAGAACAGCTTTACGAAGGAAAGGCAAAGAAGGTATTCGCAACCGATGATCCCGACCTTGTTATCGTATCCTACAAGGATGATGCAACAGCATTCAACGGCCTCAAGAAAGGCACTATCACAGGTAAGGGCGTTATCAACAACAAAATGACGAACTATATGTTCGGTCTGCTTGAAAAAAGCAGGTGTTCCCCTCACTCACCTTGTTAAAGAGCTGAATGACAGAGAAACACTCGTTAAAAAGGTTTCTATCGTTCCCCTCGAAGTAATCGTAAGAAACGTAGCCGCAGGCAGTTTCTCAAAGAAGCTCGGCATCGAGGAAGGTACAAAGCTCCTCTGCCCCACACTTGAATTCAGCTACAAGAATGACGATCTGGGCGATCCTTTCATCAACGACTACTATGCGCTTGCACTCGGTCTTGCAACAAAGGAAGAGATCGACCTTATCTCAAAGTACGCTTTCAAGGTAAATGAATTTATGCTTGACTTCTTCAAGAAGCTCAACATCGACCTTATCGACTTCAAGATTGAATTCGGTAAGACCTCAGACGGCACAATAATTCTTGCCGACGAGATTTCTCCCGACACCTGTCGTTTCTGGGACAGCACAACTCACGAGAAGCTTGACAAGGATCGTTTCCGTCGTGATATGGGCGGTGTTGAGGACGCTTACGCTGAAATAATGAAGCGTCTTATGGGCGAATAATCCCGACAATTGAAAAGAATCTAACAGGAAAAGGCAGGATAATATATGGGTGGATTTTTCGGCGCAGCGTCAAACAACGACTGCATAACCGATGTTTTCTTCGGAACAGACTATCACTCCCACCTCGGAACACGCAGAGGCGGTATGACCGCATACAGCCCCGACAGAGGCTTTCAGCGTGCTATCCACAGTATTGAAAACTCACCGTTCAGAACAAAGTTTGAACAGGACGCTACGGATATGAGGGGAAAGCTGTGTATCGGCTGTATCAGCGATACCGACCCTCAGCCCCTGCTGGTGCGTTCAAAGCTTGGTATTTATTCGATATGCAGTATCGGCATAATCAGAAATGCCGAACAGCTTTCAACCGAACTTCTCGAGAGCGGCTGTGCAAACTTTGAAACAATGAGCAGCGGCAGTATAAACTCCGGCTCGCTCATTGGTGCGCTTATCGCACAGAAGGACAATTTTACCGACGGTATAAGATATGCCCAGAGCAAGATTGACGGTACAATGTCCCTTATCATTCTTACAAAGGACGGAATTATCGCCGCAAGGGATCAGTACGGCAGACTTCCTATCATTGTAGGAAAAAGAAGCGACGGATACTGCGTATCCCTCGAGTCATTCGCATTCCAGAAGCTCGGCTACAGCACATATAAAGAGCTTCGTCCCGGCGAAATAGATATGATAACTGCGGACGGCTGTGAAGTGCTGAGCGACGGCGATGAAAGCAAAATGCATATATGCTCGTTCATGTGGACATATTACGGCTATCCGAATGCGGTATATGAGGGTGTGACCGTTGAAACGATGCGTACACGCAACGGCGAGATTATGGCTGAGAACGATATAAAGAACGGCAAACTGCCCGACGTTGACTATGTATGCGGTATTCCGTTCGGGCGTACCTCACGCAATAGGCTACGCAAACAGGAGCGGTATCCCGTTCGCACGTCCTTTTATCAAGTACACTCCCACATGGCCCAGAAGCTTTATGCCTACCAACCAGACAATGAGAAATCAGGTAGCTAAAATGAAGCTGATTCGGTCCACGAGCTTATTGAGGGTAAAAAGCTGCTGTTCGTTGACGACAGCATAGTAAGAGGAACTCAGATGAGAGAAACAGTAGAGTTCCTTTATGAGAACGGTGCTAAGGAAGTACACATGCGCAGCGCCTGTCCTCCGATAATGTACGGTTGTAAGTATCTCAACTTCTCCCGCAGCACATCGGAGATGGAGCTGATTGCAAGACAGATAATTGATGAGGCCGAGGGTGCAGATGGTATCAGATTTATCGACGAGTACAGTGACACCAACACAGAGCGTGGAAAGAAACTGCGTGACGAAATATGCCGCAGACTAAAGCTGACATCGCTTGAATTCCAGTCGCTTGACGGAACTGTACGGGCAATAGGCAAGCCACAGTGTGAGCTTTGCACTTATTGCTGGGACGGAAAGGAATGACTCCATTGACAAGCGGTTTGCATGAAGAATGCGGCGTGTTCGGTGTTTTCGCAAAAGAAAAGACCAACGTTGCCGCAACAACATATTACGGATTATTCGCATTACAGCACAGAGGACAGGAAAGCTGCGGCATCGTTGTAAATGATGACGGCGTTTTCAATTCCTACAAAGACACCGGTCTTGTGAACGATGTGTTCACTCCCCGAGCGCCTTGACGGACTGGGACAGGGCAATATGGCGGTAGGTCATGTGCGTTACGGCACGACCGAGCAAAATGCACGGCTTAATGCCCAGCCTATTCTGGTAAATCATTATAAAGGAAGAATGGCTCTCGCCCATAACGGAAACCTTGTAAACACTTACGAGTTACGTCACGAGCTTGAAAAACAAGGCTCTATCTTCCATACGACAAGCGACACAGAAGTTATAAGCTACCTTGTAACAAAGGAACGGCTTGAAGCTCCGTCTATAGAAGAAGCTCTCAACCGTGCGATGAATAAGATAAACGGCGCATATTCGCTTGTTATCATGTCGCCTGCAAAGCTGATTGCCGCCCGTGACGAGAACGGTTTCAGACCGCTCTGCTACGGCATAACAAACGAGGGAACATATATAGTTGCCTCCGAAAGCTGCGCTCTTGACTCGGTCGGCGCTAAATTCGTAAGAGATCTGCTCCCGGCGAGATTGTTGTATTCGATGAAAACGGAGTACGCTCAATAAAAAGATCATTGCGGCAAGCGTCCGCATTACTTTGTGCGTTTTTGAATATATCTACTTTGCACGTCCCGACTCGGTCATAGAGGGTGCATCGGTTCACGAGGCAAGACTTCGTGCAGGCGCATTCTTAGCTCTTGAGCATCCCGTGCAGGCGGATATAGTAATCGGCGTTCCCGATTCCGGAATAGATGCCGCCATAGGCTATTCTCACCAGTCGGGTATTCCCTACGGCATCGGCTTCATCAAGAACAAATACATCGGCAGAACCTTTATCTCGCCCGGTCAATCGTCAAGAGAAGACAAGGTGCGGATTAAGCTGAACGTTGTTGCCAGTGTCGTAAAAGGCAAACGTGTCGTTCTTATAGACGATTCTATAGTAAGAGGCACCACAAGCGGCAGGATTGTAAAATTACTGCGTGATGCGGGAGCCACCGAGGTTCATATGAGAGTATCCGCTCCCCCGTTCCCCAATCCCTGCTACTACGGTACCGACATAGATTCGAGAGAACACCTTATCGCTTGTCATCATTTCGATAAAAGAGATCAGCGACATAATAGGCACAGATTCGCTCGGTTATCTGAGCGTGGAAAACGCAAAGAAGCTTGCGGTACACGCAAACGGCTGTGAATGCGGTTATTGCACCGCTTGTTTCAGCGGAGAATATCCCACTGATATTCCCACGGAAATGTACAAGGATAAATTCGACAGAAAAATCAGCGAAAGCAAAGAAAAAACCACCACATAAGGACATCAGTCCCCAAACGGAAGGAATTATTATTATGAAGAACAGTTTTTCAGAAAGCTATAAAGCAGCAGGCGTTGACGTTACCGCAGGCTACGAAGGTGTTCGTCTGATGAAAAAGGACGTTGAACGCACCAATATCCCCGGTGTGCTTACAGGCATAGGCGGATTCGGCGGTCTGTTCCAGCTTGATATTGCAGATATGAAAGAACCCGTACTCGTTTCGGGTACAGACGGTGTCGGCACAAAGCTCAAGCTCGCAATGCTCATGAACAAGCACGATACGATCGGTATAGATGCGGTCGCTATGTGCGTAAATGATATAATCTGCTGCGGTGCAAAGCCTCTTTATTTCCTTGACTATATTGCTATAGGCAAGAACGTGCCCGAAAAGGTAGCCGCTATAGTAAAGGGCGTTGCTGACGGCTGTGTACAGTCAGGCTGTGCGCTTATAGGCGGTGAAACCGCTGAGCATCCCGAATGATGCCCGAAGACGAATATGACATCGCAGGCTATTCAACAGGTGTTGTTGACAAGTCGAAGATAATCGACAACAGCACCGTAAAGGAAGGCGACATCATAATCGGCCTTGCTTCCACAGGCGTTCATTCAAACGGCTTCTCTCTTGTAAGAAAGGTGTTCAACATAAACAGCAAGGAAGTTCTCGATGAAGTCCTCCCCACAGGAAAAACTCTCGGTGAAACACTCCTTACACCTACAAAGATATATGTAAAGCCCATTTTGGAGCTTATCTCAAAGAAGAACGTAAAGGCTATCTCGCATATCACAGGCGGCGGCTTCAACGAGAACGTTCCCCGTTCACTCCCCGACGGCTTCACAGCAAAGATTACAAAGCACAGCTACGAAGTGCCTTATATCTTCAAGCACTTACAGGAAGTCGGAAACATCTCCGAACACGATATGTACAATACTTTCAATATGGGTATCGGTATGACCGTTGTAGTTGACAAGGACGATGCCGATGAAGCTGTACAGATACTCAGAAACGCAGGCGTTGAAAGCTACTGCATCGGTGAAATAATCAAGGGTGACGAGGGCATCATAATTGAGTAATATGAAAAATATCGTTGTACTTGTATCGGGCGGCGGAACTAACCTGCAGGCGCTTATCGACGCTGAAAAGTCCGAGGGACTCGGCGGAGGTAAAATCACCTGCGTTATTGCGTCAAAGCCCGATGCCTACGCACTGACAAGAGCAGCAGATAACGGCATAAAGACAAGAGTTCTCGCAAGACGTGACTATGCCGATGTTGCCGCTTACAGCAAGGCTATGGCTGACGCTTTAAAGGAAGAGCAGGCTGACCTTGTCATCTACGCAGGCTTTATGACAATACTTGACGAGCAGGTATGCGATGCGTTCAAGTATAAGATGATAAACGTTCACCCTGCCCTTATCCCCTCTTTCTGCGGAAAGGGCTACTACGGACTTCACGTTCACGAGGAAGCGCTTAAAAAGGGCGTAAAGGTAACAGGCGCTACCGTTCATTTTGTAACAGCGGAATGTGACGCAGGACCTATCATTCTGCAAAAGGCAGTTGAGGTCAGAAACGGCGACACCCCCGAAATTCTTCAGAAACGTGTTATGGAGCAGGCTGAGTGGAAGATTCTTCCCCGTGCCGCACGTCTTTTCTGCGAGGGAAAGATAACCGTAAAAAGACGGCATAACTATAGTGGAGGAATAATGAACGAAGAAAAAAGTTCAGCGGTAAAGCAGAAATATACGACAAGTACCGTCCCACATACCCTACGGCACTGATTTAACGTTCTTTATAATGAAATACACGGAGATGAAAACAGCCGTGTTGCCGATATCGGCGCAGGAACGGGCATATTTACAAAGGCACTTCTCGGAAAATTCCGCAATGTAACCGCAGTTGAGCCAAACGGCGATATGTATTCGGTGCTGAGAGCAAATCTGCGGATATCACGGCTGTACAAAACAGTGCCGAAAAACACAGGATTGCCGCAAAGTTCTTTTTTGACCTAATCACCACAGCACAGGCATTTCACTGGTTTGATAAGGATATGTTCAGAAATGAATGTAAACGTATACTGAAACCGAACGGAAAACTTGCTGTTATATGGAACAGACGTGTGCGGAATGATTTTTGGGCAAGGCGTGACGAGATCTTTACAAGGTACTGCGAAACATTCCACACAGGGCACGTCTTTGTCGGACATAACGGCGTTGATGAGGACAAAGAGGGCGATAAATTCTTCAAAGAAGTATATTTGGGCGACTGCAAGGTTTTTCACATACGATAACCCGTTTCTTATGACAAAGGAACAGTTTATCGGAGATACGCTGTCACGTTCACACGCACCGAAAAGCAGTGACGGCAATTACAGGGAATTTTTATCGGAGCTTGAAAAAGCGTTTGACGAATTTGTAACGGACGGTCATGTGACCGTGTTATATCAGACGGTGTGCTATCTCGGCACGCTGTAATCAACAGGAGGCTATATGGAAGTTGTAACACTTGAAAAAGAGCTTAACTCTCTTGCTTATCACGGCAGAGGCATCGTGATAGGAAAATCCGCAGACGGCAAAAAAAGCTGTCATCGCCTACTTTATTATGGGCAGAAGCGAAAACAGCCGTAACAGAATTTTTGTAGAGGACGGCGAGGGTATCAGAACACAGGCTTTTGATGAAAGCAAGATGGAAGATCCCCATCTCATCATTTATGCACCCGTAAGAGTTCTCGGCAACAAGACGATAGTTACAAACGGCGACCAGACCGACACTATCTATGAGCTTATGGACAAGCAGATGACATTCGAGCAGGCTCTCAGAACAAGAGAATTTGAAGATGACAAGCCCAACTACACACCGAGAATTTCCGGTATAGTCCACCTTGACAACGGCGAAATGAATTTTGCAATGTCTATCTTAAAGAGCGCAGACGGCGACGGCTCATCATGTCAGAGATACACCTACGCTTACAGCAATCCCTTAAACGGCAAGGGCAAGTTCATTCACACCTACAAGTGTGACGGCAACCCCCTGCCGAGCTACGAAGGCGAGCCTAAAACAGTGGTTATTCCCGATACGGATATAGACACGTTCACATCAATGGTATGGGAAAACCTCAATGCAGACAACAAGGTTTCACTCTTTACACGTTATATCGACATTGCCACAGGCAAGTATGAATCACGCATAGTAAACAAAAACAAGTAAGCGAAAGGAACTTTACTACAATGAACGAACTTCAGTTAAAGTACGGCTGCAACCCCAATCAGAAGCCGTCAAGAGAATATTCATGGCAAACGGAAATTCACTTCCTATCGAAGTGCTTAACGGCAAGCCCGGTTATATAAACTTTATGGATGCCTTCAACGGCTGGCAGCTTGTAAGCGAGCTTAAGAAGGCTACAGGGCTTCCCTCCCGCAACATCATTCAAGCACGTTTCACCCGCAGGCGCCGCTGTAGGACTTCCCCTCACAGACACGCTCAAGAAGATATACTGGGTAGACGATCTCGGCGAGCTGTCACCCCTTGCCTGCGCTTATGCAAGAGCAAGAGGTGCCGACAGAATGTCATCATACGGCGACTTCATCGCTCTGTCGGACAAGTGCGATGTTTCAACGGCAAAGATAATACAGCGTGAAGTTTCCGACGGTGTTATCGCTCCCGATTACGATCCCGAAGCGCTTGAAATTCTCAAGTCAAAGAAAAAGGGCAACTACAATATAATCAAGATCGACCCCGAGTACGTTCCTGAGCCTATCGAGCGTAAGCAGGTTTTCGGCGTTACTTTCGAGCAGGGCAGAAACGAGCTGGTTATTGACGATAAGCTGTTCTCAAACATTGTGACCGAGAATAAGAATATACCCGAGAGCGCAAAGATAGATCTTGCAATAGCAATGATCACATTAAAGTACACTCAGTCAAACTCCGTAGCTTATGCTTGCGGCGGTCAGGCTATCGGTATCGGTGCAGGTCAGCAGTCAAGAATCCACTGCACACGCCTTGCAGGTACAAAGGCTGACAACTGGTACTTAAGACAGTCACCTCAGGTTATGGGCTTACAGTTTGTAGATAACATAAGACGTGCCGACAGAGATAACGCTATCGACCTTTACATCGGTGAGGATTACATGGACGTTCTCGCAGACGGCGCATGGGAAAACATCTTCAAGGTAAAGCCCGCCGTATTCACGACTGAAGAAAAAGAAAGCGTGGCTTGCAACAATGAAGGGTGTTTCGCTCGGCTCAGACGCATTCTTCCCCTTCGGCGACAACATTGAAAGAGCGCACAGAAGCGGTGTAGAATACATAGCACAGCCCGGCGGCTCTATCCGCGACGATAATGTTATCGAAGTCTGCAACAAGTACGGTATCGCAATGGCATTCACGGGAATCAGACTTTTCCACCACTGATAAGCTCAGTAAACGGGCGGCACGTCCGCCCGTTATTTTTAAATTCCGATAAAGGTATCACTATGCATTTTACTTATACAGATAAAGACATCCTTGACGGCAGATTTGAATTCAGACAGAGCGGTACATTTCGGGTATTGTCACCGTTTGCCGCATTGAAAATAGCAATAGCGTGTATCTTTGAATTGATGTTCGTCCTGTATTCATTAAATATATTGTTGAATGGAGGAGCAATATCTGACAATACCTCAATTATAATAATAAAAATTGCTCTTGCCGTAATTCTGCCGATACTGCCGATATGGTATATACGGATAGTTTCAGATGGCGAGCAACAGTACAGCTACTACGCCGATGAACGTCTTATGCGTATAAGCGAACAAACGCCATACCTATATTTTCAGATACACGGACGTTGAGAGCGTAACCTACAAGCCTATGACTTTGTTCAGAAAACAAAAAGGCTATACTGTTACTGTTACGACAAAAAATACCACGCTGTTCTTCCGTTATATCATGCCGTCAAATGCCGAATTTTTCACCATAGAGTCCACACCGTTCTATATTCTTCAACATCCGCCGATAAAAGCGGAAGAAAGGAAAGACCGATGAAAAAAGCACTATTATTGATTTGCGCCGCATCAATTCTCGTAGGAATGTGCGGTTGCTCCAAAACGATCAAAAACCCGCTTGGCATAAATCCGGATAGCCGTACCACATCATCAACAACCCCCGTTCCCCAGACAGTGACACCGCAGACTACCGCAGTAACTACTGCGGCAACATCAACGCAAACTACAAAAGCGGAAACAACGACCGCAAAGCCCGAAACCTCGAACACGTCAATTACCGACAAGTCCGAAACGAAAAAACCGTCCCCTGCCCCTGCTCAGTATACCCCCGTTGGAAGTCCGACCAAGTATAAAATAAACAAATTTTCTCTGATGTACGATGACGGAGTATACTTCAATACCGGCGTCAGCGAATATGAAGAAGATAAAAACGAGCTTTATCTTGTACATTATTCCGATGACGGCGAGATCACATCCAATATCGTTGCTATGTGCAGCGATGAGGACGAAGATACAAAGGGCAGAACGGTAGCCGAGATCGGCGAGGAATTCATGAGTTATTATGTCGTTGGCGATAATGTCGATTCATCGACCAAGAGCATGGTTAAAATCGGCAACACCGACGCATTTTACGGAACTGTAAAATCCTCGGACGGAGATAATTCCGTTGCCGCAACACAGCACATATATTTTGCCCGCCACGGCAATAAAGTGTACACATTGATTGCTCTGCACCTTGACAATAACGAAGAAGCGGTCACAAAGGCGCTTGAATACACGCTCGGGTCAATGTCGTTTGACAATTCGGTAAACACATGACAGCAGAATTAAAGTCATTATCTGCGTCATTGACCGCTCCGAAGCTGCCCGACAATCTTTTTACGGTAACAGATATTGATGCCGAGCTTTCAAAAGTGCGTGATGACGAATCGGATTTTATTGCGGCGGATTTTTCGAGGCTGATATGCGCCGAAACCGATTTTTCAGCCATATGTTTCAGAAACTGCCTGTTTCACGGATGCCGCTTTACAGCCTGCGATTTTTCCGGATGCACTTTTATAGATTGCGTTTTCAAGGGCTGCGATATTTCAAACAGCGATTTTTCCGAAAGCTATTTCAAAGCCTGCTCGTTCATCTCCTGTAAGGCGGTCGGAACAGCTTTCAAATACTCGTTTTATAAAAACGTCAGCTTTGACGGGGGCAGCTTTGAGTTGTCGGATTTTCAGCGTTCAAAGCTGCAATCGGTAGCTGTGACAGATACCGACTTCTCCTCCGCTCTGTTTTCTTCGTGTGAGATAAAATAACAGACGGAGTTTAAAAAACGTTACGCTGGCAAGGTCTGTGTTTTTCGGCACAAAGCTTGCAGGGCTTGACTTCACCTCCTGTAATATCGAAGGTCTTACCGTTTCCGATACGGGAGCGGAGCTAAAAAGGCGCAAAGGTCGATGTGTGGCAGGCGGCAATGTTCGCAAAGCTGCTTGGCCTTATCATCGAATAATGAATAAATCAAAAGAAAGAAAGGTATTTTTAACATGAACGTACTTGTAATAGGCGGAGGCGGCAGAGAACACGCCATAATAACAGCCCTTGCAAAATCTAAGAAGGTAGACAAGCTGTATGCCGCACCCGGCAACGGCGGTATCTCGAAATATGCCGAGTGCTTTAATGTAAAGGCAACCGATATTGACGGCTGTGTTGAACTTGCAAAGAAGCTCAGACCCGACTATGTATTCGTAGCCCCCGACGATCCGCTGGTTATGGGTATGGTGGACAAGCTAAACGCAGAGGGCTTCAAGACCTTCGGACCGAGAGCAAATGCCGCTATTCTTGAGGGCAGTAAGGTTTTCTCAAAGGCTCTGATGAAGAAGTACAACATTCCCACTGCGGCTTACGAAACCTTCACGGACGCAGACGAGGCTATAGCATATATCAAAAAGCAGAACACCTTCCCTGCCGTTATCAAGTGTGACGGTCTTGCACTCGGCAAGGGCGTTATAATCGCAAAGGACGAGCAGGAAGCAGAAAACGCAGTACGTTCAATGCTCCTTGACGGAAAATTCGGCAAATCCGGCAGTGAAATAGTTGTCGAGGAATTTATGACAGGCCCCGAAGTAACCGTTCTTGCGTTCACAGACGGAAAGACAGTAAAGCCTATGATAAGTTCTATGGATCACAAGCGTGCTTATGACAACGATGAGGGTCTTAACACCGGCGGAATGGGTACGATAGCGCCCAACCCCCTCTACACCCCCGACAAACAGCAGGAATGTATGGAAAAGATATTCCTGCCTACTATAAAAGGCTATGGCGGCTGAGGGCAGACCGTTCAAGGGTTGCCTTTACTTCGGTCTTATGCTGACCCCGAACGGTGCAAAGGTAATTGAATACAACTGCCGCTTCGGTGATCCCGAAACACAGGTGGTTCTCCCCTTGCTTGAAACGGATATTATGGATATAATCGAAGCTGTCTGGGAAGAAAAACTCGATACGCTTGACATCAAGTGGAGCGATAAATCATGCGCCTGCGTTGTAATGGCAAGCGGCGGCTATCCGGAAAAGTACGAAACAGGCAAGGTGATAAGCGGACTTGACGAAAACGGTCAGTGCGAGGGCGCATTCGTTTACCACGCAGGCACAAAGCTGGAGGACGGAAAGTTCCTTTACGGCAGGAGGACGTGTTCTCGGTATTACCGCTTACGGCGATACATTAAAGGAAGCACTCGACACAGCTTATAAGGCAGTGGATACGATCAGCTTTGAAAAGGCACATTACCGCCACGATATAGGAAAAAAAGCTCTTTCCGCTTTAAAATAATTCCCGAAAACACTTGCATTTCATTTCCTTTTTTTATGTTATAATAGCATTTGCGTGTTAGAATAATTTTGGGTTTGTACGACAAACAGATCTCGGACTTACCCGTATTCCTATAAGGAGGACATATAAATGGGAATATTAGAAATAATCAGTGCTATCGTTCTGATTGTTGCCTGTGTTTTCATCGTACTCGTGGTACTTATGCAGGATACAAAGCAGGGTATGTCGCAGACGATTACAGGCGGTAGTGCAGACAACTATTATCAGAGAAATTCAGGCCGTTCAAACGAGGCTAAGCTGAACAGACTTACAAAGATTGCCGCAGTTATTTTCTTTGTTGTGGCTCTCGTTGTTAACTTCGTTGTTATGTACAGCGGTAACTTCAGCAAGTCGGATAATTCTTCGACAACAAGCTCCGCAACATCATCTGTAACATCTTCCGTTACAAGTGACGATTCGTCAGCTTCATCAGCATCTTCCGCTACCTTCATCGACAGATTCTTCCGCTTCTTCAACTGACGCTTCTTCTGCTGATTCCTCAGTAGCCGAATCCTCATCTGAAACAAGCACAGAAACATCTGCAGAATAATTAATGCTTTTTAAAAGCTGTCGCACTGCGGCAGCTTTTTTTGTATATATGCCTGATTGTTCCGGCAACGTTCGCCGGATATAAGTAAATGCTGATCTGTTGAAAAAAACGCCCTGTTATGATACAATATAATCAATGATTATTAAAGGCAACACCGCATAATTAACGGCTTTCGCCTTTGCCGCACGCTTGCTTGCATATTTTCCGCCATCTTGCGCAAATTTTGCTTGACAGGCGCCAGCCTGCCCGCACTCAATTTATACAATCTGACAAAAAATCTGACTGCGCAATCGCACGACAATAATTATGCGGTATAGCCTTAAACAAAACTTACTCGGAGGAACAACAAATGAAAAAATGCATCGCCATTTGTGGTTTTGCTTTTTTCAGCATTTCTTCTCATCTGTATGGTCATAAACTTATTTAAGGGGCATATCGTAGCCGCTGTATGTAGTCTTGGAGCGTGTTTCTTATTTTTCGCTCTGTCTTTATTAACTTATAAAAAAGGCAAAGACAGCAACCCGTAAATCAATCCTTGCAAATCATCCGACATCAGATTTTACACAAAAAATCTTATACGCTCTAAGGCTGTTCTAAGCTAACCGCACTATAATATCAATATCATAAAGGACGGTGATATTATGAAGCTACTGTTTGCAGAAGATGAGGTCAGTATGGCTGAGGCTGTGACCGACATTCTGACCTATCATAATTATACGGTAGACACGGTTTATGACGGTGCTGACGCTCTTGATTACGCAAGAGCCGAGCAGTATGACGGGATAATTCTTGATATAATGATGCCGAAAAAAGAGCGGCTTGGAGGTGCTTAAAAACACTAAGGAGCGAGGGGAACACCACTCCCATTCTCCTGCTTACCGCAAAGGCTGAGGTCGAGGACAGGATAGCAGGGCTTGATATGGGTGCGGACGATTACCTGCCGAAGCCGTTTGTAATGGGCGAGCTTCTTTCCCGTGTCAGAGCAATGCTCCGCAGGAAAGACAGGTTCACGCCCGATATAATGACATTCGGCAATGTGTCGCTCAATCTCAGCAGCTGTGAGCTTAAAGGACCGTTGCAGTCTATTGTCCTGCCCAAGATAGAATACAAGCTGATGGAGCTTCTTATGCTCAACAAGGGCATCTATCTTTCCACTGAGGATATTCTCATAAAGGTCTGGGGCTATGAGAGCGATGCAGAGAGCGGCGCAGTATGGGTATATATATCCTATGTAAGAAAACGTCTTGCCGCTATCGGCGCAGATATTGAGATCCGAGCCAAGCGCAGTGTTGGCTATACTCTTGCAAAGATCGGGGATGCTGACTGATGGTAAAACAGCTTCAAAAAAAGTTTATCATATCCGCTATGCTGGCGGTAACAATTCTGCTTGTCGTGCTTATCGGCGGAATAAACGTTTTCAATTATCTCACCACCAGTGGCGATAACGACAGGCTTATGGAGATGCTCTGCTACAGCTTTGAAACCTCAACAAAGTGGAACGCAGATACAACCGACAATACTCAGCCCCCGCAGAGCATAAACGGCACTCAGCAAAATACAGCCGCCGACATATCCGGCAGTCAGAATAATCCCGATTTTCCGCCGCAGGACAATGGAACTAAACCGCCCGACGATAAAAAGAACAACGGCTTTGGCAGACACGATAAAAACGCAGTGGATTCTGCACGCTGTGCCGCCGTTGCGATCGACAAAAACGGCAATATCATAAGGACGGATGTAACTCATATATCCTCGCTTACCGAAGACGAAGCGGCCGCTATTACCGAAGCACTTAAAAATAACGCTTCGGGAACAGGCACATACAGCGGCTTTCTGTACAGGATAAGCGAAACTAAGCGTGCAGAAGGCAAAGTTATCATCCTTCTTGACAACGGTATGCAGATAAGCTCCTTCTTTACCGTACTGTTTATATCGGTCGGTGCAGGCATATTCGGCTGGCTTATGATGCTGCTGCTCGTAATTCTTCTTTCCCGCAAAACTATCGCCCCTGTTGCACGAAGCATTGAAAAGCAAAAGCAGTTTGTTACAAACGCAGGTCACGAAATAAAGACGCCGCTTGCCATTATCCTTGCCAATACAGATGCAATGGAGCTTCACAACGGCGAAAAACAAGTGGAGCAAGAATATCCGTGCGCAGACGCTCAGACTCAGCGGACTTATGCAGAATCTGCTGATGCTTGCCAAAATGGATGAAAGCTCAACAAAGCTCCCGATGTGCGAATTCGATATAAGCACTGCGGCGGAAGATACCGTCGGCGCATTTATAGAGCCTGCCGCCCTCAAAGGCATAATGATTGAACAGGACATCAAAAAAGGCATCAGGCTCAGCGGCAACCGTGACAGTATAGTACAGCTTATGACGGTTACTGCTTGACAATGCAGTCAAATATACCGAAAGCGGAGGTGTCATAAGGGCTGAACTTTACGGCAGCGAAAAGAACATAACACTCAGCATCGCCAACACCTGCGAGCCTATTGACCACCCCCGAAAAGCTGTTCGACCGCTTTTATCGGGGCGACAGCGCAAGGACGCAGAAAAACGGCGGCTATGGCATAGGCTTATCGGTGGCTCAGGCAATAGCCGAACTCCACAAAGGCTCGATAACCGCTGAAAATGTATCTGCCTCCGCCTCAGAATCCCGCACCGACACCGCAGATAAACAAAACACCAATATGCTTATGTTCACGGTTAAAATATAAAACAACGGTTTGCAGGCGGCTGAATCAAGTCAGCCATCTGCAAACCGTTTTGATTTTTATAGTGTACGATATATCCACTGCCATCTATGATATTTTCATCGCTCAATAATGCAGACTTACCGTTTCCGGTAGAGTTCCTTCATCTTGATAATGGTCATAAATTCGAAAAAACAATTTTCATTGCCATCATACCGATGCTCTTTTCTGTTCCAACCAAATGCCAGCAGTAACGACTGTTTTCAATAGTGATTTTTCCTGCGTCCAGCAATGCGCCGAAATCCACATCACGCCGTAAACGTTTGATAATCAGCTTATTCTTGCCGCTATGCATCACTTTCAGTTTTTCATGGATCTCCGGCTCCACCATGCTATCCTTACTGATTGTAATCCGTCCATCATAGACGTGTTCGCTATTTCTGTATTCCGGCTCATTGAGATTGAATGGTGCGTACTCATAAACCACAATGTTTTCATCCTGCCATACAATTCTCGCAGAACCACCAAAGCCACGGCTCATTTGAAAATTGATGCTCCCAAATGAACGTTTTTGGTTAAATCGGAGACCGCATTTGAAACTGCCTCTAAGGCATTACGCACATTATATATTTACTGCGTTCTGAACATCTTCCAAGAAATTTAAAACATCACTGTTGTTGCTCGTAATTATTTTCTCCATTCATATATACGATGATTTGTTTTACCTTATCTTGATAAAACCTTACTTCGACACTGTTGCTTTGGTCATTGGAATAAAACTTATAATCCGCAGAATCATCATCACTATTATCCGGTTTACCAAATAAACTTTCCACTTCAACTTTCGTTGATTCAAATGACAATCCGGCAAAATCAACTTCAATCAAACCATTGTACCAACCGCGGCTCTCATATAAAGCCTCTTTAAGCGAATCGCTCGCACCTACATCTTTTGCAATAAATCCTAATGACAAAGAAACGATTTTCTTATCGTTAAGATTGCCATCATTTTTGTACCCAATCAGAGAAACCGTTCCGATGCTTTTTCCCTGATATAAAATACTACATGATGAAATATCGCCAAACGTTGTTAAATTTGTTTCAAGTAATGAATAATCCTCCCCGAAATCCTCTATCGTGCACGGTAAAGATATTTTACTCCCAAACAGCGTAATGTTTTTCACAGCCTCATCAAAATCAAAATCCGATTGACTGCTGCATGGCTCGTTTTGAGAGTCGGACGAACTAGTGTTATCCGAGTTGGTTTCTGAATCCTGTGAGTCTTTCGATTCTGAAACATGTGTGCTTTGCAATACGCTTGTAACACTATCGGGAACAGCACTACCCGCTTCATTACCGGCACATCCCGTGAAACTACATAGCAAAGTTATCGTTGCCAACAGCGCAACCGCCCTTTTACCTTCCCTGTCAAACCCTCGCTTGATTTTGCTGAATATAATAAACACCATTTCAGTTGTTTTGATTTTTAACCTGTAATAAACTATTTAAAATTAATAGCATTTTAGCTTACGACAAGTTAATCAACACGCTTCAAGATACCAAAGCTGGCAATTACCGCCCCAATATTCATACTGAGCTATGTTGCCGCCATTGGCCGTGCTCCAGTTATACACATCTAAGCACGAATAGCAACTTGTGATCTTTGTCTTGATAGCATACGCATCGCCTATTTTGACAATCTGGAATTTCTGATTATCTCCGCCGCTATGCTTCCACTGTATTATATTAGTGCCGTTGGAAGTGCCTTCGGCATATACGTCAATACCGCTGTTGTAATTCGAGCAAGCTGTGAGGATAGAATAATATCCATTACCATCACCAACAAGCTTGAATTTCTGTGCATCGCTGCCATTAAACTGATACTGCTGAATATTTGTACCATTTGCAGAGCGTCCTTCTGCAACATCAAGGTATTTGCCGCTGTGTACGCTCTTAATGTAATATGTACCGTCAAGACCTATCACAGCTCCGTTTGAATCGGTATAAACATTTCGGAAGAACTGCCAGATGAAGTACCATCTTCAAGATACCAAAGCTGGCAATTACCGCCCCAATATTCATACTGAGCTATGTTGCCGCCATTGGCCGTGCTCCAGTTATACACATCTAAGCACGAATAGCAACTTGTGATCTTTGTCTTGATAGCATACGCATCGCCTATTTTGACAATCTGGAATTTCTGATTATCTCCGCCGCTATGCTTCCACTGTATTATATTAGTGCCGTTGGAAGTGCCTTCGGCATATACGTCAATACCGCTGTTGTAATTCGAGCAAGCTGTGAGGATAGAATAATATCCATTACCATCACCAACAAGCTTGAATTTCTGTGCATCGCTGCCATTAAACTGATACTGCTGAATATTTGTACCATTTGCAGAGCGTCCTTCTGCAACATCAAGGTATTTGCCGCTGTGTACGCTCTTAATGTAATATGTACCGTCAAGACCTATCACAGCTCCGTTTGAATCGGTATAAACATTTCCGGAAGAACTGCCAGATGAAGTACCATATACGGAACAAACAGAAGCGGTGCTCTTTTATTCCATTTGTACCATAAAATAAGGTATTGCCCCAATCTGTCAGGCTGGATCCATCCCATGTATTTGAAATATCAAGATACTCAAGACCCGAACCATTTCCTTTCCATGACCATCCAAGGTAGCCGACACCCTTTTGCGCACAATAGTTCAGGATGGTCTGCTCATCTACATCGCCGTTTGTGTGCTGTGCTCCGAATTCACCGATTACGACCGAACGCCGATAGAGAGCGCATTATCAATATTAGTTTTTACAGTTGTTGAATCCCCACCTGCATATTCATACATATGGATAGAAAACACCGTATTTCTCTGTGAATCTGCGTTAAATACTTCTTTGCCATTGTACTTGATCGAATCAGGATACTGTCCCCAGCCGGCGCAGTCAACCATCAGCATATTGTTTATTCCGGCATTTCGCAAAGACTTGATTGCTGACTTATATCCTTCTGCCCATGCACTTCCATTCCACGAGCCATACCATTCATTTGCAATGTTAAGAATGACATATTTAGTGTTGGAATTAAGAAGATTTTTAAGCTCGATCCAATAGTTTACAGCATTATTAAGATATGATGTGCTGTCACTACCGGTTGTATCATGTACCTCAAGTATGCAAATCAGGTTATTCTGCTTGCAAAGATTAACTATATACTCAACCTCACCGGAAGAGGTTTTGCTGTATATCTGACCATCAGATAATACAACTCTCACAGTGTTGGCTCCCAAAGATGCAGCCGCCTTAATAGATGTTTCTGTATAAGAACTGAACCACGCATGCGGTATGTTCAAACCACGCATCTTAAATATGTTGCCGTTTGCATCATAGATGGATGTTCCATTAACATAGAATCCATTGCTCGCTGCGGATGCTGTAGTGCTAAAACCGCTAATGCCACTAACGCCACTAATGCTTAATGCCAACATGAAGAATGTCATCAGTAATGAAAGCATTCTTTTTGAATTGTATTGAGGATCTCGTTTTGTTGTTCATAGCTGCACGCTCCTTAAAAAACATAATAAATAAATTGGTTTTAAGATGGCTAAATAATGTTTGCCTTTTCGGTTTATTTAGCTTATCTTCATTATAATTTACTTTAGGCTCTTTGTCAATAGTTGGGGTACGAAAAAAAACAGAAAAATTGCGTCAGCGGGTTCGGATCAAGAATCCGCTGATAATTTTTGATGAGAAAAAATGTAGAATACGGTTACGGAATCTTCTGAAATTTCTGTAACCGTAAGCATTTTCTCTTTAAATCTTTAACCTTGTTGTTACAGCCTTCGGTAAAGCCGTTTGTGTAACTGTAAGCAAATGAACTGATAATGCCGTCAAACCATGATTTCAGCGTTCGAGCGCAATACCGAAAATCTTCAAGTGAACTTATCTCGGCAATATGTATCCACTCTGACAGCATTGTTTCAGCCTGTTCGGCACTGCTTCGCAAAACAGTGAAAAATTTTTCTTTCAGACAGTGTGCGTCCATAATATCCGCCTAATACGAGAGCTTAATATTCACGGCTTGTTTGTCCGCATCATTTAAGCTGTTAAAAGGCTTGATGAGCAGTAAACGTGAATGCTTGAAATTCTTTCTCATACATCATCAAGTGATTGTTCAGCCTTTTTGTAAATATCCCTTGAATTACTAAGTTTTATATGATACAATTTATTTAAGAACCAACGCACTGCTCCTAAATCTAAATACGGAGGTACTTACCATGATAAAGGAAGTGAATGAAAAAGATATTTGCGAGTGTGTAAATGTAATCAGAGTCAGCTTTGCCACAGTTGCTGACGAGTTTGGCTTTACCGCTGAAAATGCACCTAAATTCACAGCATTCGCAACTACTGAAGAAAGATTAAAGTGGCATTTATTCGGTGAGCATAGACGTATGTATGCCTTTTGGGATAACGGGAAAATTGTTGGCTACTATTCATTGCTATTGCAGAGTAATAATGAGTGTGAGTTAAATAATTTATGTGTACTTCCGACATACAGACACAGAAAAATCGGTGAAGAGCTGTTATTTCATGCCTTTAGTACTGCCAAAAAAACAAATTGCGTAAAAATCAACATCGGAATAGTCGAGGAAAACAAAAAATTAAAAAATTGGTATGAGCAAATTCGGTTTACACATACAGGAACCAAAAAATATGATTTTTTCCCTTTTACCTGTGGGTATATGGAAAAGATTTTATAATTTTTTTCATTTATAAAGCAGAATAACATAAAAGATTATGCTATAACAGTCTTGAACAAGTAGTTATTATTCGGATAAACAGGAAATGAGAGGTTTAGAGTATGTGCTTTATATGCGACAGAATTAAAATGATCAACAATGGTACGAATCCATACTTCGTTAAAGAATTGCAAACAGGCTATGTAGTTATTGGCGATAATCAGCATTTTAAGGGCTACTCATTATTTCTTTGCAAAGAACACAAAACAGAACTGTTTCAATTAAACCATTCGAAAAAGATTAAGTTTTTAGAGGAAATGTCCATAGTCGCCGAAGCAGTTTCAAACGCTTTTGGAGCAGAAAAAAATGAACTATGAATTGTTAGGCAATGGCGATACACATCTGCACTGGCACCTATTCCCAAGGAAAAGCGGAGATATAGAAAACTATGGCAACAACGGAAAAGGACCTGTTTGGTGGTATCCTATGGAAAAAAATGTACAATGATAATAACCGCCCTTCAAAGACAGAATTAGAAGATATGAAAGAAAAGTTACTGATAGAATTAGAAAAACTGTTGTAATCCTACTTCAAGTTTTTATAGGGTCGCAAAGCCTAAGCGTGAAGCGGATATTGACGAGGTTGTGCCGGTGGGGATTTGAGTGGAAAAGTGGTTGAAAAAAGTGGGAATGCGTAATATAATGAGTTTATAAGAGCAGTTAATCTGCCCGATAAATCGGAATTTGAAAGGATGTTTCTTTATGAAAATTCTTGAATTTGGCGACACGGGTAAAAGAAAAATTATTCTGATACACGGATTTCAGTGTCCTTGGCAAGTGTGGAACAAATACATAGAATACTATAAAAACAGATTTCATATCATTGTACCTATAATGTCAGGGCATAATCCGGAGGTTAAAGAAGATTTTATTTCTTTTACTTCTGACGCAAAGGAAATTGAGGAATATATTCTCCAACGATATGGGAATAACATTTATGCCGTATTTGGAATGTCAATGGGCGGAGTGCTTACTGCAACTTTGTGGCAGAATGGCAGATTATCCTTTGAAAAAGTTATTTTCGATGGTTCGCCGTTAGTATCAGAAAACAACTTTGTAAAAAACTTTACTATGAATTTCTATCTTGATGTTACTCACAAATCGCAGAAGCGTGACACCAAAACCTTGAATAATGCGAAAAAAAATCTGTCCTGCAGAACACTTTGAACATTTTATCGCTATTCTTGATAATATGTCTGATTTAACAATTCGGAATTCCATAAGCTGCATAGCAGATTTTAATTTGAGCAATACCATACGCACCCCAAGTACAGCAGTCTATTATTTTCACGGAACAACATTCAACGAAATGCTTGCAAAGAAATCAGCAAAGCTTGTAAAAAAAAATATTATCCTGCAGCAACGATAAAATGTTTCAAGGGTAAATTTCATTGTGAAAATTCGTTATTTAATCCGGGGATTATGATGGATGAATTGGATAAGGTATTTTTGGAATAGAGAGGTAAATCCCCATTTATCGAACAGTTTAACGCACTAAAGGAGCAACCACGCACGGTTGCCCCTTTTCCTATATCCCCCGAGCCGCAAGGCTCTTTTTTTTATGCCCATTTTCAAGGAGGCGACGCAGAATGTCCGAGAATTTCGGCTTGAAAGCATTCCCTTAAGCAGTTTATGGGGATCACAAAGCCTAAGCGGGAGGCGGATATTGACGAGGCTGTGCCGATGGGAATTTGATTGGAAAAGTGGTTGAAAAAAGTGGGAATGCGTAGTATAATGAGTTTATAAGAGCAGTTAATCTGCCCGATAAATCGGAATTTGAAAGGATGTTTCTTTATGAAAATTCTTGAATTTGGCGACACCGGTAAAAAGAAAAATTATTCTGATACACGGATTTCAGTGTCCACAAGCTTATTGTTTTGTGTGCTGCTGTTTTACCACCTTGTAAAATAGTTTCATCAAAACTTACGCTTATATCACGAATAAATCAATTATGATTTTCCTTTACCACCCTCCTTTTTTCTCTTTTTTATTAGTCTGGTTAGCAATTTGGCGACTGATTGCACTATTAGCATTATAGCCAAAACTATAATGCTCTCAATAAGCGCAATATCCCTTTCATAAGTTCGATTTAATGGATCAAACCCAAATACACCTATTCCGTATGGATGATAATTATCATTTGAGGTTGTAATCATAAGAACACAGTAGATGATATCTGGCACAATCCATAACCACAAATGCTGCTCATTAATCAACATGATAATCGAAATCACCAAAATAGGCATACTAATTATTATAACATCTAAATCTGTACTGATAGATTTTCCGATGCCTGGAATATTAGGTAAGGCAAAAAAGCTTATTGCAAAGTACACAACAACAACCACAATGTTTAGTGCAGTCATCAGAATGTGTTTTTTTTTAAGTTTGACTTCACGTTCTCACCTCCTATTCAGAATCATATTGCGATTCAGGTGTGTTATGAGCAATGAGGTAATATGTGGGTTGCATATGTGGATCAACCATACCACACACTACAAAAATCCGCACCAAAGCCACTTGAAACAATAAACGAAGTTTTTTGCATCGGCATACTTGCCTCTTGTATCAAATCCAAACGTCGGATAGTTCTCCAATTGTTTAGAAGTTGTTAAATTAGCCAAATCTTGCATCAAGTATGCTGGACAATAATTAACACTCAAATCGGCATAAGTTATGCTGATTTCAGTAATGATATCACTCTCGTCAAATCGAATACCTAAACTATGGTCGTTTATTCTACCGCCAACCTTATTTTCTCCGTTCACTATTCCGTAAAGATAGTATTCATCATCACTAGCCGTTGGAACGGGTTCGCCATATCTTTTAACCACTTCTTGCTTTGTACTTTTAAACGGAACTAATCCATCTATTGAGCAATCATCTGTTTCTATGGTTAAATTATAGATAATACTTTCCTTCGGCTTATCGGGAAAAAAGTTTTCCAAAGCGGCAATATACATTTCATTTCCGTTGTAATACATTGTTGCCAAGAACTGATTTTCCCGAAGGTAAACGTCATTCTCGTCATATAACTTGTAGCTCCAACCCTCGGGTATTTCGCCGAGTTTAACGGGAATTTCAATCGTTTGCCCCTTGATAATGATATTTTTTCGAACCCTATCAATATCAAAACCAATTTCGTCATTGTCGTTGGATAGTTCAATCGAAGTGTCATTGATATCCGCAGGAGATTCCGATGGTTCTTTAGTGCAGCCCGCTATTCCACAAAGCATTGATGCTGCGAGCATGAGTGCAACCAATCTTTTGGCTTTCCTGTCAAACCCGTGCTTGATTTTGCTAAACATAGTACACAACCTTTCTTTCGTTCATAGTGCTTAAGACTTTTGCAAAATTCGGCAATACTCAACCCAAAAACCTTTTACTTTAACACTTGTGTAAATTATAATATTCGCCTCCCTTCAGGTAAATACCGAACCAAGGATCAACAGATCAATGGTTCTTAACTTTTCCTGCAACAAGCATAAAACTCAACACGACAAACGAGTATACCACAGCAACAAACAGATTATCCATTCCCATTAGTTTTAGCACAATCCCAATCAGAAGTTCTGTTGCCGCTATAAGTATTGTCAGCTTTTTGTATACCCTATGCTCGATTTCATCTAACGGTTTGTTCCTATCCTCAACGGGAAATAGTACAAGCACAACAAGTGTTGCTGCTACCAAAACGGCATAGTATACCCAATCCGCTAAATGTAGATATTTCAAACCGATTGAAACAACAATCAGCATTATTACAGAAAAAACATAACAACTCAAAGGCGTTTTGGCATGATATCCGCCCGCAAACGATCTCAGCGGAATATAAGCCGCCATGAATACCGCGATCTCAGGAAACACACCGAAAATCAATCCGATAATCAAAGCGGAAGACACGCTGAGCACAGATGTCAGTATTTGATTTATACCGTATATGTATATCTCCGCGTCTTCCTCTTTGATCACGCCGCTATGAACAAGGTTGTTTACAATTTTGCCCGCCAGCCTTGCTAAAAGCTCCATAATCAGAAATTGCGGAGCTTTTTTGCATCTTTAGGCAGCTTCGGCTGGTAAGCAACAAACATACAAGCCGAATTAAAATTGACTGCTGTTGCCATCTTAGTTGCAGCTGCAATCGCCTTTTTAATGCCTATTGCTTTGGTAATTGCTTTTGGTTTTTCATAACGAAACCGTCCTTTCTGTTTTGACAAGCATTCCATAACTTGCCTAACATTATTCTATATAAAATTGGCTGATTTTTCAAGGAGTAAATCGTGAACTGTATATAAATCGAACGTGAACTGTAAAAAAACAAGCTCATGGGATTATTCCCACGAGCCTGTTGTTCACAATTCAATCGACATAAAGAAACAACTGTAACAGTAAAAATGTTGTTTTCAGGGATAATGTCGATCGTTCCGTTGTATTTTTCAACAACTTCTTTAACGCTTGTCAATCCATATCCATGATTTTTCTTATCCTTTTTTGTGGTTATTACTTTGTCGCCAGATTTTTTTATCTCATTGATAAAGGGATTGGAGACCTTTATCAGCATCATTCCTTTGGAATAGTGTAAGGCTAAATCTATGAATTTGTTTTCTGGAACAAGCGAAACCGCTTGTAAAGCGTTGTCTATCAAGTTGCCAAAGATAACGGTTAAATCAAAAGAGGAAATGTTCAACCCCTGCGGAAGAGTGGAGCTGACATTGACTTTCACTACGTTTTTCCTTGCGGATTGCAGTTTGAAATTGACTATGCTATCAATTGCGGGATACCCGGTGTGTATTATTTCGCCATCTGAATTATAGACATCTGTTATGTCTGAGATATGTTGTTGAGCTTCGATAATGTTTCCGTTTTTAATATCTGTAAATATGGCTTGCAAATGATTTTTCATATCGTGCCGCAGAATGCTTGAATTTTCAAGTGAAACGTTTATAAGCTCCAACTGATTCTCATAATATTTGTTCTGTTGTTCCACAAACTCCTTTTCTTGTTTTTCCAGAAGTGATTTCGCCAATCTGTCAAATAAAAAAAACACGGTGGAGTTAATAATTAACACGGCAATGACTGAAAGCGTAATTTGATATATAACAAGTCCGTTGGATTGGAAAATCACCACAAGCATGAACAGAGATGAAACCGGTATAACCAAAAGCAGCACCCAATATGACACAGGCAATGTGTTGCCATTCTTTATATTCTTAAATCCGCTAACCGCCATTGATACAACATATTTTAAAATATTTATAACTACGATTCCAAATATTGAATGGTAATCATTTGTTTGTGTAATTGAAAAACTAATGTATCCGGTTAGGGTAACAACCAGCATTTCTACTCCAGCCATAAAGATGTAAGTCAAAACATCTACAAGGAGTTTTTTCTTAATCGATGAGGAATACATAAACGTCAGCAAGAAAACCGATATAATATTCACTACAAAATTTGCTATAGGAACGTTTACAATTAGATATAACGAAGAAGTCAACACATAATATCCCACAAACGCACCCACTTCAACACACCTTTTAACTATGCATTCTTCAAAAAATGCTCTCACCAGTTTATAGATTGAATATATTCCCAATGCCTGTGAAAACAGATAGGTTAACGTGTATAGCATAAACTCATTCATATTCCTACCCCTACTCCTTCCCACTCGGATATGATTTTCCGTACTTCCTTACGCCTGTCTCTGCTGACAGGTATTTTGTCGCCGTTCGACATGGTTATTTCTTCATATTTAATATGGCTTGTGTTGTTGTAATTTATAATGTAAGAACGATGCACTTGTAAAAATCTCGAATTGGATAGCTGCTTCATTACTTCCGACAGAGTGGATTTAAATTCATAGTTTCCGCTTGCTGATGCGATTTTTATATCGTGGTCAAAGCTCTCAAAGTACAGTATATCACTAAATTTTATTCTAAATGCCCCCTGCTTATTTTCAAATGTAAAGAACCGTTCATTATTGTTTGAAAGCTGTATGGTCAAGTCAATCATTTTAAACAGCTTTTCTTTGTCTATGGGTTTTTGAAGGAAATTAAGAGGTTGTACATCAAAAAGTAGACGATCATAACAGTTTTTGGCTGATATGTAGACAATTTTTATAATATTATCTTTCAGTTCCGTTCTAATAAGATGTCCAAGTTCCACGCCATTCATCTTAACAAGCTCGATATCAAGGATTATCAGATCGCAGCGATTTTTCCTTAAATATTCCCACAGATCCTCTGCGTTGAAAAAAGATTTAATATCGAGCTTTCGATTCCTAAGCTGTTGGTATTCAGACAAATACCCATTCACTTGATTGACTGTATCCTTAAAATCATCGCAAACAGCTATTCTTATCATATCCTCACCCCCCATATCTTACATTATACCATATATTCTTATAAAATCAATGTATATATCCGTGGAATGCGGTATAATAAAGATACTTAGGCAAGGATTTGCTTTCGCAAAAATTGTCTCTGCCCATCGGGCATAAAATTATAGTCTGAATAAAGACCTATGTCCCCAAATCCAAATTATATTTCAGGCTGCTTTTGCTTCTTCTGTTTCTAAAGTTTCTTCTTCCTGTTCTGACAGCCACTTTTCATAAGCCGCCATTCCCTCCTCGCTTGAAAAATATTTCTGCATTGCAGGCAGAAAGCTTCGTGCGAGGTTTTCAAATTCGTAATCAGGAATATCGCAAACAGCCATTGTTATCACCGCCTTTCTATCGTTATTCCAATTCAGTAGACCGCCTGCGCTGAATTTCATTCTGTTTTTCTTCATAATTCGTAAGTCACTGAACATTATAAATCAGCGTTTCCATAACAGCCACATCATCGCCCATCTTCTCAACCTTAGCACGGTCAACCTCGGCGGATTTTTTCAATTCGTCCAGTTCTCGCTGCCACGCTTAAACCAACTCTATCGTGAGCCGTGTCACGCTTCCTCTTGCGGTTCCCGTCTTTTTCTGCTCGTATTCTTGCAAAAAGCCGACCGCTGCGCCAAACCCTGTTCGCTTCTTCCGCCACCGGCGGCGCACCACAGGCTTTGCCACCGACTTCGCAGCTCAGCTTTAAGCGTGTTTCAAGCAACAAAAAAGCACTGCCTAAGCAGTGCTTGAATGGCTCCCCCTGTTGGACTTGAACCAACGGCATCGTGATTAACAGTCACGCGCTCTACCGACTGAGCTAAGGAGGAATATATAAAGAAAGCACAGGAACTGTGCTTTCTTCTTTATGTCGGCATCTATCTATCTTCCCGGGCAGTCACCCGCCAAGTATTTTCGACGTAAATGAGCTTAACTACCGTGTTCGGGATGGGAACGGGTGGACCCTCATCACAATCAACACCGACTTTTAAAGGGATATTTTTCCCCTCAAAATTGAATAACGAACCAAAAACAAAACATATATTCTCATTAGGTTTAAGCCCTCGACCGATTAGTATCTGCTGGCTAAATTGCTCACACAACTTACACCTTAGACCTATCAACCTCGTAGTCTACAAGGGGTCTTAACTTAAAAAGTGTGATATCTTATCTTAAGGCCGGTTTCACGCTTAGATGCCTTCAGCGTTTATCCGTTCCGCACATAGCTGCCCAGCTATGCCCTTGGCAGAACAACTGGTGCACCAGAGGTGCGTCCATCCCGGTCCTCTCGTACTAGGGACAGCTCCTTTCAAATATCCTTCGCCCACGACAGATAGGGACCGAACTGTCTCACGACGTTCTGAACCCAGCTCGCGTGCCACTTTAATCGGCGAACAGCCGAACCCTTTGGGACCGAATTCAGCCCCAGGATGTGACGAGCCGACATCGAGGTGCCAAACCTCCCCGTCGCTGTGGACGCTTGGGGGAGATCAGCCTGTTATCCCCAGGGTAGCTTTTATCCGTTGAGCGACGGCATTTCCACTCACATACCACCGGATCACTAACTCCAACTTTCGTTTCTGCTCGACCCGTCGGTCTCGCAGTTAGGCTTGCTTTTGCGTTTACACTCTAAGGCATGGTTTCCGGCCATGCTGAGCCAACCTTTGAGCGCCTCCGTTACCTTTTTGGAGGCGACCGCCCCAGTCAAACTGCCCGCCTAACAATGTCCCCTGACCAGATTCATGGCCACAGGTTAGAATTCCAGCACTTCAAGGGTGGTATCCCAAGGGCGACTCCGCACAAGCTGACGCCTGTGTTTCCTAGTCTCCCACCTATCCTGTACATGAAATACCGAAATCCAATATTAGGCTGCAGTAAAGCTCCATGGGGTCTTTCCGTCTTGTCGCGGGTAACCGGCATCTTCACCGGTACTACAATTTCGCCGGGTGGGCTGTTGAGACAGTGTCCAGATCATTACGCCTTTCGTGCGGGTCAGAACTTACCTGACAAGGAATTTCGCTACCTTAGGACCGTTATAGTTACGGCCGCCGTTTACTGGGGCTTCGATTCGGGGCTCTCACTCCTCCTCTTAACCTTCCGGCACCGGGCAGGCGTCACCCCATATACGTCATCTTTCGATTTAGCATAGAGCTGTGTTTTTGATAAACAGTTGCCTGGGACTATTCTCTGCGGGTTTCCGTAGAAACCTCCCCTTATTCCGAAGTTACGGGGACATTTTGCCGAGTTCCTTAACTACCCTTCTCCCGTTGGCCTTAGAATTCTCTTCCTACCTACCTGTGTCGGTTTGCGGTACGGACACATAAGATATACACTAAGCTTTTCTCGCCTTCATCCACGCTGACTTCACTACTTGATTTCGTTCCCTTTACGACCGGGGGTAACCAACACCCGGCATCAGCTCTTCAAAAGTGTCCCTTAGTTTAAATCTTTCTGTGGTAACGGAATTTCAACCGTTTGTGCATCGGCTACGCTTTTCAGCCTCACCTTAGCTTCCGACTTACCTGGAGCGGACGAACCTTCCTCCAGAAACCTTAGGCTTTCGGCCTTTATGATTCTCACATAAATCGCGCTACTCATTCCGGCATTCTCACTTGAATGAAGTCCACCGTCGCTTTCGCTACGACTTCACCCCTCATTCAACGCTCCCCCTACCCCTGTCACATTGTGACAAGCCTAAGCTTCGGTGTACGTTTTAGCCCCGTTAAATTTTCCGCGCAAAGTCACTCGACCAGTGAGCTATTACGCACTCTTTTTAATGTATGGCTGCTTCTAAGCCAACATCCTGGTTGTCTACGCAATTTCACATCGTTTTCCACTTAAACGTACTTTGGGACCTTAGCTGTAGGTCTGGGCTGTTTCCCTTTCGACTATGAAACTTATCTCACACAGTCTGACTCCCGTGCATGATTATTCGGCATTCAGAGTTTGATAGGCTTCGGTAATCTCTCGACCCCTAGGCCATTCAGTGCTTTACCTCCGATAATCTTGATCACGAGGCTAGTCCTAAAACTATTTCGGGGAGAACCAGCTATATCCGAGTTCGATTGGAATTTCTCCGCTATCCACACCTCATCCACCACCTTTTCAACGGGGGTTGGTTCGGTCCTCCATGGCGTTTTACCGCCACTTCAACCTGGACATGGATAGGTCACCCGGTTTCGGGTCTATTGCATGCAACTGAACGTGCTGTTAACACTCGCTCTCACTTCGGCTCCGTAGCTGAACTACTTAACCTCGCTGCATACAATAACTCGCCGGACCATTCTACAATAGGTACCTTATCACACTTTGACGTGCTCTAAGTGCTTGTAAGCACAGGGGTTTCAGGTTCTCTTTCACTCCCCTCCCGGGTGCTTTTCGCCTTTCCTTCACAGTACTGGTTCACTATCGGTCATCACGTAGTATTTAGCCTTGGAGGATGGTCCCCCCATCTTCCCACGGGATTTCACGTGCCCGCGGTACTTTGGATACTGCTCGTCAACTTTTTCGTTTTCACCTACAGGATTCTCACCTTCTTTGATCAGCCTTCCCATGCTGTTCGGTTAACAATCATTGTACTAAATGCAGTCCTAAACCCCCGAAAGGATTGCTCCTCTCGGTTTTAGCCTCTTCCGCTTTCGCTCGCCACTACTCACAGAATCTCGGTTGATTTCTCTTCCTCGCCCTACTTAGATGTTTCAGTTCAGGCGGTTCCCCTCATATACCTATTTATTCAGTATATGATACATGGACTTGACTCCATGTGGATTGCTCCATTCGGATCTCTACGGATCATATCGTGCTTGCCAATCCCCGTAGCTTTTCGCAGCTTACCACGTCCTTCTTCGGCTCCTGATGCCAAGGCATCCTCCCTGCGCTCTTATTAGCTTAACCTATTCAAGAATTATGTCTTGTTTTTCAACAGAAGAATTGTTTGAAATTGTATTTTACCCATTAAATTTCTTTAATTGGATATCTTTAATTTCCTCTTTGTTGTTTCGTTATTCAAATTTTCAAAGAACATCTCTCACTCTCCGACATTTGAAGTCATCAAGTGTTATTTGGTGGAGATGAGGAGAATCGAACTCCTGACCCCCCTGCTTGCAAGGCAGGTGCTCTCCCAGCTGAGCTACACCCCCAAATTGGGTTTGAAGGTTGTGTTGTCTGACTTCTTTTCGTTGTCAGCCTTTGCTCCGGCTTTTCCTTCGTTTTCTTACGAAAACGAATCCCAGCTGAGCTACACCCCCAAAGGTGATTGTTATTCACTTATGGAGTCGCCAGCCCTGAGGGCAAGTTCCTTCAAAATTGAACAATACAGATTCAAGAACTTGTGAGCAAGTTCTTCTTACGAACGATGTTCGCATCGCTCTTTTTCTTCCTTAGAAAGGAGGTGATCCAGCCTCACCTTCCGATACGGCTACCTTGTTACGACTTAACCCTAATCATCAACCCCACCTTCGGCGGCGTCCTCCTTGCGGTTAGACTACCGACTTCGGGTGTTGCCAACTCTCATGGTTTGACGGGCGGTGTGTACAAGGCCCGGAACGTATTCACCGTAGTATGCTGACCTACGATTACTAGCGATTCCGACTTCATGTAGGCGAGTTGCAGCCTACAATCCGAACTGAGACGTTTTTTGGAGATTTGCTCTGCCTCGCGGCTTTGCTTCTCTTTGTTAAACGCCATTGTAGTACGTGTGTAGCCCAGGTCATAAAGGGCATGATGATTTGACGTCATCCCCACCTTCCTCCGTTTTGTCAACGGCAGTCTCATTAGAGTGCTCTTGCGTAGCAACTAATGATAAGGGTTGCGCTCGTTGCGGGACTTAACCCAACATCTCACGACACGAGCTGACGACAACCATGCACCACCTGTCTTTGTGTCCCCGAAGGGAAAGGTCTAATCTCTTAGACTGTCACTTGATGTCAAGACCTGGTAAGGTTCTTCGCGTTGCGTCGAATTAAACCACATACTCCACTGCTTGTGCGGGCCCCCCGTCAATTCCTTTGAGTTTCAACCTTGCGGTCGTACTCCCCAGGTGGATTACTTATTGTGTTAACTCCGGCACAGATCGGTTCAGCCCCTACACCTAGTAATCATCGTTTACGGCGTGGACTACCAGGGTATCTAATCCTGTTTGCTCCCCACGCTTTCGAGCCTCAGCGTCAGTAAAAGCCCAGCAAGCCGCCTTCGCCACTGGTGTTCCTCCTAATATCTACGCATTTCACCGCTACACTAGGAATTCCGCCAACCTCTACTTCACTCAAGAATGTCAGTTTCAAAAGCAGGTTACGAGTTGAGCCCGTAATTTTCACTTCTGACTTGATATCCCGCCTACACTCCCTTTACACCCAGTAATTCCGGACAACGCTTGCCACCTACGTATTACCGCGGCTGCTGGCACGTAGTTAGCCGTGGCTTTCTAAACGGATACCATCATTTTTTTTTCTCCGTCAACAGAGGTTTACAATCCAGAGGCCCGCCTCCCCTCACGCGCGTCGCTGCATCAGGGTTTCCCCCATTGTGCAATATCCCCCACTGCTGCCTCCCGTAGGAGTCTGGGCCGTGTCTCAGTCCCAATGTGGCCGTTCGACCTCTCAGTCCGGCTACCGATCGTCGACTTGGTAGGCCGTTACCCCACCAACTATCTAATCGGACGCGAGCCCATCTATCAGCGATAAAATCTTTGATATCAGGAAGATGCCATCCCGATACGTTATGCGGTATTAGCGATCGTTTCCAATCGTTATCCCCCTCTGATAGGCAGGTTGCTCACGTGTTACTCACCCGTCCGCCACTGTTCCGAGGAGCAAGCTCCTCTTCACCGTTCGACTTGCATGTGTTAGGCGCGCCGCCAGCGTTCGTCCTGAGCCAGGATCAAACTCTTTGTTAAATGGTATATTCAAGCTTTCGCTTTAAATATCAAAGTTTGATTGCTCTGCTGAACGCTAACTTGCTATCTATTAGCACGTTATTTTGTGTTCATCCAGAATTTCTTGTTATTCTCTTAAGAATCTCAAGGTAATGTTTTTTTAATTCTGTACTGTTCAATTTTCAAGGAACTTTGTGCCGCTCTTGCGACAGCTTATTTATTATATCACATTCATTCGAGTTTGTCAAGCACTTTTTTGAAATTTTTTTAAATTTCTTTTTTCAGAGTTTTTGAACTTTTTACCGGTCGGTCACCGTGCTTCCGCCGTTTGTTTCATCCAGTTTTTCAGCTCATCTCCGTACCCTCGACTGCCTTCTTTCTCACTGTTCAAGCGGTTTCAGGCTTTCTCAAGTACCCTCTGTTTTCGTGTCCTCTCGTTTGAGTGCTTGTCTATTATATCACGGAAAACGACATTTGTCAACGTTTTTTTCAAAGTAAATTTACATAAAACTTACTCGTCAAATCCTGTTTTTAAAGGCACTTTACACAATCAGCCGTAAAAAGCTGTCTATATATTCTATTTACTGCATTTTTCTGCTATTTAATGTATTTTATCAGCTTTTTTACCGCCGTCTTTTTCGGATACTTTCCGGTAAGAATTCTCTCCCTTATGTATACCAGCGTATCCTCCTCGCCGTATCTTTTCAGCATTATCAGCATCTTTCCAAGAAGTTCCATAGTTTCCGGGTGCATCATATAGTGTTTTCTGTTCTTGTTGAAATATTCAAACGGCATACTGTCGTTATAATTCTCTTTATAATATGTCTTACAAGCCGCCACTCTGTCGCAGAACATCTCCACAACATACTTTACAGGCATCTTCGTTCCCTGCATCGCAGAACCCGGCTCCTGTCCGTAATCTATCCAGTATTCAAAGTGATGCCTGTTCCTTCCCTTATGGTGAAGCCACGCCTCGCTTTTTCCCGTCACACGTCTTTCGGTCGTATTCGGGCTTTTATCCCCCGTGTAAAATACCACACCGCTTATGAATTCCTTCGGCGAGTATTTTGACAGATCGTGCATAAGCCCCTGCTTATAAAGACCGACCTTGAAGCACAGCCTCATTACTTCCATCTTGTGATGATTGATAGTGCTTAAATGCCCCTTGAAGTTTTCCTTAATGTCCATGCTTATCCTTCTTTCGTTCTTTCGAGATACTTTCTCCAGTTATCAATATATCTTGTTTTAAAGCTGACGCTTGTTATTTCTTTGTATGGAATTTTGGTTTCTTCCTGCCACTTTCCGTCTGCGTCAAACTCTCTCATCGTCAGTTTATTCTTCCCCGCCTTTAAGATTATCCCTATATGGAATATCTCTTCATTTTCATTCTCGACTATCGCCCATTCACCGCACTCACGGAGCGAATTGAATATGCTCTGCCACGAGCTTATATCAATTCCGGGAGCTTTGATTTGCCCTGCAACCCCGTTCAGTCTGTTTATCTCTTCGCATATATCATTCTTGATTTCTGCTTTTTTGCAGTTCGTCAATTTTACGGATTGTATACCCGTTAAGTTCAAAGTCGTTTTCTTCCTGCCCGAGTACAAATTTGTCGTTGAAATCATTGATATAGTAATACCAATAGCTTTTGTCATATTCGTAAAAGCACCTGCATATATGCTTGTTCCGAGCGCACTCTCTGAGCACCGATATTTTCTTACTGCGTTTCATATTTTCCTCACAAAAAAGCAACTGCCGCATATATAACACGGCAGTTTCATATTTACAAAAGCCGTCAGCCTTATTCTATCACAGCCGACCTTTAATTTCAAGTCCGAAAGTCATTATCGTTCTTCCGTCAATTGTTACACGCTCACCTTCTCCCCCTCTTTTTCATCGCATTCTTTATTCTCAGCCGCTTTTTCCGGCTTTTTATCCGACTCATCACCGCCGTGCTTATCCTTTTTCTTCTTTTCTTCTATATGCGACTGGTCGCTGACAACAAGAATATCGCCCTGCTTTATTACAGTGCTTCCGTTAGGTACGACCATATCGCCGTTTCTCTTTATCATTATAATAAGAAGCGTAGTCGGCAGGTCAAGCTCCTTTATAGTCTTTCCCTTCCATAAATGCTTTGGCCCTATCTCATATTCCTTGAGCAATATATTTCCGCTGTCCCTGTATGACGGAATGCTGAGTATAACATCATCTCCGGCATTTATCACCGTATCGCCTTTCGGCACGATAGTGCTGTCGCCGTGTTTTATCATAAGCACAAGCGAATCGTCTGGGAAATCTATCTCGCTTATCTTGTGTCCGTTCCAGGTGTGAGTATCCGATACGAATATACGCATCATATTGAACTGCGGAGTTTCGTCCTGATAGTCGTTGAACGTCTTTAATACACTGCTTTCGTTATCAATGAGTTTAAGCCCCGTTGCGACCTTCGGCAGTAACGTTCCCTGAAACGCAACGGAGATAAGGCAGACGCACACTACTATATTGAACAGATTGCTGTCCGTGTACACATCGCTCACCGTAGCCATTATTGCGAAAACGATGGACGATGCACCTCTCAGACCCGACCACGCTATAAACAGCCTGTCAGCCCAAGTATACCCCTTTGAGCATATCGCAAACTCCGCAACAGGACGTGATCTAAAGGTCATCACCGCAAATATTGCAAGTGCCGGAAGTATTATGCCAGGCAGCTGTGAAGGATTTGACAGCAATCCAAGCAGGAAGAACAGCATTATCTGGCTCAGCCCCGTTATTCCGTCGAAAAAAAATGTACAAGCTGCGCCTTATTCTCTCCTATGTTGCTGTTACCGATGATGATACCTGCTATGTATACGCTGAGGTATCCGTTGCCGCCGAGCAGTATCGGTGCGGAATATGCCGCAAATATCATCGCCATCATAAAAATTATGTCAAAGCTGTTTTTCGACAGCTTCACCTTTTTCATTACAAACACTGCGGCAAGTCCCATCGCAAAGCCGAACGCAACACCGAGGACTATCTGCAGCACCGCAAGAAGACCAAGCTGTGAAATATCATCACCTGCCATTATCGCAAGCGCAATGACCGTCAGCATATAAGAAAACGGGTCGTTGGAAACCGCTCTCGATTTCCAGCAGTGAAGCCAGACCGCCACGCAGGTTTAACTGCTTTGAACGAAGTATCGAGAACACCGATGCCGCATCGGTAGACGAAATAACCGCACCGATAAGAAAGCTCTCTTTTTATATCAAATCCTATCAGGAAATGACAGCCTGCCGTAGTAATAAGCGCCGTAACTATCGTACCGAGCGAGGATAAAAGTCCTGCACGCAAAGCAACAGGTTTTGCCGCTTTCCAGTTGGCAGAAAAACCGCCGCAGAACATTATAAATATAAGACATACCGTACACACCTGCTCGCTGAGCTGATAGTTGTCAAACGGTATCTTCAGAATACCGTCCGAGCCGCATATCATACCAAGTGCCAGAAATATAAGCAGGCTCGGTACGCCTATCCTTGCCGACAGCTTATTGCCTACAATGCAGACAATGATGATTGCCGAAAAAAAGAGCATTACAAATTCCATCGTTCACCGTTCCTTCTGTTCAAATATTTTTCTCCGTTTAACTGTTTTTAAAAAAATAAGCTGCCAATGTGATTTGAAAGTCACCATTGACAGCCGATTTTTACTATTCTTAAAGGCGTCAGCCGCTGAATGCGACGTCTTTATTTGCCTGCAAGCTTAGCGATTATTTCAGCCGCCTCATCAATACCGCAGGTAGCCGTATTGATGCACAGATCGTAATTCAGCGATTCGCCCCAGTTACGTTCCGTATAATACTTGTAGTGTCTGCGCCTTGCCTTATCCTTCTGTCTGATAATCGAAAGCGCCTCGTCCTTGCTTATATTGTCATGCTCGCAGATACGTCCGCATCTGAAATCATCCGTAGAATGCACGAAAACATCAAATGTGCTGTACTGCTCCCTCAGCACATAGTCCGCACAGCGACCGACTATAACGCACTGACCTTTATCCGCAAGAGCCTTGATAACTCTGCACTCCGCCGAGAAAAGCTGGTCGGTAAGCGGCTGTGTATACATACCGTTTATCGCAAGATTGTAAAGAAAAACTGGTCGTTGTTGTCTGCTCCGCACGTTCTATGTATTTGGGATCAAATCCGCTTTCCTTTGCGGTAACATCAATTATCGTCCTGTCGTAATACGGGATCGAAAGTGCTTTTGCGACCTTTCTGCCGATCTCGCTTCCTCCGCTTCCGTACTGTCTTGAAATAGTGATTATTTTTCCCATAATCATTCCTCCGTTTGTGCTTTATTCTTATGCCTGCTGTACCTGTGCCGAGGATTCATCCTGTTTGTCATACATTTTCGATATGACATTCTTATAGATCCTGCGCATAAGGAGTATCGCAACAATAAGTCCTAACAAATCGCTTACAGGGAGCGACCACCATATGCAGTCAACCCCTCCGATAATGCCGAACAGCCACGCAAAAGGCAGTGTCGGCACAATAAGCCTTACTATAAATACTATCATGCTGTAAAAAGCCGTTTCCGAGCGCCTGGAAGCCCGAGCTTAACACTATCGACACTCCGGCAACAAATACAAACGATACACTGAATATTCTGAGCGCCGTTTCACCGAGCCTTATCATATCGTCAGTCGGAGCGAACATTCCCAGTAACTGCACCGGTATAAGCTGGAACAGCAGTAATCCGACTGTCATTATCACAACCGAGCAGATAACACCGAGCTTCAGCGTATCCGTTATACGCTTCGGCTTTCCTGCCCCGTAGTTATAGGCTATGATAGGAACTATTCCGTTATTCATACCGAACACAGGCATATACACGAAGCTCTGCAGCTTGAAGTATACGCCGAATACCGTAGCCGCCGCAGGCTCATACGCTTTCAGTATTATATTCATACCGAACGTCAGCACCGAAACCAGCGCACTCATTATAATAGAAGGTATTCCAACGGCATATATCGTCTTTATCGTACCAGGATTCAGTCTGAATTTTCTGAATACAAGCCTTAATTCTTTATTGTGGAAGTGGTGCAGTAAAAATCCTACCGCCGCCGCTATTATCTGACCTGTTACAGTAGCGATTGCCGCACCCGTAACTCCCATTGCGGGTATTCCGAGAAAATCAACGCCGAAAATAAACACAGGATCAAGCACTATGTTTATAACCGCACCGAGTATCTGCGACACCATCGAAAGCAGTGTCTTGCCCGTCGCCTGCAATATACGCTCGCCGTATATCTGGAAGAATAATCCGAGCGAGCCGCAGCATACGATTGACAGATATTCAACACCGTATCCAGCTATGATTTCGGAATGTGTCTGTATCGAGAAAAACGCAGGTATCGCCGTAAGCCCTACTATTAAAAATATAACATAGTTCAAAGCGGTAAGAATAAGCGCATGAGTTGCCGCAAGACCTGCCTCATAAGGCTTCTTCTGTCCGAGATAGCGTGATACAAGCGCATTCATTCCGACGCCAAGCCCCGTCTGAAACGCTATCATAAGGCTCTGCATCGGAAATGCCATACCTACAGCGGTCAGTGCGTCCGGATTTATCTGTGCCACCCAAATACGCTGTCAACAAGGTTATACATTGCCTGGATAAGCATTGATATAACTATAGGAAGCGACATTGTAACAAGTAGCTTGTTTACGGGCATTACGCCCATCTTGTTTTCTTTTTGTCTGTTCCAATTTTCTTTTTCTTTCCTTTATTCTTCTCTGTATTTCTTTTAATTCAGTATACCATAAATCCACGCATTTTGCAAGCCGCATACACGAAAATCGTCCGTAAAATCTTATTGACCCCACCGCCTTATTGTGATACAATAGCAGTATATAAGCTTAGAAAGGAGTAGAATATGAACGATATAAAAGCAGTGCTGTTCGACCTTGACGGCACTCTGCTCGACTCGATGTACGTCTGGCAGTACGTTGACGAGGAATTTCTGCGCAGACGTGGCATCACTCCGCCCGATGATTACGGCAGGCAATGCAGCCACCGCTCTTTTTACGAAACAGCATTGTACACAATAGATCTTTTCAGTCTTCCCGAAACGCCCGAACAGCTTATGCAGGAATGGACAGATCTCGCCATAGACGAATACCGCCACAACGTAAAACTAAAACCCTTCGCTCGTGAAACGGTTGAGCTTGCTCTGAAAAACGGCTACAAGACCGCCGTATGCACCTCACAGACACCCGAGCTTTACACTCCCGTGCTTCATCACACAGGACTGTGGGGAATGTTTGAAACGATAAGCTCCGCCGCCGTTTTCGGCAAAGGCAAGCAGTACCCCGACATATATCTCGATACCGCAAAAACGCTCGGCGTACCGCCCGAAAACTGCATTATGCTCGATGACGTATCCGCTTCTCTCAAAGCCGCAAGGCAGGCAGGTATGATGACGATCGGCATAATCGAGCCTCTTAGCTCACAAAGCCCCGAAGAAATGGAGCTTTACAGCGATAAGCTTGTGAAAGAGCTTGATAAAGACATATTCACATTCTGACGGAGGCAAAAATGAACACAAACATAATCAGAAAGCACTTTTTCTTCAAAGGCAGAGTTCAGGGTGTCGGCTTTCGCTACCGGGCGCAGAATGCCGCCTCGCTCTACAGCGTAACAGGCTGGGTAAAAAATCTCTACGACGGCTCGGTCGAAATGGAGGCTCAAGGCACTGAGGAAGACATTGACAAAGTAGTACAGACCCTTCAGGACAGCCGCTACATCGTGATAAACGATATGTACGTTGCCGACCGTCAGCCCGACCCCCACGAAACCTTATTCCGCATAAAAGACGAATACTGACAAAACGATCCCTCCTGCGTAATAATGCAGGAGGGATCAGTTATATATTGTTGCCTGTTTTAAGAAATTCAGTTTTCGTCATCGTCCGGTCGTCATCCTCATATTCGGGTTCTTCCCCGTTTTCAGCGTTTTCCTCTTCCTCAGACGGTTCTTCATCCTCTGCCGCATCCTCACGGGCAACAAGTTCCTTGTCGATCGTAAAGCCGCATACCATCTCGTCAAGCAGATTTGCCTGTACCGAAAGTTCCTGTGCAGAAGCCGCACATTCCTCGCTTGTAGCGGAATTTGTCTGTACTACCGAAGAGATCTGATCAACGCCGACATTGATCTGCTCTATAGCCTCAGCCTGCTCTGCACAAGCCATTGAGATTTCGCCTACCAGCTTTGTTGTGGCAGTTGTCGTATTGACGATTTCGGTCAGCGTCTGTGCCGTCTTGTTTGCGATCATCGTTCCGTTTTCAACGGCCTTCATCGAGTTCTTGATAAGCTCTGTCGTTGTGCTTGCCGCCTCAGCAACCTTGCCCGCAAGATTTCTTACCTCGTCCGCAACAACAGCAAATCCCTTTCCTGCGTCACCCGCTCTTGCCGCCTCTACCGCCGCATTAAGCGCAAGTATATTCGTCTGGAACGAAATATCGTCTATCGCTCTTATTATCTTTTCGATCTCGCCGGATGTTTCTCCGATTTCCTGCATAGCCCCAAGCAGACCGTTCATCTGTTCGTTGCCCGATTCAACAAGCTTTGTAGCCTGAGCCGAATTCTCAGCGGCGTTTTCCGCTCTCACTGCGTTACGGTTGACCTTTTCCGCAACCTCGGTAAGCGATGCCGAAAGCTCCTCGACCGATGCCGCCTGCTTTGCCGCACCGCCCGAAAGACTGCCTGCCGCAGATGCCACCTGCTCAGAGCCTGTAGCAACACGCTGACCTGCCTTGCTTATTTTGTCCATCGTCTTATTAAGTGAGATCATTATAGATTCGTATGACTGCCTGATAGGCGCAAAGTCACCGAGATAAACATCAGCCGGCTTATATGTAAGATCGCCGTTTCCGAGCGTTCTTAGCATAGTGTCGATGTCGGATATGATTTCATTTATATTCTTGCTGATAAGGTTCGTGCTTTCGCTCAGCTGAGATATTTCCTTGTCAATTTTCTTGCCGAAGTCAAGTTCCTGCTGGTGAAGATCGCCGTGCGATAACGTAACGATTCTGTCCGAACACTGCTTTACGGGCGAAATTATCTTTTTCACTATCGTCGTTATTATAAGCAGTACCGACAGCGCAAAGCATACGACCGCTACAATAGTGCCGATAACAACAGAATTATAAATGCTCTGCGTATGCTCAGACGGTGTCGCAACCATTATACAGCTCCAGCCTTCCGCATTGCTTATAGGCGCATAGCTGACATATTTTGAAACGCCGTCAAGCTTAACCTCGCCGAATCCCGATTCACCCGCAATTGCCGATGAAACGCAATCAGCCATAGCCTGATATGAGCCGTCCTGCGAAGCAAGACTGATATAATTCATCTGCTGCGGTATCAGTTCCGAGTCCGGATGTGCGATTATATTTCCCTTAGCGTCAACCACCATCGCATAGCCGGTATCCCCGATCGAGATCTGACCGATAACATTCGAGAATACATTCACGTCAACGGTTATACGAAGCACCGCTCTCAGTAGCTTATTTATATCGTTTGAAATTATAGGCACGGTAACGTCCATAACGACCTTACCCGTCTTTTCGTAGAAATAAGGCTCACCGACAACCGCTTTATTGGTTTCTATTACCTCACGATATGCAGGATCGTCCGACCAGTTGAGAGAGTCGTCATTAAGTCCCTTACCGTCCCTGTCCGTCATATCGACCTTGACATACATAGAATTATCTCTTGCGACAGAAATACACTTCGAGCGTATCGCAGATACATCTGCAACGTCAGAAAAATCGGCGTCGGCAGAAATCTGCGTTATTGCGTTTACAACAGATTCAAGCTGATTTGAAATAGTATTCGATGCAGTATGCACTACCTCGTCCATCTCATTCACAAGCGCCTGCTTAAGATATGTATAGCTCAGCAGTATATTGATTATGCAGACAAGCATAAGCGAACCGCCGACAGCAAGACACATCCACCTGAATATTCTGCCGGTAAGAGATTTCCCTTTCTTATGTGTATTTTCAACGTTCTCCAGAACCATTTCAGCCCCGTCATATACATTCTTGTTCTTCTTCATTCCGCTACCTCACACAAAAGGATAAACAATACGGTTTTTGACCATCTTTATATAGGTTTATCTTATCACATTGTGTAACTAAAGTCAAATTTAAATCACGTTTTCACATCATTTTCAACAAAACCGACAAATAATTATAGAATTTTTTGTGGAAATAAATAAATACAAAGTAAATATATATACCGATTTTACGATATTATCATTTCACCGTCCCACCACCCACAACCCTCTCAAAAGCACCGTCACCCTTTGCGCCCGAACCACCCCTCCCAAAACCGCACTATCCCCTCGCCTCGCACCACCACATTCTTGCCATATGAACGCTCTGCCTGTTTCGCATCACATTGCCTCGTCAGCCATTAGTGCCGTTGCATCATACAACGACTTTGTGTGGCTGACTTTAAGCATCCATGCTTAAAACTCCGGGCGTTCAACTTCGGGCATCCATGCCCCTTTATGAACGCTCTGTTGGTTTCGCATCCTTGCGAAACTCTGGGCGTTCAACTTCGGGCATCCATGCCCGTCCCTTGTCAAAGGTGAGGTGCTGTCGCCCGAAAAAATTCGGGCGACTACCGGAGGGATTGTACTCCGTCAGCACCATCAATTAGATTTTCCGCACTATCCCACTCGCTCCCCTACAAACTCCCCCAACACAAAAAATCCGCCATTTGCGTTAAACAGCGGATTCTTTATATTCAATTTTCGGTACTCGTCAAAATGGTGTTCGTAGTAAAGCAATAATGTATTAACAGCACCCACAGCATATCACTGTAGCCGCTTTTATTGATTATCACTTTGTGTAACCCCGCCGTTCCACTATCTTGAGCAAATCGTCATCATTTCAAAAGGCGGAACTTGAAGCGGCACATTGCCGCCTTACTTTAAGATAGGTGCAAATCTGATACGGATATTCGGCATCTTCGTGATAGTCGAATAAGTGTTCAGCATCCAGTCCTCACTGCCGTCATTTACGTTCTCACCGCTTGCAGGAGGCGCAAATATCTTGAGCGTCATGTCAGCTTCGCTTTCAAGAGGCTTTTCAAAGAATGCCGACATGAAATCTATCGTCTTTGCGTGAGGTGCCTTGTAGAACCACTTGCCGTTGATTTCCATCATAAGATTAAGATCTGCGTCCTCGTCCTCAAATGTGATTTCGCAGAATGTGGGGTTCTTTTTCAAAGTGCAGAGGTATCTCGATACCCTCAGCGTCCTCAGAACCGCCCCAACGTAATTTTACAGGGAACTGTGCGTCACCCTCGCTTTTCATTTCAGGATAGAAATATTCATCGTGAATAATTTCCTTGTAGGTCTGCATTACAGGCTGCTCAATACCGCAGTCAGCATTGTTCGGATCCTCAATTTCAAGTCCCAGTCTGCCTCTGTCACGGAACTGATAGAATGTAAAGCCGTTGAACCAGCCCTGATCCTTGTCGTTCTTGAGCATATCGCAAAATTCCTTTACCATTTCAGCCTGCTCGTAAGGTCCCGTTACATCGCCGTCAGCGTTGAACTCACTCATTACCATAGGCTTCTTTTTCTCCGCCGCAAAGCTCTCTGTAACGCTTTTCCGACAGCTTAGTAAGATTATATGTATCAGCTACCTTGCTTCTGCCGAAAGAGTTTCCGCCCTCGTCCGCTACGTCAAAAGGCCAGCCCCAGTGAAGAGCCATGTACTTGTCAACAGACCATATATCCGTTGCTCTTACAGCGTCGGCAAATTCCTTCTCCATCTCGATTTCTCCGCCCTTTTCGGGATGCTCCACACCGCCGATACAGAGAATAGTCTGTACGTTGGGTGCAAACTTCTTGATTACCTCACGGGCGTGGATATAGAAATCAGCCACCTGCTGATAGGTCGCACGCTTTGTAAACGAGAACCAGTTACCTGTAGCCTCGTGGTTGATTCTCAGCTGCATACGGCCGAATGTCGAAAGCTCCTTGCCTATCTGTTCAAGATGCTCGTCCGTAACATTCGGATCTATCGTCATTGTAAGTATAACGTCCTGTCCGTGACGTCTTACATCACGCATACAGGTGAAAGGCTCGTCGTTGGTTGTTCCGCCGATACCGCCCTTATATGTAAAATAGTCGTCATAGGGATAATCCCACTGGAATGTGATTTCCTTGTCCTTGAAAGCGTTTCTCGCTCTTGCAGGCCATGTTTCGTCAAGCGGATAATAGCAATACATAAGGCTTACCGCTCTGTGAGGTCTGCCCAGCTTGTTCAGGATATAATCCTGGTTTACATACTCTCCTCTTTCACTTCCGTCGCCAAGGTCAACCGCACATTTAGCAGGACCCATGTGGATCTTCTTGATCTCGCTCATGTTAATAAACTCCTTACACAACTTTTTTCTGTTCAGAAATACTGATTTTTAAGACTTATCCGTCCTTTCCGGTAATTTGTTCGTCCGCCGCTATGCACCGCTCACAGACAGCTTACCGAATAATTTTGTGAAAACCTGCGTTTTCACCGAATAAATTGAGTATATCATAAAATGAAAACGATTTCCAAGGCTTTACAAAAAAAAAAAATTTTTTTTGGTATATAATAAAGCAGTATTGCAAAATTGAAAGGAACGGTAACCTATGTTAGAATATGATGAACTCAAAGTTGAGTTCGAGGGCTATGAGCCTGAGCTTAAAGAGCTTGCCGGCGCACTTGACCTTGATAATCTCAAAACAGAAATAGCAAAGCTCGAAGAACAGAGCGCACAGCCTGATTTCTGGAACGATGTAGAAAATTCTCAGAAAATTTCTCAGAAAATAGGCGAAGATAAGAATATAGTACAGAGCTACGAAAAGCTCCGTGAAAGCTATGACGATGTAATGACAATGCTCGAGCTTGCTCAGGAAGAGGATGACGAATCTATGCTTCCCGAGATACAGGAGCTTGCAAAGCATTTCAGAACAGAGCTTGAATCGCAGAAGCTCGCTACCCTTCTCTCAGGCGAATTTGACCATAATAATGCGATTCTCACATTCCACGCAGGTGCAGGCGGTACAGAGGCTCAGGACTGGGTCGAGATGCTTTACCGTATGTACAATCACTGGGCAGAACAGCACAGTATGAAGGTAACCGTACTCGACTACCTTGACGGTGAAGAAGCAGGCATAAAGAGCGCCAGCATACTGATTGAGGGCAGAAACGCTTACGGCTATCTGAAGAGCGAAAACGGCGTACACAGACTTGTCCGTGTATCTCCCTTTGACAGCTCCGGACGCCGCCACACCAGCTTTGCTTCCGTTGAAGTAATGCCTGAAATCAATGAAGATATTGACATTGAGATAAGCGAAGACGAGATTAAGATGGACGTTTACCGTGCAAGCGGTGCAGGCGGTCAGAAGGTCAACAAGACATCCTCCGCTGTTCGTATCACACATATTCCCACAGGCATCGTGTGCGCCTGCCAGACAGAGCGTTCACAGCATCAGAACAGAGAATATGCTATGCGTATGCTGAAGTCAAAGCTGCTTGAGATCAAGGAAAGAGAACACCTCGACAAGATTTCCGACATCAAGGGTGAACAGCTTCAGATCGCATGGGGCGCACAGATACGCTCCTATGTATTCATGCCCTACACAATGGTAAAGGATCACCGCACAGGCTACGAAATGGGCAACATCGGCGCAGTTATGGACGGCGACCTTGACGGCTTTATAAACGCTTATTTAAAGGCACTCAGCTTAGGACAGATATAATGAAAAAGAACGACATCGTTGAAATTGAGATAACGGCTCTTTCAAGCGAATGTTCCGGTATAGGCAAGAAGGACGGCATGGTTATTTTCGTGCCGTTTTCTGCTATAGGGGACAAGCTTGAAGTAAAGATACTGAAAGTAAACAAAACCTACTGCTACGGCAAGATAGAGAGGATCATCACCCCCTCTCCCGACAGAGTCACTCCCGACTGCCCCATTTACACTAAGTGCGGCGGATGTTCTCTGCGGCATATTAGCTACGAAGCTCAACTCAGAGCCAAAGAGCAGTTCGTAAAGGACGCTTTCACCAGAATAGGCGGTCTTTCGCCCGAATTTTTGCCGATAATCCGCAACACCAATATAAACGGCTACCGCAACAAGCTGCAGATACCCATAGGCACCGATAAGGACGGAAATCTTATCGCAGGCTTCTATGCCTTCCACTCGCACAGAATCGTTCCCTGCGAAAAGTGCCTTTTACAGCCCGACATTTTTTCGAAAATCACTGCCGACTTTCTGAAAATTTCAACCGGGCTTAATCTGACCGCTTACGATGAATCTACGCACAAAGGTATATTGCGTCATCTATATTTAAGGAAAGGCTATTACAGCGGAGAAATATGTCTTTGTATAGTAGTAGCAAAAAATGTTCCGGAAATTAAAATTCTCTCGGACAGACTTCTTGAAAAATACCCCGAGATAGTAAGTTCTGTAATCAATGTAAATAACAGGGATACTAACGTAATTTTAGGCGATGAAGAGATAGTATTGACATCAAAAAACTACATTTGTGACATCATGTGCAAAATCGCCGTAAACATAGCTCCGAAGGCGTTTTATCAGGTTAATACTCCCTGTGCGGAACAGCTTTATTCATCAGCCTGTGATTTTGCGGAGCCGAAGGGCAAAACGGTGCTTGATTTGTACTGCGGAGCAGGCACTATCGGGCTTTCAATGGCACGCACGGCAAAGAAGATAATCGGCGTCGAGATAGTCCCCGAGGCAATCGAAAACGCAAAGCAGAATGCCCTCGCAAACGACATAACAAACTGCGAGTTCATCTGTGCCGATGCCGCCGAAGCCGCACGGATACTGCATTCACGCAGCCTCCGCCCCGACGTGATAATGGTCGACCCTCCCCGCAAGGGCTGCGGCAGAGACGCCTGCGAGCAGATAGCCGCCTTCTCCGCCCCCCGCATCGTCATGGTCTCCTGCAACGCCGCCACCGCCGCCCGTGACTGCGCCTGTTTCGCCGAGCTCGGCTACTCCACCGACAAGTGCGTAGCAGTGGATATGTTCAGTGGTACGAACCATGTTGAGACGGTAGTACTGCTTTCCCACAAAAAGCCAGACGGACATATCAACGTAAAAGTTGAGTTTGGCGAGGGTGAGGGAAAAGTTCCGCTTGATAATATCGCTAAAAGAGCCGAAGAATATAAGCCCAAAGAACGAGTGACCTACAAAATGATAAAGGAGTACTAGAAGCTAAGCGTGGCAAAAATCAAAATGTTACGCTACCTGTCTTGTTGTCGATATGTGAATATTTGAAATGTGATTTTGGAGATATTATGGAAGCGTTACCAGATGATGTTGATAAGGAGCGTGAAAGCTGATTATGAATGAAAGTATTTTAATTGTAGACGATGAAAAAGAGATAGCCGATTTAATTGAGGTATATCTAAAAAATGACGGATACACGGTACATAAATTCTATAATGGTCTGGATGCTTTGGGATGTATTGAAACGCAAAAAATGGATTTGGCAATTTTAGATGTAATGCTTCCAGATATTGATGGATTTCGTATTTGTCAGAAAATCAGAGAACAGTATTTTTATCCTATTATAATTCTGACGGCAAAAGTTGAGGATACTGATAAAATTATGGGACTTACCATCGGAGCTGATGATTACATTACAAAACCTTTCAATCCTTTGGAGGTTGTAGCAAGAGTAAAAACACAGCTTCGCCGTTATGTTCGTTATAATAATGCGGCTAATACCGAGGAAAAAAGATGCTCCCATTGCAGAACATGATGTAAGAGGACTTATTATAAACAAGAATACTCACAAATGTACTTTGTATGGAAAAGAGGTTACTTTGACACCTATTGAGTTTTCTATCCTCTGGTACTTGTGTGAGAACAGAGGAAAAGTTATTTCGTCTGAGGAATTGTTTGAAAATATTTGGGGTGAGAAATTCCTTGATAACAATAATACTGTTATGGCTCATATCGGAAGATTGAGGGAAAAGCTTAATGAGCCTGCAAAAAAAACCGAAATTTATAAAAACTGTGTGGGGAGTGGGATATACCATTGAAAAATAAAAGAAATAGCGAAAAGAGATGATTATCGTCTTCTTAAAAACAAATTATTGATTAGTATTTTTGTTTGAATGTTGTTTTTTGCGTTTGCTTTTTTAGCAGCCTTGTACTCTCTATTTTTAAAAGGGCACATAGCAGACACTTTTGTGGGTTTTTTGGATAATTTTGTCTACCATGATTATGACCGAGCTTATAATGTATATTCAATATATATTAGAGATTATATGAGTCTTTTCTTCGTAGTGCTTTCCTTACTGTTATTTGCAATTATTTTGCGCTTTTATCTAAATGAATTTTCCAAGTATTTCAAAGAAATTAACCGTAGTATAGATGCTCTGATAGAAGAAAATTCAGGAGATATTGTTTTGCCTTCTGAATTAACTGCAATCGAAAAGAAAATCAATCATATTAAGCATACTCTTGAACAACGAAAACTGGCAGCAGAGCTTTCAGAACAGCGGAAAAATGACCTTGTTGTTTATCTTGCCCACGATTTGAAAACCCCACTCACCTCAGTAATTGGGTATTTAACTTTACTGCGGGACGAAAACAAAATTTCCGAAGAATTAAGAGAAAAGTATTTGTCAATTTCTTTGGAAAAAGCAGAACATCTTGAGGATTTAATTAACGAATTTTTTGAAATCACGCGGTTTAATCTTTCTAATATCACTCTTGAGTACAGCAGGGTCAATTTGACCCGTATGCTTGAACAGCTTATATACGAATTCAAACCAATGCTTTTAGAGAAGAATTTAAAATGTGAGCTTGAAATAGCCCCAGACACTATGATAAAGTGCGATGTCAATAAGATGCAGCGCGTTTTTGATAATCTGCTGAGAAATGCAGTGAATTATAGCTTTGATGACAGCACGATTCATATTGCTGTAAAACAAAACGGTGAAAATTTGTGTATTCAGTTTACCAATTGCGGCAATACCATTCCAAAAGAAAAGCTTGTACGCATTTTTGAACAGTTTTATCGTCTTGATGTTGCACGAAGTTCCAGAAGCGGAGGTGCAGGATTGGGTCTTGCAGTTGCAAAAGAAATCGTTGAGCTTCATAACGGAACAATTACCGCAAAAAGTGAAAATGAGCAAATCAAATTTACAGTCACTCTTCCGCTCCTGTAGGAAAATCGTAAGAAATTCCGCAGGAAAACATAGGAAACTCTTGTGGGGAAACGAAAAAAAAAAGCACGCTTGCTTTTGGTACACTTACAGTACCAAAAGCAAGCGTGCTTTTTTAGCTTATCAGGGAGGAAAAACGATGTCAACTCATACCCAACAAACCAAGAAACGCCGTCCCTACTTATTTATCTGCATCCTGATTTTACTGATAGCATTAGCCGGCATCTTTGTTCAGCGTTTTGCAGGGACAGATATATACAACAAGGCATCATTGCCTTCCATTGATTTTGGTAATGAAAATGAAGCAGATGGAGAATGGTGCTTGATACTGGTGAATAAATGGCATCCCCTTGAAACTGACAGTGAAATCGATTTAACAGAACTATCAAACGGACAATGCGTGGACAGCAGAATATACCCTCAGCTTCAGAAAATGTTTGATGATATGAGGGATGATGGTGTATATCCTGTTGTTGCCTCCGGCTACAGAACAGAGCAGGAGCAACAGCAAATATACGATGAATCAATGGCGGAGTATATCGAAAAAGGATATTCTGAATCCGACGCAAAAACAGAAACAGAACGCTGGGTTGCTATTCCGGGAACAAGTGAACATCAACTTGGTCTTGGCGTTGATATAAATGCTGATGGCATAAATTCATATGGTTATGAGGTTTATAACTGGCTCGCTCAAAATGCCTATCGCTATGGGTTTATATATCGCTATCCAGAGAATAAAGTTGCAATCACAGGTATAGCCAACGAGCCATGGCATTACCGATATGTCGGTGTTAATGCGGCTACCGAAATATACAAACGAGGAATATGCCTTGAAGAATATCTGGGAGGAAACAAACTAAGAGGGTGAATTTATGAAAAGAAAAAGACTGACACAGGTGTTTCCCTTTTTACTTCCTATCCGTAAATGGCAAAGGAAAAAACTGTTCTATTTAGAAATGCTGATAGACGGAAACAAATACGCCAAAAATAAATCTGAGGCACTATTGCCTAATACGGTATTTGAAACTTCATCACTTATGATGAATGAAAACAGTGGATTTGATATGAAATATCAAATTAACAAGGTACATAATCTTAAACTTGCCGCAAGAACAATCAATAAGGTGATTATTGAGCCAAATGAAACATTTTCTTTTTTGGGCAGCTTGTACGGTGGGCAGACCACCACGAGAAATATAAGGACGGATTAAACCTTGTTAAGCAAGTCTTTATTGAATTGCAACTAAAAGGAAGTAATTCTGTTTGAAAAAGAAAAATGATGAAATAACTATCCGTTCAAGTGCCGCAGACAGCCAAATGTTGCTGTCTGCGGTAGTTCTTTATTTACTGTCATATTTACACATAGATAAGCATCCGTTTACCTCTTTGAATCCGACTTTGCTGTACAGCTTATACGAAATGCTGTTTCTTTTGGTTTCTAAAGAAAACACGGCATTTTCAAACAGATTGAAAAAATTCGTTCATCATAGCAGTTTCATAGCCTTTATTTTGATATTCAGGTGCAATGGCAACCGTATCGATTTTGATATTCCTTGATAATATTCCGGGGATCTCACAGGCTGTCAGGAATCCGACTATAACATCTTTTTCAATCAACGTATACATAAAACAATTTTCTGTTTTTATAAACCGTTCAAGATACTCTGCAACCGCTTTGCTGTACAAATCTCCGATCGCTCCTTTTTTGTCGAAAGCATCAAGATATATGTGTACAATCGTAAATAGCGTTTTGCCTTGCTGTAACCGGTTCTGCCATCAAATCTCCCTTTCATAACATAATAACATAATAAGATATATTTATTGTAAACAGACAAAAAATCTTTTGTCAAGAAGCATCTTTTGCATCATAGGCTTATTGACAAATTCCTGCCTCCGTACTATAATCAAAGTAAATAAACGGCAATTCTTAATTGTAAGCAAGCCGCAATACAGGAGGATGAAAAAATGGCTAAAAACAAGTATGCAGGCACACAGACCGAAAAGAATCTTCAGGAAGCGTTTGCAGGAGAATCTCAGGCAAGAAACAAGTATACATATTTTGCATCCGTAGCGAAAAAAGAGGGCTATGAGCAGATGTCCGCCCTTTTCCTGAAAACTGCGGATAACGAAAAGGAACACGCTAAGATGTGGTTCAAGGAGCTTGCAGGAATAGGCGATACAAAGGCAAACCTTGAGGCTGCCGCCGACGGCGAAAACTACGAATGGACAGATATGTACGAAAACTTTGCCAAGACAGCCGAGGAAGAAGGATTTCCTGAGCTTGCCGCTAAGTTCAGGGCGGTAGGCGAGATTGAAAAGCACCACGAGGAAAAGATACCGTGCGCTGTTAAAGAACATAGAAACCGCACAGGTATTTGAAAAGAGCGAGGTCAAGGTGTGGGAGTGCCGCAACTGCGGTCATATCGTAGTAGGCACAAAGGCTCCCGATGTATGTCCCGTATGTAATCATCCGCAGAGCTACTTTGAAGTACACGCTGAGAATTATTGACGGGAGTACAAAACACATTTAAACAGACAAGCTTCCGTTGACGGCATATAAAAACCGCCGGCGGAAGCTTTGTTTTCAACCGCTGTATCTAAAAGGAGCATATTATGAAAAACTACAACCGGGCGGTACTCGGCACGGGTGTTATAGCCAATGAAACAGCCGCCGCTTTGCAGAAAAGCGGAAGAAATCTGTTTGCCGTAGGTAACAGGACGCACGGCAAGGCTGTGGCTTTTGCTGAAAAAATACAATATTGGCGAGGTGTATGACAGCTATGACGAAATGTTCACCGACCCCGATGTTGATATAATCTACATCACCACTCCGCACAACACGCATTACGGATTTATAAGGAGCATATTATGAAAAATTACAACCGGGCGGTACTCAGCACAGGCTTAATCGCAAACGAAACAGCCGCCGCAATGCTAAAAAACGGAAGAAATCTGTTTGCCGTAGGTAACAGGACACACGGCAAGGCTGTGGCTTTTGCCGAAAAAAAATACAATATCGGCAAGGTGTATGACAGCTATGACGAAATGTTCACCGACCCCGATGTCGATATAATCTGCATCACCACTCCGCACAACACGCATTACGACTTTATAAGGAGCATATTATGAAAAACTACAACCGGGCGGTACTCGGCACGGGTGTAATCGCAAACGAAACAGCCGCCGCTATGCAGAAAAACGGAAGAAATCTGTTTGCCGTAGGTAACAGGACGCACGGCAAGGCTGTGACTTTTGCTGAAAAAAATACAATATCGGCAGGGTGTATGACAGCTATGACGAAATGTTCACCGACCCCGATGTCGATATAATCTGCGCATCACCACTCCGCACAACACGCATTACGGCTTTATAAGGAGCATATTATGAAAAACTACAACTGGGCGGTACTCGGCACGGGCGTTATAGCCAATGAAACAGCCGCCGCAATGCTAAAAAACGGAAGAAATCTGTTTGCCGTAGGCAACAGGACGCATGACAAGGCTGTGACTTTTGCCGAAAAAATATAATTTCGGCAAGGTGTATGACAGCTATGACGAAATGTTCACCGACCCCGATGTCGATATAATCTACATCACCACTCCGCACAACACGCATTCCGGCTTTATGAAGAAAGCAATTTTAAACAAAAAGCATATTCTTGTTGAAAAGTCGATAACATTGAATAGTGACGAACTCGGTGAGCTTATCGCACTTGCAGATGAAAACAACGTTGTAATCGGTGAAGCTATGACGGTTTATCATATGCCGATATATAAAAAAGCTGAATGAAATTCTGAAAAGCGGCACACTCGGCAGAGTGAATCTTATCACAATGAATTTCGGCAGTTTTAAGGAATACGATATGAAAAACCGTTTTTTCAACAGAAGCCTTGCAGGCGGTGCGATGCTTGATATAGGCGTGTATGCCTTGTCTGTTATCCGTTGGTTTTTCGATTCAAAGCCGAATAATATGCTGTCACAGCTTAAAACCGCACCGACGGGAGTTGACGAACAGGCGAGCCTTTTGCTGTCGGACAAGGAGGGACAGATGGCAACCGTTATGCTGTCGCTCCATTCAAAACAGCCCAAGCGTGCTATGATTTCCTGCGAAAACGGCTATATTGAAATCATGGAATATCCGAGAGCGTGGGAAGCAAAAAATAACCTATACAGACGGCAGGACGGAGCTTGTCGGCGCAGGTGAAAATTCCGATGCGCTTTACTATGAAATAACCGATATGGAAAAGGCGGTAAACGGCGACAAAAACGTAATGTGCCTTGACTACACCGCCGATGTTATGGAGATAATGACAAGGTTCAGGCAGGAACACGGCATAATTTACCGGAGGAAGAATAAATGGACAGATGTGAAAAGCTGCGGGATAATCTGTACGGTGCCGAATTGCTGACAGGTTCAATTACACCCGTAAAGGAACATATTGCGCAGATATTCTATATTGTAAACAACACCGATAACAGCGAATTTATCGGAAACGAAGCGTTGCAGATGATAACTCAGTTCGGTAAAACCGAGTATCATTTCTGCGGCAGACACAGCGAATTATGGCAGAGAATCTTTAACGATACCGCTCTTAAAATTTATCCGACAGACAGCGAAAAGGTCATTACCCGTAAGTATGAAAGCACGGAGAAATTTGCGGATGAACTGAGCTTGGTATTACAGGAGAGATACTTTGTTCCGACCGACTTTTTTATCTTATTTATGACGACGAGGAAATGTATAGGCAGGTTGTGGGAATGACGGAATGATAAACAGCATGAAATTATGCGGTAAATTTTGCCTTGACTATTTTTATTCAAGGTGATATAATCTGTAACGCAAAATTGCAATATATTATTTGAAGGAGCGATTTTAATGAAGGTATTGATGCTCAACGGCAGTCCTAAGGCGAACGGCAATACCAATGCCGCACTGCTTGAAGTAGGCAGGACGCTTGAAAACGAGGACATTTCATATGAGATATTCCAGATGGGCGGAAAGCCTGTAAGAGATTGCATAGGCTGCGGACAGTGCAGTGAAAAAGGCTGTGCTTTCAACGATGACGATGTAAATGAGTTTATAGCAAAAGCTAAAGAAGCGGACGGATTTGTGTTCGGCACGCCAGTATATTATGCTCACCCGAGCGGACGTATCCTGTCATTCCTTGACAGAGCATTCTACGCAGGCAGTGCGGCTTTCCGATTCAAGCCCGGTGCATCGGTTGCTGTTGCAAGACGAGGAGGCAGTTCAGCATCGTTCGATTGCCTTAACAAGTATTTCGGCATAGCACAGATGCCTGTTGTCGGCTCTACCTACTGGAACATGGTATACGGCAAAGAGTACCGGTGAAGCCGAACAGGATCTTGAGGGTATGCAGACAATGCAGAACCTTGCAAAGAACATGGCGTGGATGATGAAGTGCTTTGAGCTTGGCAGAAAGAACGGCATTGCACTGCCCGATACAAGTGCGGTTGTAAGAACGGATTTTATAAGATAACTTAATATTCATAATGTAATAATAAAAAAAGGGCTGAACTGCTTGATTGCAATTCAGCCCTTTTATTATTCTCTCTTACTCTCAGCTCTCTGAATGCGACAGCGGCCGCCGCACCGACATTGAGCGAATCGACACCGTGATACATCGGTATCTTTACCGTATAATCACAGCCGTCTATAGTCTTCTGCGACAGTCCGTAACCCTCAGAGCCGAGTATTATAGCAAGCCTTTTCTCGCTCTGAAGCGTCTTGTCATCAATACTTACCGAGTTATCCGTGAGTGCCATTGCCGCTGTTTTAAAGCCCAGCGAATTAAGATATGCGGGGCCGTGCGACTGCCACCAATGCTCATCCTCGCCTATATATCCCCACGGGATAAAAATACCGTTCCCATACTTACTCTTATGGCTCTCCTGCAAAGAGGGTCACAGCAGGACGGGGTTATCAGCACAGCGTCTATGCCGAGTGCCGCCGCTGAGCGAATTATTGCTCCTGTGTTGCTGACATCGGCTATATTTTCGAGCACGGCAATCCTTCGTGCGTTTTTGCAAAGCTCCTCTGCCCTTTTCGGCGCAGGACGCTCCATAGCGCAGAGCATTCCCCGTGTCAGCTCATAGCCTGTAAGCCCGGACATTATCTTGCTGTCGGCGGTATATACCGGAATATCACCGCACCGCTCTATAATGCCGTTTGCACGGTCATTGATATACTTTCTGTCTGTGAGCATCGAAATCGGCTTACAGCCTGCATCAAGTGCTACTTCTATAACCGTCTGACTTTCGGCTATGAATATTCCGTGTTCATACTCGTACACCTTGCGAAGCCGTGCATCTGTCAGGTGAGTGTATATTTCAAGCTCGGGTATATTTATATCGGCAACATCTATTATTTCAGCCATATTGTTTATTATTTCCTTTCGGGCGGACTTTTCCGTATTGCAAATAATATCGAAAAGTGATAGAATATTATCACAGCGCATCCGCTTGTCGCACTGAATATTATAGCGTATCGGGCGGATGTTGTCAAATATGGCGGTACTAAAAATATATTACCCGAAAAGGCGGCAAGCATGGATTACTTATACAAAATCACGGTAGAAATAGATAATGAAAAAGTGCTGAGCTTACAGCAACACGATTTGGATGCGGTATATAAGACAGTAAGAGAAGCGTTTGCAGGGTGTAATTTTAAAGAAGTGCCGACAGATAATAAGCGGCTTGCTTTTGTTATCGGGGACGGTAACGATTCTTTCAGCGAAGTCGGAATCGCGGCAAATGCGCTTCACGACAGCTGGCTCGGCAAATACCTGAAAAAAAGATGGAATGGTACGATATGGAGCGATGACAGCACTGAGGATATGCTCAGAGAAATACAAGAATTTGACAACGAATACGGCAAATAAATTTAACGGAGAACATTATGAAAACAGGACTTGTGCTTGAAGGCGGCGCTATGCGTGGAATGTACACGGCAGGCGCACTTGACGTACTTCTTGAAAATGATATAAATTTTGACGGGATAATAGGAACATCGGCAGGTGCGGTGTTCGGAGTGAATTTCCTGTCAAGGCAGGACGGCAGGGTCATCCGCTACAACTGCCGCTTCAACGGCGACAGGAACTACATGGGGATAAAGCCGTTACTTAAAAGCGGCGACTTTTTCAACACGGAATATGCCTATTACAAAGTGCCGAACGAGCTTGACAAATTCGATGATGAAGCCTATCAGAAATCGGGCGTGCCGTTTTATGCAACGGTCACCGATGTAAAAACGGGAAAGCCCGAGTATCTGCAGGTAAAAAGCGTACTTCGGGATATGGAAATGCTCCGTGCTTCTGCTTCGATGCCGTTTATATCAAAGCCTGTTATAATCGGCGGCAGAGCGTATCTTGACGGAGGGATTTCCGACAGCATACCGTTTGAGCATTTTTCCGAAATGGGATACAAAAAACAGGTGGTAATCCTCACCCGTGATATGAACTACCGCAAAAAGCCGATGAACAAACTGCTGATACGCTCGTTCTACGGTAAATTCCCCGACTTGTGCAATGCGCTTGAAAACAGTCACAATGTCTACAACGAAAGCATAGACAAGCTATGCGAACTTGAACAAAGCGGCAAGGTATTTATTATCCGTCCGTCTGAGCCGATAACGATAAGCCGAACGGAGAGAGATCCCGACAGGCTGAAAAGCGTTTATGAGCTTGGGAGGAAGGATATGGAGATGCGTCTTGAAAAGTTACACGAATATCTGTCACAATTTTAAAAAAGGAGAGCAAATATGAACACAAATTCAACTATAACAATAAATACCGGGAAAACAACAATAAAAATAATACCGGATAGCGATAATGGTAAAGCAGCTATATTACAACAATCATCAGGCAAAACTACCAATTTTACCATAATCAACTGTAAAGACGGCGAACTTGGTAAACATATCACTTCTTTTCTCACTAAGAATAACATTGTAAACCAAAATGTGATAAAGATAATTTCCAATGCTTTGTTGCATAACAATAAATTATCCATATACACTAATAGCAATCATAGCATAAACGCTACATATTTCTGCAAAAATGGCGATGTTTACGATGATTACGATAATGAAGATGAATTTAACGAAAACTGTGAAAGTGACATAACAGGTCTCTATACATCTGACATATCCGGTGACTTTCACGGTGACATTGTCGGCACTATGAGCGGTGATATTAACGGCGACCTTAACGGTGACATTGTCGGCACTATGAGCGGCGATATTAACGGCGACCTTAACGGTGACATTGTCGGCACTATGAGCGGCGATATTAACGGCGACCTTAACGGTGACATTGTCGGCACTATGAGCGGCGATATTAACGGCGACCTTAACGGTGACATTGTCGGCACTATGAGCGGCGATATAAGCGGCGACTTTAACGGCGACATTATCGGCATTATGCATGGGATTATCAAAGGCAATACAAATGAAGCAATTATATGCGATGAAGACGATGAGGATAACTTTGCTATAAACAATAAGAATAACAGAACCGATATTTATACATCTGATATATCAGGTGATTTTTACGGTGACATCACCGGTACTATGAAATGCGATATTAAAGGCAACCTTTACGGTGATATAACAGGCGTTATGGAAGGAAATATTGAAGGTGACCTTAACGGCGATATACTAAATACTATGAACGGAGATATCGGTGGCAATCTTAACGGTGATATTTTCGGTATTATGAACGGAAACATTAGCGGTGATATTAATGGTGATATTCTTGGCACAATGAGAGGAATCATAAAAAGGCAAGATTAATCGATCTGATGCAAACAACTAATAAAAATTACAGGAGTTAATATGGCAAACAAAGAAATGTCCGTTGCGAAAAAATGCAGCGGCTGTCAGCTGTCCAACATGACATACGAACAGCAGCTTGAATGGAAGCAGAAGGATACCGAAAAGCTGCTCGGCGGTTTCGGCAAGGTATCTAAAATTATAGGTGCGGACGATCCGTACAACTACAGAAACAAGGTGCAGGCGGTATTCCGCTCTGACAGAAACGGCAGGATAATTTCGGGCGTGTATCAGTCATCCAGAAACGGCATTGTCGGAATTGACAGCTGTATGCTTGACGATAAACGTGCGGACGAGATAATAGTAGGCATAAGAGAGCTGCTCAAATCGTTCAAATTACATCCGTATGACGAGGGTACGGAGCGTGGCTTTTTACGTCATGTGCTTGTCCGTGTCGGAAAGAAAACCGGAGAGATACTGGTTACTCTTGTCGGCGGAAACTCAATGTTCCCTAAAAAGCACGATTTTGTGAAAGCACTTGTAAAGCGGTTTCCGGATATTACGACCGTGACATTCTCGGTAAACCGCACTCCCGAAATGCTTCTTCTCGGAGAAAATAACGAGGTGCTTTACGGCAAGGGATACATTACGGATATTCTTTGCGGAAAAAGATTCAGAATATCTCCGCAATCGTTCTATCAGATAAATCACGCACAGACCGAAAAGCTGTACGACTACGCTATAAAGGCGGCGAAGCTCACGAAGAAGGACGTTCTGCTTGACGCATACAGCGGAATAGGCACGATAGGCATAATAGTGTCTGACTATGTAAAGCAGGTACAGGGCATTGAATACAACGCATCAGCCGTCCGTGACGCAGTAAAGAACTGTCACGAAAACGGACTTACCCGTAATATTGCTTTCAACCGGGGGCGACGCAGGCGAGTTTCTTGAAAAGAAGGCAAAGCTCGGCACGCATTATGACGCAGTGATCCTCGACCCTGCAAGGACGGGAGCGGACAGAAAGTTTTTAAACTCGCTCGTTAAAATCGCACGGAAAGAATAGTTTATATTTCCTGCAATCCGGCTACGCAGGCGAGGGATCTGAAAACGCTGACGAAAAAGTACACAGTGACCGATATTCAGCCGTTTGATATGTTCCCGCATACGAGGCACGTGGAGTGCGTGGTTCTGTTGACTAAAGTACATAATTGATAGTGTGAAAAAGGCTTGAAATAAGGGGATTTTGAGTGCTTCGGGACAAAATAACAAAGCCTCAAAATTCCACTTTTTGAGTGTTAGGAAACATATCAACGGTTAAATTCTCATAGGGTTGAGTTGACGGAATGAAAATGGGATAGTTGAGTTGATAAAATGCCGGGAAAAAATATGAGGAGGAAGTACATGGAATTTTATTATAGTGGTAGTATAAAAGCACTAAAAACATTTTATTTATCTATGCAAAAAATCAATGTGCAAATTGGTACGTTTGAATATACATATAACGAAATAGTATCAGATGCGATTTTTGACACAAGAGATTCTGAACTTTGGAAATTGGTTTTTATAAAAAGAGGTCATGGTGATATGTTATCCATTCCAATAAAGAAAGGATATTGTTTTACCATAGAAGGAAATGAGAAATACAAAGAATTTGCAGATTATTTCGATATTGGAAGAGGTAAAGGACAATTTAGCATAAAGGATTTTGTGAAACAGTTAAATAAAAAAATCCCGTTCGAATATAGCTTATCAGATAATGTGCGAAGAACAATTTTGAAATATGATAGAATAGATACTGATAGCGATGGAGTATTTCCAATTGGAATTAAAAATTGGGAGGTTGTTCATGCAAAGAACCTAATGCTGCCAAAAGATAAATACCATAGGACAAACAAGAACTTATTAAAAACAAGACAGTTGTATCCAGCAATATATTCAGCGACAAAGGATATGGATATTACCATTATATATGGAACAATGCCTGGGGAAAAAACAGAAAAAATTAAAAAGTGTAAATTTGATTAAAACATTCTTTTGCTTGTTTGAATAGATATGTTCCCATATACAGAAAAATTCCTGTGGATATGTTTCCACTTACAGGCAAAGGCAGAAATGTGGCTTTGACATACTTACTGTCATATCGTGCCACGTTGAGTGCGTGGCTTCGATGTCAAGGAAAGAGGGGTAAATCGGGATTATTGGCTTAACGGTGCAGTTTGTGCGTGTTGGGCAGGTTGGCTTTGACTTGGATACAAGCAAAGGAATAAAGACTGCACACTAGGAGAAATGCATGGATAGATTTTCAGAGAAGAGCCTTCTGTCCCTCCATGTTTATGCCAAGCACAGAGTACACGCATTTGCTGATGATCTTGTTGTCTTTTCGTGAGTTGAAAACTATTCCGTCGAAGAAAACTACAGGGTAAATTTTGTCGAGAGGACGGTTCTGCCAATCATTTACCTCAGGAAGAATTTTGTCGGTTATGCGTGAAACAAGTCCCTGAGAAATTTCTGCACCGTAAATTTCTTTGAGGGTATCTTCAATGTCACGTTGGGACATTCCCTTTGCATACATTGCCATGATCTTCTGCTCAATTTCATCTGTGTGAGTCTGTCTTTTTTCAATGACTTTAGGCTCAAATTCACCATTGCGGTCACGGAGTACGGATATTTCGCATTCGCCGTAATCGCCGGTGATAGTTTTTTGCCATAGCCGTTACTTTGTTGCCCTTTATTGTGCGGCGTCCATGCCGCACTTGGGGGCAACTGTGCAAACATCGTGTTTGCGACTGTTGCGGAATTGTTGCCGAGAACAGAGTTTTCTCTCATAGCCGAGATGTTCGTCCATTTCTGCTTCGAGCATCTGCTCTATCGTCCCGGCAAACAGCTTTTTCAGTTTTGCCTGAATATCTCCTGTGCTTTCACAGTCTGCCATCAGAAGCTGAACGAGCTCCTTTTCGCTTAATCCGTGATCTCTGTTTTTCATACCAATTTACCTCTAATTTTCTTTATGGTCATTATTGGCATTTACACAGTTTATTAATTCAGACTCTCTATGCCGCCCATCAGGGCGGCATTTCAGCTTGTAGAAAAAAAGTATGTTTGTTTATAAAATGAAGCGCTGCACAGTTCAGTTTATATCTCCCCGAACTCCTCGAGTCTCTGCATAAGTTCCTTGCTTCTTTCGATAAACAGCACAGCCGTGTTATGCTCGTAATACTCCTTACATCCAAACTCGGAAATAAATCTTGCCGTGTGGCTGTTTGCGGTAAGCTTGGTTACAAGTATCAGCATTTCCTGTCCGTCGGTGTACACTTCATTGCAGAAAATAAATGCGTTTGACATCTTATCCCGTGCTGTTTTCGCCGAAATTTTAAGCTCAGACACAAGACTGTCATATCTGCTCCTGATATCCGCAAACGCCGTTTTTCCGTCCTTGCCGACTGTGAGCGCAGTCATATTCTCCAGCTGTGATATTGCTCTTGCGAGCGTTTTCTGACGTGATACGGAAATGCTTGATGACTGCTTGCCGTTTTCAAGCTGCTTTTTCTTTTTTACCGCTATAAGCTCATTCATCAGCTTTTCTGCGGAAATATCGCTGTCATGCGTTCTCAGTTTGAATTCTTTCAGCGTTACAAGCGTTTCACGGAGCATATCCTCGCCGTCTGTTACCTGCTTTGCCGATGCCGTAACGCTGTCAAGGATAAGTCCGAGCAAGGATAAACGCTCATCAAACTTTGCGTTTTCAGCCCTGTCTTTTATGCTGTCACTTGCATTGCCGCTGAGTATCTCGTCTATCTGATAGTCGCTCCTGTACTTGTTGAACAGATCGTAATATGCCGCAAAGCTTCTCGCTGTCCTGTCGTGCTGTATGTACTGACGAATAAGCTTTATGTCGACCTTGATATTATTTTTCTCATACAGGGTTATCATCTGCGACAGGTCTTCCCAGCCTCTCGCCGTAACGAACGATTTTCCGTCAACCGTACTTTCTATGCGGTAAAAATCAGCTTTCTTAATTTCAAGATAGGTAAGCACAGAGGCATGAACGCCCGCCTTGTAAGCGTATTCTTTCCACGCTGTAAAATCAGGCTCGATGTCAATTCTTTTCAGTCTGTCCCATGTTACAATGTCAAACTCACGGACGGAATTATTGTATTCGGGCGGATTTCCCGCAGTGACTATTATCCAGCCGTCAGGCACTCTGTGTCTGCCGAACACCTTGTATTGCAGGAACTGGAGCATAATCGGAGCAAGCGTTTCGGACACGCAGTTTATCTCATCGAGGAACAATATGCCCTCTTTTACACCCGTATTTTCCATAAGGTCATACACTGCCGAGATGATTTCCGACATAGTGTACTCCGACACGTCATATTCCTTACCCCCGTAATTCTTGTGTACAATGAACGGCAGTCCGAGTGCGGATTGCCTTGTGTGGTGCGTCATGGAGTACGACAGCAGGCCTACTCCCATTTCCGACGCTACCTGCTCCATTATCGCAGTCTTGCCTATTCCGGGAGGTCCCATCAGAAATACAGGGCGTTGTTTTTCAACAGGAATCGCATAGCCGCCCGTTTCGTCCTTTGTGAAATATGCCGTCATGGCATTCTTTATCTGTTCTTTTGCTTCTTTTATATTCATACTCTGCTCCTTTAGATCTCATCCGACGGAAGAACAAGCTTTATCGCCCACGGCGGAACATCGGGATTATTGTACTCATCGTCTATGAATACAAATGCCGTTTCATACGGCGGTTTTTTTGCGGAAAATCCCCGTATCCGTCTGTAAGATATATAAGCCCCTTGAGATTTGTAAACTCTTTGCTTTGTATCAGCTTATCAACATAAGCGAATACCGGGCGGAAATCCGTACCGCCGAATCCGTGCAATTTCATTGCAGCAAGATAATCGTCAAACTCTTCCTGCGAGGTTATCTTTCTGTCCTCCTGTATGTCCGTGTCGCACTGGATAATATGAAGATTTATCTTTGTGAAAAAAGCTTTCCTCGTTTTTGAGGATATTGTACGTCTTCTGAATGAATTTCTGTACAAGCTTGCCTGATACCGAGCCCGATGTATCGATCGCTATAACAAATTCCTTTATTCGCTTTACTTCCTTGTATTCAAGCGGTTCTATAAGCGGCATACGCTCATATAATTTCAGTCCGTAGGTGTAGAAGATATAATCAAACTCATCATCGTTTACACGCATTGCTTCTCCCATTACAGAGAATTTTTTCAGAAATTGCGTATAGTCGTATTTCTCACGGTTGACGGCGTTCAGATTCTGAATGAAGCTGCCCCTTGTATCGCCTTTTTCTTTTGAAAACGCTTCTATTTCGATCTGCATTTTCTCCGAAATTTCTTTCCAGTCCTTTTCAAGCTGTGAGGCGGTTTCAGCTGACATCTGCATATCATTTCCCGTTCCATCTTCATTTCCGGGATTTTCTGCGTTACCGTTTCTGTTGTTGCCATTGCTGTTATCCGTATCATTACCCGACTGTCCGTTATCAGAATTCATGTCATTACTGTTCCGGCTGTTGCCGTCCTTGCTGTCCTGATTGCTTTTGATCTGCGTTGAAGCTTCTGTTTCAGGCGGCTTTGCATACCAGATTCTGTGGTCGTCTTCCATAAACAGCTCCGACCAGGCATAGACCTGCAAATCGTCAACATTCCTCAGAAGATAGTCATATATCTTCTCTGCGGTGACAAACCGGCAATCCGTTTTGATTTTGTCGATAATACTACCCTGTCTGACTTGTCGGGGCGAAGAAAGCGCCTTTATATCGAGCTCATTCATAATATTCTCAGCGGCGATATCGCACGCCAGATTCCACCTGAGCGTGTCTACAAGCGTACCGACAATATTGTGGCGGAACACGCAATGAAGCATCATGTGAAGATATGCCCGTGTCAGATTATATCCGGATTTATAGCTTTTCAGCACATAGCTTTCATCATAGAAAATGTATCTGCCGTCAGTAGCAACAGTTTCGGTTATGATCGAGGTTTTGAGCGTCAGCATATTAATTGCGTTGTCAAGAAATCTGAGATTTACGGCAAGCGTATTGCGGGACAGCATAAGTATGTCGGTTGCAAGCGCCGAAAGCTTCTCGGCACGCTCCTTTGCCTTTTCGTATTCCTTATCCGTAAAATCACTTCCTTTGTCGATTCAATAAGTTATCCCGTTGTACCAATCGGTTATTTCATTGCCTGTCTGAGATGAGTAAATATGTATTTTTTTCGCAACCGTAAAAAATTCTCCGTGAAATAAAGGTATTTTTTCACTTAGCGTCACCTTTTCAAGGGAAGTACAATTCGCAAATGCGTGTTGCTCTATAACTCGCACCGTATCGGGAATAGTCAGCGTCTTCAGCGAGGTACATCCCGCAAAAGCGGCACCGTGCATATAAAATCACATATAAGGCTTATAGTTCCAGTGATGACAGCGGGTCGCAAAAATTGTCGTGTTCGGACTGTTTGCAACCGTCAGAAGAAATGCGGCGGCAGAGGTATTACCCTGCTCGTCTGCAAATTCAATAAGCCCTGTTACATTCCCGGCGGTGATCAAGCCGTTTTCCTTGCATATTCCGAGTAGCTCGGCACTGTCCTGCGTAATACAGTAACGTACGGCGTTTTCCGCATTATTATGCAAAAAATCAAGGTAATGCTCCTCTGCTGCGGCGCTGAGATTCACTCTGTACATAAGACGTGAAAACGCTATCGCATATTGAAGATTTTCGTCCTGCAAAGCGGGGAAATAATTATCCTGCGCCGTAAAGTCAAAACCGCCTTTGTCCCAGATATTACGCAATATAAAATTGTACGCCGATGATCCGTCGGTCGCCGTAACTGCTTTATAAAGCGGTTTCCCGCTGATTGTGCTTCTGACGGTAACGCTTACGCAATCGGAAAATGCGTCGCCGCCGACTGAAGCTATGCCGTCCGGGATCTCAAGTTCATGCAGGCTTTCGCACATAAAGAATGCCTTTTCTCCTATACTTTCCAACCTGTCGGGAATATTTACCGATTTCAGGTTTGTGGCAGTTCAGAAATGCCATATTTCCTATTTTAATCAAACTGTCGGGAAGCGTGATACAAGCAAGGCTTGTACACTCTTTGAAAGCTCGCTCATCAAGCTCTGTGACTGTATCGGGCAGAGATACCGATATCAGCGACAGGCAACTGCCGAAAAGATTATACCCTATCTTAGTGATGCCTGCTGGAATGTCAATACTTTCAAGGCTTGTGCATCCCCAGAATGCAGAATTTCCGATTTCCGTAAGTTTATTATCAAGATATATTGTATTGAGTGCACTGCACTGGGCAAAAGCACAGCTTCCGAGCCGTTCAACACTGCCCGGCAACGTGACAGAAGTCAGCGATGAACAGCCGTAGAATGCGCCGTCGTTTATGACTTTCAGACTTTCCGGGAGCGTAACGGCAATAACGCTCTGTAAGCCGCAGAGGGCGTCCTTACCTATGGTCGTTACACCGTCAGGCACGGTAATGACAGCTTCGCCCTCTTTTTAGTATACATTTTTTCAGTACAGCATCCTTTATATCAAATTGTGCCAAAGCAATTACCTCTTCCTGTTTCTGTAGTATAAAAGAGTTCATTCTTCTTTGTTTACCGCAATAATTCTATATGTCGATATCATTATTGTCAACAAGCGGAATTCTGACTTTTTTGCTGTGACGTTATTTATTTTACGGGTATTTTTTCAAACACGGTATTCCCTCCGATATTTAGAAAATTCATCATGAGCAAGGTTTATGCGTTTTATATCTTTATGGCTTAAGTATATCACAACGCAGCTGAATATTCAATGTTTAATCAATGTCCGTAACAACAGAAAAACCGCACCGATATAAATGTGCGGTCTTTCTTGAACTTATCAAAGATTGTCGACTGCCGAACGTTCAACCGCAAGGCATTTTGTATAGCTTTCCATATTCCTTTATTATTCATAGAGCCCGTGAGCATCTAATACATTGATAAATTCTCCAATTACTTTTTCAATCTGCTCTGGATTTAAAAACAAGTAGCATTGGTTTAATACCCGTCTTGCCCGCAAGTGTTGTGATATAATGCAGCCATTCCTTATTTCTTATCAAAAATCAACAAAACTCGTTTGGTTTAGCTTTAGCCAAACGAGTTTTGTTTTTTACTCCCTGAGATTTTCTTTGAGTTTTACTTTTCGATATTCTTTTGGTGACATACCAATGTATTTATTAAACAGTCTGCTGAAATAAAGCGAATTGGTATATCCAACCATATTTGCAATTTCAGTAATGGTGTAGTCCGTATTTTCTAACAAACTTTGTGCGTTGGAGATTCGCAGCTTTAAGATATATTGCAGCGGACTGGAACCTGTGATTTCTTTAAAGCACTGAATAAACCAACAGTTGCTAAGCCCTCTGGATTCGGAGTACTCCTCAATGCTGATTTCTGTGTTGTAATTCTTACGAAAATAGTGCATCGCAAAAAGCAACTTTTTTCACTGGTGCTGCTGAATTTCTTTGCACTCATGATTGCACGGCTTATCAAAACAAAAAATATTTCGCAGCTGCAAAGAAATCAATTCATCATACCGTGGTCTGCAAAGCTGCAATTCCTGAATCATCTGACCAAATAACCACTGATAATCGGGAGATGTTCCAATATAGAGAATATTATTTTGCAGGTTGATATTGTAATACTTTAAAATTTCTTCTACTTCATTTCCGGTAAAATGCACCCAATAAACATCGGTTTGATCTGCACGATAATAAACATATTCCTGTGGTTGATCCGGCAAATATATAATAATAATATTTCCGGCTGAAACCGTTTTTTTTCTTCTCCGTGAATGAAAAAAATGTCCTTTTCCGGAGGCAATATATAAAAAAGCTGATAATCTTTTCTTCCCCTTCGGGCGATGTGTTACTACTTCAGAACGATTTTTCACACGATAATTTCCACAGCTTGTTACAATCAAAGGTTTCGTATTATCCACTACAGTAGATGTAGAGTTGTTTAAATAGGCAAACATTCATAAACATAAAAAAGCACCTCCCTGCTTCTATAAATATAGTATATCACACCTGATCACTGGTTACAAGAAAAAAACCCTAAATTTTGTGCATATATTTTATAATATTGTGTATTTTTTAAGCCGTTTTGTGTGGTATAATAGAATTAAGAAATGAGAGGAAAGAATTAAAAAAAGACGTCTTTCATTGTAATTCCATGTTGAATTCAGTAAAAATTCTTTATGCTCAAAAAAAATAATCATCTATTCTGACGATGGCATTATTTCGTTTTTGCAAGATGAAAAGCAGTTCGTATCATTCATTAAGGAAAAATTCTGTCCATATGGGCATACAAACAATGAAAGGAGCTCTATTATGAGCAAAGAAAAAACATATTTAAAGTGGTATAACAAAGTCGGTTATGGTTCCGGCGATGTTGCCGGAACGTTGTCTATGCATTGCTGACATCATTCATAATGATCTATCTTTACCGACACGGTCGGATTAAACGCAGGTGTTATTGGCGTTCTCATTGCTGTATCGAAGATTTTTGATGGAATAACAGACATCATTTTTGGTACGTTGATTGATAAGACACATACGAAAATGGGCAAGGCAAAACCGTGGATGCTTTTATGGTTTTATCGGCTGTGCAATTACCTTGATTGGTGTATTTGCAATCCCGATGAACATGGATAATTTTGCTCAGTACGCATGGTTCTTTATCTGCTACACACTTCTTAACAGTGTATTTTATACGGCAAACAACATCGCATATTCTGCTCTGACCGCTCTTGTTACAAGGAACAGCAAGGAAAGAGTTCAGATGGGTTCTTATCGCTTTATCTTCGCATTTGGAACAAGCCTCCTGATTCAGGCTGTTACATTCCAATTTGTTGAAGCAATGGGCGGTGGTGCAAATGGCTGGAGAACAGTCGCAATTATTTATGCGGTTATCGGTCTTATTGTAAATACAATTTCCGCTCTTTCTGTAAAGGAACTTTCTGATAAGGGAACTTGCAGACAGTGAAACAAAAACAGAAGAAACCAGATACAGTTTTGGAGAAGCATTCAAAATTCTCGTACACAACAAATATTATGTGATGATCACAGCAACCTATATTTTGCAGCAGTTCTATGGTGCGATGATCGGTGTTGGAACATACTATGCAAAATATGTTCTCGCAGACGAGAATATGTTCGGCACGTTTGCGTGGTTTATCAATATTCCTTTGATTATCGCCTTGATCTTCACTCCTACCATCGTACAAAAATGGAACGGCATGTATAAGCTGAACAAATACAGCTACATGGTAGCAACAGTTGGCAGACTTCTGGTCGCAGTTGCCGGATACATGGGAAACATTCCGCTGATGCTTGCATTTACAGCACTTGCAGCACTCGGTCAAGGTCCATGGCAAGGTGATATGAATGCAGTCATCGCATCATGCTCTGAATATAGCTGGCTTACCAAACACAAGCACGTTGATGGAATCATGTACTCCTGCACATCACTCGGTGTAAAAAAAAATCGGTGGTGGACTTGGAACAGCAATTGTCGGTCTTTTGCTCGACTTTAGCGGATTCAAGGGCACTTTGACAGTACAGCCTGATTCTGCTATCAATATGCTTCACATTATGTATCTGATCGTTCCGTTTGCACTGAATCTGATCATCGCATTTATTCTTTCTAAGATGAATGTTGAAAAGGCAAATGCGGAAATCAAAGAAAAACTTGGAATATCCGAAAATGAAGTTGTGATGGAATCACAGAACTAAAATGGAGGGAACAATATGAAATATACACTCGACTGGCTGACCAATCCGGAAGTGTTTGCAGTCAACAGAATCGCAGCACATTCCGACCACAGAATCTATGCAAACCATTTGGAAGCCGATGCAGACAATTCCTCTCTGATTCAGAATCTGAACGGCACCTGGAAATTTGCGTGGGCAAAGAATCCGTCTGAATGGCAGCAAAAGTTCTATGAAGAAAGCGACAGTACTGACAATTTTTGACAACATTCAGGTTCCGGGACACATGGAATTGCAGGGATACGGCAAACCGCAGTACGTCAATACCATTTATCCTTGGGAGGGACAGGAGCATCTCCGTCCGCCGTTTATCTCTGAAAAGGACAACCCTGTCGGCAGCTACGTCAGATATTTTGACTTGAACGATGCTTTGAAAAACAAGCGTGTATTCATTTCTTTTCAGGGTGTGGAAACTGCTATGTACGTCTGGCTGAACGGCGAATTTATCGGCTACAGTGAGGATTCTTTTTACACCGTCTGAATTTGAACTGACACCATATATCCGTGAAAAGGACAACAAGCTTGCTGTTGCGGTGTTCAAAAGAAGTTCTGCAAGCTGGCTGGAAGATCAGGATTTCTGGAGATTCTCCGGCATTTTCCGTGACGTATTCCTTTATGCGGCGCCGTCTGCCCATGTTCGTGATATGAAAGTGATTGCAGATTATGACGGTACAAATGGTATCTTCTCTGCAACGCTGGATATTGCGGGCAAGTGTTCTGTGAAATCGATCTTGACAGATGAAAATGGAACGGTCATTGCAGAATCCAATGAAAAGGAATCTGTAAACCGGACAATTGAAAATATCAAGCCTTGGAGTGCCGAAATACCGAATCTCTACACGTTTACAGTGATTCTGACAGACGAAAGCGGAAATGAAATCGAGGTCAGCAGAACCAAGGTTGGATTCCGCCGATTTGAACTGAAAAACGGAATCATGTGCCTGAATGGAAAACGTATTGTTTTCAAGGGTATCAATCGACACGAATTTGATGTGAAAACAGGCAGAGCAATCACAAAGGAAGATATGCTGTTTGACATCCGGTTCATGAAGAAAAAACAATATCAATGCAGTTCGTACCTGTCATTATCCGAACAATTCTCTTTGGTATCAGCTTTGTGATGCATATGGCATTTATCTGATTGATGAAACCAATCTGGAAACACACGGTACATGGCAGAAGCTTGGTGCAACAGATCCGTCTTGGAATGTACCGGGTTCACTTCCGAATGGAAAGAAGCTGTACTGGACAGAGCGAAATCAATGTATGAACGTGACAAGAATCACGCAAGCGTTCTCATCTGGTCTTGCGGAAACGAATCCTACTGCGGAGAAGATATTGCTGCAATGTCGGAATATTTCAGAAGCGTAGACCCGACAAGACCGGTGCACTATGAGGGTGTTACAAGAGTTCCGACAATCAGTATGATTTCATCACGGATATGGAAAGCCGTATGTACGCAAAACCGCAGGAAGTGGAAGAATACCTGAAACAGAACAGCGGCAGACCGTATATTAGTTGTGAGTATATGCACGCTATGGGCAATTCTCTTGGCGGTTTGAGCCTTTACACTGACCTTGAGGACAAATATGAGGCTTATCAGGGTGGTTTCATCTGGGACTACATCGATCAGGCAATCGAAACCCAAAATGACGACGGGGAAACAGTTCTGGCTTATGGCGGAGATTTTGAGGACAGACCAAGCGATTACGGATTCTGCACCAACGGTGTGATCTATGCTGACAGAACCTACTCTCCAAAGGTTCAGGAAATGAAGGCTCTTTTTACTCCAACATCAGAATGTCTATTCAAAACGGAATGCTTACCGTAGAAAATCGAAATCTCTTTGCAGATACAAACAACTTGTCCTTTGTTGTACGATTGGAAAAAAGAACGGCGTTGTTCTGAAATCCGATACATTTTCTCTGAATGTTCCTGCCGGAGAAAGCAAGACACTGAAACTGACACTTCACAAAATAGACAGTGTAGGAGAATATGTTTATCATGTTTCCGCCGTTACCGCAGAGCAGACACTATGGGCAGATGCAGGGCACGAAATTGCTTTTGCTCAGGAAGTGTTTGAAGTGAAAGATAATCAGATTCCGGAAACCACATTGCAAAAGCCAACGATTGTATACGGCGATGTTATCATTGGCGTTCACGGAGAAAAAAACTTCTCCATGATGTTCGACAAAAAAAAGAGGGCGGCATCAGTTCTCTGAAATACAATGATTTTGAATATATCACACGCACACCAAAGGTCAGCTTCTGGAGAGCGATGACAGACAATGACACCGGTGCTTCTGAGCCGTACAATCTTGCACAGTGGTATGTCGCAGGCAAATTTGCAAAGTATAAAACCGTTTCATGGCTGGAACAGGAAGATGCTCTGAAAATCACATTCACATATCAGGCTGCCTGCATTCCGACTTTTGAGTTTACTGTAACCTATACCGCACACTTTGACGGAAAGCTGGGCGTAAGTGTAAATTATGCAGGAGTAAGCGGTATGTCCGATATGCCGGTTCTTGCATTGGACTTCAAGATGAAAAAACAGCTTTGCAATTTTCAGTATTACGGACTCGGCCCTGATGAAAATTACAGCGACAGATGCAAAGGAGCAAGACTGGGATTATGGAAATCTACGGCAAAGAAAATCTTTCCGGCTATCTCAATCCGCAGGAATGCGGCAATCGTACCCGGGTGTAAGAACGCTCTCTGTCCATGATGATATGCAGCATGGTCTGACGTTCCAAAAGGCATCTGCTCCGTTTGAAATGAGTGTACTGCCATACAGTGCCTATGAACTCGAAAATGCAATGCATTTAGATGAACTTCAAGTGTTCGCTACACATGGGTCAGAATCGCTGCAAAGCGATTGGGTGTCGGCGGCGATGATTCCTGGGGTGCACCGGTGCATGAGGAGTACAGAATCCATGCAGATCAGCCGATGAAATTGAATTTGTAATTATGCCCTTAAGATCGTAAGAAGAAAGGGAAAGCAATGAAAATACAGGATTTTCAAGACAATGTTACTTGTGGTGGATTTGATAATATCTTCGCAAATATTTATAAGCCACAGGATATAGAAAGTCAGAAATCACGATATATGAGTGCTGTGGAGAAATTCACAGCACTGTATCCGAATAGAAATGATATACACGTTTATTCTGCTCCGGTAGGACAGAAATCGGCGGTAAATCATACCGATCATCAACATGGCTGTGTCATTGCAGGAGCAGTTGACTTAGATGTTATCGGTGTTGTAGCATTTCATGATGAAAACATCATCAGAATTAAATCAGAGGGATACGATGAATTTGCAGTTTCACTGGACGATTTGGATGTTCATATCGGTGAAAAAGGTTCTTCTGAAATTGTCAGAGGGATTGCAGCTCGCTTTAAGGATTTAGGTGTAGAAATCTCGGATTTGATATGTATACAACTTCAAATGTACTTGCCGGAAGCGGTATTTCTTCTTCTGCTGCATTTGAAACATTGATTGCAACGGCAATTGACAGCTATTACAATAACAATCAGATTGGTGCGGTTGAAATCGCAAAAATCGGACAATATGCAGAAAACTTTTATTTTGGCAAGAAAAGCGGATTGATGGATCAGATGGTTTGCTCCGTTGGTGGATTTGTTTTTCTTGATTTTCAAAACATTCAAAATCCAATTATCCAAAAAATTGATTTTGACCTTTCAAAAACCGGCTATGCATTGATCATCACAGATACCAAAGGAGATCATTCTGATTTGACAGATGATTATGTAGCCGTTCGTACAGAAATGGACGAAGTTGCAGAATATTTCGGCAAAAAGGTTCTTCGTGAAGTTGATGAAAATCAATTTTGGGATAATCTCCCTGATATTAAAAAGAAGATTTCTGACAGAGCTGTCTTGCGTGCAATTCACTTTTTGGCGACAATTATCGTGCAAAGGCAGAAACGGAAGCTCTCAAAAACAACAGATTTGAGGATTTTCTCACGCTTGTAAACGAATCGGGAGATTCCTCCATGAACTATCTGCAAAATTTATACTCATGCAGAAAGCCAACAGAACAAGGCATTCCACTTGCAATTATGGCGGGGAAACGAATATTAAAAGGCAATGGTGCTGTAAGAGTTCACGGAGGCGGTTTCGCAGGGACTGTTCAGGCATTTGTACCAAATGATCTTGTCAATGCATATAGATCGGAAATGGACAGAATATTTGGACAAAATTCGTGCTACATTATGACAATCAGACCGTTTGGCGGTATTGAAATCAAATAACAGGAGGGGAAAATAATGAGTATACTTGTTTTAGGCGGTGCAGGATATATCGGTTCTCACACAGCTTTAGAGTTGATTCGCACCGGAGAAAGCGTTATAATTGCAGACAATCTTGCAACCGGACACATCGAAGCTGTTCCGAAAGATGCGAAATTTTATCCGGTGATTTGCATGACAAGGCGTTTCTTGATAATATTTTTTTGAAAACGAACAGATAGATGCAGTGATTCACTTTGCGGCATATTCTCTTGTTGGAGAAAGCGTTGTCAATCCACTCAAGTATTACGATAATAATCTCTGCGGAACAAAAATTCTTTTTTGGATTCCATGGTTGAACACCATATTGATAAAATTGTATTTTCCTCAACCGCTGCCACCTATGGTGAACCGGAAAATATTCCGATTCTTGAAACAGACAGAACACAGCCAACCAATCCATATGGTGAAACCAAACTTGCTATGGAGAAGATGTTCTATTGGACTTCAAAAGCTCATGGTCTAAGATACGTTTCTCTCCGCTATTTCAATGCTTGCGGAGCAGACAAATCAGGTAAAATCGGCGAGGCTCATAATCCGGAAAGTCATTTGATTCCTTTGATTCTTCAAGTCCCAAATGGAAAGAGAGAAAGTATCTCCATCTATGGAACAGATTATGATACTCCTGATGGAACTTGTATCAGAGACTACATCCATGTTACCGATTTGGCTCAGGCACATATTCTCGCTGTAAAGTACTTAAAAAACGGAAACGAAAGCAATATTTTTAATCTTGGAAATGGTGTCGGCTATTCCGTAAAAAGAAGTAATTGATAAAGCAAGAAAAGTGACAGGACACCCGATTCCGGCAATTGAAACGCCAAAACGTGCCGGAGATCCTGCACGACTGGTGGCTTCCAGTGAAAAGGCAAGAAAAATTCTTGGCTGGAATCCTGTACATTATAGCCTTGAAGAAATTATATCTGACGCATGGAATTGGCATAAGAATCATCCGGATGGTTTTTTGAAAAGAGGTGTTATCATGATATACAGGGCAATAAACGGATTAATCCGTCATGCAATAGAAGCTGATTTGATTACGAATGACGATATTTTCGTTGTTAGAAATCAGCTCATGGATATACTAAAACTGACTGACTGGAATGATAAAGAACCACTCACGGGAAATATTGAAGAACTTCTTGAACCCCTGATCGACTATGCAGTAAAGGCAGGAATCATTGAAGACACTTCTGTACAACGTGATCTATTCGATACAAGAGTTATGGGTGTTTTTCACACCTATGCCGAGAGAAGTTAATGCCACATTTCAAAAGAAAATATTCTGCTTCGCCGTCAGCAGCTGCAGAATGGTACTATGCTTTTAGTAAAAGCCTGAACTATGTTCGTGCTGAAAGAATTGCGAAAGATTTAAAGTGGACATATGAATCAGAATATGGAACACTTGACATTACTATAAACCGTTCTAAGCCGGAGAAAGATCCTCGTGATATTGCTGCTGCTAAATTGCAAAAAAAAATCAGCCTATCCTCAATGTCAGCTTTGTGTTGAAAATATGGGATTCGCAGGTCACCAAACACACCCTGCAAGACAAAATCTTCGTCCGGTAAAGTTGAATATCAACAGCCAAGATTGGTTCATGCAGTATTCTCCTTATGGATATTATAATGAACACTGCATCGTCTTTAATAAACAGCATATTCCTATGACAATCAATGCACAGGTATTCAATAAACTGTTTGATTTTGTTGAGCAATTTCCACACTATTTTATCGGTTCAAATGCAGACCTTCCTATTGTAGGCGGTTCAATTCTAACGCATGAACACTTTCAAGGCGGCAATTATAATTTTGCAATGGCAAAAAAAGCACCGATTGAAAGAACATTTCTTTTGAAAAATCATACGAATGTTAGTGCCGGCATTGTAAAATGGCCGATGTCTGTGATACGTCTTTCTTCAAAAAACAAAGACAGCTTTGGCAGCTGCATGTGCTGATATTTTATCAAAATGGAGAACATATACGGATGAAGTGGTTGGAATTTTTGCAGAAACAGACGGAATTCCGCATAATACAATTACTCCAATTGCAAGAGCAACTTCTTCCGGATTTGAATGCGACTTGGTATTGAGAAACAATATTACAACGAAAGAAAGACCGTTAGGTGTGTTCCATCCGAATCCTACCTTACATCATATCAAAAAAGAAAACATCGGATTGATTGAAGTGATGGGACTTGCTGTTCTTCCGGCGCGTTTAGCAGATGAACTGACACTTTTAAAAGATGCAATGCTGTCCGGCAAAGAGATTGCTACAGATGATAAAATTGCATCTCATGCAATTTGGGCAGGTGAAATTCTAAAAAAAATATTCTGATTTTAACGCTGATAATGCAATGGATATTATTCGTTATGAAGTCGGCAGAGTTTTTGAACAGGTACTTGAAGATGCCGGAGTATTTAAGAGAGATAAACAAGGAAAAGAAGCATTTGCAAGATTTGTAGAACAATTAGGTTGATTGGGAATATACGAAAATGAAGTATTTAATTGTCCCTGGTTTTCTACATCCTGATTTTCAAGATACAGGTTTTCTGCATCTTGTTTTTCTGTATTTGGGACATCTGCATTTTGATTTGTTTCAGACTGCTTTTTTTGAGAAACAGTTCCAGACATTCCAGATCATCAGGAATATTCTCATATGGAATTTCGTAGATGTGATAAACATATTCAAACCGTCCGCTTTTGGAGTAGTTCGGCGGAAGCTTCTCCAGATACACATACCGCTCATCGATCAGTTCATGGATGGCAGCACGAACTGCCGTTTCACCCTCTTTGCAGATCTTCACCAGTCCGGCAACGGAATAATTCCAGCCGTCAGGCAGACCCTGTATTTCGGACATCAGCCCGATTGCTTTCAGACTGAGTTTCTGATTTTTCAAATGATGATTGCTCATGATTATGAAGTCGGTGTTCTTATGCACTCTGACAACCGATGAATTTGATTCATTTGCCATAATAACCTCCGAATAAATAGAAAAAGCGTTCATCACTGATATATGAAGAACGCTTTTCGTTATCTATTCAATTTTCTTTTTGCAAATTTTAAGCCTGTCTAAAATTTTTGTCATTTAAGAATGTAAAATTTCCGTGAACACAAGTTCCCTTAGCATATTACGATTGCGGCAATATTCCGTTGTTCTTTATGCGCTTTTTGGAAAGATAATCCACCGTGTAGGCCTTTTGCAGAAGCGCATCACCCATATACTTTTCGTTGCGCAGTATCTTTGCAACCGTGCTTGTGTGCCAACGAGGATTCCCCGCGCCAGTGAGTATTCCGTCACGCTCCAGACCGGCGGCGATTTTATCGGTGCTGTAGCCGTCAAGGTATTCACGGTAGATTCTCCGTACAAACCTCTGCCTGTTCCGGGTCGATCACAAGCCTGCCGTTCTCGTCCTTAGTGTAGCCTAGAAAACAGCTGTGGTTTACCTGCACTTCCCCACGCTGATAGCGAAACTGTAAGCCAAGCTTCACATTCTGGCTAAGCGACTGCGATTCCTGTTGCACCAGCGAAGCCATTATTGTAAGCAGAACCTCGCCTTTGCGTCTAGGGTGTTGATGTTCTCTTTCTCGAAGAATACGGGAATGTTACGCTCCGTAAGCTGACGTATGTATTTAAAGCAGTCAAGCGTATTTCGTGCAAATCGGCTGATGGATTTGGTAATAATCATACGATGCCGTTTACTCTGATTTGCACTGTTTGACATATAAAAACCTCCATCTTCTCAATCCGAGATGGAGGTTCCTTGATGCTACCGGCAAAAGGGTATAGTGATACCACGGTCAGGAAAAATTTCCATTTCATGTGTGCCACCTGGATTTCCGGTTAATGGGAGCAATATATTTAATTGAAAAAGTCACGTCAGCACTGGAAAGCTGTCTGCGCAAACTGCTGAAGTGATTAATATAGGAAATGAATGAGTGAAATTATGTTGCTGTATCGCTGAACAAAAATTTGCGATGACAAACACAAATTTGACAAACGAAAAACTCTGTGATATACTTATTAAAATGTGTATCTATATTCAGATGCGTTTTTCACTTCCTATGACTTAAGTATATAGGAAAGTGCATTTTTTTACCGAACAATGCTGTACATGCTTATACACAGTTGTACACGCTTGATTCAAAATGGAGGTGTTTGTCCGAATGATGGCTGCAGCACACCGTTATTTGTGAATGTAGGAGGACAGCTCGGAGCAAATTATGAAGTGACATTTATTGACCCATCTGTACACCTGCTATAAAATTTGGAAATTCCAGAAGTGGAAAGCCAACTTATGAATTTTGGACAGGAGACGACACTGGAGCAGGTGCGAACTTCAAGGGATTAATTATTTTTTGACCTTGCACTCTTACGGCTCACGGAGCTACCGGTTATAGCACATGACTCTAATATTTTCAAAAATATTGCAGACTTGCCTATAGATAAAATCATGGAGCTATACAACCAGAGTGAAAAGCAGATTTTTATTGCATTTGATAAAGAAGATACATTTTATGATGTGACACGTGACATTGTCTATTCGACTAAGATTATTGAACTTCATGAAAACGGAGGAGAATTATTTGGATGGTCGTGGGCAAAGAAAGCAGCAAGAGAGAAAACAAATTGCTACAGAAACCGGTGTGATTGAAGAGTCATAATAAATGGAGGTACCAGATGCGTATCAGTTATAACCCGTTATGGAAAATGCTTATTGATAGGGGCATGAATAAAAAAAGAACTGAGAGAACTTAGTGGAATCAGTACTGCATCAATGGCAAAGCTGGGTAAGGGAGACAATATTACTACAGATGTGCTTTTGAGAATATGTACGGCATTGAATTGTCAGATTAGTGATATTTTAGAGAACTTTGCCAGATGAAGAAACTAAGAATAACGAAGATTAAAATTCGTTAGGAGGATTTGGATGGAGCGAAATAACAAAGCAGCTCTACAGGCAGTAAGCCCATATAATGCTGCCATAACAAGAGAACAATTTTTATTTTATGAAGTGCGAACTACTGCCAAGTTGCTCCATGAGGGATGCAGCTCAGAAGAAGTAGTAGAACGTATCGTTTCAGATAATTTATTTCAATATCCGACAGAAAAGTCGGTGAGAAAGATGGCACTTTCCTGCCTGAGAAGACTGGATGCACTTGAAGATAATTCTCTGGTGGAGGCAATCGCAACACAACCGTCTGATGTGGCAAAGCAGATATGTCTGTACGCCATGATGAAACAGTACCGATTGATTTGGGATTTTATGATTACAGTCATCGGTGAGAAGTACAGATTATCGGACACTACTTTCGGTAAAATAGACTTGAACAGCTATTTTCTACGCTTGCAGGAGCAGGATGACCGGGTGGGCAGCATGGAGCGATTCCACAGTTACGAAGTTGAAACAGGTCATTGCAAAGATGCTGGTGGAGAATGAGTATATCGATAGCATTAGAGCGACAAAGCTCAACCCGGTATGGCTTCATCCGGTGCTTGAGAATGCAATCCGTGAAAATGGTGATGAGATTGCTCTTCCTGCATTCAATTGCTTTTCGTAAGGAGGTAGGCCCAAGTGAGTGAATTGAAAGAAAGACTAGATAACCTCAGAGCCTTAATGCAGGAACCGGAGTTTCTTGAAGGCAAAGGTTTAAGCAATGAGGTAAATATACGAATCTTCTGTTATGACCCATCAGATGAGATGATGGTCAGACACTTTATCGAGCAGATTATGACAGATCAGTCAATGAACTGTCACCTGATAGAACATAACTTATATGAAGTGTTTCTTTCCATCTGTGAAGATAAGCGCATCGCAAAAAACAATACCTGCGATGGAAGAGAAAAAAGGTAAAGAATTTATTCGAGACCAAGATGAGCCGTATGGCTAATAATACAGCTTTTGTAAATAAGATGAAATATGAACCGCATGAAGCTGGTGACGTACTTGTCATCACAGGAGTGGGAGATGCATTTCCGTTTATCAGAGTCCATGACCTTTTAAATGCGATGCAGCCAGAATTTCCAGATGTTCCGATTCTGGTGTTCTATCCGGGCAATTATGATGGCCGTGATGTGCAGCTTTTCAATCGCCTGAAGAAAAATCCTTACTACCGAGCTTTCAATGTAATTTAAGGAGGAACAGCAATGGTTATTGAACAATTATTCCAAGAGGATATTAATCGTAAAATCAATGGCGTCGTTAAAGTAGACCAAGATGCTACTGATGTTCTTGTTCAGGAATTGGATGAGTATGTCATCACCAAAGATTTGAAGAAGCACTTCATTACTTTCTTTAATAACTATGGAGAGTCATTTCATGAAGGCACTGCAGGTATTGGCGTCTGGATTTCTGGTTTTCTTTGGAAGTGGTAAATCTCACTTCCTGAAAATGCTCTCCTACCTGCTTGCTAATCAGGAGGTACAGGGTGTTCGTACCGTAGAACGATTTCGTAAAAAATTTGAGGATGATCCGGCAACATTCATGTTGATTGATTCCGTTACTAAGGGTCATACGGATACTATCCTTTTCAATATCGATATTGAGGGTTCCATCAACAAGGACAAGACTGCTGTTCTTCGTGTTTTTGCAAAGATGTTTTATAACTACCTTGGTTTCTATGGAGAGAATCTTAAGGTGGCAAAGCTGGAGCAGTTCATCGAAAAGCGTGGCAAGACAGCAGAGTTCCGTCGTGTATTTGAGGAGAAAAACGGTGGTCCCTGGCTTGAGTCAAGAGATGCCTTTGCTTTCTTTGAAGACGATGTTGTTGATACATTGAAAGAGGTTCTAGGTATGAGCGAGGATGCTGCACGAAACTGGATCAATGGAACCGAGACCGTAGAGACCAGCATCGCACAGCTTGTTTCTGAGATGAAAGACTATGTGGACAATAAGACGGATGACTTCCGCTTGCTATTTATGGTCGATGAGGTTGGTCAGTATGTAGGCGGCGATACAGACCTTCTTATTAACCTGCAGTCTCTTGTTGAGAAAATCGGCAGTGAGTGCGGCGGTAAGATTTGGGTTGTTTGTACCGGTCAGGAAGCTATTGATGAAATCATCAAGGCTCGTGAAAATGAGTTTTCTCGTATTCAGGCCCGTTTCAAGACCAGACTTTCGCTGACTTCTTCTTCCGCAGACGAAGTTATCCAGAAACGTATTTTGAAGAAAAAACCTGAAGTGGAACCGGCATTGGAACGGGTATATAGCCAGAATGGTTCCGTTCTTCGTAATCTGTTCAGCTTTACTGATGCAATGTTGGACATTAAAGGGATATACCGGCCCGCAGGATTTTGTCAGAAACTTCCCGTTCGTACCTTACCAGTTCATTATCATGCAGAAAGTATTTGCTGAAATCCGTAAACATGGCAGGTAACTCCGGTAAGCATCTTTCCGGTGGCGAGCGTTCGATGCTTTCAGGATTCCAGGAAGCGGCGCAGAAGATTCAGGATAAGGACGAGTATGCTTTAGCGCCGTTCTACCTGTTCTACGATACCGTACATACATTCCTTGACAGTTCTATTCGTCGTGTTATTGAACGTTGCCAGAAGGCAGCAGATAACGGAGATGGCATTGAGCAGCAGGATGTGGACGTATTAAAGCTCTTGTACCTTATTCGTTATGTCGATGATATTCCGGCTAATCTTGACAACATCGTAATCCTTATGGCCAATGATATCCGTCTGGATAAGATTACGATGCGTGAAAAGATACGTGGCAGTCTCGACCGTCTGCTTAGCCAGAACTATATCGGAAGAACCGGCGACACTTATAATTTCCTGACTGATGAAGAGCAGGATATTCAAAGAGACATTTACAAAAATACTCAGGTCGATACCTCTGCAATCGTGGAGCGTATCGGTCAGATGATGATTTTGCTGATATTTATACAACAAAGAAATATCGTCACGGAAAGTACGATTTTCCATTTGACCAGATGGTAGACACTACAAGCATTGGTGCGGTAACAGGGGGAATGAGACTTCGCATCATGACGGTAGCAACAGACACTGTCGAGAAGAGTGAACTTCGTCTTATGACAGAATCTAAGAATCAGGCGATCGTTGTACTTGCTGAAACACCATATTACGAGTCATTGGAAAAAGCAATGAAAGTGCGTAAATATGTAAAGCAGCATAATGTAGCACAGCTACCGAAGTCCGTACAGGACATCATTCGAAATCATCAGGATGAGGCTAACAAGTATGAAGCATCTGCAGAGGAAGATTTGAAGAAGGCTATCATCGGTGCTGAATTCTATGTGGACGGAGAGCATATCGAGATTAAGGGCGGCGATGCCAAGAGCAAGCTGGATCAAGCACTGGAATATTTAGTTACTCATGTTTATAGTGAACTTGGTCTTATTACAAAGAATGCAGATACAGACGCTGATATATTGGCAGTACTGCAGGGTGAACATCTGAACGGTGTTATGGCTGGTCTTGAAGCAAACCATGATGCAGCTGTGAAGATGGAAGAGTATCTTGAGATGCAGTACGCAAAAAATCTTCCTACTTCGATGGCAGATGTACAGAGCCGCTATCAGGCGATCCCTTATGGATGGAAGGAAATCGACATTGCGGTTGTGGCTGCGATGCTGATTTACGACCAGAAGGTCACGATTAAGTACGGTGGCGAAACTATCCAGCCGGGTAATCCAAAACTTCCGGATATGCTTCGTAAGAAGAGTGAGATTGGCAGAACAAGCATCTCTAAGCGTCAGATCATTACGGCAACTAAGATGCGTGCCGTCAAAGAATTGCTGCGTGAATACTTCGATGTAATGGACGTACCGGATGATGAAGACGGAATAGTTGGATATATTGTTGAGAAGTTTGAAGAACAGAAGGCACACTATGAGGAGCTGAATGAAACGTTATGAGGGTCATAAATATCCTGACCATCACCTTGTGACAAAAGCTCTCAGCCTAATGGAAAGCGTGCTTTCTCAGCGTAAGGATAATACAGCTCTGATTGACAGACTTCTGAAGGAGAAAGGCAGCCTCCTTGATAATAAGAATGACATGCAGAACGTTGAAGGTTTCTTCAAGAATCAGGTGCAGGTGTTCGATGCAGCAGTTCGTATGGAAGCAGAGCTGAGAAACGACCTCTCTTATCTTCAGAAGGAAGAGGAGGCAAATCAGGCACTGAATCAGATTCGTAAGATTACCGTAGGGAATGCCGGACAGAGTAGCGTTTATAAGAGAATCCCTGAACTGAACGGATTGATGGATACTGTTCGTGAGGGTCACGGAAGGCTTCTTGAAGCAAAGCGTGCTGAGATCCTTGAAATCATCCGTCAGTGCTTGTCAGAAATCCATACTCTTGCCGGTGATGTTTATGATGCCAGAGCAATATCTGAGCGTGCAGATAAATTCTTTGATCAGCAGAAAGCAAGAGTGGCAGAGCTGGAAAGCCTGCAGCTTCTTGATGGTCTGGTACCTCAGATGTGGGAATATAAGGATGACACAGTCGATAAAATAGATGGTATCGTTCATCCAAAGACTCGGTTGCACCAACCGTCAAACCGAATGAAGGTGGAGCAGTAACTCCTCCGGCTCCGAAGAAGGTTATCAAGAATGTATACCGTCAGGCGGCATTCCCTTCTAAGACTTTGGAAAGTCAGGAAGATATCGATGCCTATGTTGAACGAATGAGAGCGTACCTCACTGCAATGATGAAGGATTGCGACGGAATCAAATTAAGCTAAGGAGACCGTTATGAACAAGAATGCGATAAAAAAATTCGCCACTGAAGCTCGCCGGGAATTAATCTCCCGTGTGAGCCAGAGAGCGTTGAAATACGGTATTTCCGATAAAGAGGTCGGAAATCCAAATGACGATAGTGTGGGTGGGCATTTGCTTTCTTCTACCGAAAAGAAGCAGAGAGCTGCCTTGATTGCGCAGATTAAAGAAAAAGGATATGAGCAGGTCATGGAAGAGGTTGCCTACACTTGGTTCAACCGCTTCTCTGCCCTGCGTTTTATGGAGGTCAACGGCTACCTCCCATCCCATGTGCGTGTGTTCACGGACGAGGAAAACAACTTCAAGCCGCAGATTATCTCCGAAGCCATTCATCTGGAGCTGGATGGACTTGATATGGAGAAAGTCTACGCCTATAAGGAAGCCAATGACAATGATGAATTGTATAAGTATCTTCTGATCACGCAGTGCAATGCTCTCAATAGTGTGCTTCCGGGTATGTTTCAGAAAATTGCTGACTATACCGAGCTTCTGTTCCCGGACAACCTCCTTCGTGAAGGTAGTGTGATTCAGCAGATGATCGAGCTGATACCGGAGGATGACTGGAAGGATGCTGTCCCAGATCATCGGCTGGCTGTATCAGTATTACAACAGTGAGAAAAAAAAAAGATGATGTTTTCGCCGCTCTGAAAAAAAGAATGTGAAAATCACAAAAAGAAAACATCCCTGCAGCAACCCAGCTTTTCACACCGGACTGGATCGTTCGTTACATGGTCGAGAACTCTCTTGGTCGTTTGTGGCTGGAGGGACATCCGGATGTGAAAGAACAGCTTCTTCCTACCGAGGAAGAACAGTCTGCTTATGTTGCCGGAAACCGTGACCCGGAAGATACCAAATGGCACTACTATCTGGAAGAAGCCGAGCAGGAACCGGAAGTGCAGGCACAGCTTGCCGAGATTCGTAAGGAATACGCCGCACTGACACCGGATCAGCTGAAAGTGATTGACCCTTGCTCGGTTCCGGTCATATCCTTGCGTATATGTTCGATGTGCTGATGAAGATCTATGAATCCTACGGTTATACCACCCGTGAAGCGGTGGCAAGCATTGTGGAGAACAATCTGTACGGCTTGGATATTGATGACCGTGCGGCACAGCTGGCTTACTTTTGCGGTAATGATGAAAGCCTGTCAATATGACCGCCGCTTTTTCAGCCGTGGTATTCAGCCCCATGTGTACGCCATTGCGGAGAGCAACCATGTGGATTCGTTTGCGTTGGAGTATTTCTGCAATGGCGATGCCAAGCTGAAAAAAAAGCTATGGATACCATCATCAGCGAACTGCATGATGCAAAGGAATACGGTTCGATTATCACGGTTAGCCAACAGGAGTGGTCTGCGCTGTATGACCGCTTTGCAGAGATTACGGAAGATATAAATATGTCCCGTGAGACAGCATTGAGAGAATTACTGCCGTTGGTGCAGGTGGCAGAAGCACTGGTACAGAAGTACGATTCGGTGGTGACGAATCCGCCGTATATGGGGGCTTCCGGTATGGGTGCAAAACTGACGGATTTTGTAAAGAAGAATTATCCTGACAGCAAAAGTGACTTGTTTTCTTGCTTTATTGAACACGGTAACGGCATGATAAAACGCAATCGGTTTAACTGTGTATGGTTACAATGCAAAGCTGGATGTTCCTTTCCAGTTTTGAGAAAATGCGAGCAAAAAGCCTTGCGAACTAAGACAATTACAAACTTAATGCACATGGAAAACATGGTGATGGGTATTGCATTTGGTACGGCTGTAACGGTTTTTCGGAATAATGCCATCAATGGGTATAAGGGAACCTACAATCAAATCAAATTACAGGATATTAAAAATGATACGCCAAAACAGTTCCCTATACATGAAAACCGTTTTGCGCAGGTGAGCACAGATAACTTCTCCAAAATTCCGGGGTCTCCGATTGCTTATTGGCTGAGTACAAATATGGTCAACGATTTCTCACTTGGAACGGTGCTGAAAGAAAATGGAGACACACGTCAAGGTATGGCGACGTCTGATAATAACAGATTCCTGCGACTGTGGACAGAGGTTTCCAATCATTCTTTGGGGCTAAACTGCGCTTCCGCAGAAGACGCGATTCGGATACATAAGAAATGGTATCCTTATAATAAAGGCGGAGAGTTTAGAAAATGGTACGGAAACATCGACTATGTCATTAACTACGAAGACGATGGGCTTGAAGTAAAAGCATATGCGACTTCTCTATATAAGACAGCAACACGAACGATAAAAAGCATGAGTGAGTACTTTAAGCCATGCCTAAGTTGGTCGAAAATTTCCAGTGGCAGCATAGCGTTTCGGTATTACCCTCAAGGTTTCATCTTCGATGTTGCCGGGTGCTGCATTTTCTATAAAAATGACGAGATCATGAAATATCATTTTGGATTCATAAACTCAAATGTGGCGAAAAGTATACTTGCAGCAATCTCTCCGACATTAAATTATGAGGCGGGACACATTGCTTCATTGCCTGTTATCTCAGATGAAAGGCAAAATGGTAATATTATCAAGCTGGTTGATGCTAATATTGAGTTTGGAAAAAGAGGACTGGGATTCTTTTGAAACTTCATGGGACTTCAAGCGGAGTCCGCTGATTTAGCAGTTACCGATGAATATAATTTTTTAAAATAATAAAATTAATATTGAAAGGTAGGTGTCGCAAAATGATTTATACTCTTACGCATTTCGACACGCCGCTTATTGAGTTTTCGGCTGAAAACAAGGCAGAGGCAGGCGTAAAAATAATAAAGATACACGATGAAAACAGAGAATTATTTCCACTTGATTTAGCGGAAGTGTCGGCAGAAGCCGTTGAATCATGGATAAAGCACCGTTCTATCCCGAAAAATCGTGCTTATGTTGACACTCTGCTGTCTTCAATGGGGTTAAGTATAAACCGTCCGTTTGATATTATTCGCGTGTCAAGCGGTCTGAGTCTAAACGACTGTTATTGGCTTAAATCCGAAAGCAATAATAATGATTTTGACAGCGTAAATTTGTACGATAACAGATTCAGCCGTATTTTGGGGCAAATAGCATTTACCGGATACGGAAGCGGTAATGCTTCAGGGCTTACATCAAGCCCTGAATTTACAACGAACGGTATACTGCCCAAATGCTGGCGCAGGGAAAAGGGCAAAATTCTTTTTTATACAAAGGCGGAACACAAGGTGCATCCAACACCGGCAACGAGCCGTATTCGGAATTTTATGCTTATCAAATAGGTAAAATTCTCGGCGTTGATGCTATACCGTATAGTATTTCAAAGTGGAAAGGTATATTGTGTTCAACCTGCGAATTGTTTACAAGCAAGGATGTTTCATTTGTACCGGTGGGAAGAATCGTTCGTTCGGAGGAATGAAGGCGGTAAGAGATTATTATAAAAACTTAGGTGCTGAATTTGAGAAAGCATTAAACGATATGATTATCTTTGACGCGTTGATTTTAACACGGACGGACAGACATTACGGCAATTTCGGATTTCTTATTGACAGTCATACAAACAAAATTATAGCTCCGGCACCTCTGTTTGACCACGGAAACAGCTTGTTTAACCTTGTCGGCACAGACGCACTTAAAAGCAAAGAAAGCTTTTGGAAATACGGCTAAAACACAGCTACCGTGTGTATATGACGATTTCGTATCGGAGGCAAAAAAAAGTTTTAACGCACGATAATCGAAACGCAGTCAGAAAGTTATTGAACTTTAAGTTGCCTAAACACAGCAGGTATAATCTTGACAAAGACAGAGTGAAACTGATTGAATATGCCGTAAGCAAGAGGGCGGCGGAACTTTTGGAGGGATAATTGATATGGGAAGACTGATTTCCGATAAATATGCTGCTTGGAAGCCGGAATGCGAAGAACGCTTCCAGCAGCTCAAAAAGAACGAAGAAGAACTTAACCGCATTTTCATTGACATTTACGGCTTGCAGGACGAATTGACGCCGGATGTGGCGGACAAGGATGTGACCGTGCATCGCGTGTTTGACCGTAAAGACGATGTGCCGGAGTCTATGAAGGGCAGCAACTACGTCCGCACCATGCGTGACGAGATCGTTTCGCTTATCTCCTACGCCGTGGGCTGTATGTTCGGGCGCTACTCTCTGGATGTGGACGGACTTGCCTATGCAGGCGGCGAATGGGATGCCAGCAAGTATTCAACATTTGCTGCGGATAAGGATAATATTATACCTATCAGCGATGACGAGTATTTTGAAGATGACATCGTCGGTCGTTTTGTGAAGTTCGTAGAAGTAGTGTATGGTAAGGATACGCTGGACGAAAACCTGAAATTCATTGCTGATGCACTGGGCGGCAAAGGTCAGCCGAAAGATGTAATTCGGAATTATTTCTTGAATGACTTCTACCCGACCACTGCAAGATTTATCAGAAACGCCCGATCTACTGGTTGTTTGACAGCGGCAAGAAGAACGGCTTCAAGGCGCTGATCTATATGCACCGCTATCAGCCGGACACCATTGCCCGCATTCGTACCGACTATGTGCATGAACAACAGGCTCGTTATCGCACAGCAATCGCTGATCTGGAGACACGTATTGCAAATGCTTCCACCGGTGAAAGAGTGAAGCTGAATAAGCAGCTCAAAACACTGAACGATCAAGCTACGGAAATTCACGAGTACGAAGAAAAAGATTCATCACCTTGCAGACCAAATGATTTCCATTGACCTTGATGATGGTGTGAAGGTGAATTACGCTAAGTTCCAGGATGTGCTGGCGAAGATTAAATAAGGAGGTGGCAGCATGGCCAGTATGGATTTAGAAACAATAATCCGAGATTTGAATAAGCGATTTGCTGCACCGCTGCCGGAGTTTTATAAGCGTCGTATCATATTCTGGTATGATGAGGACAGAGAGTTTGAGGACAAGCTGGATGACATCCAGATAGATAATGCAAAGCTGCTGGTGCTTACAGGTACCAACAATTTTGCAGCCAAGAAGCTACTGAATGTGGATGATACCACCGGTAACTATCTGGTTTACAGTCCGATTTCTTATGAGTCGCAGGAAGATGACTGGCTTTTGAATATCGAGCTTTACAGTGAAGAGTTCAGGGCTGATTTGGTGTCTATCTGGATGAATGAGATTGACCTTCCGGCAACGCCTGATTTCCGTAGACTTGTTAAGACCTATAAGAAATTCTTCGGAGCACAGACCAGAAGAGCAACATTCGCAAAACTGAATAAAGGCATCAGCACACCATCGCAGATGCATCTTACTGTTATGGCGGCTATCTGTGGTACCGATGATGCACAGCCTGACAGTATTGTAAAAAGCTGTCATCAGCGGTGGAACTGATATGGAAACCAACGAGGTATTCCAGAGCCTTGTAAACTATGGAGCCGAAGCCCCGTTCTGGGCACTTGTAAAAAGCAGGCTACCGGATACTTTGAGGGCGAAAGTTCTACAATTAACAAGCTGGTAACGCATATCTTGCTTACAGCAACGACCAGAACACTTCGTATGGAGTATCTGTCAGGACTTGATAGCTTCATTTCCACACCACATCAGGCTTGGTGCTATGACTTCGTATCTGAATGGATCGCAGGAGAGAATAGACAGGAACTTGTCGAAATCCTGCGAAACGTAGAAGAAGAGCTTATTCTCAGAAAGCGCTTTAAGCAGGTGCCATTGGATGATTTGGTGGGCATAGAGGTATTTCCTTGTGTGAATGAATGCATCCTGACTCAGATTATGACTGAAATCAGCAATCATATAATCAATGTAGATGTGATTACAAATACGGTCGAGAAACGTCGAACGCTGGCGTGGTACGATGATGTGGAATGCTACTATGAGGGTATTCTTCAGGTAGCAAAAAATGCAGTCGTTCTTCTTGGAGCATTCCGCAGGCTTCCATACCGTAGAGGCAAGAAATATCTGGAAAGAGTACACAGAAGATTACTACCGTATGGATACCTATTATCGCCACTATCACTTAGCGTTTGGAAAGAGCCTGACAGTGGGCAACGACCATCTGGATGACCTTTTCAAGCAGGTGACCGATAAGGTGGAAGGCCTTTATACACACTGGTTCCTTGGTGAGTTGGGTAACAATTGGTCTGATGCCTGTGCAGATGAGTTGAAGAAATATGGACGCATCATGGAAGTTCCTCAGCAGGAAGACTTCTATAATCAGAAGGTAAAGGGCGAGGACAATCGTGTATTCGTCATTATCTCTGATGCGCTTCGATATGAGGTGGCGGCATCTCTGGCAGAGCAGCTCCGTCGTGAGACGCAGAGTAAGGTTTCTCTTGGCTCTTGTGCAGGTATTTTCCCGACCATCACAAAGTTTGGTATGGCCGCATTGCTTCCACATAAGCAGTTATCTGTGGGTGAGCGCAGCAATGGAGACTTGCAGATTCTTGCAGACGGAATGTCTACAGATGCAGGTAACAGAGATAAAGTTCTCAAGGCCACAAACATTAATAGCGTAGCCTTGAAATATAAAGATATTGCACCGATGAAGCGTGCGGAGAGAAGTGCGTTGGTTAAGGGTATGGATGTCGTTTACATCTATCATGACAAGGTGGATGAGGCAAGCCATACTTCTGACAGCATGGTATTCCCGGCATGTGATGATGCAATCGAAGAAATCAAAAAATATTGTGAGAATCATCCGTAATGAGTTTAGTGGTACTCGTGTTTACATTACTGCTGACCACGGATTCCTCTATACCTACAGTCCTCTGTCTGAGGATGCCAAGGTGGATAAGACAACACCGAGTGAGCAGGATGTAGAGATTGACCGTCGTTATCTGATTACCCGTAAGGGAGCAACTCCAGACTACTTACTTCCGGTGAAGTTTATGGATGATGGTTACGATGCATTTGCACCGAGAGAAAGCGTCCGTATCAAGAAGAAAGGCGGAGGACTCAATTTCGTGCATGGTGGCATCAGCCTTCAGGAGATGGTGGTTCCGGTTATTGAATATCATTATCTTCGTAACGATTCCAAGGCTTATCAGCGCAATAAGGCTAAGTATGACACGAAGCCGGTAGAAGTAGTACTTCTTTCTGCAAACCGTAAAATCAGCAATATGATATTCTCACTGAACTTCTATCAGAAGGATGCGGTTGGCGATAACCGCAGCGCAGCAAACTATTTGTTGTACTTTGTTGATTCTAATGGAAAGCAGATAAGTGATACAGCAAAAATTATCGCAGATAAGACCAGTGATAATGGACAGGAACGAACATTCCGCTGCAGTTTCAATCTGAAATCACTGAAATATGATAACAGAGCAAGCTACTACTTAGTCATCGCAGATGAAACAGGTCTGCAGATGCCACAAAAAAGAAGAGTTCCAGATTGATATCGCATTTGCGGTAGATGAGTTTAATTTCTTCAGCTAAGGGCTTGCTCGAAAGGAGCAGTAATGAGTGACAATCTTGAAGTGGGCGCAAGCTCTCGTGAAATTATAAAGGACAAACTGCGTCAAAACTTTGATGGTAAGATTGTCCGAAAGGATCTGACTAAGAAAATCAAGGAAGGTGCAAATGTGCCGGTTTATGTCCTTGAGTTCCTGCTGGGGCAATATTGCAGTTCAGACGATGATGAGGTTATCGAGCAGGGCGTGCAGAATGTAAAGCGTATCCTTGCCGATAACTTTGTAAGACCGGATGAAGCGCAGAAGGTATTGTCTCGTCTTAGAAGTCGAGGTAGTCATACCATCATTGACATGGTAACGGTACGATTGGATATTAAGAAGGACTGCTTCTTTGCGGAGTTTTCCAATTTGGGATTAGCCAATATTCCCATCACGGATGAATACCCGAAAAGTACGACAGACTTCTTTGCGGCGGTATCTGGTGTATCGTTCAGCTGGATTATGAGACCGAAGGCGATAATAACTTCGGAATCATCGACGCAGATGGAAATACACTTCAATCAAAGCAGAAAAAGCAGAAAGACATATCTCCAATCAGCATTCGTAAGCTGACTCCAATTCAGATGCCTCATATTGATATCGAGGATTTGAAGAGGGGACGTCAGGCTTTTTACCAAGGAGGAATGGTTGGATGTTATGCTGCGTTCTATTGGTATGGAGCCAGACGAATTGACATATCGTGAGAAGTGGCTTCTTTTGACTCGTATGATCCCGCTGGTTGAGAACAACTTCAACCTCTGTGAGTTGGGTCCTCGAAGCACCGGTAAGTCGCATCTTTATAAGGAGATTTCTCCGAACAGTATCCTTGTATCCGGTGGCCAAACTACAGTAGCAAACCTGTTTTATAACATGGGCCGTAAGACTGTGGGCTTGGTTGGATTATGGGATTGCGTAGCTTTTGATGAAGTTGCAGGCATTCGTTTCAAGGATAAAGATGGCGTGCAGATTATGAAAGATTACATGGCATCTGGTTCCTTTGCACGAGGCAAGGAAAGAAAAGGCAGCATCCGCTTCTATGGTATTTGTTGGTAATATCAATCAGAGCGTAGATGTACTTCTGAAGACTTCGAGCCTATTTGACCCGTTCCCTCCGGAAATGGGAACAGATACTGCATTTCTTGACCGTATACATTGCTATCTGCCAGGATGGGAAATCCCGAAGTTTCGTCCGGAGCATTTTACAAATGATTATGGATTCATTAGCGACTATCTTGCAGAGTTCATTCGTGAGTTACGTAAGGCGCAGTACGGTGATGCTATTGACCATTATTTCCGTCTCGGCAAGAACCTCAATCAGAGAGATACTATTGCTGTGCGTAGAATGGCAGATGGATATCTGAAGCTTCTCTATCCGGATGGAAGCTTTACAAAAGAAGAAGTAGAAGAAGTTCTCCGGATTTCCTTGGAGATGCGTCGCCGTGTTAAGGAGCAGCTGAAGAAGCTGGGAGGCATGGAGTTCTACGATGTAAACTTCTCCTACATAGACAATGAGACCTTTGAGGAACATTATGTTTCTGTTCCTGAGCAAGGCGGTGGTAAGCTCATCCCAGAAGGAATGTGCAATCCGGGACAGATTTCTACTGTTTCTCAGGGCAAGAGTGGCATGCTTGGTGTATTTCGCTTAGAGAGTCAGATGCTTCCGGGTAATGGGAAATTTGAGAGAACAGGTATTGGTAGTGACCGTGATGCGCAAAAGAATCCACAAATACGGCTTTCAACTTCTTGAAAGCAAATGGAAACCGTATCAGTGGTTCTATAAGTACTACAACGAAAGACTATATCATTAATTATCAGGATTTGCAGGGCATCGGCATGACAGGAAAGCTAGCCCTTCCTACATTGATTGCGATGTGTTCCATTGCACTTGGGAAACCAACACTCAGCAGCCTTGCTGTACTTGGTGAAATTAGTATCAGCGGAACCATGATGAAAGTAGATGAGCTGGCAAATTCATTGCAGGTATGTTTGGACAGTGGTGCAAAGAGAGTACTGCTGCCAATTACATCGGCAGCAGAGCTTGGAACTGTACCAGCAGACCTGATTGGAAGTTTTAATTTGATTTTCTATAGCAGTGCGGAGGACGCAGTTTTTAAAGCACTGGGTGTAGAGTAAGGAGGTGCAGAAATATGCCTAGCGAAGAAAAAAGAATATGGGGTATCCATACAAAAGACGACAATTTAAATTTCTGCATCAGGATGTAATAGCTATTGGCTGGAAGGACATGGGCGATCTGAGTTTGATTCAGGCTGACCGTGATGCCTTCAAGGAAAAATATACAGAAGTATATCCAGATGCCAAGAAGGGCAGCATCGCAAACGGTGCTGGTATGTTATATCGATTTACACATGAGGTCGGGATTGGCGATTACGTTGTATTTCCATCAAAGATTGACCGTCAGATAAATATCGGTGTGGTTGAAGGTGGATACGAATATCATCCGAAGCAGCAGAATATGTACAGCAGCATAAAAGTAAAATGGTTAAAACATCTGCCAAGAACCTCATTTTCACAGGGTGCACTGTATGAAGTTGGTTCAGCAATGTCATTCTTCGCAGTAAAGAATTATGCAGATGAGTATCTTGCGGCACTAGATAAGGGATTTAAGAAAAATGCCATGACTTCCGGACCAGACGAGGATGAGAGCGTCGGTGCTACAGCCGATGAGATTATAGAGGCAACGAGAGACTTTATCCTGAAGGAACTCAGCAAAAATCTCAAGGGATATGACTTGGAGGAGTTCGTAGCTGATTTGTTAAGAGCTATGGGTTATCATACCACAGTTTCTACACATGGCGGAGACAGCGGTATCGATATTACAGCATATAAGGATGAGCTACCACCTCGTATTCTGGTACAGGTAAAGAGTCAGGATAGTGATATTAAGGAAGCAACCATCCAGTCTCTGAAAGGTGCGATGCGAGAGGGCGACTATGGACTATTCGTGACGCTGTCCAATTATACGAAGAACGCTCAGAAGTATCTGGACAGCACACCTATTATACGTGGAATCAATGGAACTGAACTTGTAGATTTGATTTTGAAGTACTATCATAATCTGAGTGATAAGTATAAAAAGATGATTCCGCTCAAGATGGCTTATATCCCAGTTCCGAAGGAGGATTGATTGCATGAGGACTGTAAAAATCAATGCGCCGAAGCCGTCCTCTGAACAGGTAGAGTTTTATCTGCGGGCCTGGGATGAACTTGAAAAACTATCATCTGCAGGAAGATGCGCTGGATAAACTCTTTTTTCCAGCTTTGCCCTGAGAATTTAGAGATGTTGGATATCCTGTTGAAGGTTGTTGCACTGAATGATTTTTATAGCACGAATATCTTCTCCGTGTATCCGGTGGCAAAGCACATCCTATCACTGGACATAGATTCCAGACTTAAGGCAGGCGATGTTTCGCTTGTATCTGATATACAGAAGGTAACGATAAACGGCGTCGAGAAGAACTTTTACTCCTTTGCTACAAAGTATTGCAGCCATCACAGACCGCTGGATTATCCGATTTACGATAGCTACGTGGAAAAGGTGCTGTGCTACTTCCGGGATCGTGACAAGTTCACATCATTCAAGACTCCGAATTGAAGGATTGCGCAAAGTTTAAAGGAACACTTATCGATTTCAGATCCTTCTATGGTCTTGACCGGTATAACCTGAAAGAGATCGATAAATATATGTGGCAGCTTGGGAAGGAGTATTTCCCTAAGAGCTATGGAAAGAAAAAGAAGTGCAGGAGGAGCAGAAATGAGCTGGGAAAAAATGAGTACATCTCAAACGGTCTGTCCTTGTGGAAAAGGAAAGATAACACAGAAAAGCTACGGCGATGACTGGAACAGATATCAGGACGGGCCTGTAATAATAGAGTGCAAGGAGTGCGCTAAGAAGTATAAAGTTGAAGAAGTAATGCATCGAGGCATGCTTACCTCCGACGGATCGTGGAGCAAATATTTTCTGCTTCCTAAAGACTATCCAAAGTATGACGGTCCAAGTGAAACTGCTATATACGGATCTTCAGCAAATCCTAATTGGGACTTTACTGGTTGGTTAATCCAGCATTTCACAGAAGCTGAATTAGAAGAAACGGAAGAGCAACTGCATGTTGTAAAGGTCAGTTCTAAGTTAACTGGAAATGCAGCGTATATTTGCAAGGAACACAAAGCGCACTTAAGACTGTAAGAATTAGTGCTATTCTTGCTTCAGTTGAAAGGGCGCTGTCTGCATATCCAGAATATGTTGGTAATAAGCAACAGCGTGAAGAAATAAGGAAACAAGAGGAAATAGCACATGCAGATTATTATGAAGAAAAAGTAAAGCATCGAATTGCGATAAGACTAGATTGATGATAAGTTAGGAGAATAAAATGATAGATAGTATTCAGAAATACGAAAAGCCTTAGATAAGGATTGTTATCTTGCAGCACTGGCATTATCTTTAACATTGCCGGATATCTGTTCGCAGGTAGAGAATGCTGTAATGGATGGAAATAGAACTCTCTATATTAATTGGTTCAACTCACATGCTGAATATGATGACTTCCATTTTCCGATGGCAGGATTCGAGACTCAGACTTTTGATGGCGAGATGTGCTACTCACTAAGATGTAAGGTTTTGCATAATGGTAATACAGAAGTTACTAATCCGAAGTTAAAAGTACTTGTGGATAGTTTCGAATTATTAAAACCTGACGATCAGGATTATAAACCTGGATACACATATATAAATAAAACACAGCCGGATGGAACAGTAAAGGTGATTACCTGTATCGCAATTGATTATTTATGCGAACGTCTCTGCAATATGGCAGAGCAGTTCTACAACGGCTGGGCTAATAAGCAGGATTTTGATGCCCACAAGATTTGGAGTAAATGAGATGTTTCCATTAACGTCAAAAATGAATGACAAGTTTCTATTAACGCAGGACATCAATAGTGGTGTCTCGGGGCATATAGAAACTGTCGCATTATTGACTAAAATATAGAATAATATAATTAATTTAGTTAGAAAGTAGCGCAATGAATAACATGAAATATATTCAGATTTTAGAGACGGAACGATGAAAAAAAGAAGTACAACCGTAGTGATAGTTACATTAACACTAATAATGACATTTATGGAAATGACCGCTTTGCCATCAGTGTTATTTTGCAATGTAAAAATTAAAGACATCAACCCGATTTATATTACATTGATGTTGAATTTTTTATTGGCATTCGCAATTTGTTGGATATGCAAAAAGATTTTTATAAAAAGATTGGGAGTTTGGTTTAAAGTTTAAAGGAGTTTTATCGGGACTAAAAAAATATGGATTACCTGCGGTAATTGCGACTGCATTAGTTACAATTGCTTTCTGTATCGGATTGACACCATTCGATAACAAGCCAACAATATGGAGAGTTATTGTTGAAGGCTTTGTATATTACATAGGTGTTGGCATTATGGAAGAACTGTATTTGAGAGGTTTATTGCAGAATATTATTAAAATATGGTTTGGAAAGAGAAAAAAATGCAACATTATATGCAATTTTAATTTCCTCTGTATTATTTGGTTTAGGACATATTTTTGGAGCTTTGGGACAGCCAATTGTGACAATAACAGCCAAAACAGTTTGGGCAACTGCGCTTGGCATTTATTTCGGGGCAGTTTATGCTGTAAGTAAAAACCTTTGGGTTTCAATTATACTACATTTAATAATAAATCTATGTGGTATTCCGTTTTGCTTTTCAACAAGTAATCAGTACCCGACAATAGCTTTGATAACTTGTCTTGTGTCTTACATTTTACTTGCAATTTATGGTGCATATATTGCGATAAAAAATAATGTGTAGTATTAATACTTGAAACTTTCAGTTTGCAAAAATGAAAGCAGAGATTTTAATGGCAGTAAATTTGCTTATACAAACAATAAGGCATATCAAACTTGTAACTGGCTTGATGCCCCAGATTTTAAGAAGAAAGGTGCGTTCCACCATTCCCTTGTATAATAGGGGGTGAGTATGTTTTTCGTTGAACAACCGAGCCATGTGGAGTGCGTGGTTTCGATGTCAAGGAAATCAGAGTAAATTGGGGTATGCGGCTTAACGGTGCGGTTTGTGCGTGTTGGGCATAATGTGACGAGTGATATGTTTCCGTGAACAATCGAAAATCGGCTTAAAATCGGGAGAAATGTTCATACATCGTCGGTATAACAGACGGCGAGAAATCAAGATTTAAGGAGACATTTAATATGTTTAACTGGTTGAGATCAATAATGAACTCAGGCTCGGTGCCGGGTTATTTCTTACAAGCCGTACCAATAACCTGTGTTGTAGGAATCATATATGTGATCATTAGAGTAGCCATTATAAAAAGAAACCATCTTAAAGTTGAATGGTTGAAAGAAATAATTAGGCTGCTTTTCTCCTGTTATCTTACGGGATTAATCAGCCTTGTAGTGTTACCTGCAAACTTCTGGTTGAGCTTTTTTGACGGTATATTCTTAGGCTGGTGGGATGAGATGCTCCCGATTTTTAGCTTTGGCGAGTTCAATTTAGTACCATCATTCATAAAGGCATTATCGGGTGAGCTTACTATCGGCAGTTGGGTAAAAACAATGCTCATAGGGAACATTGCGATGTTTTTGCCAATGGGTTTCTTTCTTCCTTTTGTTACAGAAAAAATCAACAGAAAAAACATCTTTGTGGTAGCCATCGCTGTTCCATTCATTGTAGAACTGCTGCAGATGGTATTTGGCAGGAGTTTTGACATCGACGATTTGATCTGTAATTTTATTGGCATAGCGGTAGGATTCTTCATTGGCTTTGCCATAAAAAACACCAAGCAGAAAAGCAGATTGAATGTGAACTGAGAATCAAGAGGTAACGTATGAAGCAAATCACGAATAAAGAATATGAAGAGTGGCAGAAATACAAACCGGAGATAGTTACTGTTCCAAAGGCAATTATATTTCGGTAAGAGGTAAAGGTAATACGAATGAAGAAGATGTAGCATATCAGCAGACTATAAGTGTTTTATATGCTGTGGCATATACTCTGACGCTAAAGAATGCTGCTCGTGAAAGGAGTTTACAATGATAATTTACTGTATGAGTGATACCCACGGTTGCCTTGCGGAATTTGAGGACGCACTTTCGCTTGTTCTTGATGATATAGAACAGGGCAAGGCGAAGCTCGTTCTTCTCGGCGATTATATCCACGGCGGTCCGGATAACCGTGGTGTTCTGGACAGGATAATGAGGCTCCGGGAACGTTTCGGTTCGGACAGAATTATTGCTCTGCTCGGCAACCACGATGAATGGGTAGTCAACGGATCATCGACCATAAGCAACAATTCTGTATATGCCCGTATAGAAGAGTGGGAGGATGAGAGCGATGATGACGAGTATATCAACTGGCTTTCCTCCCTTCCGCTGTATTATGTGGAGGGAAACACGATTTTCGTTCACGCCGGTATTGATGAAGAAGCGGGTGATATGTGGGAATGGGAAACATCGGAAGATGTATTCACCTCAAAATATCCCGCTGAAACCGGCAAAATCGAGGGGCTTGATATGAAAGTAGTCGCAGGTCATGTCGGCACCGCCGAAATATCCGGCGACAAGTTCTTCCACGACATTTATTTCGACGGAGAATCTCACTATTACATAGACGGCACTGTTCTCGACAGCGGAGTTATTCCGGTACTTATGGTAGATACGGAAAATGATAAGTATTATCAGGTGACAGACTCGGGAAAACGGCTGATTGAACCTTACGAAGAATAAGGCTTAAGAAACGGGCGAGTGGCAGGACAACGACAGCTCAACCAGTAGTGGAGTTGTTTGAAATCAACCACCGGTTCGTGTAAAAACATGATGATACCAGCTATGCTAAAACCTGAAAGGAAGTGCCAGATATGGATCAAATCAAAATCGGAAAATTCATAGCATCCTGCAGAAAGGAACAAGGCATGACTCAGGCAGTCCTTGCCGAGAAGCTCGGAATCAGTGACCGGGCAGTATCAAAATGGGAGACCGGAAAGTCGATGCCGGATTCCGGGATCATGCTGGAGCTGTGCGAGCTTCTGAAAATCAATGTGAATGAACTCCTGTCGGGCGAGCATATCACGATGGAAGATTATAATGCAAAATCCGAGAAAGTCATTCTTGGCTTAAAGTCTGAAAATGAAAAATACGCTAAAAGGCTCCTTCGCAGCGAAGCGTATATTGTAGTAGTCGGAGTGGTTGCAAGTCTTGCCATGATAATAGCTGGAACTATTATTGCGCTGAAAAATGGCGAGAATGATCCGCTCGCTATCGTTTTAATCGTGTCCGGATGCGTAATAGTGGTGGCAGCAGCTTTAATAGGTCTTGGAATTGAAGTAAAAACCGGTTATTACGAGTGTGCTGAATGTGGTCATATATATAAGCCGTCATCTCTATTGAAAACGGCCTTTGCCATACATATGAATACCACACGGTACATGAAATGCCCAAAATGCGGAAAAAGATGCTGGCAGAAGAAAGTTCTGACAAAAGATGAATGAAAAAAACAGGTCGCCAAGATGGTTAATCTCCATCAAAGCGACCTGTTTTAGTTGTGTCTTTATCCCTTTATCGTGACTTCCTTCCCGTCTTTGAAGGCAAAGACCACATTATTCCAGACTAAAATAATAACAAATCCATCCGGGCACAAAAGTCCGGAGGGATTTTCACTGTAAGGTATATATTGATTTAACTTGCTGTCTTATGCGTTGGCTGTCTGACCGCCGTTCATATCGGGAGGATTGCCTCCGCCAAAGCCGCCCTGATTGTTACCGCCCGGACGGTTGCCGCCACCGAAGCCGCCGTTTCCTCCGGGCTGACCTCCGCCCATGCCGCCACCGCCGAAGCCGCCGCCCATTCCGCTACCGTAGATGTAGCCGGACATGGTGATCTCCTGCGTGCTGTCGCCTACCGTAAGTGTGTATGTTCCGTCCGATGTGATGTCGGGAGTGCTTATTACAACTGTCCGGAACGATACAGTGGGTGTAAACTCTGCAATTACGTTTCCGCTTGAATCGGTGAGCTTTACTGCTGTTCCCGCACTTGCGTTACCTGTGCTTGCAAGTATCGAACCTTGCGTTGACTCCGAGCCGAAGTTCATAGCCATACCGCTTGAGCCTGCCATAATTACCGTACCGCCTGTTATCACAGCGTTATTTTCATAATCAAGCGAGCCGTTACCGTCATTTGTAGGACCGTATACATAAACCGTACCGCCCGATATTTCAATATCGCCGTTCGAGTCAAGTCCGTCGCCGCTTGCATTGACGTGTATTTCGCCGCCTGTTATGGTGATTTTAGCTTCGCTGTCGGCTGAGAATGAGTCGGGGCCGAAGCATCCGCCCACGCCCTGATTGTCGCCGCCTGCGGCATTGATTCCGTCGTCCGATGCCGTAAGAGTTACCTTGCCGCCGCTGACCGTTACCGTCTGACCTTCAAGACCTTCATAGCATTTTGCGATGTTTATCTCGCCGCCGCTGACAGCCGTGTTGTTGTCAGAGTGAACGCCGTCATCGCCCGTGCTTATGTCAAGCGTACCGCCCGATACCGTAACGTCTGCGTTGCTGTGGATTGCGTCGTCAAGCGTATCAATATCAAAAGTACCGCCCGATATTGTCAGCACACCGTCAGCCTTTATTCCCTTATATGACTCGGTGCCGTCGCCTGTTGTCTTTTCGGACGAACCGCCTCCTGCCTTAAAGGTGAATGCTCCGTCCTTTATGTCAACCGTACCCGATGCATCAATGCAGTCCTTGCCGCTTGTGATGTTCAGCGTACCGCCGGAAATATATACATATCCCTTTTCGGTATCATCTGTGTTTTCGCTGTGTATTCCGTCCGTTCCGGATGTAACGGTAATATTACCGCCTGCGATCCTTACGCTGTCCTTGCCCGAAAGACCCTGTGATGCGGAGGTGATATTATATGTTCCGCCCGTTATCTTGAGGTCGTCCTTTGTTACAATGCCGTGCTTGCTTTCGCACTTTACGTTAAGAGTACCGCTGCCGTTGAAGGTTATATCCGATTTTGAGAATATCGCACCGTCAACGTTTGTTGCATCATCTGATGAAGCAAATTCACCCGTGCTTGAAAGCGTGTTCTCTGTTCCCTTTACCGTTGTTATAAATACCTTGTCGGCATTTATAATATAAAGTGCCGCACTTCCCTCTTTGGTGATGCTTGCGTTATCAAGCACCAGCTGTACCTTGTTGCTGTCGCCGGCATTTACGACTATCTGACCCGTGAATGTTCCGCTGAGCTTATATGTTCCGGCTTTGATTATTGTGACCGAGCCGTCTGCAACTGTTACAGAACTGTCCGAACAGCTTGCCGTACTGTCGCTGAGAGTTATATCTGTGCATTCCGAGTAATCGCCCGACAGATCACGTTCAGAGAACATATCGTCCGCTGTAAGCTGTTTATCGCTGTCAGAACCGCTGTCCGAAGTCTGACTGTCCGATGCCGAACTTATATCTGTGGCTGAAGAAGTGCTGCCAGAGCTGATGGTCGTACTGCTTTCAGCCTGTGATGCCTGCGAATCCGATGGTGTGTTGTTATCGCACGATGTAAAGCATGAAACTATAAGCGCTGTAGCAATTGTTACAGCTAAGATTTTCTTTTTCATAAAATTACCGCCTTTCGTATCATAACGTTTTTCAGAGCTGTTCTCTGCCGTCTGTACTTTGAGAAGTTATGTTTATTTCAAGATTGCCGTTTCTGCATCTCAGCTCGTCTATCATCTGCTTTTCACAGCCTGCCTTGCCGAGCGTGATGTTATAAGTCAGCTTGTTGAGGCTGCCGAGATTCGTTGTTTTTACCTGGATCATTTTGTACTGCGTTAAGTATTTTACAAATATATCGTCAAATATTCCCGAATATTCAAGGTCCTCCGGAACAGTTATATGCAGTACCCTGTCAAGCTCGTTTTTCTTTGATTCTCCGAAGGGGGCAGCAGTAAGCACTATGTTTGCAACTCCCATTATCACCGCAAAGATAAGAGCGTACAGCGGATAGCCCATTCCGCACGCAAGTCCTACCGCCATTGCAAGAAATATCGAGCCTATTTCCTTTGCCGTACCCGGTACAGAACGGAATCTTACAAGAGAAAAGGTTCCCGCTACCGCAACGCCTGCGCCTATCGAACCGCTCACCATCATAATCACTATGCTGACTATCGCAGGAAGTGTGGCAAGAGTGATAACAAAGCTTTTTGTGTATTTGTTTTTGTACATATACATAAAAGCCATCGCTATTCCGAGTACCAGCGCCGAGCCTACGCCGATAAGAAAGCCGCCCAGTGTTATATCAGCCGTACTGCTGAAAATTCCTTGTATTACCGTATCAAACATTTACCGTTACCTCACTTTTTACTTTTTTCATTCTTATGCCCATGCTTCGTCTGAGCATTGTCATATATGCCATTCCGTATTTTGAAAACGATGTCTGCTTTATACCGCCCTGTGCAAGAAGCTCTGCCAGCCATAAAGGCATCGAGCCTGCCGCTTTAATTTCCATCAGCGAATATCCTCTGTCAAGAATCTGCTCACCGTACGGCTCGACTTTAAGGTCAATATCTTCCGTTCTCCAACGTATGTTGCGGTCAAACGTAATTCTTAAATCCGGATCGTCCGCTCCGAAATATGCCGTTCTGTCGTAGCAAAGATAGACCGCAGGGAAAATGTCTCCGTAAAAGTCAAGAAAATAGTTGATCTCCTTTGCTATCTGGCTGTTTTCGGGAAGTCTTTCGCCGTTTTCGAGAATCTCCTGCGCTTCATCGTAGTTGAGCGATATACGGCGCTTGTAGACGATGCCCTTATATTTTTTCTTCAGCTCAAGGAAAACCTTTTCATCCTTTGACGCAGTACCGTAGCTGCGAAGCCTTAGCTTCTCCTTATAAACGGGCTTTTCAAGCGATCTTCTTATAAGCCTGAAGTCAGGGGTATCATAGTAGATGTTGCATATCGTGCTTTCGCCGTGTTCGTCGGGAATCATATACCGTGCGAATTCGCTTTCGATAAACTCCCTTTGCTCAGCGCTCACAAGATATTTAAGCTCGTGACGTTTAAAAATGCTTTTATCCATTTATCTCATTCCTTTCGGTTTCTTTTGTGGGTGTTGTTCTTTGTCTGTGCTGTAATGATAACTCTTTTGCCTTAAAGAAACCTTAGAGAGTTTTACAAAAAACTTTACAAAACGGTGCAAGTATTGTGAAATCGTCATTTTAATGCGAAATTACGGCTGTGATATTATTGCGTATGTTTCAAGGCTCTTGATTTTTCGCTTGAATTATGAGATAATATAAAATAGGAAAGTTTATCCGAACCGCCGCAGACGGTTCGGAACGGGAAATAAAACGACAGATAAAGAAAAGAGAAATATGGCACAGTTTTTAAATTTCAAGGGAGATTATAATGGACTCAGCGAAAAGAAAGCCTCTGATAATCTCAATATGTACGGAAATAATATTTTTACAGAAACCGAAGACAAGAGCTTCAAGGCATATCACTACCTGCTTGACCCCACGGCAGTTCTGCTGTTGATCTCAGGCTTACTTCAGATATTTACATTGTCGCAGTATGTCACAGGCATAATGTGCATAATAATGGCAATAGCGCAGACGGTTACGCTTTGTGTGATATGCCAGAAAAATAACGAAAATATCCGTAACCGTACCCTGTCCGCTAAGATGAAATACAGAGTGGTGCGTGACGGGATATTACAGCTTATTCCTGCGGCGGGACTTGTTCCGGATGATATAATAATTGTTCAGGGAGGAGAAATAGTTCCTGCGGACGCACATATACTTGAGTATGTCGGACTTACAGTTGACGAGAGCAGATTTACAGGCGACAATACCCCTGTGCAAAAGCATGACGGTGCGGACCCGAAGGCGACCGGACTTAAGAAAAGCTGTATATATGCAGGTACAAGAGTGCTTAACGGCTCTGCTGTAGCGAGAGTAGTGGCAACGGGTGAAGATACATACAGAGCAAGACAAGGTGAAAAGCACGGAAAAGCGGCAGATCCGAATTTCTCACGCTATGAGAAAACCTGCGTCAAGCTGAGGCTTCCGCTTGCGGTAGCGGCAATACTGCTTTGTGTTATCGGCACTCTGTCACAGATTTTAACAGGAAGAACAGACAATGTAACAGGTGTTATCGTAAGCGCTTGCGGTTGGCTTATATGTATGTTTATGCCGTTTGTAGAGCTGTATATAAGAATGTACAATATGAATTTTGTACGCCGTGCCGAGCTAAAGGGGGCTGTCATAAAAAATCTTACCGTTCCCGAAAAGCTCAACAGCCTGTCCGTGCTTGTCATTGATAAATCCGCTGTTGTAGCGCCTAATACACTTGAGGTCGCAGGAGGAGTATACAGCAAGGATACAGACCTTATGACAACGGTAACGGTGCTTGCGTGCGATAAGGATGAACCGACACTTGCAGAGCAGGCATTCCTGCTTAATGCGGCTCTGGGCGGAACCGATGTGGCAACAGTAAAAAGGAACGAACTTACAGCACAGTTCCCTTATAACGATGCCGACAGAATAGGCGGAAATATCTATAATATGGGCGGAACTCATCTTGTGTGCGTAAAGGGCGCCGTAGAAAAGGTGACAGGCCTTTGCAATATGAGCCCCGAAGAAATGTTCAGAATAACCGCTCGTGCGGCGGCTCTTGCAAAACGTGGACTTGAAGTGTGGACGGTTGCGTATTATATAATACCTGAGGGCGAAGAAATACCCAAGAGCCTTTACGCAGTGCAATATAATTATATGGGGCTTGTGTCTTTTATGAATGCGACAAGAGATATGATACCTCTTGCATTGCAGGGCTGCAAAAGAGCGGGAGTAAGGCTTGTGCTGACTTCCTCTGACAGCCCCGAAACAGCAAGCTCAATGGGCAAAAAAATAGGACTTTCAGACGCAGGAATGATTTCCGGAGATGAAATAGCAGAAAGCACTGTAACGGGAGAACCGCTTGATTATAAGAAGGCTGAGATATTCTGCCGTGTAAATGCGGCTCAGCGTGTGGATATTATAGAAAAGTTGAAGGAAGCGGGCGAAACAGTGGCAACTGTGGGTTACAGCGACAGCGATTACGACCTTGTTGCCCATGCGGATCTCGGCATAACATCGCTCGAAAATACAACAGGAAGCGTTTATGAGGCGAGTGGGCTTATCGTCCGTGACGATAATTTCTCATCGGTCGTTGAAATGATAAAAAGAGGCAAGACAGCTTCACAGAAACATCAAGCGCTGTATATTTATTCTCCTGTCAACGCTTATAGCGTTTTTCTGCACCGCTCTTGCCGATATGATAACGGGATACGGTATAATTACCCCTATGCTTGCGGCTGTTCTTACAGCGGCAGTGATACCACTTTGCTGTACCGGCTTCAGAAACGTAAAATCGGATATTAAGGGTAATATGACCCCGTCGGGCTTCATTTCGCAGGGAAAGCCGGATAAGAAATTCTTTATAAGAAGTGCTGTTTGCGGACTTATCTGCGGTGCAATATCCGCTCTGTTCCTCACTCTTGCAGGAGGGGTTATGTCAGCACAGCAGGTTTCATCGGTAATGCTTACACTTCTCACGGTTATGACAGGCGCAATGTGCCTTGTTGTCACAGACAAACGTACAGGAGCATTCAAAAACGGAGCAATACCGAAATATATGACGGTTACAGTAGCGGTTACATCGGCAGCATCGGTACTGTTGCCGTATATTCCGTTTATAAACTCGCTGTTTGGCTTTGCGGTGCCGAATCCGCTTGCAAGCATAGTAGCAGTGCTTGCAGGAGTCGCTCTTCCCGCAGGGCTTCAGATAAAGAAATACCTCAACAAATAAGAACATAAGTAAGGAGTAAATATGATCTCACATCTACTGAATATCGTTTACGGTATCGTATTCGGCGTGGCAAATGTTATACCGGGTGTAAGCGGCGGAACTATGATGGTGGTTTTTCGGCGTGTATGACAAGGTGGTAGACGTGCTGACGTTGAAATTGTCGGCTATCAAAAAGAACATCAGATTCATCGTCTTTTTCGGAATCGGCGCCGTTATCGGTATACTCGGCTTTTCGTTTGTGATAACGTGGCTGTTTGATGATAACTTCCCTGTGGCAACGAATATGTTCTTTATGGGACTTATCATCGGCAGTATCCCGCTTATTTACAGGAATATGACTGTCGGCGGCAGAAAAAATCACGCCGAAATGCCTTTTTTGCGTTTATCCCGCACTTGCACTTGTTGTCGGTATGACATTTATAAATAAGCTTCCTCAGAATGAAAGCTTCACTGTCAATGCTGTTCATAACGCTACCGACTGCACGGTGACTATCAAAAACAACGGCTCTTATGATATTAAATCAAACTGGCAGTTAAAGGTCAATGGCAAGGTAGAAGGAGAGCTTACCGGCTGTGTTGTAAAAAGAAATCCTCAGCCGATACTACCGTCCTCACAGGAACGGAAAACAGCGCTATCGCAAAGGGTGGAAGCATTACGCTTACTCTCCCCGAAAGCACTGATATTGATTCAATACAGACCGACAGCTTCACCTATACCTATAAGATGAATCCTTTGCTGTTCATAACGCTTCTGCTCGGAGTTACCGTGGCGGCTGTAGCTATGATAATCCCGGTGTCAGCGGTTCGTTTGTAATGGTATTGCTCGGTTTATACACCACGGTCATCGGTGCGATAAAGAGCCTTGACTTTATGATACTGATACCGACAGCTATCGGTGTGTTTATCGGCATTGTATTCGGTGCAAAGCTGATTTCGGCGCTTATGAAACGCTATTCTCTGCTTGTTTACAGTGCAATTATGGGACTTGTAATAGGCTCGCTGTATGCTGTGTTCCCTGACGGCTTCGGCTTCAACCTTGAAACGCTCGCAGGTGTAGCAGCCCTTATTGTAGGCGGAGCGATAGCTGTGCTTGTAGGAAAGAATACAGAAGTAGAACAGCAGTAATGCTGTCAAAAGAACAGAAATATATCCGTCGGCTCGAAAACGGTCGGCGGATATTTGTTTTACCTCGTTTTGCTTTTATACGAGGTTGACCTGTAGGCAAAATCGGGGTATAATATAATAAAAAACTGCGAGGTAATAATGGAGTACTTTTACGACCTTTTTGTTCTATTTTGCAATATACTCGTTTGCCGGCTGGTGCGGGGAGGTTGTCTTTGCAACTGTGCGGCACGGAAAGTTTGTAAACCGTGGAATGCTGCACGGCGCTTATTGTCCTATATACGGCTTCGGGCTGATAACGGTTATCGTTTGCCTCACTCCGATAAAGGATTCATGGCTGCTGCTTTTTGCAGGCTCTGCCGTTCTTACGACCGTGCTTGAATTTATAACGGGCTTTGTGCTTGATAAGCTATTCGGCAGACGCTGGTGGGATTACAGCGACAAGAAGTTCAACATCGGCGGTTACATCTGTCCGCAGTTCACGGTTGTGTGGGGGCTTGCCTGCCTGCTTATAATGAAGGTGGTACAGCCTGCGATAGCTTTTGCCGTAGGGCTTATCTGGAAACCGCTCGGCATAGCGGCACTGTGCCTGTTCTATGCGGCAATAATAACAGACGTTATACTGACCTTCCCCGAGGTAAAGAAGCTGAGAAACGAAATCAGGCTTATAGACGACCTTGAAAAACAGCTTACCGCCGTATCCGATGCAATCGGTTCGGATCTGTCCGATAAGACTGCACAGGCTGTGGAATTTACAAAGGAACACAGAATCACGGCGAAAGAAATGCAAAAAAGGGCGGATATGTTCAAAGCTAAGCTGGAAACAGCCTCAGACAGCGTTAAACAACGTAATTCGGAACGCCTGAGTGAATTAAAGGGCAATGCTTCGAACGCAGGGAGGAGCTTACAGCACGCTTTAACGAGCTTAACGAAAAGCTGTCAGAACTTAAAGCAAAGCATAAACGTCTTTACAAGGCATTCCGTCACTTAAAAACGGCAGAAAAAAGCTGAAAAAAGTAATTTCAAAAAAGAAGTAAATCAAAGAGCCGTCGTTCTTTTCCTGTCCGACGGCTCTATTCTTATTGCTTGTTTATAAATTTGTCTATAATGTATTTCGGCCTTGCCTTTACTTCGGTATAAATCTTTCCGATATATTCACCGACAATGCCAAGCGCCATTATCTGAAGTCCGCTTAAGAACCATATCGAGCACATAAGCGAGCTCCAGCCTGCTTCGGTATTTCCAAGGCAATTCTGCACAATAGCGTATATTATCATCGCTACGCTTACAAGAAACACTAAAAATCCGACTACGGTAACAAGCCTTATCGGCTTTACCGAAAAGCTGGTGATACCGTCAAACGCAAAAGCAAGCATCTTTTTAAGCGGATACTTCGATTCTCCGGCAAAACGCTCACTGCGTTCATAATATACTATGTCGCTCTTGAAGCCTATCTGCTTTACTATGCCTCTGAGGAACAGATTGACCTCCTTAAACTGTGACAGTGCTTCAAGCGCACGCTTCGATATAAGTCTGTAATCGGCGTGGTTGTCGATTATATCGACACCGAGAAGCCGCATCAGCTTATAGAACATTCCTGCTGTTCCACGCTTGAAAACAGTGTCCTTCTTTCTTGAAGAACGTACTCCGTATACTATGTCACAGCCTTCGTGATACTTGTCTACAAACTTGTCGACTACATTTATATCGTCCTGCAGGTCTGCATCCATTGAAATTGATATATCCGCAAAGGTCCTTTGCTGTCATAAGGCCTGCAAGAAGAGCGTTCTGGTGACCCTTGTTGCGTGACAGCTTAAGCCCCGAAAACAAATCATCGCCTTCGTGAAGCTCCTCGATTATCTCCCACGTCCTGTCTTTACTTCCGTCATCCACGAATAACACACGGCTCTTGTCGGATATTTTTCTGTCGTTGATAAGAGTTGTCATTTTTCCTTAAGCCGCTTTGACGTTTCGTGAAGTACCTCTTCTTCGTTGTAACAGGGTACTACAATGTATAGTATATCGTTATATTCGGTCATTTGCTAAATTCCTTTCGTAGCTTTGTCGATTTAATCTGACTGTTACAGTATACCCCATTTTTACTGATTTGTAAAGCGTATAATGTGAAAATATGACGAAAAATCGGTAAATATCGCTGTTTTGAATAGATTTTTACAAAGAAAAGAGGCTATGACACCGAAGTGCCATAGCCATAGGAAAAGAGGTGCAGATTATCTTAAAGGGTAAAATCCCTCTAAGCCGTTTTTAAAAAGCGTATCTCTATAATTATACGTTGAACAGAAGCTCCTCGTAAGTCGGGAAGGGCCAGTATTTTTCACCGACGATCGTTTCAAGCTCATCTGCAACAGCACGAAGGCTCTGCATTGTAGCGAATACTTCATCGTGGTAGCACTTAGCGGCTTCATAAACATCCGAAATGCCCTGTGCCTTAACTATTGCGCTGTCAAGCTCTGCTATCTTGGAGTTCAGACTTTCAGCAAGAGAATCAATCTTGTTTGCGATAGACTGCTCAAGGTTATAAGCAACGCCTGCGTTCTTCTTTGACAGAAGTACATCGCAAACCTGCTTCTCGTAAGCCATAACGGCAGGGAGAGTTTCCTTTGTAGCCATCTCTGCTGTTGTCAGAGCCTCTATATTGATGGTCTTGCTGTAATTTTCAAGCAGGATCTCTGTTCTTGAGTGCATTTCAACTTCTGTGAATACCTTGTGCTTTGTAAACACCTTGACATTCTTCTCGTCAAGGAAGTGCGGAAGTGCGTCTACTGTAGACTTAAGCTCAGGCAGACCTCTTACCTCTGTAGCTTCCTTTACCCAAGCGGCATCGTAACCGTTGCCGTTGAAGATTACTCTGCTGTGCTCCTTTATTGTCTTAACGAGCAGTTCCTTAAGAGCCTTCTTGAAGTCATCAGCCTTTTCAAGCTCATCAGCGAACTGTTCAAGCTCTTCTGCTACGATTGTGTTAAGAACGATGTTGGGGCCGGAAATGTTGAGTGAAGAACCAACACTTCTGAACTCAAACTTATTACCTGTAAATGCGAAAGGCGATGTTCTGTTTCTGTCTGTTGTATCCTTGGGGAACTTGGGCAGTGAGGTTACGCCTATATCGAACTGTGCGCGTGCTTTGCTTCTACGTTTGTACCTGCAACAAGCGCATTGATAACATCGTTCAGCTCTTCGCCGAGGAAGATAGAGATGATTGCGGGAGGTGCCTCGTTAGCGCCGAGTCTGTGGTCGTTGCCTGCTGTAGCTACCGAAAGTCTGAGCAGATCTGCGTATTCGTCAACAGCCTTGATGATTGCGACAAGGAATGTCAGGAACTGTGCATTCTCCATAGGAGAATCGCCGGGGTTCAGAAGATTCTGACCGTCATCTGTTGAGAGCGCCCAGTTATCGTGCTTACCTGAACCGTTAACGCCTGCGAAAGGCTTTTCGTGCAGTAAGCATACCATATTATGCTCAAGAGCGACCTTCTTCATCATTCCCATCATAAGCTGGTTGTGATCGGCCGCAAGGTTTGCAGACTCGAAGATAGGAGCACATTCGTGCTGAGCGGGAGCAACCTCGTTATGCTTTGTCTTTGAAGAAACGCCGAGCGCCCAGAGGTGCTTGTCGAGGTCCCTTCATATAGTCGCTTACTCTCTGCTTGATAACGCCGAAGTAGTGATCTTCAAGCTCCTGACCCTTTACAGGTGCCGCACCGAAAAGTGTTCTGCCTGTGAAGATAAGGTCTTTTCTCTTATCGTATGTCTTCTTGTCAACAAGGAAGTATTCCTGCTCGGCACCGACTGTAGCAACAACGCTCTTTGCTGTGGTGTTGCCGAAAAGTCTTAAAATTCTTAACGCCTGCTTTGATACAGCGTCCATTGACTTTAAGAGAGGTGTCTTCTTGTCAAGCGCCTCGCCTGAATATGAGAAGAACGCTGTGGGTATGTATAATGTGTTATCCTTGATAAATGCGTATGATGTCGGATCCCACGCTGTGTATCCTCTTGCCTCGAATGTAGCACGAAGACCGCCCGAGGGGAATGATGAAGCATCAGGCTCGCCCTTGATAAGCTCCTTGCCCGAGAACTCCATAATAACCGTACCGTCACCTACAGGTGAAATAAAGCTGTCATGCTTTTCGGCTGTGATACCTGTCATAGGCTGGAACCAGTGAGTGTAGTGTGTTGCACCCTTTTCTACTGCCCAGTCCTTCATTGTGCTGGCAACTACTTCGGCAATGGGAAGTGTAAGCTCAGCATTACCGTGCATTACCTTCATCAGCTCCTTGAAGATAGCCTTAGGGAGTCGTGCCTTCATTACTGCCTCGTTGAACACGTCCGAGCCGAACAGCTCCGTTACATCATAAGTTTTCTCTGCCATTTTCCTTTTCCTCCTACTTTCGTTAGATGTTCTTTGAAAAATAAGAAAAAGACGCTTTGATCCCTCAAAACGTCCTCGTTTCTGATTACAGTTATTATAATACACTATGTCGGCTGATTTGTCAATATGTCATTTTGCACAAATTTTGAAAGTTTGCTTGTGTGATAATTCAAAATTGCGTAAAAACCATTGAAAAACCGTTGATTTCTGCAAGTCTTAAAGCTCAATCTTGCCGTAAAGCGTAGCGTTTCTTTTCTGTTTCAACCGCTTCCTTAGAGAATTCGCCTGCATCTGACGCAGTATTTTCAACAGCAGTCTGCGAACGCTTGTACTCTCTTTCAAAAGAAGTCGAGAAACCGGTACTCTGCTTGTATGAGCGGTTTGTACCGTTGCCGTTTCTTCTTCCGCCCTTGCGGTCATTTCTTCTGTTGTTATCTCTGTGGGGCTGAGAAGCCGAGATAACGACCTTTCTGTAAGGCTCTTCACCTATAGAGTTGCTGTATACGCCTTCAATCTCAGCGACCTTGCTGTGAATGATACGGCGCTCATAAGGATTCATAGGCTCAAGGGTAATGCGTCTGCCCTGACGAAGCACCTTGTTAGCGGTGCGCTCTGCAAGCGACTTGAGAGTTTCCTCTCTTATCCCTGTAGCCGTTGCAATCAACTGTGATACGGCAGTAAGGCTCATCGTGACGGTTGCTTGCAAGAATTGCAAGGTACTGTAAAGAGTCGAGTGTTTCGCCTCTTCTGCCAACGATTACGATACCGAGCTTTTCGCCTACTATATCAAGAACAGTTATGTCTTCCTTTTCGATTATGTTTACCTTGAAGTCCTCAACGCCGAGAGCGGTAAGAACCTTTTCAAGATAAGCCGCAGCCATAGCTACCTTTTCTGTGTGGTCAGCGTCTGTTACGGCAGGAGCGACTTCTGCCGGAGCCGTTTCATCGGCAGCAGCAGGAGCGGCTTCGGTAACAGTTTCGAATTCAACCTCTATCTTATAGTCGCCCTTCTTGCCGAACAGCTTCTTGACCGGTTCTTCAACTACGGTTATCTTTATGTCAGCTTCATCAACGCCGAGTTCCTTGATTTCTGATATGGCAAGCGCCTTGAGTTCGTCAAGTGACTTACCTGTATATATCTTTTCATAAGTCCGTCCTTTCCGTCGATTCTCAATCGTCGTCTTCTTCGTGGTATTCTTCGCCGTATTTTTTTCGGCATCGGCTTTTCTTGCCGCCGCCAGCTTACGTCTGTTGGATTTCCTTCTGTGAAAGTGTTTCTGTCTTTGTTACGGTCTTTTCTTTCGCCTGTATCGGCATCTGTAACAACAGCGGTCGTTGTGACCTGTCTTTCCTTGAGCTTTCTTTCCTTCATCTTCTCTTCAGCCTCGGCTCTGAGCTTTTCAGGGCTGTACAGCTTCTGCATTACCAGTGACTGCACAATGCCGAGCGCATAGTTGACACCCCAGTAGAAACCTACTCCGGCAGGAACGCTGAACGAAATCCACAGTGAGAATAAGGGCATGATATAAAGCATTACCTTCATACCTGCACCGCCTGCGTTTGCCATTTCGGGATTGTTCTTCTTGTTGAGATACTGGGAAAGTACAGTCTGTACAAGAGAAAGAACGAATGCAAATATCGGTATGATTATCAGCGGCTCGAAAGCAAGCTTAGGTGTTGAACCGAAGTTCAGACCGCAGAACATCATATTGTGTGACAGTGATGCAAGTCTGCCCTTTACATCATCTGAAAGTATTTTACTTTCCTTGAACGTATCGGGGTACTGCTCATAAACCTGAAGAGCAAGAAGCTCCATCTGCATACTCTTGTACTTGCCTGCAACAGCCGCAAGTCTGTTCTTTTTGTTTCAGCTGTAAGTCTTGACTTATCACCTGTTAAATCGCTGTACTGCTCGGCAGAGAATGAACCGTAGGTTTCTCTGTCTGCCGTGCTGATCGTTTTGGGATCCTTATCGGTATAATTGTTCTTGAAATTCTCGTCATCCTTGAACTCGTGCGTCAGCTGAGTGCCGTCGTTGATTCCGAAATGAAAATTGCATCCTTATCGCCGTTCTTATACTTTAAAATAAGCTCGGCATCCTGCTTGTTGTATTCGTTTAAGAATATCTTTGCATATTCGGTTTCTTGCGCTACCGTTATAGTGCTTGAAATATCCGACGATGACAGATGCTCCATGTGTGTCATGGGCTTATATACGACATCAATGACACCGAACAGTATTACCATTGTCAGAATAAGAGGTCCGCAGCCGCCGGCAGGGTTATAGCCCTGTGCCTGCAGCTTCTGCATTTCTTCTGCCTGCTTATCACGGTTGTTGCGGTATTTCTGCTGTATTTCCTTTACCTTGGGAGCGAACAGCTGAGAAAACGCCATATTCTTCTGCTGCTTTATCTGAAGCGGCAGCATTGCTATTTTGACTATTACAGTGAATATCAGTATCGCCCAACCGAAATTCTGTAAAAGAAGATAAATAGGCCACATAATGTAGCCGAGAGGCGTACCGATTATGGTGTATAAGAAATCTATGGAAATCACCCTCCGTTAGTAGTGCCGATATTACGGCTTGGTCCTTTTGAAAAAATAAAATTGTTCGGGTACATAGTCATAGCCGCCCTCAGAAAAAAGGGTTGCATCTGATAATTCTCCGTATAGCCAAATAGCTGCCCTTTACCGCACCGAAGCGGCGGAGTGCGATCATCGCATATTCCGAACAGCTCGGAGTAAAGCGGCAACAAACGAGGCAGCCATTTTGACAAAGTCATTCTGTATATCTTTACGAAAAATAAAAGTACATATTTCATTTTATTTTTGTATTTTGTCCGGTTGATTATTCGCCGGTGCGGCATATCTTTTCAGCAGTTGCTTTTCCATCCGAAGATATACCTCTGTCGATTTCATCACAGGGGTTTTTTTTGCCCTTTGCAACGAAAAAATAAAGTCGTATCTTTTTTGTGTCTTTTCACGGAGCAGGGGTTCAATAAGGCGGAACGCTTCTCTTATGACTCTTCTGGCACGACTGCGTTTTACGGCATTGCCGACCTTCTTGCCTGTAACGATTCCTATGCGGTTTACCCGCCTCTTGCTTTCCCTTGCGTAGCATACGAATGCATCGGTAACAATACTGTCACCTTTTTTTGAACAGGAATCTGAATTCCTTTGTCCTTTTTATGCAGACGTATTTCTTTGCATACTCATTCATTGACAGAATCAGTAGCTTAAGTGCTTTCTGCCCTTTGCACGTCTTCTTGCAAGAACCTTACGTCCGTTTCTTGTAGACATTCTTTTTCTGAATCCGTGTTCTTTCTGTCTCTGGAGCTTCTTAGGCTGGTATGTTCTTTTCATTTCTTTCTTCCTCCTGTTATTACTCGGCACCGATGTGTGCCTGTCTTGCGCCTATGCAATTAAATATTATACCTTAATCGGTTGCCGATGTCAAGTCATTTTTGAAAATTGTCTGTTCTGACAGCCGCAAACATTCAAATAATGCGGATATGCCAGTGCCTTCGGGCTTAGCCGGACGGTTATTTGTAACCGAGAGTTTCCTTTATTGCCGCTGTGACCTTTTTGGAAACCAGACTGTGCGTCTTGGGGCTTGGGTGCCAGTCCGCCACTATTCCGTCAGCATCCTCGTCCTGCATCGTAAGCGGAATAAACGTGATTCGTTCATCGCCTGTTTCACTTATATATTTTCTGCGGACGTTTTCGATATTTTCCTCAAGCGAAGTTCCCATTACTCCGTAGGTCTGGAATATATAGGAATCGGAATTGAGCGAGCGTACCTTCTTCAGAAAATCGAGATAACCGTCTTCGAATTCCGCTTTTCTCTCATCTGTTGTCGCATAGCTCATATCGTTTGTTCCGAGATTTATAACTATAATATCCGGCTTGTACCTTTCAAAATCCCACTCGGTTTCCGAAACCGTGATACTATCCGCAAACTTATTATACGAAAAGCCGAGCTTGTCATAATATTGCGGTATGGTCTGTTCCGAATCTTGTTCCCGTCATTCGTAAAGCCGGAAATAATTCCGTAGCCGCTCACCGAAACCATACTGTAGTCGGCGTTCAGCGCAAGAGCCGTTTTATACGCATACGCTTTTGTGACATCTTCTGTGGCTGTTTTGAAATGATGTTCCTTATCGGGATCGTCAACTCCGTATCCGCAGGTTATAGAATCGCCTATAAATTCCATCTTTATATTTTTTTTGCGGGCGCAGGCTCTATCTTTTTTCATCCTCCGCAATCATAACGGGCTTTATCCCGAATGTTGACATTGCGCACTCGGACAGCTTGATTATCCTTACATTCCTGCATTCTGCACTTTCGCTTTCAAGCACCTTGTACGTTTTTTCTTTCTTTTCATCGAGCATATCGTCTACAACACGTTCGTTATCGACATATATTGCGATTCTTGCATAATTCTCGTCATTGCCCGCTGTCGATGCAAAGTCGCCTATAACGGTGATTTCGAGTTTTTTACCAGTGAAAATGAATTCCACACCCGCACCGGAAAACGCCGCCCACAGCGTATCGTTATATAAATAGGTTCTTCCGATTGTTTTTACGGATTTATCGTTTAATACAATTGCCTTTCTGTTGTTCATGGTTGCTCCTCGCTTATAATTCTTATTTTATCGGGTTAATTTCAGCCTTAATCTGCGCTTAACTCTTTTATCGACATTGCGGTACGGAACAGTTCGTCCCTGCCAAAACCGGTCGCTGTGATATGGAACATATACTCGCCGTTATCCCACATAAGAAATGCCATACCTTTTTTTGGAAACGCAATACATCGCACTTTTATCCCCCAGTTCGACTTTTTCGGGAGGAATCTGCGCATCCTCCGTTCCAAGCTGTGCATTTTCCATCTGTGATCTTGTACATTGAGTAAAAATCAGCTGTTTGCCGTGCTTATTTATGTATTCGACAATATAGGCATATTCGGTTTTTTCTATAAGCCGTGTGGCATATGCGGTTTTGTCGAGATCAGGCTCATAATACCGTGTAATACACTGAGGCGAATCCTCGGCATCGCTTATCAATATGACCGAGTATTTGTCATTTTCCTTGACCGCAAACGTATCCCAGTGCTTCAGCAGGATAGTTCCGCCTGTTGCCAGAGCGGCAGTAGCGGCTATTATCACGGCAATTGCCAGCCTCAGCTTTACTCTGCGGCGCCTTACCGTTTTTGCGGTGTCGGTATATGATTCGCTTATCATTTTTTTTTCATCCGTCTGTCGAATCCGGATCTCATCCTTGAATTCGGGAGCATCTCAAAAACAGACAGCTCGGACAGATAATCGCTTTTTTTAATGCTATGGCGATTTTTTCATCGTTGGTCATATATTTTCATCCTTTGTATCGAGCAGGATTTTTTCTTATTCTTGAAACATACGCATAAACCGTATTTGTGTTGATATTCAGCATTTCGCCTATCTCTTTAGGACTTAGCCGTTGTATAAAAAAACAGGAACGCTATGTTTTTTCAGTCTTGGCGGCAGCTGCTTTAGATTTTTGATAATCTGTTCGTATGTCGCATTGCTGTTTTCAAGATCCGTATAACTGTCCTCAAACGGAATATCCTTGTCCTCAAGCTCTTCGTCGTTGTGATTTCTGCGTATCATATCAAGACAAACATTTTTTGGTGATAACAGTTATATAGGATTTTGTTTTTCTGGAATACGGATTGTTTATCTTGTCAAGATTATCAATAATCCTCACAAACGAAGATCCTGAACGGCGTCCTCGGCGTCTTCACGCTTTCCGAGGAGCGACATACTGATATTGTACATAAATTGCTTATATGTATTGTAAAGCTGTGTTATCAGTTCTTTATCGGTCGGTGAATCGACCGTTGCGATTAATGATGATAGCAAAATTTCACACTCCGGTTTATATTATATTTCAATTGTATCATTACATCGGTTTAATGTCAATATAATAAGGAAAAATGCCCCCGTTAAGACGGTGGCATACCGGTTTGTAGAAAAAGTATGTTTTTTCAAAAAAAGTGCTTGTTCTCAATCCCTATCCCCAAACCCCTTTCCCCGGGAAAGGGGCTATATTACTGGGGCTACCGCCCCTAACCAAGCAAGGATGCTTGCAGTCAGCCACACAAAGCCACTGCACGATGCAGTGGTACAAATGGCTGACGACCTGTACGGGGGCGGTAGCCCCTGCGACCCCATTTTTAGATAAGCAGGAGGTTTTTCGACAGACTGAAATGCCCCCGTTAAGACGGGGGCATACATTGCTTATTTATCTGTTTCAGGCGTTTCTGCATCCTTAAAGGAGAACTGACTTACCAGCTTCTGAAGCGTCTGTGCCTGTGCCGAAAGCTCTTCGGATGCGGCGGCGCTTTCTTCAGCAGTAGCCGAGTTTGTCTGTACAACATTTGAAATCTGTTCTACGCCTATATTGACCTGCTTTTACCATATCCGTCTGTTCAAGGCTTGCACCTGCAATCTTGTTTACTATATCGCTGACACCGCCCGATCTTGCTTCAACCTCGGCAACAGCCTGAGCGGTTTCATTTGTGATATTGTTACCGTTTTCAACAGCGGCAATTGCGCGTTCGATAAGAACAGTCGTATCATGAGCCGCATCGGCAGATTTACCTGCAAGGTTTCTTACTTCGTCGGCAACTACGGCAAATCCCTTGCCGGCTTCACCTACTCTTGCGGCTTCAACTGCGGCGTTGAGTGCAAGAATATTTGTCTGGAACGCCAATATCCTCGATAGTCTGGATAATCTTGCTTATCTCTGCCGAAGCATCGCTGATATCCTGCATAGCACTTGTAAGGCTGTTCATCTTGTTATTAGCCGCACTGATATACTCGGCTGTTTCATCAACAAGCTGTCTGCCTTTCTGGCAATCTTCCGTTGTAGCCTCAATATGAGCATTGATATTGTGGATAGTAGCGGCAAGCTCTTCTACAGATGCCGCCTGTTCCGTTGCTCCCTGAGCGAGTGACTGAGCGCCTGCAGATACCTGCTGTGAACCGCTGGATACCTGATCGCCGGCAATGCTTATCTGACTTAAAGTATCATTGAGCCTTGTGTTGATATCTCTTACAGATTCAATAAGTACCTTGTAATCGCCTCGGTATGTATTATCTGCATCTTTACTGTGCACATCAAAGTTGCCATTAGCCATATTGCTCAGGATATTGCCGATATCGCTGATCATAGCATTTTGTTCATTTACTACCTTTGCGGCAGACTTTGCGAGTATCTTGACTTCATCGTGTGATTTAACCATAGGTACAGGACTTGTAAGATCGCCCTCGGAGAGCTTTTCGATACGCTCAGCGCAGAGCTTTATGGGCTTGCCTATCTTACGGCTGATAAGTCCTGCGATTATACCGCCTACTACCGCTGATGCGGCACAGATTATCGCAAGCACCAGAAGTCCCTTAAGACAATGTATTGTATAATCACTGCTGTATGCTGTTACTGCGATAGACCAGCCGTTTGTTTCGGGTATGGGTGCATATCCTATATGTTTTGCGATGCCGTTTGATGTGTACTCGGCTGAGCCTCTTTCACCGGCCTCCATTTTTTTCGTGTGCCTGAGCAAGTGCCGCATAGCTTGAATCTTCCTCAGCTTTTTTTTCTGTATGTTCTCTCCGTCCTTGACAAGCTGCATATCAAAATCAGCGATCGTGTTACCGTTCTTGTCGATTATGTATGAAGCGCCGTTTTCGTTTATCTTGAGTGTGCGGACAATATCATTCAGAAATTCCTCGTCAGGTACAAAATATACACAGCCCTCAACCTCCGAATTAAGCACGCCGTTCTTCCATAAAGGAGCGGCGATTATAACGCTTATCTTGCCGTTTGACCTGCCTACCATAGGCTCTGTTATTGTCGTTTTGCCCTCAAGAGCCGCCTTGAAATATTCACGGTCGGAATATTCGTTGCCGTTTGATGCCTGACCGTTTTTATCAATTACAGTTCCTCTGTCAAGACCGAAGGTCGAAGCAATCGAGTCTATTTCGCTTTGCTTCTGACCTTTGGAATAGACTAACGATGATAATTTCGGGTTGCAGCCTGCCTGTATTGCGACATTAAGCATTGATTTCAGTTCCCAGGAAACTCTGTCTGCGGCTACTATAGCCGTTTCTGTGAGCGTCTGATCGGTCAACGCTTTTGTGGTGCTGTAAATGATTCCTACAGATGCCAATGTCGCCATAAGAAGCGAGATGATTATAAGTAATACTGTAAAGAGTGTCATTTTTTTGCTGATAGATTTCATAAGTGTCTGCCTCGATTCCGTACCCTCATCGAAGATACAATTTTATTCAACACATTAATTATAACACTTGCGGTAAAAATTGCAATATTGTACAGCTTATTTTAGCAATATTAAACAAAAAATACGGTGGAAAATTTTAACGTCACGCCAAATTTGCAAAATTTTCGATTTCTTGTATGGACATTTATCTTCACTGCGGTGTATTATGTATGAAGATGTACATTTTCGACAAAAAGAAAAAAAAAGGGAGGGGTTTTATGTCGGATTATTCTTCTGAAAATATAAGAGAAATATACGAGCGGCACTTTGTCACAGTGTACAGAGTGTGCTTTATGTACCTCAGAAATGTACACGATACTGAGGACGCAGTACATAATACTTTTATGAAACTGATTGAAAAGCAAAAGTGCTTTGAAAGTACCGAGCATGAAAAAGCGTGGCTGATACGGGTATCTCAGAACGTATGCAAGAATATGCTAAGGGCAAACAGCAGGCGGCGTGAATCACCGACAGGAGATATTGCGGTGAATGACAGTTCTGCGGTCAGTGATGTGATGATCGAACTGTCGGCTCTTCCCGATGAGCTTAAGGTACCCGTGTATCTGTTCTATTGTGACGGCTATAACAGCAAAGAAATCGGCAGTATGCTTCATATAAGCGCATCGGCGGTGCGTTCACGGCTACAAAAAGCGAGAGAGCGATTAAAAGAGCATTTAGGCTCGGAAAGGAGTATAGTATGAGTATCAGAAACGAATTTGAGAAAATCGATCCTACGGAAAAGCAGAAAAAAATATTTTCAGACGTATAGAAGAAAGCAGTAAGTTAAAGACGGATTTCAGACATCAGGTTATTCGCTACACATCGGTTGCGGCGGCAATGGTCGTGGTTGTCGGGGCTGTGACAGTCGGCGTGCATTTTGTGACAAAGGGCAACGGCATTGATTATACCGTCAGCGGAAGTTCAATCGGGTGCTGTCAGTGCTGTCGATGCTTCAGCAAGCAAAGCGGATGACCGCAAAGACAATGTGCAGGACGGGGAAAATATCTCGAATGTCAAAGACAGTTTAACAGACAGTTCAGGCTCTGAAAACTCAGCAGGGTCAGCTGCCGATTACTATTATGCAGTTATAAACGATGATGTTATGTGGGGAATAGGGAAAACCGTTTATGAAATCGAAGAAAAAGATTATGGCACTGTAACGGCAGAAAACGACAACGTGTATACATTTGAAAACGGATATGGAAAATACACATTCGGTGACAGCTGTAAAGCCATTTGTGAAATTTCGGCAAGGAATTTTCTAGTCGGCGATATTTCAACGGTAACACTTGAGAATTTCGCTTCAAAGTGCGGTTTTGAAGCTGTGACGCTTAGCAATGGCAACGACTCCGACACGAAGTACGACGGCTTGAAAACAACATACTACAAGCATCCGTCCTACGATAATGTGACTTTTATTATGCTCTGCAAGGAAAGCGGATTTGACGAAACCGCCACATTTGACATTCGGTGCGATGATGCGGCCGATACCAAAACTGAGCCTGAAATAACAACGGACGATTACGGAAATTGCCTTATCAACAAGGCATTTCATGATAAAATAATGAATGATGAACTTACCGATGACGAATTTACAAAGTTGATTTCGTATGTGTATACGGGTGATGTAAGCATCAATGAACAACCGAATTCGCTTGTAAAAGCAAGAACCGAATATAACAAAACGATACAGCGGACGTTCAACAGATTTTTATTGTCCGGCGGATATGAAAATGACGATGAATGGCATATTACACCTGCGACACCGGGCAACTGCCATAGTATGAAAGAATGGTACGATACCGCTTGTACGTTATATGCCGATATGCGGATTATGATACATTCCTGAGCAGATACAGTGAATATTTCAAATTTGACGAGCAGGGAAATTTCTACTATGCGACAGGCAGACCCGATGAGCAGTTGATTGGCGGAAAAAATGCCGTTTAACGCACCGTCTTACAACCTTTTTTGATGTATCACCACGCTGTTTTACAGTGAATGAGAGTACAAGCGGCGGAACGGGACTCAGCATCGGCGTTCTGTATTTTTACAGCGTAAGTACAGATGACACGACTTACGGCGTAAACGTTGCTTATTTTGATGTAAAGAAAACATCGGAAGGATACAGATTTATAACAAATGAGAACTGATAAATGGTAATATAAAAGGCAGAGCTTCGGCTCTGCCTTTTGTTGCTTTTCTGTACTTAATTCGTAATATTACATCACGAAAAATCAGCTTTTCAACAGTTATCTGCAATAAGTGAAAAATACCGATGAAATCAAGGCATAGTCAAAGTGATAACATCGGCAGTTTTTTTCAAATCCCACTTTTTCCGCCAAGGCTTGCGAAGCTATGTTATCCGATGAGGCTGACCATATCGGGCATAAGTTGTTTTTAAGTATGTTGGAAATACATTTTTTACAACACTCGGTTGCAAATCCTTTGCCGTAAAAGTCGGGCAATGTATTTACGCCTATTTCGACAACCGTATCGTTCATATACGGTACATCGGGAGCATCTGTACAGCTGACTATAGTATTGTCAAGAAAAAAATCCGCAGCATAAGCGCTTTTCCGCCATTGCGATAAAATAGTCGTATAACCAGTCGCCTGCCGTTATATGATGGCATTTTTCAAAAAACTCTTTGTATTTATCAAAATCCGCCGCTATAAGAGTAACGGCGTCCGAGCTGAGCGTTATCTGTTTTGCGTATACATATTTGATGTTGTGAACAGGCTTGATATGAAAAATCCTTTCGGCAATACAGCCAATCTCGTCGATCGTCATATTTTCTGTTATGCTTTCATTAAATGTGCTTATATACGGCTTTGCTTTGCTTCCGTATGATATAACCGTGCGCTCCGGGCTTTTAAAAATATATATGTCGAACGGAGCGCCGTAGCCCTGCTGAGTTTTTTTTGCGTTCTTCCGAATATAGAAATTCAATGCTGTTTTTTGCTTTGCGAAAGATTATTCTTTTGCCCTATCCAAAGCGAATAATAGGCAAGTGTAGTATCGGATCTTTGCTTTAAATTCGGTGAGTTCATATTTATTGATTTCCTTTTTACGATAGGCGCTTGCGGTATATCGTTAATTCAGTCTGTAGTAGCAGGTGCTTTTTCCCTTACCTTCTTTTTTCAGCTCACCTGTTGCGACAAGCTTTCGCAGTGCGCCTTCGATAGAGCTGTCACTGATTGCAGGACAGAGCTCCCGTATGTCCTGTTTGTTAAATCGCCCGATTTTGTTTTTGCTTGCCCTTCTGACCGTTTCGGTAGTTGTCAGCTTTGTTTCCACGAGCGACATACGTTCTTCAAAATACCTTGTATGCGGCAAGAATTGTACCGAGGATATACTTGATAAACGGCACAGCATTTTCATTACCTTCATGCCAACCGGTCTGTGATTTTGCAAAGCGAATTGTAGTACAGGTCTTTGTTTTTTGGCTATCTTGGCTTCAAGGGAAATATACTTTCCTACATAAAAGCCACTGCGATACAGAAGCAATGCGGTGAGAAGCCTGCTCATTCTTCCGTTCCCGTCGTTGAAAGGGTGAATACACAGAAAGTCGTGAATGAAAATCGGAATAGCAATCAGCGGTTCCAGTTCCATATTCCCGATAACACGGTTGTATTCTTCACAAATTCTGTCAAGCGCTTCGGGTGTTTCATACGGAGCAAGCGGTATAAACAAGGTTTCGGTGTGACCATCGGGATAGGTGGCGCTTATATAGTTCTGTACGGTTTTAGTACGTCCTGCAAGCGGGTTATTCATGTGACTGTACATTATTTTGTGAAGCTGAAGGATATAATTTTGCGTGATAGGGATAGCGTCAAAGCTGTCATGGATAATGTTCAGCGCATCGCGGTATCCCGCTATTTCCTGTTCATCACGATTTTTAGGTGTTGTTTTTTTCGTTGACAATCTGACGGATACGGGTATTTGTCGTGACAATGCCCTCAATGGCGTTTGATGCCTCTGTGCTTTGTACTTTAGCGATGTCAACCAGCTTTTCAAGCTGTTCGGGGCGTTGCTTCAAATATAATTCCTGCTTTCCCGCTTCTTTATATATGGCGGCAACCAACCCTAAGATCTCTGAATCCCATTTTTGTTCCTTTATTGCGGAATAATTAAACGCTCTCATTCTCTCACCTCCATCGGTTTTCCCTTAAATAGTAGCACAATTTAAGCGAATAGTCAATCGGGTAAGCAAAAAATCCCTTATTATTATGCGCATATTAAAGGAAATCTATACGGCGAAAGAATATAGTGTACATCGCTCAAAAAAGGAATATGTCAAAACAGCAAGGTTACATTACCACCTTGAAACAAACTTCAATGTTTTAGCAAGCGAGTCCATACATACAAATTCTATCTGATGTCGTTCTTATTTTCCTGTTTTCAGCATATTTCATCACCATATTTATTATACCACATATCAATGAAAAAGCCAAGCATTTCTGCTTGACTTTTTCGACAGTCTGAGGCAGAGCTTCGGCTCTGCCTTTCAGTATATGTTTTACTTTTTACTTTTTCTGCCTTTTTTGCAATTGCTACAATTATTACAACCCTTGCACGCCGAACAGTCGCCGGAGCAACCGCCGTTTCTTATAATATGTATGATCACAAGCACGAGAGCGATTACTATCAGCGCAAGCAGAATAATGCTCGGTATATTCATCTCATCCATAATTTCACCTTATGCAATGCCGAAAATCATTCCGACACAGCGTACAAGAAGCGCCATTATCCACGCAATAGCACACTGCATAAACACTGTTACTGCGGCAGAACGTACACTTCCCAGCTCACGCTTTACTGTTGCTATAGCGGCAACGCACGGGGTATACAGCAGAGTAAATACAAGGAACACAATAGCCGTGAACGGCGTGAAAAGCGTCTGTATCTGCGAAACATCTCCGCCGAGCAGAAGAGTAAGAGTGGAAACAACGCTTTCCTTTGCGGTAAGACCTGTGATAAGAGCGGTCGAAGCTCTCCAGTCGCCAAAGCCCAGCGGTGCAAATATCGGCGCAAACAGACTGCCGAGCATCGCAAGCAAGCTGTTTTCGGCGCTGTCAGCCACATTGAGTCTGATGTCAAACGTTTGTAAAAACCATATAACGATAGATGCCGCAAAGATTACGGTAAACGCTTTCTGGATAAAGTCCTTTGCTTTTTCCCCATATAAGCTGACAGACGCTCTTTACTCGGGCAGACGGTAGTTCGGAAGCTCCATTACAAACGGTACGGGTTCGCCGTGAAATACCGTCACTTTAAGTATAAGCGAATAGAGAATACCGCAAATTATGCCGAACAGATACAAGCCTACAAGCACAAGCCAGCGGTACTGCGGCTCGAAGAATGCGCCTGCGATGGTTGTATATATAAGTATCTTTGCGGAACAACCTCATAAAGGGAGTGAGCAGTATAGTCATTTTACGGTCACGCTCACTTGAGAGCGTTCTTGTCGCCATTATCGCAGGTACTGAACAGCCAAATCCCATCAGCATAGGAACAAAGCTTCTGCCCGAAAGACCCAACTTTCTGAGCGGCCTGTCCATTACAAACGCAACTCGTGCCATATAGCCCGTATCTTCAAGAATAGACAGGAAGAAGAACAGCGTTACTATAGTAGGCAAAAAGCTCAGCACACTGCCTACGCCGGCGCATATTCCGTCTATTACCAGCGAATGCACTACAGGGTTTATTTCAAACGCCGTAAGTCCTTTGTCGATAAGGTCGGTGAGAAAATCTATGCCCATTTGCATAACGTCGGAAAGTGCCGCACCTATCACGGAGAACGTCAGGAAGAACACGAGTGCGATTATGCCTAAAAAGCAAGGGATAGCCGTGTATTTTCCTGTCAGCAGACGGTCAATTGCCATACTGCGTTTATGCTCCTCTTTTTGCTTTCGTGCGGACGTACTACGGTTTCACGGCACAGCTTTTCAAAGGAAGGTGAAGCGCATATTGGCAAGCGCCGCTTCTCTGTCCATGCCTGTTTCCTGCTGCATTATGGAAACAAGGTGATCGAAAGCATCGTGCTTTTCCTCAGGAATGGTGATTTTTTTCTTTATCTGTTCATCGTCCTCAACCAGCTTCGTTGTGGCGAATCTTACAGGAAGCCCTGCCGCCCTTATATCCGGCTCAAGCAGTGTTGCGGCTGAATGTATACAGCGGTGAACAGCGGCGACTGGGTCGTGCGGATCGTCACTGTCGGTGCAGAAGTCCATACGGGCGGGCTTTTCGCCGTATCTCGCAATATGTATCGCATGGTCGATAAGCTCGTCTATACCTTCGTTTTTTACGGCGGAAATCGGCACTACGGGTATTCCAAGTATCCGTTCAAGATCGTTTACACGGATAGAACCTCCGTTTGCCTTTACCTCATCCATCATATTGAGCGCGCAAGCACCATAGGTATGCCAAGCTCCATAAGCTGCATTGTAAGATAAAGGTTACGCTCGATATTCGAAGCATCAACTATATTTATGATACCGCTGAGATTATTGTTCAGCAGAAAATCACGGGTCACTATCTCTTCGCTCGAATACGGTGACAGGGAATATATACCGGGAAGATCCGTAACTGTCGCCTCGGGGTGATTTCTGATAGTTCCGTCCTTGCGGTCAACCGTAACACCGGGGAAGTTTCCGACGTGCTGGTTTGAGCCTGTCAGCTGATTGAACAGCGTTGTTTTTCCGCAGTTCTGATTTCCTGCAAGAGCAAATGTAAGCGGTGCGCCTTTTTCAAGCACTATCCCGTGTTTCAGATGCAGCTTCTCGTATTTGGCAAATTCTCCGACGCCTGGGTGAGGCGTGTCGTTTCGTCTTGATCCTGCGGCTTTAAGGGGGCTGTCTTTCTTATGTACGTTTTTTACAGTGACCTTGCGAGCCTCCTCAAGCCTTTCAGGGTAAGCTCGTATCCACGCACCTCAAACTGCACCGGGTCGCCCATAGGTGCGACCTTCTGCAAGGTTATTTCAGCATCGGGTGTAAGTCCCATATCAAGCAGGTGGTGACGTAAGGCTCCGCTTCCGCCGACCGTTTCAATATATGCGCTTTCTCCCGGTTTTAATTCATCCATTGTCATTTTGACAAGACCTCCGTAAACATTATGCTCTGTTCCGATTAATTCTGTAATCTGTATGTTTCAGGCGTAATTCAGCACTTTCGCAGGCTTAAATATAACCTGTCAGAACAAAACCGACAGGTTTTAATATCTGCGTTTTTACTGCGACAGAACAAAATGTTAAAATACTGCGGCTGTTAGATATAGCTAATCCAGTCCGATTTAAGTATATCACGGTAAAACGGTGTAGTCAAGAAAAAAAAATGGTTAGAAACAGCTAACTAAATGGCTTTGTTATGCGGAATTACGGGCTTAAACCGTGCGGAACATTACGGTTTTTCAGTGCAAAAATTTTATATTCTGTGATGAACCGATTATGTAGTAATTTTGAAAGCGGTTTATCCGAGAACGGATTGAAGGTTTTATATTAACCGATATAATCAACCCGGTATTGAACATTGCAAGATATGTGACTTATACCGTAGAATACAGTTTGCCTGCTCAGAAGCATCTGCGTTTTCGAACAGGCTCCGTTATGAAGATCATAAGTATAGATAACAATGTCGGCAAAAAAATACGGCTGCCGCAAGATACGACAGCCGTAACAATATTTACTTTTTCGCAAGCTCGTATGCTCTTGCGGTACAAGCCTTACAGCATTCATCGACCGTATCGGTAAGCTTACCCTCATACAGCTTGTCAAGACCTGCTATAGTCGTTCCTCCCGGAGAAGAAACCTGCTTTATAAGCTCATCTACCGTCATACCCGAATCTGTGAGCATCTTTGCCGAGCCGACAAGCGACTGTGCAAACAGCTTAAGTGCCGCATCGGGATCAATGTCTACGCTCTTTGCGTAATCTACGAAGCCTTTTGCAAAAAGATAGATGAAAGCGGGAGAGCTGCCGTTTACGGCAATTATTTCTTTCATCTTGTTTATCGGCACTTCCTCTGCGATACCGCAGCTTTCGATAACCGACTTTGCAAAAGCAAATTCTTCATCGGTCACACCGTCCGCTCTTGATATTGCGCTTGCACCAAGACCGAGCATCATAGGGGTGTTCGGCATAACAAGCACTACCTTTGCGCTCAGTATTGTATGACTGCGGATAAAATCCTCGGATATTCCCGCACAGATAGAGATTATTACCTTATCGTGCGTTACTTCCCCTGCGACAGTGTCAAGCACTCCGCCAAGCACCTGCGGCTTTACCGCAAGCAGTATGTAATCGCACTTTTTTTAACAAGCTCACATTCGCTCTTGCAGGGCTTTACTCCGAATGCCGAAAGTGCTTCAAGCTTTGCCGTATCCTTGTCATACGCCGAAACGCTTATCTGCATATCCGATGAGCAGATGCCACGCATTATCGCACTGCCCATATTACCTGCGCCTAAAAATCCAAGTTCAGTCATACTAAGTCCTCTTTTCTTGTATCAAGCCGAGCGTTTTTCTCTGAATGCCGCACGATATGCCACCATAACAGGATAAAGCACCAGCAGAAGTATGAATACCTCTATAGGCAGCATCGTGAGATTTTTTTACTATTCGTGTCGTTATCTTTACCCAGAATACCTCCGGTTGCAAAGTAGCCCATTATCACCATTGCAATTGTATTCAGGAACACATTGCAGAAAAAGATTGACGCAGAACTTCGCCATAAATATTCTGAACACCTGAAAGCCGTTTGTCTTAAGTCCGCCGAAAAATGCGGTCTTGCTTGAAAAATCGAGCTTCACGGGATTAAGTCCGTACAGGAATATACCGTAAATTACAGCACCTGCGACTTCGACCAGTGTGAATATCGGTGAAAACGCACCGGTAGGCTTTACAAGAAAGCCTATTACATCGGTGACAACACCTGCAAGTCCTGCCACAACAGGACCGTACAGCATACCGATAGCCGCAAGGCCTACAAACGCAAAGCTTATCTTGAGCGTTTCGCTCGGCATAATCATAACGAATTTCAGCGCTATCGAAATACCGATAAGAAGCGCCGTTACTGTAAGGCAACGAATAGATTTCAGTTCCTCGAACGACTTTTTGAAATTACGAAAAAACGCCATATTTACCTCCTCAATGACGCAAGCTGACGCAATCGCATAATGCGGGATAAATACGGCGATTATCTCTTATATGCAACAGCGAGATGCGGAAAACGTACCGCCACCTTTCAGTGTTCGTCCTGAGGACAACTCCCCGTCCCTCAGGCACTTTACGCACGTTAACCTACTCTGTCGGCCGCACCGTTAAAATTTCGGTGCAGTCTTTTTATATAACGGAAAACCGTTATAAACGTTTTTTAATCAGAAGCTGATCTCATTAGCGATCTTGGGTACAGATCGTGAGGGAATTCCTTCTTCATCTTGAGAGCTTCCTGAATGTCATAGTCTACAACTTCGTTATGCTGAAGACCTACAACACGGTTGCCGATGCCCTTTGAAAGAAGATCAACGGCATAATAACCAAGCTGGCTTGCTGCTACTCTGTCCTGAACTGTGGGGCTGCCGCCTCTGAACGTGACCGAGAATTGTAGCACGGCTCTCAACGCCTGTTGCCTGTTCGATTTCCTTAGCGAGCTGTTCGCTTCCGCCGATACCTTCTGCAACAATAACGATGAAGTGGTGCTTGCCGCTCTTCTGTCCTTCGATTATCTTAGCGATAACATCGTTTACGGTGAAGGGCTCTTCCTTAGTAATAATGTATGTCGCACCGCAGGCGATACCTGCATTGAGAGCTATGTAGCCTGCATTTCTGCCCATAACCTCAACTACGGAGCATCTGTCGTGTGACTGTGCTGTATCACGCAGTTTGTCAACCATTTCAACAACTGTGTTTCATAGCTGTATCATAACCGATGGTGTATTCGGTCATAGAAATATCGTTATCTATAGTGCCGGAACACCGATACTCAGGATGCCTCTTGCAGAAAGGTCAGCCGCACCTCTGAACGAGCCGTCGCCGCCGACAACTACAAGGCCCTCGATACCCTGTTCTTCACAAGTCTTCTTAGCCTTCTGAAGACCTTCTTCATATCTGAACTCTGCACATCTTGCTGTGTAAAGCATTGTGCCGCCTCTCTGAATTATATCAGATACACTTCTTGCATTAAGAGGAACAATGTCGCCGTTGATAAGTCCGTTATATCCTCTGCGGACACCTACGACTTCCATTCCCTTTGCAATAGCAGCTCTTGTTACCGCACGGATAACGGCATTCATGCCCGGTGCGTCGCCGCCGCTTGTTAAAACGCCAATCTTTTTCATAATATCGTACATCCTTCCTTAGAGGTCACCCTCCGAGATTATTTTACACACACCTTAGTTTACTCCTAAAATGCAATTTAGTCAAGGGGTAATTTCATTTTTTCGACTTATTTTATGATTATATTGTTTTTGCCGCAAATCTCGTTCAATTTTTGTATAAAATCACTGTTCAAATCAACGGAAAGAGCGGGCGGCAAGGTTATAGTTTCCCTTGTATCCTCAAAGCATATCTTGGTAAGAGTGTTGCCCTTTGTTTACTTTAAGAAGTGCCTTTACAGCGGGAATATTGGCATCGTCACGGGAGGAAAACCTTATATACAGCACAGCCGCCTTATCCTGCCCTGTGTTTCGGCTATCGTGCATTTTTCGCAGCTTAGCAAGATCAGGCTGTGTTATCGCATTTATCAACAGCTTGGGATCTCCCTCATCCTCCGCAGATACCGTACCCTCGAAAGCGTAAACGCTACCGGTCTTTAGCATTGACGAATACTGCTCGTACAGCTTTGGGAATACAAGGCACTCGATTTCTCCGCTTGCATCTTCTATTACGATGAAGCCCATTGTCTTTCCCGATTTCGTGATATGGTTGCGGACAGATGTAAGCAGTGCCGTTACCCTGACATTTTGTTTATCCTTGTTGTTTTCAAGTATACTGCCGATATTTTCATATCCGGATTCACGGGCAATCCTGTAAAACGGATCTGCAGGGTGTCCGAAATATATATACCGAGCATTTCCTTTTCATAGGACAGAAGCTGTGAGTGTGAATATTCATCAGCAGGCTTTATCTGAAACGTGCCTTCATCCGCCGCATCATCTTCGCCCATAAGGCTCATCTGCCCTTCAAGATCGTGGCGCTGTGAAAGCGTATCAAGCATCAGCTCAAGGGAAATCATCATTTCACGGCGGTTATTGCCAAGTCCGTCAAACGCTCCGCACTTGATAAGCGATTCAAGCGCACGTTTATTTATATTCTTATCCGACATTCTTTCGCAGAAGTCGAACAGCGATTTAAACGGGTGCTTGGTTCTATCTTCGATAATATCGGCTATCATATTAGCGCCGACATTTTTTATTGCAAGAAGTCCGAAACGTATTCCGTCATTTTCGCACGAAAAGCCGGTTTCGCTGTAATTCACATGGGGCGGAAGCAGTTTTCAGTCCGTGCTGTGCAAGGTCACCGATATATTCGGCGGTCTTGCCGCCCCAGCCTATCACGCTTGTAAGCAGGGCGACCATATATTCCTTATAATAATGACATCTGAGATATGCCGTGCGGTAAGCGAGCAGTGAATATGCTGCGGCGTGGGATTTGTTGAAGGCATAGCTTGCAAAGCTCATCATATCGTCGAATATTTCTTCGGCTACCTGTCTGTCAACGTTATTTGCGACAGCGCCCTCAACGAATGTCGCACGCTCCTTTTTTCCATTACCTCCGGCTTTTTCTTTGCCATAGCTCTGCGGACAATATCGGCTCTGCCGTATGAATAGCCGGCAAGCACCCTGCATATCATCATTACCTGCTCCTGATATACGATGCAGCCGTAGGTCACGTCAAGAATATCCTTTAAAAGAGGGTGCTTGTAGCGTATTTTTTCTGGGTTGCGGCGGTTTGCAAGATAGGTCGGGATCGAATCCATAGGTCCGGGACGGTATAACGACAATGCCGCAGTAAGATCTTCAACAGAGCGTGGCTTCATACGGGATAAAAGTGAGGTCATTCCCGAGCTTTCAAACTGGAATACTCCGAGAGTGCCGCCCGATGACATCATATCGTATGTTTCGGCATCGTTTTCGGGTATCTTTTCTATATCAAAATCGGGACAGCTTTTCACTACGAGCTTACAGCAGTCCTGTATCACGGTAAGATAACGAAGTCCGAGAAAGTCCATTTTCAGCAGTCCGAGCCGCTCTATAGCGGTCATAGTGTACTGCGTCATAACTTCGCCCTCGCTGTTCGGTACAGCGGCACATAGTCTGCTACAGGGTCACGGGTAATTACTATGCCTGCGGCATGGATAGACGTGTTTCTCGCCATACCCTCTATCTTTTTTGCGGTTTCTATAAGCAGGCTGACTTCGTTGTCGGATGATGCCAGCTTCACAAGCTCCTTCTCGCTTTTCAAAGCGCCGTCAATTGTCGAGTGCATCGACATAGGGATAAGCTTTGCTACGTTATCCACCTTGCCGTAAGGCAGACCCATAGCCCTGCCTGCGTCACGGATAGCGCCTCTTGCCGCCATTGTACCGAATGTTATTATCTGCGCCACATGATCCCTGCCGTACTTTCTTACGACATAATCTATGACCTCCTGCCGTCTTATATAGCAGAAGTCAACGTCAAAGTCTGGCATAGTAACACGCTCTGGGTTTAAAAAACGTTCAAACAGCAGATTGAAGCGTATCGGGTCAATATCGGTTATCCCAAGGCAGTATGCACATACGCTTCCTGCGCCCGAGCCTCTGCCGGGACCTACTGCGATGCCGTTTCTTTTAGCATAGCCTATAAAGTCGGCTACTATCAGAAAATAGTCGATAAAGCCCATTTTCTTTATTACCGACATTTCGTATTCGGCACGGTCAAGAACCTCTTTCGGTACGGGTTCTCCGTAGCGTTTTACAAGGCCTTTTTCTTACCTGAGCGTTAAAGTATATTTCGTTGTTGTCATAGCCTTCCGCCTTGAAAAACGGCAGGATAGTATGTCCGAATGTGAAGCTGACATTGCACTTTTCCGCAATTTTCACGGTATTGTCATAGGCAGACTGCGGAAAGCCGAGCGCCTTCATCTCGTCCTCGCTTTTGAGGTAAAATTCATCGGTGGCAAACTGCATTGAGTTCTTATCGTCAAGGGTCGTGTTGGTGGCAATGCAGGTCAGCACACGCTGTACATAGCTGTCCTCTTTTTTTTCGACATAATGAGCGTCGTTTGTTGCGACAAGCTGTGTGCCTGTATCCTTCGCCACACGCAGAAGATACGGCAGAATGCGCTCCTGCTCGCTTATGCCGTGACTTTGAAGCTCTATATAATAGTCCTCTCCGAATATCTCCCTGTACTCTTTTACAAAAGAAGCGTCACAGCGTCCGCAAGCCTTCCGTCAAGAAGCGTTCTTGCAAGCTCTCCCGAAATGCAGGCGGAAAGGCAGATAAGCCCCTTTGAATAACGTCTTAAAAAGCTCCCTGTCCACTCTCGGCTTATTATAAAAGCCCTCTGTATAGCCCAGCGTCACCAGCTTTGAAAGGTTTTTATAGCCCTCGTTATCCTTGCAAAGAAACACAAGGTGGTGAGGCTTCATATCGGACTTTGTACTTTTGTCGAATCTTGTACGGGGTGCAACATACACCTCGCAGCCGATTATTGCCTTTATACCGTTTTTCGACACATTCGTTATAGAAGTCGATACTGCCGTACATTACGCCGTGATCGGTCAGTGCTACGGCTGTCTGTCCCATTTCCTTTGCACGACGGACAAGCCCTCTTATACGGCAGGCGCCGTCAAGAAGGCTGTATTCACTATGAACGTGCAGATGTACAAAACCGCTCACTTCTACTCTCCCCCGATCATCTTCTCCTCTGAGTGTATCTGCTATAAGGCTTATCTTCCTGAGCCTGTGGTTTACTCCGCTCCTGCTTATAGGCGGCTCAAGCATTTTGCCTATATCGCTCAGCGACAGCTCAAGTGCGGTAAGGCGGATTTTTGCCACCTGCAAAAGCTCGTCGGGCAGATACCCTTCTCCTCTTTTTTTCGAATATGTAATTAATATCGTCCGCCTGCTTCTGTGCGGCGGCGATAGTCTTGTCAAGGTTAGCCGCCTCGCAGTTGACGCTTCGGTTGACGTTATTGCGTACTTCCTTATAGATTTTTACGTTCATTATCTCCATTGCCTGCATCATAGCGCCCATATAGGTCAGCATATCGGAGATCTTTTTCGCTCTCTTTGATATAAAGAAAGCTGCTGCCTCTGCGACTTGACAGCTTTGCCCCCATACCGTGTTCTTCTATAATGGAAAGCAATGCTCTGCATTTGCTCTCATCGTGCAGGAACAGCTCAAGCTGATAGCCTTTTTCGGGATTTGCAACCAGTCCGCAGACAAGGAAAAACCCCTCTGAGATACACGCCGAAAGCGTCATCTCCCGAACAGTCGGGCATAGGGTAAGCGTAGCTTTTATCCGCAAGAGTAACCGTGTAAAGCGTTCTTCCTCTGAAGGTGCTTTCACCGGTCGAATATTCCTTTCCGACCGAATCAAAGGCATCGGCAATGCTATCGGCTACCCTTTTTGTTTTCCGTATTAAAAAACAGCCTTCGCCGTCTTCCGTCATGGCATACGCCGCTCCTTTTGACAAAAGCTCAAGCTGTTTTCTGCTGTGTTCCGCCTTGCACAGCTCATTTTTCACATCGGCGGCAAATGACATCAGAATCGCTCCTTTATCCTGCCTTTTTTGATTAAAGCTTTATTTCCGCATAGCACTCAGTATCGCATCTTTTTCGCCGGGATTGATATAGTTCTTATTGAGATGCGATTTATCGTATTCAAGATAAGTATCTTTTGTTTTCTTCTGTCAGCACAGCTGTGAAAAAAATCTCTCCCAGCTGAAATACTTGCCGCTTTCTATATAGTCATACGGCTTTTCGAGTATCGTTTTTATTTCTTTATCTTTTACGATACCTGAACGCAGAATGACCCACTCGAAAGATTCGGGCAGAAAAAGTACGATATTTTTCGCTTTCCTGAGCGATAGGACACGCTGAATCTCCGGACCGAATGCGGCTCCGTCTGCAATTACCAGTACCGTTTCGTACTGCCTTGTTATAAGCTCGTTGTATATTTTCGTCTTGCTTGCGGCTGAAACGCAATTTATCCCGTACTCCGAAAAATAATTCTCAAAAAGCGATAACCGCTTTTTGAATCCTCGGTTATAACCAGATCGGGCTTTAACGAAATGTCGGTATCCACTCTGCAAAGCGGGTAAAACTCTGCATAAAGCCGTTTTGTCCCCTGAAATCTGTTACCCGATACGTTTTTTATGCCGTATATTTCTTTCACGCTGTACGGCCAGATTGAAAAGCGGAGTTCTTGTTGCGATTACATAATAATTATCGGTATTTTTTATTGCTTTTGCAAAATCCTCAGACGCAACGAATTTATCGCCCTCGTCAATGAATACAATGCTGTCGTGTATAAGACTGAGATTTTCCTGCCAGCGTATGCCTGTAAGCACCGTGCATTGCTTTTTGCTTATTACCGTAACACCGCTGGCTTCGCCGTTTTCCTGATATGCGGCTATCATATCTATCAGGGTGGTCTTACCTGTTGCACTGTCGCCACGAAGTATCGTGATATTTCTTATAACGGAAAACTTATACTGTACACGGCGGCTTTTCACCACCACCTCATATTTACCTTTCACAACGACACCACCCTATAAATACAAGCCTGCATTCATTACATATTCCTGAATATTGTGAACCGTTTTTCCGTTATTGAGTATCTTTATCTCAAACGGCTTATCTCCGAAATCCATAACGTGCCTTAAATTGATAACAATATCTTTTTTTTTTGATTCCTTAGCTATGCGCAGTATCCATTTTGCACAGTTGTCACCGCAGGTCGAGGCATTGAAAATCTTTTGTATCATCGTGCCGCAGAAGCAAAAGCGTTTTCAGCCCTCCGGATATTTTCGTTACGGGAATAACTCCGAGAGCCTTGCTGTCAACCGCATTCGGACTAAGCACCACAGCCTTGTCCACGCTTTTTATCATTTTAACCGAAAGGTCATCGGTAAGCCAGTTATCAAGATAGGTATTGTCAAAATACATACTGGTGTTATAGACGTATTTCTTCTCCATATCTTCGGGTATTTCTCCGAAAATAATACACAGCATACCTTTCCCTCCGTTAAACGATTTTACTTCTTATCCTTATTCACATCTCTGTGAAGCACTCTTGCTTTAAGGTGATTTTTTGCTGAGATGCTCGCACATATTTTCCGCAAATGTCGCACTGCGGTGCTTGCCGCCCGTACAGCCGAAAGCTATTACAAGCTGGCTTTTTCCCTCGTATGAAGATACTGAGGTATCAGAAAGTCGATAAGGTCGAACAGCTTTGTCTGTAAAGTCTGTGAGCTTTCAAAGCTCATCACATAATCCCTGACTTCCTTATCAAGTCCCGACTTTTCCTTAAGTTCGGGTATGTAATACGGATTCGGCAGGCAACGCACATCGAAAACAAGGTCTGCCTCATTCGGCACACCGTACTTGAAGCCGAAGGATATACAGCTTATAGTCATGCTGTCAGATGGAGTGTCAAGGAAAATATTAAGCACGTTTTCCTTCAGCGTAGAGGTTGACATCAGGCTTGTGTCAATGTAATAATCGGCAATTTCACGCAGAGGCTCGATTATCTCCCTTTCTGCGTCTATCGCCTTGTCTATGTCGCCGTTTGTCACATCAAAAAGCGGATGCTTACGGCGTGTTTCCTTATATCGCTGTTTTACTACATGATGGTTTGCATCTACAAACAGCAGTTTTACGTCAAGGCCACACTTTTTCAGTTCCTCTATGTAGGTGGCGTTGAGGTTCAGAAACATAGTTCCGCCACGAATGTCGGTAACAATAGCGACCTTTGAAATATCATCGTTTTCTTCGCATATCTCGGCAAATTTCGGTATGAGCTGAGGCGGCATATTGTCTATGCAGAAATAGCCTATATCCTCCATAACGTTTACTGCACAGGATTTGCCTGCACCCGAAATTCCCGTTACTATAACAAATTCGGTTTTCATTTGTGTTCCTTTCCCTGCGCCCTTTATCTCTTATAATGAATAATGAATGATTTTGGTGTGCCGCTTTATTTATATACCCGTCAGCTTCCGATAAAGCCTTGTCTTATCTCGCCCGGTCACATATCTAAGGCACTTATCCGAAAATTTCACTTCATTATAAGCACTTCGCATTCAAGCGTTACACCTGTCTGCTCTTTCACCCTTTGCTTTTACTATATCCACAACGCCCATCACATCGTCGAACGTTGCGTTGTCTTTATTTATTATAAATCCGCTGTGCTTTTTTGTGCTGACCTCTGCGCCTCCGCAGGCTGTACCCTTTAAGTCCGCAGACCTCTATAAGCCTTGCGGCAAAGTCGCCCTCGGGCCTCTTGAATGTACTGCCTGCACTGGGATATTCGAGCGGTTGTTTGTCCTTACGGCGCTCCATCAGCGTATCCATACGGTCTTTTTATCTTTTCACGCTCGCCTTTTGCAAGCTTCATTTTTACGGATGTTATGCAAAGGCTACGCTCCGAAAAAAAAAGCTGTGTCTGTATGAAAGCTCCATTTTTTCAAGCGGAATTTCCTTTATATCACCTTTCTCGGTGATATATCGGCAGGATACGACCACGTCCTTCATCTCGCCGCCGTAAGCTCCCGCATTCATAAAAAAAATAGCACCGCCGACAGAACCGGGGTATACCGTATGCAAACTCAAGCCCCGTAAGCTCGTTTTCAAGAGCCACAGCACAGACAGCCGCAAGCGATGCACCTGCATTGCACTCTATATATTCACCGGTTTACTCTCACCGAGCCGAAGTCGCTTCCTATAAGCAGTACAACTCCCTGAAGTCCCTCGTCACAGACAAGGATATTACTTCCCCTGCCGACAACATAGTATTTAATATCGTTCTCACGGCACTGCTTTATAAGTTCGCACAGCAACGCCTCACAATTTATCTTTATCATAACATCACACGGTCCGCCGATACGGAACGAGGTGTGATTTTTCATAGGTTCATTTTTAAGCACGACTGCGCCGTATTTCCCGGCGGTCTGCTCCAATATGCTGTAATCGTTCAAAGCATACTCCTTGTGAATTTATTTTTTTGCGTTTTACGCCAAATAAACTTCCCCTTATGAGCCTTTAGTCTTTAAGTCTGTAGAGATTTGCCGCTCCGACGATACCGGCGTCATTTCCAAGCTTGCATATGCCGAGAACTGTTGAACGTTCGGGGTTTATGCAGTAGCTCTCACGCTTTATATATTCCTCGAGCGGCTTTGTGAGATAGTCGCCCTCCTCCTTGCAGATGCCTCCGCCGATAAGCAGCATTTCGGGCTGGAATGTGTTTACTACGTTTGTAAGTCCGCATCCGAGATAATTCAGATACTCGTCAACAACAGCCTTACCGCTCTTGTCGCCTGCTCTCATAGCGTCAAACGCAGTCTTGCCGTCAACCTTGTCAATACTGCCTGTTATATTCCACATTGCGCTGTCCTTATCTTCTTCCATAGCCTTCTTTGTGGCTGTGATGAGTGCAGTAGCCGAACTGTATGCTTCAAAACAGCCCTTTCTGCCGCAGTTGCACTGTCTGCCGTTATATTCGATAACAACGTGGCCAAGCTCCGCACCGCAGAAATTGAAGCCCGTGTATATTTTGCCGCCGATTATAATTCCGCCGCCTACACCCGTACCGAGTGTGATCACGACAACATCTTTATATCCCTTTGCCGCTCCGCCGAGAACCTCTCCGTATGCGGCAACGTTAGCGTCGTTTTCAACATATATGTCAGTGCCCAGACGGGTGCTTTAAAAAGTCCGCCGAGATCGGTATTGTTAAATCCCAGATTACAGGAATAAAGCACTACGCCCGTGTTTCTGTCGGCAACTCCGGTGTTCCGATACCGATGCTGTTGATATCCTTTACATCGATCCCTGCTTCATTGCAGGCAAGCTCAACACCCTTTGCTATGCTGTCTGCGATTTCTTCGGCAGGACGGGGCAGGTCTGTCTTTATGTTTGATTTTCCTACGATTTTGAAATCGTCATTTACCACTCCTACTTTTATGTTTGTTCCGCCAAGATCGATTCCTATGTTGTACATTATGTTATATTTCCTTCCGATATTTAATATATTCCTTGCTTTTTATGCTTATTCGCCGTCAGTCTTCATCAGGCTCTATTTCGGCATTTGTCTTTATTCCCCTCAGCCTGAGGAAGTTTTCAAAACGTTCAAGGTCGGCATTTACTATCAGTTCTTCGGGAAAATCAATATCCTTAAGAAGAGCCTCAGCTTTTTTGAACGCACCTATCTTGTCGCAGAAATGCGCATCCGAATCAACGATAACATAACAGCCGTTTTTTGCACAGGTCGGCAATATAATATCGTGCAGACGCTGTACAGAGGTCTGACTTCTGAAACGGCTGACGTTGAACTCCATTGCAACGTTCTTTTCTTTGCACGCTTTTGTCACCGCATCATAATCATACGGATAATCCGCCGATTCGGTATGTCCGAGAACGCACACCTTCGGGTTATCCATAACCTTTATATATGCGTTTGTGTGCTGCTCAGCCGTACCCGGTATTATGCAGGGGTTGTGCATCGACGCATTTATCCACTCAACGTTGTAATAAATATCATCGTTTATATCAAGCTCGCCGTTATATCCTGTAAGGTCTGCTTCAACGCCCTTTATAATACGCACTCCCGACAGGAAATGAGGTATAACGCCCATATTGCAGAAATGCCATATATGCGGCGAATCCTCCATATTTATGCAGTGGTCGGTCATGCCGAGAGATAGCTCAGTCCCGCCTTTGCGGCTGAAGCGGCATTCTCGCTTATAGTTGAGTATGCGTGATCCGATGCCAACGTATGAGTGTGCATATCAGCAACGAATTTCATTTTAGGGTCATATCCTTTCTTTTTATCTGTTCTTACACATTTTTATTTTTCTGTCTGTATTTATATCTGTTTATCAGCCCATGCTCTTGACTGTATCACTGCTCTCCATATCAAGTCCGAGATTGTCAAGCAGTTCCTGTGCGGCATTGTAGCCCATTTTCTTCTGTCTGTTGTTCATTGCCGCAACTTCAAGTATAACCGCAAGGTTACGTCCGGGCTTTACGGGGATAGTCAGCGAGGGAACCTTTACGCCGAGTATGGAAACATAGTGGTTGTCAACACCCATTCTGTCGTATACCTTTTCGGGATTCCACAGCTCAAGCTCAACTACCATATCTATCTTTTCGCTTACCTTTACAGCACCCATACCGAAAAGCTGTCTTGCATTGATAATGCCGATGCCTCTCAGCTCCATAAAGTGACGGATATTATCGGGCGAACTGCCTACAAGAGTAATATTTGACGCTTTTCTTATTTCAACGGCATCGTCCGCTACCAGACGGTGACCACGCTTTACAAGCTCTATGGCGGTTTCGCTCTTACCTACTCCGCTCTCGCCGAGAATAAGCATACCTTCGCCGTATACCTCGATAAGAACACCGTGACGTGTGATTCTGGGCGCAAGCTGAAGGCTTAAATAAGCAACAAGCTTTGACGTGAATGTCGAGGTGCTTTCCTCACTGCGTAAAAGCGGAACGTTCAGTTCCTTTGAAAGATCACGCATCTCGGGCATAATATCCATACCTCTCGACACTACCACAGCCGCCGGCTGTTCGCTGAAGAATTTCTTTATTCTCTGCGCTCTTATCTCTGCTCCGCACTGTTCAAGATATGCGGTTTCCGCCTTGCCTATTATCTGAATTCTGCCCTTGTCGAAATATTCGTAAAATCCCGCAAGCTGAAGTCCGGGTCGGTTTACATCAATATTTGAAATGAATATCTTTGCAGGGTCCTGCGGTGTGTGGATAACCTCGAGCTTGCACTCGTCGATTATCGCCTGTAACGATACGGTAAATTCCTGTGCCATACTGTTCCTCTTTCTGCTTATAGCTGTACTGCGGACATATCTGCCCTATCTTAATAATTATACTACATCGCCGTGAGTAATGCAAGAGAGAATTGCGTATAACCGTCAATATGTGTAAATTCCGTAAATCCGTATAAAGCAAAGAGCGACAGCTACATAGCGTATACTGCCGCTCCTTTGCTTTTTTGCAGGCTAAGACAGAATGCTGTCGTCCTTTCGCTGAAAATATCCCTGCGGTTTTCTGCAGACAGGACAGTATTCGGGAGGGGTACTTCCGCAATGTATATGACCGCAGTTCCTGCACAGCCACACCGTTTCGCCGCAGGAAGTAAACAGGCTTCCGTCGGTCAGCTTATTCACGAACAACAGCTTGAATCTGCTTTCATGCTCCTTTTCAATATCGCCCACCTTTTCAAACAGATCGGCTATATTGTCAAGCCCTTCCTGTCTTGCGGTTTCAGCATACTCCTTATACATCTGCGTCCACTCGTAGTTTTCGCCGTGCATTGCCTTTTCAAGAGCATCGGCGGCTTCGGGTATCCCTCCGTAGATAAGTCCGAGCCATATTTGTGCGTGAGCCTTTTCATTTTTTGCTGTGGTGCGGAAAACCTGCGATATTTCCTCATCGCCGATCTGTTTTGCCTTTTCAGCGAATATCTCATAACGCACCATCGCCGCAGACTCGTTTGCAAAAGCGGTTTTCAGGTTCTCAAGGGTCTTTGATTCGGATAATTGCATAAAAACATCTCCTTTTCTTCAGTTACAGATATTGTAACCGCAGGAAAGGAGATTATGCAGTGCTTTTGGCGGAACAGATATGTTTGTCAACAAGGACGGAAAGCTGTGCTGTGAGGGAATATCGGGCATTGTCGGAGAAGTATAAAACGCTTGACTTTTGCTGACTCTTGTGCTATAATACCGATAACTTAAGGGAGTAGACGGCGGAATACCGTGACAAGTCAACACACTGACGGTGATAATGCTCTTAAATCACGTCTGGTTTGTCTTAAATGTTGAGACTTGAGTACAGGAAAACTGTACTCAGGTCTTTTTTATTGCACATTTCGCACAAGGCTTCCGCATAAGATTAAGATAAAACACCGGAGGACAAATTATGGGACTGTTGGAATTATTTCTTATCGCTGTGGGACTTTCGATGGATGCCTTTGCGGTGAGCGTCTGTAAGGGGGCTGTCCGAGCGACAGCTTAAAGCTAAGCATTATCTGATAATAGGCGCTTGGTTCGGCGGTTTTCAGGCATTGATGCCTGCTGTGGGTTATCTTCTCGGCTCGACCTTTGAACAATATATCACAGCCGTTGACCACTGGATAGCGTTCGTGCTGCTGTGCTTTATCGGAGGAAATATGATAAGAGAAGCGCTTTCAAAGGACGAGGAAAAGCTTGACGCATCATTCAGCTTCAAGACAATGCTGCTGCTTGCGATAGCGACAAGCATAGACGCACTTGCGGTCGGAATAACCTTTGCGCTTCTTCCCGATGTAAATATAGTTGCGGCTGTCCTGTTCATCGGAGCAACAACTTTTATCCTGTCAGCGATAGGTCTGAAGGTCGGAAATGTATTCGGCACAAAGTACAAGTCGAAGGCGGAGCTTGCAGGGGGGTGTCATACTGATACTTATCGGTACTAAAATCCTGCTGGAGCATTTAGGGGTTATTAATTTCTAAGCGAGCATCACATAGCAAAAAAGAGCAATCGTGTGACAGCGACTGCTCTTTTATATTATTGCGTATTATCAATCAAGGAAATATGTAGCCTCCATATCGGCGGTGCTGAGAGCAAACGCAAGAGGGAACATTCCGAATGCCTTTCCTACGTTGTTTGCGTTTTCTTCGCCCGAAAATCCCCATATGATAGCGTATAGCGAAGGCTTCCTCACGGGTAAGACGCATAAAGCCCGTTATCATATAAACTGACTTCTCGCCGTGACCGTAAGGCAATCCGTCATCGAAGAAGAATGTCGGCACCTTTTCCCACTGACCCGTTTCTTCGTTCTTCACGTTTCTTGTGCCTCTTGTGTAGACGTTGACCTTGCATATATCGTGAAGTAAAGCGCATACAGCTATCGTTTCATCGCTTGCGTTGAGATTATACAGCTCACGGACACGATCTCTTTCAAGATAAGCCTTGAAGCAGTTGTAAACGTTCAGAGAATGCTGTGCAAGTCCTCCGTCATACGCACCGTGAAAACGTGTGCTTGCGGGGCTGTAAAGAAATCGCTCTTGTTTATAAGATAGTCGAGCAGTTTATCCGAGCCTTCTCTTTTAACATAATTTCTGTAAATATCTATTATCTGCTGTTTGTTATTTTCGATCTGCTCGGGTGTGAGTACCTTTGCTTCGTTGTTCTGCGTCATTGCAAAACCTCCTTTTCATATAAAGTCAAATAAAAGCCCCGCAACGCAGGGCTTCAATATTTTTATGTTTAATCTCCGAGTGCGATATTTTCGGGGAAGATGTTGGCACTTTCATCCTTTGAAAGATAAGTCGTAGTAACAAAGCCGTTGATAACCGCACCGTCGGATATTGCAATCGAGCCTGCCTTTATATCACCGATTATGACAGAATCCCTGTCAAGCATTATCTTGCCCGAAATCTCGATATTGCCCTTTATCTTGCCGTTAAGCTGTGCCACCTGTGATGAAAGGTCGCCTATCAGCATCGAATCGTTAGCCATTACAGCCTGTCCTTTAAGGCGTACATTACCCTGTACAGCCGAATTTTTCATGCTGATATTGTCACAGGTAAGATCGCCTACGACCTTGCCGTTTATAGTGATATTCTTGGTCGTTTCAACGTTACCCTTTATATTACCGTCAATCTTCATATCGGCAAACGAGCGTACATTGCCGTCTATCATGGTGTTTTTGGATATAACGGTCATTTCCTGCGAATTATCAGCCCTAATACCGCTCATAAAGGGATTGTTGCCGCCATTGTCTGAACCGCTCTGTGCAAATCCGTTCTGGCCGCCTGAGAATCCGTTGTTCTGAGGTGTCTGCGTAAAAGCATCACTGCGTACATTCTGATCAAACGAGTTGTTCTGTGTGTATTGTTCATTCATATCACGGGCTATCCTCTGCGAAAAATCCTGTGCCTGCTCCTGCTGTGTAAAGCCGTTGCCTGCTGTTTCGGGCTTTACGCTCTGCTGTGCCTGCTGCGCCTGCTGTTCGGGCTGTTTGTTCTCGGACGGCTGAGCATTCTGTACGGACTGTACAGGTTCTGTCGGCTGTGCGTCGGCAGTATCATTCATATATGAGGCAACGTCCCTGACCTCTTTACGAGCGTCAGACGGTCTGGGATTCGTCAGCTCCTTCATAGCCTGTGTGAAATTATCCTTGATTCCCATTGTTATCCCTTTCTTGAAATCAGAATTTAAAATTGAACCGGCTTTATCTTCTGAGAAAGACTGCCGAATTTATAGCCTTTGTTTTGAAGCGTCTTGATTATATCCTCTATCACAAGCACCGTATTATCACGGTCGCCTGTATTATGGAAAAGTATCACGGGCGAGGAAAATTCCTCAGCATCTTTTAAAACGTTTGTGTACAGTGTTGTCCAGCCGTAACCCTGCCAGTCGTTGCTGTCCACATTCCAGTCGAAATATGTAAAACCTCTGCGATCCATCTCGGCGATAATATCGTCACGGGCCTTTTCATTATAATCGTTCACACTGCCGCCGGGAAATCTGTAAATGTCGGGTGCTTTGCCCGTAGCCTCAAGGACTATCTCATACGCTTCGTTGAAATCTTCGAGAAATGCGTCAACCGATGCGTATATCTTTTCGTAATCGTGAGATGCGGAATGTATTCCTATCGTGTGTCCCGCATTGCTTATTTCTCTCAGTAATGAATAGCAATACTCCGTTCTTTCGGGAACAACAAAGAAAGTAGCCTTGACGTTTTCCTGTCTCAGATAATAAAGCAGATTTTCCGTAAGCACGGAAGGGCCGTCGTCAAATGTAAGATAAACGGTGTTTTCACTGTTTTCATATTCGCCGTCATATTTATCTGCATACAGCGTCGGGAAAAAGTGAAGTATAGCTGTCCGCACCGGAGGACACGGAACTGTCGGTGCTTTCAACCGCCGATGATGAAGCCGGCGTTGTTTCAGGCGCCTTTGTGGTTTCAGGGACAGCCGCCGATGTTTCCGGTTTTACGCTTTCGGTCACAGAAGGCTCCGCTTTAACATTGTCGGAGCTTTCTGTCGCCGAAGACGTTCTGCTCTGATCGTCCGATGTCTGTGACACCTGCGACTGCGCAGAAAGCTGAGAATTCAGCCTGTCTATCTCATCCGACTTTTTGCCGTTGTCAACCGCAAGCAATATACAAAGCACCGTAAGGCACTATTATCAGTAATGCCGTTACAGTCAGAATAAGATGCTTGAAAAATCTGACACTACCGAAATACAAGCGCACCACTCCCCTTTTACATATATCAGTATAATACTATATTTATCGGCTTTTGTCAAGTAAAGTCGAACCGAAAGCCAAGAATTACTGACTTTTTTTTCTTGATAATGTATTTATAAATCCGGAGATACGTTTGTTGTTTTTGCTAAAATCGCACTTCATTTTTTATTTATTTTCTATAAAATGCGAAATATCTGTTGTAAAAAATGCTCAAATGTATTATAATAGTTATATTATTTAATCTGCGTCGGCAGATGCAGGAGAGCGGAGGGTGATTTGTTGAATACCGAAGAGATTAAATGGATATCGTATTATGGCAAGGACATAAGTGCGATAAGCTGTTCTTTTCACGAAAAATTAAATAAATACGGCTTTTGTCTTGTCCTTGACGAATACGGCTCGGATAAAGCGACAAAGGCTCAGATAGGTATACTTGATACGGTGCTTGAGGTTCAGACACCGAACATTCTGCTGATATGTCCCAGACACCTTATGCATAGCTGGTACCGTTGTGTCGTAACAGGTAACGGCGTTGACTTCAAGATGATTTCAGGCTCGTCTAAGGCTATCACATATTTTAACGAAAAAGCATCAAATACATATATAATCGCAGAAGAAGCACTTGAGGCGGACAATGCTCTGATGCAGAAATTTGTGGACGCAGGTCTTACATGGGACCTTGTGATAATAGACGCAGGTCTCAGCACATCGGGTATAAAGTGCGGACTTTATACGGAGCATCTGAAAGCAAAAACGAACAAGCTCGTTATTCTCAGCCCTGTACCGTGCGGTTATCACCAGAGCTACGATGAGATAAAGTCGCTTGTCAAGGCACTGCTTGCCGACGAAAATAAAGCCAATGCGGTCGATGACATCAGCTTTGACGAAAAATCAATATGCTTCAACCCCTACACTCGGTAATGCGTTGCTATTTCGACAAATCAGTCTATAACGGCGAGGTAGCAAGAAATGTTGTGATGCTCGAATATGAATTCCCACAGGATTTCATCTCGAACTCACGACGTCTTATCGACATAAAGACAGGCCTTCCTCTTTATGCGCAGGGCGGTAACGTCTTTGAGGAATACGGACTGGAAGCAAAGAAAACCTACACCAAGCCCTCCTATAATATAGCTGATGTGCAGGAGCTTCGTCAGGTCGACAAGAAGCTCGACTGCTTCCTTACAAAGCTGGACGAGGTGCTGAAAAGCTCGGAAAACAGAGCGGTCGTTTACTGCGTTACCGGCTCGACCATCCAGTATCTGAAGAAAGTTATATCCGCTCTTTATCCTAATATAAACGGTCTTTTGAAAATCGACAGAGGCGACATATTCAACACACGCTACGATAATTTCACAAACGATGTGCGTGACAATGCAAGAGTAGTGATTACAGTTGATAAAATCGGCTCGATAAACCCTCAGGTAAAGAGATTTACTCATATATTCAACTATGAGCTTCCCGACAGCCCTGTTATCTTTGAACAGCGTGCCGCACGCCACGGAGGCAGAAACGAACAATCAAGAGAATTTATAGTTATGTGCGACAAGAACAATCTGTTTGACGCAAGAATGCTGTCAAAGGTTCTGTTCGGAAAGATATACAAGAGCATTGTAGCGGGGCTTCCCGGACGAAACGTGCTTTTCGATCTTCCTAATGCCGCACAGCTTATAACCGACGCTATACGGGATCTGCAGTACGTCTGCTCCTACACAGGCGAGGTTTCAAACTGCCATGATGTAATAACGCAATTCAAAAGCGATTACAACATTTCGCCATCTATAGATATTTCCTCTGCGGCAAAGACGCACGAATACACAAAAGCTGAAGCTGGATAAGATCTGCCGTGCATTCGGTCTTGAAAACAGAATAAAGGAAAACACCTCCACAGAAGAAAAGGTGCTGAAGCCTATGATAAAGGAAGCACTGGAACGCTTCAGCGGATCGCTGCTCTACCTGGACGATCAGCAGCATATCGTTGCGCTCGGCGGAACGGCGCTTGAGGAATGTCTGTACAGCGAGCAGTTCCATTCATATAAGGAGCAATGCTCCACGCTTGATATTTCGGCAGGCATAAAAGCCGCTCAAAAGGCTTTTGAGAACTTTATCACCGATAACAAGAATGCGGAACTGCGTTTATGCGTAAATATGCTGCCCGATACGGTAAAGATGCCTGTGCTTCTCAACTCCTGGCGTTATCTTACCGATAACTTTATGATACAGGAAACATTCAGACAATTCATGAAAAAAATACAACGAGGGAGTGATGTAAGGTGGAGGCTTTTCGTAACGAAGAAATTGCGGGGCTTTTAGGCGATTTTTATCAGGCACACGCAAACGAGAACCGTGAAGTGATGGAACAGTCGCTGATGAAGATGCAGAACTTGCTTTACACAGGTGAAGCCGACAGCACCCCGTTCAAAGACTACTTCAACTCGGTATTCGGCGGACGCACACCGTATAACGCTTCGCTGTCCGTAAGCGACTATCCGAAGGAATCAATAATAAGAGAGCTGTTGCAGAACACATTCGGCTGTTACTACTCCGACCCCGACATCAAGGTTCTTTTCAACTTTGAGCAGGACGGCGAAATAAGGCTCACATACAACGAGGACGGCTTTACGCTTGAGCAGATACTTTATTATCTCAGTATCGGCAGAAGCGACGGCGACAAATCCCGTGAAGGTCGTTTCGGCGTAGGCTCAAAGAGCGTATTTATGAACGTTGAGTGGCTGAAGCTGCGTTCGAACAACTTCAATTTCAGAATAGTAAACGATGCGGGCATTCTCAAGATAAGAGAGCTTAACCTTACCGCACCCGTTTTCAAGGGTACAGAGATCGTCTTCAAGGTTTCCGAAGAAGAACAGGCTAAGATCAAGGAAAACCTCGTAAACCTCACTATCCACAAGGGCGAATATATAAATCTTGTCGAATTCTGCTTTGCATTTATCAGAAAGAAGCAGCTTGGCAGATTCGGTGAAGCAGAAAATCCCAACCGCACGTTCAATGTTGCCGTTATGGATATGGGCAAGCCTCTTGCGGTATATAAGGTTATCCGTTATCAGAAAACGCCTGACGACGACCCGACAGTACGTTTCTTACAGAACGGCAAAAGCGTTATCGAATTTATCTGGCACGAAAACGAGGGCTTTGTATATCTTATTCCGTTTGCGGTTTCTTCCGCAAAGCGTGACACGCTGGTAAAAGTCCTGCTTGATAAATACAACTACTTCGCCACTTATGAACTGACAGGTCTTATCAAGTCAACGGGAGAAGATTTCATCAAGGAAAAGCTGTCGGCATTCTTCATCAGTGTGCCGAACTCATATATTACCACTCACAGAACCGGCATCCGCCACGAATGTGAGGAGGAGGTTTCGGAAGCTATAAACCGTGATCTCAAATATATGATTGAAAAGTATTCCACGCTATTTCGTTATCGAGCTGCTGCCGAGAACGAATTCGGACAAATATTATATGCGTCCGAAGCACTATGTGTTTGAATTCTTCAGCAATTATCTTTCTACCAGCATTATGGTAGGCGATCTGCGCAGTGTTTTCCACAACAGCATCTCACTGCTTTTACCCGGAAAAAGCGAGGCTATGCCGTATTCCGAAGTAAAAGAGATTGGTTTCTTCTCGCTCACCGACCACGTTTCAAAGCAGGAGCATGAGAACGGCTCGGCATTTACCGAGTATATCGAAGACGAGCTTGTCAAGATGCGTAAGGATGTATCGGATATGCCCGAAAACATCATAATGGCAAGCTATAAGTGGATTGACGAGGACAGTGACGAGGAAGGCAGAGAGTTCTGCTACAACTTCAATTTTGACGGTAATACATATGTTCTTGACAGCGAGAGGAATCCCGCTATCAAAGACTTCGACCTTAGCTTCGGCTTCAGAAGTATAGTCAGCCTTAAGCTCGGCAAGTATGTTATAAATGACGCTGTTGCCGATGAGGACGCACTTATCGGAGCACTCGGTCTGTTCGATACGATGTACGGTCAGGATTATAAGATAGGAATGAGATACTTCCAGTTCAACGTCCACTACCGTGACATCACCCATAACTTCGACGTTGCAAGAATGACAGTGCATAATCTCAAGCGGGCTTATGACTGCATTGTGGCGCACAAGAACAGCTTCGAGAATCACCAGATATACAACGAAGTCATAAATATGCTGATAAACAGCTTCACACAGGGCAAGGATACTATGACCTTCCTGCGTGAGATGAAATCGCAGGGCAGTGACATCACGCTCCAGCTTGATATTAACAAGAAGTTCAGATTTGCCGCATACGGCAAACAGTTCATGATACCGAGCAGTATCACCAACGCCGACCTTCTTGAGATAATCGGCGATGTTTATGCACTTATCAACTGCGGAATGTTCAACGGACGTGTATTCGACTTCCCGTTCATGAAGTCCGGCTATTCGTTCGAAAAGGCTTCGCTTATGAGCCTTCTGCGTGAGAGCAATCTGACAGATGAAAAGGTATCGGCAACTATGCCTAACCTTTATATCTGCGACCTTAAAATTCCCCGTATCGCACTTCTCGGCGAAAAAGACAAGATTATCCGTATCATAGATATAAACGACCCGATAAGCGATGAGGAGCGTCAGAGCATCACAAAGTATGTTATACTCCGTGACGACTGCACCAAACCCGAATTCGCAAAATATGTCGAATATCTGCTGGTAGGCGAGAACAACAACGTTCTCAGCCAGTTCTACTCAAGCACCGAAGAACCGAACCAGGTACTTCTTGACCAGATTCCGTACTACTATAAGCCTCTGCCGTCAATTACCGCTGAGGAACTTCAGTACCTGCGTACAAGATACAAGTCGCTCCGCAGCCTTTCAAATCTGCGTGTTTACCGCAACTATTTTGCAAAGGATATTAACGGCACGATGTTCGGCTACGGCGGAACCTGCTCCTGCTGCGGATTTGAATCAAGCATTATAAACAACTACGTTATAAAGAGCTTTGAAGTCGGTCTGTTCAAGGACGACAGAGAAGAAAAGTTCAAATTCTCTCTTTATATGTGCGCTAACGATTCCTATGCGGCAAGCGGCTGGATTATCGAGGATATAAGCATAGGCGGAATGAGTCCTTTCGTATGGCTTGACGAGATTGCAAGCTGTGAGGTCATTCCTCCCGAATTCCTACTCTGCTCCATCAAGTACCGTTGTCAGCTGACCTACGATATAATAGGCAGTGAGGGACGTGAAAAGGGAGAGATCGTTACTATGGAAAGCGTCAGCGACGGTGAGCAGAAGACTATGGACATCATACTTTCACCGCTGATGATGGCTAAGTGGATAGAGGATAACCTGTCGGACGAATACGACACTGCCGATTCTGCAAACAGCGAATCAAACGAAACAACAGCACAGTTTTTAAGTGAAAACCGCCCCTGCGAAAGCAGGGCGGTTATTTCAAACGGCATAAGCGTACATCTGTTCTTGTAAAATGGTTCGAACATGATGTAAGCTATGAATTGCCACAGCTTAATGCAAATCTCCGTTACCGGTACAATCTCAGCCCGTATGTCACAATCATGGCATAGGGGCTGTTTTTACATAAGCGTTGGCAAAACAGATTTACAGTCATCAACAGCGAAAATTATTGCAAAATAAACGTATAATTGCATGAATTAGCTGTCACTTTCAAAGATTTCTGTTTCAGCTTTATCTACCGTATGGTTGTTTATATGAAATTTACTATAATGCTTTATTTTGGAATCGGCAAGTTGGAAGAAATGACAAAATTTATGTAAAAATAAAAAAAACACTTGCTATTTTTTTTATAAAAAATGTATAATATATTACAAAGCTGTAATGCTTTTTAGAAAGAGAGAATGTTATTATGAAAAAACATTCAAGGAGTACTATATGAAATGAAAAAAATGGCTTATTATTTTTGTCACAGCGGTGATTTTTTCCATACCGATACTTTCGGGTTGCGGAGCAGACACAGATATAAAGTCGCAGGAATATATTGTCGCTACTGATATGGTAAAAGTATAATTTGCACGGAATCGAGGATTTCGGTTTCAATGTCAATCTTATATCTCGCAATAAAGATATTGACGTTGAGTTTTTGGGCTTTGAGGGTGAAAATACACAAGGACTTTCAGTGCAGCTTAATGATGACAGCTACGAAGAAATAAAGAAGCTTAATCACAACGGCTATTACATAAGGCTTTTAGGTTTTGTTTGCAAAACGGCAGATGACTATGTGAAAATTGACAGCGTGAATTTAAAAATTGACGGAGCAGATAAAAAGTTCGATTTCCCCACACCGATAGAGCATTATCTTAAGAATGACGACACAGATTCGTATGCTTATGTGCAGGATCATCCTGTTTTTATTTCTACAAATTCATATTCATCGTCAGAATATTGTTTTAAATATTGTGCTGAAGATGAAATTACCGTTCAAAGCTTTGCATTTAATGATTTTTGGCGTATTAAAAGTGCCGTCGTTTCGGTAGACGATATTGAAATCGGCGGACCGGATTCATTACCGCTGACTTTAAAGAAAGGCTCAGAATTATCTGTAAAATGTGTTTTGGATTTTAAAAATCCGGATAATACTGCCGATTATGACAGCATATACTGTGACTCCGTCCTGACCTATGCTTTAAAATCAGGTAAGCAGTTCACGCTTTATAACAATTTGATAAGTCAAAGCATATCCAACGAAGATGATGCAAAGTGCGCTATAGACTATATTTTGAAAAATAATATCAAGTAAGCAATCGTGGCTTCAATTTAAAAGTATTGAAGCCATATTTTTTTTACTGCGAAAGGAATCTTATGAGGAGAAAAATAACTCTTATTGTAATTTTGATATTGTTCATATCGGCAATTGTATCAGGTATAATTTGGTCGATAGCACCACAGCTTTTTCTGCAGTCCACTGATGAAAGCCATGATTCTATGCTACCTGAAGTGCAGAGAATTAAGTATCATATACTCGAAGGACAGATTGAGCATACATACGAAACCGATGCGCAGGTCATTTCAGGAATGCCTGAGATTTATATAACGGAAGTGCGTCTTGACAATATAAGCGATTCCGATTTTTCATTGAAAAAGAATAAGGGCGATTCGATAAGTCCAAATGAAATTCTGTATGTATACGGCAATGAAACTCATACGGTAGATTTTAACGGGCTGATTACAGATATTATTTATGAAGGCGGCGAAAACGGCAAATCCGTTACTATAAGATTACTGAATTACGATAATCTGTTCATATCGGCAAATATCGGAATGGAGAAAATAGATAAAATCACTTATGACACTCCTGTCAAAGTAATATTTAACGGCAGTGAGGCACAGGCAAAAATAGATACTATCGGATATGAAATTACCGATGAAAAGCTGCCTGTGAATATATATCTGCCAATGAAACTATATCCCGGCACTCCCGTAAAATTAGTCTTCACTTTGGAGATTAAAGAAGCCGGAATGTATGTGCCTTCAGAAGCTGTTTTTTCTGATGGCGAGGAATATTATGTATATATCGAAACCGAAAATGAACCGGAAAAAACTCCCGTTACTGTAGGACAAAGATTTTCGTCCGAGGAAGATGGAAATAGTTTTGAATATATTGAGATTTTGTCCGGTGTTTCAAATAAAGATGTGCTTATAGTTGAAAAAGTAGATTATTCAGGCCGGCAGTTGAAGGAGTCCTTAAAAAATGAGTGAGCTTATCAAAATTACAAATCTGCGTAAAACATATGACGGTAAGCGGTATGTTTTAGACGGTTTGAATTTTTCAATCGGGAAAGGTGAAATAAAAACAATTTTTGGAGCTTCGGGATGCGGTAAAAGCACCTTCCTTAATATAGTCGGTCTGTTAGACAATTATACAAGCGGAGAATATCTGTTTTGTGCGAAACAAATATCAATCCAAAAAAAGATTAAACGACTATTATAAATATCGTGCGCAAGATATAGGTTTTATCTTTCAGTCGTACTTTCTGATAGATTCGTTAAGTGTTAATGATAATATACTTATGCCATTTTTATACAATGAAATTGACTTATCGGGTTCAGTGAAGAAAACGGTAGATAAACTTTTGGACAGCTTTGATATGCTGAGTTTAAAGAATAAGAAGGTATCGCTTCTTTCGGGAGGAGAGCGGCAAAGAGTGGCAATTATGCGGGCAATAATCAAAGAGCCTAAGCTGATAATAGCCGATGAGCCGACAGGAAACCTTGATGAAAGCAATACAGAGCTGGTCGTTAAAGCATTTAAGGATATTGCCGAAAAGGGAACCGCCGTTATAGTCGTCACTCATAATAAATTCTTATCCTTCGGCACGGACACAACATATACGCTTAGGGGTGGCAAATTATATAATGAATAGCGCAGTAAAATTTTTCTTTTATTTTCATCACCTTATAAAAATGGCTACTGTAAATAAAGTGAGATTGGTATTGACATCAATAGGAATATTTGTAGCTGTTTTTCTGTTTTTTGCTCAGGTAAAATTATTACGGATTCTTATTACAGTGAAAGTATGAGAAAAGTTAGTCAGATGTCAGAAAACACCGTAATTGTTAATCCTATGGGAAACAAAGAATTGAAACAAGAACTGGCGGTTTCTGATAAAATAAATTGTATTGATGTATCCACGCTTTCGGAAAAGCAATCAATTTTTTCCGTTTCAATAGGCGATAATCGTTATCTGACGGTAATGGCATATGTGCATGGCGTATCGGAACTGAATTCTGTTATGCCGATTGTTACCGATGATGGCTGTTTTATAAGTGTTGAATCGAATCTGATAAAAGGCAGATTGATTTCGAATAACGATATTCAAACGAAAAATGCCGTCGTGGTTATTGACCGCCTGACCGAGAGCCTTATTTTTTCGGAGGTAACGGATTAGGTAAATATATTGAAATCGGTTGCGGTGCTTTCGGTGCAACAGTATCGTCACAGTCGCAAAGCCAATGTACCTGTGAGATTTGAGGTAATCGGCGTGGTTGAAAATTCATACACAGCCGATGTTGCAAAAAAATGAAATTGAAACAGGAAATAGACAGCAGTCAGCAAAGTATAACGACCTGCGTATCAATATATTGCCCGTTAACTTCAATCAATGAAAAATTTGCTCGTCAGGATAAGAATAGTCTTTATTTATACAGTTTCAACAATCACGGGGAATATAACAACTTTTTATATTACGCACAAACACTGTCAGAAGTCAAAAGCAGAACAGGAAACGGATTTTCCGTAATCACCAAAGATAATCTTTCTGCCGAGTTAGAAAACGAGCTGTCGAATACAAAAACTATCTTGAATATGATCTCCGTTCTTCTTTGCGTAATTTCGGGTATAAGTATTATGAGCATAACGTTCTTTTTCAGTAAAGGAAAGAATTCCCGAAATCGGGAATAAGAAAGGCTTTTGGTGCAGGAAAACTCGATATAGCCTTTCAATTCGTGTTTGAAATGATAATAATAGCAGTTTTTTGCATCGTTGCTCGCAATCGGATTAAGTATTGTAACTTGCAAATTGCTTGAAACGTTCCTTATTGAGATTTTGTATATGACATTTTCCGTGGACATCACTCCTCAAATGATAATTGCACCTCTTTTGGTGGGAATTTTTTGAAGCGGTTGTCTGCTGTATCGTCCCCAGCCTATATGCCGCTGAAATTAAAGTGACTGATTCTCTGAGGTTTGAATGATATTTCCCCGTGTGCAGTATGATAATACATAAACAAGCAGTCCCACCGCAATAATCACGGTGGGACTGTCTGTTTTAAAATCTTGATTTTCTCAATCTATCATTATCTTATTTCTTCCTGCCGCCTTAGCCTTATAAAGTCGCTTGTCGGCAGTTGTGAATATATCGGTTATCATATCCCGCATTCATGTCTGAGCATCTTTTTTCACGGACAGACAGCGAAAATTTACGGCTTACAGGAATTATTACACCGCTGTCAAGCTCGATCTGTTTTGTTGTATACGAAACGATATGATGGATATTCACCGCATAGCTTTTATGGCACTGTATGAAATACGGCGGAAAAAGATTCAAGCACATCGGACAGCTTGCTTCTGACAGACTTGTTTTCGCCCGATGTAACTATAATAAGGGTGTGAGCATTGCTCTCAAGATATAAAGTCTGCATAGGCTCTACGAAAAACGTTTCCGAATTAACCGTTACGGCGATCCTGCTTTTCTCCTTATCGGAATCAAGCGCCGTTCTCAGCTTATCCATTGCTCTTTTCAGATTCACATCAAGATTCTGTTTGTCAACCAATGCAAACGGAACTAGATTCTTCCCTGCAAGAAAAATCTCCTCGCAGTATTTGAGCGAATATGCCGTCAGGAATATTATTCTTATATCCGGATACAGATTGCTTATCTGCTCGGCAACCACAGTTCCGTTTTCCGAATTGTCAAGTTCAATATCCATAAAAACAGCCGCTATATCCTCAGTGCCTGCGCTGAGCCTTTTTAAAAGCTCCTTACCGCCGAGAAAGCATTCGGGTACTGCTTCGGTATTATCCCTTATGTATTTTTTCTTCATTTGAGAGGCAGTTTTTATCATCGTCACATATTAATACTATCATTCTTGATCTTTCCCTTTTTATTCTTATCGAAAGAGCCGTGCTGAATTTTCTATCCTTACATGTAAACAGCACATCGCCGTCATATTTCTGCACTATGCTCCGTATTATCTCCGTGCCGTAGCCGTGATTTTTGTTTGCCTTTGTGCTGGGCAGTTTCTCTGTGCTTTCAAAGTCAGGCATATCGGCATAATTTGAAACGGAAATATATATTCTCCCGTTCTCCTCTTTTTATCTTTATGCCGATGCTTTTTATCGTTTTCCGCCGCTTTTTGCTCCCCTTATAGCATTGTCAAGCATATTGACAATAAGACAGCATAAATCAACGTCATCTATCGGAATGTCATTACTAAGGCTCGCATCACAGTCAAGCGTCACACCCGATTCTTTAGCGGTATTCGACTTATCCCACAGAATCGCATTAACGATATTGTTAGCACAGTAGAACGGCATTTTGTTGCTCTGATTTTTTACGGCTCAGCTCATCAAGCATTTCCTTTCCCTTTTCAGCTGTATCGGGATAGGTGTACAGGTTCATCGCCGTTGTGAGAACGTTGTTGAAATCATGGCGGTACTTCATTATTTCGTGCTGAAGCTCGTTGATTTTTTCATAATAGCGGTACTGCGTGCTACGCTCATATTCAAGCTGTTCGTTTCTCATTTTCGTTTCGTACAGCTGTGAATTCTGGATAAGGCCTCTGTAGCACAACACATCGCTGATTACGCAGATTACAACGCACGCAAGAGTGAAATATGTAATTTCAGCGGTAGCATTCTCCGAATTTGCCATAATCAGTTTGATTATAACGCATAATATCAGAACCTGACTCAGAGGAAACAGCATAAAGACAAGGGCTTTTTGTTGATACCGGTTTTAAGCCGTACTCTTTTTGATAACCATCGTTGCGGCAAACAGAAATATACCGTATATAAGCATTTCTATATCAGCCGCAAGGAGTGCAGGATACGAAAGGTGTCCGATTTCGTAATTGAAGTCCGGGGAAACAAACAAATATAATTGCGGCAAAAACTGTATCTACGAGTATCTGTGACAGAAAAGAAAACGAGCCGATAAATATGCGGAAACCGACTGAATCCGTGTGAAAGAATAAGCTGTAGCAAGTAACCAATATCAGTGCAAGTGAAAAATCGACTACCTGAATATTGTAAGCCTCTCTGAGATACTGTCCTATCAATCCCGCAGCCATATATAAAGGCTGACGCACGTCCATTGTATGTATTTGTTGAATCTGGATGTCAGATTAACATCAATAAATAAATACACTACTAAAGCCGACGGAATAAACCTGAATATTGCTTCCACTATCAGCGGTACTGTCGTCATACTGATTCCCCCTAAAACTTATATATCTTCTATTTCACGTTCGCCTTTTCTTATCGAAAGAGCCGTGCTGAATTTTCTATCCTTACAGGTAAACAGCACATCGCCGTCATATTTCTGCACTATGTTCCGTATTATCTCCGTGCCGTAGCCGTGATTCTTGTTTGCCTTTGTGCTGGGCAGTTTCTCTGTGCTTTCAAAGTCGGGCATATCGGCATAATTTGAAACAGAAATATATATTCTCCCGTTCTCCTCTTTTTCTTTATGCCGATGCTCTTATCGCTTTCCGCCGCTTTCGCTCCCCTTATCGCATTGTCAAGCATATTGACAATAAGACAGCATAAATCAACATCATCTATCGGAATGTCATTGCTAAGGCTCGCATCGCAGTCAAGCGTCACACCCGATTCTTTAGCTGTATTCGACTTATCCCACAGAATCGCATTAACGATATTGTTAGCACAGTAGAACGGCATTTTGTTGCTCTGATTTTTACGGCTCAGTTCATCTAGCATTTCCTTTCCCTTTTCGGCTGTATCGGGATAGGTGTACAGGTTCATCGCCGTTGTAAGAACGTTGTTGAAATCGTGGCGGTACTTCATTATTTCGTGCTGAAGCTCGTTGATTTTTTCGTAATAGCGGTACTGCGTGCTACGCTCGTATTCAAGCTGTTCGTTTCTCATTTTCGTTTCGTACAGCTGTGAATTCTGGATAAGGCCTCTGTAGCACAACACATCGCTGATTACGCAGATTACAACGCAAATCAGTGTGAAATACATAATTTCGGTGTTGCATTATCGGTGTTAGCCATAATGAGCTTCATTATCACGCATAAAATCAACACCTGACTTTCCGGAAAAAGCATAAAAAATCACTGCACGCTTGTTGATAGATTTTCTGTCATGTATTCTTTTGATAATACAATGTTCAAAATACATCAGAATGCCGTATATAATCAGATCAATATCCGCAAAAAGCAGTGCGGGATATGTTAAGTGTCCGATGTCAAACGAAAATTCCGGAAATATGACAAATATTACAGCAGTTGTGATGGTATCAAATATAATCAGCGAAAGGTAGACCAGCGTTCCTATGAAAATACGGTATCCGACCGCATCGGTATGAAAAAATATACTGTAAATAAGAACCAGTGCTACCGCAAGCACAAAATCTAAAAATTCAAGCTTGTACTTTTCTCTCATATATTGCCCAAACAGACCCGCAAACAAATACACCGTATTCATTGCGATAAACTGAATATACTTGTTATACTTAGCCGTAAGATTGATTTCGATAAATCCGAATACAAGCAAAGCAGATGGTATGAACCTGAAAATTATTTCTACTATTACAGGTACTGTCATAATATCTCCCATTTATTTTTATATAGTAACAATTTAATGTGCTGAATTTATAATACAATTTTCTTGATGCTTTGTCAAGTCAGAATGGCAATATAGTCTTATCAAAAATCTTAAAATTAATATATAATTAATCTTTTTTTTGAAAATATCACGTTAATATTTTCCTGTTATTTCCTCAGGCATATATTCAGCTTCACGCAGTTCACGAAATGTAAAATACCCTGCCGTCACGAAACGGTAGGGTACCAAAGTTCTCAATCTATCATTATCTTATTTCTTCCTGCCGCCTTAGCCTTATAAAGTCGCTTGTCGGCAGTTGTGAATATCTCGGTTATCGAGTTGCCGCTTCCGTACACAGCCACGCCTGCGCTGAAAGTAAATTCTTTCCCTTTTTCTTTCTCGGAAAACTCCGAATAGCTTTTGCGTATCCGCTTCATAACCATCATAACAGTTTCGATATTGTCCGTATCAAAGAGGATCATGAATTCCTCTCCGCCGAATCGTGCTATAAGGTCATTTTCTCCGATATTTGTTTTGACCGCATACGCAAAATGTTTAAGCACATTATCACCGAAAACGTGTCCGTATGTATCGTTTACCGACTTGAACAGATCAAGGTCTATAAGCACCGCACAGTGTTTCTTTTTTCTCGTCCTGCGAAAGCTGATTTTCAAGATATTCTATAAGATAACGGCGGTTTCTTATCTCGGTCAGCGGATCGGTATTTACAGCAAGCGTAAGCTCCTCGCCCATTTCGCTGAGCTGTTTTGCCTGACGTTCAAATTGTACTATCACTATTGCGACCGCAACCATTATGCCTATAAACGCTATTATAAACGAAAACAGCGTGTCAAGCTCCATATTATCATTAGCCATATTCAGATGGGGGAATTTTGCTTCTGACAATAAATGCGGCTATATCTGCAACGAACACCGCCGCCCCCATTATAACTCTGTGCAACGGCTTCATAAAAAGTAATAATTCCGATTTCCGCAACAAGCATATACACTGCCGTGCTTGCACCGTATGAAATATACAACATCGGAAACTCGACAAACCCAAGCACAAGGAGTATTATAAACGTAGCGACATAGGTTCTTCCGGTAAAGAAACCGACCATTGACGATACTATAATTACAATTGCGCAAGCCGCACAGAATAAGGTCTGCGGGGTAAATCCGAATATCACTGCATTTGCGGTAAATCCCGCTATATTCGATATACAGCCGGTTAATGCCAGTACGATGAACAGCTTGTCACGAAGCTCTGAATTCACAGTATCTGATTTTTTATTCATTGTAAGTGCTCTCTTTCGTTCTTACTTTTCTTTCTGCTTATCTGCCCGTCAATGATGCCGTTTTTCTATATCGGCAAGAATATCGTCTATATCATATCTCTTGTCCTCGTCATCTCTGAATACAAGCGATATATCAGGCTCAGAACCGCCGTGCGTTACTTCAGCCGTACCCGTTTTTTCCGTCATTTCGGGCAGGGCTTTTTCGTTTTTTATATTTTCTGCTTCGGCTTTCTTATCCTTTTGCTGCTCTGCTCTGTCCGATTCCATCCTTTTTCTTGCTCCGGAGGAAAAATCCGCTCGGTCCTTTATGTTATCTGCACTTGCCGCTATATTCTTTTTACTGCGCAAATGCTCCGTGAAATCATCCGTTTTACCGTGAGAGCTGTCGGGGACACGATTATGCGGCACTTTTACGTTATCGGATAAAGACGGCATAGCGGCCTTTTTAGCTTCGGCCTTGTTTGCTTTTGGCAGCTTGTGTTCCTCGCTTTCGGGGAACATACACGGAGCTTCTTCCTGCAACTTGACCGTTTCCACCTGCGGTACCGGACGCTTTGACATAATGAACTTCACTATCTCAAATGCCACTATTGCGATACACGGCAGTATGGCGATAGCCATAACGCCAAACGGCGACATTGCAAATCCGATAACGGCACCCCAGAAATCACTGCAATAGTTAACTCTTGCAACAAGCTGGCTTTGTGATATTGTGATATTTTCTCCGCCTTGAGTTTCAACATCAAAACTCATAACGCCTTCCTTAAGCGTGGAGGAATTTACCTTTGCAAGCTGTGCTCCGCCGTTTTTTCGCATACCGATTATATATTATAAGCTCTCCGTTGTTTACCTCGTCGGGCCACACCTTCTGCGCTATAGCGGCTGTGCCTGCCTTAAGCTGATAGAAATCGTTGTCACGCACTATGTAAACATTATATCCGAAAATATCCGGCACAGCAGAGCCGCCGAATGAAAACAGCATTGATGTAACTACGAGAAATACCGCAAAAACAATTAGCAGTACGCCGATAACTACACCGATACACCTTGCCACAGATGTTTTTTTTATCAAATTTTCCTCGTTTCCGTCAAAAAAGCTATTGACAACAAATCAAAAATACGATATAATAATATAGTCATTTTGGAACTGTATTCCGAAATATGACCATTTATATTTTACCACATCGCCTCGCTCTTTTCAAGTGTTAATTGTGCATTATGCAATGTTTTGACTTGTGAAGCGGATGCTTTCGGAAAACGGAAAATGTGTGTAAATATATCAGAATATCGGAATAAATATGCTTGTGTAAGCACAGTTGGTAGTGCAGCTCATTCGTAATGAGCAGGTCGCAGGTTCGAGTCCCGTCACAAGCTCCATAAAAATAACCGCCCGGATTTAATGCCCGGGCGGTTTATCTGTTTATAACGCTTGTGTTCCGATTCTTATCATAATCTTTCTGATACGCTTTTTATTGTTCATAATTTTTCAGCAAATTTGCAATGCTCCTGCCGGCAAGTTCGGCTGAGTATCGAACCTGCTCAATATCATTTGCCAACGCTCCGAATTCTATAACCAGTGAAGCCTCAGCCAGATCCTGATTATAAAACCGATAATCGAAAAGCATAGGCCGTGTTATGCCTTTGTTATCTTTTTTCTATCGCATTTTGCAAATATGACGCAAAGCGGAGGTTATCCATATAATCCGGCAATATATCCGTGCCGTCGTCACATCCGCATATTATCATTATCTGCGCCGCCTTTCTGCCGTTGATTTCTGCAACGGGGAGCTATTCTCACATCTCCGTCCGCAATTACGTCACGGTGAATATCCAGCACTATTTTTATTGACGGATACTCTTTCAGCAACTCCTCTGTTCGTTCCCCTGCTTCTTGAATAAGAGTAGTTGTAAACGGATCGTCAAAGACCGTTCCGTCGTGCAGCGTACTTATTCCGTTATCAGCAAGCGTCTGCGCAAGCACCGCCCCTACTCCCACAACACTGTTTGCAGGGCAAAGCGATCTGCCGTCATAATCGGTATCGTAATATCCGTCACTGTCACGTTCGTAGCTTTCGGTCGTATGCGTATGTATTATAAGCACCTGAGGTTCGTTGCTGTCCGACAGCGTGACAGAAGGCTTTTTCTCAGCCTCAGCACCTATAAGCTCCGACGGCAGCTTGGTGCAGTTTCTTATCTGACCGTTTTCGAGGTCTATTACATTGTCGCCGCCAATCTTCCCATAGTGCTTTTCCTTGACCGTACCGTCCTTTGCCGTATATTGTGTAAGATCGTCCTTGTCCTTTCTTTATGTTAACGGAAATCAGCCGTGTTTTTACATCGGCGGGAGCGTCGACCGGCACCAGCGTTTCACCGGAAATATCCTGCGTACTGCTTGACGGATTATCGTTCGCAGGCGCTTTCTGCTCCTGCTTTTCAGTCTTTGTTTCATTGTCCGGTTTCTCTGTGCAAGGCTCGGATGAAACCGCATCTTCATCCCTGCCGTCAAATTCGTTTACAGGAACAGCAAGCATAACGCTCAGTGCGGTAAGCTGTCTTAGTCCGTCTGAAACGCTTTTACCGCTTACCGCTCGGTTACGGCGTTTTCAGCTACGCCCGTCAGGGTAAACGATAATACCGCCGCCGTAAGCCCAATGCCAAGAACCTTTACAATACCTTTGTTTTTATTACCTCTCATAAGCCTTTCCTTTCGCCAAGTGTTTTCACGGTTGGATTTTTCTTGTTACAGCTTATGATTCATTTTCCGCAAATATTCAGGAATAATTCATCAGCATTGATATGTCGCTGTAATGACAGTGACGGACACAGACTGCGGTTCAGCGCACAGGATATTATATGTGCGTACCTGCTTATCTCGGCATCTATATCATATCTTGTCACAAAAAATCTGTCGTTATCGCTTTCATACTCCATAGTGGTAGGAACGCCTACAGCGATTACCGGTATGCCTGCCGCCGCTCTGTCAAGACGGTTCCTGTTGCCTGCGGTACTGCCCGGCGTTATGCCGGTATCCGTGACCTGTATGCTCCTGCAAAGGCGCTCCGGCTCACTGCACGCAAGGCTGTCTATCGCTACAATATAGTCCGCTTTTATCTTCTCCGCACAGAATATTGCGTGAAAGACGCTGTCTATACCGAATTTGCCGAAACATCCGTCCTTATTACCGACACATTCCCGATTCCGTCCGCATTGTGCATACTTTCTATGAAATGCGAGGTCGCAAGTACCCTGCCTGCCGCTCTCCAGCCAAGACTGTCAGACGCTACAGACGGGTTTCCAAGCCCCGTGACAAGACATTTTCCTTCCGGAAGGAGCTTGTTAAGCACCGTACACAGCGCATGGATCTGACCGTCCGCATAAGGAACGTCCGTACTGTCAACGGTAAAATATCTACCGCAGGGGCGGTTAAAAAGAGCAGTTTCCTTTTCGGAAACGATTATTTCGGTTATCTTTTTCTCCGTAAAGCTCATAGCTTTCACATCTTAGTCCGTTTTTTTGCCCTTTACAAACTCCGCCGCCATATCTGTTCTTCCCGTAAGCCGCATAAAATTTCCTCCCGAAGAATTTTTTCAAAAAAATCGTAAAAAAGTATTGCATTTTCGTTTTGGACGTGCTATAATAAAGCGTATTGTGAAATATAACTATGATTATATGTAGATCTGTATAAAGGAGGTGCCGTAAGTGCCTAACATTAAATCTGCCAAGAAGAGAGTTTTAGTATCTGCTACAAAGCAGGCTCGCAATAAGGCTGACAAGACCGCTCTTAAGACTATTCTGAAGAAGGTTGACGCTGATACTAATGCTGACAACGTTAAGGTTGCAGTTAAAGCAGTTGATAAGGCAGCAGCAAAGGGTATTATCCACAAGAACGCTGCAGCTAGAAAGAAATCTCAGCTTGCTAAGAAGTTAAACGCTGTTTCCTGAGAATAACGATTTAACGTAACGCTCCTGCGGGAGCGTTTTTTTTTTGTGTTAATTGCGGTGATACAAAAAGCATCGGCTTGCATTATTATGTGCCGATGCTCTTTTTTTATCCCGAAATGCTTTTTACCGTATATCCGTTATCAAGCCAGTAGTCGATGACATCGGGCAGTATCGCCGTATTTGTTTCGGATACCGCATGGAGAAGATATACAGCCCCCGTTGTGCGTTGCGGAGGTTATTCGCCTGTATGCCGTATCCCTGTCGGGCTGAGCATCCGTATTCCAGTCGTTGTATGCAAAGGACCACAGCACAGTATCATAACCCATATTTTTGGCAATGCGTAATGTTCTGACCGAAAATTCTCCTCGAGGGGGACGCATCGTAACGGTTTTGTATCCGCCGAAATTATCGGAAATATAAGTTTCAAGTCCGTGTATTTCTTCAAACACCATATCATCGCTTATATCCGGCAGTGACGGGTGGGTACAGCTGTGATTTCCGACCTCGTGACCCTCGTTTATCATACGGCTCACAAGCTCAGGACTGCTTTTTACATAATCAAGCGTCACATAGAACGTTGCCGTAACCTTCTTTTCCTTCAGAATATCCAGTATTTTTCCGGTACAGCCGTTTTCATAGCCCTCGTCAAACGTAAGGCAAATTGTCTTGTCATCTTTGCCGAATATGAATCTTCCGCCGTATGACCCGTATTTTTCCTGCGCCTGTGTCGCTCCTACAGGGCGGTTATCGCTATCGGTTTCATAGCCCTGACCGTAGCAGACCTTTTCACTGCCGTCTGTCAGAAAAGCCGTTTCGGCAGGCGTTCTGCCTCCCCTGCCGTTACGTCCGGTGCTTTGTCCGACAGTATTCTTATCGGACGTGCATCCACACATGAACATTGCCGTCAATACCGTAAACACTGCGGCAGATATTTTTCTATGCAAAAAAATCACTCCTTTACAGATATAGTATCCGTAAAGGAGCGGTTGTAATTCATTGAAATAAATGGCGGCTTTCATCAACTGCCGAGATAATTCTTGACCATTGCCTGTAAAAAGCTCGTCACGATCAATATGACGGATCAGGCTGCGGGCGTTGTTATATGTAGTTATATAGGTAGGGTCTTCGGACAGAATATAGCCGACGAGCTGATTTATAGGATTATAGCCCTTCTCCTTGAGCGCACCGTAAACCGTTGTCAGTATTTCCTTCATCTCGTTTTCTTTTCATCCTTGAGCGAAAACGGCATAGTTTTGTCGATCATCAATATCAGTCCTTTCGTTAATATCTTTAAGGTGATACCGCACAAAGATTGTGCGCGTATTGCGCAGTCAGATTTTTTCGTCAGATTGTACAATGAGGGACACACAGCAAGGCTGACGCCTTGCAAGGACGAATTGTGCGAGATGACGGAAAATATGCAAGCAAGATGCGTACAAAATACAAAATAAAATATGGTCTTTGCGCGGTGTTGCCTTAAAAAACCGAAATTATTTTAAGGTTGTTATACTATTATACACTACCGTTCAATAAAATACAATAGCCGATAGCGAATTTTCGTTAAAATCACCAATAGCGGCTCTCATTTTTGGGTAATTGATAAAACTTTACAATTCACTATTGAATTAATGAATAATTTTTGGTATAATAACAATAACCAGATTTTTCAGGGGGTACAATAATGGCAGAACAGAAAAATCGCCATCTACAAACGGCGAATTCAAAACCTCACCGCTCGGCTTCGACAAAGCCGAAGTAATGGCATACATAGTACAGCACAACAAAGAGCGTAAAGCCCTTAAAAGAAGAAAAAATGACGAGCTGAAAAAAGAGCACTCGAAGAAAAACAGCAGACAAATGAAAGGTCAGAACAATGAACTGACAGCCGAACTTGAAAAGAAAAAGGCTGAACTTGACGCACAGATCCTGAGAGCAGAAAGCAGGTTCTTGACGAAAGACGCAAGCTGGCTCAGACCGAAAAAGAACTGCACGTTATGCAAGACAAATATTCTGCCCTGACAGAAGAATTCACAGAATTCAAAAAAAAGCAGGCAGCCTCAAAAATAGATAAAAAGCAAAGCACAGCGGCGGAACAATTGACCCTGCTCAGCTTGCAGAAATTTCCGCAAAAGCAAATGCCGACGCAAACGCTGTAATCAATGACGCTCAGAGCAAGGCGAACGAGATTATCACGGCCGCAAAGGCATATTTTGCCGATACGGTAAAGAAAAACATACGATTACAAGCAGTCTGTGCTTGAAAAGGCAGACACATTCGCAAACGGCGTTACATCAGGTGCGGCGGCTGCTCCCCCGCAATAGATATTCAGGCTGTTCTTGCCAACATAACCGCCTCAGTAAATGAAGCCGTTGAAAAGGCACTTGCCGGAGCGAATGCCGTAAACGATGCGGTAGCAAAGGCTGTTGAAGATACAAAGGCTGTGAACGATGTACTCGCTAAGGCTGTTGAAGAAGCCTCACAGGCAGAAGCAACCGCCGATAACACGGCTGACGTTCCCGAAGAAAAGCTGTCCGATGATGAGGAGCTTATCAACGCAAAGAGCGAGCTTGAAAATATCGGCGGACTTGACGAGAGCGAACTTGACGCCTATGCTCCGATGGAAATCGAGCCGTATACATTCGAGCTTAAGCTGGATATGCCTGCTCAGACGGACGATGACGATGACGACGATATGCTGACAGACAACAACGGCCTGCTCAGTTCATTTGAGATAGTATCGGGTGACGATGATATTTCTGCGGATAACGTAGATACGGGCGATCTGCTCGTTGAGGAAACTCCTGCGGCAGACGATATGGCCGATCTGCTTGCAGAGGAGCCTGTTGTGGCATCTGCTCCCAAAGCCCGATACCACTCCCGTAGCCGATGATTTCAGTGACCTGCTTGCAGAAGAGCCTGCCTGCTCCCCTGCTCCCGTAGCTAAGGCAGAGCCTGCTCCCGAAGCAGACGATTTCAGCGACCTGCTTGCAGAAGAGCCTGCTCCCGCTCCCGCAGCTAAGGCAGAGCCTGCTCCTGCATCTGACGATTTCAGCGACCTGCTCGCAGAAGAGCCTGCACCTGCTCCTGTGGCTAAGGCAGAGCCTGCTCCCGCAGCCGATGATTTCAGCGACCTGCTTGCAGAAGAGCCTGCTCCTGCTCCTGTAGCTAAGGCAGAGCCTGCTCCTGCAGCCGATGATTTCAGTGACCTGCTTGCAGAAGAACCTGCTCCCGCAGCTAAGACCGAACGGGCTGTCGACCGCAGTGGTGATAAGCCGAAGGAAAAGCTGAATGAAAGTCGTTCAATGGGTGTTGCCGGCAAGGAAGAAAAGGTGAACGATCCCTGGAAGGATCTTGAAGCACAGATGAACGGTATGACGATCACTCCTCCCCCTGCACAAAAGCAGACGGACGATGACGGAATGACTTCTTCGTTTGACGATCCTACCGCTCCCGCAGCTTCCGCTAAGGAAGAAAAGATTGATATGTCCGATTATTCATCCATGCTCGGCGGAATTAATGACAATATGACCACCAACACGGCACAGTACGATCCTTCGTGGGATCTCAAGATGATGGAAGGTCTTAACGACAATGACGATGACGACGACGAGATGAGCTCGGATAATGTGGGATTCTTCGACCTTTAATCAAAAGTAAATATCATATGCCGGGAAGTGTATGCTTTCCGGCATAATAAATTCAATGCGAACAGGAGTACGAACTTGGAACTTAACACAAGCGAACTTAAAGAAAAGGCAAAAACGCTCAGAGCCGGCGACAAGATAGAGCTGAGCGGTACTGTATACACCTCCCGTGACGCCGCACACAAGCGTATAAAACAGCTTATTGACGAAGGCGGCGAACTGCCCTTTGAAATAGACGGTGCGACTATTTACTACGCAGGCCCGACCGGCACTAAAGAAGGAATGGCTATCGGCTCATGCGGTCCTACAACATCGGGCAGAATGGACCCCTACGCTCCCCCTGCTGCTCGATATGGGGTTATCCGCAATGATAGGAAAGGGAGAACGCAAGCCTGCCGTAGTAGACGCCATAAAACGCAACGGTGCGGTATACTTCTGTGCCATAGGCGGTGCAGGCGCACTCGCCTGTCAGTGCATAACCGAGTGTGAGGTAATAGCCTTTGAGGATCTGGGCTGTGAAAGTGTGAAGAAGCTGACTTTCGACAAATTCCCTCTTATAGTTGCGATTGATGCTGTCGGCGGCAACATTTTCGAAACAGGCAGAAAGCAGTACGCAGAGGTCTGATTTAAGGATTTTTATATAGAATATCACGGCGTTTTTGGAGAACGAAAAAATCGAAAAAAATTTAAAAAAAGTATTGACAAATGCAAAGCGCTTTGTGATATAATATAAAAGTCGCTGATACAGAGCGACAAAAACAGAAAGATATGGCGGTATAGCTCAGTTGGCTAGAGCACTTGGTTCATACCCAGAGTGTCGTTGGTTCAAATCCGACTGCCGCTACCAAGCGGCCCGGTGGTCAAGCGGTTAAGACACCGCCCTTTCACGGCGGTAACATGGGTTCGATTCCCGTACGGGTCACCACAAAAGCCTCGCAGAGAAATCTGCGAGGCTTTTGTTTTATGTGTATTGTCGCTTTTGCCTCTTAAAACGTATGGCGGTTTTCCGCAAGCCATGCAAAGCTTTGCGGTTTAATCTGCGAAATAACTTGTTGCTATGCAAAAATCCACCGACCTTAAAAGTCAGTGGATTTTAAAATAAAATTCTATGCAATTCTTCATAACTTTCAAAGTTGAAATCAGTAATCTGTTTTTCTTTAATAATACTTGCCGCTTTGTATGATGTTATCAATGCCTCAGTACTGCTCTCAACTCATTTTCGTCAGTAATCCCTAATTTGTTAATCAAAGTTGTAGTGCCGGTGTAACAATCGGCATTTGTAATGTTCAGATTGTATGCCATATTCAACCATTCTTCTTATTAAGCTCTTTTATAGCTTTATCCAATGTTATTTCTTTTTTTTCATCAGTTTCATGATAAGTTCCCTGTGTTTTTCGGTTATCGTAAAACCCTCCATTTCTGTGGAAGCAATCGCGTTATCTACAGCACGTTCAATCGTCATAACAGTTATAATAATCACCCCCGTTTTATTTTTTATTATATTATACTCCTGTTTGCCGATAAAAAACAATACTTATCCCCCGCAATTTCAATTTAAAATGATATTTGTTTCTTTATTGCAATGAAAATTCGGCATACCCATATCAAAAATCGGAATGCCCGTAAATATTGACATACCCATAAAAAAAGTGATATAAATTAGTCGTAAAAGCAGATAATAATGTCTGTATTTTGTATCATTCTACGGAGGTGTTTCAATTATGATGGGAAGACTGAGAGCGATGCGTGAGCCGCTCAAATATGTACAGGGCAGAGATGCACTGCTTAAATTTCACGAAGAAATGGGTTATATGGGCAAGCGCTGGCTGTTTGTATGCTCAAACAGCGGCTACAAAGCCTGTCATGATAAGATAGAAAAGAGCTTCGGCGACCTTGACGATTACAGACGTTATGAGGTTTTTGGCGGCATTTCCAGCAACGGCGAGATAAACAAAATGAAAGCCATCGTTGAAGCCGACAATATTGATACTGTTGTCGCAGTCGGTGGTGGAAGCGCAGTAGATACCGCAAAGGCAACTGCGTATTACAGCGGAAAACACATTGTAATCGTGCCTACAGTTGCGGCTACAGACGCTCCTTGCACGGGACTTTCCGTAATTTACAACGATGACCACAGCTTCGATAAATATCTGTTCTACCCGACAAATCCTGACGCTGTAATGGTCGACACGACCGTTATCGCAAATGCGCCTGTCAAGTTCCTTATCGCAGGTATGGGTGATGCGCTCGGCACATATTTCGAGGGTCGTGCTTCTATCCGCACTGAATCCGCAAGCCTTGAGGGTACGGGCATCACAAGAGCAGGTCAGGCGCTTGCTCGTCTTTGCTATGACACGCTCCGTGAATACGGCAAGCAGGCTATCGAGGCTTGTAAGGTACACGCCGTTACTCCCGCACTTGAAAATATCGTTGAAGCTAACGTTTACCTTTCAGGTGTCGGCGCCGATAACGTAAACTGTGCCGCCGCTCACTCATTCTACAACGGCGTTACTTCTCTCGGCATAAAGCACGCAGATCACGGCTGCTGCGTTGCACTTGGCACGCTTGTACAGCTTGTGCTTGAGGGTGCGCCTAAAGAGGAGTTCAAGGAAGTTCAGGACTTCTGCCTTGAGGTCGGTCTTCCCGTAACGCTTGAAGAAATCGGCGTTACAACTCCTGAGCAGGTAAAGACTATTTCCGAGAAGCGCTTGTATCCCCGGCGAAACTATCCACAACCTCGCAGGCGATGTACAGCCCGTTGAACTGTATGACGCTATTATGCAGGCTGACGCTATGGGTAAGATTGCACTCGGCAAATAAGCATAACAAAAATAAAAACACCGACCCTTTAGCACTATGCGAAAAGGGTCGGTGTTTTGTTTTGCTGAGTATGCCGACAATGGCTTTAAGCCTTTCAAGGTTTTAATATCGGCATAAAACAAAACCGCATCGTTCTGATGCGGTTTTAATGGCTGGGGTGGAAGGATTTGAACCCTCGAAATGGCGGAGTCAGAGTCCGATGCCTTACCACTTGGCGACACCCCAATATTCTTTAAGTTATCACTGCCGTGACAACGTAGATTATTATATCACACTGAAAAGCCGATGTCAAGCATTTTTTGAAATATTTTTAGATTTTTTTCGGTTGTTTTCGTTTTTAGAATTACTAACAGTTATATTCTAAACGGTTTAAACAATCCGTCAAATTTTTTCTCTCCCATTTTGTTGACTATGAATATTCCTGCGCTGACCAGTACAAGAGCAATCAGCGACTCAAGGCGGAATGCCTGCTGTGCCTCTCCGAGCAGAAGCGCAGAAAGAAGCACACCGCAAACCGGGTTCATAAAGCCGAAAACAGCGATTTTCGATACGGGGTTGTACTTTAACAGCAGACTCCAGATCGAGTAGGCACAAGCGGAAATAAACGCAAGATAAAAAAGCATCAGTACGGCGGGCAGGGATGATTCAGGCAGAGTTATGCTACCGCCTGCAAGTAATCCGATAACGGTCATGACCGCACCGCCGAGCAGGAATTGCCAACCGCTGAGCATCATAGTGTCGGTGTCTTTGGAAAAGCGTTTTATAAGCACGGAGGAAATCGCATAGGCAATGGTGGAAAGAAGAATAAAGCCATCTCCGGTAAGGCTGAATCCGCTGAGCAGAGAGCGGTCGAGATTTATAACTACTATTCCCGCAGTGCCAAAGCACACAGCCGATAAGCTTGAATTTTGTCAGCTTTTCAAGGCGAAAAAACAAGCGATGAGATAAGTATGCACACAAACACGCTCATACCCTCAATGACGGAAGATTTCACTCCGCTTGTATTGGCAAGTCCGATATAGAAGAACAGGTACTGTAAAATCGTCTGGGTAAGGCTCAGTGCCGCCACCTTCGGCAGTTCCTTGATTTTCGGAACAAGCGGCTTTTTGTGCATTATGCTTCCTGTTATAATAACCATAATTCCTGCTGCGAAAAACGTATCCCCGCAAAAAGTATCAATGACATTGGCTGTGAAGTGTCAACGCCAAAAAGCCCGTAACCGATTTTTACGCAGGGAAAAGCACTGCCCCACAAAGCAGAGCAGAATATTGCTAAAATTGCAGCTATCCAAGTTTTTGTCAGAATATCGGCTTTCATAATGACCTCGTTATATGCACAAAATAAGCGGCGTATCTTCGGCACAAACGCACAGACACACCGCTATATATTTTATCACTCTGAAAGAACAAGGTCAATACTGTTTTTTCTGATATTCCGACAGCGTTGCGGAACGCACAGCATCATCCGGAATGTTATCTGCTGAGCCGCATTGCAATCACCGATATATCGTCGCTCTTTTCGTCACCGGCATAGAATCTGGCGGTATTGGCAACTTCTTTAGAGAATTCTTTAAGGTCGGGCTGTTTATCCATCTCCCTGTAAAGCCATTTCTCGTTCAGCTCTGCACCGTCGCTTGTCATAACTATCATATCCCTGCTTCCTATCGTAAACGTTCTCCTGTCGTATACAGGCTCGTCCTTTACTCCTATCGGCAAGCCCTTACAGCCTATAGTGACAAAGCGGTTTCCGCACTTGATATAAGTGTTGGCACTGCCTGCCTTGTATAAGTCGATCTTTCCGCTGTAAAGATCGATAGCGCATATTTCAAGCGTAGCAAAGCTCTCATCGGAGGATTTGCACACAAGCGATGTATTGATCACGCTGATTGCCGCCTCCACTCCGACACCTGCCTGCAAAAGACGTATAAGCATAGCGCAGGCAAACGATGAGTCCACTCTCGCCCTGCCTCCGCTGCCCATACCGTCCGATAATACAACATACGCTGTACCGTTCTTATCTATGAAGCTCTCGTAATAATCGCCGCAGGCAGTACCCTCCGTCTTGCTTATCTGACATATTTCAACGTCAAGCGTGTAGGTGGTTCCCGAAAAAAGACTCAGCTTACATGCCCCTCCGACACGGCTCAATGTCGGCAAATCAAAGCGGCGGCGAAAAGCAAGCGTCATAGCCTCGCATATATCCTGCTTTGATGCGAAAAAACCGGTATCGGAATATGCCTCGACAAACATTCTTCCCTGCTCGCCAAGCTCCACATTCACTGCGTCTGCATCTTCACAGCCGAGCTTCGACAACACATTGCTGGCTGTTTTATTGTACTGAGGCTCTATTTCTCCGCTGTTTTCAATCTCATCGGATAACTGCGAGAGAATCTGCTCCGTTGCCGACAGCTGAGCCGTCAGGATATTACGCATACGGGCAATTCTTCGTTTTTCCGTACTGCTCGCTACATAAACATCACACAGCCTGCGGATTCTGTCAATCAGTTCCTGCTTTTTAGGGCATCGTGCGCTTAAAGGCTCAGAAAAAGCATCCTGCCCCACACTTTCGCCGGACTTTACCATATTTGTAATCTTCGCAAACTGTTTAATGCTGTCGCCGTACTCCTTGCCCCAGCATTGCATATTATACCTGCACTTACGGCATATTTCGTCACAGGCTGTATTGTACACCCAGCTTATATCGCTTCCTATATTATTATCCAGCTTTTCGGCAGTGATACCGACCGTTCTTCTGACCTCGGCAATCGCTCCTCCGGCAAATTTCAGCCGTTTTGAAAACAGTTTTCTGACGCTGTTTTCACCCGCTTTAACTCTGGCAATATCGCCCTGCTCGGCTGTAAGCTTTGCCGTAACAGCATAAAGACCGCCGACGACATGAATATGCAGGCAACAACGGCGAGCTTTGAATTATCCATTCCGAACAGCGCAGTGCCAAGCGTTGCGGTCAGCACAAATCCTCCTGCGGCACTCAGCTTTCTTCCGCCGCTGAACATACCTCCGACAGCCGCCGCAGGAGCAACAACAGCCGCAAGAAAAGCGTAGTCGGCCGTGGCAACCGCACACCCGAGTGCAGACACCGCACCGCACACAGCACCTGCTCCCCTGCCGTACTTCATAGCACTGCAAAGAGAAAGGCAGGATGCGAAAATTATTCCTATATTGAAGATGCCGACGCTGTAGTGCGAAAGTATACCGGACACTATAGCACAGCCGCCCAGAACGCAGATAAAGCTGTGAGGATCGCTGCGGACGGTTATCTTTGCTATCTCACGCTTTTCGGCAAGCCGTGACAAGCGTAAAGCGACAACCGCACCTCCGCCTGCCATGACCGAAAGAACGATGCAGTTCATCACCTCGCTTACGGTAGACGATGTGAGAAAATTCGCCGCAAAGACTGAGCCTGCCGCCGTGACAGCCGATACTATCTCAGACACGGCTGATTTTCTGCGTGAAACTATCATACGGATAGCAACAACGGACAGCAGAGCGGATGTAACGGTAACGCCGTCGGTATAATTTCCGCCGAGAATATAGCCTGCAACACTTCCCACAAATGCGCTGATACAGTCGATTCCGCTCATAGCCGCCGCAAACGATGCCGCAAACGGCGATGGCTTTCCGAGCACTGTACTCATTGAAATTACCGCCGCCGCTATCATTACAGCCGTACATCTTATTACCGAATGTTCACGGATATTTATCTTATCCTTTGTTACTGCCCTTGACATTTCAAACTTCCTTTCGCTTTCAGACATCCGTCACCTACCATGTAATTATTTTACAGTTGTCCGACAGCGTTTTTTGTCGCAACGGGTAATGATACTACGCAAAAGAAAGGAGGTGCTGTCGTTTACGGTATAATGCGATTTCAAGCGATTATTTTCGGTAAGATTTTCTGCTGAGCGCCGACATAAACAACGCCGAAAGATTGTGATTGTTATTTGTTTATATTTACAATTTTTGTTGTCTAACATTCACAAAAGCGATTGTATAAGCTTGATTTTTGTACAATAAAAATGTTAATCTGATAATAAGGAAGTGTTTCTTTACGCAAGAACAGGAAGTCAACACAAGAAACAAAACAACATAATAAGAAAAACGGGGTGAACTATTGTGAAAAAACTTACTAAAACAGCAATTCTAATCTTATCGGCACTTATGTTATTCGGTTGTACGGACAACAACGCACAGAGCGGTGCAGGAGATACTACACCGCCTGCGGAAAATTCGGTTACCGACAGTAAAAATGAAAGCAAAACCGAAAGCTCGGCTACAGAAAACAGCTCTGCAACTGATAATACAAGCAAGGAAAGTGAAGAAAACCTTGTAAAGAATATCGAGGGGTATCAGACGTTTTTCTTACGATGCGGATAAATATGAGATTACAAACGACTACATATATTGTAACATATGTTATTCCATATATGATATGTTTACTCCTGTTGAGCCGAATCTTGATGACTTGTATAAAGAAACGACAGACGTTAAATCATCGGAACTTGTAGCGCTCAAATGCAGAGTTGCAGGCGACAGTTATGTTATCATTGACGGTAAATGCGGTGAAACGTTGATTATGAAGCCGTTTTTATCTTTCATCTACACGCCTGTTGTTATAGAAGAAGTTGTCGATTCCAATAACGGAAAATGCTTGTATAATAAAGGTGATATATTGTATATCCGTGAATCTTATGATATAACAGAACAGTATAACGACAGAAGCTTAAATTTTGTGCAAACAGCGGAAGAAAATCTGAAAGCTCAATTTGAAAATAAGTCGGGTGAGTTTGACAGCAGTCATTACAGTGAAATTGAAAAAAAAAAAAAATATTATGACGGGCAAATGGAATATTACAACACTTTTTAAGAAGTGGAAACGGAAGATATATACATACAACGTGGAATCCTGTTTTAATGCAAAAGGGTCAATCTTATCTGATTTTTGCCGATAATGATACTACTGCGAATGAAGTTGACGGAAATATTTACAATAATGCTTATCCTATCGTTTTTGATTTAGAGCAAAGTGAACCGTCTGTATTTAAATCAGAAAAAGGAAGACAACGGAGTGTTCAGTGCAAGCTATGCATACCGTTATCAGTGGAAGATACTTAAAAAGAAAAGTACGGGGGGAGCATTTCAAGAGCGCTATAAAGAATTAATAAGAACGCACTTTTTTGGGAACGCACAGTCAAGTGCGTTCTTTTTTTTTTGCAGGGTTTATAAAAGGAAAGTGAGTTTCAGTAGCACAAAGTCACACTGTGTCATAAAATGTAAAGGGTACCCGAATAAAAAATACTTTCAAGGAGGAAAAACAATGGCAACATTCACAAACGTTGCTACCCTTTCGTATAACGGCACGGTAGTAAATTCAAACGTAACAACAGGCGAGATACAGCAGACTCTTTCCGCAACGAAGCATTCCCTTGCAAACTCCTACAAGCAGGGCGACACTCTGACCTATATTGTGAATATTGTGAACACGGGAAACACAGCGTTTACAAATCTTACGTTAACCGATAATCTCGGCGGTTACACCTACGGTACAGGAACAGTATATCCTCTGGCATACGGCGGAGATATACGCTATTATATCAACGGCGCATTGCAGACAGCTCCTGCCGTAACAGCAGGTCCGCCTATGACAATAACGGGAATAAACGTTCCCGCAAACTCTGAGGCGCAGATAGTATACAGTGCCACAGCAACGGCTTATGCTCCGCTCAATATTGAAGGCAGTATAACCAACAGCATCTCGATAACGGGTGACGGCATTACAGAACCTATCGCCGCCACAGAAACAGTAAATGCCGCAAGCGCTCCTGCGCTTGATATTGAAAAAGTCGCTCAGTCCGACAATAGTAAGCGAGAACGGTCAGATAACCTACACCTTTACCGTTACCAACAAGGGCAACACCGCTGTCACACAGGCAGACGATATTGTTCTGCGTGACGTATTCAACCCGATACTGAAAAATATCGGAGTAACCTACAACGGCACCGTTCTCAGCAATACCGGCTACACTTACAATGAGGCTACAGGCGTGTTTGAAACTACAGCAGGCACTATAGAAGTACCTGCGGCAACATTTGCGACAAACACAGACGGTACAGTTTCAGTTACTCCCGGTACGGCAGTAATTACGGTTACGGGCAATATCTGAGTAAAACACACTAAACACACATTGTCCGCTGTATGACAATCAAAAAGCAATAGATATAAAGGCGGTACGGCAAATGTCGTGCCGCCTGCATTCTGTCGAAAAACCTACATAACTTATAAAAATGGGGTTTGGGGCGTAGCCCCAAGGCAGGTCGCAGGGACGCCAGTCCCCGTATTCACCCCCGCGCACGGACGCCGGGCGTGTATGCCAAAAGGCTCTATGCAAGGACGCATACAAGTGGTCGAACAAAGTCGGTGCAGGACGCACCGACAACAAACGACCACGATTGCACAGATGCAAAGCCAACCAAGCATACACAGCCTTTCACGGGGAAAGGGGTTTTCGGCAAGGACGCCGAAATAAGGACACACCAAGCTTTAAGCATGGATGCCAAGTGGTCGAACAAAGTCGGTGCAGGACGCACCGACAACAAACGACCACAGTTGCACAGAAGCAAAGCCAACAGAGTGTCCTAAAGGGGATAGGGATTGAGAACAAGCACTTTTTTTTTTGAAAAAACAGACTTTTTCTACAATCTGAGGCGGTACGGCAAATGTCGTGCCGCCTGTTCACTATCAAAACATAAAAAACAAAGAACTCCGGCTGTTACACGGAGTCCTTTGCTTTGGGGAAATATATATGAAAATCGAAGATAGCAATTTAATCTGTCAGCTTGTTTGCTTTTCTGTTTCCTCGCTGACTGTGGTTATATAATAATGCTTGTTCGTGAAATTAAAAGAATAGTTTTGTGTAAATTAGATGAAAAGTGAACTCGCTTTTTGTCAAACTTTCACAATTCTACATTATTACACCGCCGCCGAGTACAATATCGCCGTCATAGAACACAACGTGCTGTCCCGGAGTTACCGCTCTTATCTTTTCATCAAACACGACCCTGACCGTATTTCTGCCCTGCGGATATACGGTACACGGCTGTTCGGTCTGTCTGTAACGTGTCTTTGCCTTGCATTTAAACTCGCTTTCGGGATATTCAAACGCTATCCAGTTAAGATTATCTGCATACAGCGTATCGGTAAAAAGAAGTTCGTTACTGCCGAGCGTTACGGTATTATTATCGGCATTTTTTCCGATAACATACATCGGTTTACCAAATCCTGTACCTATTCCTCTCCTCTGTCCTATCGTGTAAAATATAACGCCCTTTGTGCCTGCCTATAACGTTGCCGTTTTCATCGAGAAAATCGCCGTCGGGGTAGGTGTTGCCCGTATAACGCTCGATAAAGCCGGCATAATCGCCGTCCGGGACAAAGCAGATATCCTGACTGTCGGGCTTGTCGCTGTTGATAAGTCCGCTGTCAGCCGCAATATGCCTTATCTCGTCCTTTGTCATTTCACCGAGAGGGAAAACGCTTGCGGCAAGCTGTTGCTGGCTCAAGCGGTACAGCACATACGATTGATCCTTTGCGTTGCTTGTGCCGTCTGCGTTGATCGCTTTCTTCAAAAGCCATCTGCCGCTTTTTTCATCGTAACAACTGCGTACATAATGACCTGTGGCAATGTGATTTATTCCCTGCTTTTTCACCGCATCAAGCAGTGCGCCGAACTTTATCGTTTCGTTGCACTCTACGCAGGGGTTAGGTGTTCTTCCCGAAAGATAGCTCTGTACGAAACTTTTCTGTACCGTATCGGAAAACAAATCCCTCATATCAAGCAGATAATGAGGTACGCCGAATTTTGCCGCTATCGCCTTTGCGTCCTCGATGTCGCTTGCCGAACCGCAAAGTCCGCTGTCGTCCGTTCCTCTGCTGTCGTGCAGTTTCAGCGTATAACCGCTGACCTCATATTTATCCTTTAACAGCACAAGAGCCACCGAGCTGTCCACTCCGCCGCTCATCGCTATCGCTAATTTTTCCATATTTTTATCCTTTATCTTTAAGTCTTAAATGTACGATTGCACCGTAATGACGTATATCAAATTCGGGCGGTGCATTTGTTTTAAGGAGTTTTATATGCTCTTTTTTCCCACGAATTTATCTCTTCTTCAGGCAATGATGCTCCTATGCCCCGGCAGGCTTTCACTCTGCCATTCCAGCTCTCTCGTGTGAAATGCACATCGAGAGGATATTCTTCGCTGTAGACATTGTCAAAATAAGCGTCATAGCACTGCGGTATATGTATCGGGTGTATTGTTTCGCCCTTGCCGCTCCAGTCGGGATTATATTTCAGTACAAGATTTCCTCGCTCATACCTGCAATCTTATCTTCAAACGGTAGCCACGCCATATAGAGAACAACAAGGCTTCCGCCGCTTTTAAGCATACGTCTGAACTCAGGAATAAGTTTTTCGTGGTCAAAGTACCAGAAACACTGGCAAGCGGTTATAACATCGAACGAATTGTCAGGAAACGACAATTCTTCTGAGGCTGAGACATAATACTTTATATCCGTACCCTGCGACAGCAGTTTCGCCTGTTCTATCTGTTCGGGTGATATATCCGTACCTGTCCACTTTGCACCGAAGCGTAGCATATTACGGGGAATTACACCCGTTCCCGTTCCTATATCAAGCACACTCTGTCCCGACACACAAAGTCCTCTGTCAGTTATTCTGCGATAAAACTCATCGGGATATATATCACGGTACTTAGCGTAATCATGCGACGTTCTGCCCCAGTCAAACACCTTGCCATTGTCAATGTTGCTGTCTTTTTTATATTCATAAAAAAAATCCTTTACAAAGTACCGCCGCTGTGTTTTCACGGCGGCGGTGCTGATGCAATAATTTAATTTTCTTCACTGCCTGCAAGCTGTGAGGGATGCTTTTTGAAGAAGTCAACTCTCGGCTCAAGGAACTTAAGCTGATGCTCGCTTTCGCCCTTGCAGAAGTAGTCCATTCCTTCGAACACATGATCCCAACTCCAGAAGTCCTCGCCGAATCCGAGATACTCTCTGAGCATCTCCGTACCCTCGGGAGCGAGGGGGTGCAGAAGGAGTGCGGCTGTTCTTATATAGTGGAACACGTTGATAAGCGTCTTTTTACGAAGCTCGTTATCATCTGCCGTATCAGCCTCACGGCTGAGCTTTTGACCATACCTTGCTCGACTTTCTTACAAGCGAATCAAGCACATAGGTCACCTGGTGGAACTCAAACTTATACATATAACGCTCATATTCAAGAATAGCCTTTTTCGCACTCTGCGATAACGTCCGCATCGGGTGTGCCTACGGGCATCTTGCCGTCAAAATACTTCTGAGCGTAATAGAAGCAGGAACGTATTGCTCTGTTGAATACGTTTGAAAGCAGGAAGCCTTCCTTTACAACAGGGTCGTTATCCTCAGGCTTTGCATCGGGGTTATAGGGCTTGGGCTGGAAGCTGACGCTCCTTGTGCCGAGCCCCAGTCCGAGCCAGTGCATACGGAGCTGTTCGGCTGTATAGTAGTTCAGCAGATCCGCCGCCATAGGAGGCTTTATTGAGCCGCTGCTGCTTGCTTTCTTGTCAAGGAACAGAATGTGGTTGTTTGCAACGAGGATAGGAAGCTGCATTTCGCCGTCCTCAGGGTCGGCGGTTATCTCTCCCTTTTTCAGTGCCATGAACATTGCCATTTCCGCAACGCCGTAGAAGTAGATGTTATCCGAGCCGATAAACTGATATACCTGTGAATCCTTTGAGCACCAGTAATCCTTGTAATGCTCCATATCAATACCCTTGCTCTTGAGATAAGCGCAGGTAAATGAGATAGGTGCCCAGAGCGATTCGGGCCATACCCATACGGTAAGTCCCTTTTCATCCTCAAGGTCGGGAGCCTTTACGCCCCACTCGATATTACCTGTAAGTCTGAACGGAACAAGCGTCTTGCCTGTTCTGAAACGCAGACCGTGATGTGCCATGATCTCCGTTGCCGCATCACGCTCATCAAGCGTGTCGAAGCATATCGTGAACGAAGGCTTTTTTTCGGGTCGTCCGTCAGCGTATGATGCGCAAGCAGATCCTTTATCTTTTCATAATCCTCACGCAGTTCTTTCTTGATATGAACAACGGGCGGCTCAAGAAACTCGCCGATAGTCTTTGAAACAAGAGAACGGACATTCGGCATCTTCTTTATTCTGTCAACATATTCGCCGAGCAGCTTTGTGTACTCGGTAAGGCGGAAGTACCAGTTCACAACGTCACGCATTACCGGTGTTTCGCCTGTCAGCGTGCTTTTGGGGTCGATAAGGCTTGACGGCATATACTGATGTCCGAGATCGCACTCGTCAGCATAACCCTTTTCCGACTGACAGCCGAGAACGGGGCATTTGCCTATTACCTGTCTGCCGTTTAAGAATACGCCAGCCTTTTCGTCATAGAACTGCGAGGTGGTGATTTTTTCAAGCTGACCGTTTTCGTACAGTCTTCTGATAAATTTGTCGGATACTACGTTGTGTATCTTTGCCGGCTCATCCAGTGCGGATGCACCGAACAGGTCGAGGCTTATATCATAATCTCTGAGCGTTTTTTCCTGGCTCTCGTGATTCTTCCTTACAAAATCCTCAATAGTACCGTCAAACTCTCCGCTTTCCTTCAGCTTTCTGTAGCTTTCTGCGATAGGCGAGCCGTAGCAATCTGTACCCGATACGAAAATTACGTTATCCTTACCGATACGGTCACGCAGGAATCTTGCGTATGTATCCGCAAATACGAACACACCGCCGACATGACCGAAATGAAGCTGTTTATTACCGTAAGGCATACCGCCTGTGATTACCGCTCTTTTCGGAAAGGACGGTCTGTTATCCTTTGACGGCTTGTTGCTTTTATAATTATTGTTATTTTTGTTGCTGTTTTCCAATTTCAACACTCCTCGATGAAGTTTATACAATTTGATAGAATTTATTGTATCACATATCAGCGGAAAATGCAATAAATTTGTGTGATTTTAGGCGTACCGCCGAAATTCGTTGTGCTAAGAAAGACAAGTACAGGCAGGTGCGGCTCAAAACCGAAAAAACCGTGTCGGATATGCTCATTTTTCAGCAAATCTTCTTGATTTTTGTATACAAATGTGGTATACTGAATTTATATTATATACCCGAAAAAACATTGTGTGATACGTTTGATTTGAGGAAATTTTCGGTATTATTTTAATTTGATTTATAGGAGGAGGACTTATCTGTGGAAAATAAAAGCGGCAGAAAAAATGTTGCCTTCTGTATCGGAGATCTTGAAGGCGGAAAAATGCTTTTTTACAAGGCTTTTGTAAAATACTCGGCGATAATCTTATAAATGTACATATCTTCAACTGCTGTACCTGCTACTACGATGGAGCGCCGCATAATATAGGTCAGACCAACATCTTCACTCTCCCTAACTATGATATTATTGATATGCTTGTCATTGCTCCTTTTTATCTGAGCAGCAGCGAAGAAGTGATACAGCATACTATTGAACGTGCGGTAGAAAAGAACATACCCGTGCTGACAATCGGAAAGCAGTACGATTACCCCAACTGCTACTGCATAATGCCGGACTACCGTCGCCAGATAGAGATGATAACAAATCATCTTATAGAAAGACACGGCATAAGAAAGCTGAATTTTCTGGGAGGATTCAAGAACCACTTTACCAGTGACGAACGTCTTGCGGGCTTCCTTGACGCACTCAAAAGCCATAACATACCGATAGAGCCGTCAAGAATATATTACGGCAATCTGTGGAGCGCCCCTGCAATTCAGCAGGTGGAAAAGATGAACGAGGACGGAAATCTTGACTGCGGAGCAATTGTCTGTGCAAACGATACAATGGCATCGGCTGTTATGATAAAGCTGTCTGAGCTTGGCTTTGATATGCCGGGCGAAATTGCCGTCACCGGAATGGACGGTACAGACGAGGCCAACGGATATATCACGACCGCAAAGATACTCGCCGACAAATCCGGCGAGGAGGCCGCCAATATCGTGGCTAATCTTCTTCTCAGAGGCAAGAAGCCTGCAAAGCTCGGCATAATTCCGCCCAACATAATTTACGGTATATCCTGCCGCTGTACGAATACGCAGAACGCCCTTGATATTCTGCCGAAGCAAAGGCACGATCTGTTCGAAGAACTATATGACGCAAGGCGTTTTTCGATAAGAACGGCGGCTATTGCGCAGGAGCTTGCAAACTGCTCTACATTTGGCGATGCAAGCAGGAGTATTTCGGCGACGCTTTCGAGAATATGGTGCAACAATTCCTGGATATGTATCTGCAAGGACTTTATGGAAAGTTCGCTTGTAAACGATTCAATCGACGATATCGAAGACAACTGTCCCATACACATACACGGCTACTGCGATACTATGAAGTGCATAGCAAGATACGCAGATAAAAAGCCGCAGAGTGAAACCGAATTTCCCACTTCTGAAATGCTCCCCGACTTCTACGAAATGTCCGACAAAAGCAAGGTCATTTTGTACACGCCTATTCACATAAGGGATAACACGCTGGGATACCTTGCGTTCAATTTCTATCCGTGGAGCAGCATGAACTATCTGCTGAACTATCTCACTATGGCAATGTCACAGCTTTTAGAATCGGTACGCAGGCAGAACGAGCTGTACGCATATGCAAAGAAGATCGATATGCTCTATATCACCGATCCTCTCACCTCACTGTACAACCGCAGAGGCTTCTTCAGAATATACAACGATTATGCCGAGGACGGAGTTAAGGATGACTGTATGGTCATTTCGGTGGATCTTGACAATCTGAAGCTGATAAACGACAACTTCGGACACAACGAGGGCGACAACGCTATTCTCACTATGGCAAACGCACTTAAGTCTGCCGCAGACGAGAACGATATATGCGCACGCTTCGGCGGCGATGAATATGTCGTATTCGGCAAGGGAAAGGGCGAATACGAGATGAATGCGTATATCGACAAGGTCAACGAATATATTTCGGAATACAACCTGACAAGCGAAAAGCCGTACAATGTACACGGCAGCTTCGGCGGATGTATTGTGCCGAAAGGTTCAAAGCTCCATATAGACTATTATATAAATAAAGCCGACTCGAAGATGTACGTTGAAAAGGAATCGCATAAGAGAACAAGAATGCTGCATGACTACAGCAAGGATAAACCCCAGACCGACGAGTAACACAAAACAGCAAGACCGCCTTTCCGGCGGTCTTTTTATGTAAAACGCATATAATCAGGCGTTTGTGCGGCAAAATACTATAAAATTATGTCGATTGACTTTTTTTTATGCAACGGTTGTATAATAAGATAAATGTGGCTTACAGCAAAAAGTATGATATGGCATTTTTGAAATTAAGGAGCTGAACTTTTGAACAAGACCGAAATACTTCTGTCGTGTATGTTTCTGAACGACAGCGAAGAAATGATAAAAGCGTTCTCATATCACCTCAGACACGATTATAATAAATCAGTGCGATGAGGACGGATATAAGGAAGAGCATATCGGCGATGCATTTGTCCGTACTTTTTCGGTAAAGGAAAGAGGGCTGACTAAAAGCCGTAACCTCGCCATATCAAAATCCGTTGCCGATGTGTGTATTATCTGTGATGATGACGAGGTGTTCTCGCAAGGGTACGAAGAAGCGGTACAGAACGCTTACAGCAGTCTTCCGCAAGCGGATATTATCATATTCGATATGGCAGGCAGACCTCATAAATGGGGTGACAGCATAAAAAACTCGGCTACAGGGATATTATGAGCGTAAGCTCGTGGCAGATAACGTTCAGACGTGAAAAGCTTCTCGCCAAAGGCATTCGGTTTGACGAAAACATGGGTGCAGGCTCAGGCAACGGTGCGGAGGAGGAATTCAGATTTCTGACGCAGTGCCGTAAGGCAGGACTGAAAATATATCACTACCCCTATGAGCTGGCAACGGTGGCTCAGACGCAATCTACTTGGTTCAAGGGCTTCGACAGGGAATTCTTTGTGAACCGAGGAAATACGACAAGATATATAATGGGGATTCCCCTGTCCGTTCTCTATGCCGCATATTACGCTTTTGCCAAAAGAAAACAGCTGACGGACATAAGTATGTTCAAGGCATTTTCATATACGCTCGCAGGAATAAAGGAAAACAGACTTAATAAACTGAAAAAAGGTAATAATTAATGGAAAAGATACTGAGTATAATTATCCCGTCTTACAACAGCAAGCCGTTTCTGGCAAAATGCCTTGATTCGCTCCTGTGCGAATGTACGGACAGGCTCGACATAATCGTTGTAAACGACGGCTCTACAGACGGTTGCGAACAAATCGCAGAAGAATATATTGCAAAATACCCCGCCTCAATAAGCCTTATAAACAAGGAAAACGGCGGTCACGGCTCCGGTATTAATGTCGGCAGTGAAAAGGCTGTCGGCAAATATCTTAAAGTTCTTGACGCTGACGACTGGTTTCTTACCGAGAATATTCCGCAGTTTATAAAGGCGCTTGAAAATACGGATGCCGATGTTGTGCTGACGCCTCATCATACGATAAACATTTCAAACGGCGAAGTAAAAAGCTGGCGTTGCTTTCCGCCGCAGTTTGACAGAATATACACAATGGACGAGGTAATGTCGCAGTGGAAAAACTTCGACCGCAGCCTTACGTTCCACGGCATAACCTACCGCACCGATTTTTATAAAACAGAAGGAATAAAACTCAGCGAAAAGGTGTTGTACGAAGACCACGAATACGCCACCTTCCCTTGCAGTAAGGCAAAGAGCATACTGCCGCTCGATCTTTCATATATGAATACCGCATAGGCGATGTGACGCAAAAGCGTTTCTGCGGAAAATCAGCTTAAGCGTATAGGTCATACCGAAACCGTGCTTAAGCGTATGACCGCAGAGGGCAAGAGCTTTTTCGGGTGCGGCGGCGCTTTATTGTGCAAAGAAAAACACACCTTCTGCTGCTGAGCTTCCTTGTTACCTCGCTTTTGTGCGATAAAAACAGGAAAGCAGGCAGAAAAAGAGCCGATGAAATGATGAACTTTATGGATAAGGAATACCACGAAGTTTATGAGATGAGCAGAAAGCACTGCAAGATACTAAAAACGCTCAACAGATTGCATATAGGTCTTACAGGATATAACAAAATTCTTAACTCAAAGCTCTACAACAAAGTAAGACACAACAAGAGTTTTGATTGACGGAGGTATAAATGACACTTGTTCGCAAGGATAAAACAGGCGGATTTCTTGAAGTAAGGCACTACAAGGATCTGCTCATCCAGCTCGTTTCACGAGATCTGAAGCTGAAATACAGACGCAGTGTACTGGGATACGTCTGGAGCGTACTGAATCCGTTGCTTATAATGCTCGTAATGTACGTTGTATTCTCGAAACTGTTCGACAGAAACATACCAAACTTTCCTGTTTATCTGCTTGTCGGCAGAACTATGTATGATTTCGTCGTCGGCGCAACAAACAAGGCGATGGACGGTATAACCTCGAACGCCGCTCTGCTGAAAAAGACATATGTTTCAAAATATATGTTCCCGCTTGCAAAGGTCACACGCTGTATGGTCGATTATGTCCTGTCACTCCGCGCACTGCTGATAGTCCTTATCTTCACAGGCTCGCCTTTCTACTGGACGATGCTTTTATTCCCTCTTATAACGCTCGAAGCGTATATATTCGCTTGCGGAATGGGATTCTTCCTCGCTCAGATGCACGTTTTCTTCCGTGACACAAGATATATATACAATGCGTTTACGACGGCGTGGATGTATGCATCGGCGATATTCTATCCGGTTGACATTCTTCCGAACTGGCTGAAGTTCATAGTTGAGAATCTCAATCCGCTTTATATCTACATCAAGCAGTTCAGAGATATCGCTTATACAGGCTGCATCTCTGATATGAAAACAATTATCCTCGGTGTTGCATATGCCGCACTCTTCTTTGTACTTGGTACTGTTATCTTCAGAGATAAGCAGGACAAGTTTATTCTGTATATCTGACGGAGGTATCGGTTTGGAAGATTATATCATAGACGTAAACAATGTGACCGTCCGCTTCAATAAGGCGAACATGAAAGTTGACAATATAAAAGAATATGTAGTGAGATTACTCCGCCGTGAACTGATGTTTCAGGAATTCATTGCACTGAAGGATATCAACCTTCATGTAAAAAAAGGCGAGGCGTGGGGGGCTTGTCGGCACAAACGGTGCAGGAAAATCCACACTTCTTAAAGTAATCAGCCGTATTCTCAAACCCTACAAGGGAACTGTAGGATGTAAAGGGTTCTGTTGCCGCACTTATTGAACTTGGCGCAGGTATTGATCCCAATATGACCGCAAGGGAGAATATTTTCCTCAACGGAACGCTTCTCGGCTACAAAAAGGATTTTATACAGGAAAAGTTCGATGAAATAGTGGAGTTCTCCGAGCTTCAGGACTTCCTTGATTCGCCCGTAAAGAATTTCTCATCGGGTATGAAAGCAAGGCTCGGCTTCTCGATAGCGACATCGGTACAGCCCGATATACTTATCGCAGACGAAATTCTCTCGGTAGGCGATGTCCGCTTCAAGAAGAAATGCTCGGAGCGTATGCAGAATATGCTGTCAAACGGCACTACCCTGCTGTATGTTTCGCACAATATGAAGTCTATCGAACAGCTTTGCGACAAGGCACTGTGGCTCGACCACGGATTACCCGTAATGCAGGGTACGGCAAAAGAAGTATGTGCCGCATATAATAAGAAAATGGGTGTCTGACCGCCGACATTTACCACCGGCTGCCGCAGAAGCTTAGAAGGCTCTTGCGACAGCTTTTTGCGACCGCTTTATCCGGCTTGATTAAAACGCAAATATTACCGTAAAATCACAGGCATTTAACCTGCTTTATTGTGCATTACTACTAATGCGTAAAACGGCTTAAATTCTTGACAAACAGCCGATTTCATTGTATAATAATATGAGTTTGCTTTACGCTTTGAATAAAATTTCTTTACAGAAATTTTTATCTTTATTTTTTTTACCCGATTCAATGCGTATCCGTTTTTACGGCTAATAATTATCACGGTGGTGAAAACTTGGAAGAACAGCTTACAGAAAAAGAACTTGCCGACCTTAAAGCAAAGGAACTTGACATACTCGTAAAATTCGACAGGATGTGCAAGGAGAACAATTTACGCTATTTTATTACAGCAGGAACGCTTCTCGGTGCGGTAAGGCACAAGGGCTTTATCCCGTGGGACGATGATATTGACGTTGTAATGCTCAGAAAGGATTTCTCCAAAAAGCTGAACGGCGTATGCAAAAAAGCATTACCCGAAGGACTTTTTCTGCAGGACAAGAAGAATGACAAGGGTTACCCGTTCCACTTTGACAAGATAAGGCTTGACAACACTGAGGTCATTGACCCGTTCCTTGAAGGCGTAAATATGCACAAGGGTATTTATATAGATGTTTTCCCTGTGGACAAGTGTCCCGAAAAAACAATAAACTGGCGCAATTCATGTTCAAGTGGGTAAGCACGACGTCTTATGTGCTTATAGCAAAGCAGGACAAGGATTTCGACTTTGACTATACCAAAAAGTCAGCCCGTATGCTTTATCATTTTATGATAAAGATGCCGAGAGGCTTTGTTATTGCGATGCGTGACTTTGTTGTCGGTATCTTCAATGTATTCTGTTCGGGCAAAAAGCTGTGTACCGTAAGCGGTGCGCACGGCTTCCCCAGAGAAACATATAAAAGCGAATGGTTTGAGGAGAAGATAATGCTCCCGTTTGAGAGCGCGGCGAATATCCCGCACCGGCAGGATATGACAGTCTTCTCACCAATATGTACGGCGATTATATGAAGCCGCCGGAAGATGATGAAAAAGCGGTCACTTCACAAGCGTTGAAAGTGACAAATAAGCATTTGAATAAGGAACTATACGAATGGACAAAAAGCATGAAAAGAGTAATTACCTACGGAACATTCGATCTGCTCCACTACGGACACATTGAGCTTCTCAAAAGAGCAAAGGCACTTGGAGATTATCTTATCGTAGTGCTTTCAACAGATGAATTCAACTGGAACGAAAAGCAGAAGAAATGCTATTTCAGCTATGAGATAAGAAAGCAGCTTCTTGAAGCTATCCGCTACGTCGATCTTGTTATCCCCGAAACCTGCTGGGATCAGAAGATAAGCGACGTAAAGGAATACCACGTTGACACATTCGTTATGGGCGACGACTGGAAGGGAAAGTTCGATTTTCTCAAGGAATACTGCGAGGTAGTTTATCTTCCCCAGAACACCTGAAATTTCAACTACGCAGATAAAGCACGACCTTAGCGACAAGTAATATAAAGATAAACAGACAGTCGCATGATTTCACGGAGGAACTAAAATGAGCAACCCCTTTACCTACGCCAATAAGGTACGCAAAAAATTCAAGGATCCTTACTGGGTAGCGAAAAACAAGTATATAACCTATTATGAGCAGTTACCGATAGACGAAAAAGTGATACTGCTTGAATCGCAGACCGCTACAAAGATCAGCGGTAACCTGTTCTATATTCTGAAATATCTTTTGACAGATGAAAAATACGCCGGATATACGGTTTACCTTTCATCATGGGGAAGATATGTAAAAAAAGCATTACGGCTATTCTTGAACACTACGGATTCGAAAAACGTAAACATTGTTGTTTATGCTTCCGATGATTATATGCGTCTGCTTGCAAGCGCAAAATATCTGATAAACGACGCTACCTTTCCTAACTACTGGATAAAGAAAAAGGGACAGGTATATATAAACACATGGCACGGCACACCGCTCAAAGCCATGGGACGCAAGGTGCATAACGATGTATTCTTCGGAAACGTTCAGAAGAACCTTGTAAATGCCGACTATCTGCTTTATCCCAACATCTTTACGAAAGACGTAATGATAAGGGACTATATGCTTGAGAATATTTCTTCAAATTCCTATATACTCTGCGGTTATCCGAGAAACACAGTATTCTTCGACAGGGACGCAGAGCAAAAGATAAGAGAAGAGCTTGAGATCACCGACAAGAAGATATACGCATATATGCCGACATGGAGAGGTACTGTCGATAAGGTCGGCGTATCAAAAAACGACGCATATCTTATGTATTACCTTTGCGAGCTTGACAAAAGACTTACCGATGACGAGATATTCTATATCAACATTCACCCTATGGCAATGCACGCCAAGAATACGGCGGAAGTCAGCAAACTCAAACATATAAAGAACTTCCCCGCAGAGTATGAAACATACGACTTTCCTTAACATTGCAGACGTTCTTGTTACAGACTATTCAAGCGTATTCTTCGATTATGCCTGCACACGCAAAAAAAGTGGTGCTTTTCCCGTATGATAAAGACGAATATCTCTGCGACAGAGGTATGTACATGGATATGGACGACCTGCCTTTCCCTCAGGTATTTGACCTTGACGCTCTTGTAGACGAGCTGAGAAGCGAAAAAGAACTACGACGATACAGAGTTTGTAAAGACATACTGCACATGGGACAGCAGTAACGCTACAGCTCAGCTTTGTGACAGAACGATCCTCGGTATCGACACAGGACTTACTGTAGGACCTGTAACCGGAAACGGCAAGGAAAACGTGCTGATATATGCCGGCAACCTTGACAAGAACGGCATAACCACATCGCTCAGATCCCTTATGAAAAACATTGACCTTGACAAGCGAAACTACTACATTTCATTCTGTCAGGGAAAAGCAAAAAGACACGGCGAACAGCTTGCAACATTCAGTGATAAGGTAAACTTCTTCGCAGTAGCGGAATACTTCAACCTTACAGCTGCAAACAAGACTGTAAACAAGCTGTACAAAGAACACCTCATTTCTACAAATCAGTATATCAAATCGCTCGGAAAGCGTATCGAACAGAACTTCCTGCGTTCATACGGCAATGCAAAGTTTGACAGGGTTATCCAGTTCTGCGGATATGAGGACGAGATGATTCTGCTCTACAGTCAGTTCAAAGGTCAAAAGACGATATGGGTGCATAATGATATGCTCGCCGAAATCAAGACAAGAAGCAACCAGAGAAAAGACCTTCTTGAATATGCTTACCACACTTATGACAATGTTGTTGCGGTAACCGATGATATTGTCGCACCTACGCAGATACTTGCAGGTAAGGACAAGAAGATCAACATAGTAAAAAATACTATTGACTACAAGACGATTCTTGCAAACAGCGAACAGCCTATAGCCCTTGACCCCACCACAAAATGTTCTGTAGAGCCTGAAAAGTTCTATGAGATAATGCAATCGGACGCTAAGAAGTTCATAAATGTCGGTCGTTATTCGCCCGAAAAGGTCACGACAGACTTATAGACGCTTTCTATAAGCTCTGGCAGAAGGATAACAGCATATATCTTATAATAATGGGCGGCAACTCAAGAGCAAAAAAGTACGAAGAGCTTATTGAAAAAGTAAACGAAATGGGTCTTTCCGAAAATGTAATTCTTCTGCTTGCCGTAAGCAACCCTTATCCTATAATCAAGGCTTGCGACGGATTTATATTAAGCTCGTTATATGAGGGCTTCGGACTGGTTCTTGCCGAAGCGGACATTCTCGGTCTGCCAATCGTTTCAACAGATATTACAGGACCCAGAACATTTATGCACAAGTACGGCGGTACTCTTATCGAAAAACTCCGACGACGGCGTTTATAATGGCTTACAGATGCTGTATAGCGGTGAAGTTAAGCCGCTGAACGTTGACTATGAGGCTTACAATCAAGAAATGTGTAGCAGAGTTTGAAAAGCTGTTTGAATAATTTAATAATTTACCGATAATAAAGCGGGGAGCATTTCACTTGGAAACGCTCCCCGTTTTTCTTATTCATTCACCTCAAACTTATACCCTACTCCCCCATATAAGCCTTATGCTCCATTTTGAAGATAAGCCGTCCAGCTTTGATTTCAGCAGGCTGACCGATTCTTCGACCAGTGCGTCACTGCCCTTTGCGTCAGGACCGAACACCTCATAAGCAAGCTGTTCCTTGCTGAACACACGGTTCGGATTTGCTATAAACGAGCGGAGTATCTCAAGCTCATTAAGCCCCAGCGGATACTCCTTGTCGCCTACCTTCGCACAGTTATGTTCATTATCAATTGACAGCGTGTCACACTCGCCACGCATCTTCCGTCATATTTGTCGAATACCTCCGACAGCTGTCCTATATCAAGCGGAAGCGATAAAGTATGCTCGCCTCCATCATTCTTCAGCATATATATATCAGCCATAAGAGAGGTATGGCGGCATTCCTGCTCTGCATCAAGATAGCAACCGCCGAGTATTATAATATCGGGGTGAAGAACAAGACATTCACGCACAACGTGCTGTGTATCCTCGCTTATATCGCATATCGTTTTTACCGTAAAGCCCTCTTTTTCGGCATAGTTCTCAATAAAATCACATATATGCTCGTTGTCGCAGGCTATTATAATCTTCTTTGACATTTCAGTGCCTCCGTAAAGTACACAATTTTAAATATTAAAGCGATAAATCCTTATCACCCTTGTATACAACTTTTATTTATTTTATCGGGGTTGAGGGGCGTAGCCCTCATATAGGTCGTCAGCCTACTGTGTCACTGCATCTGTGCATTGACAGCCATTTGTGCCGTTGCATCGTGCAACGGCTTTGTGTGGCTGTCATTATGCGTCCTTGCATAGTGGCTTTGTGTGGCTGACTGCAAGCGTCCTTGCTTGGACGAGGGGCGATAGCCCCGTATTCTCCCCCGGCATGGATGCCGGGCGTGTATGCACAAAGGGCTTTGCAAGGACGCAAAGCCAACCAAGCATACACAGCCTTTCACGGGGAAAGGGGGCAGGGGGATAGGGATTAAAAATTTGCACTTTGTATAAAACTTTTTCCACAAACTTTATTGATAAATCCTTATCGCCCTGTTTCTATTTATATTATACAGCCCCTCACGCCTTTTTTCAACACCTTTTTCAAAAATTCCGTCAATTTTATGTGTAAATCTGCATAAATAATTATCAATCTGACGAACGACTTTTATATTAATGTAACAAAATTATCACTTTTCACATTTTACCCCTTGATTTTTATGCGTAAAGTGATTACAATAATAATCAGCAGTTAGCACTCAAACATAAAGAGTGCTAACAGCTTGAAAATCAAAAGCACCGTCACAGATAAAAAAGTGACAGCAAATATAACAAGGAGGTCATTCAAAATGACGATCAAACCGTTATCGGACAGAGTAGTTATCAAGATGCTCGAAGCAGAAGAAACAACAAAGGGCGGTATAATTCTTACAAGTGCCGCACAGGAAAAGCCCCAGGTAGCAGAAGTTGTAGCGGTAGGCCCCGGCAAGACAGTTGACGGAAAGCTCGTTCCCGTACAGCTTAAAGTCGGCGACAAAGGTTCTTATGAGCAAATACTCAGGAACAGAAGTCAAGGTTGACGGCGAAGAATACACAATACTCCGTGAGGAAGACATCCTCGCAGTTGTAGAATAATTGAAAGTGAGGAACATTCACAATGGCTAAACAGATTATATACGGTGAAGAAGCCCGCAAGGCTTTACAGGCAGGTATCGACCAGCTCGCAAACACAGTAAAGATTACACTCGGCCCCTAAGGGCAGAAACGTAGTGCTTGACAAGAAGTTCGGCGCTCCGCTGATTACAAACGACGGTGTTACTATCGCCAAGGAGATTGAACTTGACGATCCTTTCGAAAACATGGGCGCACAGCTCGTTAAAGGAAGTTTCCACAAAGACAAACGATGCCGCAGGCGACGGTACAACAACAGCTACTCTGCTCGCTCAGGCTCTTATCAGAGAGGGTATGAAGAACATTGCCGCAGGCGCTAACCCTATGGATGTTAAGCGTGGTATCTCAAAGGCAGTTGACTCGGCAGTAGCAGAGATAAAGAAGAATTCAAAGGCTATCGAGAACAGCGATGGCATTGCCCGTAGCTACAGTTTCATCCGGTGATGAAACAGTAGGTAAGCTGATTGCAGAGGCTATGGAAAAGGTTACAACAGACGGTGTTGTTACTCTTGAAGAAGGCAAGACAGCAGAAACATACAGCGAAGTCGTTGAAGGTATGCAGTTCGACAGAGGCTACATTTCACCTTACTTTGCAACAGATACAGATAAGATGACAGCTAACCTTGATGACGCTTACATCCTTATCACAGACAAGAAGATAAGCAACATTCAGGACGTTCTGCCCTTACTCGAACAGGTCGTACAGGCAGGTAAGAAGCTGCTTATCATCGCTGAGGACATCGAGGGCGAGGCTCTTACAACACTTATCCTCAACAAGCTGCGTGGTACATTCGTATGCGTAGGTGTAAAGGCTCCGGCTTTGGCGACAGACGTAAGGAAATGTTACAGGATATCGCAATTCTTACAGGCGGTACTGTTATCACATCAGAACTCGGTCTTGAGCTTAAGGATACAACTATCGACCAGCTCGGCCGTGCTAAGAGCGTAACAGTTTCGAAGGAAAACACAACGATTGTAAACGGCGCAGGTTCAACAGAGCAGATTCAGGCAAGAATCGCTCAGATAAGAGCCGCTATCGAAAAACACAACAAGCGAATTTGATAAGGAAAAATATCAGGAAAGACTGGCAAAGCTTTCCGGCGGCGTAGCTGTAATCAAGGTTGGTGCCGCTACAGAAATCGAAATGAAGGAAAAGAAGCTCCGTATCGAAGACGCTCTTGCAGCCGCTAAGGCAGGCGCAGAGGAAGGGTATCGTAGCAGGCGGCGGTACAGCGCTTATCAATGCTATGCCCGCTGTAGAAGCTCTTATCGCAACACTTGAGGGTGACGAAAAGACAGGTGCTAAGATAGTTCTCCGTGCTCTTGAAGAGCCTGTTCGTCAGATTGCCGCTAACGCAGGTCTTGAAGGCTCTGTCATCATCGACACTATCCGCCGTGAAGGCAAGGTAGGCTACGGCTTTGACGCTCAGAACGAAGTATACGGTGATATGATCGCCGCAGGTATCGTAGATCCTGCAAAGGTAACACGTTCAGCTTTACAGAACGCCGCTTCAGTTGCAGCTATGGTTCTTACAACAGAGAGCCTTGTTGCCGACAAGAAGGAAGAAAATCCTGCTCCCGCAATGCCCGCAGGCGGCATGGGCGGTATGGGCGGAATGTATTAATTCCGAGCACAACAGAATAAGATCAGCCCGGTACGGATTTTTCCGTACCGGGCTTTCTGTCGTTTATTTATATATTCTCACAATTCATAAAGATTTGAGCAATTAAAGCTGTCTTCTGTGCCGAATTTTGCAATTGTGGACTTTACCTTGCATCTGAGACCGTCATCGGTTTTCACATAACGGTAAGCACAAAACTTATAATCAATAATTTCTTTGAAAGTAATTTCATCGTATACCGGGTTAGCGGCTATACAAATTATGCTGTCGTCATTATCACCGTCATATATCAGTAATAATTTTGCTTGTAAAGGATCAATCGATCTTGCGTCGCTGCCTCTTTCACCGAGCCTGTCACTTGTAACACACAGCTTTCCGTCAACCTCAGCATAATACTCCGGTATGAATGAAGTAAAGTTGTCATAATCAAAGCCTGTATAAAGCTCGCAAGCCTTGTCGTAAAAGCCTTTCATATCGGTAAAGCCGAAATAATCAGGATTTGTGGGATAGTATTTACCATCAATCAGATAGTTCTTTTCAAATTCTTCAAAATCCTTTGAGTTAGATATCTTATCGGCATCTTTTTATTGCAAAATAACCGCTCGGAAAATCAACTATGTTGGAGAATTTCCACTGCTTTACTATGCGTTCGCTGATTTCATCTCCTATGCTCTCGTCCTTGCAGAGCCTTAAACTGTCAAAGTCATTTTTAAAGGAAATAGTCTTATCGTCATAAGAAACATCTCCGAACTGCTCCCAGAAGCTTTTATCCTGATACATCTGAGGTTCAAAGACCTTTGGAGCTTCATTTTCGGAAGACGTTTCACTTTGGCTCACATCTCCGGGATTCTCAGTTTCTGACGGAGTTTCAACCTTACTTTCGGTTGTTGTTTCAGGAGCAGATGATGTAACTAATGAAGCAGAGGTATCCTGCGATGAAACCGGTTGGGAGGCGTTATTGCTGGCACAGCCGCTGAGCAAAGAAACAAGAATTAAAGTGCATATCAAAGTTGTTTTTTTATAGAATCACTCCTTTTGAATTAGCTAATTTTAAAATCGGCAGAATTCTGATTAATGTAATCGTAATAGTTACCATATCATCAAATTCCATATGCCATGCGTTTTCCATTTTATATATCGGACACAAACCAAATTTTAGACCTTTTGCTTGTGAAAATGTTGTCCCTAATGGGTCAAGAACAATATATCTGTTTTTAGCATCAATTTCATTTCTGTTATAACCGGTCACTACCATAAAATGGGTACAGCTATTTTTATTCTTAAAAAGAAATGATCGCTTTATATTGACCATTTAAGTTTAAAACCGCATCCAAACACTCCATTTTTTTTTACTTTCAGTCATATTGCCAACCTGAATTCGATGCGAATACAGTGTTTTACCATTAATTTTAAAATTACTTACTAACTTTTCTCTCCACAAATAATCCGGTTCACTATTTGAAAGAGTATTGGCTGATAAGTTTTTCAGTTCGCTTCCATTACTTCCGATATTGGAAAGCATAGCAGTAAATGGATCGGCGTATAAACTTCCTGTAAATCCTGTCCTAAAATCTTTTCCGCCCATAGTCGCATTAACATTTCTGAGCACCATAGCATAACTTGCCAATGCACAACCAGACTTCATTACATCATAATCGTTTGTATCATCCGTTGTTATGAACTTTTTATTACTATAGTTTGGGAATGTAAGCTTATCCAGATATTGTGTGTTCCATAGATTTATTCCGTGTATTTTACCGACTTTTTGACTGTAGAAAGGTCTGCTAGCATTATAATTGACGTTAAAATAATATGGAATTTTAGCCGTCCCAGTGCTTTTTAAACTTTTTACACAAATATAAAACTGTTTATCACCATTGCTATTTTGATAAGCAATGAATTGGCATCCGTTTATTGTCGGTATTCCTGATCCGATTTTTTTTATAATTATCACCTCTTTTGGCATATAACTCTATTTTCAAACTGACGCTAGGATTATTGTTACTATTAAAAACAATCTGCAAATTGCCATTAGCGAATGCTGTTCCGTTATAATCCGATGACATTAAATTACCGATATATAATAGTAATCTATATCGTAATTTTTATCGACTTTAGCATTTACCGTCTGCCCCAAAACAATATCATCTGCATCTTCAAAAGTATCATTATTTATTTTTGTTTCATCGGTGCCTTCATGCTGAAATCCGATATTTGCGTATGTTTGTATTTCATCATTGAATTCATTTCTCAAATAGAATAGATCCAAATAAACCATGTTGCATGCTTCAAAAATCATTCCTATACTACCAATATAATTTTTTTCCACTGTAGTCAAGCGAGAATTCATAATAGGTATCATATTCCAGACCGGATATGGACAATTCAGAATCAGCTGAAACAAAAGATTCTTCGTAGCCGGTTTCGTTACTGCATAAAGAAATTTCAAACTCTGTGTCGTTTTCTTTAGCTCGTAAAATAATACTGCTTTCCAGCCTACTTTTGTCGACACCGTACTCACATTCGTAACAATCTACATCAATAAAATGTATTGAAGATTCTGAAAATTCGATATCAGCATATATAGCGGAAAATCATCATCTTCATTGATTGGCGACACGTTAATAAGTTTTCTTTCCTCAGTGTTTGTATCAGCGAATACTGTAATAGGTAATAATGTCGATATTGCAATACTTAATGCCACTAATTTACTTATTAATTTAAAATGTTTCATAAATACCTCCTTTGAATTCAATTGTGCTTTTTACATTTTGTTTAAAACAAAATGTACCTTTCATATTTAATATACCAAAAAAGAATTCAATTTGTCAACAGCTATTCAATAAATTGTGCATAATGTACAAACGTTAAATACAGTTTTTGTCTAATTGTGCAACTTTGTTCAAATGCACAGGCAAGTTACATATATCACGTTCTTAGAAAGCTAATGCATGACTGCTTTATTACCATTTTACTTGACATTCGCACTTTTAAGCGGTATACTATTAAAGTACGCATAAATTTATTTTAGCTTTTTGAAAAGGAATTTGAGCATGATATACAACAACCCCGTGCTGAAAGGCTTCTACCCCGACCCCTCCGTCTGTTTTGCAAACGGAAAATATTATCTTGTAACAAGCACCTTTCAGTATTTCCCGGTGTTGACCTCTTTGAGAGCGACAATCTTGTAAACTGGAAACAGATTGGCTATGTGCTGACACATCCCGAACAGGTAATGCTTGACAAGATACCTGCGTCAGGCGGCGTATTCGCTCCCACTATCCGCTATAACAACGGCAGGTTCTATATGGTGACTACAAACGACACCACCCACAGAAACTTCTATGTTTATACCGATGACATCTACGGCGAATGGTCAGACCCTATCGAAGTCGATCAGGGCGGTATCGACCCGTCACTGTACTTTGAGGACGGCAGAACATTCTTCATAAGCAACGGACAGGACGACTACGGCGAGGGCGGTGTTGTACAGTGCGAGATTGACATTGCAACAGGCAAAAAGCTCTCCCACAGCAAGTCTATCTGGAAAGGTTCGGGCGGACGTTATCTTGAAAGCCCCCACGTTTATAAGATAAACGGAAGATATTATCTTATGGCGGCAGAGGGCGGCACAGAATACGGTCATATGGTGACCTACGCCGTATCGGACGATATATGGGGCGAGTATGTCACAGGCGACAACAACCCCATACTCACTAACCGCAACAAAGCGCCGTACATAATACAGGGTATCGGTCACGGAGATCTGATACAGGACAAGAACGGCGACTGGCATATATTAAGTCTCGGCTTCAGACAGATGGGTATATGGATGCCCTTCCACAGCCTCGGCAGAGAGGTTTTCCTCTCCCCTGCACACTTTGACGAAAAACGGCAGGCTGTTCGCAGGCCTTGACGGCACAACAGATGCACAGTATGAAATAAAAGGCGATTTTGTTCAGAACGAATTACCCGTGTTCACCTTCGGCAATACAGATCCTTCGGTTGACTGGTGTTATCTGCGTAAGTACCACCCCGAAAACTATAAGCTGTCGGCGGACAAGTACGAGCTTTGCGGCACCGAGTCTGACCCTTGACGATGCAGATTCGCCTACTTTTATCGCAATGCGTCAGCGTGACTTTGATATGGAGCTTTGTGTCAACGTAAACCTTTGCGGCAACGGCGAGGGCGGTGTCACAATGTATATGTGCGAGAACGAGCATTACGATATTGCGCTTAAAAAAGACGGCGGACGGCACTTTTTGCAATACTGAAGCTCAACATCGGCGGAATAAAGCACGAGCAGAACAGAGTTGCGGTAAATGCCGACAACGCAACGCTTATCGTCAGAGCCGACCATTATAATTACAATTTCTTTGTGAAATGCGGCGACACCGAAACACATCTCGGAAGCGGTCAGGTGAAATATCTGACAAGCGAGGTTTCGGGCGGTTTCACGGGTACAATGACAGGATTATACGCTGTAGGAGGTACGGCACAGTTCACAGGTTTCAGCTGTGCATACACCGAGAGCGAAGAATAAAAAAAGAGGGTTATAATATGAGTTTTTTCCAGAAAGATAAATTGAAACTATGCCGAGAGCCGAGCTTGAAAAGCTCCAGCTTGAAAAACTGAAGCACATAACAAAATACTGTTATGACAATGTACCGCTGTACAAGAGAAAATTTGACGAGGCAGGCTTTGATTGCACCAAGATAAAGGCGCTGTCGGACATACAGTACATACCGTATACCACTAAGTCGGATTTCCGTGACAACTATCCTTTCGGTATGTTCGCAACACCGCTCAAAAACGTAACACGTCTGCACGCTTCATCGGGTACAACCGGCAAGCCCACCGTTGTAGGCTACACAAAGAACGACCTTGATATGTGGTCTGACTGCGTTGCAAGACTTGTAACAGCCGCAGGCGCTACAGATGAAGACATAGTGCAGATTGCATTCGGCTACGGACTTTTCACGGGTGCGCTCGGTCTGCATTACGGCCTTGAAAAGATAGGTGCTACAGTAGTTCCCTGCTCATCGGGCAACACCGAAAAGCAGGTTATGCTGATGAAGGACTATTTGGCACAACGGCACTTGTCGCTACCCCCTCATACGCTATGAGAATAGGCGAGGTCGCAGAAGAAATGGGTATCGGCAGAGATGAGCTGAAGCTGAGGCTCGGTCTTTTCGGCTCAGAGGGATGCACTCCCGAAATGAGAGCGCAGATAGAAGACTATCTTCACCTGCTTGCAACCGACAACTACGGTATGAGCGAGCTTATGGGACCGGGCGTTTCGGGCGAATGTTCACTGCGTTGCGGTATGCACTTCAACGAGGATCACTTCCTCCCCGAAATCATCAACCCCGAAACAGGCGAGGTTCTCCCCGAAGGCTCAAAGGGCGAGCTTGTTATAACAACACTTTCAAAGGAGGCAATCCCTGTTCTTCGTTATCGCACAAAGGATATTACTTCTATCACCTACGAAAAGTGCGAATGCGGAAGAACTCACGCCCGTATGAGCAAGCCCTCCGGCAGAAGCGATGATATGCTGAAGATCAGAGGCGTAAACGTATTTTCCCCCTCGCAGATCGAAAGCGTTATAATGACAATCCCGCAGATAGCTCCCCACTATCAGCTTGTTGTTACCCGTGAGGGCAGCAGTGACAGGCTGGAGGTCAAGTGCGAGCTTGTTGACGGAAGCGTGCTTGAAAGCCTTGAATCGCTGTCCAACTTACAGAAAAATATCCGCCACAATCTTAAGACGGTTCTCGGCATTGATACAAAGGTCACACTTGTTGAGCCAAAGACGATTGAACGTTTTGAGGGCAAGGCAAAGCGTGTGATCGACCTTCGCAACAAGTAATATGAAGCTGAAATATGATGAAGCGGATATGCACACACAGCTTGTAAAGGTGCTGTATCCCGATGAAACCGCAATGTTCCCCGTATACTGCGTATACAACGATAAATCCTTTATGGGAAGTGCTATGGAATATGGCTATTTAGCCGTTACCGACAAGGGCAGACTGCTGATGATACGCTATGATTTTATAGGCGACGGCAACTGCGGTTCGTGTCCGCTCACCGCTATAAAGAGGCTTAAAATAAAGAAGCTGCTTATCGGTCAGTACAAGCTCGAATTTACGCTTATAACGGACAGTAAGGATTACAAGACGACAGTGCAGGTAGCGCCGAAAATGGCTTTCGGAGCATTCCCACATCAATACGCAAATTTTAATATGCTACTTGACGCACTGCTTCCTTATACAGAAAATTAAAGAAAAAAGAACCGAAAGAAAAGAGAAACTAAAATGTCGCTTGAAAAGTGTTCGGGATATGAGAAGTGGGTAGACGTTACCAAAGCAGTGTCATAATGACACAGTCAATTCGCCGTTCTAAGAGTTAGCGATTTGCGTAACCTGCGTTACCGGCGGAATTACACAAAGTAATAAAGCAGATAAGCGGTCACAGCATTTCACTGTGACCGCTTTCAGTCTATCGAAAAACCAATTCATTATAGCTATACAGTGAAATGTACCGCCAACACCGCTTAAAACAATTTCTATACTGATAAGGTATTAATATTTTCGTGAGTGTATCAGTGCAACTGCACTGACATTGACTCTTCAAAAAACGCCACTAACCTAAGATATATGTACTAATATGCGGACGTGTAGCGTTAAGCGTCCCTGATTTGACAGGATATACAATGTTCAGGAGGTTATTCGAGTTTAGCCAACACCCCAGCGGGGTACGGGTGTGGGTAAGGAAAGAGGGAGCCACGAGGGAGAAAACCTAAGGGATAGGGTTAGGGGCGGCAGTCCCTCACCCTAGTCCCTTTGGTTGTCTCCCCGCGTGAATAGCAGCAACGTTATTAAATGGAATAGCGTACCCGACAAGTGCTGTCCGACAAACAGAACTATCGGTAGCCTGCTATCATAGTCAGAGCTGAACGATATAGCAGAAGCACATTAAACAAAAGACTTTTATACAAAAAAGCGGAACGTGAAACCCACGTTCCGCTTTTCTTCATATTATGTTAAAATCAAAGTATCGTAAACACCGTACCTGCAACAATAAGCACAAGCCCCGCAGAAGACATCGCCGTGAGCTTTTCCTTAAGGAATATCCTTGAGAAAAGTACGACAGCAAGTATACTCAGCTTGTCAATCGGTACAACTACCGATGCGTCACCGATTTTCAGTGCGTAATAGTAGCACAACCACGATGCCGCAGTAGATACGGCACTGAGTGCAATAAACACAAACGCCTTGCCGCCAAGCCCCGAAAAAACATTCTTCTTGCCCTTTGCCGCTACGACTATCCACGCCATTACAAGAACAACAGCCGTTCTTATGGCAGTGCCGAGATTTGAATTGACATTCTGTACGCCTATCTTTGCAAGAATCGAGGTCAGTGCGGCGAATATTGCGGACATCCACGCAAATATCATCCACCTGCCTGCCCTTGACCCTCTTTTTTCCGGTATGTATGCTCATCATCAGCGTTCCGATGCCGATAAGCACCATTGCAATGATCTTATAAGCCGTTAGCTGTTCGCCGAGAAAAATAAACGACATCAGCATAGCGAGTACGGTCGAGGATTTGTCGATAGGTGCGACCCTGTTCACATCGCCCGTTTTCAGAGCCTTGAAATAGCACAGCCACGAGCCGCCCGTCGCACAGCCCGAAAGTATAAGAAACAACAGCGTCATTCCCGTTACATTAGGAAGATCGTGCCATTCCCCCGTTATCCACACGACCGCTATCGACAGCACAAGCACTATCGTTGTACGCAGTGCCGTTGCCGCATCGGAGTCAGCGTCACGCAGTCCGCACTTGCACAGTATCGTTGTTATGGCCGCAAAAATGCGGAAAGCAACGCTATAAGTATATACATCATAGATCAGAAGCTTCTCCTGCAATAATCTCTCGGTGTTACGCGCTTCATGCTCTTGAACACCTTTATAAAATAGCTGTAATCGTTGAATCCGCACTTCATCGCAATATCTATCAGCTTCTCATCGGTACTTGCAATAAGCTCACAGGCAGATTCGATACGGAAATAATTGGTGAGATATTCAACAGGTGTCTTGCCCGTATATTCCTTGAACGCACGGCAGAAATAATTTCTGTTCATTCCGCACTCATTCGCAAGCTCCTCAAGCGTTATGTTCTTACGGTAATTCTGCTCGATATAGCTTATAACATTCTTGAAACGGCGTACCTTCTTTATATCGCTCGCCGCTGTTTCTCCGCTCTGATAATGCTCCTGCCTTGCCACAATGTGACCGAGCATACACAAAAGCCGTCCGGGTACGGTAAATTCATATCCCGGCCCTTTTTCAAGCATTGCGTCTATAACCGCCTTTGCGTCCTTCGCAGGCTCGCTGTCAGCGGAAAAGAAGGTGATAAACCGTCTTTCGTGGTTGATTATCGGCTGAAGATGCAATGTGCATATCTGACTTGATTTAAGCAAAGCCGCCATATCAAACACAAGACAGTCATATCTGCAATTGTCCTTCGGCGTACCACCGTGCATACTTCCGCCTATTATCAGCGAACAGCAGCCTGCGGCGTCTATCCTGTGTGTATGACCGTCAAGAAAAAAGCTCGAAATATCCGCTCCTGACATAGATAATCTCGCACTCGTTATGCCAGTGCGGTATCATATTATAACGGGGATAATTCTCTGTCACTCTGTAGCAGGCATACGGAAATTCCCTTGTGCCATGCTCACGTTTTTCTCGGTATTCAATGTATTTCATATTACGTCCTTTGGCTAAGTTGTCAAAATCGTCATATCAAAAATCGGGATAAAGTTAAAATAATCATTAAAATTCTCCCGATAATACAAATATTATATCATTTTCCCACCATATTGTAAAAAGCAACTCCAAAACAAAATATCAATATAGTGCAACTAATCGTCACAATGCACTAACACAGCCCGTTTTTTTGTGCAGATTGCGGATTTTTACTTTTCACAAAAATTTTTATTTTTAAAACGATTACAGCCCTTGCTAAAAAATTTCATTTAAGATATAATTATCATAGACGTTTCTGTAACGTTGTAAAATTTTTTTTCGCTACAGGAACAAAAAAAACATTAGGAGGATTCTATGAAATTCGGTTATTTTGACGATAAGATCAGAGAGTATGTCATTACATCTCCCAAGACCCCTTATCCGTGGATAAACTATCTCGGCACACAGGGCTTTTTTCTCGCTGATCTCTAACACAGCAGGCGGTTACTGCTTCTACAAGGACGCAAGACTGAGAAGAATTACACGTTACCGTTATAACAATGTTCCCGTTGATATGGGCGGACGTTACTTCTACATAAACGACGGCGGTCATGTATGGAACCCCGGCTGGTCGCCCGTTAAGACAACACTTGACAGCTACGAGTGCCGTCACGGTATGGGCTACACAATCATAAAAGGCTCATCAAACGGCGTTACAGCCACAGTTACATTCTTCGTTCCCCAGAACTTCAACGGAGAAATCCAGAAGGTTACAATCAAAAACGACAGCGATAAGGAAAAAGAACTTAAAGCTGTTCAGCTTCCTTGAGTGGTGCCTTTGGGATGCAAACGACGATACAACAAACTTCCAGAGAAACTTCAACACAGGCGAAGTTGAAATTGACGGTTCTGTTATCTACCACAAGACCGAATATAAGGAAAGACGTGACCACTACGCATTCTACTCTGTAAATGCCGATATAAACGGTTACGATACCGACAGAGAGAGCTTCCTCGGCTTATACAACGGCTTTGACGCTCCTCAGACAGTATTCGCAGGCGCACCCAATATGTCCGTTGCAGACGGCTGGTCACCCGTTGCTTCTCACTATATCGAAATCAAGCTTCAGCCCGGCGAAAGCAAGGATCTTGTATTCTGCCTGGGCTATGTTGAGAACAAGGTTGAAGAAAAGTTTGCTCCCGACCTTGACGAGAACAGCACAATAATAACAAGCGGCGACAGAAAGAAGAACATCGTAAACAAGGCTAAGGCACAGGCTATGATGGCTATGTGCGATACAGCCGAAAAGGCTGACAAGCGCCTCGCAGAGCTGACCAGGCTCACTGGAACAGCCTGCTCGGTCAGTACAGCGTTGATTCTCCCGGTGAAAAGCTCAACAGAATGGTAAACATCTGGAACCAGTATCAGTGCATGGTTACATTCAATATGTCACGTTCCGCATCTTACTTTGAGAGCGGTATCGGCAGAGGTATGGGCTTCCGTGATTCCAATCAGGACTTACTCGGCTTCGTACACCAGATCCCCGCAAGAGCAAGAGAAAGACTTATCGACCTTGCCGATACAATGCTTGAGGACGGCGGTGCTTACCACCAGTATCAGCCCCTCACAAAGATGGGTAACCACGAGCTTGGCTCCAACTTCAACGATGACCCGCTGTGGATGATTCTCGCAGTTGCGGCTTACATAAAGGAAACAGGCGATGTTTCTATCCTTGATGAGAAGGTTCCTTACGAGAACCGTGACGAGCTTGCAGACACAATGCTCGATCACATGAAGAGAGCGTTCTACCACGTTGTTAAGAAGGTTGGTCCTCACGGACTTCCTCTCAGCGGACGTGCCGACTGGAACGACTGCCTTAACCTCTCCTGCTTCTCAGACAAGCCCGGTGAATCATTCCAGACATACAACAACAAGGAAATGTTCAAGGAGCCTCCTTTACTACAGCAAGGTTGCAGAATCTGTAATGATTGCAGGTATGTTCTGTGCAATTGCTCCCGAGTACGTTGAAATGTGCAAGCTGAAGGGTGACACGGCAGAAGCTGAAAAGGCTCAGGCTGAGATCGAAAAGATGAGAAAGAACACCCTTGAATACGGCTATGACGGCGAATGGTTCCTCCGCGCTTACGACCACTACGGCAAGAAGGTCGGCTCACACGAGTGCGAGGAAGGCAAGATATTCATCGAGCCTCAGGGCTGGTGCGTTCTCGCAGGTCTTGGCAAGGACAAGGGCTACGATATTCAGACCCTTGACAGCGTAGACAAGTATCTTAACTCAAAGCACGGCCTTGTTCTTAACAACCCTGCGTTCACACACTACTACATCCAGTACGGCGAAATCTCAACATATCCCGGCGGTTACAAAGGAAAACGCAGGTATCTTCTGCCACAACAACGCTTGGATAATCTGTGCTGAAGCCGCAGTAGGCAGAGGCGACAAGGCATTTGAGTATTATTCAAAGATCGCTCCCGCATTCAGAGAGGATATTTCCGATCTGCACCGCACAGAGCCTTATGTATACGCTCAGATGATTGCAGGTAAGGACGCTAAGCGTCACGGCGAAGCTAAGAACAGCTGGCTCACAGGTACAGCCGCTTGGAACTTCGTTGCAGTATCTCAGTACATCTTAGGTATCAAGCCCGAATACAACGGTCTGAAGATTGATCCTCAATTCCCCACGAGTGGGACGGCTTCACAGCTTCAAGACTGTTCAGAGGCGCAACCTACGAGATTACTGTAAAGAACCCCGATCACGTTTGCCACGGCGTTAAGTCCGTTACAGTTGACGGCAAGGCTGTTGACAGCAACGTTATCCCCGTATTTGAAAAACGGCACTCACAAGGTTGAGGTTGTTTTAGGTTAAGGGTTACAGGTAATATAATAAATGCGAAACTCCCCGCCGTGTTGGCGGGGAGTTTTGTGTTCTTATGCGAATAAATACAGCAAAAACCGTATGAGCCTTTGGTCGCCATACGGTTTTAATACTATCTGTCAGATACCCAGAACCTGCTTTTTCTTCTCTGTAAATTCTTCTTCGGTGATTACACCTTTATCGTAAAGACTCTTTCAGCTTTTCAAGGTCATTATAACCGTTATCAACAGGTTTAGCTGCATATTGCATTGCTGTTGCCACAGCAGGAGAAGCGCTGTCAGCCATTATTACGCTGTTCAGCTTGCTCTGCATAAGTATAGGCGGTAATATAGGAACGAACAGCGACAATATAAGACTCAGCGTTGCAGTATCGCCCTGTATGCCTTTTTCATATCCGAGCATATCTATACGGTGTGCGCTTTTATATGTCCAGTATATCGCGAATAGAACGGAACAAACATACATAGCAACAGCTTGTTTATAGGAGTACGGTATTCCTCATTCTTGCAGGCGTTAAGGCTGTCGGTAGTACGATATATCCACACGAGATAATAAATACCGCAGGTGAAAAGCAAAAAGCAGAACATGAGGTACAAAGGGATTTGTAGCTTTTGCCGTAAGCCGTACTGCTTGCAGGTATGTTGAGTTCTTTTTGGGGTAATTATCAATGACAATGATAATAAGAGAATTGCGGCTATCAGAAGGATTTGTTGAAGAAAATATAGCAAATCCATAAAGTAATCACCATTTAACAATGGATTCTTAAAAAATAGTAAATTTCAATTAAATATATATGATGAAGTGCTACAAATGCTATAATCGGAATTACAAAGACACACTTTCCGATAGTTATCAGTCTATTGTTGTTCTTTTTCTGTGCAACAAAAAGTAGAAAAAAGAATCACAAAAGAGAGTACTAGACATAGCTGAACGGCAACATCGGCTTTACAAGTTCATCAAAAAATGATGCAAAATCTAATTTTGCTATATATGAATCATAACACCATACCAATCTGATCACATACAGAGATAATTGTGCTAAATTCATTGCTATAATAATCAAATTGCATATTTTAAACAGTTGACTTTTATTGAAAATTAAACCTACCGAAACAAGTACTAATGCAATTGCTGAAACCATTTCTGAAAAATACACAATTGTGTACATATCAAAATAATTAAAAATTCCAAAATTGAAATTGAAAAAAATAAGGTAAGAGCAGCATCACTGCCAGCACCCCTGCAATTATCATCAGCACTTTACCGTTTCCCGTTCTGACGGTTATACTTTGACTTTCTTCAATGTTTTCCACGATTATCACTCCCTTGCAGAACTTGCGTAACTCAATTATCCCTTACCTGTTCGCCTTTATTTGTTATTACATACCTTTCTTCATTTATGTCAGTTGTATCTGCTTCCCGAATTAAGCCTAAATCTAAAGCGTCATCAATAAGCTGTTCATCAATCACCTTACTTCTAAGCAATGCCTTTCTCGTCACTTTTTCTCCATGGCTAAACTTAATCAACAATTTGTAATACTTGCCCATATCCGATTGACTGTTTGTATTCATAAACACATTCTCCTTTGTTACATTTCCACATATTTTGTAGAAATTCATCATTTTTCTTAGTATAACACAGAATTTTCTATCTGTCAATCAGAATTTCTACTTAACAGGCGGTTTTTATTTCCCTCAAAAACTGTTATTATTGTCTTGAGGTGATACTATGAAAATTGACTATACCGCTCTCGGAAAACGCATAGCAAAGCGCAGAAAGGAACTCGGCTTGAAGCAGTACGAGGTCTGCGAACTGATAGACGTAAACTATAAATATCTCTCAAATATCGAAACCGGCAGGAGCGCACCGAGCCTTGAGCTTATAATGAGCCTTTGCTCCGTGCTGAATACGACACCCGACTATTTTCTGCTCGGCACTGCTTCCGCAGAGCTTTATGACAATGACATTGCCTCAAAGATAACACCAATGACAGATGAACACAAAAGGCTTATCAGCGGTATGATACAGCTTATCACCGAAATTGAAAACACATGAATATATGAAATACCGCCCGTTTGCATATACAAACGGGCGGTAACTTTTCGAAAAAATTCTCATTTCAGAATTTTTCTTTTCCGCTCTGAAATCTCTTATTTCTCCCAATTTCCGCATATTTAAGTGTACTGCTTTTGTCAGAATGTCAATAGACAAACCGCTTTTTTTAATAGTATAATCATATTATAACATAAAACAAGTCGGTAAAAGCCGACACGGCGGTACGCCGTCTTTTGCCTGTTGGCAAAAGTTTTTATGTTAAAACGTTCTCAGCCATTGCGTAGCAAAGCCGCATTTTTATGCGGCGAAATCGTTTTATGACGATTTCAGGCTGAGGTTGTTATAACATAAAAACAAGTCGGTAAAAGCCGACACGGCGGTACGCCGTCTTTTGCCTGTTGGCAAAAGTTTTTATATGTTAAATGTTCTCGGACAAGCGGTGAGCCGCAAGCCGTGCTTTTTTGCACGGCAAAATCCGCTATTGGCGGATTTTATGTCCGAGGTTATTATCGCAAGAGAAAATACACTTAAAAAGTGGGGTGTCGGTTTGAAGAATAAAGATAAAAAGGAAAAAGAGCGGATAAAGAAAACGAAGTTTTCCGATATAGACCTTTTCGAAGAGGGACATGAGGAAGAGCCGGACGAGCTTGATCTTATAGACGGGCTTATAAAAGATCCTGCCACAACGCAGGACAAGGAGCATAACGCATATCTGCGCCTTATGCACGAATACAAGGCAGAATACGCAAAACGTGAAAAATGTATCAAGATCGGGATACTGCTCATTATCATCAGTGCAGTTGTATTTCTCGCCCTGATGTTCAGCCTTGACAGCAAAACATTCTTCTTGACGCTGTGGATAATCTTCATTATTTCCGGGTATTGCGGTAATGACACGGATAGATTACCGTTGCTACAAGTACGAAAAGATACTCGGCATTAAAAACACCGACAAGGAAGACGACCTTGAAAAAAGATGAAGAACGATATCGACAAGACGATAAGCAACGCGAAAACTGAGCTTGAAAACGCAAAGGTTAACATAGAAGCCACGATAGAATCAGCCAAGAAAGACATCAGCCGTCTTTCCGAATGAAAACGAGGGAGCAGGAAAACAAATGAAGACAATATTCAGGATATTTTTAAGCGATATAAAAAAGATACGCACAAATCTTATGGCGTTTGCGGTAATGATAGGTATTTGTATACTGCCGGCGCTGTATGCGTGGTTCAACATTGCGGCAAACTGGGACCCGTACTCAAACACAGGCAATATCAAGGTTGCGGTCGCAAACTGCGATAATGGCACTAAGCTTGCTTCAAAGGAAATCAACATCGGCAATCAGATAGTGGATAATCTTAAAAAGAACAACACGCCGCAGATGTGCTGGACGTTCGTAGATAAGGAGCAGGCGGAAAACGGAGTAGTAACAGGCGAATATTATGCCAGCGTTGTTATCCCCGAAAATTTCAGCGAGAGCTTCACAAGCATACTTTCGGGCAAGCTGACACGTCCGCAGATTACCTACACGCTCAACGAAAAGAAAAACGCTATCGCTCCGAAAATCACCGACAAAGGCGCAGAGGCGATAAAAAACCAGGTAAACGAGAGCTTTATTGACACGATTACCACCGAGCTTGCAGGAATATTAAACTACACCTCCGAGCAGGGCAACAAGAAATTCACCGTGATAACAGACAATATAAAATCAGCCATAGGCGACGTTATCGACAATCTTTCCGCTTTCCAAAGCTCAATTTCGCTGATAAGCACAACACTTGACAGTGCAGATACAATGATTGCAAACACCAAAAAGTCTATCCCGGATCTTGAACAGCTTCTTGCTCAGTCAGGAACGCTTACCACATCGGCAAAGGACAGCATTACGGCGGTACAGGCAGTATCAACACAGATAACCGCCGCTACAGATACCGTCCTTTATTCAATCGACACGCTTTACAGCAATACGGAAAGCAGTATTTCGGGCATCACGGGTGAGATCGCCGCCGATGCCGACAAAGCCGCCGAAAAGATAAGAGCAACAGCTGAGATAAACAGAAAAACAATTGATGCGCTGAATAATATCCGCACCCATGTTGTAACAGTCGGTGAAAAACTCGGAATTGATGTCAGCATTATGACCGATGCAATCGACAGGAATATCGAAAAGCAGAACGCAATCATCGACAAATTAAACAGCGGTGCAGACACTGTCAGTACAACAGGTCACGCCCCCGATAATTTTGAAAGTGATGTAAACAAGCTGATAACCGATTCAAAGAAAGAATTTGACGGCATAAAAACCACTTGGAACACTTCTGTCAAAACTGCTATGGATACCGCCGTAAATGAAGTGTTCAAGACGCTTGACGGAATTTCCGCACTGCTTTCTGACGCAGGAACATCTATTCCGAATATCGAAACGGCTCTCACCGATGCTCAGAACTCGCTTGCAAGCCTTAAATCCTGCCTTACCGACCTCGATAAAATAATCGGCAACGCAAAGGATAAGCTCACCGATATGCAAAAAAAGGTCGATGATATAAGCAACGATCAGGCGCTTATAGCTTTTATCGAAGAGGTTTCAAGTGACCCGTCATCTCTCGGCGAATTTATGAGCTCACCCGTTGAAATTAACACCGTCAAGGTTTATCCTGTAGAAAATTACGGCTCAGCCATGACGCCGTTCTACACGATACTCGCTATCTGGGTAGGCTCGATCGTACTTGTCGCCGTACTGAAAGCGAGATCAGCCGCCGTGACATCGAAAAGCTCGGCAGTAATGTAAGACCGATACAGGCTTATTTCGGCAGATATATGATTTACCTTATGATATCAATAATTCAGGCGATAATAATCGCACTCGGCGACCTTTTGTTCCTGAAAGTACAGTGTGAAGACCCGCTGTTGTTCATCATCGCCGCTGTTGTATCTTCTATTGTATTCTCACTGCTCATCTACTCGCTGACGATTACATTCAGCGTAATAGGAAAGGCTCTTGCGGTAATTATCCTTGTACTTCAGGTTGCAGGCTCGGGCGGTACATTCCCTCCCGAAGTTCTCCCCGAATTTTTCCGCAGCATTCTTCCCTATCTGCCCTTCAGATACAGCATCAACGCAATGCGTGAAGCGGTCGCAGGCGTATATGCGCAAAGCTATATAGAAGACCTGCTCTACCTGCTGATTTATGTTGCGATAGCCCTCTTTATCGGCATAGTGCTGAGAAAACCGTGTATAAGGATAATGAAGTTCTTCAATAAACGTCTTGAAGATACCGATCTGATCATATAGCAATGCAATCCCCGACGAACTTTTCAAATCGTCGGGGATTGCATTTTTGACTATATTATGCTAAAATATTCGCTGAGGGAAACCTTGGACGATAGGCGGTCAAATTCATCTCCCGAAGTGCGAAAGCACTTTGAAAGGAGGTGAAGCTGTGTACATAACTCTGGACAACTTAATTCAGATTGGTATTTTCCTAACGGGATTTACCGTTATGATATTCAGTATCATTTCTTTTGTTATAAATTTTACAAATAAAAAGAAATAACCGCCCCCTGTCGCAAACTGTGAGCGGTTATTTTGGCTCTTACAGGGAGTGACCGTCTGTCGTTTCCCTCTTTATTTATATTATAACACGATTTTAATGTGCCGTCAAGGCACATAGCGGCAAATGCCGCAAATTTTGCCTATCAGGCAAAACAAAATCGTGTTTCAACGTTCTCAGACAGGCGGTGTGCCGCAAGCCGTGCTTCTGCACGGCAAAATCCGCTATAAGACGATTTTTTGTCCGAGGTTGTTATTGCGTAAGCAAAAAACGTTCTCGGACTGTTGCGTGAGCAACACCGCATTTTTATGCGGTAAAATCGGCTTACAGACGATTTTTTGTCCGAGGTTGTTATAACATAAAACCAAATCTATGTCGACTTAAACTCACCACGGCTTTACCGTGCCTACAATATCGCTTATCTTCTCTATTTTCTGTTCGGCGAGGAACTTTTCCCATACCCTCGCATACCTTTATCGGCGCATAAGGATCGTTGAAGATAGCCGTACCCATCTGTACAGCAGATGCACCTGCCATCATCATCTCGATAGCGTCCTCAGCCGTTGCGATGCCTCCCATACCGATAACGGGTATCTTGACTGCATTCGCCACCTGCCATACCATTCTTACTGCAACAGGGAACACAGCAGGGCCCGAAAGTCCGCCGACATTGTTGCGCAGGATAGGCCGTCTTGTTCTTATATCATCAATTCTCATACCGAGCAGAGTGTTTATCAGCGAAACGCTGTCTGCGCCCTCAGCCTCAACAGCCTTTGCGATTTCTGTGATATTCGTTACATTCGGTGTCCGCTTTACGATAACGGGCTTCTTTGTAGCATTTCTTACCGCTCTTGTAACGCTTGCCGCACCCTCGCAGGTAACGCCCCATGTAGCGCCGCCCTGCTTTACGTTAGGGCAGGAAATGTTCAGCTCTATCATATCAACATCGGTAGCGTCCAGCTTTTCTGCAACAGCTATATAATCGTCAATTACCGCACCTGCGATATTTGCGATAACCACAGTATCCTGCGTTCTGAGTCTGGGCAGATAGTAATTTATAAACTTGTCAACACCGGGATTCTGAAGTCCTACGGAGTTTAATATTCCGCTCGGAGTTTCGGCTATTCTCGGAGGGATGTTGCCGTCCTTCTTGTTTAAGGTCGTACCCTTGCAGGAAATACCGCCGAGTGCTGACAGCGGATAAAGATCGGTATAATCCTCGCCGAAGCCGTATGCGCCGGAAGCGGCTATTACGGGATTCTTGAAATGTTTACCGCATACATCTACCGAAATATCTGGCTTGAAACTCATAATACTACCTCCTCACCGCTGAACACAGGACCGTCCTTGCATACTCTAAGCACCTTTTTCTTCTCCGTCACGGATAACCGTGCAGGCGCAGACAACGCACGCACCTACACCGCAGCCCATACGCTGCTCAAGAGAAACCTCCGAGTATACCCCCTGCCTGCTTTGCCGCCGCAACGACTGCTTTAAGCATAGGAGTAGGGCCACAGGCATATACCGCCGCAACATCACCCTTTGCAAGTTCATCTGCAAGCGGCTGTGCTATCGTACCGTGTACTCCCGTGCTTCCGTCATCGGTACATACTATAACGTTTGCCCCTGCAAGCGAATAATCCTTGTCAAGTATAACCTTGTCAAAGCTTCTGAAGCCGAGTATAGCCGTACATCTGTCGCCGTACATCTTTGCAATGTCAAGCAAGGGGAGGCGTGCCTATTCCGCCGCCTACAACTATCACCCTGCCGTCCTTCTTTGCAGGAACGGTAAAGCCGTTGCCGAGCGGAGCGATAACGTCCATAAGATTCGCCTTTGTTAAGCTCAGAGATCTTATCCGTACCCTTGCCCCTTACTTCAAAAACGAGCCTCATAGTGCCGTTTTCCTTATCGACCGAGCATATAGAGATAGGTCTGCGGAGCATATATCCCTCCGCCTTTATCTGAACGAACTGTCCGATATGTGCGTTTTCGGCAACCTCGGGACATTTCAGCGTATATGAATATATCCCTCGCCGAGCGCTTTTTTTATCAACTATCGGATATGAATCACAAAAAAAGCTCATATATTTTCCTTTTCCTGCGGTTTTGCCGCTGTGTAAAAAAATCAAGGCAACACGTTATTTTATCATGTTGCCTTGCTTCCTTGTTGCATAATCAACTGCGCATTATTGTATTGTCGTCCTTGACAATTTTCACCTTCGCCGTAAGCGCTTCATCATCGCTTTCGCTTTGCTTAGGCTTTATCACGTTGCTCTTCTTTCTGTCTGCAGGCTTCGCTATCGCCTTCAGCCTGCCGTACATAAAGTATACAACGAGCGACCCCACTATAATGTCAAGCACTGTCTGAAGGCTGAACCACGATTCCATAGCTCCCATAAGGTTGCTCTGTGTTATATAAGTGTAATCCCACAGTGCCATAAGCACAAGTATACTCAGCAAGCTGTTTGTTATCATCAGATTGTCGTAATACTTCTGAGCATTGTCAGCCGTGATTACAAGCGTCCTCGACCTATGAGGTATAAACATATACACTATCGAGAACACGAATGCCGCAAGTGCGATAAAAGGCACTATGCCGCCGCATATCCACATATATGCAGGTAAGCCGTCAGGATAAACATTATTCAGCACCATTGTCGGATGCGCCATCTGATAATAGTATGCGTATGTTGTCTGATACATAAGTACCACCATTATAAGACCGAAAGCGTCTATAAATCCCCTCAATATCGTGTAATTGAATTTTACTTTATATTCGCCTGTTCTCAAAATCGCACCTCATTATATCTTTGTTATATCTACCATTTCAAGATCGTCTACTGTCTTGTCCATAGCGATACACTTTACAAGAGCGTTTGCCGTATCGACCGATGTAAGACAAGCGATAGAACGCTCAACCGACTTACGTCTTATCTTAACGCTGTCGAGTGCAGGCTTTCTGCCTGTTTCGGACGTTGAGATAACGTAATTTATCTTGCCGCTTTCAAGCAGGCTTATTACGTTAGGCTCCTTGTCCTCGTGTATACGATAGGTGAAGTTTGTAGCTATCATATTTCTGTTCAGCATTGATGCCGTACCGCTTGTGGCATACAGCTCAAAGCCGAGCTTTTCAAACTTCTCCGCCAGCGGTACTATCTCGGGCTTGTCTGAATTCTTGACGGTGAACATTACTCCGCCCTTCTTGAATATCTTGAAGCCTGCCGCTATAAGTCCCTTGTAGAGAGCTTCCTCAAATGTCTTTGCTATACCGAGTGCCTCACCCGTTGACTTCATCTCAGGACCAAGCTGTGTATCAACATCGTCGTGGAGCTTTTCAAAGCTGAATACTGGAACCTTTACCGCAACATAGTTGCCAACGGGATAAAGTCCGCTGTGATAACCCTGCTCCTTGAGAGTTTCGCCGAGCATTATCTTTGTTGCAATATCGACCATCTGAACGCCCGTAACCTTGCTGATATAAGGAACGGTTCTTGATGATCTCGGGGTTTACCTCGATAACGTAAACCTCGTTGTTATATACAACGTACTGTATATTTAAAGGCCGATTACGTTCAGTGCCTTTGCAAGACGCTCCGTGTATGTCACTATCGTGCTCTTTATCTTGTCGGATAATGTCTGAGCGGGATATACCGAGATACTGTCGCCCGAGTGAACTCCGGCACGCTCGATATGCTCCATAATACCGGGGATAAGGAAGTCCGTACCGTCGCAGATAGCGTCAACCTCGACCTCTGTACCCATAAGATACTTATCTATCAGCACAGGGTTTTCAAGCTCTGTAGCCGTGATGATAGTCATATATTCGGTAACATCGCTGTCGCAGTGAGCGATTATCATATTCTGACCGCCCAGAACGTATGACGGACGGAGCAGAACAGGATAGCCAAGCTCATTTGCAGCTTTGAGCGCTTCCTCGGTCGTGAATACCGTATGTCCCTTTAGGACGAGGAATTTTACACTTTTCGAGCAGTTCGTCGAACTTCTCTCTGTCCTCTGCGTCATCAATGCTTTCAGCCGAAGTACCGAGTATTCTGACACCGCTCTCCTGTAAGTGCTTTGTCAGCTTTATAGCCGTCTGACCGCCGAACTGTACTACAACGCCGTAAGGCTTTTCGGTAGCTATCAGCGAGTCAACATCTTCAAATGTCAGCGGGTCGAAATAAAGTCTGTCGCCCGTATCAAAGTCGGTCGAAACTGTTTCGGGGTTGTTGTTGCAGATAATTGCTTCATAGCCCATTTCCTTGAGCGCCCATACACAGTGTACCGAGCAGTAGTCGAACTCGATACCCTGACCTATTCTGATAGGACCTGAACCGAAAACTATTATCTTCTTTTTATCTGTCGGGTGCTGCTCGATAAATTCCGCAGCCTCGTTTTCATCGTCATAAGTGCTGTAGAAGTAGGGTGTTTCAGCCGAGAACTCTGCGGCACAGGTATCAACCATCTTGTATACTGCGTGACGTGTCTTTATGCCCTTGTCAGCCAGCTTCTGACCGACAGCTTCTCGATAGTCCTGTCAAGGTAGCTGTACTTCTTCGCAAGGTCGTATTTCTCCTGTGTAAGTTCGCCGTCCTCAAGCCACAGTTCAAGCTCTGCAAGGTTTTTAAGCTTGGTTATAAACCACTTGTCGATAGTGGTTATATCATGTATCTCCTGAACGCTGAAACCTCTTCTCAGTGCCTCGAATACGCAGAACGAACGGTCAACATCGACATCGTGGAGCTTTGTTCTTACTTCTTCGTCTGTCAGCTTCTTGAAAGCCTTTTTTTACGCATCGTGTCCATACCAAGCTCTATTGAACGTACAGCCTTCATCATAGCTTCTTCAAAGCTCGTTCCGATAGCCATTATCTCGCCTGTAGCCTTCATCTGAGTGCCGAGCGTTTTCTTTGCGTATACGAACTTATCAAACGGCCACTTCGGGAACTTTACTACAACGTAGTCAAGCGCAGGCTCAAAGCAGGCGTAGGTCTTGCCTGTTACCTGGTTTACAATCTCGTCAAGCGAATATCCTATCGCTATCTTTGTTGCAACCTTTGCTATAGGATAGCCTGTAGCCTTTGATGCAAGCGCCGATGAACGTGAAACTCTGGGGTTTACCTCGATTACCGAGTATTCAAAGCTGTCGGGCTTTAATGCAAACTGACAGTTACAGCCGCCCTCGACCTTCAGCGCCTGAATAATGTTCAGCGCCGCTGTTCTCAGCATCTGATATTCCTTGTCTGCAAGCGTAACCGCAGGAGCGATAACGATACTGTCGCCTGTGTGAACGCCGACAGGGTCGAAGTTTTCCATCGAGCAGACAGTGATAACGTTGCCCTTTGCGTCACGGATAACCTCGAACTCGATTTCCTTCCAGCCCGAAATACACTTTTCAACAAGTATCTGTGTGATAGGCGAAAGACGCAGACCGTTTGTTGCGATCTCGTGTAATTCGTCCTTGTTATATGCAATACCACCGCCTGTACCGCCGAGCGTAAACGCAGGACGTACAATTACGGGATAGTGTATAACCTCGGCAAAATCCAAAGCGTCCTCAACGGTTTCAACTACCTTTGAGGGAATACACGGCTCGCCTATAGCCTCCATAGTATCCTTGAACGCCTGTCTGTCCTCTGCCTTGTGTATAGTTTCGGGATTTGCACCGAGCAGCTTTACACCGTTCTCGGCAAGGAAGCCTTCCTCAGCAAGCTGCATTGAAAGGGTAAGACCCGTCTGACCGCCGAGCGTTGACAGAATGCTGTCAGGCTTTTCTATCTTGATTATCTTCTTTACTACATCAAGCGTCAACGGTTCAATCGTATATCTTGTCCGCCATATGCTTGTCCGTCATGATGGTAGCGGGGTTTGAGTTTATAAGTACGACCTCAAGACCCTCTGCTTTAAGCGCACGGCACGCCTGCGTTCCCGCATAGTCAAATTCAGCAGCCTGTCCGATTACGATAGGACCCGAGCCTATAACGAGAACTTTCTTTATATCACTTCTTAACGGCATTTCTTATTCTCCTCCATCAGACTGATAAATTTATCAAACAGATACGCAGTGTCATGCGGACCTCCGCACGCTTCGGGGTGGAACTGCACAGTGAACGCAGGAGCATTCGTGTACATAACACCCTCACAGGTCTTATCGTTTCCGTTGATATGGCTTACCTTGCCTGCACTTTCGGGAAGGCTGTCGCTTACAACCGCATAACCGTGGTTCTGCGATGTGATGAATGTTCTGTCAACAGTAACATCAGTTACAGGCTGGTTTCCGCCTCTGTGACCGTATTTCAGCTTGACAGTGGTAGCCCCGTTTGCAAGCGCTAAGAGCTGATGACCGAGGCAGATGCCAAACGTAGGTATCTTGTGAGGGATAAGCTCCTTCAGCGTATTTATAGATACCGTGTTGTCCTGAGGGTCGCCGGGTCCGTTTGAAAGCATTATGCCGTCCGGAGCGAATTTCAGTATTTCCTCTGCGCTTGTGTCGTAGGGGGAATACCGTCACGTCACAGCCTCTCTTTACAAGCTCACGTCTTATATTGAACTTATAGCCGTAGTCCATAAGCGCAACCTTGTATTTGCCGTTTTCGGCACTGAACTTCTCAGGCTGCTTTACGCTTACCTTCGGCACAACAGGACCTACAACATAAGCCCTTATCCTTTCAAGTGCCTGTGCCTTGAATTCGTCTGTCGGCTCGCTTGTTGTAATCATGCCGTTCATAACACCTGTTTCACGGATTATTCTTGTAAGCCTTCTTGTATCTATGCCGAACAATCCGATGATGTTGTGCTTTTTCAGAAAGCCGTCTATGTCTACCTTCACAGCGGAAGTTTGACGGTACCTCGCAGTATTCACGCACTATATAACCGCTTACCACGCTTGTCTTTGACTCGTAATCCTCGTCATTCACACCGTAGTTTCCGATAAGAGGGAATGCCTGCGTTACAATCTGTCCGCAGTAGCTGGGGTCTGTCAGCGTTTCTTCATAACCTGTCATTGCCGTTGTGAATACTATCTCGCTTACGACCTCGCCCTCACAGCCGAAGCTCTTGCCCGTGAACACCGTTCCGTCTGCAAGTATCAGATATGCGGTCTTTGCTTTTTTTAGCCTTTAAGTCCATTTAATTCGTTCCTTTCATATATTTTTCCTTTTTTTGTTCTATCACTTAAGGGGAGCTGTATCTTTCCTACGAAGCCCATTATCTCATCTCTCATACGCAGTGCCTCTCTGAATGCCGCACCTGCGAAATCATGCTCGTCACAGCCTTCTTTTTTATATGCTGTCATTATTCCTCGCGAGCTGTTTACTATCCACCGCCAAGACCGTTCTCATCGAATGCGGCGGCAATGTCCTGGCGGTTGCACCCTGTGCGCCGTATCCGGGGATAAGGAAGAATGTGTGAGGGAGCTTTTTACGAAGCTCGGCGATCTGTTCGGGATATGTCGCACCTACTACTGCGCCTACGCCCGAATAGCCGTACTTGCCGGGAAGCTCCTCTCCCCACTTTTCGCACATATTGCCCATTCTTTCATATACGGGAACACCGTCTATCAGCAGATCCTGAAGCTCGCCGCTTGACGGATTCGATGTCTTTACCAGTACGAAAATGCCCTTGTCGTTTTCCTTGCACACCTTGATAAGAGGATTGATACCGTCGCTTCCGAGGTATCCGTTTACCGTCAGAGCGTCACCCATAAAAGGCTCGTATTCCTCGTTTCCTACCTTTACTTTGCCCAGATGCGCTGCGGCATACGCTTCCATAGTTGTGCCTATATCGTTACGCTTGCCGTCTGTGATAACATACATACCTCTGCTTCTTGCATATTCCTGCGTCTTGTACAGCGTTTTCATTCCTGCCGTACCGTACATTTCATAATAAGCCGCCTGAGGCTTTATTGCAGGAACTACCTCGTGGAGAGCGTCTATAAGGCACTTGTTGAATTCAAGTATCGCCTTTGCCGCACCCTTGAGCGTTTCGCCGTACTTGTTGAAAGCCTTGTCCTTTATGTACTGAGGCACATAGTCGAGCTTGGGGTCAAGTCCTGCGACTGTGGGGTTCTGCTTTTCGCAGATTGCACGAAGAAGATTATCCATTGACATTTTCGTATCCATCCTTTTTATTTATTTCAAGTATATCGGAGCTTACTTGTCCTCGTATACTATTTTTCCGTTTACCAGTGTGTACTTTACCCTGCCCCTGAGGGTCATTCCCTTGAAGCAGGTGTTCTTTGACTTTGAGTGGAGCTTTTCGGGGTCTACCGTCCAGCTTTCGTCAGCATCGAATATTGCAATGTCCGCAATATCGCCTATGCCGAGCGAGCCTCCCTCAATTCCCAGTATCTTTCTGGGATTGACGCACATAAGTCTTACTATGTGCATAAGGCTTATCGTACCCGTGTGATAAAGTCCCGTCAGTGTCGCCGCAAGCGATGTTTCCATTCCCACAACGCCGTTGGGAGCTTTCTCAAAGTCTGCCTTTTCCTCTGCGCTGTGCGGAGCGTGGTCGGTTACTATGCAGTCGATAGTGCCGTCCGCAACAGCGGCGGTTATAGCCATAACATCGTCCTCCTCACGAAGCGGAGGATTCATTCTGTAGTCCGCATCTCTTGACAACAGCTTTTCGTCCGTCATCATAAAATAGTGCGGAGCGGTTTCGCAGGTACACATAACACCGATATGAGTATTTCCTCTTATCGTGTTCACACTGCCCTTTGTCGAAACGTGCGCAATGTGTATCGGCATCTGCGTATCCTGTGCTATGGCAAGCTCTCTTGCCGTGATTATATCCTCGCTGAGCCTGCTCATACCCTTTACGCCGAGCTGCTGAGAAATCTTTCCCTTGTTGATTATACCGCCGTCTATTATCTCAAGATCCTCGCAGTGCGAAATAACCTTCAGTCCGGCATAGTGCGCCTTTACCATTGCCTGCGCCATCATATTCGCAGATTCAACGGGTCTGCCGTCGTCGCTCACCGCAACACAGCCTGCCGCCTTAAGTTCGTCATAGTCGCACAGTTCCTTGCCCTGCATACCCTTTGTGATACAGCCGACAGGATAAACCTTCGCCTTTGCTTTCTTTGCCTTGTCGAGAATATATTGTACCGTTTCCTTGTTGTCAACGGGCGGTTTCGTGTTCGGCATACACGCAAGCGCCGTAACACCGCCTGCGACAGCCGCCTCACAGCCTGTAATAATATCCTCTTTATATGTCTGTCCGGGATCTCTCAGATGAACGTGCATATCGCATATACCGGTATTACCGTAAGCCCGTTGCAGTCTACCACCCTTGCGTTCTTATCATCGCATTCAAGGTTATCGCCGAGCGCACGGATAAAGCCGTCCTTTATAAGTATGTCCTTTTTGCCTTCAAAACCGTTCACATAATCAACAACATGACCGTTTTTCAGTAAAATTGTCATTATAGCACCTCGCAATTCTGCACAAAAGCCGTGTCTTTCTTCCTTGACGATGAAAAACACGGCTTTAATTCATATCCGCCCTTAGCAGATAAAAAGATCCCATTTTACGAAAGATATGCTAATATCTGTATCGCACACCCTCGCCTATTTCCATAGTCATTTTATTATACTATATTTTCTGCCGTTTGTCTACAAGTTTACGAAATTTTTTTAATTTTTTATTTCACTTACCGGTACTTTATCTGCGTCCTCGTTTCTGAGTGCAATTACCGCACCTCTTACAAGATATGCCTTTATTCCGCTACCGCACAACACGCAGGTGACAGTTGTTCCTTTTGTAAAGCCGAGGTCCATAAGCCTTCTTTTCATATCTCCTGCAAGTAACAGCCGTTTCTACCCTGCATTTTTTCATCTCTTTCAAGCTGTGCCAGACTTCTCACATAAACGCCCCCTTCATTCTCTCGCTTATTGCCAGTTTATGAAAGAAGGCCGCAAGCGGTTAACCCAATCAGTTTGTAGAAAAAGTCTGTTTTTTCCAAAAAAAGTGCTTGTTCTCAATCCCTATCCCCTTTAGGACACTCTGTGGGCTTTGCTTCGTGCAAAGCTCGGTGTGTCCTTATTTCGGCATCCTTGCCGAAAACCCCTTTCCCCGGTGAAAGGCTGTGTATGCTTGGCTGGCTTTGCATCGTGCAAAGCCCTTGTGCATACACGCCCGGCGTCCGTGCCGGGGCTGAATTTGGGGCTGCCGCCCTCACCCCGCTTGGGGCTACGCCCCAAACCCCAATTTTAAAAGTTATGTAGGTTTTTCGACAGTCTGAGACGGTTAAACCGTCTTTATATTATTCCAGACACGTTTCCTTATGCGGATTGTCATAATATTCAAAGCACAGCCTTATATCTGCTCCGCCGTTGTTTTCTCATCCGCAAGATTATCCGGCAGAGCGTTCCTGTCAAACAGCCTTGTTTCCGTAGTTTCGATATTCTCTTTGAACTCTCCGCTGTCATATTCGCACAGCACGAAGAATTTCATAATGCCGTAAGGGCAATTCAGCCTGTTATGCCTCCTCCAGTCCTGCACGGCAATCAGCTTTTTGCAGTGTACCGAAAGCCCCGTTTCCTCCAGCACCTCTTTTTCTGTATTCTCTGCAACCGACAGATCTACATCGCACCATCCTCCCGGCAGCGACCACGTTCCGTTGTTTTCACGCACAAGCAGTATCTTCCCGTCAATAAAGACTGCCCCTCTGGTATCGAGCTTCGGTGTCTGGTATCCGCTCTCGTTGCAGAACAGATCGTATACCTTTTCGAGCGGAATATCGGTCTTTGCCGAGATCATCTCTGCGGAGATTTTCCTCAACTCCTCATAGCGCTCCCTGCCGTACTTATCCTCGCAGTACGCAAGTCCCGCCTGTGCAATGCTCTGAATGCGCACAGCGTAATCGACCCACTTATCGCTCATATTTTCACTCATTTTTGACAAACCTCACCGTCTTATCCTTCATAGATATTTTTCTCAGCCCTGTACCCGTAGCATCCAAGTTCTTTCTTATACGTCAGAAAGAAATGATCTATCGGCACACCGCAGATTTTTTTGCTATCTCATCGTAAGTCAGCGTAATTTCACGCTCGCAGCACTTCCCGATATACTCCCACAAAGAATCGTACTTGCTAATATATATTCTTACAAAAGCCTCATCATCTTGCATTGCTCAAGCCCTGCGCTCCAGAACTCAGACAACGGCAGGTTCTTTACCCTGCATACAATGCTTGCATTCATCGCACCGTGTCCGACTATCAGAATATCCTTGCCATCTTTTATCTGCGGATAGATTACCTCGTCAAGAAATTCACCCGTTCTGCCAAACAGCTCGTCAAATGTTTCCGCCCCGCCTATTGAGCTTGTATACTGCTCGGGGTGGAAAAACAGTAAGTTTATCGGACAGTCGGGAATACTGAAGCTGTTCTCGATACCCTCATATTCCCCAAAGCACATTTCCTTCAGCCTGTCGTCCGTTACTATCGGCACATTTCTGCCCTCGAGCAATATCTCGGCTGTTTTCCTTGCACGGATAAGCGGCGAACAGTAGCAAATATCAAGATGCACGTCCTTATATTCCTCCCGTGCCTTTTCCGCCATTTCTATCCCATCTTGGCACAGCGGAATGTCCGTCCTACCCTGCAATTTTTTCTTTTTATTCCACTCGGTTTTACCGTGTCGCATTATGTATAGCATCAAAATCCTCCTTATAACGCTTTATCAGAAAAGATCCAACATACTGTCAAGATATATTTCTTCTCTTACTTTCAGCCGGTATTCCGGCTTTGTCATATAGTACAGCAGAAATTCAAGCACTACCGCACTGCCAAGCCCCCTGCCCTCTATCTTGAACTGATTGAACCCCATCGGCAGATAGGTATTTTCAATTTCGTCCGTTCCGATAAACGCAGGGTTTTCCATAGCCTTTGAAAACTTGTACCCCTCGTTGCCGCCGGAGAACGGCATATAAAATCCTCGCAATCCTCACATAGACTTTTGCGGCTGACATTTTCATAACAGCTTTTCCTCTCGGTACAGCCAAAATAACAGCATTCGTTGCACAGAAATTCCACCTTGCTTTTCTGCTTTTCGGTAAGCCCACTCAGCCTGTCAAAAGCCTTGTTAAGTCTGAAATCCGGCACAACAAAGCGGAAATCCTCACGGCAAAGTTCTTTTTCAAGCTGTGTAAAATCCGTCAGAACCTTTGTGGTCGATGATACAAAATACAGACTCGGATAATTCTTCCCGATATATTCAAGCAACAGGTCCGAACAGATTATAACGCCGTTTCGCACCGCTTTGCTTTCGCTGAACATCTCGCACAGCCTGTTGCACTTTCTGTCCGAAAGATGCTCTTGCTTTATAAGCGAATTGCTGAACGTGAGCCTTGCGGAAACGCCGTACTTCTGCGTAAGCCGAAGCACCTTTTCAGCCTCATCATCACCGAACCCCACACGTCCGCCGCCCCACAGGCAATCCGCCGGTGCGCCGTAAATCGAGCCGATGTCGCACCAATCGTAAAAATACTCCCTGTGATTATAGAATAAAGGCAGAAACAGACTGTACAGCCCGTAAAACTCAAACAGTCCGGGGAGGTGATAGTAGGCTGTGTTTTCGTCATTTATCTTCATCTTAAGCCCCGTTTATCTCTCGTTTACGAAAAATTCATTCAGTATATTCCAGTCGGCTTTTATGCCGTGTTCGATATTTTCAAGGTAACTTTCGGCATCGGAAATCTGTTCATCGAGAAACTCGTCTATATTCTTTACGGGTGGAATCTCAAGCCCTTCAGGACCGTTTCTCTTCAGTTCCAGCAGACTGTCAACCGTTGTTTTCAACTTATCAGGCAGAACAGTTTCATAAAGTTCTGAAAACGGTACAGGCGGTGCAGAATGAAACTGTCTTATCCATTCGCAAGCAAGTACAGAACGTAAAGCGTAAAAGTATTTTTTCGGCTTTACCGTTTCCTTTTGAAGATGATTATGTACTGTACTTTTTGCAATACTCGAATAGTGATACAGCATTCTGTCCTCAGTAAAGCACTCTTTCATAAGCGGTGCAAACCGCACGGAAAAATCACTTTCTATATATCTGATCGGCGAATTCATCCATTCATAGAGTGTCGGGTTTGTATTGCGGAGCAACTTTATCGTCTTGTCAATATCCCACCGGAAACATCCCATGTATCATCTACAGGAAGTTCTATGACATCTCTGCAACGGTCTAATCTGAGATAAGCCTCAGGTTTTCTCTTATATATAAATCGCACATCAAAATCACTGTCGGGCGAAGCAAATCCCCACGCTCTGCTGCCGGTTCAATCGCCCACAGCACCTTGACATCATACTTATTCTCTATTTCTTTTTAACTTTTCGGGAACAAGAATATTCATTTGTTCCTGCGTCATATTTCCACCCCCTTCATAAATCATTCTATATTAAAGTATCTTTTCAAGTGCCTTTACGAGCTTTTCATTATCATCGTGCGTTCTTATTGCCACACGGCAATATTCATCGCCAAGCCCGTAAAAGTGGGAGCAATCTCTGACCTTTATGCCGTTTGCGTATAACTTCCGGCGTATATTCTCTTTGCTTTTAAACAGCAGATAGTTTGCCTTTGACGGATATACCTCAAGCGGAAGCCTTTTCAGCTTAGCAAAAAGCCGGTCACGCTCGGCTGAAATAACCTCGTGCGTTTTCTGCATATACTCCTTATCTGCAAGCGCAGATATTCCCGCAAGCTGTGCAGGCACAGATACAGCGAAATCCGCACCGTATAACCGCATATTTTCAAGCAGCTCCGCATTGCCCGAAACACAGAAGCCGAGCCTGAACCCTGCAAGCGAGTAAGTCTTTGTAAATGCGTCGATCACTGTAATGTTGTCGCTCTGTGCGGCAATTTCCTTGACAGAATACTTTTTCCCAATCGGGCAAAAAACTCCATAAAGCATTCATCAACAACAAGCAAAAAATACGCTTGTCACGACAGTGCTTTATAAGCTTCATCATAAGTTCAGAATCCGTAAGCTGTCCTGTCGGATTATTCGGATTGCAAAGAAATGCTATATCGCAGTTTTCGTCAAGCACCGACAGCACATCTTCACTCAGAGTAAAGCTATTCTCCGCCTTAAGTGTGTAGTGTTGTATCTCACAACCAACCAAATCAAGCACACGGTCATATTCCTCATAAGTCGGCTCTATGACAACGACACGCTTTGGCTTTACCGCAAATACAAGGCGGTACAAAAGGTCGTCCGCTCCGTTGCCGCACAAGATACGCCCTATATCTATACGGTATTTTTCCGCAAGCAGTGAACAAAGATATCTGCAATCCGGGTCGGGATACGCGCCACCTGAAAGCTCCGCCGCTCTTGCAAACTGCCGTTTCACCGTGTCCGAACACTGAGCGGATTTATATTGACCGAAAAATCAATATATCTTTTCTCCGACACTTTCGGTTATTGAATTAATCAAAGAATTTTCCGCCATGTTCTCCGTATTTAGCACCTGCACCTTATATCTGAAATCCCGAAACCGCCCTGAATCACTTCTTAAAAAAAAAGTGGAAATCACAGCAATCTCCGCCGTAACCCAGCGTTTTTTGTCCTTGTAAAGCCTATTTTCTTAAGTCCACCGTATGTAACATCGTCAACATCGCAAAAAACAACCGATGTTCACTATTCCAACTCAAAAAGAGAATGCTCATAATCCTTTACATAATACCTTATATTTTTGCGACCCTTTTGTATAATGATGTGTCCCTCTGCTTCAAGCTTTTCTTTCTGCGCTTCAATACCACCGGGATATTTTGCGTTCAGTTCGCCGTTTGCCTTTAATGTTCTCCAATAAGGCGTTTCGTCTTCCAAACGCTGATAACTTGCCCAAGCCGCAATAGAAACAAAAATTCCCGCTGTAATAGGCTCTGTAAAGTCAGCACTGCTTTGCTCCGCAAAGTATTTTCGTATTCTCTCAACAGTAATTACTTTACCGTGCGGAATTTTTCTCATTACCTTGTCATAGTCGATTGGCGGAGCAAAGTACATTTTACTTCCGCCGTATTTTTTCGATACTTTTAATGTCGGTGATGATTTGAAATTTCGGCATATCCTTATTATCATGTAACATCGAATTAAAATCTTTTTTATCTTCGTTTGCCATTTTATCGCCTCCTGCTTTAAGTATAAACCTTTAACAGCCCCTTGCAATGAGGCGGTTTAATTTTTCAAGACAAAATTTTACTATTCAACGCCGAATAGCACACACCTGTAAAAAGCCACCGCAAAAGCGGTGGCTCAAAAAAATTATTTACCTAAAACCTTTTTAACGGTATTAGCAATATTATCCGCACATAAGCCGAATTCCTCAAGCAATGCTGCCGCAGGACCCGAATGACCGAATGTATCCATAACACCGATCTTTGTAACGGGAACGGGATAATTCTCGCAAAGAACATCGCAAACGGCGCTTCCTAAACCGCCGATTATGCTGTGTTCTTCAACAGTAACTATCTTTCCTGTTTCCTTTGCCGCCTTGATTATAATATCCTTGTCAATGGGCTTTATCGTGTGTATGTTTATCACACGGGCATTGATACCCCTGACCCTTGAGTGCGTCAGCCGCTTCAAGCGCCTGAGCTACCATAAGACCTGTAGCAACGATCGTTATATCATCGCCGTCACGGAGCTGTACGCCCCCTTGCCAAGCTCAAACTTATATGTATCCTTATCGTTGAAGATAGGAGCGGCAAGTCTGCCGAATCTCATATAGGTAGGTCCTACATAGTCAGCCATAGCGAGTACAGCCGCCTTAGCCTCAACATCATCGGCAGGGTTGATTACCGTCATACCGGGTATTGTACGCATAAGCGCAATATCCTCGTTGCACTGGTGTGTCGCACCGTCCTCACCAACGGAAATACCTGCGTGTGTTGCACCGATCTTAACGTTCAGATGAGGATAGCCTATGCTGTTTCTGAGTATTTCATAAGCTCTGCCTGCCGCAAACATAGCAAATGTGCTTGCGAATACGAGCTTGCCTGTAGTAGCGATACCTGCGGCAACACCCATCATATTTGCTTCTGCTATACCGCAGTCAAAGAAGCGGTCGGGATATGCCTTCTTGAATATACCTGTCTTTGTTGCAGCCGCAAGGTCTGCGTCTAAAACTACGAGATCGTTTCTCTTTTCAGCGAGCATTACAAGAGCTTCGCCGTAGCTTTCACGGGTTGCTTTTTTCTCCATTTTAATACGTTTCCTTTCCGATTACTTTTCAAGCTCGGCAAGATGAGCCTTGAGTTCTGTCATAGCCTGGTTGTACTGTTCTTCGTTGGGAGCAGTGCCGTGCCATGATACCTGATCCTCCATGAAGGAAACGCCCTTGCCCTTTATGCTTCTCTGTATAATTACCGTAGGCTGTCCTGAGATCTTTTCAGCTTCAGCGAAAGCCTTTTCGATTGCGTCAAAATCGTGTGCGTCTATAGAAATAACGTGCCAGCCGAAAGCCTTGAACTTCTCGTCTATCGGATAGGGTGACATTACATCGCTGATTCTGCCGTCTATCTGAAGTCCGTTGTTGTCAACTACGGCTACGAGGTTGTCAAGCTGATAGTGTGCCGCAAACATAGCAGCCTCCCATACCTGACCTTTCTTCTATCTCCGTCGCCGAGTATAGCGTATACTTTATAGAAATCGTTTGACAGCTTGCCGGAAAGAGCCATACCGCAAGCGGCTGAAATACGCTGACCGAGTGAGCCTGTGCTCATATCAACGCCGGGGACCTTGTTCATAACAGGGTGTCCCTGAAGCTTTGAGCCTATGTGACGGAGTGTCTTTAAATCTTCCACAGGGAAAAATCCACGGTTAGCAAGTACAGAGTACAGTGCAGGGGCTGTGTGTCCCTTTGACAGTACAAGTCTGTCACGCTCGGGCATCTGAGGATTTTTCGGATCTACATTCATCTTTGCAAAGTAGAGATATGTCAGTACATCGGCTACCGAAAGCGATCCGCCGGGATGTCCCGACTTAGCGTTGTAAACGCCCTCGATAACACCCATTCTGACCTTGGTGGCAGTTATCTCAAGCTGCTTTTTAAAGTTGCGTCCATTTTTTAAGGTCCTTTCGGGCAAAGCCGCAGGCTTTGCTTTCTCGTTTGTTTGTTCCTGATTATTATATTACATTATCGCCGATTAGTCAAGTGCAATGAGGCGATTTATAATTTCATTCTTTGACCTGCGGTTCAGGCTCAAGCTGTGATTCAGCACGATGTACGATCTGCTTATTTTTGTCTTGACACTGTGTTTTATAGGTTGTATAATTGCAATCGGTGCGGTTTTTCGCACTGTATTCTCCCCATCGGGGATATTCAAGGATTTGATTTTATGCGTGGACTTGGCACTGTAATAAATGTCGCTCTGCTGATATTTGGCGGACTATGCGGACTGCTGTTCGGCAAAAAGCTGAACGAAAGAATAAAGGATACTCTGCTGTCGGTCAATGCCGTTGCAATAATGATGCTTGCCGTCGGCGGTGTTATGCAGAATATGCTATCGCTGTCAGACGGCAAGCTGTCAACGGGCGGCACTGTTATGATGATAGTCAGCCTCACCTTAGGCGGTCTTATCGGTGAAATAATCAATATAAACGCTCTTGTGGACAAGTTCGGCGAATGGCTCAGGATAAAGAGCCACAGCACCGGTGATGACTCATTTGTATCGGCATTTGTCAGCGCATCCTGCACTGTCTGTATAGGCGCAATGGCAGTGATAGGCTCGATAAACGACGGAGTAAGCGGCGATTGCTCGGTTCTTATCGCAAAAGCGATCCTGACGCAGTGATTATCTCGCGTAATGACCGCCTCTCAGGGCAAGGGCTGTATCTTCTCCGCCGTACCTGTGGCAATTTTTCAGGGTGTCATAACAATAATCGCAGTATTTGTCGGAGGCTTCATGACCGACCTTGCGCTGTCTTATCTTTCTTATGTCGGCAATGTCCTGATTTTCTGCGTAGGACTTAACCTCATTCGTAAAAAACAGATAAGAGTAGCAAACCTGCTCCCCTCGCTTGTGATTGCTGTTGCGTGGGGATTTGTCGCACCGCTTATATAAATGAAGTACATAATGAAAAACCGTGATTTTACCGTCGGCAGTATAACCGGCGGACTATGGGCATTCGCCGTGCCGCTTATGCCCGAAATATAATGCAGCAGCTTTACAACCTCGCTGATACATGGATAGTCGGCTGATATATCGGTGACAACGCACTTGCCGCCGTCGGCTCATCGTATACGCTCATAGCCTTCCTTACATCCGTGATTATAGGTCTGTCGCTCGGTAAAGGTCTGTGCTACATCGGCATAGGAATACTGTTTATGCTCTACGGCTGCTACAGAGCGGTAAATAAACCGTTGATGTCGGTGTTCCTGACGATTCTTTCACTCGGAACAAGAGTGCTTCTTGCGTATATCCTGCGTGAACGCAGCCGATACCGAAAATAAGCAAGGACGCTGTATAAGATAAATCAGACTATCGATAAACCTATATTTTTTGAAAATGGGGTCGCAGGGGCGAAGCCCCCGACAGGGACTAGGGGCGGTAGCCCCAGTAATATAGCCCCTTCCCATGGGGAAGGGGTTTGGGGATAGGGATAGAGAATTTGCTCTATTTTTATAAATACAGATATAAATACAGACTTTTTTCTACAAGCTGTATAAGATAAATATCAAATACCGAAGAATACGCCGTCCTGCATTTGTTAATCATTTCACAAATTCAATTTGATTTCTTTTGTAAACAATTTGAAGTTTTTGCTATTGACAAAAAACGTATATTATGATAGAATAAAACCAATAGATATACAGTAAACATTAAAGACGGCAGGCACAGCGGTATCGGAGGTCAGATGGCAGAAAAAGCAACTAATATGACCGGTACTCCTTTTCCGGACAAAGAAACGGAGCTTACGATTTCCGATATGACCGATGAACAGCTTGTCAGTCGGATAACACAGACAGGCGGCGAAAAAATACGCAACCGTACTTATAAAGCGGTATATACCCGTTATTTCGGTAAAATCCGCAAAGATGTCACTGCGTTGCCCGTCTGCCGATAAGGACGATTTGTTCTCTGAGGGGCTTCTCGGTCTGCTTAAAGCTATACGGCTTTATAACAGCGAAAAGGGTGCGTCTTTCGTAACCTTTGCCAATCTCTGCACAGACTCGGCTATGAAAACCTGTATATCAAAGGCTATCAAGGATAATCCTTTATCAAACTGTGAAGACTTCGACTTCGATCTTATAAAGGACGATTCACTGTCGCCTGAGGACACGGTTATTGATAAAGTTCAGGACAGCCAGCTTATGAACAGGCTGTCGGACGTTCTTTCAAAGAAGGAAATGAAGGTCCTTGAAATGTATCTTGCCCACTGCTCCTACGAGCAGATAGCAAGCGAGCTTTCAATGAACGAAAAATCTGTAGACAATGCACTTCAGCGTGCAAAATCGAAGATAAGAAAATCAATGGGGAAATAAGACTTACCAAGTCTTTTTCATATTATTACACGCTGAAAGCGTGAGAAATTTTAGAGGTATTTTACTATGTACGAAGACAAGACATTGACCTGCAAGGATTGCGGAGCGGAGTTCGTATTCACAGCCGGCGAACAAGAATTCTACGCTCAGAACGGCTTTACAAACGAGCCTAAGAGATGCAAGGCTTGCCGTGACGCTAAGAAGAACGGCGGAGCTAAGCGTGAAATGTTCACAGCTGTATGCGCAGGCTGCGGCGGCGAGGCTAAGGTTCCCTTCCAGCCCCGTGACGACAGACCCGTTTACTGCAGCGAAAGTGCTTCGCTAAGAGAAACGAGCACTAAGTTTATCGGCAATACTAATCGGTTCGGGTTTTAAGTCAGGCTATTCAGAGGAGTTTCGTACATTTTTCTATATTCCTGATAACAATGCGAATAATTGCATTAATTGCATATAGTATTCAAGGTAAAAAAGCAAAAGAGTCTTGCCGCAAGGCAAGGCTCTTTTTCCATTATATCCCTCACAAAAAATTTTCATCCCCATCTTGACAACGCTTTAACACAGTGCTATAATAATCACAAACAAAACACTTTAAACCGTTGAAGCGGAGATAACGGCAGTTACGACTTTACAGAGAACCCCGATAGCTGAGAAGGGGCAAGACACGGGTTGTCAAATGGACCGCTGAGGGTGCAGTCAAAAGCAATATGTTTAATATTGCCCAGTATTCTGCAACGTAGGGCATACGTCAGTTGCCGGGGATATGTAGGTATCCTGCAAAGCGCACGACCTCAAATCGTGAAATCAAGGTGGCACCGCGGATAAAAGATTATTCGTCCTTGACAGAAAAGCTATTTTTCTGTCAAGGACTTTTTTGTTTTTGACAGACAGAAAACGGAGGCAAAGAAAATGGAGTTTTTACCCACCCTTGAAAAAGCAAAGGAAATAGCGGCACAAAACAGATACAAGGTCATGCCTGTAAGCTGGGAGATTCTCGCCGATATATGTACGCCGATAGAGGCGATGAAGATACTTAAAAACGTATCAACTCATTGCTATATGCTTGAATCGGCTCAGGCAAACGAAAAGTGGGGTCGCTACACCTTTATGGGCTACGATCCGAAAATGGAGATTACCTGCATAGACGGCGAGCTTAAAGCAGGAAACATTACGGTACACACCGACAACCCATCCGCATACTTAAGACAGATACTCGCAGAACACAAAAGCCCTAAGTTCGATTACCTCCCCTCCTTCACAGGCGGACTGGTCGGATATTTCGCTTATGATTTTATCGGCTACAGCGAGCCGACAGTAAGAATAAAGACAATAGACACCGAAAGGTTCAAGGATATAGACCTCATGCTTTTTCGACAAGGTCATAGCATTCGATAACGTAAAGCAGAAGATAGTGCTTATAGTGAACATTCCGCTTTCCGATGTAGAAGTCGGCTATAACAAGGCGATAATCGAGCTTAAGGCAACGGCAGAGCTGCTAAGCCGTGGGGGAAAAGAAAAAAACGAGCCTGCCGGCAGGCTTCTCGGTGAGGTCACTCCCCTGTTTGACAAAGAGCATTACTGCGGTATGGCAGAAAAGGCAAAGCATTATATAAAGGAGGGCGACATTTTCCAGATAGTGCTTTCTAACAGGCTTTCAGCCGAGTTTGAGGGAAGCCTGCTGAATACCTACCGACAGCTTCGGACGATAAATCCCTCGCCCTATATGTTCTATTTTTCAGGTACGGATGTTGAGGTCGCAGGCGCTTCTCCCGAAACACTCGTAAAGCTCGAAAACGGCATACTCCACACCTTCCCCCTTGCAGGAACACGCCCCAGAGGAAAGACGGACGAAGAGGACAAGACTCTTGAGGAAGATCTTCTGCAGGACAAAAAGAGCTTGCCGAACACAATATGCTTGTAGATCTCGGCAGAAACGATCTCGGAAGAGTAAGCAAGTTCGGCACGGTACAGGTCGAAAAACTGCATTCCATAGAACGCTACTCGCACGTTATGCACATAGGCTCAACGGTAAGAGGCGAGATAAAAGACGATCTTGACGCACTGGACGCAATCTCGGCGGTACTTCCCGCAGGAACGCTTTCGGGCGCACCCAAGATAAGAGCCTGCAGGCTCATCGGAGAGCTTGAAAACAACAAGCGTGGCATCTACGGCGGTGCGATCGGCTATATTGATTTCACAGGCAATATGGATACCTGCATAGCTATCAGAATTGCCTACAAGAAAAACGGCAAGGTATTCATACGAAGCGGAGCAGGAATCGTTGCAGACTCCGTTCCCGAAAAGGAATATCAGGAAATGTATAACAAGGCGCAGGCGGTAGTCAACGCGCTCAAGAAAGCCGAGGAGGCAGATATATGATACTTCTTATAGATAACTACGACAGCTTTTCATATAACCTTTATCAGCTTGTCGGCGAGATAAACCCCGACATAAAGGTCATAAGAAACGATGAAATGACGGTCGAAGAAATAAGACAGCTAAACCCCGACAGAATAATTATTTCACCGGGTCCCGGCAGACCGGAAAACGCAGGTGTGATAATCGACGTTATAAAACAGCTTGGCAAGGATTTCAAGATACTCGGCGTATGTCTGGGTCATCAGGCTATATGCTCGGCATACGGCGCAACGATAACCTACGCAAAGGAGCTTATGCACGGAAAGCAGTCGGACGTAACCTTTGACAAAAGCTCGCCTCTTTTTAAAGACTGCCCCGATAAAGCGCCCGTTGCACGTTATCATTCGCTTGCCGCAGACCCTGCGACAATGCCGGACTGCCTTAAGGTTACCGCAGTGACCGATGACGGCGAAATAATGGCGGTACAGCATAAGGAATATGACGTTTACGGAGTGCAGTTCCACCCCGAATCAATAATGACGCCCGACGGAAAACAGATGTTGAGAAATTTCATTAAGGAGGACTAAGACAATGATTAAGGAAGCAATAGTAAAGATAGTAAACAAGGAAGACCTTACTTACGATGACGCATATACCGTAATGAACGAGATAATGAGCGGTGAAACGACCCCCACCCAGAACGCCGCATTTCTTGCCGCTCTCTCGACAAAGAGTGCAAAGGCAGAAACAACAGATGAAATAGCAGGCTGTGCCGCCGCTATGCGTGACAATGCCACAAAGGTCGATACAGGCATGGATATATTCGAGATAGTCGGCACAGGCGGCGACAATGCGCAGAGCTTCAACATTTCCACGACCTCTGCACTTGTTGCGGCGGCAGGAGGAATGAAGGTAGCAAAAGCACGGCAACAGAGCCGCATCTTCACTTTGCGGTACTGCGGACTGCCTTGAAGCGCTCGGTGTAAACATTCAGCAAAACCCTAAGCGCTGTATTGAGCTTTTTAAAGGAAGCCGGAATGTGCTTCTTCTTTGCCCAGAAATATCACACCTCAATGAAATATGTCGGACCGATAAGAAAAGAACTCGGCTTCCGCACAGTATTCAACATCTTAGGCCCTCTCACTAATCCCGAAGTCCCAAAAATGCAGTTGCTCGGTGTTTATGACGAATATCTTGTAGAGCCTCTGGCACAGGTACTTATAAATCTTGGTGTAAAACGTGGTATGGTCGTATACGGCAAGGACAGGCTCGATGAAATATCAATGAGCGCACCTACAGCGGTATGCGAATTCAAGGACGGCTGGTTCAGGTCATACACGATAGCCCCCGAGGATTTCGGCTTCGAGCGTTGCACAAAAGACGACTTAAAAGGCGGCACGCCCGAAGAAAACGCAAAGATCACCCGTGAAATTCTCGGCGGTGCAAAGGGCCACAAGAGAAACGCCGTTCTTATGAACGCAGGTGCGGCACTTTACATAGGCGGAAAAGCCGAAACATTAAAGGACGGTATTGCCCTTGCCGCCGAAATAATAGATTCGGGCAAGGCACTCGAAACCCTTGATAAGCTGATAAAAGTAAGCAATCGTCCCGAGGAGGAATAATGGCAACAATACTTGACGAGCTTGCCGATTACGCAAAGCTCAGAGTTGAAAAGGCAAAAGCGGTAAGATCCGCCGAAGAAGTAAAATCGCTTGCTCTTGCAATGCCGGAAGGCAATTTTGCTTTTGAGAAGGCACTGAAAAAAGACGACATCGCTTTTATATGCGAGTGCAAAAAGGCTTCACCCTCAAAGGGCATTATCGCTGAGGATTTTCCGTATCTTGAAATAGCAAGACAGTACGAAGCGGCAGGTGCAGACTGCATATCGGTGCTTACCGAGCCGAAATGGTTTTTAGGAAGCGATGCTTATCTCAGAGAAATTGCAAAGACTGTGAATATCCCCTGTATAAAAAAGAAAGATTTCACCGTTGACGAATATATGATATACGAAGCAAAGCTGCTCAGTGCTTCCGCCGTGCTTCTCATTTGCTCCATACTCCCCCGAAGAAACGATAAAAAGTATATCGGGATATGCGACACGCTCGGACTTTCCGCCCTCGTGGAAACGCACAACGAGGACGAAGTGAGAATAGCTGTCAGAGCCGGCGCAAGAGTTATCGGCGTAAATAACCGCAATCTCAAAGACTTCACGGTCGATACCGAAAACAGCAGGAAGCTGCGTAGCATAATCCCCGACAGTGCGGTATTTGTTTCGGAGAGCGGAATACAAAATGCCGATGATATAAACGCTCTGCGTGAGATCGGCGCAGATGCCGTGCTTATCGGAGAAACGCTTATGCGTGCAAAAGACAAGACAGCAAAGCTCGCCGAGCTGAAAGGTAAGGCAATATGACAAAAATCAAGCTGTGCGGTCTGTCACGAAGGTGTGATATAGAATGTGCAAATGAGCTTTGCCCCGATTATATCGGCTTTGTCTTTGCAAAAAAGAGCAAGCGATATGTTTCGCCCGAAAAAGGCAAAGGAGCTTAAATCCCTGCTTTCGCCCGATATAAAGGCGGTCGGTGTCTTTGTAGACGAATCGATTGAAAACATTGCCAAACTGCTGAGCGACAATATAATCGACCTTGCACAGCTTCACGGCAGTGAAGACGAGGAATATATCGCAAGGCTGAAAGCACTTACAGATAAGCCTGTTATAAAGGCATTCTGCATAAAAAGCGAAAACGATATTAAAAGTGCTGAAAACTGCAAAGCTGATTTCATTCTTCTCGATTCGGGTGCAGGAACAGGCAGGAGCTTTAATTGGAACCTGCTTGAAAATATCGACAGGCCCTATTTTCTTGCAGGCGGTCTTTACCCCGAAAACGTAAAACCGCCATTGATACACTGTCCCCGTTTGCGGTAGACGTGAGCAGCGGAATAGAAAACAGATAATTTTAAAGATAAAATAAAATGACGGCATTCGTAAAAAGCCGTAAGGAAGGAAGCAAAAACAATGACTAATCCAAAAGGACGCTTTGGCATACACGGCGGACAGTATATCCCCCGAAACGCTGATGAATGCCGTAATAGAGCTTGAACAAGCCTATAATCACTACAAGAACGACCCGGAGTTCAACAGGGGAGCTGACCGAGCTTTTAAACGATTATGCAGGCGGACCGTCAAGACTTTACTATGCAGAGAAGATGACAAAGGATCTCGGCGGCGCAAAGATATATTTAAAGCGTGAGGACTTAAACCACACAGGCTCGCATAAAATAAACAACGTTTTTTTAGGTCAGGCGCTTCTTGCTAAGAAGATGGGCAAGACAAGACTTATCGCAGAAACAGGCGCAGGTCAGCACGGCGTTGCGACTGCCACAGCCGCCGCACTTATGGGTATGGAATGCGTAGTGTTCATGGGCGAGGAGGATACGATAAGACAAGCACTTAACGTATACCGTATGCGTCTGCTCGGCGCAGAGGTAATCCCGTAAAATCAGGCACAGCAACCCTTAAGGATGCCGTATCGGAGGCAATGCGTGAGTGGACAAAGAGAATAGACGATACTCACTACTGCTTAGGCTCTGTAATGGGACCGCACCCCTTCCCCACTATCGTGCGTGATTTTCAATCGGTTATCTCAAAAGAAATAAAGCAGCAGCTTAAAGAAAAAAAGAAGGCAGACTCCCCGATGCCGTACTCGCCTGCGTAGGCGGCGGCTCAAATGCGATAGGTACATTCTATCACTTCATAGAGGACAAGAGCGTAAGACTTATCGGCTGTGAAGCGGCAGGCAGAGGCATTGACACCTTTGAAACTGCGGCAACGGTAAACACAGGATCGGTCGGAATATTTCACGGTATGAAGTCATATTTCTGTCAGGACAAGTACGGTCAGATAGCACCCGTTTATTCTATCTCCGCAGGACTTGACTATCCCGGTATAGGTCCTGAGCACGCATATCTTCACGATACAGGCAGAGCAGAATATGTACCCGTCACGGACGATGAAGCGGTAAACGCATTTGAGTACCTTTCAAAGACGGAAGGAATAATCCCCGCAATAGAGTCAGCCCACGCTGTAGCCCACGCTGTAAAGCTTGCTCCCACAATGGATAATGACAAGATAATAGTTATAACGATTTCCGGCAGAGGCGACAAGGACTGCGCCGCAATAGCACGTTACAGAGGAGAGGATATACATGACTGAAACAGCAAAAAGCATTTGAAAACGGAAAGGCGTTTATCGCCTTTATCACCTGCGGCGACCCCGATCTTGAAACCACCGCAAAGATAGTAAGAGAAGCCGTTGCAAACGGTGCGGATTTAATTGAGCTTGGCATTCCGTTCTCCGACCCTACCGCCGAAGGTCCCGTAATTCAGGGTGCAAATATTCGTGCGTTAAAGGGCGGAGTTACCACCGACAAGGTTTTTTTTCGACTTAGTCAGAGAGCTTAGAAAAGACGTTACAGTTCCTATGGTATTCATGACGTATTCAAACGTGGTGTTCTCCTACGGTGCGGATAAATTCATTTCGACCTGTAAGGAGATCGGTATAAACGGTCTTATTCTCCCCCGACCTGCCTTATGAGGAAAAGGAAGAATTTCTGCCGCAGTGCAAAAAAAAGTACGGCGTTGACCTAATCTCACTTATCGCTCCGACCTCCGAAAACCGCATCGCTATGATAGCAAAGGAAGCGGACGGATTTATCTATCTTGTATCGAGCCTCGGTGTTACCGGCACAAGAAGCGAAATAAGCACCGACCTTAAATCTATCGTAGATGTGATAAGACAGAACACTTCCGTTCCCTGCGCCATCGGCTTTGGCATCTCAACGCCCGAGCAGGCAAAGAAAATGGCGGATATAGCAGACGGCGCAATTGTCGGCTCGGCTATCATCAAGATAATCGAACAGTACGGCAAGGACGCTCCTAAATATGTCGGTGAGGTATGTAAAGAGTATGAAGGACGCTGTAAGATAAGAATTTTTTAAATATATCTACGGGCTGTGAAAATCAGCCCGTATTTTTTGCACTTTTTTTACTTTTTTCATGGACAAAACGTGCTTCTGTATTGTATTATATAAGAATAGCAGTCCGCCATACTGTTTTGCCTTTACGAAAGGAGCATTATTATGAAATCATCCGAAAAACGCATTAAAAATTTACCGCTACTCATTGTATCATTATCCGTTATCGCTGTCGCAGCCGTGACAATTATTCTTTTGCTGTTCACAAACGGCAATAATACCGTAGGTTCATCCGGTTATATTATGCCTGCAAAGCCACGCTTTATTTACTCAAAGAACAAGGTGCTGTATATGTATGACGACGGCACGGCGAAATGTATAAGCGAGCTTCCGGCAGAAGATTATACACTGACAAATGACGGCAACAAATTATTTTTTCTTTCCGACAACAGCCTATGGTGCGGTAATATTGAAAACGAAAGAAATCAAAACCGAGAAAATAGCCGATGAGGTTGCCTTTTTATACCGTAAACTCCGATGGCAGCAAGGCGATGTATTCCGCAAAAAACGGCGATGTTTTCGTATACTCAAAGGGCAGCGAAGCCAAAAAGATCGGTACAAACTGCACCACCGAATATATGTCGCTGTATATGAGCGATAATGCCGATAAGGTTATGTATATAACAAAAAACGAGAGCAGTTGAAATACTGCGATGGTACAAACGGAAAAGTAATTTTTGTTGATTATGTGAACAGCTATACCATAAGATGTTCGGAAAATCTGTCAACGGTAATGTACGGAAAAACCGATTATACAACCGATTACCCCAGACAACAAGTTATAGTATACAGTAACTTCGGGGAAAATAAAGAAGTATTCGGGGGATACGGAATTTTCAGTGCATATCCCGAAAAGAACATAATGTACTACACCGATTTTCGCAACGATCTATACTATTACGAAAACGGCAAGAGCGCTAAAGATAAGGGATAACGACAATTCGGGAATATCCGCCTCAGACGAACCCGTGCTTGTTACAAGCGGCGGAAAAGGCTTTTTAGTTACCAAAAAAGATAAAACCGAAGAAATAGAATTCAGCGTCAAGGCAAGCTGTGTTTTGATTACTATGCGTGAGATCAGCGCTGACGGAAACACGCTTATCTTTACCGCAAGCGGGGACGGCAACTCAAAGATATACAGGCTTGATCTTTCGGACGGCTCTGATAAAACTCCTGTGGCAATCGATGATGATACAAATGTAACACGGATAACGCTTACCGGCGACAAAAAGGTCGTATATTCAAAAAACAGAGTACGGCTCACCGATGCGTAACATTTACGTTGACGGCAAGCTGATTTCGGAAAATGCCGACAGCGATAATATAACATATCTTGACGGCAGTTTTTACTATATCAAAAACACCTATGGCACGGACGAAGAAGAACCGACAAGCGTTCTCACGATAAATCAAGACGGCAAGGAAACGGCAATAAAAGATGATGTCAGCCGTTACTGCGTGCTTGATAAGGACAATATAACGATGATATGCGGTATGAAGCATAAAGACGGTTTTCACGGCGGAACACTGTATCTTTATAAGGACGGCAAGATTGTAAAAATAGACGAAGAAGTAACTTCCATCGAAACTGCGGTAAAGAGATATGACAAGATAGATCTTGACTATTACAGTATGCAGTAAACATACATAGCAAAAGCACCCCCGACACAGCGGGGTGCTTCAGTCTGTCGATAAACTGATTATTATTAAAGTCACACAGTTAAATATATCACCAACACCGCTTAAAACTGTTTCCATACCGACAAGCTATTAATAATTTCGTGAGTGCATCAGTGCAACTGCACTGACATTAATCTTTCAAAAAAACGCTACTAACCTGAGATATATGTACTAACCTGCGGACGTGTAGCGTTAAGCGTCCCTGCATTAACAGGTCATACAATGTTCAGATGGTTACATTCGAGTTTAGCCAACACCCCGACGGGGTGGGGGTGTGAGTAAGGAAAGAGGGAGCCACGAGGGAGAGAACCTAAGAGATAGGGAGAGGGGCTGTCAAGTCCCTTGCCCTAGTCTCTTTGGTTCTTTCCCCTCGTTAATATTGACAGGTGTACCCACTCGAATAGCGAACCCGAGAAGTGCTGTCCGACAAACAGAACTATCGGTAGCCTTTTATCATATTCAGAGCAGAATGATATAACAGAAGTATATCCCAATGAAAGACTTTTTTTTCGACAGTCTAAAAAGCACCCCGACATAGCGGGGTGCTTTTTATTATCATACATCGTTTGCAAATCTCCGGCAGACACACCATAGATCAGAGCGTGTATTTATCACCGTTATTCTTGATTTTGCCGCCTGATACCGCCTTATCGACTGCGAACTCGACTGTAGAGGTCATCACCGTACCGAGCCTTGTGTAGCCGAATTTCTTTTGCGGTCTCACGAATAAGGTCGGCTCTTTGAAAGTCCTATCTGCTCTGAAAGCACCTCCGTCATAGCGGAGATTATTTCTTCCGACGGGATTTCCGTAAGCTCCCTTCTGTTGCCCTGAATATCGGCAGGACGATAAATGTCATAAGTATCGGGGTTTTGCTTGCCGAGCCAGAAGAACGCATTGTTCTCATCAATCGTTATACGCTTGTCGATCATTCTGAACACATCGGCAAGCACCTTGTCCGTGCGGTCGCCGCTTCTTGTTATGCCCCACGCACCTATCAGCTTATGCACAAGAGCGTTACGGCTTATCGGCGCTTCTGCCGACAAAATAAGCACTGCAAGTGACTGTATAACAGGAACCGTTTCAGGAAGATAAAACTGTTCGGGCGTTCCGACAGGCGCTATATCTGCCGTTTCATACAGCGTTGCCTTATTCGGCACAGGTGTTTTCTCGACCGTTTCAAATACCGGCGCCTGCTTTGTCTTTACTTCCCCGACAGGCTTTTCCTGCGGATGCTGTGCATTTTTCAACAGCCTGCTTTATGTGCTGTAAAACTCCGTTGCTGTCGTCAAGCCAGTCGAGCGTCCATACACGCATAACGCTCCAGCCAAGCCCCTCAAGCACGCCCGGCTGAACCGCAAATCTGTCCCTTGCGGTTGCGCTTCTGTGGCAGTTTTCACCGTCAAGCATAATACCGAGAATATATGTTTCGGGGTTTTCGGGATCAATTATACCTATATCCATTCTGAACTGCGAACAGCCTATGTTGCACCTCGTCTTATATCCGAGCGTTTCAATGCCCTTCGCTATCTCGCTTACAAGGCTGTCATCCGCTTTTGCGAACATATCCGTGCGTCCTGCGATAACATTTGTACCTCTCGTTGCAAACTCAAGGAAGCCCTTAAGCCCCGCAACACCCTCCGAGCGTGTTCTCGTAAGGTCTATCTGCTCAGGACGCAGAACGGAATAAACTATCATTTCCTTTCTTGCCCTTGAGATTGCAACATTAAGTCTTCTCCATCCGCCGTCACGGTTAAGCGGACCGAAGTTCATCGAAACCTTTCCGTTTTCATCAGGACCGTAGCCCACCGAGAACAGTATAACGTCACGCTCGTCACCCTGTACATTTTCAAGGTTCTTGATAAACACAGGCTCGTCACACTTTGCGTCAAAATCAGCTATATCCGGATTCTTCGCAAATGCGTCAACCAGCATATCGTCAATTAAATTCTGCTGAACAGAGCTGAACGTTACTACGCCTATGCTGTCATTCCTCAGCTTTTCATCGCTCAGCCTGCGGATGATTTCATTGACTATAGCCTCCGCTTCAGCCTTGTTCTGCTTTGTCTTGCCCTTGTCATAGAAGCCTTCCGGACGGATAAGCCTTACCTGCGATACAAGGTCGTTCGGTGACGGGAACGTATACAGCTTATTGTCATAATACTTCATATTGCTGTATGCGATAAGGCTCTCGTGCCGTGAGCGGTAGTGCCACTTGAGATACATCTGCGGCATAGAGATTGCAAGGCAGTCATCAAGCAGGCTCTCCAGATCCTCAAGCTCGCTGTTGTCCTCGTCAATACGGTTGCTTGTAAAGAATGACGTAGGCGGAAGCTGCTTCGGGTCGCCTACTATAACTACATTCTCGCCCCTTGCTATAGTACCGACAGCCTCGCTTGTCGGAAGCTGTGACGCTTCATCAAATATCACAAGGTCAAATTTCGGGAATGACGGGTCGATATACTGTGCCACTGAGATAGGGCTCATAAGCATACACGGGCAGAGCCTTCTGAGCAGTGTCGGTATCTGGTCGAACAACTTTCTGAGCGGCATCATTCTGCCGTTGTTTTTGATAGCCTTCTTCAGTATTCCCATCTCGGAGGATGCGGCGCTCGTACCGTCTGATACGGGTATATTTGCCGACAGCCTTGCCGCAAGTTCCTGCATAGTGAGCCTCTGATATTCCTTTATCGTTCTTCTGTATTCGTCAATCAGAGCATCATACTGCTTTCCATTGAATGAGGCAAGCCGCTTGTCTGTGGCGATAGTCATAAGTGCCAGCTGATAATAAAGCTCGCAGTGATAAGCCGCTCTTATATTATCTGCCGATACAGTGCCGTTTTTATAGGCAAGGCTCACAGCCGCAAGCCCTGCGTCACAAAGCCGCTTATCCGCCAAGTTGAACGCCGCTTTGCTCTTTACAAGCGAAATGTTGTCCGAAATCGCCTTAAATACCGAGTTGACGCTTGTAAGCCAATCGGCGCTTTCTTCAAATTCCGTGTTCACCGAATAAAGTTCAGCAAGTCTGTCGGATTTTTCCGTATAGCTTCTTACCGCCTCAAGATTTTTCGCACATCCGGCAATTTCCTGTGGTGAACATTTTACGAACACATTCATAATGTGCTGTTTTTCGCTGTCGCTGAATCTGTCTGAAGCCGCCGCCACATAAACAGCCTCCGTCTTATGCACCGCCCTTGAAAGCATATCCCAGTCGTTCGCCATACCGGACAATATTCCGCCCGTTATATTCAGCGTCGGGATTATCTGCCCGATCTGCTCCGATTTTTCCGACAGTTCAATCAGCCTGTCATATACTCCGCATACATCGCTCTTTTTAAATGCGGCAGGATTTTTTTGCTGTAGACTTTAAGTTCCTTATACAGCCTGTTCTGACCTATCAGCTTCGGTAAAAACCACTTAGCCTCCGCCTGTTTCCATTTCACCCTTGCACTTTGTGCAGGATATGAAAGCACAGCCTTGTCAAAGCCGTTTTCGATTTCGGCACAAAGCGCATTGTATGCTTTTCCCGTTTTGCACAGCGTTTTCAGCTTTGAAACGACAGCGTCAAAATCTGCCGTACCCAATATCTCGTTTATTACAGGTGCGTCCTCGCCGCAGGCATCTATAAGACCCGATACGGCGCTTTGCTTTTCACGGCTTATATTTCCGTCAAGACCGACAGCAGTTGCTATAAGGTTCAGTGCCTCGTCCGCCCTGCCGTATTCATCCGCAAGGCTGTCAAGGCCGTTTTTGAAGCTGTCACGCATTTCCGTGGAATATTCACATCCGCCGTATCTTATAAGCGGATGCTGTGCATAAACACCTATCTCGGATATTGCGACAACATATTCCGATATAATTTCCTCAAATCGTGCAATAGTACCTTCGTCGGCATTTTGCAAAGCATCTCTGCCGATAGATATTTTCCCCTTTTCAGCCAAACACTGCTCATAGCGTTCAATAGCCGTATACAGCGATTTACCGAAATTGCGCTTTTCGTGCAGAGCCTCTATCACAAAGTTCAGCTTTGCCTTTTCCTGCGCCAGCTTTTCCGCAACTGCGGCGTGTTGTTCGGGAGATTTTACCCTTGCCGTTTCAAGCGACTTGTTAAGTTCCGCTAAAACAACGGATTTACTTGTCTTGTTGGAGTGAAGCTCAAGGCAGAACGGGTCAAGCCCGATATTAGCAAGACGCTTCTGTACAACGCTCAGCGCCGCCATTTTCTCCGCCACAAACAGAACACTTTTTCCGTGATAAAGCGCATTCGCTATCATATTGGTGATAGTCTGCGATTTACCCGTTCCGGGAGGACCGTGCAGTACAAAGCTTCTTCCTGCCGATGCCGCAGCCACCGCACTCAGCTGTGAAGAATCTGCGTCAACGGGGACAGCAATATCCGTAAGCGATATTTTGCTGTCAATATCGGTATCCGCAATAAAGTCCCCCGTCAGTGCGTCGCTTGTCGCACCTTCCATAAGGCAGGACACCACCTTGTTGCTTTTAAGTTCGTCACTGCGGTTTCTTATATCGTTCCACATTACAAACTGACCGAAGCTGAACAGCCCGATAAAACTGTGTTCGATAATATTCCACGTTTTTTTGCCCATTATCGCCTGTCTTACGGTATTGAAAACAAGCGGCAGGTCAATGCCATGCTCGTCTTCGGGCAGAGGGTCAAGACCGTTTATCTCAATGCCGTGATCCTGCCGTAAATACTCTATCATCGTTACGTTTATCTGAGCGTCTTCCTGACGGCTTCTGATTATATAACCTTTGTCACGGACATTTCTGACTATATCTATCGGTATAAGCACAAGAGGCGCATATCTCGCCTTTTCCGACATTTCACTTTCAAACCACCTGAGCATTCCGAGCGACAGGAACAGCGTGTTCGAGCCGTTCTCCTCCATACTCACCTTAGCCGCACGGTACAGCTTCTTAAGACTCTCCTCAAGCTCTGCCGCATCCATGAACGTCCTTATCCTCTTGTTTTTCAGTTCCTGCTCGGCTATATTCCTTACAAGGTCCTTATCGGTTTCTATCTCAAACGTTTTAGCATCTCGCATAGAAACCGTCCACTCTGACGGTGCCTCAAGGATGCGGAAATCCGTTCCGTCAGACAGCTTATCTTCAAGAAGCGACAGATCCGACACCATAATTTCGACCGTGCTTTTATTTATTCTGAAATTCAGCAGAGAATTTCTCAGAGAAAAATCAAGCAGCTTTCTTTCCCATATTTTCTGCTTTGTCATAGGCTCGTTATTGCCCTGCGCCACTTTTCCGTACAGCGACATATCAAGCTCGCTCGGTGCGCTCATTCTTATACGCCTTGCGCCGTCGCTCTCTGTGTTTTCAGCCGTCAGTGCCTGTTCGAGTCTCAGCGGTATCGGACGGATACCGCTTCCTCTTGTACGGGCAATATCGACCGCACATATAAAACTGCCGGTGTATTCATATGATCCCTGCCGTGCTTCAGCGACTTGTCAAAGTCAACATTCTCCTTTGTCATATCTGTGCATTCCACGAGCAGAAGCTCCTCCGCCCCTGCCGCAATACGCTTTTCTATAGCCGACACATCATCGGTAGCACAGTCCGCAAAAGTTTCCTCCTCAAGATGACAGCCGCAGAAAGCGTGACCCTCTATGAATATAATGATAGGATTAAGACCTACAGCCTCAAGGCAGGACGCATACAGCACCGCAAGATCAAGACAAGTGCCTTGCTTCTGCTCCAGCACGGTATTTGCAAGACGTATCTTCTGCCCTATATATTCAAAGCTGGCAGGCGGCATATTGTACGCTATCCTTCTTGCACACAGTGCCGCATATAAAGCCGCCATCTGCTGTTTTACAAAGTTCGGGTTCTGCCGCTGATATGCGCTGAAGGCAGTCGTATCCGCCCACTTTTTAAGATAGACCGATGCTTCCGAAATGACTTTTTGCTATCTCCGGGTGATTCGGCGTCACAAATGCCGCAATAAGCTCCGGATCAAACGCAAGACCGCTCCATTCGTTGAACGCAAGCAGCTGAACGGGAATATCCTTTTGGTAAAGCTCTTTTTCGTCTTTTGAAAGCGAAAAGCTTACAGTACCGACACCGCCTCCGTCAGTGAAAACAGCATTTCCGTGCCGAGAATTATCCTCAGCGGCGAAATTTCAACAGACTTTCCCGACGGCACACAGCTTATATCATATGTGAAGGTCTTTGCAAAAGCCGGGTCAAAAGCGATAGTAAGCCTTACATCGCTTATATCCTCATCGCCCTCGTTGCCGACGGTAAGGTTTCTTATGAAAGGTATGTAATTCTGTTGCATTGCGAAATTGATTTTCGGTATCATATCGCAGCCCAGTGTCAGTACAGCGCCCATGTAACACCATCCTTGATTCAAAATAGTTTCCGCTGTTAACGGTATCAGTTAAATTATACTACTATATTCAATACCTGTCAATAAAACAACGACCCCGACAGAAAACTCTGTCGGGGTCGTGCTATGCCAAAAAAAACAATTATTATTAAAGTTGAACATCTAAACGTACTGCCAACACTGCTTAAAACATTTTCCGTACCGACAAGGCATTAATATTTTCGTGAGTGTATCAGTGCAACTGCACTGACATTGACCCTTCGAAAAACGCACTATCCCTCGAAAAACACCATATTCTTGCCTCCCTTGTCAAAGGGAGGTGGATTGACGGCAAGGCACAAACTGTTGCTTTGTTGCTTTCTGCTTGCGATATGCCCACTCTTTTTTTTTATATTGTAAACTTTTCTGCCGTCAAGACGGAGGGATTGCTTTACACCACCGACCCTTCCAAAACCGCACTATCCCTCGAAAAAGGGGAGGTTCTGTTGCTCGGTCAAGCCGAGCCAACTACGGTGGGGATTGTAGTTGCTTAGAAGTTGTTTCCCCTGATCCCTTTGGTTCTTTTTCTCTTTCATATTGACAGGTGTACCCACTCGAATAGCGAACCCGAGAAGTGCTATCTTGCAAAAAGAACTATCGGTAGCTTGCTATCATAGTCAGAGCTGAACGATGCAACAAGAAGCACATCAATCAAAAGACTTTTTATATAAAACATCGACCCCGACAGAAAACTCTGTCGGGGTCGCTTGTTCGTTTATTTACCTGAGAATCTTATCTCATTTATAAGTGCCGTACCGTTCTTCTCCTTAAGAAGCCAGTAGAAATCCTTCGTCAGCTCAAATTCCTTATCAGGCACCGTAGTTTGCGGATAGGAAACTACCTTGTTTTCCCCTCCCTCAAAGTCAAACGCCTGAATTGCCGAATTTCCTGCCGATACCGTAAACAGTACGGAGCATCCCTTGTCAAGTGCCACCGTCAGCAGTCCGCTTGCCGTTTCCGACCAGCCCTTTGTCTTGCACTTTACCATAACCGCCCCGCCATATCCGGAGGTAACTATTCCGTCTGTAGCACCCGAAATATCGATCGTTTCACCGAATATTCCGGTTCTTATGTCTAAGCTGCAGTCAACGATCGAAAGGTCGTTGCTGTATATGCCGGTTGACGATTCTATGTTCGTTCCCGCAAGCCCTGTTGTTGTTATACTGCATCTGTCGAAGCGGATTGTTTCTGCGTGTACGCCGTAATATTCAGCTGCTGCGGTAAATATCATATCGCTGAAATCAACACTGCCAATACTCTGTATAGCGTATGTATTTCCCGTTACTGTGAGATTCGGGCTGTCACCGCCGATAAACTCCATACTCATAGGAGTTACATCGTCATAGTCAAGGTGCGCCTGATATATCGCAAGCAGGTTTTCTGTAGTCGCCGTGTTACGTTTCGAAAGCGTAACATTTCCGTTTATGTTCACCTTAAGGCTGTTCGAGCTTACATACATCAGATATGCGTCAGCCGAGCCGTATCCGTCGCCTACGCCTATGCTGCTGAAATCGTCGGGCTTCACGCCGTTCATATCTCCTGCCGTAAGCGTAAGATTTTCAAACGTAATATCCGAAACGCTTTGCTTAACATACAGCATTATATTCTTTCCGACACCCGACAGCTTAAGACCGCTTTTGGTCACTGTCAGTATGCCTGTAGCGGTATCATACTCAAAGCCGCTTGCCTTGCCGCTGATAAACGTCTTGTTTTTCGGTATCTATTATCGTGCTTGCACTGCCGTTTGAAACTGTCAGATAGCCGCTCATATCCTTTTCGGCTGTGAACGATACATTCTTCGACGGCATCGTGAACTTTCCGCCTTCAACCGTCACATCGTCCGTTGTCCACTCAAGATAACCGTCGGCTTTTTCCTTTACTGTGACCTCAGCACCGATTTTAGCCTTTTCCCTTGAACTTTCAACACCGTCAAGCGAGTAGATGACATAAACAGGAGTGATAGTACCCGTCAGCGTCATATCGGACTTGATTTCTTTTCCGATGACTGAATAGCCGTTTTCACCAAGCCAGCCGCCGAACAGACAGCCGTCTGTATCAGGAGATGCCTCAAGCATATCAGCCGTGAACACCGTTCCGTAGTCAAACTTAGCTGTTTTATAGCTTTCGTAAACCTTGTTGGTATCAAGATTTACAAGACGATATGTTATCGTCATCTTTTTCAGCTTGTATGTTGCTTTGATCTCGGTCTTTATAATACCGTCGTCATTACCGAACGTTGTCGGAACGGCATTATCCCAGCCTGCAAACTCATAGCCCTCTGTACCTGTCGGTACAGGAATATCCGCCAGTGAGATTGTGTCGCCGTATTTACCGGTTATCTCATAACTTGCCTTACCGTTTTCAAACTCACCGCTCATAGCATAGAACACCACGCTGTAGATTTTATCGGTAGCTTTCCATACCGCCTTCAGCGTCATATCGCCCGTTACCCTGAACGATTCACCCGGCATCACATCTGTTGTGCCGTTGCCGTCAAGGTCAAATCCGACAAGCTCATAATCGTTGTACTTATCATCCTTTAAAGCACCTGCTGTTGCACGATACAGATAGCCGTACTTTACCTTTACCGTTTCGTTTTCCGTGCCGTTGTCATAGTCAAACGTTACATCGAACTCCTTCGGCGTTCTGTTCCACCTTACAATTACAGTCTTGTAGGTCTTGCCGTCAATCGTTGTGTTTTCTTCGTTTATCGGCTCTTCCTTAAGAGTATATGTGTAATACTCGTCATCATACTGTGCAAGCGCCTCAACTTCGGCATCATACTTTTTACAAAGCTCATCATATTCGGGTCTGTAGCCGTCAAACTCGGACTTTACCTCGTGTGAAACCTCCGCTCCGTTCTCGTTGTAAATATAAACGTCATAGTTTATATAACAGCGTCTGTCGTTGGTGTTCCACTTCATATAGTAGGTACCGGGCTTCTTCACATTATCGTTACTGCCGATTCTGTTTCCGTCTGCGTCCACAAAATACGACAGCAGATATTCGGTAGTATATGTGTCCTCAGGCGCATATGCGGAATATCCGTAAAGCGCCGTTGCAAAACGGTAACCGTCCTGTACAACCGTCCTTATCCTGTCAGTTTCTATTTCAGCACCGTTTTCATCGGTATATCTGAATCCGCCGCCATCGTTTGCGATAAGCGTTATGTAGTGATACAGCTTCGCAGGAACTATCTCAAAGTACACATTGCTTTCCGGCATTATGCTTATATCGCCGTTGTACCTTACAGTTTCGCCTGCCGTATAACCGCCTACCGTAACATCGCTCTTAATAAGCACATATGACGGCTCGTAGAACGAATCCTCGCTGTCCGGCTTCGGACTGTCAGGAATGCTGTTTATAAGCCGGTCAAGCTCCTGCGGCAAAGGCTTGCCGTAAATAATGTCAAACTTTCTTTCGGTATAATCCGCAAGTCTTACCGTTACCGTGTACAGCTTTCGCTTCATCACAGGCTTCAGCCTCATATCGCCATTGACGGTTATCTTTTTCATCGGGAGCAATATCCGCCTTGCCGTCACCGTCAATATCCCAGCCGATAAGTTCGTTTTCCTTACTGCTGTTGATGTTGTCGATAAATGTATCCGCACTCTGAACTCCGTGCCGTAAGCAACATATCTTGCACCCGCATAACCGCTCTCGTTATAAATATCGACTATGCATCTTCTTACAAGATAATTTGCTTTGAGCATAATGCTGTAGGCCGTCGGGTACAGCTTTTTCGTATTCAGCCCTGAACGACTGCAGATCTTCTTCACTGCCGTAGTTCACCGCAAGCGGCTTAGTCGTATCAAGACCGTGGTACACTGCCGCTGTAACTGCTGTCATAGTATCTGTATGCCAGAGCGTCCTTCATATACATCCGTATCTCATACCATCCGCTCTGTCGATACCGAAGCTTGCAAAATGAGTAACGCTGTTCACAGACTGTTTATATCTGTCGAACATTTTTATATCGTCAAGATAATCTACCGCCCACAGTTCACTTACCCATCTGTCATTTTCTGTGTCAAAGTATTCCACCGAGTACAGCTTCTGTGCAGTGTATGTGTTAAGCGTGATGGTCATATCATCGCTGAGCCAGTAGTACGGCTGTATCTCTGTATCAAACAGCGACTTATCATAGATATAGCCGTTTTTATCGCAGTAGGTCGAAACCGCAAGCGAATAGCCGCTTACATATCCGCCCTTGCTTACAGTTACCGTATCGACAATTTCCGTCCTGCCGTCAGCCGATACCGCAAACTTCAGCGTTGCGGTCTTATCCTTGTCTTCAAGAGGGAAGTCAACTCCCTTGCGGTAATAGTATACATCAACGTCACCGATATGCTTTCTGCTGATATAAGCGCCCTTGTCTGCGTCATAGTACAGATTTTCGGTGTCGGACGTGAACAGCAGAGATTCTGTCCGCCCGTATAGTAAAGGCGCAGTATACAGCTCAGTAAGCCGCTTGTATATCTGCTCGGAGCGTCGGGAGATACCGTGAGCGTTATCTTGCCGTCGTCGCTCTTGCTCACCTTGAAATACTTGCTGTAGCAGGCAGCCTTGAACTCACTGCTGCTCATCTGCCGTGTTACAATATCGCCTGTTGTTATATCAAGATATGTGCCTTGTGCAGGGATAAGTCCGTCTATCTCATAGACATTCGTATCTGTTTCCCGCAGTATTATGTCGGTATTGCCCTCAAGCGTCGGCTTATCCGCATAGATATATTTGTCGCCTACGCTGAATATCGGGAATTTGAACTGCTTTGCAAGCTCCGCCTTTTTCTTAAACAGCTTGCTTTCCGCAAATATCGAGATTTTTATATACACGCCCATTTCGAAGTATATTCCGCCTTGCAGCTCGTGGTAATGTTCCTTCGGAGAAGCGTAGTATTTATTGTGTCGCATATCCTGCGAATGATAGTGCAGATAACCGTACAGGTCGGCATAAGCGCCTATTTCAAGCGCCGCACCGACGCTTCCGAGATCGTTAAGACCAAGAAGCGATACAGATACCTTACCCTCGATGCCTGCCTCAACGCCAAGATAGCCGTAAGCATACATATCGAATATGTAACGGTCGTCGCCGGCCATTATAAATCTGTATACGTTTATAGATGACGGATCCTTGATATTTCCTCTTATGCCAAGACCCTTTGCCTGAAGCACCGTTGCTTCCATACTGATACCCGCCGCAAACGAAACATTAACCACAAAGTTAAGTTCCGTCTTTATAGACAGCGGCAGTATAGGCATGAACGTTGCACTGAAAAGGTTCACCTCGCATAGCCTTATGGCTCCGCCCTTGTTTTTTCGAGCATTTCACGCACGTCTTTTATGATATTTCCGCTTTCCTTATCCTCGCCGTTCATTATGGCTTCTATCTCAACGGAAACATCTCTCTTTTTCTTCTTTATCCTGCTGCTTATCGTCCTCTTCCTCATCTGCCGAGCAGACCAGTATCTTGAATGTTACATCCGTCTGCGACAAGGGCAGGAACTTCAGGTTGAAGTCACGCTTTAAGCTGAGAGTGCCGCCTACGCCTATGATAAGGTATTCGCTGATGCTTACCCCAGCTTCCAGCTTTACCTTGTTCTTAAGCGTCATCTCATAGCTGAATGTGATGTTGAGCGCCGTCCAGTCCTGCTCATTCGGGAAACCGTTTATACATTTGAAATTAGTGTTCTTCGCCGTACCGACCTTAGCACTGATTGTAAGCCCTTCGAGAAGTTCCTTTACATTCAGCTTTATCTGCTTGTCATTCCAGTTTACCCCGTCCATATATGTGTTGGACATAAGCTCAAACGGCGCATTGCCGTCACCAAGCTCCCTTTACCGTCTTGCTGTCATATACAGCGGCGGCAAGCATATATGTAAGCTGCTGTGTTCCTTCGCTTTCATAAAGCTGTTCGACCAGCTTTTCCGTGTCTATTGCCTCGGCAAGCACATCGTTTTTAACATACTTTTCCTTGAAGTAAATATCAAGTTCTTCGTATATATCGTCAACATCACTGCCGACCGTAAGTATCTTGTATTCATCGCCGAAAAGTTCATACGACACAACGTTCAGATAGCTCGGCTCTTCGGCATCGTCAGCGAATATTACCGTACCCTCGTGTATCGAGAGCGCCTCGAATTCACTGCGTGACATATAGATATGCTCGTTGTCGTCATCTTCTCTTATCCGACTTTTAGGGATAGTAACTATGCCGTCTTTAAGCTTTACGTTGTTTGTTTCTTCCCTGTAGATAAAAAGCGTGATAGTTCTTATCTTATCGTCAGGCATAATGTCGGAATTGATACCGTCAAACCGCACCCCGTTATCTATAAGGCTCAGCACATATGCTCCGCCTTCCGTCCAGTTGATAACAGGCTTTACCGTGTATACCCCGCTGCCTGTATTTTCAACTTTGAGCAACGGCATTTCACCGAACTGATTTTCGATACTGATAACGTCCTGTAAATTATCGTCCGTTATGCTCTGCGATGAGATAAGCGAGAATGAAAAGTCCTCAGGTGCGTCCGATATGGTTATCTCGTTGTATTCAGGTGTTTCCGGCTTTATCTTATCCTCATCATATCCCGCATAAAGCGTTATATCACTGTTTACTGGCTCGTCCTCATAGAACGGTGTCAGGCACTGCTTGTCAAGATACCAGCCGTTATTGACAGCGTTTTTCTTTATCGCTTCGGGGAGCCTGCCTATTGTTTCTCCGGCGGCAAGCGTAACACTGTCTATCTTATTTCCACCCAGCGTATCATATGTAACAGTTACGCTGTCGGCGGTTTTACCTGCCGTTACCCGTGCGGTAAACGTCTTTTTCGCACCGCCTGCGGTAATATCCTTTGTAACCGTCACATCTGCGGTATCAGCCGCAGCTTTGCCGATTTCCTCTGCGGCAACATCAAGAGGCAGTGCCGTCAAAAGCAAAGATACGCACAGCAGCGAGGCGAGCATTTTCTTTGCTTTCTTCCTGTTAAGTGCAAAAAGTGCCGCAGCGCATATTATCGCCGATATAAGCGGCACGGTCGGGTTTATCCTTCCGTCTGTCACAGGATTATCCGGAGTCGCTTTTACCGCAGAATACACGCTGTCAAACTTCAGCGTTCCTCCCGCAAGAAGCTCCGTTTCACCGCCGCTTGCACTTCCGCTTTTAAGCTCATAGCCGTCCGGTGCCGTAATATCGTAAGCAATATCGACAAGCCTGCCCGTACTGCCGTTTCTGATCTCAAGCGTTAACGCTATATCCTCATCCGCCGTATATTCTTCCTTGTCGGTTTTCAGCTGTACCGACAGCGCCGCCGCTTCTGCGGCGGATACCGCAAAGGTGACCGCCGACATTATCAGCGTCAGCGCAAAGAATAACGACAGGATGGTTTTGCATCGTTGCTTTGTTTTCTTCTTCATAAATGCCATATAAATACCACCCTTCCTCAGATTGCCGCTATAACCGCCATAATAAGCGGTTAAACCGACAGTTCTTTATACTATGATTATACAGCAAATTATTTCCTTATTTCGCTAACTTGCAAAATTGTAAGAAAAAAAGATTTTTACTGTCTGAAATCAAAACCGTTGTAACAACCACACAGCTTTGCTTTTCTCAAAAATGTACAAAATCGACCTGATAATTTGTCTATTTTGTGCATTTTGCTTAAATCAGATTGACTTTTGTGGTAAAAACTTGTATAATGAATTTGGTAATCTGTGTAATTCGGAGGACTTTATATGAGCTTTTTTGATAAAGACGGAAACAGCCGACACGACTGGAATATATTTCTCGACAACTTCCCCACTATAGGTGTTTTCAAGCTGCCGCACGATTCGAATAAGGCGTATTACGATAAAAACGTCGCCTCTATGCTCCATATAGAAGGCGATAATATGAGCAAGGACAGCTTCTACGCACTACTTGACAGCCTTAATGAAAATCAGATAGAAGGCTACAAGAACATATATATGTATACCGCCGGCGGCGAAACAAGCTATATAAAAATCAAAATCGTATATGACACGGATTATATGCTCGGCTTTGTGCAGGACGTAACACAGATAATGGAGGCTCGTTCACACAAGGATAACGCTAAGGAATATGATATGCTCACAGGTATGTATACCCGTGACTACTTCATAAAACGTGTACGCAGTATGCTCTCAGAAATTAGCGGTACCGCCCAGTGCTGTATGGCGGCGATACACATCAACGGCATAGAGCGTGTAGACAGCGAGCTGAACTACGATAAGACCGCACTGTGCGTTGCAACTGCGGCAAATGCGATAAAACGCTTTGCTTCTGATAACGTTATAATCGGCGTAAAAAGCTATAAGGATTTTCTCGTATTTTTCAGGCAGATGACAAAGTCGGAAATTTCCGACATTATGAAAAAGATGTACGATGCCGTTGCACGTTGCAAGCTGACCGATGAATTCGGCGAAACCATTGAAACTCGGAGCGAAGCATATACGATAACCGCAGGCTACTGCTGGTATCCCTCGCAGGCGGCTACTATAGATATGATGATAAACTATGCCGATTTTGCCCTTTTCAGAGCAAAGGCACTCGGCAGTATAAAAAGAGAGTTCTCAGCAGAGGAATATGTAGCCGAATGCAACAGCTATTCGGATTCAAACCTCCTGACAGGACTTATTGACGATAACGATTTCAGCTACTGCTTCCAGCCGATAGTGTCTACCGTTGACGGCTCCGTTTACGCTTACGAGGCGCTTATGCGCCCGAAAAATTCGTCACCTCTTGAGATACTCAGGATAGCAAGAGAACACGGCAGGCTTTATGATATTGAACGGCTCACATTCGAAAACGTTCTGGAGATAATCTCCGCAAACCGTGCCCGTTTCGGCGAAAAGAAGATATTCATAAACTCAATACCCGATAGTATGATTACGGAGTACGATTTCAACAGGCTCTGCGAAAAATACGGAAATATCATGCCACAGCTTGTTATCGAGTTTACCGAGCAGGCAGACCTTACAGGTGACAAGATAGCAAGCCTGCGTCATCTTTTCAAGTCGAAGGGCTGTATGATAGCCATTGACGATTACGGAAGCGGATACTCCAACACTGCCGCTGTGCTGAGCCTTCAGCCCGATGTCATAACAAGTTGACCGCTCCCTTATAACCGACATCAACACAAACGTAAAGAAACAGCACTTTCTCACAGGCATCATTGATTTTGCAAGGCTGAACAATATAAAGGTGCTTGCGGAGGGTGTCGAAACCTATGACGAAATGAGCGTCACCATCCGCAGAGGTGTAGATTACATTCAGGGCTTCTATACCGCAAAGCCGCAGAAGGAGATCGTTCCCGATATACCCGACGCTGTCGCCGAGCAGATGCGTATGCTCAATATGTGCCGCCCCGAAATAAAAAAGGCTCGTGATTACATCGTCCACGACGGTTGCGAGGAGCATCTCGACATAGAAAAAAATGCTTTCAGACAGATACACAGGAGTTATAGTTGAAAGTGCCGTTGCACACCTTTACGCAAACGGCTGTGATGTTATGTCGTTTGTTATCAAGACCGCAGACGGCTCAAAGTCGCACATAATACTCGAAAATGCCAACATAAAAGGCGCTCTGCGCCAGTGCATACGTCTTGGTGAAAATTCTGACACCACGCTCGAAATAAAAGGGACCGATTCGCTGAGCTATGACGGAATATCCGTTCCCGACTCATCAAAGCTTCTTATAACCGGCAACGGCAATCTCTACATTGATTCCTACCGTAATGACGGTTGCTGTATCGGCAGCAGCTATAACGATACCTTCGGCGAGATTACGATAGATATTAGCGGAAATGTTGAACTGCAAGCAAACGGCGACCACGGTATATGTATCGGCGGCGGCGTTTCCTCCCTGCGAAACACCCATAAAGCTGCTCGGCGGCAATATCAAAATATCCTGCACCGGAAAAGATTGCATCGGTGCAGGCTCCTATGACGGAAGCTGTGGTGTAGAAACCGCAACGCTACGATAGATATAAGCTGTTCGGGCGATAACGCACTCGCTGTCGGCTCTCTTTGCGGATATACCGATATAAAAGCAGACGGCTCAACATTCCTTATCCGCTCACTCGGAGAACGTGCAGGCTGTATAGGTTCGCTGGCGGCGCTTGACGGTAGCACTCCGTCAATGATAAATATCAAAAAACTCCACCCTTGACCTTTTGCTCAAGGCACAGTGCGGCTCGGCCGTAGGCTGTCGCAAAACAGCGTGCGACACCGTTATATCCGACTCGGACATCACCGTACACGTTGAAGGCGACGCTGTCGCAGGCATAGGAAGTGCGGAAGGAAAAGGCTCTCTGCTTATAAAGAACAGCGATATAAAATCAAGCTCATCCTCAGGCATTTACTCGCTCGATATAGGCTTTATGAACAAAGGCTGTATCATAAACAACTCCACCATAAATTCTCATCTTATCAATGACCCCGATTATCACGAGCCGTCAAAACTTATGCAACAAAATTAACATAATAATTCTGTAAAAAACCGATTATTGAATCCGCACCGTTAAACATATCGCCATCACCGCTTAAAACATTATACAAACCGACAAGGTGTTAATATTTTCGTGAGTGCATCTGTGCAACTGCTCTAACATTGACTCTTCAAAAAACGCCACTAACCTGAGATATATGTACTAACCTGCGGACGTGTAGCGTTAAGCGTCCCTGCATTGGCAGGATATTCAATGTTCATGTGGTTATTCGAGTTTAGCCAACACCCCCGACGGGGTGTTGGTATGGGTAAGAAAGAGGGAGCAAGAGGGAGAAAACCTAAGGGACAGGGAGAGGGGCTGTCAAGTCCCTTGTCCTGATCCCTTTGGTTGTCTCCCTCTTTCATATTGACAGGTGTACCCACTCGAATAGCGAACCCGAGAAGTGCTGTCCGACAAAAAGAACTATCGGTAGCTTGCTTCTTCATAGATAAATACTAAAAGATATAACAGAAGTATTTCAAACAAAGACTTTTTCTAAAAGCTAAAACCCCTCCCCTAAGCGCAACGTGCTTAAGGGAGGGCTTTTTCGCATTTCAATATTAATATCCCCCACATTAACGCACTTATTTTTCGTATTACCGCCCGTAAATGTCAAAATTGTTATACTTTTAAGAAGATTTTGTGAAATTTAGCACTCTCCTATTGACAGTGCTAAAAATCGTGTTATAATGTAGTTGTACAAAGAAAGAGAGAGGGTCTCCGGAAGGTACAGGGCGACAATAACAGGTTCTGTGACAAAGCAGATACCGTTTGATATACGGAAGGAGAAATGACTTATGTTACCCGCAATTTTCAACGAAAACTTATTTGACAATTTCTTCGACGATGATTTTATGATGCCGTCAATGTTCGGCAAGAACGATCCCTTTACGGCAAGCACGCAAAGAACGTGATGAAGACCGATGTCCGTGAAACAGACAACAGCTACGAGCTTGACATTGACCTGCCGGGCTTTAAGAAAGAAGATGTATCGCTGAAACTCGACAACGGCTATCTTACCATCAGTGCCTCCAAGGGTCTTGAAAAGGACGAAAAGGAGAAGAAGGACGGCAAGTACATCAGACGTGAGCGTTACGAGGGTCAGTGCAGTAGGAGCTTCTATGTAGGCGACAGCGTACAGGCAAAGGACGTAAACGCAAAGTTTGAAGACGGTATCTTAAAGGTATCCGTTCCGAAAGCCGCACCTCAGGTAGAAACGGATAATGTTATCGCTATCGAATAAACGACAGCAGGCACACACATAGCAGTTACACGGTCGGATAATAAACCGACCGTCCGATATACGGAAGGAGAAATGACTTATGTTACCCGCAATTTTCAACGAAAACTTATTTGACAATTTCTTCGACGATGATTTTATGATGCCGTCAATGTTCGGCAAGAACGATCCCCTTTACGGCAAGCACGCAAAGAACGTGATGAAGACCGATGTCCGTGAAACAGACAACAGCTACGAGCTTGATATCGATCTGCCGGGCTTTAAGAAAGAAGATGTATCGCTGAAGCTCGACAACGGCTATCTTACCATCAGCGCCTCCAAGGGTCTTGAAAAGGACGAAAAGGAGAAGAAGGACGGCAAGTACATCAGACGTGAGCGTTACGAGGGTCAGTGCAGCAGAAGCTTCTATGTAGGCGACGGCGTACAGGCTAAGGACGTAAGCGCTAAGTTTGAAGACGGTATCTTAAAGGTATCCGTTCCGAAAGCCGCACCTCAGGTCGAAACGGATAATGTTATCGCTATCGAATAAACGACAGCAGGCACACACATAGCAGTTACAACGGTCGGATAATAAACCGACCGTCCGATATATGGAAGGAGAAATGACTTATGTTACCCGCAATTTTCAACGAAAAACTTATTTGACAATTTCTTCGACGATGATTTTATGATGCCTTCAATGTTCGGCAAGAACGATCCCCTTTACGGCAAGCACGCAAAGAACGTGATGAAGACCGATGTCCGTGAAACAGACAACAGCTACGAGCTTGACATTGACCTGCCGGGCTTTAAGAAAGAAGATGTATCGCTGAAACTTGACGGCGGTTATCTTACCATCAGCGCCTCCAAGGGTCTTGAAAAGGACGAAAAGGAGAAGAAGGACGGCAAGTACATCAGACGCGAGCGTTACGAGGGTCAGTGCAGCAGGAGCTTCTATGTAGGCGACGGCGTACAGGCAAAGGACGTAAACGCAAAGTTTGAAGACGGTATCTTAAAGGTATCCGTTCCGAAAGCCGCACCTCAGGTCGAAGGCAATAACGTGATTGCAATCGAATAATCCGACCTTCGCATTTGCAGATAACCGTGAATAACTAATTTATCGGCAGTGAGAAAAATCTCACTGCCGATATTTTTTAAAAAATTTTATTAAACCTATTGATTTTGTAGGCTATCAGGTGTATAATATAAATCGGACTAAATCTGTCGTCTTTACCGCATCCCTTTACAGTGCGTTAAACGGCATTTAGCATAAAGCAGGAAGAAAGGAACGATAGTATAAATGCTTAAAACAACGATATACCTTGACAATGCGGCTACCACAAAGATAAGCGATAACGTTCTCAACGCTATGCTGCCCTATCTTACGGAGGAATACGGCAACCCCTCCTCTATCTACACTCTCGGAAGAAATTCCGCAATAGCCGTAAACAAGGCAAGACATCAGGTCGCGCAGGCGCTCGGCTGTGAAGACAGCGAGGTTTATTTCACAAGCTGCGGCAGTGAGAGTGACAACTGGGCGATAAAAAGCACCGCAAAAATGATGGCGCTAAAAGGCAAGAAAACACATAATCACTTCTGTATTCGAGCATCATGCGGTTCTGCACACAATGGATTCTCTGAAGAAGGAGGGCTTTGAAATAACCTACCTTCCCCGTTTATTCAAACGGCATAGTTAAAGTCGAGGACGTAGCAAACGCAATCCGCCCCGATACAGCCCTTGTCACGATAATGTACGCCAACAACGAGATAGGCACGATACAGCCAATTGCCGAGATCGGCGAGCTGTGTAAGCAAAAGGGTGTCATCTTCCACACAGACGCAGTACAGGCTATCGGCAACGTCCACATCAACGTAAAGAGAGCAGAATATAGATATGCTCTCCCTCAGCGGACATAAAATACACGCACAGAAGGGTTGCGGTGTTCTTTATGTAAACAAGAAATACCGCCTTCCTCCCCTTATTGACGGAGGCGCTCAGGAAAGAGGCAGACGTGCCGGCACAGAAAACGTTCCTGCTATAGTAGGACTTGGTGTAGCTATAACAGATGCCGTAAACGGTATAGATTCCAAAAACGCAAAGCTGAAAAAATTCAGCGACAGGATATATAACGAGATAATGAAGATTGACCGTGTCCATTTAAACGGCGACAGAGAAAAGCGTATGCCGAGCAACCTGAACTTCTCGTTTGAGGGCGTAGAGGGCGAGAGCTTACTGCTCCAGCTTGACCTTCAGGGCATTGCCGCATCGAGCGGTTCCGCCTGCACATCAGGCTCACTTGACCCCTCACACGTTCTGCTGAGCATAGGACTTCCCCACGAGGTAGCGCACGGCTCACTGCGTATCTCAATGTCAGAGTACACGACCGAGGAGGAGATAGACAGGCTGCTCGAGGTTCTCCCCGTTATTGTAAACAAGCTCAGAAGTATGTCGCCCCTGTGGGATCACATCGTCAAGGGCGAAACATTCAAAATAAAGTAAACATTGATTTATCAGAAAGGAAGTATTACTGATGATTTATTCTGAAAAGGTAATGGATCACTACGCCAACCCCCAGAAACGTAGGCGAGATTGAAGATGCAAACGGTGTCGGCGAGGTCGGCAACGCAAAGTGCGGCGATATAATGAAAATGTACCTTAAGATTGAGGACAACACTATAAAGGATGTCAAGTTCAAGACATTCGGTTGCGGTGCGGCAATCGCCACAAGCTCCATCGCTACCGAGATGATAAAAGGCAAGCCCTTATCCGAAGCACTGAAGCTGACCAATAAAGCGGTCGTAGAAGCGCTTGACGGTCTGCCTCCGGCAAAGCTCCACTGCTCCGTACTTGCAGAGCAGGCTATCAAGGCGGCTATTGCCGACTACTACACAAGACAGGGAATCGACCCCACCCCATTTGTAGGCGAGATAAAGGACGACCACTGCGACAGCTGTTGCGGTATATGACCCCATTCTTATATTATAACAAACAGCCTTGCGAAACCCGCAAGGCTGTTTCAGACTGTCGAAAAACCGACTATTATCAAATCCGCACCGATAAACATATCGCCAACACCGCTGAAAACATTTTCCGTACCGACAAGGCGTTAATAATTTCGTGACCTTATCATTACAACTGCACTGACATTGACTCTTCAAAAAAACGCACTATCCCTCGAAAATCGCCAACACCCTTGCCTTTAAATGAACGCTCTGTTTGTTTCGCACTATCCCTCGCCTCGCACCATGTCCTTGCCTCCCTTGTCAAAGGGAGGTGGCTTGACGGCAAGGCACAAGCCTTAACATTATTGCATTTACTTGCGATATGCCCACTTTTTTATATTGCATACTTTTCTGCCGTCAAGACGAAGGGATTGTCACGCCACCATCTCTCGCCCCGCACCAACCCTTTCCAAAACCGCACTACCCCACTAACTTTTCTTAATGCCAACATCTATATGCACTTATATGCTTTTACATTCGCACTATCACACGCCCCTCCCGTTGCACCAAACCTCTCCATTCCCACAACCTTCTCAAAAGCACATCCACCGCCACGCCTCGCACTAAAATTGCTTTCCTTGCCAAAGGTGAGCTTCTATTGCTCGGCTTGACCGAACCAACTATGGTATGGATTGTAATTGTTTAGCAGATGTTTTCCTGATTGCTTTGGTTCTTTCCCTCGTTAATATTGACAAGTGTACCCACTTGAATAGCGAACCCGAGAAGCGCTGTCTGATAAACAGAACTATCGGTAGCTTATTATCATAGTCAAAGATGAATGATATAGCGCAAGCACATTAAACAAAAGACTTTTTTCTGAAATCTTACAGCCTTGCGACACCCGCAAGGCTGTTTGTTATACCGTGAACACATTGCCCACTACCCTATAATCTTCTCCATCCACACCATATCATACTCCCTGCCGAATTTTTCGGCACATTTATGAAACTTTCCCACAAGCGTATACCCCTGCTTTTCGTGGAAGCTGATGCTGTCGTGGTTCAGATACTCATCGTCTTTATCCGTACTTGCTATGCAGGCATACGCATTCCTTACCCCCATATCCGCAAGCCGTTTTTCAAGTTCCCTATATAACGCTGTTCCCGTACCGTGACGCTTTTCATTCACATCAACATATATCGACGTTTCGGCAGAACGCTCATAGGCCGCCCTGTCCTTGAACACTCCGGCATAGGCATATCCCGTTATCCTTCCGTCACGCTCAGCTACTATGTAAGGATATTTCTTCAGCGTTTTTTCTATCCTCCGTCTGAAATCCTCTGCAGACGGCACATCAATCTCATACGTTACCGCCGTATTTTCTATATAGTAAGAATAGATACCGAGCAGTTCTTCTGCGTCAAAGGGCGTTGCCGTCCTTATTTCTATATCTGCCATCACTTCGCACTTCCTTAAAAACATATTAAAAGCAAAAGTGCCACAGCAATACCGCCGTGGCACTTCATTGTGCTTTATCGGATTTTATAATGCCTCCGAGCCTTCTTCGGGAGATTCGATTATCTCGTCCTCCACTCCGCCCTCGGTAAAGGAAAAACTCTTCTTGTCCGCATCATCGTCAACATCGGAAATGTCAACATCAACTCCGCTGTTTATCGACACTACCATATCCTTGAGATTGTTTATCTCGTTTTTGAAAGCCGTGCCTGTTCTAGCCGCCTTCTTCATAAGCTCTGCGCTCTTTTCCCTGCCTGCCGATACGATCTCGTTCACGCTCTTTGTGAGCTTTTCACTGCCTGTCTTTACTGCGCCCGTGCAGTAGACCGAAGCCTTGTGGAGCTTATCACTGCAGTTTTCCTTCACAGCCGCTACAGCCTCAGGATTTTTTATCTATATATTTCTTAGCTAAAATATACCCCGTACCGACAGCCGCCGCAATACCGAAAAATATCATTGCTTTATTCATACTAAACATCCTTTCCGGGTAAAACCCCGTTTGCTTATACTCAGTATATACCATTTTTAACGAAAAGTAAAGCTTATTTTGTCGGATTTACTGCCTCAAGGCGATATATCGGAAATCCCTGCTCGGAAAATCTCTTTTCATACTCCGTCACAATATTTCCTTCAAATCCGCTGTTATGCAGATCAAGGCTGACATTCTTCAGCTTGAAGCCGCACTGCGACAGATTCTCTATCGAAAACTCGAACAGCTTCATATTGTCGGTTTTCTGATGTATCTCACCGCCGGTATAAGTATGTGCTTATATATCTCAAGAAATACAGGATGGGTAAGACGGTGCTTTTTATATGTTTCCTTAGGATAAGGACAGCTGAAATTAAGATAAATGCGTTCTACCGAATTTTCGGGGAAGAATTTTTCAAGATACTCCGCTTTACCCATAAGAAATTTCAGGTTAGGCAGATTTTCCTTTACCGCAAGCTCCATAGCGCTGACTATTACGTTTCTTGCCATCTCCACCGCAATAAAATTAATATCCGGGTTACGCCTTGCCGCTTCAACCGCAAAGCCGCCCTTTCCGCAGCCTACCTCAAGATGAACGGGATTATCATTGCCGAATATCTCCCGCACATCAAGCGTTCTCTCTGCTGTGTTTCACCTCTTTGCTCTGCGGCATAATCCACAAGCCAGCCGAGATTCACGTTGCCGCAAGCGTCAAGACGTTCATCAAGGTATTTTTTTTTCTCATTCTCATAAGTGTTACCGCCCTTATCTTGTTGCCGACAGCATAACGTAATACGTCTTGAAACGCACATTGTCAACAATGTTTCTCGTTGTGTTGTCAAGCACCACGATATTCATTCCACGCTCATTGAGCGAGTAGTTCTTGCTGCCCATTTTGACAATCGATTCATCTGCGTCGCTGATTATCTGTGTCTTATAGCCCAGCACATCAATAACGCCTGTATCGATCCTGTCATCCGACAGCTCCTCACGGACTACCTTGCCGCCTTCTATTATCGCAATATAACGCTGGTTTTTCTGAGCCGTAAGCAGCTTTTCAAGACCCAGATCCTTTACAGCCGATAAAGCGCCGTCGTTATATCCGCCCGTCACATCTCCTCTTGCCGAGATTATGGCAGTGAAATTCTCGCCCTCTTTCAGCCTGTACATATAGTTAAGGAAATTATCCTCGCTTCTGAGGTTAGTGTTCTTTTCGTCCTTACTTTCTTTTTTGAAAGCACGAATTCCGTATACTGCGGAGCAATGCTCTTGTACGGCATAACTCCGTGGAAGCCCTTCTTCGATACCGTAAGGCCGAAATAGTTGTACCACAGGTTAGCGCCCACCACTACAACAAGGAAAGCCGCAAATATCGTAACAGGACGTGTAACGAAGTTCACAAAACCGTTTCTTCTCTTTTTGAACACCCTGTTCTTCGGCATATATCTTTCGTCAGCATTAAACTGCTCTCCGAATACAGACGAATACTTCTTCTGCTTTTCGGGCTTTTTGTTTTCCACAGCTTCAACCGGCTTTGTCACTATATCGCTGTCGCCGCCGTCCTCAGCCATGATTTCGGCTAAAATCCTCTGCTTTTCCTTTTCTATATTGCTCAGTTCAGGCTCCGCCTTTTCGGGTACGGGCTGTGAAACCGCTTTTTCCTTTTTGGGTTCGGCGGCATACTTCTTGGCATATTTTTCGGGATGCTTGGAACGTATGACCTCGTCTACCGTTTTATCGAATTCAACCACAGCATCGGGATTTTTCCTGCGTGCAAGATAAACCTTTGCGCAGTTCATATAGTACCTTGCTATTGACGGTATGAACATTATCATCATAATGTACAGATACATCGAGAAACGCTCGATAACAAAGTGCTTTGTCGCTATAAACCATATTATGAAGTTGAATATCGCAAAGTTCGTGAACAGTGCCGACTCTTTCGGATATGCCTTTCCGTATCCCGTGAAATGTGCGATAAGCGCAAGTGCCGTGATTATCGCAGGCACTATAATATAAACAGGTGAATAGCCCTGCGTGATAAAGTTAAGTTCAAGGTAGCCCTTGTACTGCGGAAGAAGCACAACCGCAAACCGCAGTATCGGCCACGAAAGCAGATATACAAGCGCTGTCAATATCGCATATATCGGTACGGTTATCTTTGTGGGCTTTATGAACGCCGCAATCAGATACAGCGGTATCAGCACTATTACTGTGCTATGGAACAGACACGCTAAGAAAATAAACAACAGCACCATGAAATGATTGCGTTCCTTCATAAATCTGTAAGCGCAGAGTATGATTGCAAACGCTATCGACTGACGGATAAAGCTCAGCGAGCAGTAGAAGAACGTCAGCGATATGAACATCATCGTTGACATCCATATATTTTCACTGTAACGGAATATCGCATACGCCGTAGGTATAAGTATCAGCAGTGCGTACACCGCATACATTATATTCACATCTGCGGTAAACATCGAGATCAGCTTTGTGACGATCGTAAAGCCCGGCTCATACCCGTAGTTGAATATCGAAAGTCCGGTGCATTCTTGATATTCCAGAAAATATAAATATACGAATAATAATCGTTTCCCAGTCCGTATCTGAATACGCTTATAAGATACATTGCCCCGAATGTCACGATAACATAACAGAGCTTCTTCACCACATTCGGCTTATGCTCGATGAGCGGATAAGCAAGCACAAGCACAAGTGCCATAAGTATAAGATATACTGCCATAGTTTTTCCTTTCGTAATAAAAAAAAAAGCACCGCACAACTGCAAAGTTACCACCAAGCAGAAAATGCAGTGCATATTCATCAGATAATTATGTATTTTCCCTGTGTCACAACAGGCGCAACATCAAGCGTAAAATCAACTCCGCATGACATTCCTGCGGTTTTCAGCGTTTTCTCCACCGCCTCATACGCCATTTTCGGAGAATTGTTCTCCTGGCTTAAGTGACCGAGTATCAGACGGCTTGCACCTTTTTGCGACAAGCTCCCTACAAAACTCAGCCGAACAGCCGTTAGAAAGATGTCCGTGGTCCCCCGAAATCCTCGTTTTGAGATACGGCGGATATTTCGGATTTCCCTTTAACAGCACAGGATCGTAATTTGCCTCTATATATACCCGTGTCGCTTCCGAGCAGATTATCCCTCACCTCATCGGTAACATAGCCTAAATCGGTACAGCAGGCGACCTTATGCTCGCCGAACTTCAGGGTGTACCCTACGCTTTCCGCAGCGTCGTGCGGTGTATGAAAAAAATCAATATCCATATCGACAGGTACGCTCTTTATTTCCGACAGCGGATGAATAACCGCCGTCTGCTCTACCAGCTTGTCAGAAAACAGCTTTCTTGCAGTGCCGTCCGATGCGTACACAGGAACAGACGTTCTTTTCGTTATCTGTCCGAGTGCTTTTGTGTGGTCTATATGCTCGTGCGTCACAAGCACAGCCTTCACTGCCTCAAACGGTATACCGCAGAGTGCCAGACCTTCCCTCAGCGCCTTGAAACTGCATCCTGCGTCAACAAGTACGCCCGATGTGCTGTCACCGACAAAAACGCTGTTGCCCTTGCTTGAAGAGCATACAGGAACAACCTTTGCCATCAGAGTGCCTTTCTCATCATCTTTTCGTCGTCGGGATAATAACGCTTTACTATATCAGCGCCAAGTGCACTCAGCTTTATTTCCATATTTTCATATCCACGCTCAATATGGTGAATATCTTCGATTTCCGTAGTGCCCTGCGCCGCAAGTCCTGCAATGATAAGCGCCGCACCTGCTCTGAGGTCGCTCGCCTTTTACCGGAGCGCCCGTAAGATGATCCACGCCTCTTACTACCGCTACCCTGCTGTCAACGGTAATATCCGCACCCATTCTGCGAAGCTCGTCAACATACTTGAAACGTGTATCGAATATGCTCTCCGTTACCATGCTTGTACCGTTCGACATCGCCAGGAGCGTTGTCATCTGCGGTTGCATATCTGTAGGAAATCCCGGATGCGGAGAAGTCTTTATATCCGTACCCTCATAATGAGGTCTGCCGACTACCCTTACATTATCCGTATCGTCCTCTATCTCAACATAAACGCCTATCTTGCGTAGCTTTGCCGTAATAGGCTCAAGGTGTGCTTCGGTATAACGTTCTTCAGCGTAATATCACCGCAGGTAGCCGCCGCAGCCACCATAAACGTTCCCGCTTCTATCTGGTCGGGGATGACCGAATACTCTGTGCCGTGAAGCTGTGAAACGCCCTTCACCTTGATAACGTCCGTACCTGCGCCCATAATATCCGCACCCATAGAGTTGAGGAAATTCGCAAGGTCCACTATATGAGGCTCCTTGGCGGCATTTTCAATTATAGTCAACCCCTCTGCCTTTGCACAGGCAAGAAGCGCATTTATCGTTCCTCCGACAGTCACCTTGTCGAAATATATCTGCGTACCGATAAGCCTGTCAGCCGAAAGGTCAACGATACCGTGCTTTATATCAGTCTTTGCGCCAAGCGCCTCAAAGCACTTGATATGCTGATCGATAGGTCTGCTGCCAAGGTCGCACCCACCGGTAGCGGCACGCTTGCCTTCTTGAATCTGCCGAGCAGCGCACCTAAAAAAATAACTGCTTCCTCTTGTGGAGCGGGCAAGTTCATAAGGTACCGTTCCGTCCTTGATTCTTGACGTATCCACCTCTATCTTCGACTTACTCAGCCTTCTTATCTGCGCTCCCATGCTCGAGAGTATCTCCAGAGCAACATCAACATCACTGATTGACGGTACATTTTCCAGTATGCACTTATCTTCTGCAAGTATCGCCGCAGGAATTATAGCTACCGCCGCATTTTTCGCTCCGCTTATCCGCACTTCGCCTCTCAGCGGAGTGCCGCCTTTATAATAAACTTTTCCAAAAGTCACACTTCCTCGATTCGCTGAAATATAGAATTCAATATAATAAAACGCCCTTTAAGGCTCTGTATCTCATAAAACAGTGCGTCGGAATGATATTCGGGTACATACCGACACAGTATAAAATTATTATAGCATATCTGCCGTAAAAATAAAAGCATTTTTTTTCAGCCGCTTAACATTTCGTCATATTGCACTATATAGCCTGCGTTTTTATGGATTTTTTATACATATAGTCATTTTGCAATCTTAGCGGCTCAATGTCCGGACTTGTCGCCATATTTATTATGAAGCTGAGTGCAGAACTGCTCGATTTCCTGTTCAAGTTCCTCTGCGCTGTCTGCGTCAAGCATCATACTTCTAAGCTTGCTGTAAAGCAGCTCTCCGCCCTCTTTTTTCTTTTGTTTCGGGAGGAGTAACGTAAGACGAGGTCTTTGTCCGCTCACTTGGCAGAAAGGGCTTCGGCTTGTCAACGTTAGTGACATAATGCGGCGAAATCTGGTTTGATCTCAGGTCGTCAAGCGTGCTTTTTGCTTGCCTGCCGTATATCATCGCATAAAGACAGCCGCATTTATAAAGTGCCATTATCATCTGCGGTGACGGCGCTACGCCGAAAAGCGTGGCAAGCGAAACAGTGTAATCCTGCAGTTCCGCATATTGTTCGTAATCACCGAATCTCATAGTCAGGCTGTCGCTTTTCGCTATCACCGCCGCTATAGCCTCGCTGACAGCGTTCGTGTATTTGTTTGTCGGGCATATATCTATCGGACGGTAGTATTTCCTGCGGTATTCCGCCAACATCCGTGCCATTTCCTGCGGACTTTTTCTGAAATCGTCAACAAAGCGTATCATCGAAACCTTGTCAAGTTCAAAGTTCTTTTCAAACATTTCCGTGACCCTCATATAGTCCGACCCGTGCAGACAAAGCTCCGATATAACCGGCCTTTCGATTTTCGGTATAAGGTCGGTCAGCTGTGCAGGCACGACAACATAGGCAAAATCGAACGAATTTATATACAGCAGGTCACGCACCGAGGTCATACGAAGTATTATCTTCGACATATCGCTTGCAGGCGGTATCATAATAAAGCTGTCTGTGGTCATTTCGATATAGCTTACCCCGAACTCGTGGAGTGCGTCCGTATAAGCCTTGATTGCCTCAGGCTTCACATCACTTACAAACGATGAATCACACAAGCTGTTATCAATAATAGAAACCTTCATTTCCTATATGCCTACCTTTCAAAAATAAACCGCATATCATTTTCATAATATTTTATCACAAAACGAAAAAAAAAATTCAATACCGACCGCCGCCTCTTGACATAATCACGTTAATATGGTACGATAATATGATAAAAAATGAAAGGGGTAACTACTTTGCTGGAATTTCAGGACGTAAAATGGCAGCTTCCAAGCGGAGAACCTATTATAAAAGGCATAACCTGTAAGCTTGACAGCAGGCTTACGGTAATTACAGGGCCAAACGGAGGCGGCAAGACCTCCCTCGCAAAGCTCATCGCAGGTGTGGAAAAATGCACATCTGGCAAGATTCTCCTTGACGGTACGGATATAACGGATATGGACATCACAGGCAGAGCAAAGCTGGGCATAGCCTACGCTTTTCAACAGCCGGTACGCTTCAAGGGTCTTACGGTAAGAGATCTTCTTGAGCTTTCCGCAGGAGAAAAGCTGGGTCACAACGAGCTTTGTGCGCTTCTCGGCAAAGGTCGGTCTGTGTGCGGAGGAATATATCGACAGAGAGATGAGCGGCGCTTTATCGGGCGGCGAGGCAAAGCGTATAGAGATTGCGACCGTGCTTGCAAGAAACGTCAAGCTGTCGGTATTTGACGAACCGGAGGCAGGAATAGATCTCTGGAGCTTCTCAAGACTTGTGGAAACGTTTGAAGAAATACGAAACGGCACCACAGGCTCACTCGTTATAATATCGCATCAGGAGCGTATTCTTTCGATTGCCGATGAAATAATAGTAGTCGCAGACGGCACAATACGCACGGCAGGACCCCGTGAGGAAGTCCTTCCGAAACTGCTCGGCGGAGAATACGCCTGCAGATGTCCCCAGAGAAACGGAGGCGGTTGTCAGTGAGCAATATAATGGACGTAAATTTCAACGGCACAACAGCCGAAATGCTTAAGATAATCTCCGATTATGACGAGGTATCGGGCTTTAAGGGCGCATACAATATCCGTGAGGACAGCAAGTGCGCAGGCAGAAGATCGTCGGAGAATATCACTATCGAATCAAAAGAGGACAAGCCGGGTATAAATATCCGTGTAAAGCCATTTACTGTTGGCGAAACGGTATTCATTCCCGCCTGCGTTACCCACAGTGACGTTGACGACCTTGTTTATAACGATTTCTACATCGGAGAGGGTGCTGACGTTGTTGTAGTAGCAGGATGCGGCGTGCATAATGATGGTGAGGAGCAGGCACGCCACAACGGCATTCACCGCTTCTTCCTTGAAAAGGGCGCAAGAGTGCTTTACAAGGAAAAGCATATCGGAACAGGCAAAGGCACAGGACTAAGAAAGATCGACCCCGTCACAGACTGCGTTCTTGACGAGGATTCATATCTTGAGATGGATACGATACAGCTCAGAGGTGTCGACAGAACAACAAGAAGCACTTCCGCCGTACTCGGCAAGGGCGCAAAGATAGTTGTCCGTGAGCGTATAATGACCGACGGTGACGAGGAAGCCGTAACAAAGTTCCGTGTCGAGCTTAACGGCGAGGACAGCGGCGCAGACCTTGTTTCACGCTCTGTTGCAAGAGGAAATTCCCATCAGGCATTTTACTCCGTAGTCGAAGGTAACAACCGTTGCACAGGCCATTCCGCCTGTGATGCGATACTTGCGGATAACGGCAAGGTCGATGCACAGCCGGCTCTCAATGCGGCAAATGTTGATGCCGCACTTATTCACGAGGCGGCTATCGGCAAGATAGCAGGCGAACAGATATTAAAAAGCTCTGCTCGCTGGGTCTTACAAGAGAAGAAGCCGAAGAGAAAATAATCGAGGGCTTCCTGAAATAACCACATATACAAAACCACCGTTGCATACCCGCAACGGTGGTTTTTCATCTCTTATACGTTTTTTGAAAATCAACCTTTTCGTCTGCGGAACACTCATCAATACAACCGCTCCGATAACAGTAAACACTATCTCCGGCAGCATATACGCCCCGTTATAAAGCAGACTGTAAAAAGACAAGGCTCGTTTACGGTAAAGCCGTTCCACAACTCCCCGAATGAGCCAAATATCAGCACTCCGCTTATATAATGGCACACAAGGCGCAGACACATAGCCATAACGCTTCCGCCAATCACTCCGGGCATTCCGTATTTTCTGAAAATTCCCGCAAGCCCCAGCACCGTAAATGCAAAAATATAATCGATGAATATGCACGCTACAAGCGCCACAGGAGTAAGCCCCCAGCCGAATAACCCGTCCGCACAGCCCTGAATGAACTGTATCAGAGCAAACACAAACGATGCCGCAAGACCGTTTGCCACACCTCTTTTGATGCTGAAGACGATTATCGGGAGCATCGACAGCAAAGTGATCGATCCGCCCCACGGCAGATGAACGATCTTGACAAAGCTAAGCACGGTCGCAAGCGCAACCATCACCGCTCCCTCAACAAGTGTAAGTACCTTTTCGTTTTTCATTTGAAAAACCTCCGTTAAATAAATTTAACCGAATACCTGCTTTAACGTAAAAATTCCCCGGCTGAATACAGTCGGGGATAATACAAGCTATAGAAATATCGTGAAATTCCTACGGCGGCATTATCCGAATCAGGTCAAGGGTCGAAGTCGAACTTCCTCTCAGCAAAAAAGCTCCCCTATTCAGTCTTTTTTATATTGTACCACCGGTTTTCAAAAAAGTCAAGCGTCATCCTGCCACGTTTTTTTTCAAGGTACTTCACAGGCACGTTTTCCGTCAACCATACGCCGTTTTCAGACAGATAAAACACATATCCGTCCCTTGCCATCTCTCCGCTACTTACACGGTATATGAACGGCTTGCCGTGCCGCATACCAACCTGCGTTGCGGTTTCGGTATCTCTTGACAGATGAACATAAAGCCTTGTTTTGCGGATGATCCCGCCTCTGTCGATAGATTCAACAAATCTAGTCGCAGTGCCGTGATAAAGATATTCCGGCGGCACAGCAGCCTTCAGCCCTACGTCAACATTTACCGAATGACCCTGATTCGCTCTGATGCGGCTTTTATCCTCGTTAAACGAATATCTCTGCTTGCTGTCGTTTTTCACGATTTCGCACAACCGCTCAAAGCTCACCGGCTCCATATTTTCGCTTATACATTTCAGAAGCATATCAACGTCCGCCCAGCCCTGTTTGTCAAGTACAAGTCCTGCTATTTCGGGCTTATGCCTTAAGAGCAGTGCCATATATCTGCTGATCTCTGTATCTGTCATGATTCCACCTCCGTTTAAGTTGTTACTATAATTATACCATAAAGTAAGGTCCGTGTAAACCGACACGGCGGTACGCCGTATTTTGTCGTCAGACAAAAGATTTATGGTAAAACGTTCTCGGACTGTTGCGTGAGCAACACCGCCTAAAACTGCTTCCGTACCGACAAGGCATTAATATTTTCGTGAGTATACCGTTACAACTGCACTGACATTAATCTTTCAAAATCCGCACTACCCCTCGAAAAGCACACATTCTTGCCCCCCCCTTGTCAAAGGTGAGGTGCTGTCGCCCGTAAAAAATTCGGGCGACTACCGGAGGGATTGTCTCCCGTTGCACCGAACCTCTCTATCCCCACGACCATTGCAAAAGAACGATAATCCCTTGCTCGAACCACCCCTCCTCAAAACCGCACTACCCCTCGAAAAGCACCACCACACTTGCCTCCCCTCGAAAAAGGGGAGGTGGCACGGCTGATACAATTTTTTGGCTTGCTGTACAGTATTCAGATAGTCCTGCCTTTACGATTCTGAAACTATTCCGAGCCGTGACGGTGGGGATTGCTCCCCATCCGTACCATCATTGAGATTTTCCGCACTATCCTTCACCCTGCACTATGTCCTTGCCTTATGAACGCTCTGTTTGTTTCGCATCACATTGCCTCGTCAGCCATTAGTGTCGCTGCGTCCTGCAGCGACTAAGTGTGGCTGACTTTAAGCATCCATGCTTAAAACTTTGGGCGTTCAACTTCGGGCATCCATGCCCCTTTATGAACGCTCTGTTGGCTTTGCGTCCTGCAAAGCCTTTGGGCGTTCAACTTCGGGCATCCATGCCCCTTTATGAACGCTCTGTTGGCTTTGCGTCCTGCAAAGCCTTTGGGCGTTCAACTTCGGGCATCCATGCCCGTCCCTTGTCAAAAGGTGAAGTGCTGTCGCCCGAAAAAAATTCGGGCGACTACCGAAGGGATTCTGCCCCATCCGCACCGTCATTGAGATTTTCCGCACTATCCCTCGCTCGCACCAACCCTTCTCAAAACCTCACTATCCCTTGCCTCGCACTACCGCCCTTTGCCTTTAAATGAACGCTCGAAGTGCTATCTCTCAAAAAAGAACTATCGGTAGCTTATTATCATATTCAGAACTGAACGATATAGCAGAAGCATATCAGCCAAAATATTTAATCATTTCTTCCTGTCAAGAAAAGCAAAACGGCCGGCATCTCTGCCGACCGTTCCTTTTATATTCCGTTATAAATTACTTGCTTATAACTACATTAAGACCCTCTGCGCTTTCAACTGTGAAGTGCTTGTCTGTAGCTGTATGTGTAACAGTGATCGTATCGCCGTTTCTCTCAGCCATAACAGTAAGCTCAAGCTTAGCGTCCTTATCGTAGATCTTGCACTGAGTGTTCTTGCCGTCCTCAAGCTGATAGATAACAAGCTTAGCACCCTCTACATAGTCATATGCGAAGTTACGCTCAAAGTTACCGTAAGCGATTATGCTGTTGGGCTTAGCATACATACCCATTGAGAAGTAGTCGTACTTCTTGTCGTACCAGTTACCGCCCTCAAGAACTTCTCCTGTCTGAATATCGGTCCACTTGCCGCGAGGGAGATAGAACTGAGCGGTACCCTCCTCGTTGAATACGGGAGCGATAAGCAGGTTATCACCGAACATATACTGTCTGTCAAGAGGTAAGCAGGCAGGATCGTCGCTGTATTCCATAACCATAGCTCTCATCATGGGAACGCCCTTTTCGTGAGCCTTTACTGCGTTAGCGAACAGATACGGCATCAGGCGGCCCTTGAGCTTTGTGAAGTGACGCAGAACGTCGCACGCTTCTTCGTCAAAGTTCCACGGTACTCTGTATGAGCTGTTGCCGTGAAGTCTTGAGTGTGAAGACATAAGGCCGAATGCAGACCATCTCTTGTATAAGTCGGGTGAGCCTGTAGCCTCAAAGCCGGAAATATCGTGGCTGAAGTAGCCAAAGCCTGATAAGCAGAGTGAAAGTCCTCCACGGAGCGTTTCAGCCATTGATTCGTACTGGCTGAAGCAGTCGCCGCCCCAATGCACCGGGAACTGCTGACCGCCAACCGTCGCGGAACGTGCGAACAGGCACGCCTTGTCCTTGCCGTAGAATTCCTCGAGCACCTCGAATACACACTTGTTGTAGAGATATGTGTAATAGTTGTGCATTCTGTAAGGATCTGAGCCGTCGCTGTATACAACATCGGCTGTGGGTATTCTCTCACCGAAGTCCGTCTTGAATGCGTCAACGCCCATCTCGCACAGTGTTCTCAGCTTTGCCTTGTACCACTTGCAAGCCTCAGGATTCGTAAAGTCAACGATAGCCATACCGGGCTGCCACATATCGCACTGGAATACGCCGCCGTCCGTCTTCTTGATGAAGTAGCCGTTCTTTACACCCTCGTCAAATAAAGATGACTGCTGAGCGATATAGGGGTTTATCCATACGCAGATTTCAATTTTCTTTTCCTTAAGACGTGCAAGCATAGCCTTGGGGTCCGGGAACATTCTCTTATCCCATGTGAGGTCGCACCAGTTGAATTCCTTCATCCAGAAGCAGTCGAAGTGGAATACCTCCAGAGGAATATCACGTCTTGCCATTTCGTCTATGAAGAACGAAACTGTTTCCTCGTCATAGTTTGTAGTGAATGATGTTGTCAGCCACAGACCGAATGTATATGCAGGAGGAAGTGCAGGCTTACCTGTCAGCGTTGTGTAAACGCAACCGAGTACGTCTGCGATTGTCTTACCGCCCATTACGAAGTATTCCATTCTCTCGCCCTGAACGGAGAAAGCAACCTTTGAAACCGTTTCGCTTGCTACTTCAAACGTAACATTCTCAGGGTGATTTACAAATACACCGTAGTTTCTCGATGATACATAGAAGGGGATCGACTTGTATGTCTGCTCAGAGCAGGTACCGCCGTCGTTGTTCCATACTTCTACCGTCTGACCGTTCTTTACGAATGTAGAGAACTTCTCGCCGAAGCCGTAGATGTTCTCGCCTACGGAGATGTTGAGCATCTCTTTATTCTTGCAGGCTCGTCTGTAGATGCGTGTGCGTAGAAACGCTCCGCCTTTGTGCCTTCCATACGGTAGTCTGTGAGCCAGGGCTGTTCTTCGATATAAGAAGTTGTTCTCCAGCCTTCCTTTGTGAGCAGCTTTCCGTCATAGAAATACTTGATATCCCATGCTCCGCCTGCCTTGCCGATTCTTACCGAAGTCTTGTTCGAAACAAGCTCCCAGTACTCGTCCTTCTCGTTTATAACAGGCTTGAAGTTTGCATCCTCATATAATGTGAAGTCCGGACCCTTCTTTACAGCACCCTTGTAATGCTCGATCGTAACCTTGATCGAATCGGCAAGCGTAGATGTAAAGGTGATCTCAAGAACAGGACCGCCAAGCGTCATTCCTCTGTTACCGATCCACTGGTTAGTGGCATATACGGTTATCGAGTTGTCTGTAGCCTTTACCTCATAGATCTGAGTTGCATAGTTTACGTCGTAGCCCGACTTGTTCATCCAGAAACCGTCTGAATACTTCATAGATTATACCTTTCCTTTCAAAACGGCGGTCACACTTCCGCCAAAATTTACTTTCCTTACGGGTATTCCCCCGCTGCTTCTCGCTAAACGACCCTTTGCTCACGGCGCTTTTCACACCGCTCCGCCCCACAAACAGCCATTGCATTATTTGTAACTTGCTATGTTTTTCCGCAACCCGTCACAGCCTTCACAGTTCATCGCAACCTGTCACAGCCTGCTTTGATTTATCACAGCTTATCATAACTTATCACAATCCGCAACGTTTTATCGCCGTTCGTGTAATCGTTTACCCGTTGCTTATTCTAACATATACATTTACAAAAATCAAGGGGTTTTCAAAAAAATAATTTTGAAATTATCAAAAGCCGCCGTTCTGACCCTCCCAAACCGCATAATAAAGCACTTTTTATCATATACAAAGCCCACCGCCACAGGAAATCCCATAGCGGTGGGTTGTGATATTAAAGCTTATTTATCCGTAGCCGCCTTAACGCTTGCATACTCACTGAACTCAGTCGTACTTCCGACCGTTCTTGCAGATTTGATGCGGAACGTATATGCCGTACCCTTTGCAAGCCCCTTCACAGTAAACGTAAGTGTAGTGTTGTTCTTGGTAGTCGCAAGAGCCGTCCACTTACCGCCCTTGTACTGCTCGATAACATAGCCCGTAGCCTTGTCGTTTCTTGCTCCAGTCGAGCTTCACAGCACTTGCAGAAGCCACACTGCCCTTGAACGTAGCCACATTCGGTATCCTCGTCTTGCCTGCGATTCTCACATAATCGCTGTAAGCTGTAACACCGCCGGCAGTCTTATATGCCCTTATTCTGAACGAATATGTGGTATCATTCTTAAGTCCCTTAACCGTGAACTTAAGCGTTGTGTTATTCTTCGTAGTAGCAATTACCGTCCACTTACCGCCCTTGTACTGCTCGATAGAATAGCCTGTAGCCCTATCATTCTTAGCCCATTCGAGAGTTATCCACGTTCCTGTAGTTGATGTGACCTTGGCGTTCTTCACCGTACCTAAAAGCGTTGACGCTTTGACAGTCACATAGTCGCTGTAATTTGTCTTGCCGCCGTCATTCTTATACGCTTTTACACGGAATGAATACGGAGTGCATTCCGCAAGCCCCTTGACCGTGAATGTCAATGTCGTGTTATTTTTTCGTAACAGCAAGTTCGCGTCCACTTACCGCCCTTGTACTGCTCGATTATATAGCCCGTAGCACCTGCATTTCTTGCCCAGTCCAGCTTTACTGCCGTAGCCGTAACGCCCTGTGCCTTAAGCCCTGCGACATTTGCAAGCTTGGTATTTACCGCAAGCCTTGTGTAGTCGCTGTAGGCCGTTCCCGCAAAGGCTCTTATCCTCAGGCTGTAGGTCGAATTGCCCTTGAGAGAACCTACAGTACAGCTTGTAACACTGCTGTCGGAAGTCCTGAACACCTCGTTCCACTTTCCGCCCGTGTACAGTTCGACCGCATATCCGTCCGCATCGGAAACCTTATCCCATTTCAGCGTAGCAGAACCGCTCGTAACCTTATCTGCGTCAAAACCCGTCACAGCGTCAACCGTTGTAACCGCAACCGTTCACAGATAAAGCCGTTGTCGTTTGCGTATTTTTCGCCCGTACTGTTCTTATAGCAATATACCTTGAAACCGGCGATCTTCGTATAACTCTCAGTTATATCCGAAAGCATGATTGCCTATGGCTGTAACGCTCTTGGGTATCTTTACGCTAAGCAGAGCCGTGCAGTCACAAAACGCCTCTTCGCCGATGGTTGTAACACCCTCTGGTATGGTTACGTCGGCAAGCACTTTACAGCCGTAAAAAGCACTCTCTTCGATTACCGTCACACTTTTTCGGTATTATCACTTTTGTGAGCGCTTCACAACCCATAAACGCACATCTGTCTATGCTCGTAACGCCGTCCGGTATGCTTATATCCGTAAGCCCTTTACAAAATCTGAAAGTATAACTGTTTATCTTCCCAAGATTCTTCGGCAGCTTGACGCTTGTCAGATTACTGCACCAATAGAATGCGTCATCTCCGATGCTCGTAACGCTGTCCGCTATCGTTATACTTTTCAGCAAATAACAGCTTGCAAATGCACTCTTACCTATGCTCGTAACACCGTCTGATATTGTCACGTTTAAAAGCCCGTTACAATTGCTGAATGCGCCTTCCCCGACAGTTTTCACATTTCCGGTATAGTGACATCGGTCAGCTTTTTACATAAGCTGAACGCACCAAGTCCGATGCTTGTTATGTTTTCCCGGAATAGTCAGGCTTTCGAGAGAACTGCATGAGAGAAACGCTCTCATTTCGATTGTTTTAATACCCTTCGGTATATGTACGCTCTTAAGCGAACTACAGCTTCTGAATGCGTATTCTCCCAAATATGTAACTGTGTCCGGTATTTTTACGTTCACAATAGCGTCACAATCCGAAAACGCCCAATCTCCTATGCTCGTCACGCTGTCCGGTATGGTTACATCGGTGAGCGTTGTACAGCTTGCAAATGCCATTCTTCCTATACCGGTCACCTTTTTTCCGTCAATTTCAGACGGTATGACCAACGCACTTGCACTGCCCTTATATTTTGTTATTTCGGCTGTATCACCCGAAACGCTGTACTCAAAATCTCCGTACACTTCTGCCCCCGCATTGACAGCAACGCTCTCCCTTATGACAGGAAGCACCTCTCCGAACGGCGTAGCGAAAACGCCGACCGCCATTGCCGCCGCCACAAATCCGCTTGCTAATTTTCTGTATTTCATATCAAAATCCTCCTTGAATTGTTAAAATAACGAAAGCTGCCGCACCCCTGCACTACACTTTTCCTATATAATAGAATATAACTCTTTCGGCAAAGTTACAATACCCAAAAGGGTAAAAATTGACCCACCGCCACAGACAATCCCGTAGCGGTGGGTATAATCGAGTGCATTATAGTATAAGTACAGTATTGATATTTAAAACTTACTTATCCGTAGCAACCTTAACACTTGCATACTCGCTGCTCTTGTCCGCACCGTCAACCGTTTTGACAGATTTGATGCGGAACGTATATGCCGTACCCCTTTGCAAGCCCCTCAACCGTGATTTCGGTAATATCATTATCCACAGCCTTGATTTCAGTCCACCGTCCACCCTTATACTGCTCGATAACGTAGCCCGTAGCCTTGTCGTTCTTGCTCCAGTCGAGTTTTACGGCACTTGCAGAAACCGCAGAACCAGTAAACTTTGCCACATTCGGTATATCAGTTGTTCCGACTACTCTTACATAACTTCCGTAAGTTGTTGTATCTCCGACCGTTTTATACGCTTTTATTCTGAACGAATATGTGGTATCGTTTCTCAGCCCCTTTACCGTGAACTTAAGCGTGGTGTTGTTTTTGGTGACCGCAATTTCCGTCCACCGTCCACCCTTATACTGTTCAAGGACATAACCCGTAGCACCGGTATTTCTGTCCCAGCCGAGCGTAATCCATGTACCCGTGGTCGATGTGACCTTAGCGTTCTTCACCGTACCTAAAAGCGTTGACGCTTTGACAGTCACATAGTCGCTGTAATTTGTCTTGCCGCCGTCATTCTTATATGCTTTTACACGGAATGAATACGGAGTGCATTCCGCAAGCCCCTTAACCGTGAATGTCAATGTCGTGTTATTTTTCGTTAACAGCAAGTTGCGTCCATTTACCGCCCTTGTACTGCTCGATTATGTAGCCCGTAGCACCTGCATTTCTTGCCCAGTCCAGCTTTACCGCCGTAGCCGTAACGCCCTGCGCCTTAAGTCCTGCGACATTTGCGAGCTTAGTCTTTACCGCAAGTCTTGTGTAGTCGCTATAGACAGTGCCGTCATCGGTATCTTTGAATGCCCTTATCCTGAGCGAATAGATTGAATCCGCCTTGAGAGAACCTACAGTACAGCTTGTAACACTGCTGTCGGAAGTCCTGAACACCTCGTTCCACTTTCCGCCCGTGTACAGTTCGACCGCATATCCGTCCGCACCGGAAACCTTATCCCAGCCGAGTACCGCCGATGATTTTGTCTGCGAGCCGGAAGCAAAACCCGTAACCGCAGGAACTATAAGCTGTTCCTCATAATTATCCTTATAGCTGTAACCGCACACCGAGCATTCATACAATGTATACCCTCTGTTGCTGTAGCTTGGTTCCCAACCACGGTTTCAACATATTTATGCCCCGTAGCCGCTATTTTTTTCCTGTGCCTTAATAACCGCATTACAAACCGAGCAATGCTTACCCTCGGTATATCCGTCCGCAGTACACGTTGCCGCTACCGCCTTGTCGACAACCTCCGTATGACCCTTTGCCTCAATTACAGTAACATCGGTCTTTGCGTCACATCTTGAGCAATGCCTTGACTTCGAGCCGTCATTAACGCAGTCGGCTTCTTCATCGACCGTCCACTGTTCAGAATAATCATGTCCGAGTGCATCAATCGTCTTGGTTTCCTCCGCCCCGCATACCGAGCAGCTGCGTATCATTTCACCGCCCTCAGTACAGGTGGGCTTAACCGTGGTTTGCCATTCGCCGAACATATGGCAGGTACTTACCTCAAGCATTTTACATTCGCTGTAGCCTGTTTCACTGCCGTAATTTTTAAATGCTCTTATTCTGAACTCATATTTTGTTGATTCCGCAAGTCCGCTGACAGCATATTTGCCTACAGAGCCGTCATTCAGAGTTGCTATCTCTTTCCACTCGTCACCGACAAGCTGTTCAATGAAAACTCCGCATTTTTCCGATATGCCGTCCCATTTCAATGTCAGACCGTTCTTATTTATATCCGTTGCCGAAAAATCGTTGAACTTCTCGTCAAACGTGAGCGAGATCCACTGTGTAGCCGTATTGTTGTAGTCATAATATTCGTCATTGTCGCTGATAACGGTAACCGTTATCTCATCGCTGAATTTTCCCTCCGGCACAAGCTCCGATTCATCAAGCTCGGCAATCTTGGATTCGTTGAACGAAATATCGTCAAAGTGTCTGCTGAGTATCTCCTTACCCGTGCTGTCAGATACCTTCAGCGTTCCGCCTGTTACAACATCGGTATTGTTGAGAACGGTAAATATAAGCGAATGAGTTTTCGCCAAACTTATACTCTTCCGTTTTCACCTCAAGGTCAGATTTAGTAAAGTCAAGACCATATCTCGTTGTTTTTCGGGAGTTCTGTCGTTTTCAAGATCAGCGTCAAGTGCCTCATCTGTAAGCACCGATGAATCGGAAGGCTCTGCTACCGTAACATATATCTTCTTGCCGATACAGTTGTCTTCGGGCTTAATAAGCAGGGTGCATTCCGACGTTTCACCGGGCTGTATATTAAGGTTGTCCAGCGTATAGGTGTTTATCGTGTTCATCTGCTCATCGGATATTCTGAACGCTGCCGTCTGCACCGTTTCCGAGCCGTTGTTAGTAAGCGATACATCTATCGGTATCTGTGAGGAATTGACAAGATATGCCGGATTAAAATCAATATAGTTGACCTGTATATCGCTGACCGTTTTTATCTTTACCGAATACAGCTTTCTCTGACCGCTGTACGTTTCATCGTCACAGGTGCTGTAGAATACATTATAACCGTCCGAACCTGCATAGACAACATTACCGTCTGTTGAAGAATAAAGATATGGCATAGTCCAGTCTGTGCCGTTATATAATTCATCACATATAAACCGCTCTCTGACTGATTTGCACTGTCGAAATAGTATATCGTATTGTCATCAAGCACTCCGAAGCAGTTGCCGATAATCTTATCGGTACTGATTACAAAATCCGTATTCTCTGAATTGAGATAACTCAGCTTTCCGCCATCGCTCCACAGCAACATATCATATTTTTTATTGCTGAATGCAATACTGTCTATATCACCCTGCGCAACAAGATTTGTTTTACTGCCGTCAAAAGAAGTGATATAAAGCTGTATATCGTCTGTGGTCGTCAGATCGCCGTCCTTATCGACAGTATAGGCTATATAACTGTTGCCTGCCAGTGTACCGACATCAGCCGAAAGAACGTTGCCGATCTCCGTTTTTAGTTCTGTTACATTCTCTCCGTCATAAATAACAATGCTGTTATTATCGGTGTTGCCGAACGGATTACCGTCCCCGTTATTTACCCATACCGCAAGATTTCCGTCAGTTTTCGGAGCAAAGCTGTATCCCTCTTTGCTGTATATCATATTCGTGTTTTCAAACTTCATCGTGTCGGGATTGAATTTTGAAACTGCGATACCGATATTATCCGTTATTTCACTGTTGGCGGCGTCATCGGCAAATTCCTTTGTTGCCTGCTGATATATAAGGAATATATCGTCACCGCTCTTATACAGCTTCGGTGCAAGCTCGCTGTACACACTGTCATTTATTCTTTCAGGTGTACCCCACTTGCCGTCCTTATAGACAGACGTTACAATATAGCTCTGATTGTTTATACCACGGCTTTCATCGGTATTGACCGTTGCAAGTATCGTCATATCTTCCGAGGTCAGAATATCCGATGAAGAAAACTGCGACATATTTCCGGCGATAAGACCGCTATTGGTGTTTGTAGATTCCGCAGAAGCACTCTCTTTTACAATATCGTAATTGTCTATATCAAATATTTCTTCTATCGGCTCTTGCTGACTTTGCGCCGCATAAGCGATGCTGTTCAAAGCACATCAATACGTTGCTCTATTGTAGCCGTCATCATACTTTGCGGTTTTGTATAAAGATTTCTTGAGCCCTTGAATATAGTGTAGTTATATGTAAACCACAGCACATTTGCCCTGAGCCCCGCCTCGCCTTTTATATCTACCGAGTTGACGCCCTTTGCGTTTTTATCAGGGCTCATAAACGTGATTTTAATCGGCATAGCAAGACTGCCGTACACACCTACATTTGCGACCTTGTCAATGCCTATTCCGGCATAAGGCTTGAAATACGGCTCTACAGTAAGCTCCAGCACAGTATTGTTTGCAAATCCGCTGCTGTTACCGTTCTTTACCCAGCTCATATCAAAGTTTCCCTCGACAGAAGCTCCAGCTTTGATATTTACAGTTACAGGAATTACACCTACAAAAAACTGATGTGAAAGTGTTACCGAATAATCTGCGGTTACTATTACGTTTATACCGAGCGTATAGGTGTCCTGTCCGGGCTGTATCTTCGCATAAACCGCAACCGACTATCGTCAGATCGAATCCGTCCTTTAATCCCGGCAGCTTTGTTTTTCCGTTACTTTTGATATACTTGCTCTTCAGCTTAGCTAAGGATTTTGCTTTCAGCAAAGGACTTGCGTTCTTCCTTGAATCCTTCAGCTTATCAAAAGAATCCTTATAATCAAAGAATTTGCTGTCAGAATCAAGTACATCCTTAGTTACGCCTACACCTATCCTGATTTCATCGCCGGTGCATTTAGCATATAATGGGAATGACGGGACATCAATATTCCACGAGCCAAGCCACGAAAGGTCATCGCTCGGTGCAATCGACACGCTTCCTGTTGAAAGCTCAAAGCTGTTTTCACTCACCTTATTGTCAACCGCTTTAAGATTGACTCCGTAGTGGTTTCTTGAGCCGTCCGAAAACTTTTTCAACTATCAATAGCGAAGAGCTTTCATTAAGCATAGATGTACTGAGCTTGATTTTCTTTGTGCTTGATGTTGTCAGGCGCTTATTTCCGTCATACACCTCGTATGTAGCATTTTCATTACTGTCGGAAGCACAGTACAGATAGAAGTCGTAATTTTTTATAACCCCATATTCTTTTCTTACAAGATCAATGGTTTTCGCACCTGTCAGCACCTCTGTAGCCTGAAAATCATTTACATAATTATTGATTTTTCCGCTTGTGTACACCGTGTCTATATCGGATTTTTCGCTGTAATAAACCTTATCGGCATAACATTTCTGTGCAACGCCGACAGGGTACATGATTATCGTATTGACATCAGCCGTCAGTCCATTCAACAAAATATATCTGTCAACATATTTGTCGGCAGATACTTTCCATATTCTTCCAGCAGACGGAAAAGAAATACTTGCATATCCCCCCTGTAGCTTTACAGCTTGTTGTACCGCAGGAAACAGTTGCATTCTTTATCGGATTACCGTTGTTATCAACTATTTTAATATTGTATGAACTTTTTATGCTTACAGCAGGTTTGCTGTAACCGACAGAAACAAATTTATAGCCTTTGCTTTTAGCAAATCTCTCAGCTTCCGAACTAAGATTACCTTTTTATAATTAGGTCAGTCCTACATCCATTAAATGCGTCTTCATCTATACTTATCACACTGTCTGGTATCGTTATACTTGCTAGACTTTCACATCCCCAAAAAGCGCCGTAACCTACACTTGTCACACTATTTGGTATCTTTATACTTGTCAAGCTTGTGCAATTGTGGAAAGTCCAATTGCTTATATTCGTTATGCTACTCGGTATAGTTATACTTTTAAGGCTTGAACAATCGTAGAATGCACTCTTGCCAATACTCGTCACACTATCTGGTATCGCTATGCTTTCAAGTGACTCGCATCCCACAAAAGCGCTATCTCCTATTTCTTTGACACCATTTTGTATTGTTACACTAGTAATATTTGAGCAACAAAAAAAAAAAGCTGAATCACCTATACTAATCACGTTACTAGGTATCACAATATTTTTAAGAGATTTGCATTTTTTAAATGTCGAATTTTCAATATTTGTTATTTTGGGCGGTATAGAAACACTTTGCAGTGAATTGCAATTTTCAAATGCGGCAGCACCTATACTTGTAACTGTATCTGGAATAGCAATACTTTCAATAGAAAAGCAATCACTAAATGCCCACTTGCCAATTCTTATTACACCATCAGGTATTTTTATTCTCTTACCAGCATTAGTATAGCTCCATATTACTTCAGTGACTTTTCTTCCACGTATTAACGATGGAATTTCTATATCAGTTTCACTGCCACTATAGCCTTGTACAATTGCTGTGCCATCGTCAAAGGAATCCGTAGCGCACAAATCCTTCATTCGTAAAACCATTTTCGCTAGCATATCTATGACCTTCCGAATTTTTAAGATAACTGATTTTAAATCCGTCAATTTTACTGTAATTAGCATCACTATACTCATCAGTTACATTATATTGATATCCAAAAGCATGTGAACCGATCTCCTCAACGTTTAATGGTATTGTAACATCCTTTAGCAAAGGGCAATTACAGAAAAAGCGCTATTACCTATATTTTTACAGTATCAGATATTATTACGCTTGTGAGTAAACTACAGTTTTCAAATGCATTATCACCAATACTGATAACACTATTTGGTATAACTATATTAGCAAGTGAATTACATTGCGCAAATGCGTAATCGCCAATGCTAGTGACACTACTCGGTATATCGATACTGGTTAGCGAACAACAATATGAAAATGTTCCGTGACTAATGCTGGTAATAGATTTAGGTATTTTTTAATATATGTGAGCGATGTGCAATTATAGAACGCTAAGCTGCCGATACTTACGATACTATCTGGCAAAACTATTTCTACTAGCGAACTGCATCTAGCAAACGTATTTCTCCCTATAATTTTAACACCGCTTTGTATTTGTAATTTTTTTTAAGTAAAGTGCATCCTTCGAACACATAATCCCCTATATTTTCTAAACTACTTTGGAATAAAAACAGTAAGCAGTTTTTTACATTCAGAAAAGGCGTAGTTGCCAACATTTTTAATACTATTAGGAATTGTAATACTAGTAAGTAGTGCACAATCAAAAAAAGCACTTTTTCCTATGCTAATCACACTATCAGGTATTGTCACATCGGTACATAGACTGGATTTAAATGCATAACTTCCTATACTCGTCACGCTCTTACCATCAATTTCCGCCGGAATATCAACCTTTTCCTCACTGCCGCTATAACTGGTAATCTCCACCGTCCCATTATCAAGCACTTTATAGCTATAATCCCCATAACTCTCCGCTCCTGCCGTTGTCGCCACGCTCTCCCTTACAAACGGCAAAATATCCCCCAAAGGCGTACCCAAAACGGCAAATGCCATCACCGCCGCAATAAACCCTGAGGCAAATCTTTTAAGTTTCATAATACACTCTCCTCGTCATATTGCAAAAAGCAAGTATAATGCTTATAACTATTCATTTTAATGATACCACTATTTGCCGAAATGTCAATATTTTCGACAAAATTAACACGCAAAACAGCAAATTGCGTTTGAAATAATAAATATATTAATATCATTATATTAAGAAAACTATATGTTAAAATACAGCAGCATTCCCCCACCTTCCCCTCAATTCTCAAATTCATCACAATTCATCAACCTGCGCATATTCTGTCTGTTCTGCCAAAATCCCTTGACAATGCGGAAAAATGCAGTTTTTTATCGTAATTGAATCATCACCTTGATATTTCCATTCACGGAAATTATTATCAAAGCATATACTACTCTTGTATCAACCATAATATACCATAAATTTACATAATGAGGTGATTTTTTAATGTGTGGAATAGCAGGTTGGATAGATTGCCGCAGACTGTGCGACAGCGCCGCAATAATGCGTAGAATGGCTCAGACAATGGTTCCGAGAGGTCCCGACAGCGGCGGCTTCTACACCGATGATAACTGTGCCCTCGCCCACCGCCGCCTTAGCGTCATAGACCCCGCCCGAAGTGCCCAGCCGATGACCCGTAAAACCGCCCTCGACAGCTACACTATCGTCTATAACGGCGAGCTTTACAACACCGCCGAAATCCGCTCTGAGCTTGAATCTACGGGCATTTCGTTCACCTCCTCAGGCGACACGGAGGTACTGCTCTGGGCATACATCACCTGGGGCGAAGCCTGCCTCGACAAGCTCAACGGAATATACGCCTTTGCCGTGTGGCAGGAAAAGGAAAAACAGCTCTTCCTAGCCCGTGACAGAATCGGCGTGAAGCCGCTGTTTTACTACGAATACGCAGGTGGTCTTATCTTTGCGTCCGAGATAAAAACGCTCCTCGCCCACCCTATGATAGAGCCGGTGATCGACCGTGACGGCATCGCTCAGATAATGCTCTTAGGTCCTGCGAGAAAGCCGGGAAGCGGCATCTTCAAAGGGATAAGGGAGCTTCGCCCCGCCGAGTGTGCCATGTACTGCCGATGCGGCCTCAGAAAGCGCACCTACTGGTCGCTCCACGCCCTGCCCCATAAGGAAACCGCCGAGGAGACTGAGCAGCACATAGCCTACCTCCTGACCGATGCTATAAAGCGCCAACTTGTCAGCGATGTTCCGCTTTGTACAATGCTTTCGGGCGGTCTTGACAGCAGTATCATAAGCGCCGTTGCCGCCCGTGAGTTTGAGCAAAGCGGCAGGCAGCTCACCACCTATTCGATCGACTACAAGGACAACGAAAAGAACTTCCACAGCAGTAAATTCCAGCCCGATATGGACGCACCGTGGATACGAAAAATGTCAGCGTTCATCGGCTCTAAGCACATCAATGTCGAGGTCGATACGCCCGCTCTGACCGATGCTCTGGAGCTGTCGACCTATGCCCGTGACCTGCCGGGAATGGCAGACGTGGACAGCTCTCTGTACCTGTTCTGCAAGGCTATCAAGGGCAATTTCACCGTTGCTCTCAGCGGTGAGTGCGCCGATGAAATCTTCGGCGGCTATCCGTGGTATCACAACGAGGAAATTCTCTACAAACCGGGCTTCCCGTGGGCTTGCTCGACCGCATCCCGTGCGGATCTGCTCTGCGACGGGATACTGGGCGACATTGACCCGAATGATTATGTCAACTTCTGCTGTAACGAAACGCTGAAAAACACCGAATATCTCGACACCGACAGCCGCAAGGACAGACGTATGCGTGAGATGTTCATGCTGAACTTCTATTGGTTTATGCAATGTCTGCTTGACCGCAAGGACAGAATGAGCATGGCTCACGGACTTGAGGTAAGGGTGCCGTTCTGCGACCACAGGATTGCCCGTTACGCTTTCAATATTCCGTGGGAGATAAAGGCGGCAGGCGGCAGGGAAAAAAGGCATTGTCCGCCGTGCGATGAAAGGCATACTGCCCGACGATGTGCTTTGGCGCAAGAAATCGCCGTATCCAAAGACCCACAACCCGACCTATCTCGCCGAGGTTATCCACAGGATGAGGGGCGGTGCTTGCCGACAAGGATTGTCGCCTTACCGAAATCGTCAGCCGTGAAAAGCTGTTACGGCTGTGCGACGATCCGACACTGTTTGAGGGCAACTGGTACGGTCAGCTTATGACATCGCCGCAGATCTTCGCATATCTCTTGCAGATAGAATACTGGCTCAGGCGGTATGATGTGAGGCTCGACAGGCAATAAGCATAGAAAACGGGCATCGGCATTTTACCGATACCCGTTATATTTTTGCCTTTAGTACCGACTGTCAGTGCGGTGTCTTCTGAAGAATGACATTGTCCACCGTGCGATGAAAGGCATACTGCCCGACGATGTGCTTTGGCGCAAGAAATCGCCGTATCCAAAGACCCACAACCCGACCTATCTCGCCGAGGTTATCCACAGGATGAGGGCGGTGCTTGCCGACAAGGATTGTCGCCTTACCGAAAATCGTCAGCCGTGAAAAGCTGTTACGGCTGTGCGACGATCCGACACTGTTTGAGGGCAACTGGTACGGTCAGCTTATGACATCGCCGCAGATTTTCGCATATCTCTTGCAGACAGAATACCGGCTAAGGTGGTTTGACATAAGATTCGACAGGCAATAAACAGAAAAACGGGCATCGGTAAATGCCGATGCCCGTTTTTATATTCAGTTTAACCGCTTACCTCTTTGTCCTTACCGTAAGCTCCTTGCTCCACGAACCGTACTGCTTGGTATTTCCGTAAGTCTTATACGCTCTTATCCTGAACTTGTAGCTTGTGTTAGCCTTCAGGCTCTTTATCGTACAGCTTGTAGAAGTAGCCTTAGTACCCGTGTAAACAGTCACCCACTTACCGCCCTTATACTGCTGTAACTGGTAACCGCTCGCAGTTGTACCCTTGTTCCAGCCGAGCGTTATTGAATTCTTGGCTGTGGATTTAGCCTTGAATCCGCCAACGCCGTAAGGATTGGTATTTACCTTTACCTCACTGCTCCACGAGCCATACTGCTTAGTATTTCCGTAAGGTCTTGTAAGCTCTGATTCTGAATCTGTAGCCAGCTGTACCTGCCTTTAAGCCCTTTACAGTGTAGCTTGTGTTGGTAGCCTTTGTTCCGGTGTAGATAGTTACCCACTTGCCGCCCTTTGTACTGCTGTAACTGGTAGCCACTTGCCGTTGTGCCCTGGTTCCACTTTAATGTAACAGAGGTACTTGTCTTTGACGAACACTTGAAACCGCCAACGCCGTAAGGATTGGTATTTACCTTTACCTCACTGCTCCACGAGCCATACTGCTTAGTATTTCCGTAGGTCTTGTAAGCTCTTATTCTGAATCTGTAGCCGGCTGTGCCTGCCTTGAGATTCTTTACAGTGTAGCTTGTGTTGGTAGCCTTTGTTCCGGTGTAAATAGTTACCCACTTACCATCCTTATACTGCTGTAACTGGTAACCGCTTGCCGTCGTACCCTTGTTCCATTTCAATGTAACAGATGTACTTGTCTTTGACGAACACTTGAATCCGCCAACGCCGTAAGGATTGGTATTTACAGTCAATTCCGATGTATAATCGCTGTAAGCACCATCCATGACCGCTCTCATACGGAACTTGTATCCTGCTGTTCCTGCCGCTAATCCCTTGACGGTATACGAAGTCGTTGCATTGCTTGTTATCTTTGCAACATTGACCCACTTGCCACTCTTGTACTGCTCTATCTCATAACCGCTTGCACTCGTGTTCTTGTTCCACTGTAATGTTACATTGGTGCTGAATATTGACTTAACCTTGAAGCCGGTAACATTGGCAGGTTTTTCGACTGTAATAAGTTCATAGTCAAAACCATTGTCCTTTGCGTACTGTTCGCCGGCTGTACCGCTGTAGCAGTAGATTTTGAAATTATCGATTTTCTTATCGCTATCGTCATATTCGTCATAATAATATCCGAAAGCTTCTTCGCCTATACTTGCGACACTGCCCGGTATCGTTATACTTGTAAGGCTTGTGCAACCTCTGAAAGCACTCTCGCGTCCTATATTTGTAACACTGTTCGGTATCGTTATACTCGTAAGGCTTGTGCAACCATAGAAAGCCCACCAGCCTATCTCCGTCACACTGTTAGGTATCGTTATACTTGTAAGGCTTGTGCAACCGCTGAAAGTATTAGTATCTATATCTGTCACACTGTTAGGTATCGTTATACTTGTAAGGCTTGTGCAACCGCCGAAAGCACTCTCGCCTATATTTGTAACACTGTTAGGTATTTTTATACTTTTAAGGTTTGCACAATAGTAGAAAGTAAACCGTGCAATACTCATTACACTGTCCGGTATCGTTATACTTGTAAGGCTTGTGCAACCGCTGAAAGCACTCTCACATATCTCTGTCACACTGTCAGGTATCATTATACTTGCAAGGCTTGTGCAACCATAGAAAGCATATCTATTTATTGCTGTTACACTATCAAGTATCTTATAATTTTTATCTTTTTTTTTTTTCCAGCGGGATAACATATTAAAACTGTTCGACTTTTTATTGTATAGAACACCGTTTACAGAAACATAATTTGGATTTTCGACTGCAACTTTGATTTCTGTAAGGCTCGTGCAACCGGCAAAAGCATAAGCGTCTACATATGTCACACTGTTCGGTATTGTTATACTTGTAAGACTAGTACAGCCCTCAAAAGCACTGCCTATATACGTTAAACTTTCAGGTAATGTTACACTTGTAAGGTTTGTACAATCTCTGAAAGCATCTCTGAGTATCCGCGTCACGCTATTCGGTATCTTTATACTTGTAAGGCTTGTGCAATCGATGAAAGCACCTTTGCATATGCTTGTCACACTGTTCGGTATTGTTATATTTGTAAGATTTGCGCAATCTCCGAAAGCATATTCGCCTATACTCGTCACACTCTTACCGTCAATCTTCTCAGGAATATCAACCTTTTCCGCACTACCGCTATAACCGGTAATCACCACAGTACCGTCATCACGCACGCTATAATCATAATCCCCATAAGTCTCCGCCCCTGCGCACACCGCACAGATTACAACCATTGCCGCAAAGGTCACCAGCCCCAGCAGCCACTTTTTCAGTTTCATGTTATCCTCTCCTTATAACGAATCTTTCGGTACAATATGTACCGATGCGAACTATTAAGTCCGCTTACCTCTTTGTCCTTACCGTAAGCTCCTTGCTCCACGAGCCGTACTGCTTGGTATTTCCGTAAGTCTTATACGCTCTTATTCTGAACTTGTAGCTTGTATTAGCCTTTAAGCTCTTTATCGTACAGCTTGTAGAAGTAGCCTTTGTGCCTGTATAAACAGTCACCCACTTACCGCCCTTTGTACTGCTGTAACTGGTAACCGCTCGCCGTTGTACCCTTGTTCCAGCCGAGCGTTATTGAATTCTTGGCTGTGGATTTAGCCTTGAATCCGCCAACACCGTAAGGGTTGGTGTTAACTTTAACTTCACTGCTCCACGAGCCATACTGCTTAGTATTTCCGTAAGTCTTGTACGCTCTTATTCTGAATCTGTAGCCCGCTGTTCCTGCCTTTAAGCCCTTTACAGTATAGCTTGTGTTGGTAGCCTTAGTACCCGTATAAATAGTTACCCACTTACCGTTCTTGTACTGCTGTAACTGGTAACCGCTTGCAGTCGTACCCTTGTTCCATTTCAATGTAACAGATGTACTTGTCTTTGACGAGCATTTGAAACCGCCAACACCGTAAGGGTTGGTGTTAACTTTAACTTCACTGCTCCATGAGCCATACTGCTTAGTATTCCCGTAGGTCTTGTAAGCTCTGATTCTGAATCTGTAGCCGGCAGTACCTGCCTTGAGATTCTTTACAGTGTAGCTTGTGTTGGTAGCCTTAGTACCGGTATAAATAGTTACCCACTTACCGTCCTTGTACTGCTGTAACTGGTAGCCGCTTGCAGTCGTACCCTTGTTCCACTTTTAATGTCACAGATGTACTTGTCTTTGACGAACACTTGAATCCGCCAACACCGTAAGGATTGGTGTTTTACCTTTACTACCGATGAATAACCGCTGTAAACCTTATTCTTGCCCTCAGTCCTGTAGGCTCTTATCCTGAACTGATAACCGGCTGTTCCTGCCGCTAATCCCTTGACGGTATACGAAGTCGTTGCATTGCCTGTTATCTTTGCAACATTTACCCACTTACCGCTCTTGTACTGCTCAATTTCATATCCGCTTGCACTCGTGTTCTTGTTCCACTGCAATGTTACATTGGTGCTGAATATTGACTTAACCTTTGAAGCCGGTAACGTTGGCAGGTTTTTCGGCTGTAATAAGTTCATAGTCAAAGCCATTGTCCTTTGCGTACTGTTCGCCGGCTGTACCACTGTAACAGTAGATTTTGAAATTGTCGATCTTTTGACCGTACATAAATCCTAAAGCATCGTTATAACTATATATTTTAGTTTTAGTCACATTTTCGGTATAGTAACACTCTTTAACGAGTAGCAATATTCAAATGGCGAGCTATCTAAAGTTGTCGTTCCATCTTCATATATTACATTTTCAATTTGACAATTATAAAACGCATATCTGCTTGGACGAGCTGCTACAGCGTGCAATCCGAATTTGCTTAATGTCTTTGGCATTATCAGAGTTTGTAGTTTAAGACGTCCACCGAATGCGTATCCACCAAGATATTCAATTTTTTCTTGGTATACTCGTTAATTCAATATTTTCACAATTGTCAAAACAACATTCACCTATGCTTTTTATCGAATCGGTAAAATTTATCGATGATATATTTCCGTTACCGTAAAAAGCCCAACCGCCAATATCAATAACACTGTCAGGAACATTATAACTTGTATTCTCAAGCTGACACGGATATTTTACCAACTTCGTTTTATCTTTGGTAAACAAAATACCGTTTTCAACCGTATAATAATTATTTCCCGTTTCTACAGAAACCTGTGTTATGTTATCATTATCTCTGAAAGCCAAATCATGAATATACTTGACAGATTTCGGTATAACATATTCGCCACATTTTTTCCGCCAGGATAATATATCAGTTCCGTTTTGTCTTTATTGTACAGTACACCATCGACCGAAGAATAATTTTTTTATTATTATCCGATACAGTAATATCAGAAATATAATTATACGTCCATATGAATATATTTTCATTTATATATGTAACTGTTTCTGGTATCGATATGTATTTCGGCGGCGTTGAGTCATAACAAAAGCTTCTACTGTCAATTGTTGTAACAGTTTTTCCATCTATTACGGATGGGATTTCACAATTTTCTCCTACCGTATAATTAGGATTACCCCAATTAGTAATACATACCGTGCCATCATCAAGCACGCTATACTGGAAATTCCCATAAGTCTCCGCACTTGCCACATCAGCTACACTTTCGCTGACAATAGGCAGGTTATCACACAGCGGTGTTGCAACGGCTGTCAGCATCATGACCGCCGACAATACCGCCGCACCTAATCTTTTTACACTTTTAATCATAATTTTCCTCCTTAATCGACTGTATACAGTTGCGAATAACGGCAATCTTCTTGCTTGATAATACCTTAAATTTTTCCCTCTTTCAACCTGTCAGGCAAAATCAACATTCATAACGACAAAAAATGCTCATAAATTCCGATTACTATACACTGTAACAGATAATATAAAAAGGCACAGCCCACCCGTGCAGACTATGCCTTTATTACCATATTGAATTTTACGCAGAGATATTGTGCAGAATTTACAGAGGTGCTATTATAGAGCCCCCCCCCGTTTACATAAATTGTAATTTATCATCTTGCACATATCTCTCACCATTTCATAATATCATCCGAATATTTATTCGCAGTTTATTTTCTACAGTATATCACTATTTCCGATTACTGTCAAGCATTATTCAGAAATTATCATAGTATGCACTTAAATATTCAAGCGGTCACAGCATATCACCGTGACCGCTTTATATTTATCGCTTTGTTTAATCCCGCCGTTCAACTGATCTTAGCTGTACTGAACCGTATTAAAGGCGGAATTTGAAACAGCACATTGCTGTTAGCTGTCGAGGGTTTTGGGGGTGTCTATTTTTTTCGCCTAAGAACTTGGGAAGCTCCATACCTGCCTGATTGAACATTTCACCCATAGGCGGAATAGCTTTCATTATACCGCTGATAAAGTCGGCTGTGGCGGTCTTGCCGTTTTCGCCATTTGAGCCACCGTCCCAAACGGTTACCTTGTCTATCTTGATGTTCTTGATAGCTTCTACCTGTATCTTCATCAACTCTTCCATGTTGTTTGCAAGAATCAGCTTGATTGCGCTGTCTGCGTTTCCGCCTGCGGCATTTACAAGCCCTCTCATACCGTCAGCCTGCTTTACGAGTATCTCCTGAGCGCCTCGTGCCTGTGCTTCCATCTTTGCAAACAGAGCGTCAGCCTCACCCTTTGCGGTACGGCGTGCAACCTCTGCCTTTGCCTCTGCTTCAATCTCAGCCTGCTCCTTGGCAATCTTAGCCTTAACGATAACACGTCTGCCTGCTGAGTTGCGGTTTCGAGGGCGGCACGGGTCTGTTCCGCCTGCTGCTGTGCTATGTAGGCTTCTTCCTTTGCCTTAGCTGCCTGAACAGCTTCTGCGGCTGTAGCAAGACGCATTGATTCTGCTTCCTTTTCACGTCTTAAAGCCTCAGACTGAGCGACCTCGATCTTGGACTCGTTCTCACCCTTGATAGCAAGAGCGTTTGCGGCAGCGACCTGTATACGTTGGTCACGCTGTGCGTTAGCCTGACCGATCTCACCGTCACGATCCTTTTCGGCAACGGATTTCTTCGCATCGTTGATAGCCTTTGCGGCAGCTTCCTTACCGAGTGCTTCGATATATCCCGACTCATCGTTAATATCTGTTACGTTAACGTTGATAAGACGTAAGCCTATCTTCTTAAGCTCTATCTCAACGTTGTTTGATACGGCAACAAGGAACTTGTCACGGTCGTTGTTTATCTCCTCGATCTCCATAGTAGCCACTACAAGACGTAACTGACCGAATATGATGTCCTTTGCAAGCTCCTGTATCTCGTTCATTCTCAGGCCGAGCAGACGCTCAGCGGCATTCTGCATTATACCCGGCTCTGTCGAAATACCTACTGTGAATCTTGAGGGTACATCAACACGGATATTCTGCTTTGAAAGTGCGTTCTTCAAATCTACATTGATAGATATGGGCGTTAAGTCCATAAACTGATACGACTGGATGATGGGCATAATGAATGCCGCACCGCCGTGTACGCACTTTGCGCTTCTTGCCTGACCGTTCTTGTCGCTTCCGACTTTACCGTAGATAACAAGTATCTTATCCGACGGACACTTACGGTATCTTGATAAGATACCCATCAATAATGCGAATACGATAACTACCGCAACGCATATTGCAATTAAAATTTCGGGCTGCATGAATATTTCCTCCTGTAACTTAGAAATTGCTTTATTGCTTATTTATCCTTTTCAACCGCCACGACATCGCCACGCACGTCTATTATCCGCACCTGCGTTCCCGTGGGGATTGCTTCCTGTTCGTCGGTGACAGCCGAAAGCTCTATGAAACGCTCTCCCCCGCCGCTATTGTCACCTTTCCCTCTCCGCTTTCGTTTGCGGGAATCGGGATATATACCCTGCCCTTTTCACCGAGCAGTCTGCGCACGTCAAGGCTTCCGTCCTGAGTGAGCCTTCTTGTAAGCTGAAGCACCTTTGCAACTCCGAGCATTGCAAGGAATCCCAGCACAAGCGCAATTATTATAGCTATCGCAACGTGAAGTCCGAGCGAGGTACATATAATACCCGTCCAGCCGAATACGCACAGGAATGTCATAATTCCCTGCAATGTGAAAAAAAAGCTGCATTGTGCCGAGGTCCGCCGGATTCGAGCCGTCGCCGGTCGTCATATGGTCGCACCCTTCTATTGCGTGAGCCGTCATATCCGTCGGTATGTCCGCAGGAACATCGGCAGGCATATCGGGAACATCTCCAAGACCGTCTATTCCGCTCGTGTCACTGAACTCAACACCTTCTCCTCCGTGACCTATACCTATCATAAGCAGGATAGTCTGTATCACTATAATAAGCGTTGCGGGTATGGCTATGCAGTAAAAGACCTGCATTGTAATACCGAGCGAATTCCACCATTCAAACATATCTTCCACCCTTTCTTTTCATATAATACTGCTGCCAAAACATTTTTCACGGGCTATCCGTGAATGTCGGGTCTGTCACTTGTTGTAATAGCCCAACGTGAGAAGTATAAGAAAATTCTTGTCGGTCAGCATCCATTGCTCATTTACATATTTGAACTCGATAGTATACTCGAATTCTTTCGATTTGAACTCCTTGTCGCCTATAACGCTGTCTATATAATCCATCTGTGCATTGTAGTCATTCTTGAATTCGAATTTATCTTTGAATCGGTCTTTTCGTTGAACTTCTCCATATCAAGAGCGGTAAAGGTTCCTGTGACACTGCCTGTTCTGGTTTCCTTTGTCAGCCTTTTCGGTCAGATTATCATAGGTAACATAATTATCGAATATTGACGCTAAGGTAGCGGAATATCGTGAGAGCCATTTTGCGTCATAATCGGTGCCTGTATCGGTAAAATAAAGCTCCATACTCATTTTGGAGAAGCTGCGGCAATACTCCGCAAGACTGTCATAATCCTTGATTTTTGCAAGCGTGAATATCTTTTCAACGGTTTCCTTCGGAGAAAGCTGTACTGCGGAGGTTTCTCCCTTATCAGAACAGGCGGTCATCGCAACCGCTGTCGAAACCGCACAGAAAAGAGCCGCCGCCCTTAATAACGTTTTCTTTAATCTATATGAAAATTTCAATTTCAATATCCTTTCTGCCTATAGCAGATCTTGCTATGTAAATTTAATTTACCTTAATTATAGCACATTTGAACGAAATGTCAATATCAAACTTTGCAATTGTAAAAAATAAGCAGTTTGCACAATATAAGCCTATATTTTTTGTGCAATACACAGAAAATCGACATTATTTGCACCGCAGATAAAGAATTTTTGGCAAATGCACTTGATTTTTTACGGCTATCTGCTAAACTATCAATATAAAAGGTAAATTAAATTTACAAAGGGTGTTTAAAGGTAATTATCCGTAACCGTCTGAACGATAAATACTTTATCAATGCGGAAGGAGTGAAAATATGAATTCTGAAGAACTGGGAAAAAGAATTAAAGAAGCACGACTTGCCAAGAAGATGACTCAATCTGAGCTTGTCGGAACGTTCATTACAAGAAATATGCTCAGCCGTATCGAAAGCGGAAACGCCTGCCCGTCCGTGAAAACGCTTGAATATCTTGCATGGCGGCTTGATCTGCCTGCAGGAAGTCTTATATCAGACGAGGTGCAGGGCGAGGAAGATCCCGACAAAAACGCACAACAGCTTATAACGGTAAAGCGGCTGTATAGGGAAAGCGATTATTCTGCCTGCATAAAGGCGGCGGAAAAGCTCACCGGAAGTGAGTGAGTTTGAGGACGAGGGGCAAGCGATAACGGCACGCTGTTGTATAGCTTTATCGGAAAAAGCCATGAACAGCGGAGATAAAGCGGCGGCAATAAAATACGCAAAGCAGGCGCTTGAGCTTGCCGACAAGGGCATTTACAAAAAGCCGTGAGATAAGCGTTGACGCTACACTTAAGCTGTCGGAAATCGCAGGAGGAAAGTAATTCGAATCTCATTATAGATTGTTATGTGATATACTTTTCGATGCAGGAACAGTGGCCGGCACAAGCCCCATACTGCCGAAACCGTTAAGGATAATCTGCTGTGTGCCGGCATTGCTTGCTTTTGCCGTGATAATTGCGATACTGACTATCGTTACGGTAAAATGTGTGCAGGATATGCCTGCTGTAAGCATACTGCTCGGCGCTCTTGATATAATTATGATATTTTTGCTTCTGAGCATACTCAAAAGCGCTTATGGAACAGGAAAAGATAAAAAATGATTGACAAAGCTCTTTTTTTGGTGTATAATATTATCGTTGTGATGTCGGAAGATTTCACAAGGTATATGCAGACGTATCGAAGTGGTCATAACGGGGCTGACTCGAAATCAGTTTGCGGGCAACCGCACGTGAGTTCGAATCTCACCGTCTGCGCCATCAAGAGGCTATAAAAAGATATAGCCCGTGAAAACCCTGATTTTATCGGGGTTTTCACCGTTTTATACGGCAAAATTTCAGCGACCGTTTTTGTAGATATAAATCGGTCGTTTTCCCTTTATATAAGGTTTTTGAACTCTCACACAACCGAACACCCGATACGCAGGCAGATAGAAATCAAAAATCTATAAGTAAAACAACCTTTTTTGCAGCTAAAGCACACAATGAACGGGGGTGAAATACTGTGCAGCTTCTTTATGGCGTACCTGAAGATATTGAAAAATGGATGGACTTAATAACAGAGGTTCGATGGAATTTTCCGGGGCTTGAAACACAGGAAAAGCTAAATGAGCATAAAACCAGCGCGTCCTGAAATTTATGGATAAACGACAGGCTGTTTGTGTAAAAAGAAGAAGCCGAAATTGCAGGAGTTATATTGTTTTTCGAGGGAACACAACATGATCTGCTGTCTCGCAGTTGCACCCCGATACCGTCGCCGCGGTGTGGCTACAATGCTTATGGTTGAGGCGCTTGCCAATTTAGACAGGGCAAAAGAAATATCGGTTTCTACATTTCGGGCTGATGATGTAAAAAGGAATTGCACCAAGAACATTGTATGAGAAATTCGGTTTTGTTGCAGATGAGCTTATAGAGGAATTCGATTACCCAAATCAAAAATTTATCCTTTTCCCCGCCGGCGCAGAGCGGAAAGCCAGACAGATGTCTATTAACGGTATGGTTCGGGAAATCAGCCGTATTCTTGCGGACTGTGACCCTACAATATATTTGTACGGTTCGTCTGCATTGAATGATTTCAGATTGGGTTGGAGCGATATTGATATTTTAGTCCTGACGGAGAAGCAAATATCCGAGTCACAGGCAAATTTGCTTGTAAATCTCCGCCGGACTATGCTCGCAGATGAACCCGATAATCTTTATTACCGTTCTTTTTTTTTTGGGGCGCTATGCTCACCAGAAGTGCCTTTCTCGCAAACGCTGATGACCGAGTGGTTTATTGGGGTACAAGCGGAGAGAGAATTACCGACAGGTATTTGCTAGATGGCTTTGGCAAAACAGAACTGATTGAGAGCAGCCTTCTTTTGTACGGGAAGGATATACGAAAAGAACTGAGATATCCGGATTTACATGAGTTGTATGCCGATGTAAATCGTCACTATAAGACTATAAGAAAGTACGCACAAAGCACCGGAAGAAATTTTTATTCTTTCGGTTGGCTGTTGGATATATCTCGTTGCATATACATACTTCGCACAGGCAAGATTATTTCTAAAACAAAAGCGGCAGAATGGGCGCTTCAAAACAATCTCTGCCCGATGTGCACGCTCTAACAACCGCATTGAATGTCCGCAAAATGCCCGTTAAAGTACCGATATGATAAAGATACATTCGACTATGCTGAAACACTTGGCGAGATTGTTCAGCGTTTTGCAGATGTGTTAGAAAAAGAATTGAAAGCAATTGAATAAGAAAAGGCGAAAAAATCTATTTTATAGTCCTCCCACAACAAAAAACCCTTGAAGGCTGAGGCTTTCAAGGGTTTTTATTTATGAGTATATTTATGGATAGCGAAAAGGCTCCGACAGTGCAAGTCGGAGCCTTTGCTGATATTTATTTTGCCGGCGGATGTCATTCTATAAGGCCGCTCTCCTTTAAGAGCAGTTCGACATCGGTGCCTTTGGCTTTTTTCATTACGACTTTAAGCAACATCTTTTCCTTGAATGAGAGCTTTATATCCGTTATCGGCTTCTTGTCTATAGCGTAGTAGCAAGCTCGCAGAAGCTCACGGACATCATATTTGCTTCCCCATACCTCAGGAACGCCACGGTCTATGTCAAGCAAGGTGTAGACAGAGATTCCATACCGGTACGCATAGAATACTCGGTAGTGAAGATGGTGTCACGGGGCGTTTCGGCAAACTGACCGATGAAAGCGAAGTTTACTGCGCCGTCCGGAACTACCTTAGGTCTGTCGGATTCCTTTCTCGGCTGGAAGAATGCGTTTATATAAGGCATATAGCACGTTGTGGTGTTGCAGGAGGTTTTGGCAAGAGCATTGATCTTTTTCTGTCGGTACGCCGATGTGGTACAGCCACTCACGGCAGACCTCCTCACCAGTGCAGTCCCGCATGGCCTTCTTTACATAGTTGCCTTCCTTATTGGTGTTCAGAGAATACAACCACACAAGCACCATGTTCTTATCCTGCGACTTGAACTGCGGCTGGCGGTTGATGGTCCAGGAAAGATACCAGTTTTCTGTGCTGTCCTTTACGGTGACAATACCGCCGGTGGTCACCTTGCCGGCGCGGGGGTCGCGCTTGCAGATGTTCATAATATATCTGATTATCTCATCGTCCGAGGTCGCTACTGTGGCGCTCATCCAGTTAGTAGCGTCAACATCGCAGCAGAACTTGTCGGGGTTGCCGTATTCGCCGTGCTGCGCCTGCCGTGCGATGGCCTTCCACATATCCCACGATTCACCACAGCCGTTATGGATACCGGAGAGATCGGGAGCGTGGGTCTGGTCGCCGTAGCAGGAGGTATCGGTGCAGCAGCCGTTGGTGATGAACACAAGGTCGTCCTCGATAAGATCATCGTTTGCTGCTTTCCGTCCTTTATATAGACTATCTGCTTTGCAATCTTCCTGCCGCCGTCATCCTTGATGATGACATTCTTCACGTCCATTCCGTACTCGATGCGAACGCCGTGAGCCTCAAGATATTTTACAAGCGGAAGTATCATACTCTCGTACTGATTGTACTTTGTGAAGCGCAGTGCGCTGAAGTCCGGAAGTCCGTCTATGTGATGAACGTAGCGGCAAAGATAACGCTTCATTTCCAAAGCGCTCGACCAGCGCTGGAAAGCGAACATCGTCTGCCAATACAGCCAGAAATTTGTGTTCCAGAAGCTGTCAGGGAGAACCTCCGAGATCTTCTTGTCCTCAAGATCCTTTTCGGGCGTTAAGAAGAGCTTTGAGAGTGCCATTGCCGATTCCTTGTCAAGCTCGAACTTCTTGTCTGTATGGGCGTCTTCGCCGCGGTTTACTGTAGCACGGCAAAGAGAATAGTTCGGGTCGTGCTTATTGAGCCAATAGTATTCGTCAAGCACCGATACACCGGGCGTTTCGATAGAGGGAACGTCACGGAATGTATCCCACATTACCTCGAAATGATTATCCATTTCACGACCGCCACGCATATAGAAACCCTTTGTAATATCCTTGCGTCCGTCACAGCTTCCGCCTGCAAGCTCCAGTTTCTCAAGAAGGTGGATATGCTCGCCCTTCATCTGTCCGTCTCTTACAAGATAGAAGGCTGCCGTAAGTCCGGCAAGTCCCGTGCCAATGATATAAGCTGATTTTTTGTCGACATCCTTCGGCTTTTCGGGATGTGCGAATGCTTCATAAGTTCCTGCTGAGTAATACATAAAAACCTCCTGAAAATTTATTTTCTGTCCTTATTATATCCACATTTCCGACTTCTTTCAATAAACAAAAAAGCGCCGTGCTAAAATCTTTAGCACAGCACTGTAAATTGTATAAATTTTTATCAAAACGGACATTTTGATAAAAACGGCTCACAGCTTGAAACGATTCAACGCATCGGAAACGGAATCTTTTATAAGCAATGCGAGCTTATCTATTATCAGCCTCGGGTCTTCCTTCATATCGCCTTTTATCCAGTCAAGCATTATCCCTATGAACACATACGAATATATCCGTGCGATAAATTCCTTGTCCTCATCACGCACGGTTATTCCTTTTGACTGCTCATCTATTACTCCCATTATCAGACCGTCTGTCAGTGGTTTCAGATATTTTTCCACCTGCTCACGATCGACACAGCGGTAGACATTCATAACAAACGGTTTATTTGCAAGCACAGCCTCAAATATATTCAGAAAACCCTCCTGCCAGGTATCGTGGGTCTTCTTTTTTCTTCAAGCGCTTTTCTTGCATCTTCAAGGCACGACCATTCCACAAGGTCGTAAATATCCTTAAAATGATAATAGAAGGTCATCCGGTTTATGCCGCAATCCTCGGTAATATCGTTTATAGTAATCTTGGTAAGCGGTTTTTTCAGAAGAAGATTTTTAAGCGACTGCTCGAGTGCCCTTTAGTTACCTCAGACATTTTACCCTGTTTGCAAAGTAGGTGGTAACTTTTTTATTATTTCTCTAATTTGTATCCATATACATATTTTCAAATGCCATTTTCAAACTTGTAGGATAATTTTCGGTCTTGTATCTGATTAATTGTGCTTCTAATTTTTCTATCTCAACTCTTAATTCTTTTTTTTCTTAGCGAAAGATAAAAAGCCAAGATTTTTTAATTCATTACGTTTAAGTTCGATTGCATAGTATTGTTTTTTTTATTTCAGAATTGAATGTTTGTTTAGCTTCTTCAAAGGATTTTTTCCTTTTCGTTAGCTTCGGAAATATACATTCCAACGCATTTATTAATTTCTTTTTTTTCATATTCTTTATTTATACTAGGCAAATCTGTTTCTTTGCTTTCTTCTAATCGTATTTGCTCGATGCGCAACGCTCCTATATTTATTAATTTTTCAATTTTTTTGTTCAGTGACAATTTTATTAATCGTCATATTGATTATATCGTTAATTTCATCTTGTGATTTTCGTATTAGATCTTCCGTGTTGCTAGAAATTGTTTTTCGCATCCATTCATCTAAAGCTTTTTTATCTTTCAACTTCGTCAAACTGCTCGGTATCGATTAAGCATCTTACTCGAAGTATCATTGCATTGATGTCTGTCGGATCCTTCAGAATATTATTTCTCAGCTTTTTAATAACTGAGCCATACTGATCTTGCCAACCATCCAAGTTAAGATCACGCATTGCTCTCGCTTCCGTGTACCAGCCGAGTTCAACCATAGAGGGCTCTTTGCTCTTTTGGAGTTCTAACGCATAGTACATTATCTTTCGTTGATCATCAAGCAGTGTATATGCACCAATGTACATACGATTGATTCTGTCTCTGTCCTCAGCAGAAATATCAAACGTTTCATCAGTGAGTTTGTATTCTCCACTGTCAGATTTTGATTCCTCAGTCGGAGTGATATATGTACCGCTATTTCTCATTGCTTCCAGTTGCTCAACACTCAACTGTTCGTAGCGATAAAGATTAGCGTTCATCTCATTTAAGATTGAGTTAGGATCTATCTGTTGAGGTGTATACTCTCCAAACAGAACGCCGTTGTTATAGGAGAACATTGGTTTTTCTGTCGCAGTCAAGCACTCTATGACCTTATCCGCATCTTCAAGCTGAAGGTAGAGATCGGCGGCAGTTAAATAGCACTCGACAACATCAGCAATACTCGGTTTCTCTTTTTTCAGGAAGTGCTTAATATAAGCTAATTGCTCATTGACTTCAATCATAATTTTATCTCCTAAAATTTATCAATGACTTATATTTTTTCGCATTCATTAAACCATTCTTCGACTAACTCAATTACATCCTTATCATAAACATCGGTTGCATTTTCATAATTGTAATTTGAGTCAAATGACTTAGAGTTAACATTGTATACTAATTTGAATTCGTGTGGACACTTTGCATTATAGGTATCACAAAGCTCAACAATGCTTTCTATATCTTCTATTCCACAATGAAAGAATTCCTTAATTTGAGCATCTGAACACCAATCATTGGTTGTGAACAACTTGCCATCTTTCTCAAAAAATGCGTCAATATACTCTTCGTCATCATTTTGTAATATGTATACAGATATAACGTCTGCACTCTTTTCAGAATTCTTAAGTAATTCAAGGCAAAGCGAAATAACATTAGCTTGTGCATCAACAAATGCATCTTCAAAACCTTTTAACATAACAGATCTCCTTATTGTTAGATTTTAATTATTTGTTTTTATTATTAGTTTTTATTATTTTCATAAGCGAATACTCGTTTAATATGTCATTGATATCTTTAGAATATAAAAACTTAATAGTCTCAATTTCTGTTTCATCTCGTAATAATGCAAGTATTTTTAACAACTCCGGATTTTTTTCTATGTTTTCCAATCGTTTTTTTGCACAAATCTATGACTAGTGGATTAAGAAAGGTTTCTAATCCGAATTCTTTTGCAGTAGCAAAAGAATCAACATCATAAATACCAAACTCGAGCAATTTTGCATAAATATCAGGATTATATGGACAACTTTTTGAAAGAAAGCTCTAAAACTGGAATTTTATCTTCTACCATATCTAAATTTTTAAGAAGTTAATTTGATCTTTGAATATTAAACATTCTAACTTTAGAATAGTCAAATATCCCCTTAGAGTCAAGCTTTAATAGAAAAATTTGAAGCAATTCTGATACATATTCTCCAAAATGCTTCTGCAATTTCTTCATATGTTTTAGCCATTACAGCAACATCTTTTTTGCCTCTTACAGATGAATTTCTGGTAGTCATTTCATCAAATGCTCTTTCGAAATCTTTGTCAGCATTTTTTTAAGCTGTTTTTTTTTAAGTATTAGCTTCAAGTGCCGCTAAGGTCATATGTGCAACTAAACTACTTGAATACATAGAAATTCCTGTTCCTGTTACTTGGGAGTACGCAGAACGTTGCACATTATCATATCCATCTATAAACGATTGTATTTCCTCTGCAAGATTGCTACTTAACCCTTTCATCATATTTTTGTATGCGTCAACGTATTTTAAGTATCCTTTATTATTTTCGAATATATCACTATCGGTTATGTCGTATACGCCGTATTCCGATAGCATCGATATAATCTTTTTTGCCCTCATTGTGCATTTTTTCTTTTAATTCATTCTCAATCGCACCAACCTGACAGGGCTTCCCATCTATAATAGAAGATATTTTGCATTGTTTCCAATAGCGCATTTGATAAAAACTGACTAATTTGACTGAATTTATCGCATATTTTGAGATACTCTTTTAACTCACTGGGTAGTGCGTATTCTCCGCCTATAAACTTAACCGAAAAATCTGACATTCAAATTTTACCTCCCAACACCTTGTAAGCATAGAAACTAGATTATAATAATCAACTTCTAATTCCGTTATTAATTATAGCACATCAGCATTAGTTTTTCAATATTAAAAAATGTAATTTATTTCAGACGTTAACCGTTTTAGTTATAGTACCTTGAAATCACAGCCCCACTGTGCTATAATATTAGTCCTATCCCATAAACAAGCTTAAAACAAGCCGTTTTGCGAAAGGGGAAAATTATGAAGATCTATGCTGTGTCGGATACTCACAACTTGAAACGATTCAACGCATCGGAAACGGAATCTTTTATAAGCAATGCGAGCTTATCTATTATCAGCCTCGGGTCTTCCTTCATATCGCCTTTTTATCCAGTCAAGCATTATCCCTATGAACACATACGAATATATCCGTGCGATAAATTCCTTGTCCTCATCACGCACGGTTATTCCTTTTGACTGCTCATCTATTACTCCCATTATCAGACCGTCTGTCAGCGGTTTCAGATATTTTTCCACCTGCTCACGATCGACGCAGCGGTAGACATTCATAACAAACGGTTTATTTGCAAGCACAGCCTCAAATATATTCAGAAAGCCCTCCTGCCAGGTATCGTGGGTCTTCTTTTCTTCAAGCGCTTTTCTTGCGTCTTCAAGGCATGACCATTCCACAAGGTCATAAATATCCTTAAAATGATAATAGAAGGTCATCCGGTTTATGCCGCAATCCTCGGTAATATCGTTTATCGTTATCTTGGTAAGCGGTTTTTTCAGAAGAAGATTTTTTAAGCGACTGCTCGAGTGCCCTTTTAGTTACCTCAGACATTTTACCCTCCGAGTATTACTTTCTGACGCATTATACCGACAGTGAAATCTGTTCGTATAACGCAATTCTGTCTGATTATATTTTAGCACATTTTCATAAAATTTCAAGTAAAAGCTGGGTTTCTGTTTTTAATACGCTGTTATTTATACTGCGTCTTGCGGTACGGATACCGTTTTGTACGGCTTGCACCGGATAAACCGAAACGGACAGCTGTGAAGCTGTCCGTAAATCTTATCTGTAATTTTTAACGCTTATCGTCCTTTGACTTTCTGTTGCTGATGACCGAGCCTGCAATAATTCCTCCTACAAGGACTGCCGCACCTGCTGTGCTTAACACTATCCAGCCGGGAATGCGTTGCTTTCCGCTGTCTGCCCTGCAATAAGTCCGTTCTGTGCCATTTCTGCTCTTGCATTACTGCCGTTGTCAACGGGCGATTGAGCGGACGCATAAATGCTTACCGTGATTAATGTAGTTGCAAGTGCAGCTATTGTCGTGATTGTTTTTAATAGTTTTGTCATAATTTTCAGTCCTTTCATAGCGTTTTACGTTTCATTGATGTAATGTAAGGTGTATTTTCTTTCCTGATTTTAGTATATCACATAAAAACTGCAAGTCAATATTTATGACAAAACTGTAACTATTTTGTTACCGGTTTGTAACCTTTTTCGGCCGTTCGGCAGGTGCATCAACTGCCGAACATTTACCTGCGGACGAATGAGGGCTTTCATTATACAGAAAAGCGGCTGACAGCCCTAAAAGGCATCAGCCGCATAACAGATATAATTGTATAACCCGTATATACATTATTAATCAAGCAATACAGTTAAGTCATAACCGAAGCATATCAGACACACCGCTATATACAGAATCGGATTTGAAATAATGACAATTAACCGTTCTAAACCCGTTCTGCACTTTCGCAGAAAATAAAATGTTGATAAAATAACGAACAAGAAAACAGCACACCATGCATAATAGATAGAATCCAACAGTTCGTTCAGAAGACAAGCAATAAAGATAAAAACTAAAGAAATCGAACGACACGATAGCCCTGTCTTTAAGATAAAAGCTTGTATCGGTTTTGGTGATCAGAGTAATTACTATCGGAAGAAATCCGCCAAGTAAAGCGCTGAACAAACAGCCGAGCCTTAAAGCGTTTAATTCTTTGCCAATAGAAAAAATGACAAAAGAAGTTCCGAATATCAGACATATTAATATCGGGAAAAACAAAGAACCGATAATCTTTCTGCTTGTAAAATTATGCTTCATAAAACCTCCGATACCGAAACACTACAGTTTAGTTTTTTGCAGACTAATCTTGTCAATTTCGCTAGAGCGAAAGACGGCAATTGTACAACAAGCATTTCTAATACTATAATTACCGCATCGGTATAAACATCGGGATTAAAAAATTGGGAACTTCCACTATGGAGATAGTACAATAAATACACCCCCTCGTTTTCGAATATCAAGACAAACAGAAATGTAATAACTGCACCGCAGAATATTACGTATACGGGCAAATCAAAACAAAGAACTGCCAGATACGTTATAAGTATTACCACAACGAATGAGCAAGCTATTTGGATGTCATCAAAACTGCTGTTCATAACGTCCATAATAAAATGAATAAGTATATGCATTAGCAACACCAATACTTGCATCCCGATACCTAAACTTATGTTTTTTGCTATCTTCATTTGATCCTCCTGTCTGTCGAGGTTGAATCAGATAGTATAGCATCTGTAAGATATGTTCTTTTTTCCTGATTTCAATATATCATGCAAAAAAAAAGGTAAGTCAATATTTATGACAAAACTGTAACTATTTTGTTACCGGTTTGTAACCTTTAGAATCATTCCGAAAGTGTGTATGTATCAAGAATAAAGCTTCCGCTTGCAACGTTGACATTAATATTTGCTTCGGCATTTCCGTATGAAATACTGCCGCTTCCTGTAAGTTTTTCATTTCTTCCGTCAAGACCGATTTTTATCGAACCCGAAGCAACACTGTATGTTACCTGTGCCCCTGTGTCCTTTGGTATGGAGATATGCGCTTTTCCGCTTGCTACTTTTGCATCTATGCCTGTAATCTTTTCTGCACAGCCAAGCGTAAGCGAACCCGATGTAACATTTGTGTACAGTTCACCGCCGCCTGCATTCAGTGAAGTAATTTTACCGGAGGTAAGACTGTATTTGCTCTTTTCGCTTATGAATCCGTCAAGTGTAGTCTTACCGCTGAGTACCGATACATTTACATTTTTGTGTTTATGAGTTCTTGAAGATATATCAGCCGATCCCGATGATACAGTAATATCAAAATTTTCTGCGGCAACACTTGAGTTTATCTTACCGCTGTATAACTGAATTTTTGTACTTTTTTTCAGTATGCGGCATATCTCCCGACAGCGAGCCTGAAGCTACCGTTACATCTGCGTTTTCAATCGTACCGTTATCTCTGTAGCTTTCGGGAAATGATATTTCTATCTTTGTCGGAACGCTTGCAAGTGTAAAGAGTGAAAAGAATGAAAAATCCTGATTTTTTCTTTAATGTTAAGCGTACCGTCAGTGATATTACATTCTATTTTCTTGTTTTTATCCACCGTAACATAGCTTACCTTTACCTCGTTACCGTTGTTGTATGAAATATTTGCATTTGCACTGAGTACGCTTATATCAAGTCCTGAAAAAGTATCTGTAAAAAGTAAACTCCTGCTTTTCTGAGTTTTTGTCGATTATGTTATTCATATACTTCTCTCCTTCAAGCAATGTCGGCAATGCCGTAACTGCACAGCCCAAAATTCCTAATGCCAGCAAAGCGGCTGATATTATCAGTATTATCTTTTTCATCAGAAACCTGCCTTTCTGCCTGCAAACGCTCTTACATGAAGTCTTGCTACCGCTTTTATCACACTTGCAAAACCTTTTATAACATTTGGCGTGAACGGTGCCATAATTCCGCCGAGTCCAAGGATAACCATCCCTGCAAATACATTGAACATTCTGCCGAACAGAAGTGCCGTAACACTGTCAGAAAACAAATGGCAGCATAACGGAAATGATACTTGCCACACCGGAAACAATAAAAGCAAACGCTACCGCAATATAAACTATAACAAGTGATGCCAACGTAGGCAATGCCCAGTCAAGCACAAACAGATCAAGCAGTATAACACCTGTTATCATTCCGCCGCTGATCTTGCCTGTATTGCTGTCAACACGATTTACCCCGGCAGTGATATTCTGCACATTGCTATTACTGCTTTGTACATTTTCCGAATTCTCCCCGACATACTCCTTTACTATCTCAACGGGATCTCCAAGCTTTGCGCATATCTCGCTTTCGGTTTCGCCGTTTTCCTCTCCCTCCGAGAAATGACGTTCAAAATCCTCTGCCATTTCCCCGAACGATAATGAATATTTCTCAGCCTGTGATTTCAGAGCCGCCATAAACTCTGCTTTAGTGTTGTAAGTCATAATTCGATTCCTTTCTTCAATCAATACCGAGTATCTTATTGACGGACTTATAGAAAAGTCCGACCATTCGCTTATCTGTACCGACAGCTTCTTTCTGCCGGTGTCGGTCAGCGAATAATACTTCCTTGAAGGACCCTCGCTTGATTCTACAAGATAGGAGGTGATGCACCCCTCGTCTTTAAGCCGTTTCATAAGCGGATAAATTGTTCCCTCTGTGATATGGATGCTCTCCGAAATTGCATTTACAAGCTCATAACCGTAGCAATCACGGTCTGACAGCAGAGCCAGTACGCACAGTTCCAGCGTTCCTCTTTTTAAGTTGTGGATTCATACACCGCTCCTTTCTGTTTCGTTGTACTAAGTATAACACAATGTACCTTGCATTGCAAGGTAGCAAGCGTTAAATTATAGCCGAAATTATCGGCGGGATTTTGTGTATTCTGTACATAAGTATAAAACCGCCGTGCGAAACACGGCGGTTCCAGACTGTAGAAAAGTCTGTTTTTGAAACAAACTTCTAACTTACTATCCCTATCCCCCCCCCCTTTCCCCGAAAGGGGGGATTTTACTGGGGCTAGGTAGATTATAATATCAAGTGCAACACAAAAAAATATGGACATCATACTCACTTTCGTGTAAAATGTAATTACCACAAAACAAAAGGCACGGAGGTAGAGTATGAAGTCCTATACACATTTTTTACACTATCTGAACGAAATTGTCTACAACAATTTTTGTCAGAAGGAAAAGGAGTACGAGAAATTGGAAGGTTGATGGGCAGAAGCGCTTCATCAATAAGCAGAGAAATAAAAAAAGAAACTGTAAAAGATAAAAAAAGAGGTACAATGCGTGGTGGGCAACGTCACTTTTACATATACAGAAGAAAGAAGTGTGTAAGGAAACACGTCATCCGACCGGACACCAAACTTTATATTTACATTCTTGAATGTTTCAAACGCTTTTGGTCGCCTGAAATTATAGCGCATAAGTGCAAACAACAGGGGTTCAGCGTATGTTGTGCATCTATATACCGGGCATTAAAAGGAAAAACAGGCT